>Ga0155280_162_pt2 | contig 1072 bp, 2 predicted proteins | sample RifCSPhighO2_02_FD_106248 | JGI IMG/M metagenome (GOLD analysis project Ga0155280, IMG submission 106248) | Omnitrophica bacterium RIFCSPHIGHO2_02_FULL_46_20 | reverse complement strand
ATAAGGCTCGCCGAGGCCGAGTTCAAAAAATTCCATCGTCTTGACCGTATCGGATTCGCTGTCGACCTTATTCACTATAAGATACACTTTCTTCGAGGTCTTTCTCAAGCTCGACGAAAGCTCCCTGTCCTGCGGCACTATGCCGGTGATGCCGTCCGTAACAAATAATATGATATCCGCCTCTTCTACCCCGATGCGGATCTGTTTTAAGACAAGCTCGGCCATGTCACCGGGAGCAGCCGCCTCGAATCCGGCCGTATCTATAATGGTAAAGCTCTTCCCTTTCCATCTGATCTTTGCGTGAAGCCTGTCGCGCGTGGTGCCTGAGGAAGGTTCCACTATGGCCTTCCTCGCTCCGATGATCCTGTTAAAAAGAGACGACTTCCCTACATTAGGCCTGCCTACTATGGCTATTTTAGGTAAGCGGACGTTTTTCATATCATACATTTTACCATACAACGGCATCTTTGGACTATTTAAGAATAATGCTGGACAATCCCGTGAAATAGGGATACAATATTTCGGATAGTAAATAAGGTTAGGGATCTTGAACCTCAAGGTAGGGATTGCTAAACTTGAGGTTTTTTTATCCATGACTGTTATTTACTATTAATTTTAGCGGGAGGAGGTAATAAATAATGGCAAAAGGAAAAGTGAAGTGGTTTAATGACGCCAAAGGCTACGGCTTCATCACGCCTGAAAATGGTAAGGACGTATTCGTGCATCACAGCGTCATCCAGGGTGATGGTTTCAAGTCTTTAAAGGAAGGCGAGGAAGTGGAGTTCGATATCACGCAGGGACCTAAGGGCGAACAGGCCACGAACGTAAAGAAGCTGTAATATATTGAAATAAAAAATCCTATCGTAAAATGGTAGGATTTTTTATTTTTACGGATAAATTTATCCCTGCGTTTATTTCCCTAACTCCGTGATCGCCCCGCTAACAAGTTCATCTATTAATTCTTTCACCGATACGATCTTATTTACCCTCGCAACGTTGCTGCCTGCAAAGACAACCGCATTATCCAGGTCACCGGCTACAGCATTACACAGGGCCTTGGCTATGCAATATG
>Ga0155280_123_pt1 | contig 1238 bp, 2 predicted proteins | sample RifCSPhighO2_02_FD_106248 | JGI IMG/M metagenome (GOLD analysis project Ga0155280, IMG submission 106248) | Omnitrophica bacterium RIFCSPHIGHO2_02_FULL_46_20 | reverse complement strand
GCTTTGTGGGCCCCTTCCTTCCGGGACGAAACTAAATTCCCCAAACCTCTCTCTTCTCACGCGAAATTCGTCGCGGGGACAGCGAAGCGCCTCGCGAGAACGCTTTTTTTTAAGATGATGCTTTATCAGCAGAAGTTCGCCCAGAAACAGAATATATTGAACCGCTTTGTGGATATAGGCACGGACCTACTCGCCATGTCAAGCGCCTGCTCTTATGCCGCGAGCCTATATAAGAAAGACGGTGAGAAAAATTCTTTAGAACTTGCGGATCTATTTTGCCGTTGCGCGAGAGCCCGCATAGCCCGACGATTTAAGGAAATTTCCCGCAATGATGATAAGTTGTCCTATTCGATAGCCAAGAGCCTTCTATCGGGCGGTTATGAGTGGCTCGAGAATGACATCATTAAAGGATAAGACATGAGCCAAACAGATTTTCTTACGGGTTGTTTAAGCAAAGAGGCCATTGATGTTACGCTCGCTAAGGTAAAAGCCGACTGCGATCTTGATAAGATACCCTTTTCTGTCCTGGTCCTGGATTTAGACCATTTCAAAGCATATAATGATAAATATGGCCACCTGGACGGAGACGATATCCTGAAATATTTTGCCAGCACGCTTCGTATCAACTTTCAAGAAGTAGGATCTTTCATCTTTCGTTTTGGAGGGGATGAATTTATTGTCGTCTTTCCGGGGAAAGGCGGGAAAGAATCCTTTTCGGTAGCTAATAATGTTATGAAGATCTTAAAAAAGAGGCCGTTTTTGTCCAGAGGCCGTATATACAAATTAAGTTTCAGCGGCGGCATAGCATCCTACCCGAATGACGGACACGAAACCGAAACTATTATTCAAAAGGCGGACAAGGCGATGTATTTTTCAAAGACGCATGGCCGCAGAAGAACCACTTTATACGGGCAAATTTTATGGAAGACTATCAAAAGAATATTATTTATATTGACAGCTATATTATTGGCAGGGGGAATATTATTTTATTTTAAGCAATCTTCCTATAAGGATTACATCGTGAAACGGTTAAAAAAAGAAATAGGAAAAGCAGGCATAGCTTTAGCGCCCCCACCGGCAAAAATAAATTTCGAAGGCATTGATTTCGTTTATTTAAAATCGGGGAGGATTCTTAAGGGGATCATTATACGTGATGATAAAGATGAGATAGAGCTTAATTTGAATCTCGAGACAGGCCAGGGCACGACTACAATAAAGAAATCGGATATAGAAAGAAT
>Ga0155280_178_pt2 | contig 2267 bp, 1 predicted proteins | sample RifCSPhighO2_02_FD_106248 | JGI IMG/M metagenome (GOLD analysis project Ga0155280, IMG submission 106248) | Omnitrophica bacterium RIFCSPHIGHO2_02_FULL_46_20 | reverse complement strand
TCGGACGTTTCGGAGCGCTTTTAACTACAAGGCAGGATTGCGCGCCAAGACTTTCTTCGCCTATCAGCTCATGAGTGTCCTCATCAAGAGCGCGGCCGGAAACATCCTCATAAGTAAAGTCTGACCCCGCAAAGCTCGTACGTTTGTCGCTAGTAGCAATACGCTTGACCAGATCAATCGCTGGTAAATACAGCCAGCGGTCGTCATCACGGCCAAGATGCTTTAAGACTAAAAAGCTCATCCCTTTAACATCGGCAGGCTCGTGAAAATAGATGTAATAAAACTGATCGCCGCCGGGTGTCTCATTAAGACGAAGCATGGTTAGCCGCCTTTCACGGACTTGCCCCTGCCGGTTCACGATACGCATAAATATTTCGCTTTTGGCATCTGTCTGAGGATAATAATAAGCCAAAAGCATTTCACTCATCGCTGTTTTACCGCTTTGCGTGTCTTGAGCATAAACATTTTTAGTCCAAATCACGCTCACAAATAACAGAAAAACTATGACTAAACCAGAGAGTATTTTTTTCATATCTGAATTAGGTTTCATACGCCGCCTTTCTTTATTAGTTTTCGATGTCCCAATTGAATAAGGGCTGGTAGATAAATAACGCTCATTACCGATGAAAGAACCATAATTGCCGCCATAAAAACTCCAACGGTAATATACGGAGTCAGGGCCGCAAAAGCCATTACTGCGAACCCCGTGGCAAAAAGAATGGCATTAAGAAAAATCCCTTTGCCGGGCCGGGCTACAGTCCAAATAAGCGCCTCTTTCAAGCGGGGGTCTTCTTTATACCGCTGATGGAACCGGCCAACGAAATGGATGGCAAAATCGATAGCCATGCCTAAGGAAAGCGTGGATAACACGGCAACCGGCATATCAAAGTCTTTTCCTATTAATCCCACTACGCCATAAATCAACGCAATTGTGAAAAGGAGCGGCAGAAAACTCAAAATCCCCCAGAGAAACGAATGGGTCTGAAATACAAGGAGTATCAATACCAGAATTAGCCCCCAGAGAAAACTGTTAACCATCCCCCAAAGCACCTCATGGTTCCATACCATATTAAAATACGCAATCCCGGCCGGCTTGAAATTCGTCCCTTCCGGCAATGGCTGTGAAGCGAAGAAACTATCTGCCCGACTGATTACTGACCTCATCGTGTCAGCATCCCAGCTCTTCAATTGAATAATTATATTGGCAGTTTTAAGGGAAAAATCGACAACGTTATCAAGGTGCCGGGGTTTTGCCGCCGATTGTAAAAGAAACAGGTATTGCCCTACTTCCGGCTTAGAATCCGGTATGCGATTGAATAGAGGGGCATTATCATGCATAACCAGATTCGCGCGCTTGATATAGTCTGCTAAGGAAAATGTTTTACCGATGAGAAGGTCTTTTTCCAATTCGCGCTGAAGGCCTTCAATTTGACGTAAAAACGCGGGATCTCCTGCAGTATTCTCATTTTTGGCATGAACAACCAAATAGGCCGTGGAAGTTCCGCCAAGACATTTATTCATGACACGGTCCGCGGTCCTGACTTCACTATTGAATTTAAACCAATGAACCATGTTGTTATTAACGTGAATGCGCGTAAGGCCTGCCATTGCCACTATAAATAGCGCGATGCCAGCGAGTAGAATGGGTTTGGCCTTTTCTACGCAAAAACGTCCCAGACGTAAAAGTGAAGGGGAGAATGTCTCCCCTTTTCCATGCGCCGATGCGAGTTTTACAATATGCTTTTCAGGAATTAGCATGAGAAGGGCCGGAATAAAGGTATAACTCATGAGAAGAATAACCAGGGTCCCGAACGCGACGACTAGCCCGAAAATCTTGACTGGAATGATGGTGACTGTCGCAAGCGCGGCAAAACCCACGGCTGTAGTGACATCCGAATAAAAAACTGGAGGGCCAACAACTTTCATTGTTTCTGTAATGGCTTTGCGTTTATCGTGCCCTTCGCTTAGTCGGAATGCAAACTCATTAAAAATATGGACCGCGTCGGTTGCAATCGCCATTAAAAAAACCGGGCTCATAGAACTCATGATGTGGACAGGAAGTCCTAATCCAATCAAACCTCCCATACTCCAGATAATGCCGATCATCGCGGCAGCCATATTGGCGATGATTACGGTAACGTTACGGAACATTAACCATAACGCGATACACATCACAAAGCCCGCTATAGGAGAAAAAAGGGCCATCTGGCGGAACATCTCTTGACCGAATGTGTCGCGGGCAACCGGATCCCCTGCAAGATAAAAAT
>Ga0155280_162_pt3 | contig 2641 bp, 1 predicted proteins | sample RifCSPhighO2_02_FD_106248 | JGI IMG/M metagenome (GOLD analysis project Ga0155280, IMG submission 106248) | Omnitrophica bacterium RIFCSPHIGHO2_02_FULL_46_20 | reverse complement strand
CTCCGCCTTTGACGCCCTGAACGAGGACCAGTTGGTGGAGTTCGAGGTGGAGAAGTCGGAAAAAGGCCCGCGCGCGATAAGCGTTCGGGTGGTCCAGGAATAACGCTATGTCTAAAAAAATAAAGCTGAACAAAAGGCACAGGGTATGCCGGTTCATGGGCTGCAAACAGACATTGAGCATATATAATCCGGGGACATGCTGCTACGTCCACCAGCATGCCGCTTCATCAAAAGGAACATATACGTTCTCAGCCGCCGGATATTAAAAATGACGCAGCAAGTCTATCAATCACACGCATCCTTTTACGGCCTCGGGATAGCGCCGAAGATCCTCGAAGTCCTTGACCGCATGAAATTCACCGTTCCGACGCCGATACAGCACAAGGCGATCCCGATAGCGTCTGAGGGCAAGGACATCATAGGCGTCGCGCAGACCGGGACCGGCAAGACATTGGCGTTCGCTATACCCATAATCCAGCGGCTCTCCCAGGGAAGGGGCAACTGCCTGGTGCTCGTGCCTACCCGGGAGTTGGCCATACAGGTCGATGAGACATTCCAGAAGCTGGCGCCGTTATTCGGCATGAGGTCGGCCGTCATAATCGGCGGGGCCTCCATGCAACTCCAGATCCAGGCGCTCAGAAAAAACCCGCGCATAATAATAGCCACGCCGGGACGCCTCGTCGACCACATGAACCAGCGCAACATCCTGCTGGCGTTCATGAACATTTTGGTCCTCGACGAAGCCGACCGCATGCTGGACATGGGCTTTCAGCCGCAGATAGAACATATACTAAGGTATATCCCCAAGGACCGCCAGACGATGCTCTTCTCGGCGACGATACCGCCTGAGGTCATAAAGATAGGCACGACGCACATGAAGCTTCCCATAAATATCGAGATCGCGCCCTCGGGGACAGTGGCCGAAGGCGTTATCCAGGAGTTGTTCATCGTCAAAAAAGAGTCGAAACGGAAGCTTCTGGAGAAGATACTGGCTCAGTACAAGGGTTCGGTCCTGCTTTTTACCAGGACAAAGATCGGGGCTGCGAAGATCACGCGCTTCATAAGGGGAATAGGATATAACGCGGCGGAGATACACTCCAACCGCTCGCTCGCTCAGAGGAGAGAGGCTCTGGAGGGCTTTAAGACCGGAAAATACAGGGTGCTGGTAGCGACGGATATAGCCTCGAGGGGCCTGGACGTTACCGGCATAGAGCTTGTCATAAACTATGACCTTCCGGAAGATTCAGAGAATTACGTCCACAGGATAGGCAGGACCGCGCGGGCCGGCCATGAAGGGCGGGCCATCTCGCTCGCGACGCCGGACCAGAAAGAGGATATCGAAAATATCGAACGCATCATCAAGGCGGTGCTGCCCATCTCCCGCCATCCGGAATTCGCCGCCGAAAAGTTCACCCCGCACCAAGGCCCGCCGCCGTCTGCAGGTTTTCGCCCCCGCGGGAACATTCACAGGAAACATTACGGCGGAGGCCGCCGCTTTGGCTCTCACTTCCAGCGCCCCAGATAAAAAGACAGGTCGGGTCATTGCTATCCCTTCAATCCCCGGTTTCCCGCACGCTAACCCGAAGGAGTTTCTTTGCGGCATGGCGCCGCTTTGATTCCAGGATCTTCAATTTTGCCCGGCGAGACCTTCTTCGTTTCTGCCGGCGTATCTTCTCGATACGCTTTTGCTCTTCAGAAAGCTTTCCAATGATCGCGCACTCGATCTTCTTAAGCAGGAGCTGCCTGGCGCGATACCGATTCTGAGCCTGGGAGCGCTCCTGTTGGCATTTAACTTCAATCCCCGTAAGGAGATGACGCAGATGCACGCAAGTGGAAACTTTATTGACATTCTGCCCCCCGGGTCCCTGCGCGCGGATGAATCTCTCGACAATATCCTCTTCGCGCACGCCCAAGCGCGCCATCATCTCCCGCAGTGATTTTTCCTTCTCCATCCTGACCATTAAATTAACCTTCCCGGCGGAAATGCATTTAACTTTAACTTCATCGTTTATAGCCGCCCTGTTTCCTCCGGCCTTTAATATCCTTGCCGAGATTAAAGAACTTTTTTTCAAAACGTATTCTTATGGGCACCCCTTCAAAATCGTAACTCTTCCTAAAGAAGTTTTCTGTGAATCTCTTTAAATTTTCACTTATGTCTTTTGTTTTCTTGACGCCTAAAATAAACCGGGGGGGCATTGCGCCTTCCTGAATCAGGAATTTAAACTTTATCCTTTTACTGCTTATCTCGGTAGCGTTATTCAATAATTTGAGGATATCCGCAAGCTTATCGGGCTGAATGATAGTTTTAGACTTCTCGTATACTGACCATATAAAATCAAGACTGGCCTTGACATTCATTCCCGTCTTACACGATATGAATACAACCGGGAGATCTTTTACAACGTTCATATTCATTATCAGCCTGTCTCTGTATTTCGACGTCTCAATCCCTTTTACGAGATCCCACTTATTTACCGCTATAACAAGCCCCTTGCCCTCCTTGAGGCACAGGTCTATTATTCGGAAGCTGTCTTTCGTCAGTCCTTCGAAGCCATCGACAAGGACTACCGCTACGTCGCAGCGCTTTATCGCTTCTTTAGAGCGCACGCTCCCATAGAAGTCCGACGCCTCGCTTATCTTC
>Ga0155280_179_pt1 | contig 4340 bp, 4 predicted proteins | sample RifCSPhighO2_02_FD_106248 | JGI IMG/M metagenome (GOLD analysis project Ga0155280, IMG submission 106248) | Omnitrophica bacterium RIFCSPHIGHO2_02_FULL_46_20 | reverse complement strand
CAAGCGCGATGAAAATAGAATTTTTTATCTTTTCTCTATAAAAATTATCGGCAGGATCGTCAAGAAAAAATTTACGCATAAGTGCGATGGCTTTTATATCGCAGGGCCGCACGCCATAAAAAATGCGCTTCTTCTTATCTTCTATCGGCGAAAAATCGTTATTTTTTGCGGACCTTATTTCAAAGAGCGGCTCGGTCTGCGGCAATAAAAATGCCCTTGGCGAAATAACCGAATTCCCCTCGTAATCCAAGAGCTCCCTACCGTCATTTATGCAATCGCCAAAGATAACATCGTCTAAATGTTCTCTCTTGGGCGCAATAAACTCATCACAGGAGCTTTTTAGATTCCGTATGAGCGCACTTAGTTTTTCTTTAGCAATAAATAATTTTTGCATCTTCATAGGTTAGACTTGCTTATGCTTGCGGCGCAGGCCTTGTATTCGCCGATCTTACAGACCGGGTCAAAGGCGCTGTTGGTAAGCACGTTCGTCGGCTCATCGGAAAAATGAAAGGGCATCCAAAGAACACCCTTCTTTATCTTCTCCGTAACTTCTGCCTCGACGGTAAGCTCGCCCCGGCGCGTCTTTACCCTTACCTTTTGGCGCCGCTTTATGCCTAAATTTTCCGCATCCGCCGAATTTATCTGCACAAAATTGCGGGGAAATTCCCTTAAAAGATTAGTAACTCGTCTGGTCATCGTGCCGGTATTGTAGTGAAAGAGCGTCCTGCCGGTGCTTAAGATAAAGGGATATTCTCTATCCGGGACTTCAGCCGGCGGCCGATGTCTAACCGGAATAAATTTACCCAAACCCCTTTTAAATTTTCCTAAATGCACTACCGGCGTTCCCGGATGATTTTTTGCGGGAACGGGCCATTGTAAACCGTTTTCTTCCAGCCGTTCAAAGCTCACTCCCGCATATATAGGAGTAAGCGACGCCATTTCGTCGCAGACCTTTTTGGGGTCAGGCTCCATTTGATAGCCTAAGCGATTAGATAATTCGCAGATAATCTCACCGTCAGTTTTACCTGCGATGGGTTCAATTGCCTTTCTTACCCTTTGGAATCTGCGCTCCGCGCAGGTAAATGTCCCGTCCTTCTCCGCGAAAGACGCCCCAGGCAAAATTACATCGGCAAGCTTTGCGGTTTCACTTAAGAAGATTTCCTGAATCACCAAAAATTCTAAGCTCTTCAAGGCCTTTTCTATCATATGGGTATTGGGGTCGGTGCGCACCTGGTCCTCGCCGATGATATAGAAACACTTTAAAACACCTTCAATTGCCTTGGCCATCATATCGGTTAAAGTAAGGCCCGGCTTTGATGGCAAACGAACTGCCCAGGCGGTTTCAAACCTTTTGCGCGCTTGTTCATCAGTCACCGGCTGATAGCCTGAATACACATTCGGCAAGGCCCCCATATCGCAAGAGCCCTGCACATTATTCTGCCCGCGCATTGGATATACCCCCGAGAACTCCTTGCCTACATGCCCGGTAATCATCGCTAAATTTGCCATTGAGATAACATTATCAGTGCCTACAGTATGTTCAGTGATGCCTAACGAATACATTATGCAGGATTTTTTACTCGTCGCATAAAGTTTTGCCGCCTGCTTAAGAAGCTCCGGCTCAACTCCGGTAATATCTTTGACCGATTCAGGGGTATAATCCTTCACCATTTCCCAAAGCTCATTAAAACCTTCCGTCCTGGCATGGATAAACTCTTTATCGTGCAGATTATTGGCTACGATATAATTTATCATGGCATTGATAAGGGCAATATCTGAGCCGGGATAATGCTGGATATAGAAGCGGGCGCTTTCTGCTAATAAAATCTTCCTGGGGTCACAGACAATCACCTGAGCGCCATTATCAATAGCAGTGCGCACCCGCCAGCCAACTATTGGGTGGGCCTCGGTAGGATTTGAGCCGATAATCAGGATACAATCCATCTGCGGCAATTCATCATAGGAATTGGTGCTTGCCCCTGAGCCAAAAGACTGGTTTAAGCCGGAAACTGTAGGGACATGACAGGTTCTGGCGCAGTGGTCAACATTATTTGTGCCCAAAACCGCCCTGGCAAACTTCATCATCACGAAATTCTCTTCATTGGTGCAGCGCGCTGAAGTGCAGACCGCCAGCGAGTCGGGGCCGTATTTGTCTTTTATTTCTTTGAGCCTTTTAGCGGTGTAATCAAGGGCTCTCTCCCATGAGACCTCTAAAAATTTGCCGTTTTCTTTGATGAGCGGTTTCTTCAGGCGATCGGGATGCTGGACGGGTTCATGGGCATGCCAGCCTTTTACGCAGAGATTTCCTTTGGAAACAGAATTGGACTTTGAAGGGATAACTCCTACTATCCGGCCGTCCCGCACATCCAGGTAAAAACCGCAGCCCACTCCGCAATACGGACAAGTAGTCAATACCCTCTTCACCCCGCACCTTCTTCCGCCATGTAAGCCTTTTTTACGCCTTCAACTCTTTTATCCGCCGCAGTTCATCCGGCGTGTTAATATTTAACAAGGAAAGCATATTCTTATCGAACTTCTCGATCTGCCGTCTTGATAGGAAGCGCGCCTTTACTTTAGAAAATATGCTTCTGACCTCAAGCCTATCGTGTTTTAACGTCTCCTCGATAGCCGGAATGCAGTTTTTAGAGTAAACACCAAAAAGGGGGTGAATCCTCCCGCCGATTTTGGGTATCACGACATCATAATCTTCTCTATTCTCTATTATGTATTTTATGAGCGGCTTATTTATGAACGGCATGTCGCAGGCTACCACAAAATTATAGAAAGAGTCGGATGCCAGAAGGCCTGAATATATGCCTCCTAAAGGCCCCCGGCCGAGCACGACATCACGCGCTATCTTTACCCCGTTAGAAAAATTATTTCTAACGGGGTTTGCCGACTTAAAACTGGTATACTTTTGCGGGTCGTTGGTTGCAATGATAATGTTTTTGAAAATATTCTTTAGTACGCCTAACTGCCTCCCTATAAGGGGCTCGCCCTTTATATCCAAAAAGGCCTTATCATGCCCCATGCGGCGAGACATCCCTCCGGCAAGGACTATGGCGGTTACGGCTTCTTCTTCTCTTCGTCGTCGGATCCGATATCCTTTAGCGATTTCTTGAACTCGCTTATTGTCTTGCCCAGCGCCTTCCCGATCTCCGGAAGCCGCGCGGCCCCGAAAATTAAAAGGCATATGAGAAGTATTATTAACAGTTCCTGCATGCCTATTCCGAACATTCTCATTCTTCACCCCCTTCTATTCCAAGAATCTGACTTTTACCTTGACACCCTTCTCGATGTTTTCTTCCTCCTCCGGAAGCACTATAAGACTATTCGCAAGCGCCATCGACTTCAAAATCCCTGATCCTTGAGGGCCTGTCGTGCGAGTAAAATATGTCCCGTCCTCCCAGCGGGTTATCGCGCGGAGAAAATAGCGAAGGCCTTTCTTTTTTGTTATATTTTCCTCTAAGACGGCATCTACGTCCTTCGCGGCGAGGCCGTTATCGCCTTCCATCTTCAATATGGCCGGCTTTACGAATACCTCAAAAGTTATCATGCTTGAGACCGGATTACCGGGAAGGCCGAATATAGGGATGCCCTTTCCGCCATAATTCATGGCGGATCCGGCGCGTTTTGCGGCGGAAACGAGCCCGAAGACCAAAGGTTTCCCAGGCCTCATCGCCACTTTCCAGAACCTTATATTTGTCCCCATCTTCGCCAGTATGAACTTGACCAGGTCATAATCACCCACCGAAACGCCTCCGGATGTAAGTATCATATCGCAGTCAAAGCCTGCCTTGAGCTTCGTCTCCAGCATATCAGGCTTGTCTTTCGCGATACCGAGATTTTTTGGGATGCCGCCGCACTTCAATACCTGACTATGCAGGGTATAGGTATTCGAACTGCGCAGTTTTCCCGGCTCCAATTTCTCGCCCACATCCACCACCTCATCGCCGGTTGCCAGTATAGCGACCTTTGGCTTTCTGACAGCCAAAACTTTTGCCTTGCCCAGGCTCGCCAATAGGCCTATATGGGCGGAATTTAAGCGAGTTCCTTTTGCAATGACCATCTCGCCCTTCTTAATATCTTCGCCTCTTTTCCTTACGTTATCTAGGCGTGAGACTGCTTTAAATATTTTCGCGCCGGCCGCGCCGCGCCTCTCTGTGTCCTCAACCATCACAACGCTGTCCGAGCCTTTTGGCATTACCGCGCCCGTCATGATCCTTATTGCCTGGCCGCTATTTATCGCGCGACGACTGATATAACCGGCCCTGAGGTCTTCGATAACAGTTAAAATTTTCGGATCGGTTTTGGAGGCGCCCTTAGTATCCTGGGCCCTG
>Ga0155280_178_pt1 | contig 4953 bp, 9 predicted proteins | sample RifCSPhighO2_02_FD_106248 | JGI IMG/M metagenome (GOLD analysis project Ga0155280, IMG submission 106248) | Omnitrophica bacterium RIFCSPHIGHO2_02_FULL_46_20 | reverse complement strand
AGAAAATACATTCTCTACGGTTGACAGGCTATCAACATCCCGCGCGATTACGCCGGGGATTTGTCGAACGGCATTCGTCAGATCCTTCACATATGTAAGTGTTCGCGGGTTAAAAATTCCATCCATGTTGACTATTCCCAATACAATAACATCAGGATGAAGAACAAAGTCTTTTTCTACCTTATCATTATACTGGCGGACAGGCGAAGTAGCGGGGAGCATATGCTTGGGATCGGTATCGATTGTAATCTTTGGGAACTGCGCTATGAAGAAAAGACTAATGGCAGCTACAAGCCCAATGATAAGCTTGGGGCGGCCTAAAACTATTTGTGTTAAACGTTCGAGCTTCATTTCTCACCCCTATTGATCCATTTACCCAGACGACCTCCATCTGCGAGCTGTTCCATCAATACTTCTCGTAGAATCGCGCAGGCTTTGAGCATTTTTGAATTTGCGCATTTATAATAGACATTAAGGCCTTCCCTTCTTGCGGCCACAATCTTACGTTGGCGCAATACACTCAAATGTTGAGAAAGATTTGCTTTTGGCAATTTAAGCCTTCTTCTTAATTCTTCGACGCTTTTTTCTCCTTCACCCAATAGATTTATGATCTTCAGCCGTGTTGGGTTAGCCATGCTTTTACAAACCTCGGCATGCATTTGAAACATTCGCTCTTCCATATTCTTATCCATTGATATGCCCCCTTTATAGTTTTCATAGTTTATGTATTTCGAAACTACTTTACTATGCAACTTACATATTGTCAAGCATTTTTTGGGAGTAAATAAAAATGTAACATCTGAGGGTGAGTTTGGGGTAATAGTTCAGTGTTATAAGAAGCTCGACGAGTCTCGTCATTGCGAGCCCCGCCGCTTTTTGGCGGGACGAAGCCTGCCTTGCCGGCAGGCAGGCAATCTAAAAAAGAGATTGCCCTGTACCACTCAAAATGACTTTGTCATTTTTCGGGTACAGGGCATGAACCCTACAAGGCAAAGCGAATGGTTCATGGTGGTGAGGGTGAGCTCCGAACCAAACATACAAAAATTTATTCTAACCGTACGTTCTTTCATTTCTTTTTCTTAAGGCCAGAATCCACACGGTCTTTATGCGATCATCTACATCATAAAGAACTCTGTAATTTTTGATAGATATTCGGTATTGAGCTGTAAAATTATAGACTTCGAGGGGTGGCTTAATCTTCGGCTCTCCCTTAGGACGCGGATCATTCGCAAGAGATAACGCCGTTTTCAATATCTCATCCCGCAGATTCTTAGGCTGCACGTCGTCGAACTCTTTATAAAACTTTTTCTCAATAGACACGTTGGGAAACTTAACCTTATACACCCTTCCCTCTCTTTTTAAGGGAATCCGACAACAGTATCCCCTTAGCGCCTCTACTGATAGCGCGTCTGCCTTCCGCTATTATTTTAAGTAGTTTTTTATCGTTTAGCTCATCAATGATGTCTACAAGCTCAATGGCATCTTCGTAAGGCAGAAACACTCCTGCTGGCTGTCCGTGCTCGGTCACAAGATAGGCCTTGCCTCTCCTGATAAACGAACAAGCTTTATTGCGGAATTCCCGCGCCCCTATGCGCGGGGCTCTTAATAATGCTGCCGCGAGAGTCATTTTTCTTCACCTCCTAATGTAGCGTCAATTGTAGCCACATTAATAGTATACCTGAATATGCTTCACTAAGTCAAGTTTTATTAGAATTTTTTACTACTCAAAATGGCTAATCCTTTAGGCAGCGGTAAGAGATGGTGGTGAGGGCGGGCTCTGAACTGAACAGACAAAACCCTCCCGCTACTACGAATACCGCTCCGCGTACTTATCTACCAAAAACCTGAGCATTTTCTGATACTTAGTATGATACTTTTTAGCCTGCTCCTTGAAAAAGTCAACGCTCTTTTCGCTAAGCCTCAGAGTAACCATAACGGTCTGCTCCGGAACAGCTAGCTCTTTAGGCGGAGGTAAGAAATCGTCGATTCTCTTTAACTCACCTATAGGCATATCATAATCAATTTTATGCTTCTTCATAGTATCTTCTCCCCTTTCTCCAGTAACCCGCGACTATTATTTTTATCTTGTCACCTCTACGAGTAAAACGCACGGTTACTATCTTATTATTTACCTTTCCTATGCAAAAATATCTTTCTTCGTGTCCACTATGCGTAATATCAGCAAATATCTTTCTCTTTGGATCCTTGAACGCATGGGCTGCCACAGTAAAATCGATGCGGTGTTTTATTATATTGATTCTTTCCTTTCTTGGATCCCATGCAAAACTACCATGTTCTTCAAGCATGATTAAGTATATCCTATATACATATTTTTGTCAATATAAATGTAAATATAAATTGCGGCTTGCTTATTCATCCTTTTTCTCTTCGAATATTTTTCCCTGAATTAGTAACAGCTCAGCCGTAAGAAGTTGTAAAAAATAGGTCCCTATTTTCAGAATTTTTTACCGCTCAAAATGGCTAATCCTTTAGGCAGCGGTAAGAGATGGTGGTGAGGGATCGTCGTGAACTTTGCTCCTGCTAAATATCCTGAGTCGAGTTGGCTGTGCCATGAACCTAAGCTTTGCCCTGTACCACTCAAAATGACTTTGTCATTTTTCGGGTACAGGGCATGAACCCTACAAGGCAAAGCGAATGGTTCATGGTGGTGAGGGGTGGATTCGAACCACCGAAGGCTTTCGCCGCCAGATTTACAGTCTGGTCCATTTGGCCGCTCTGGTACCTCACCAAATTTTTGAAAAAAATTTGATATTGAGGCTACGTTAAACAATCCGACCATCGGGAGGATTGTAGTAGCCGAAATACCTAAAAATTTCAAGAAAAATCTGCCATTCGGGCAAAAGACTTTTAACAGATTTTTTTTGATCTTGAGCCCCGCCGTTGGCGGGGCGAAGGACCTAAAATATTTTTTAAAATCTGCTCAATTCTAATTTTTTCTTGCGTGTCAATCCCTGTATTTTCAATTCTCTCTTACGCGCTGCTGACTGCGTACCACATTCTTCCTGATAAAGTAGCTTTACAGGATGTCTATGCTTGGTAAACTTACAACCTTTGCCACTATTATGAATACCGACTCTTTTTAGAACATCGTTCGATATACCGGTGTAAAGTTTATTGTCCTTACATAATATAATATAAACGGACCACGGTTTTTCATTCATAAATAAGGAAGGTCCTTCGTCGGACTGCAATATAACTACATCCTCCTCAGGATCAAATTTGCTTGAGTTCAACTGTAGTAAATATGGTCCTTCACTTCGTATGTAATCCTCCTATTTGTCGGATTTCATATCTCGTTCAGGATCAAACTTTGCTTCGCAAAGTTTGGAGCTGGGGAAAGGAATTGAACCTTCAACATTCGCATTACAAATGCGATGCTCTGCCAATTGAGCTACCCCAGCGCCTTTATCGTAAGCGTCTTCAAAACTTCCGGTAATTTATTTAAAATATCTGTCGCGATAAGGCTTAATACCCCTTTTTCTTTTGCTGCCATATCTCCGGCGAGGCCATGTAAGTATACACCGGCCACCGCCGCGTTAAAAGGTTCCATGCCCTGCCCTATGAATGATGCTATTATTCCGGTAAGGACATCACCTGTGCCGCCGGTTGCCATGCCGACATTGCCGGTCTCATTTATATAACATTCGGCGTTCGGCCCCGCGACTATAGTTTCTCTACCCTTCAAAACCAAGACGCTATTATACTGATGCGCGAAGCTTGACGCAATATCTTTTCTATTATTCTGGACTTCTTCCGCTTCTTTTTCGATCAATCGCGCCATCTCGCCGGGATGCGGCGTAAGGACCATTGGCGCGGGCCCTTTCTTTAACAGGTCGAGATGCCTCACGAACGCGTTCAATCCGTCTGCGTCTAAAACGATCGGTTTATTAATCTTGCTTACAATATTCCTTATAAGCGCTTGAGTCTCTTTATTCTGTGAAATTCCCGGGCCTATTGCGATACAATCGCACTTTTCGCCAAAATTTATCAGCTCCTTCTCCGCCAAGAGACTTAAGCTATAATCTTTTGTCTCGAAGAACGGCTTTACCATCACTTCGGTCAGCTTTGCCGCCATTATACCGTAAAGGCTCCTGCCTATGGCGAGCGTCACCAGCCCGCTCCCTGAAAGCATGGCGGCCTGACTCGTCAGGTATGCCGCGCCCGTATAACCATTCGATCCGGCCATGACCAGGATATGGCCGAAATCTTTTTTATTAGCGTCCGGAGCTCTTTTCGGAAAGCCTGCCAGGACTTCCTCTATCTTTATCATTTACCGCTCTTCCTTAACAAGATTACGCTTGCGACCGCGTAGTTCTTGGAATGCGACATGCTCACAACGACCTCGCTCACATTTTTCCGTCTCTTTAATTTAAGGGCCTCGTTACTGAGCAACATTACGGGCCTGCCTTCTTTGTCGTTAAAGATCTCTATGTCCGTCCAGTTTACCGGAGATTTTCTCGCCTCTCCGAAAGCCTTAACAACTGCTTCCTTGGCGGCAAATCTCGCCGCGAAATGCTGCGGCGCGAACCTTTTAGAATTTGAATAACTGATCTCTTTATCCGTGAAGACCTTTGTAAGGAAACTGTTCCCCCATTTGCTTATGGCATCTCTCATCCTGAATACTTCTACTATATCTATTCCGGTCCCGACTATCATCTTATCAGGCTCAACATCTCTTCGACAGCCTGGCGCATTCCCACGATGGCGGCCCGCGCAACTATCGAGTGACCTATGTTAAATTCATTTATGCCTTTAATATCAGCAATATCTTTTGTGTTGGCGTAATTCAATCCGTGGCCCGCATTCACTTCTAATCCTATAGATAACGCGTATTTGACGGCGCTTCTGACACGATCCAATTCTTTCAATCGCAAAGCTTCGGTACGCGCGTTCGCGTACTCTCCTGTATGCAATTCTATGATATTCGCGCCG
>Ga0155280_192_pt1 | contig 5393 bp, 3 predicted proteins | sample RifCSPhighO2_02_FD_106248 | JGI IMG/M metagenome (GOLD analysis project Ga0155280, IMG submission 106248) | Omnitrophica bacterium RIFCSPHIGHO2_02_FULL_46_20 | reverse complement strand
GAAGCGACTTCAAAGGTAACGCTTTTATAGCTCCACCCCTCTTCAACCAGTGGAACGAACAGCGGACAGTTTTGGCTGAAGACCGCCATCTTTGAGCTTATTTTTTTTATTGCTTTTTCATAAGCGCCCGACGATATCGTGGCGCTTGTCCCTATTACCCCTATCCTGTTATTTCTTGTGCGATCGACGGAATTTCTCGCCCCTGGATCTATAACGCCTATTATCGGCACCCTGAAACAGCGCTTCAAGAATTCCAGGCTCAAAGACGAAGCAGTGTTGCATGCTACAAGCACAAGCTTGACATTGTGCTTCATTAGAAATTCAACATTCTCAACGGAAAATTTTGTGATTGTTTCTTTAGATTTTGTCCCATAAGGCACCCGCGCCGTGTCGCCAAAATATATTATCTCTTCGCGGGGCAATGTTTTCTCAACCTCGCTAAAAACCGTAAGCCCGCCAACACCTGAATCAAATATGCCTATCGGCCTTGTGTCGCTCATATCAGCGCCTTCCTTTGATCCTTTACCCCGCCGTTTAGATTTGCGAAGCAAATCTGGCGGGGCTCACCCCGCTCTTTTGACAAATTAATCGGTTATCCTGCATATTATCTTTACTGGTTTCTCGCTCATCATACTTAATCTTGCCGATAAAGGTTGTACGTCAAAAGGGCGGGGCTCATTGCGTAAAACCTTCTGTCCTTTCATATTTATCTTTATAAGACAAAATACCTTTTGCTATGACTTCCGCGAACCGATCGATATAAGCCTCATCCTTGAATTTCAATTCTTCGAATTTATTACTGATATAGCCGGTTTCGACCAAAGCCGAAGGAATCGTCGTCCATTTCAGCACATAGAACCTGGCGGTCTTCGTGCCCCTGTTTCTCGTTACAATGTTCTTTTCTACCGCGCTGCATATCTGGGTCGCGAGTTCAGCCGATTCACGCCTGTTCTCTGTAAGCCTCATATCCCATAATGTCTTATCGAGCCCCTTGGGATGCTCAACGGCGATAGCGCCCTCATCCGCCTCGAAGGACGCGTTTTCGAACGCTTCTGTCGCGCGCGCGTTATCATCGGTCGCCTCAGAAAGATAATAACATTCGAATCCGTTCATCGCGCGCGAGCGCGACGCATTTGCATGAATGCTTATAAATAGATCTGCCCCGCTTGAATTCGCCATGCGGACCCTGTCCTGAAGCGGGATAAACACATCACTCTCTCTGGTCATGATGACTTTTATACCGTGTTCTTCCAGTATATTCTTTAACTTTTTTGAAAGGTTGAGATTCAAATACTTTTCCTTCAATCTCAACTTTTTACCTACAGCCCCGGCATCCCTGCCGCCATGGCCCGGATCTATCACGATAGTTTTTATCATATATCTGCCTGACGGCCGGTACGCTGGAATCTTATGGACCTTCTCTATAGGCTCTGCGCCAACGATAAGGCCTAAATAATTTCTTACAAACGAAACCGGCACGAAGACCGCGCCGTTTGTGAATATCACGGCGCCGCTTAATTTTCTGTCATTTCCATTGACGAGTATCCTATCGCTTCCGGCCCGCAGGATTATCCTGCCAGACTTGCTAATAATCGCTGTTCTTATATAGCTATCCCACTTGCAGTCTATCTTGTAAGTATCGCACAATCTTACGAGCGGGACATATTGAAGATCATTGTAGACTCTTATATCCCCCTCGAGAGACGAATCTAATCTCAAATACGGCGCTTTTGCCGCGCATCCCGCGGCAAAAAGAGCCAATATAAAAATTACTATAACCTTGTATCGTAGATATAATCGCATAAAAAATAATGGCGAAGCCCGAGTGTTTGCCCTGTACCATTCCCCTGCACCTGAGCGAAGCGAATGGTGCAGGGTCAGGTACAGGGCATGTACCACCTGAAGGCAAACGCGAGTGGTACATGGTGGAGGTGGCGGGATTCGAACCCGCGTGCCCAAACATCAGATCAAAAGCCTCTACATGTTTATCCTGCCTATTTATCTCCCCGCCGGAACTTCAACAGGCGGAATTTCCGATGGGCAGCCTTTTAAAATTTCATCTAACCCCAAAAAGGTTAAACAAGGTCAGACTATCCTGCTATCGACATCTTTTAGGCCCCACAGGATGAGCCTAAAGACGGGCTGCTCTATTTAGAGAGCAGCGCTTGCCAGTGGAGCAACACCTTTGACTACTTGCATAGCCGCAAGGAGCTGGTCCACTGATGCTGGTACTTTTACAGTGTCAGCATTTGATATTTGCCAGGTGTTTAAAGAGGCCTCCCGACAACCTCTACATGCCGCCTTTGTCATGAGTATCTGGGTCGAAGCCTTTCACCCCCTGTTTTGTCTTCCTTTTATTATCCGTCTCAATTCTCTATCCGACTCACGGCGACGGATTGCCTCGCGCTTATCATACTGTTTCTTGCCTTTCGCGAGGGCTAATTCGATCTTCGCAATGCCGTTCTTGAAATATAATTTAAGCGGGATTAATGTAAGATGCCGGGTCGAAACTTCACCGGCAAGCTTACGGATCTGTCGCTTATGAAGCAGCAGTTTTCTCGGCCTTAATGGATCCGTATTATATATATTACCGAACTCGTAAGGCGATATATGCATATTATACAGGAAAACCTCGGAACCTTCAAGCCTGGCGAAACTATCGGCCAAACTTGTTCCGCCGGCCCTTATTGACTTAATCTCGGTTCCCTTAAGCTGTATACCTGCTTCCAGGCTTTCGATGGCAGAGTAATCGCGCAACGCCTTCCTGTTGGTTACTATTATATTATTCATAATATTATGCTCTAACATATCATAATTTTAGAGCTAAATCAAGGCAGGCGGCAACCCCAGCATTTCTACGATCAGGCGTTTACTTTTGTGGCCAGCCTTCCGCTGACATAAATTGGTATTTGAGCATACCAATTTATTCTGGAAAAATTCTGACAAAAATTTAACTTCTTTCATATGCTAACCCTCCTACAACTGCATATGGAACTTTTATTGAGCGCAATGCGAAGTTTCAGGAATTTAAATTTTTCGCTAAATCGCTATAGGGTGTCAGAATTTTTGACAGCAGCGTCAGGCTTAGGCCACAAAAGTTCCGCCTGTAATACTTGGTTATTCGAAATTTTTACAGGTGGCGAGGGATAAGGCCTTTTGAACACCTGAAAGGCTTGCCCGAGCCAGGACCTGTAAAAATTCAAGTCAATTTACATAGAATATTATACGTTATCGGCTTTATTCGGTGTCCGGCTGGATTGACAGTTTTGCTATTTTGCGGTATACTTGGGAAGTTTATCGAATTTTTCCGCGCGGAAGTGGCGGAATGGCATACGCGTACGGCTCAGGACCGTATGGGTTAATACCCTTAGGAGTTCAACTCTCCTCTTCCGCACCATTTAGCAATTTTTTCAGTTTATCTTGTATTATCTTTTCCAGCATTGCGGAGCCTTTAGCGGTTTTCTGCGCCTTGAGGTAAGCGGACTTCGCCTTGTCGCGGGAATCCATTTCAAAATAGACGTCGCCTATCCTTATGTAAGCAACCGCCTCTGACGGTATTTCTTCGGTATTCTGCAGCATTTTGAAATATTGCTTTAACGCTTTTTTATAATCGCCCCGTATTTGATACAGTCTTCCCAAATTGAGATATGCCGAGAGGAATTTGGGATCTTCTTTTAACACTATATTGAACTGCTTCTCTGCCTCCTCGTATCTTTTCAGATTAACGTATGCCACCCCAAGCATGTTTCTTGACGACATGGCATGAGGATTGATTTCGACAGCTACTTTGAATTGCGCGACAGCGGCTTCGTATTTATTCAGTTTAAGATAACACATGCCAAGAGCATTGCGCGCCATCTCGTAGCCTCCTGAAATGGCTACCGCTTTTTCAAGAGGCTTGACCGCTTCCGTATAATTATCACGTTCGATGAAATTGGCGCCTAAAGCCGTGAGCGCCCATGCGCTTTGAGGAGAAACTCTGACGGTTTCTTTACTTATAGCGATCTCGCTCTTCCAATCCTCAGTTCTTAAGATAGTCCTGATAGAATAAGCCGTTATAAAAAATACCGCGACCGCGCTTATAAGGCTTATTTTCTTTACAGACAACCGGTCAAATTTTCTTCCTATAGCGGCAATGATATATGAAGATAAAAGACAAAAGCCTATCGATGGCAGATAAAGAAACCTGTCGGCCTTGAGCGCCTTTATCGGGATTATATTCAGAACGGGCAATAGTGTTATGAAGAAGAAAATAATGGAAAATGAGGCTATCTTAAATCTCCTGTATAGAAAAGGAAGCGACGCGGCTATCGTGAGCAATAATAAAAGCGAAATTATCGCTTGAGGCTCTTTTATTGAATTTATTATCGGTACAGGATAACCTACCGCGCAGAGTTTAAGTGGGAAGAGAAGTACCCTTATGTAGTCGACTACGACGTTTGACATCGTAAGAAATATGGTATAAGGACTGCCCCAGCCTTCGAATTGCCCGATCTTTTTTACCAATATGACTCTTAGTGAAACATAGAAAAGAACGAGCGCGAAATAAGGAATATATCTTAAGGCCTTTGTCTTAAGTTTTTCTTTTAACTGGAAATGCAAATCATAAAGTATCAAAATAAGCGGCAGCGTGACTGACATCTCTTTGGAAAATAACGAGAAGGCGAAAAAAATAAGCGAAAGGATAAAGAATCCTCTCCTCCCTTCCTTTGAAAACTTTATATAAAAAACAAAGGATAGAAGGTAGAAGAATAGAAACAGCGCGCTTGAACGGCCCGATACCCAGCATACAACCTCGGTCTGTATGGGATGAGACGCGAAGAGCAGACTGCCGAAGAACGCGGTAAAAAATTCCCCGCATAAAAGAAATAGGAGCAAAAATACCAGTATTGAGTTCGCCGAATGCAGTATTATATTTGTGAGATGATAGCCGAAGGAATTAAGACCCCACAAAAAAAAGTCGATTGCGTATGAAAGCGCGGTGAGCGGACGGTAGACATCTTTCGCCATTTCCCTTGTCGCGCCTGTTTTGTTGTCTAAAAAGAAACGGAGAGGGTCTTCCATGCTTCTTATATTAACATTGTCCGTAACGAATGACTGATCATCCCATATGAATTCTCCTCCGACGGAATTCATATAGAGCGCGGCGCAGAATAGCGCGATAAAAAGAAACGGTTTTATGGTCATCTTTCCATTGAAAGGAATTCTTGATACTTTATCAGCTTTATATTATTGAGCTTGGCCGCATTCCTGACCTTGCTGCCTGTGAGCGCGAATAATTCTGTTTCCCCGCCAATGTGCCAGAAGTAACTGTCGAGGACTTCGGGGCCTAAAAATCCCGGATGGGTAACGATCTCTGTTACGCCGTCCCTTAGATTCTTAAACATCTCAAG
>Ga0155280_109_pt1 | contig 5981 bp, 6 predicted proteins | sample RifCSPhighO2_02_FD_106248 | JGI IMG/M metagenome (GOLD analysis project Ga0155280, IMG submission 106248) | Omnitrophica bacterium RIFCSPHIGHO2_02_FULL_46_20 | reverse complement strand
TAATCTTCGCGATTCCGGATTCGATGTAATTGTGAGCGAACTTCCCGGAACGAAGAATTATGAACAGGCCAAGCAGGACGGATTTAATCCGGTTTCGGCAAAAGAGGCGTCCGCCGCCGCGGATATCGTGCAGATATTGACCGAAGACCATGTCCAGGCCAAAGTTTATAAAAACGATATAGCCGAGAATATGGCGAAAGGAAAGGTGCTCATATTTTCTCATGGCTTCAATATACGTTTTAAACAGATAAAGCCTTCTAAGAAGATAGATGTTGTCATGATAGCGCCAAAAGGGCCGGGCGCTTTGGTCAGAAGAATGTACGAAGAAGGTAAGGGCGTCCCGTGTTTGGTCGCGGTATATCAAAATGCTACGGGCAACGCGTTAAAGGTCGCGCTTGCGTACGCTAAGGGTATCGGCGGGACACGCGCAGGCGTTATAGAGACGACATTCGAAGAGGAGACAGAGACAGATCTATTCGGAGAACAGGCTGTTCTGTGCGGCGGCGTGAGCGAGCTTATTATGGCGGGATTCGATACGCTCGTCAAGGCGGGATATCAGCCGGAGATAGCCTATTTTGAAGTGCTGCATGAGTTAAAACTGGTAACCGATCTGATCCAGGAAAAAGGCATAAGCGGCATGAGGCGATGTGTTTCCAATACCGCTTGCTACGGAGATCTATCTCGCGGGAAAAAGATCATTACGGAAAAGACCCGGAAAGTAATGGAAAAGATGCTCAAAGAGGTAAAATCGGGCAAGTTCGCGCGCGAATGGATCAAAGAGAACGAGATGGGCAGGTGCAATTTTAATAATCTTTTGAAACAAGGCGACGAACATCCGATAGAGAAGGTCGGAGAGAATTTAAGAAAAATGATGCCATGGATGAAGAAGGCGTAAAATTTTTTCGCTTCAGCGGAGGCAGCGTAACTTGCGGTGGTCGCCTTCCGCGGACGCAAATTTACATTTGGCATGTGAATTTGCTCGAACAAATTTTTACAAAAATTTAACTTCTTTCATATGCTAACTCTCCTACAATTGCATATGGAACTTTTATTGAGCGCGATGCGAAGTTTCAGGAATTTAAATTTTTTGCTATACCGCCATAAGGTGTAAAAATTTGTTAACGCCGCTTCAGGCGTATCCACCGCAAGTTTCGCCTGCAAGTGGAGCGAAAACTTTTACTTGAGGAAAGGGGTAACAGCGGCGGAAGGCGGACCACCGAAAGTTCCACCATAGAGAGAAACGGAAAAACTAAGGATAGAAACAAAAGCGATGGGCGAAGAGAAGATAATAATATTCGACACAACATTGCGCGACGGGGAACAGTGCCCGGGCGCAAGCCTGAATATTAACGAGAAGATCGAGATAGCAAAGCAGCTGGCTATACTTGGCGTTGATGTTATTGAGGCAGGATTTCCTGTCTCCAGCCCGGGCGATTTCGAAGCCGTTAAGCGGGTAGCAAAGGAAGTAAGGGGGCCGATAATCTGCGGCCTGGCTCGCGCTATTCCTAAAGATATAAACGCATCTTACAATGCCGTGAGGTCCGCCCATCGGCCGCGCATCCATGTATTTCTGGCCACCTCTAAGATCCACATGAAGTATAAATTGAAGAAGGCAGAGGATGAGATACTACGCCTTGCCGTGGCAGCCGTAAAGTTAGCCAGAAATAAATGTGAGGATGTGGAGTTTTCTCCTGAAGACGCTTCGAGAACTGAAGATAAGTTTTTGTATAAAGTCGTTGATGCCGTAATCAAGGCAGGCGCAAGGACCGTCAATATTCCTGACACAGTAGGATATTCTACGCCTTATGAATTCAGTGAGATCATCAAAGGAATGCGTCAGAATGTCGTCGGGATAGAGAAAGCCGTTATCAGCGTCCACTGTCATAACGATCTTGGTCTTGGAGTCGCGAATTCTCTTTTGGCTGTCTTAAATGGCGCGCGGCAGGTAGAGTGCACGATTAACGGCTTAGGCGAGCGCGCGGGAAATGCGTCGCTGGAAGAGATCGTAATGACTATAAGGACGCGCAACGATATATTCAAAGGTATAAAGACATGCATAAATACGAAGGAAATATTTAAGACGAGCCGGCTTGTTTCAAAGCTGACCGGCATGCCGGTACAGCCGAATAAGGCCATTGTCGGCGCAAATGCCTTCGCTCATGAATCCGGCATTCATCAGGACGGGGTCTTGAAGGAGAGCCTCACCTACGAGATAATGAGGCCTGAAGATGTCGGAGTTATGGGAACGAATTTAGTTTTGGGGAAACATTCGGGAAGGCATGCGTTTAAAGAAAGGCTTAAAGCATTAGGCTTTATACTAAAGGAAGAAAAATTAGAGAAAGCATTCGATCGATTTAAGGAACTGGCCGATAAGAAGAAGCAGATTTACGACGAGGACTTGGAGACGATAGTTAACGAAGAGATCTCGAAGATCCCGGAAGAATTAAAGTTAGTCCATTTCTATATTGCGTCCGGGGATAGGATAAAACCTACGGCAACGATTGCGATTAAGTATAAAGGTAAATTTTTCGAAAGCACGTCTAACGGCGACGGGCCTGTCGACGCCTGTTACAGGGCCATAGACAAGGTTATCAAGATAGACGGAAAACTTATAGATTACCAGATAAAGTCTGTGACGAGCGGCAAGGACGCGCTCGGCGAGGTTTCGATAAAGATAGGCCGAAAGAGCGACGTGGTTTCAGGGAGGGGCGCAAGCACCGACATAATAGAGGCGAGCATCAAGGCTTACATTAATGCGGTGAATAGGCTTCTCCACAAGGAAAGCCATAAGCTTTAAGTTATAAGATAGTCAAGTGATTGGGGTCAGGTCCCAAGGGGACAGGTCTCAACTATTGGCGTAACTTGCGCACGCGTTTCAACGCCGCTTCAGCAACGCCCCCGCAAGCTTCACCATCGAGGGCTAAATTCTTGTATGGCTGAACTGACTTATGGACTCATAGGACATCCGGTAGAGCACTCGCTCTCGCCTGCGATGCAGAATGCGGCATTCGCGGCAGCCAAGATAGACGCTGAATATAAGCTCTTTAACGTCGCGCCTGATAATTTAGAAGTGTTCTTAAGAGATCTTGTAAAGAATAATATTGCGGGCGCTAATGTTACTATTCCGCATAAGGTCAAGGCTAAGGAATATATCGAGAAGAACGGCGTATTGGATAAATACGCCGAGAGGCTGGGCGCCGTCAATACAATAAAGGTGGAAGACGGGAAATTGAAAGGCTTCAATACCGACGGCCCCGGATTTTACCGCTCTTTAGTAGAGGATTTAAAATTCGAGCCTGAAGGCAAGACCGTATTTGTCCTCGGAGCTGGCGGAGCTGCGCGAGCCATAATAATGTATCTCGGCAACGGCCCGAAAAAGATATACGTTGACGATATCGAAGCATGCATGACCGAAGAAATAAAAAAACATTATGAAAAATATTATGACCGGCATAAGCTGGAGGTGGTAAAGAAAGGCGGGAAAAGAGAGGCCATAAACTCGGCGGACCTGCTTATACAGGCGACGCCGGTAGGCATGGATTCTCGCGATCCGCCGCCCATAGACATAGAGCTATTACATCCGGGCTTAAGAGTTTACGATCTCGTATATAATAATCCGATGACAAAACTTGTTGAAGGAGCAACGAAAAAAAAATTACACGCAACGACAGGATTAGGGATGCTCCTGTATCAGGGCGCCATGGCGTTTGAGCTATGGACAGGAAAAAAGGCGCCGGTGGATGTGATGAAGAGGGCATTGAAAGGAGCGCTTAAAGCGGCGGGGGCTTAAGGCATGGGCAAAGCTATTGTTTTTATATTAGGTTCAATAATCGGAAGCTTTTTGAATGTGTGCATTTATAGGCTCCCGAAGGGACGGAGCGTAATATTCCCTGGTTCGCATTGCCCTAATTGTACCGCCAAGATACACTGGTACGACAATATACCGATATTAAGTTTCTTATTCTTAAGCGGAAAGGCAAGGTGCTGCAAGGCAAAGATATCTTTTAGATATTTTATAGTCGAGGCATTAACAGCCGCCGCGTTTCTTATTTTATTTATTTTCTTTGGGAGCAGCGCGAAATTTTTCGCTTACGCTATTCTTGTCTCAGGGCTGATCGTCGCTACATTCGTCGATTTCGAGATTCAGGAGATACCGGATGAAGTTTCCATAGGAGGCCTTGTTGTCGGGCTTGTATTATCAGCCGCCTTTCCTTCTGTCCTGAATGAAGGCACAAGGTTGAACGGTTTTTTAAGTTCATTTTTCGGCGCATTAACTGGCGCAGCGATGATTTACGCTATAGGCATACTGGGTGAATTCGCGTTTAAGAAGAAAGCGATGGGTGGAGGCGATGTCAAGCTTCTTGCCATGATAGGTTCATTCATAGGGTGGAAACTGACTGTGCTGACTTTTTTTATCGCGCCTGCATTCGGCGCGGTGGTAGGCATAATTTTAAAGATAAAAGACGGGAAAGATACTATTCCCTATGGGCCGTATCTTTCACTAGCGGCAATAATTTCTATATTTTGGGGCGAAAAGATTTTGCATTTCTTATCCTATGGAATGTTTTGAGGAAAGAGGAGGCTATTATGCTGCGATATTTGACAAGCGGTGAATCACACGGAAAATGCATGCTTACGATAGTTGACGGCATGCCGGCAGGTTTGAATGTCGACAAATCCATCATCGATGATGAGCTTGCAAAGCGTATGCTTGGCTACGGCCGCGGAAAACGCATGAAGATCGAGTCCGACAGGATAGAGGTGCTTTCCGGAGTCAGGAACGGAAAGACCATAGGCAGTCCCATATCGCTGCTTGTTAAAAACATAGACCACTCGATCGACAGCCTTCCAAAGGTATACGAACCCCGTCCTGGACACGCTGATCTAAGCGGTGCGTTGAAATATAATTTAAACGATATACGCGACGTTCTGGAAAGGGCAAGCGCAAGAGAGACTGTTTCAAGGGTTGCGATAGGCGCTCTTTGCAGGATTTTATTGGCGCAGTTTGGCGTAAAGATAATAAGTCATGTTGTGGCTATAGGCGGGGTTGTCTCAAAAACTAAGGGCTTGTCTCTTGATAAGATAAGCGCTATTTCTGCCAAGTCGCCGGTGACATGCGCTGATATGAAGGCTTCGGCTGATATGCGTAGAGAGATAGATAAGGCGGCAAGATCAGGCGATACGCTCGGCGGGGTCTTTGAGGTTATCATACACGGTGTCCCTCAAGGGTTAGGCAGCTATTCCCAGTGGGATAGAAGAATAGACGCTAATCTCGCGAGAGCCATAATGTCGATCCATGCGATCAAGGGGGTGAGTTTTGGCATAGGATTTGAATCAGCGGCCTTAAAAGGATCGCTCGCGCACGACGAGATTTTCTACGGTAAGTCAAAAGGATTTTACAGGAAGACCAATAATGCCGGCGGCGTCGAAGGCGGCATGACGAACGGCGAAGACATTGTTATTCGCTCTGCCATGAAACCGATCTCGACATTAAGAAAACCTCTTTCTACGGTAGATATCAGAACAAAAAAACGCGTAAAGGCTGCTGTAGAAAGGTCAGATATATGCGCGGTCCCCGCGGCGGCCGTGATAGGCGAGGCCGTATCAGCGATAGAGATAGCGAACGCGATGCTGGATAAGTTCGGAGGAGACTCCCTAACCGAGATGCGCAGGAATTACGAGGGATACATGTCGCAAGTAAAGAGATTTTAATGGTATAGGAAAGTATACCCTTACGGGCACAGGTAAAATACTTTCCTATCTAAAAGTCGCCTGAGCGTTAGCGGGGAATTTTCTTGATGCGTAATATCATATTAGTTGGATTCATGGGGACCGGAAAAACGACGATAGCGATGAAATTATCGCATTTACTTAAGATGCGCTATGTCTCGACGGATGATCTTATAGAAAAAAAAGAGAACGCCACCATAAACGAGATATTTACGAAAAATGGAGAAGGCTATTTTAGGGACGTCGAGAGC
>Ga0155280_134_pt1 | contig 6181 bp, 4 predicted proteins | sample RifCSPhighO2_02_FD_106248 | JGI IMG/M metagenome (GOLD analysis project Ga0155280, IMG submission 106248) | Omnitrophica bacterium RIFCSPHIGHO2_02_FULL_46_20 | reverse complement strand
TGCGGGACTGGTTGCTGCATCACGGCCATCTCCTCAAGATGCCGCCGGGCGGCAGCCCCGATCCTTACAGCCAAAGCCAGCATCTCTTTGTGACCGAAGAAGAGTTAAAGATTAGGGCCGATTTTTCCAAGATGAAAGACGCCGTTAAGAATGCGCCGTTGAAAAAGGTGATGCAGGACTTTTATAATTCGGCGCAAACGGGTAAAGAGCAATATATTGAGTCACCTGGAATATTATCGCATCAGGATAAGCTATTTCCGCTTTGTTGGAAGGCTGAAAACGGCGATTGGACGATGCTCGTTGTGAATTTTAAGCCGTCGGGAGAAATAATACAAGCGAGAGTGGATCTCCCCGAACAGGTAAAGTTAGAATTTGGCGCTGCCGCGCATGTCGAAGCCCTTGCCGGCATACACGTCGACTTTAAACCCCATGAAGAATATAAGATCTATACGATCAGAAAGCCTGCGAGTATCCGGGCGTCGGAACCTGTCGATATTGCTGTTGGAATAAAAAATACTCAATACCTGCTTGGTATCTTGCCGCCTGCCGCGGAAGATGAAAGTGAGGCATATATAATAAGATATAATGAAAAAAGCCTGCAAGATTACGAAACGAGAGCAGGGATAGAGGCGGGCACATTGAAAAAATTGCTTAATGCATACGTTGATTTATTAGGGGTGAGGCTGGGAGGAAAAGATAGAATCAAGCTCAAACCATCTTCCAGCACGAATAGTAAAAGACAACCGCTTATTTCCGTAGAATATTATCATGGGTTGAACAAAACCCTTACAGGCAAAAGCCATGTTGATATCGAAGGAGAAGAATTAGACAAATATTCGACATTGAGGATACTGGAGATGACGAATATAGCCTTTGCCATCGCTAATATTCCAATAGAACAAACGCCAGGTGAGATCGATCGATACAGCCGTCTCATATCATTTATTCAAAATCAATATAAAGGGTTAACGGGTAAAGAAATCTCTCTTGAAGAGATACTGCGGCCTGACAGAATAATAATATTGCCGCCTATTAAATCAATCCCGCCCGAAAAATTGAGCGAATACTATGAATTAACAATTAAACAGCTAAAACAAGCCGCGTAATTTTTTAACGAAAATCATTGCTGTCCAAATGATGCTGTTCCCCCCTCACCTTTTTCCTCTCCCCCGAAGGGGGAGAGGGTAGGGTGAGGGGGAGATAGAAAATTGAATCTCAAAATGTATTTGTCGATGGTAATCATAGTCCATTTTGGACACGAATGAACGGCAATATGATATAATAATCGGGGTTAGTCATGGAAAATCAAATTATTGAAACAGATATTCTCATTATAGGAGGCGGCCCCGCAGGCTTAGCCGCCGCGATTCATTTTGCCGATCTTATACGCCGGCATAACGAATCTGCAGAAAGCGGAAAGTCAAATGAAGCGAAGCTTCCTTTGAATGTTATTCTGCTTGAAAAAGCCAATGCTATAGGGAATCATATTCTTTCAGGCGCCGTGATTAATCCCATTTCGCTTTATGAGCTTTTGCCTGATATTACGGATAAAGACATACCTTTTGAAAGCCCTGTTCTTAAGGAAGAGATACAGTTTCTCACCAAAGGCGGGACATGGACGCTTCCTTTCCATCCGCCCTACATGGGCAACAAAGGGAATTACATCGTATCCTTGGGTAAGGTGGCGCGTTGGCTTGGCGAAATTGCGCTTAAAAAGGGCATTCAAATATTTACCGGTTTTAGCGGCTGTGAGATCCTCTTTGAAAATGGTAAAGTCGCGGGTGTTCAGACCGGCGCTTCAGGGATTGATAAAGACGGCCGCCCACTGCCGAATTATCAGCCTCCGACGGATGTTCGGGCCAAGATCACCATTCTCGCCGAAGGAGCGAGGGGGCACCTCGCGAAAACATTGATTAAACAGTTGAACTTATCGCAAAATCGAAATCCGCAAATTTATTCTTTAGGCGTAAAAGAAGTTTGGAAACTTCCGGAAGGCGCCTTTCAATCCGGTCATGTCATACATACGCTTGGTTATCCGCTCGATTTCAATCAATTCGGGGGCGGATTCATTTACGGTTTGAACGATAATCTCGTAGCTATCGGCCTGGCCGTTGGGTTAGATTATACGGATCCTACCTTTGACATACATCATGCGCTTCAAATTTATAAAAAGCACCCGTTTATTCTTCGAATTCTTAAGGGAGGGAAGATAGTCCGTTACGGAGCCAAAACTATACCCGAAGGCGGTTTCTTTGCCATGCCTCAACTGTTCCATGATAATGTGATGATCGTTGGTGATTCTGCCGGTTTTACGGCTATGCCAAGCTTAAAGGGAGTTCATCTGGCCATTCAATCCGGAATGCTTGCGGCGAAAACGGCGTTTGACTCAATCAAAAAGAATGATACCTCCGGTGATCAACTTGCCGCTTACGAAGAACTCTTTAAGAAAAGCCCGGCTTATAAAGAGCTTTATACCGTTAGGAATTTTCGGCAAAGTTTTAAAACAAATTCATTCTTTGGTATGCTGCGGTTTGGCGCGCAAATTTTAACCGGCGGCCGCGGTTTGTCTTTGAAGGGACGCCTTACTACATCGGAGGACTACAAGCATTGCCGGCTGATCAAAGAACTAACGGGGAGAACATTTTTGGAGCGAAATAAGGATAGACTGGTTTTCGATAATAAGCTAACGTTTGATAAAGAAGCGGATCTTTTTTATTCGGGCACAAAACATAATGAAGAGCAGCCGTCTCATATTGTGGTGCCGAGTTCCGACGTTTGTCAGGTTTGTATTAAAAAATACGATGCGCCGTGTCAAAGATTCTGCCCGGCAAAGGTTTTTGAGATTGTCGCTGATCCAAAAACCGGCAAAAAAGAGCTGACGCTTCATCCCGCGAATTGCCTGCACTGCAAGACGTGCGATATTAAAGATCCTTTCGAAAATGCCATTTGGCATCCACCCTACGGCGGCGACGGCCCGAAATACGAAAATATGTGAAAAACATAAACTTACCTAAAATAGCAATAGTCGGCCGGCCGAATGTCGGGAAATCGTCTCTTTTTAACAGGATCGTCGGCGCGAGGAGATCAATAGTGGAGCCTTCCAGCGGCACCACGCGCGACAGGCTTCACGCGGATATCAGATGGAAAGGGAAGGGGCTCACTATTATAGATACTGCCGGATTTGAGGGGACCAGGCATGGCGATATGGCCGAGCTTGTATTAAAACAGATTCGAAAGGGTATTGAAGAGGCAGACATCATATTTTTTGTTACGGATGGCATCGCCGGCATAGCGCCTCAAGACAGGGAACTATCATCAATGCTTAGAAGGACCTCGAAGAGGATATACCTTATAGTAAACAAGGTCGATAACGAATCTGACATGCAAAAGACATTGGAATTTTTTGAACTGGGACTCGGTGAGCCTTACGCCGTTTCGGCAATGCATGGCAGGGGTATCGAAAGATTGTGTAATGATCTGGCGAAGGGTATGGAAAAATACGCCATGAAAAACATTCCCGAATTAGTAAGCCCCGTTAGACGCTCGCTATCTAACGGGGTAAAGGCAGCTATTATAGGGCGGCCGAATGTCGGGAAATCATCGTATCTAAACTATATCTTGAGCGAAGAGAGAGTCATTGTCCATCCGACTGCCGGGACAACAAGAGACGCTGTCGATACCAATTTTAACTATAAAGACAGGGAATACGTCCTTATAGATACCGCGGGCATAAGGCATAGTGCGAAGATAGAAGAGGCAGCGGATTTCTACGGAAGCGTCCGCTCAAAGGAAGCAGTAAAGCGCTGCGATGTCGCGATGGTGCTGCTTGACGGCCCGGAAGGGTTGACGAGGGATGACGCGCGCATAATAGACTTATGTCTTGAAGAAGGCAAGGCGCTTGTCATAGCGGTAAATAAGTGGGATCTCGTGAAGGAGAGCATGGAGATGTCGAAATACGACGGCAGGCTCAAAGAGGGGATGAGGGTTATTAGAAATTTCCCAGTTGTATTCACATCTGCGAAGACGGGAAGAAACGTCAAGGCCAGCCTTGATGTGATATGGTCAGTGTATGAGAAGTATAGAATAATTATTCAATCTGATAAACTTGCCGAAACCCTCAAATCATTAAACAAGACGCCTGAGATAATTAATAAAAGAATAAAGTTTAAATACCTGATTCAAGAAGGCGCAATGCCCCCCAGATTCATTTTAGGCGTCAAGGGCGCTAAAGGCTTAAGCGAAAATTTAAAAAGATTTGTAGAAAACTTCTTCAGGATGGCTTACGATTTTGAAGGGACACCAATAAGAATACGTTTCAACCTATAATTCCCGCAGCGCTTCGTTAACAATCTCGTCCATCAGCTCTTTTACGGAGACTATTCTTTTAACTCTCGATACGTTGCTGCCGGCAAAGATGACGGCGTTATCTATGTCGCCCCGCGACGCGTTACAGAGGGCCTTGGCAATGCAGTATGATACAGTCGCCGGATTGCATGTCCTCAGGCATTTGTAGCGGCAATTGAACGAAACCCTCTCGCCGGACACCAGCTTATCCGTGAAGCGATTTTTTATCGCCCTGGCCGGCATACCGACAGGGCTGTCGATAATGATAACGTCTTCGCTTCCGGAGGCAAGGTACATCGATTTAAATTTTTCAGAAACCGAACACTCGAAAGTCGCGACAAAACGCGTCGCCATCTGGACCCCTCCGGCGCCCATTTTCAAAAATCGCGCCATGTCCTTACCGTCAAAAATACCGCCTGCCGGAATTACCGGGATGCGCGCGGTGTATTCCTTTTCATATTCACCCGCCATCTTTAAGACTGAAGCAAACAGATCTTCAAGACGGCCTTCTGTATGCCCAAGCAAGTCGGCGAGCTTGAATCCGATATGCCCGCCTGCCAGCGGGCCTTCGACTACGATAGCGTCAGGTAAGCGATTGTACCGTTTTTTCCAGGTCTTGATGATAAGATCTGCGGCCCGCGCCGATGAAACAATGGGAATAAGCTTAGTAGACGATCCTTCGGTATGCTCAGGCAATTTTAACGGCAATCCTGCCCCCGACACAATGAAATCCGCGCGCTCTTCGGCGGCGGTTCTGGCAAGATCCTCAAAATTGCTCAACGCGACCATGATATTGATCCCGACAACCCCCTTGGTCTTTTCTTTCGCCTCTCTTATTTCATTCCTAAGCGCCTCATTTGAGGCCTCTACGAATTCTCTTCCTTCTTCATCTATGCCATATGCCAATCCCACACTGGCAATAGTCCCCGCGCCGCCATAATTGGCGACTGCGCTCGCAAGAGACGCCGTCGATACCTGGACTCCCATCCCTCCCTGGACAATCGGTATCTTGACTTCGAGGCCGCCTATCATAAGTGGTTTTAATACGTTTGCCATGTAAAATTTCGCCTCCACTCACGTTCGGCGGAATTCCCCAAGCGAAGCGAAGGGAAATTTTCCTTCCGACTGATCCACGAAGAATTTCGAATACCCGGGTTAACTCGCCGACTCATTTGAAACCTGTCCTATATCTTCCTTGTGCTGCGCGTTCTTTTTATCCAGCTTGCGCTGCATTTTTTCTTCTTTTTTCTTTTTCTTCGCCAATTCTCTCCTATGTTTTTGATATGAATAATTATCTCTTGCCAATATATCCTCCTTTTGTCTTGGGGCATCTATATTATACCTCTCTAAGCGCGAAACCTCAAGCGGGAAAGGCGTGTCCTTTCCCGACGAATTTGCTTGATAATCCCTGTATTCCAGCTATAATTGATAAGTTGTATATGGCAAAAGGCGTCCGAATCATGAAAGTTCCGAGTGAAATCAAATCCATAAAAAGAGTTTCATCCAAAATTTTAAGCAGCCTCTCGTCCTATGAGCTAAATAAAGACACGCTTTTTGATATAAGGCTATGCACGGAAGAAGCTGTCCGCAACGCCATCGTTCACGGCAGCGGTTTAAGAAAAGGATCGCGTGTCAGTGTATATTACTGGGTAGATAAGGGTAAGCTCCATATAGAGATCGAAGACGAAGGCGCCGGGTTCGACTCAAATACAGTGCCCGATCCCACGGAAAACAGCAATATATTAAAGAAGTCGGGAAGAGGGGTATATCTTATAAAGAAGTTTATGGATCGGGTATCTTTTAATGAAAAGGGAAACAAGATAAAGATGGAGAAGGC
>Ga0155280_156_pt2 | contig 7373 bp, 4 predicted proteins | sample RifCSPhighO2_02_FD_106248 | JGI IMG/M metagenome (GOLD analysis project Ga0155280, IMG submission 106248) | Omnitrophica bacterium RIFCSPHIGHO2_02_FULL_46_20 | reverse complement strand
CGCGAAATACCGCTCTCCTTCCTTAGGCGGCCGTATCTGTCCGCTTACAGTGTCGCCTGTCCGCAAATTAAATTTACGTATCTGCGACGGTGAAACGTAAATATCGTCCGGCCCTGGAAGGTAATTATAGTCCGGGCTTCTCAAAAAACCGAATCCGTCCGGCAGTATCTCCAAAACACCCTCCCCAAATATCAGGCCTTCCTTCTCGGTCTTCGCCTGCAGGATCTTGAATATGAGATCCTGTTTCTTTAAGCCGCTTATTCCGTTAACATTTAATTCTTTGGCCAATTTTGTCAACTCAGAGATGCTCCTGCCCTTTAGTTCCGCTATCTCCATAAAAACGCCCCCTTCTTTAAGTCCTGCCATATTTGTTTAACCTGAATCACGGTTTCCTTTCTTGCGCCGTCGTTATCAATAATATAATCCGCCTTATCGATCTTTTCTTTTAGCGGCATCTGGCACGCCATCCTTTTACAAACATCTTCCTTCTCCATGTCCAATTTTTTTACACACCGGCCTATCCTGACGTTCCTGGAGGCCTTTACTACGATTAAAACATTCACAAGATCCGAGAGGCTGGTTTCGCAGATAAGCGGCGCGTCTATTATTAAAACCTCGTTTTTAGAGGCCTTTATACTATTTTTGATCTTCCCTATTACATAAGGATGGATTATCTTGTTTAGTTTTGCGAGGCGCTTCTTGTCATTAAAAACTATTTTGCCGAGCGCCTTTCTCTTTATAGAGCCTTTTGGATCCAGTATAGATTTACCGAATACCGCTGCTATTCTCTTGTGGACAGCATCGCCCTTCCTAATGGCTTTGTGCGCAAGCTTGTCAGCGTCTATAACTTTTGCGCCGAGTTTCTTAAAAATGGAGGCAGCGTAACTTTTACCAGCCCCGAAACCGCCTGTAAGGCCTACAATCGGCATTATTTTTTAACCACCCTGTTATAGAGGTTTATATACTCTTTGGCGGAGGCTTCCCACGAATAGTCGAGGCCCATGAGATATTTTACGAGGCTCATCCATAGGGGCTTATCTTTATAGACCATGAGAGACTTTTTGACAGCTCTGAAAAGCTCTTCTGATTTCGGCTCGATAAAAGTAAAGCCCGTGCCCTTGCCCGTTCTGGGATCAAATTCCTGCACTGTATCTTTAAGGCCTCCTGTTTGTCTTACAACAGGGACCGTCCCATATCTGAAACTAATCATCTGGCTCAAACCGCAGGGCTCGTATCTGGACGGAATAAAAAATAAGTCGGATGACGCGTATATCTTCTGCGCCAGCACCGCGTCAAATTTCAGGCTTATCGAGGCGCTGGCCGGATATTTTTTGGCTATCTTCTCAAAAATAACGTGATACTTGATATCGCCGGTGCCGAGAAGGACAAACTGCGCCTTCATATTAAGAAGCCTATCGATAATATCGGCTACGAAATCCGCGCCCTTCTGCTCGGCAAGGCGCGTGATCATGCCGAACATCGGAATATTCCTATCAATCTTAATGCCCATTTCCTTCTGGAGCATCTCTTTATTCAGGTACTTATCCTGCAGCGAATCTACGGAATAATTCTTAAGTATCTTGGCGTCTTTCTCAGGGCTCCAGAGATTATAATCTATGCCGTTCAATATCCCGAATAAGGCATTCTCTCTGGTCTTCAGCACTCCTTCCAGGCCGCATCCAAATTCCCGCGTGAGGATCTCTTTGGCGTAAGTCGGGCTTACTGTGCTGACAGCGTCGGAATAGACCAACCCTGCCTTCATCAGATTAACTTTATCGTAGAATTCAAAATAGTCTATGTGGAATAATGCCCAATCCAATCCTATCTTCGGGAATTCTTCCTTCGGGAACAGCCCCTGATATGCCATATTATGTATCGTGTAAAGGGTTCTCGTATTGGCGAAGAAAGGATCGTATTTATAAATTGTATTTAAATATACGGGAATGAGCGCTGTCTGCCAGTCGTTGCAATGTATGACATCAGGCGCAAATCCTTCTTTCTTGCATCTGGCTAAGATCTCACGTGAAAAGAATGCGAACCTGTCGAGATTATCCTTATAATCGCCGAACAAGTCCGCGTAAAGTTCTTTTCTGTTGAAATAATCTTCATTCTCTACAAAATATACCTTTATAGATTTACCGATCTTTGCGAAATCCCCCGCGGCCTTCACCGAAGCGTATTTCGGCATGATCACCCTGACATCCACGCCAAGCTCTTCGAGAGCAAGCGGCAGGCTTCCGGCGACATCGGCCAGTCCGCCGGTCTTCGCGAACGGCACGACTTCACTCGACGCCAATAATACTTTTAACCTCGCCATGTCACCTCCTTTTTTTGCTGCGGGCTATACCCTTCCATATCAAGCCAATTTTTGCCCACCTCTATATGGGCCTCGACCGGAACTTTTAAGTTTATTATGCCTTCCATCCCGTCTTTTACTATTTTATATATTTCTTTCAACTCGTCCCTTGAAACGTCAAAGACAAGCTCATCATGAACCTGCAGGATCATCTTCGAAACAAATTCTTTCTTCAATAATTTTTCCTGGATCGCGATCATCGCGACCTTTATGATATCCGCGGCTGAACCCTGTATCGGCGTATTTACAGCCGCTCTCTCGGCGAATTGGCGCATGCGCATATCAGAGCTGTTTATTTCCGGAATATAACGCCTCCTTCCGAGCAGCGTCGTAACATAACCTTTCTTGGCATCCTCTATTAGCCCTTCGAGGTAAGACCGTACTTCAGGATACCTGTCGAAATAAGCGTCTATGAATTCTTTTGCCTTATCAACTTCTATCTTAAGATTTTGCGACAAGCCGTAGGGGCTCATTCCATAAAGTATGCCGAAGTTCACTGTCTTCGCCATTCCCCTCATCTCGGCTGTAACTTCTTTCTCTTCAACGCCGAAGACAAGGCTTGCGGTATATGCATGAACATCAAGTCCTTCTTTGAATGCCCTTATAAGATTTTTGTCTTCCGAAAGATGGGCAAGTATCCTTAATTCTATCTGTGAATAGTCCGCTGATAACAAAAGATTGTTTTTATCCGAAGGTATGAATGCCTTCCGTATCCTCTGCCCCGCTTCGGTCTTTATAGGTATGTTCTGCAGATTAGGCCCGCTCGATGAGAGCCTGCCCGTCGCGGTGACTGTTTGATTAAAAGATGTATGAACCCTTCCTGTCGCGGGATTTATAAGGCTTGGCAGGGAATCTACATACGTGGATTTCAGTTTAGATAATTCTCTGTATTCGAGCAATTTTTCCGGCAGGGGATGGCTTAAAGCCAGCTTTGTCAAAACCTCCTCGTCGGTAGATACGCCTGTCTTCGTTCTCCTTATTACCGGGAGCTTCATCTTCTCAAATAAAACAGCCGAAAGCTGCTTGGGTGAATTTATATTAAATTCTTCGCCGGCCAATTTGTATATCTTCTTCGTTAATATTTCTATTTTTTTCTCCATCTCTTTAGACAGGCCGGATAGATAGCCCTTGTCAACAGAGACGCCTGTCATCTCCATCTCTGCCAAGACCTCTATTAAAGGCATTTCTACATTATAGAACAGCTTGTCGAGATCTTTTTTAGATATTTCTTTCTCGAGTATCTTCTTAAGCCTGAAAGTTACATCACTATCTTCACACGAGTAGTCAGAAACCTTTTCGATATCGACTCTGTCCATCGTTACGGCAGACTTGCCTTTTCCTATAAGCTCATGGATAGATGTGGTCATCTTATGGTTCAGGTATTCGAACGATATATCATCAAGGTTATGGTTCAGTTTTGAAGGATTTAATAGATATGACGCCACCATAGTATCAAAGATTATACCCTTAACGCGTATTCCGTAATTCGCGAGGACTATATAATCGTATTTTATATTCTGTCCGATCTTTTTTATCTTTTTATCCTCGAATATCTCTTTTAGGCTCCCAAGCGCCAATTCGATATCGAGCTTCTTCCCTTCACTGCCGTTCTCGCAAACGCCGACGTAATACGCGACTCCCTCTTCCCATGAAAAAGACAACCCCGCTAATTTAGCGAGAACAGGGTCTTCGCTCGTCGTCTCCGTATCAAATACGAACTCCTTTGACTTTTTTAAGCCCGCGACAAGCGCGCTAAACGTCTTCGGGCCATCCACCAGTATATATTCTGATTTCAGTTCCTCGCTGGGCGTCAGGTCCTTAAGAAGGGACTTAAATTCCAGCTCCTTATATAATTCAAGCAGTCTTGGCTGGTCCGGCCCTTTTAACTCCAGCTCTTTAAAATCTATATCTATAGGAACATTTGTATCGATTACGGCGAGCTCCTTGCTAAGAAAAGCGTTCTTCTCGTTCTCTTTCAGCATCCTCTTCTTAGCGTCACCCTTAACTTTGTCTATACTCTTATACAATTCCTCAAGGCTCCCGAATTCGCTTATCAAATCTATCGCGGATTTTTCTCCTATTCCTTTGACACCCGGGATATTGTCAGCGGCATCTCCCATCAGAGCCATTATATCAACGATCCTGTCAGGCCCCGCGCCGTAAGCCTCTTTCACTTTATGCGCATCATATATAAGGCCTTCTTTATGCGTGCTATAGACCTTTATATGCGAACCCACGAGCTGAAGCGCGTCTTTATCGCCTGTAACTATGAATGTCTCTATATCCTTAACCTGCGCTTTCTTAGCGAGCGTAGCGAGGACATCGTCAGCCTCATAACCCTGCATTTCATATATGGGGATATTATGGGCCTGCACCAATCGCTTGATGTAAGCCATTTGGCTTACAAGATCGTCCGGCATTGGCTTTCTGTGTATCTTGTATTCCTCAAATTTCTTATGCCTGAATGTCGGCCCCTTGAGGTCGAACGCCACCGCCAGCATATCCGGCTTCTCATCCTTGATTATTTTATTTAACATGGAGTTAAAACCGTATATAGCATTGGTGGGCTGCCCCTTCGAATTGGAAAGGCTCCTTATCGCGTAGAACGCTCTATAACAAAATGAATTGCCGTCAATAAGAAATAGTCTTTTTTTAGGCATGATACGGGATGCGGTTATGGGGCATGAGGTTAGTTAAAAATCATCCTATTATTTACGCTTTTTGGGAATTAATCTTAAAGAAATGCGCTTTCAGAGGACATTCTTTGTCTACGTCATCAGGAGAATTCCACGAAGCGAAATTCTCCTTTGAATTTCGGATGTTATTATATATTATAATGACAAATATTGTCAAGAAAAATCTCGCACAAGAAATTTTTCTGCGGTGTCGGGAGAAATTTGCATCAGGAAAATTCTCGGGGTCCTGCCACTGCTACAGCCTTTTGTTTTTAGGGCTCGAGGGTGGCAGTGTTCATCCAATTTTAGCTTTAGTAGCTTGTTCTCCCGCCGGGCGCACTTCGTGCTTGGCGGGGTCCCGCCTACAGCTAACGTGGGCGGGAATAGATCATAGGCAGCAAGTCTTTTAGCCGATAGTCCCCTCTCGCCCATTCACCAAAAGGCTATAGCAGTGTCACCCCTCGAATGTTCCATGGGGACAGGTTGCATCGTAATTCTGTACCTGGTGCAAGATTTTACGGGTGACGCGAGTGAGCCTTTTGGAAAATATGGCGAGCGGTAAATAAGACTGGCGGCTAAAAGACTATTGTTTAGCTCTCATAGATCTAAGGGGCTATACGCATAAAGTTGGATGAACAGCGGCATACCGCGAGCCTATATAAACAAAAGGCGAACTCGCGGCAGGACCCGTAAAATTTGCATCAATGACAGGACACGAATTTTAGCTTGGATTTACTAAAGAATATTATACGTTACCCTCGACGAATCTCACCGGATCTATTTAGCCTCGACTTTGCGGATATGCCCTGATAGATAGTTGCCTGTTAAATCATCTATTGCCTGCGTGAGTTCCTGCAGCCGCGACTCCTTCTCAAACTTCGCGCCCATATCCTTGGACGGATTTGTCATGAGCTCGAATTGCAGGCGTTTACGCTCATAATACGCTCGGCGCAAATCGTCAAGTATATCATTCCGTAACTGAACCATAAGCCTGGATCGGACGTCTATGTTTGTCTGGTCATCGCTCCAGATGAGATCCCCCAATTCCCAGGATAGGCCGACGTTCCAGCCGTCGGATGTATCATCCGGCCCTTTTATAACATAATCCTTAGCGGCGCTTGTATATATCTCGTAAGTATCGGAACGGTTTTTGCTTAATCCGCAAGAAACTTTTGGCAGCAGCGCCCTCGCCCTCGCTTCACTTCTCCATCTCTTTATCTTTTCAGGGCTAACCTCGGCATACCTGATAGCCGCTTGCTGTAATTCTTTAAAAGCAGGTTCGCCGTCCAGGGCTATCTTAAGCGTCTTTAGGCTCATTTCTATGTCGGGGTATTTGTCCATAAGATAATCGCCTGCCTCGAAACTATACATGCCCTTATCCGTCACGGCCAGTAGAGTCTTTTCATCTTCGCTTCCGAATATCACGCGGCTTACATTAAGGCTTTTGGCCACCCCCTTATATAGTTCAAGCCACCGGGATTTTTCATTTATAAACTCAAAAACACCTTTATCTGTCGCGCAGAACATCGACTTATTCTTCGCCGGTATCATAAGGTAATTTATTACGCCTTTTAAGCCGGCGCAAGGAAAATTATTCCAACTCTTGCCGCTATCGTCGCTATACAGGATATCTTTATCAAATGTTATATATACCCTATTATCGTTTATGGCGATAGAATGTATTGATGTGTATTTTTCGCTTTCTTCATAATCATGTTCTTCTATTTCTTCGGTTTCGTTTTTTTCGCCGGCGCTTTTTACGAATGCGCGCTGCCATCCTTCAGCGCCGGGCCTCATCACATATAGTCCGCTCTCCGTTCCGGCATACACCAGCTCTTTATTCAGGGCTAAACACTTAACCGGCGCGTCTTTTAATCCGCCGCTTATATCAAGCCACGTATCTGCGAGGTCATCGCTCAAAAATATACCTTTCCGAGTGCCGATCAGCATCCTGTCGCGGCTGTGATTAGAAAGCTCTATGCAGGTAATATTATTTTTATCCGGCAGGATGGTCCTGAAGACATTCCTCCATCTCGCGCCATAGTCTTCCGATTTGAATAACCCGCGTTTTGTTCCTAAGAATATTACCTTCGATCTTCCCGCGATACAATTTATTTCATTGCTGCCGCCTTGAGGAAGCGAAAAGACCGGCTCCCACCTTTCCTTCAAATCTCTTGCCTTGTATAGAGCGTTTCGAGTGGCGATGTATAGGGCATCGTTATTAAATATAGCCGCTTTTAATTCAGAATTCTTTACAGCGCCCTCTTTGGAGACCCATGCGTCTTGCGCGCTGAGCGGCGTAAAATCAATAAACGACAAAAGCATGGTTAAGGCAATTACTG
>Ga0155280_130_pt1 | contig 7482 bp, 8 predicted proteins | sample RifCSPhighO2_02_FD_106248 | JGI IMG/M metagenome (GOLD analysis project Ga0155280, IMG submission 106248) | Omnitrophica bacterium RIFCSPHIGHO2_02_FULL_46_20 | reverse complement strand
GAGTTGAGCATACTATGATTCCCAATTTCTTGGCTGCCGCAAGGTCCACATTAGACAGTCCTGAGCCGCATCTGGATATAACCTTTAATTTGGATTTATACATTACCTCTTTGTCTAGAATTTCTAATCCTGCAATCAAACCTGTTATGCCCTTTGACAACAATCCTAACAGTTCGGGTTTTGTCAGCCTGCGCTTATAAGGATTATCTATTACTTCACACCCCGCATCTTTAAGCATATCTAAGGGTTCTGTGTCAGCAGCCGCAAAAGACGAGGTGCTTATAAGTATCTTTTCTCCGAAAAATTGCTTCATACAAACATTATCCTTTTCGTTTTTTAAACCACAGCCATGTATAGATAAGATGGTCCATTATCATATGAATATCCTCGACAGGGCCGTATTCGCCCTTAGGGGTCTTTACATGTATACAGACATCACTTATCTTCTTCAGCTTTCCTCCGTCAAAACCGACAAGGCCTATGACTTTTCCTCCCCGTTTCTTGACCCAATTGGCGGCGTTTACCACATTTGGTGAATTGCCGCTTGCCGAAATAGCAACAAGTTTATCCCCTCTCTTGTAATAGAGATTAAGCTGCCTTATAAAAATATCGTCATAACTGCAATCATTCGCGATAGCGGTCATAGACGCGACATTATCGGTAAGAGATATGGCGCGAAAAGGCAGTTTCTCGTCCTTTCGCGTGCCTAATCCAAAATCGTTTGCCATGTGTGAAGCGGTGGATGCCGAGCCACCATTCCCTATAAAAAATACCGTATTCTGATTTTTGTGCGCTTTCTTAAATTCCCTGATAATACCTTCTATCGCTTTTGTGTCAAGCCGGCTCAGCAGGCCGTAAAGGTACCTGAAATAACCTTTGCTGAATTGATGTATATCGGCTGAGTTTTTAAAAAGATTTTCTACATTTTCCATGACTCTCCCTGTCTTTTTATATGCTCATTTATCAGGATTGGCGATATTATAGCTCTTGCGCCATTCTTGGTCAGCGTAATATATACGATAGACCAGCTTCATGGTCTCAAGCGCGTCGGCGCTTCCGCCATGCCTTATCTTGCCTCCGTTAATTATAATATCGGCGAACTCATGAATCTCATCGCGCCATGAGTTATCCTCAAAATAAGATACAACCTCTTCGTGCAGGCTCCCTGCCTCGGACTCATCTATCCGCCTTCCCATGGCAAGTTTCTCCTCGCCGTAACTTTTAGTACCTGAAAGAATACCGCGCAGCTCAATGTACCCTTGCGTAAGCGCTATATGCAAATTAAACTTATGTTGCCATTGCGTCGCGCTTGAGTGCAGCATAGCTACGCGGCCCTTGTCATCACGCATGATAGAATATGCGTTATCCTCCACATCATGGTTCCAGTGTTTGTTCGATATAAAACTTTTAACTTCCTTGAAATCTCCGCAAAAGAGCCGCATGAGATCCACCATATGAATGCCCTGATCAAGCAATATGCCTCCGCCTGCGTATTTTCTTTCTGCGCGCCAGGCGCCTGGGCCCGAAAAGTGGTGTATCTTGCTTTTACCGTATACTCCGCGCAGATTAACAATCTCACCCAGTTCTCCGGACATTACCATCTTTAGCGCATCACGCACGGAATAGTGGTAACGGTGATTGAATCCATACTTTAAGAACTGGCGGGGGTGCTTTTTTTCAACCTTTATCACTCTCTCTATATCAGCCACGTCCCGGCCCGGCGGCTTCTCACAGAATATATGCAATCCTTTTTCTAATCCGGCAATGGTCACGTCAGCGGCTAAATAATTGGGCAGGGATACAAATAGCACATCAAGCTCTTCCTCCAACAGCTCCTTGTAATTATTGAAGCATTTAATGCCATCCGGCGTAATATACGACTTGCCGAATTTCTGGTCGCAAACTGCCTGCGTATGCAGGCTTGGATGTTCATCGATAAATTGCCTGCGACGCTGGCCTACTACTCCATATCCTGCTATACCTACACGTAAGATCTTATTCTTATGCATTGCTTTTCACCTCAGCTTTTATCAATCGCTCCACTTTTTTTAAGTCTTGCGGTGTATCAACACCATAGGTATTAAATGCAACGGGTATCGTCTTAAGCTTATACCCGTGTTCTAATATCCTGAGCATATCGATTGATTCTATCCTTTCGAGCGGTGTTGGAGTAAGTTTATTGAACTTTATAAGAAAATCCCTCCTGAAGGCAATAAGGCCTATCTGTCTTTGCATTGGCACATCCTTAGCGCCTTTCTTCCGCGAAGGTATGGGCTCTCTTGAGAAATAAAGCGCAAAACCTCTTTTATCCACGACCACTTTGACCTGGTTGGGATCGTTCTGTTCTTGCTTGGATTTCAGCGGAGCTGTCAGATTAACCGCGTTAATACTCCTATCGTTTATCATGGGCCTTACGGCCTTATCAATCATCTCAGGTGACAGCATAGGCTCATCACCCTGTATCATGACAACTATTTCTATTTTTTTAATACTACTTTTTTCTATCTTGAGCACGGCCTCGGCAGCTCTGTCTGATGCCCTCTCGTGCGTATCCATAGTCATTACGACATTCATGTTGTTCTTTCTACAATAATCGCGTATCTCTTTATCCGGAGTAGCAATGTATACATCGCTTAATGTCTTGCAAAACCTGCTTCTTGAATAGACAAGTTCTATCATGGGCCTGCCGAGTATTTTGGCAAGCGGTTTGCCCGGGAACCTCGTTGACGCCATCCTGGCAGGTATTATACCTATGATTCTCATTACCTTATCCCCTCACAAAAAGACAGTTATACATATCCGCATTGCCAATATGATATATGGCTTTCTGCTTAAGCCCAAGTGACTCTATAAAATCGAACATATCTTTTCTCTTGTCATCTGCTTCTACCATTAAAGACTTGAAAGCCTTGGCTGAGATAGTTTTGGCTGCGCCTTTTAATATGTCAAATTCAGCACCATCAACATCAAGTTTAATATGGTTTGGGGGTTCTATGCCAAAATCGGCAACAAAATTATCTATACTGTAAGATAAGATTTTTTGCCTATACGCTTCTTTTTCTAAGCTCACGTCCAAACCATGCACGGAACTTCCTAAATCAATTGATGAATAAGCAAATTCCCCTATTTTGTTACGTTCCGATAACGCCATATTGACCGGCATAACATTCGAAGCCATATTTGTATATATGTTTTTAACCAGGGTACTGAATGTAAATACAGATGGCTCAAAGGCAAAAACTATCTTCGCATATTTCCCCATTATCAACGAATAGGCGCCTATATTGGCGCCTATGTCAAAAGCTGTATCGCTTTTATCAAAACTCTCTATCCATTTTACCGTATCCGGCTCTTTCTTACAGGCGTTCAACCTTATATTATCGTGCAGATATATGGGATATTTATCGTAATCCAGCCTGTGGATTATCCTTATCTTTTTTATCGCTTCCGACAAATAAGACTTAAGCCTATTTCTTATAGACTCTATTTTTAATTTCATGGTTATGAAAAATATTTCTTTTGATATGCCTTCTTTAATTTTTCAAACATGCGGTTACCCTCTTCGTCAAAGTTCTCTGCTATCTTAATCTTCGGCCATTCAGACTTAGGAAATCTTGCGTATAACGCGAATGTTCGCTGAAGCCCTTTCAGTTCCTTATAACCTATGGAATCCATCTTAAGCTCTGCCCCGTCTATAACCTGATGCACCTTGCTATTCTTATTCAGATACCCTTTCTCCATACAGTATTTATATATGGCTGTCCCTTTGTACGGCGCCATAATGTTGCAGTTCATCGTGCGCGGATTAATCTTCCGGTTAAATTCAATCGTCTCAAATATCAGCTCGCGTGTCTCGTCCGGAAACCCTATTATATTGTTTGCTGTATAAGGTATCTCATATTTCTCTACAAGCTTCAACGCCTTGAGTATCTGCTTATTTGTGTCTCTGCGGTTAAGGATCTTGTTTCTGAACTCCTCATTCCCGACCTCTATCCCGAATTGTAAGCTGTTGCAATTCATCTCTTTTAACAGCTCTATCTTCTCTTCTGTTATAGTCTCGGGGCGTGTTTGGCACCAAAAAGGTATCGCGATCTCTTTATATCTTTTCGCAAATTCCTTCAACTCTTCTATCGGTTTCGCAAGAAAGCTCTCGGAGTTAAAATTTACATAATCAGGCCTATATTTTCTTACAAGATGCTTCATCTCTGCCATTATACGGTCAACATTCTTCCGCCTGTAATATAAACCACAGTTATTCTTACGATACAACTCCTTTAACACGGGGGCACAGCAAAAAGTGCAGGTATATGGACACCCTCGGTCCAACTCCACGTGTATCATAATATATACTTTGCCGAACATCGGCCTATAGAGCCGGCCTTTACCGAATACATCATAGTCTATAAATGGGAGTTTGTTTATATCTAAAAGGGGCCTCAAAGGATTTTTAATAACCTTGCCGTTCTTTTTTACCCATAAATTTTTTATATCTGAATAGTCTTTACATTTTGACATCTTTCCGCAGAGTTCGACCAAGGGCTCTTCGCCTTCCCCGAGGCAGACCATGTCTATGTTCTTATCTGCAATAACCTCATCCGGCGAGAGGCTTACAAATACGCCTCCGGCCACCACTGGGATATCAAAATCCTTGATGCTGTCCAGTAGAGACAGCGACAACTCATGGGTGTCCTCAACAATCGTAATAGCTATAAGATCCGGCTTAAAATCAGAGACCTTTTTAACAAGATCATCGTAGACGTCTTCTTTTTTTATCTCAATGCCCTGGTCTTTATAGCTGAAGGGTTTGACCATCAGAAGGTCCACCTTCCTCTGCTCGAAACTTATATCTTCGGTTTTATAATAAGTGGTATCAAATACATCCACCGTAAAACCTTTCGATTTAAGGCTGGAGGAGAGCGATGATATACTAAGAGGCACAAGCGTTGCCATCATTGTATTTGGATATATAAATAGCACCTTAAAATCTCCCTTCTTCATTATCTCCTTCTCCTTATTTTGGAAAGCTTCTCTATAACGGCTCCTCCCAGAAAAAGCGCATCGAGACTGAATGCGATAAAATTATATCCTTCTTTAATCCTTCTGTCGACATCTACGTGGTCAGGCTGGATAACATGTATGCCGCGGACCTTATTTGCGTCTTTAGATATGGCCCTTATTTTATCCAGTGCCTTTTTGACATCCGGATGGCTGAACTCACCGGGCCTTCCTAAAGAGGCAGAAAGGTCATACGGGCCCACGAAGAAGCCGTCAACTCCGTCGACCTCTAAAATCTCCCCGAGGTTATTTACGGCGTCTATGTGCTCTATTTGAACTATGACCACAGAGTTTTTCGCCTGCCATCTCTTGTATCCTTCGAAGTTCAGGCCGTATCTTTGGGCCCGGCCAAGCCCCACCCCTCTTATGCCCCTAGGAGGATACTTGACGGCGTTCACGGCGTGGAGCGCATCCTGGGCGCTATTGACCATGGGCACTATCACTCCGTGCGAGCCCGCATCCATAACCCTCTTAATAATGTTGGCGTTGTTTTCAGAAACCCGGACCAGTGGCACGCAACCGCTCAGCTCTATTATTCTAACTAGATTCTGCGCCCGCTCCATTTCAATAGCGCTATGCTCCATATCTATGGCAAGCCAGTCAAAGCCGGCCTTTGCCATGATCTCCGTCCCAGCATAGTCGCCCAGAGTAATCCATGATCCAAGCGTCATGCTGCCTTTCCCAAGCTTCCTCTTTAAATTCATACATGCCCCTTTCTTAATTTATTAAACTCGCTCAAAATATCGTTTGACATATTTTCCACCACAGTATCAAGCCCGTTTCCGCCGGCTACCCATTTACTGCAAAATCCCTCAATATCCGGATGCATGCTTCCTGCCGCATTCTTCCCCTTCAAAAAAGCCAAGAGGTCATCGTAATTATTGAAGTAATTGAAGCCCTCCTTGAATATGTTTACAAGAGAGGTGGATTGGCAAAAATCACCTCTGTCATATACGGCTATCTTTTTATGACCTTCCGGCAGAAAATCAAAGAACGCGGCCGTAGCCACTGATATTATAAAATCCACGTGCTCTAAATAGCATACCAGCGGATCGTCTTCTAAAATAAAAAAATCATTAAAACCGCTATCCTTCATAACAAGTCTTATCTTATCTTCATAGCGGTATCTGGGATGGGGCTTGATAAGCAGCGCCGTATTGCCTAATGTTTTCGCCGCCCTTGCAATATCTGCGATATTCCTGTATTTTTCAGAATCCCCCCCGATGCACTCAAGGTTTGGACAGATGTACAATATCTTTGTCTTAGATTTTATGCCCATGCGCTCTATGTTCTTTTTGACATCTTCCGAGAAAACTCTTTTAATGCTTTCCTTCCAGTTTGTATCAAAGCGCGGATCTCCAAATACAAGTATAGGGGCGTCTCTTTCGATGTGCTCAGCGTAGTATTTCTGCTTCTCATGTTCATGTGGGACATAATACCTGTCAAAATCTATGTACTTTCGCGCAAGTTTAAGCGGATGATTGGGCATGCCGTTAAAGATATCAAAACTCTTGATACCCAGTTGATCTGATACCTTTTTTATATAATAACTGCCGTAGGGATACGCGCAATATTCTACTAATGAAATATTATCAAAAAATCCGATCGTGGGCATCAATTCGCGGAGCATCCTCTCTATAAGATTTTCATTAATACGCAATTGTAGTAATTTTGAGCGAAGCCCTATGAGCTTATTATAAAAAAATCTGCATCTGGTCGTGTATTTGAAAATATTAACAAAAAAGGTTATTGTCCTCAATGATAGATCGCCTTTAAGAAAACGGGAATAATCCATGACATCGAGGCCATATGCCTGAATGGTCTTAATCTGCATCCTGGAGAGCCCGTCTTTAAAATCATAATTTTGATAGAACAAAAGCGGCTTCAGGCCCTTATCTTTTAAACTAACCATGAGCGGAAGATACCTCTCGATTCCGTTGCTTACATGGCCCCAAAAAACCATATCATATCGCGATCTATTTTTCATCAGATCTCTTTTTATATATGTTAAGCACATGGTGTATCACGTTCGTCTTCCTGTTAATATATACAAGAAGCGGCAGCATCGCGCCTATGAATAAAACGCTTTTTATAATAACTTCGGCATACGCGCTATATACTTTAACATAAAATTCGAGTAAAAAGATTATTGCAAGCGAATATATAAAAGGAGCGATTATTTCTAGGATAAACAGTGTGATCGCTTTTAATTTCATGAAATAGCGCAAGGAAAAGATCTGCAGGAGCAAAAAGTAAATTAAAGACGATACGGAAGTTACCCATGCTACCCCATATATGCCAAAACCTTTTTTGATCAGGATGTAATCACCAACAGTGCTCAGGACTATGCATATCGCCATAGTAATAACGATCTTTCTATACTGCTTTATCACCACCAGAAAATGCGCTGCCTGCGGCGAACAGGAG
>Ga0155280_114_pt1 | contig 9515 bp, 11 predicted proteins | sample RifCSPhighO2_02_FD_106248 | JGI IMG/M metagenome (GOLD analysis project Ga0155280, IMG submission 106248) | Omnitrophica bacterium RIFCSPHIGHO2_02_FULL_46_20 | reverse complement strand
GGCTAAACAAAAATGAATCCAAGATCCAGGAAACAAAGGCCGATAGCCGAAATAAATATAACCCCATTCACGGATGTCATACTGGTGCTCTTGGTCATATTCATGATAACGACGCCTCTGATTCTGCAGTCGAGCATAAAGGTAAATCTACCGAACGCAAAAAGCGCAAAGGCGAATAATGGCTATGAGAAAGTAAATATAGTCGTAGACAAAAAAGGTTCGATATATCTGGGTGACAAAGCAGTGACAAAAGACGAATTAAAAGTTAAGATAGAGGCCATGTATAAGAGCGAACCGAACCTAGATGTGGTCCTGCTTTCGGATAAGCTCTCTAAATTCAGGGATATAGTCAGTGTGCTCGATGTGATGAACGAGGTAGGCATAAAAAATATTAATATAGCGACGAGACTTGATTCGTCCGACAGGATAAAATAACGCGGTTTAAGCGTAAAATCAGCGGGATATCGTGGCTAATTTTTGCGGTATCCGCTAATGCCGTATACGGAAGCGAGGAAAACATGGGTATGAAATTGACCAGTCCCGCGTTTGAGAACGGCTCATCCATCCCTTCCAGGTTTACATGCGATGGGAGCGACGTCAGCCCCGCGCTTGTTATCGAAAATGTCCCTGCCGGAACAAAAACACTGGCGCTGATCGTAGATGATCCTGACGCGCCCATGAAGACGTGGGTTCACTGGGTTGTTTATGATATAGACCCGGCTATGAAAATCATTAAGGAAAACAGCGTTCCCGGTAAGCAGGGGATCAATGATTTTCGCAGGAATAGTTGGGGCGGGCCCTGCCCTCCGTCCGGCACTCACCGGTACTATTTTAAGTTATACGCGCTGGACAATATCCTTGGCATTGGCGAGAGCATTGATAAGAAGGGGCTCGAAAAGGCGATGGCAGGCCATATTTTAGCTGAAAGCGAGTTAGTAGGATTATATAAACGCGGCGGGAACTAAATTGAACCAACAACTTATTTTATGAAGAAAATATTAATAATAATTACCATATTGTCTTTTACGGTTATCGGCATTAACGTTTGCGGGGGTATTTTTGCCATGGGTGAGAAAATAGTTGTTTTAGAGACTAATCAGGGCATAATAGAGATCGGGCTGACGCCCGAAGCCGCCCCAAAGGCCTGCGAAAATTTTATAAAATTGGCCGAAAAGGGATACTATAACGGATTAATATTTCACAGGGTTATAAAAGGATTCATGATCCAGGGAGGGGACCCTACCGGAACGGGTATGGGCGGAGAATCCATTTGGGGAAAGCCGTTTCAAGATGAGTTTAATCCAAAGGCGCGGTTTGACTCGCCCGGCATACTGGCCATGGCAAACGCAGGGCCAAATACCAACGGAAGCCAATTTTTTATAACATGCGCCAAAACGCCATGGTTAAACATGCATCATACTATATTTGGTAAGGTCATATCCGGCCATGATGTGGTGCAAAAGATAGAGTCCGCCGCTACCGGCCCGTCCGACAAGCCTGTCATTGAGCAAAAGATCATCAAGGCATATTTAAAAAAATAAAAAATACCCGCCTACCGGGAAGCAAAGTAAGCTATACGGCAGGCGGGTATTTTTTATACTTGACAAGAATAGTCAGGTATGGTTAAATAATATTATGAAGCTTTCGACTAAATCAACATATGGTCTACGCGCAATGGTCAATATAGCTCTCGAGCAGAAAAAGGGCGCGGTTTCTATCAAGGAGATATCGAAAAAAGAGAACATATCAAGCGTCTACTTAGAGCAATTATTGAATAAGCTGAGACGCGAAGATCTTGTCAAGAGCGTCAGAGGCCCGACAGGCGGATATGTGCTTTCGAGGAAACCCGATGACATAACTGTCAAAGATATAGTAAAAACTCTGGAAGGGAGCATAGCGCCCGTTGATTGCGCAACAGGCCGCGAAGGCCGGAGGACAGTATGCAATAAAAATAAGAATTGCGCGGCCAGGATCGCGTGGACAAAATTAGCCAAAGCTATTGACGATTGCCTAAAATCGGTTACATTGGCGGATCTATGCGGCAAAAAATAGGAAGGCATATACTATGAGAAAAGTATATTTGGATAACAACGCGACGACCAGGATGCGCGGGGAAGTCCTGGAGGCGATGCTGCCATACTGCAAAGATATATACGGAAACGCGTCGAGCATTCACCAGTTCGGCAGGCCCGCCCGAAAAGCGATAGACGGGGCGAGGGCTGATGTGGCGGACCTTTTAGGCGCCGCGAGCGCGGAAGAGATTATATTTACGTCCGGCGGAACCGAAGCCGATAATTTCGCGATAAAGGGCGTTGTCCACGCTTTAAGATCAAAAGGAAATCATATCATAACGACCGCGATCGAGCATCAGGCAGTATTAAATACATGTAAATTTCTCGAGAAAGAAGGATGTAAAGTTACATATCTGTCCGTCGATAAGCACGGTATCATCAATTTGGATGAATTAAAGAGAGCGATAACCGATAAGACTATTCTTATAACGATAATGTACGCGAATAATGAGATCGGCACGATCGAGCCGATAGAAGAGATAAGCAAGATCGCCAAAGAAAAAGGCGTATATTTTCATACTGACGCCATCCAGGCTGTTGGGAAACTCGCGTTTAAAGTCAAAGACATTAATGCCGATCTTTTGTCAATGTCCGGCCATAAAATTTACGGGCCGAAAGGTATAGGCGCTATATATATTAAAAAAGGCACGAAGATAACGCAGCAGACGCACGGCGGCCATCATGAGATGAATAAGAGGGCCGGAACGGAAAACGTCCCTGGCATCGTCGGGCTGGGAAAAGCGGCGAAATTAGCGAAGAAAGAGATCCCCGAAGAATACAAAATAAAAGATTTAAGGGATTACCTTTATAAAGGCATAACTTCAAATATCGAGGACGTGCGGCTGAACGGCCATCCTGAAAAAAGACTGCCAAATACCCTGAACATAAGTTTTACATACCTGGAAGGCGAGTCGATAATTCTGAATTTAGACATGGAGGGGATAGCCGTTTCGACCGGTTCCGCCTGCACTTCGGGGACGCTTGAGCCATCGCACGTTCTGACGGCAATGGGCGTTGACGCCGTCAATACGCAAGGTTCAGTAAGATTTTCATTAGGAAGATATAATACGAAAGAAGACATGGACTACGTAATCGAGACTTTGCCGCCGATCATAAAAAGATTGCGGACAATGTCGCCGTTGTATGACAAAAAATAGCCTATAACTTAAGGAGAAGACAATGGAAGGGCAGTATTCAGAAAAAGTAATGGAGCATTTCAGGGATCCGCATAATGTAGGCGAGATCCCGGACGCGAGCGGTATAGGCAACGTCGGGAATCCCGTCTGCGGCGACATAATGCGGCTCTATATAAAGGTGGATGATAAAGAAGTGATTACGGACGCGAAATTCAAAACTTTCGGGTGCGGAGCCGCGATAGCCACATCCAGCATGGTGACAGACTTAGTCAAAGGTAGGACCATAGATGAGGCGCTCAGGATATCGAATATGGCGGTTGCGGAGGCGCTTGGGGGGCTGCCCAAAATAAAGATGCATTGTTCAGTGCTGGCTGAGGAAGCGCTCAGGTCCGCGATTAATGATTATATGGATAAAAAGAAGAAAAAAAGCGCGGGATAGACGAAGAAGGTGTTTAAGTGAAGCATAAGATTCGGAAAGAGATCAAGCGCAAATTTAAGGCATATTCTACCCTTGAAAAAACCAGAAAAAGTGCTATAATAAGAGATAAGTTATTTAATGAGGAGGAGTTTAAAAAAGCTAAGGTTGTGATGTTTTACGTCTCGTTGAAGGATGAAGTAGACACTTATCACATGATTGACGAGGCGCTAAAAGCGGGAAAAAGGGTTTGTGTTCCTGTAATTTTGAAGGAAGAAAAGAGATTGATAGCGGGCGAGATACACAATAGATTTGAAGACTTGGAAAGCCAGCATTTTGGGATCTATCAGCCCAGGCAAGACAGGGCGAAAGAGGTTCCTTTAGATGATATAGATTTGGTCGTTGTTCCGGGTGTGGCATTTGATAAGAAGAATATAAGACTTGGCCGCGGCCACGGATATTACGACAGATTCCTATCCGGCTTACCAAGGGCAACTAAGGCGTTCGGCCTCGCATTCGACTTTCAGATTGTAGAAGATCTTCCGCAGGATCCCCACGACATTCCCGTCTGGAAAATCGTTAGCGGTTAAGTTTAGACGATTCCGCGAAGCGAAACCATCACAGCGTAATAGTGCAATATTGAAAAATCAGTAACAGTCCAGTTCTATGAAGAGCTTGTCATTGCGAGGACTGCGAGCCGAAGGCGAAGCAGGACGAAGCAATCTAAAAAAGAGATTGCTTCACCCTCCCGCTTCGCTTCGCTCGCGGTCGGGTTCGCAATGACAATTCTCGTCGGGCTTCTTCCAAAACTGAACTATTACGAAAATGCTGGTTTACGAGGAGGGAATATGCATCAGGACACACTGTTGATCACCATAGGGTTCGCGGGCATCGGCGCGTTCTTATTTTTTATGCTGGGGTACTTCATAAGAAAACGCTTTGCTACTAAGAAGCTGAAGAACGCCGAAGAGAGGGCGAAGAAGACATTAGAGAATGCCGTAATAGAGGCGGACAAGATCCGCCGCAGCGCGGAACTTGAAGCAAAGGACCTGCTTCTGAAGATGAGGACTGAGTTTGAGCAGGAGTCAAAGGTCAGGCGCCAGGAATTGAATGTTCTTGAAAAGCGGTTGATGCAGAAGGAGGAGAACCTAGACAGAAAGGTCGATATCATCGACAGAAAAGAGAAGGACTTCGAAAGGCGCGATCTGTCATTGATCGAAAAAGAGAAACAAATGCATTCTAAAGAGAAGTCTCTCGACATGATGGCGCAGGAGGAGAAGGACAAGCTGCAGAGGGTATCCGGCATGACCAAGGAAGAGGCTAGGCAGGTCTTGCTAAAGAGGCTTGAGGATGAAGTGAAGCACGAAGCCGCCGTAATGATCAAGAGAGTCGAAGAAGAAGCGAAAGAGAAGGCAGACAAAGAAGCCCGCAAGATCATCGGGTTAGCTATACAGAAATGCGCTGTCGAGCATACTATTGAGACGACGGTGAGCGTTGTGAATCTACCGAACGACGAAATGAAAGGCAGGATTATCGGCCGCGAAGGAAGGAATATACGCGCTCTTGAAATAGCGACGGGCGTTGATGTAATCATAGACGATACGCCGGAGGCGGTCATACTATCGGGCTTTGATCCGGTAAAGCGCGCAATAGCTAAGATCTCGTTAGAGAAGCTGCTCGAGGACGGACGTATCCACCCGGGGAGGATCGAAGAGGTTGTGGAGAAGGTGAAGAAGGAGATGGATAAATCCATTTCCGAAGAGGGGGAGAAGGCCTTATTTGACGCGGGGCTGCACGGCATACATCCCGAGATCATAAAACTTTTGGGGAGATTGAAATACAGGACGAGTTACGGCCAGAATGTGCTGCAGCATTCGAAAGAAGTAGCGTATCTTATGGGCGTCATGGCAAATGAATTGAAGCTCGATTTCACTTTAGCGAAAAGGATTGGCCTGCTCCATGATCTGGGGAAAGCCGTGAGCCATGAAGTCGAAGGAACGCACGCGAAGATCGGCGCGGACCTGGCTAGAAAATACGGCGAGCCGGAGAATATCTGTCACGCCATGGAAGCGCATCATCAGGATATCGAGCCGAAGACGCTGCTCGCGGTTCTGGCGCAGGCCGCTGACGCGATAAGCGCGGCGCGTCCTGGCGCGCGCCGTGAGACACTGGAGACTTATGTGAAGAGGCTCGAAAAATTAGAGTCTATAGCCGATTCGTTCAAAGGCGTCGAAAAGGCGTACGCGATACAGGCAGGCCGTGAAATAAGAGTTATAGTGCAGCCTGAAAACATATCGGATGCGCAGGCAGCCGTATTGGCCCGCGACATAACGAAGAAGATAGAAGAAGGGTTGGAATATCCGGGACAGATCAAGGTTACGGTTATTCGTGAAACGAGGGCGATAGAGTACGCGAAATAATAGCCCGCTAAACGCTAAAGAGAGGCTGTATGAGAATATTATTTATCGGCGATATAGTCGGCGAGCCTGGACGGAAAGCCGTAAAGGAACTGGTTCCGAAGATAACCAAACGTGAAAAAATAAATTTTATTGTCGCGAACGGCGAGAATGCCGCGGGAGGAAGCGGCGTAACGCCGGCGCTTGTTGATGAGTTATTGAGTTACGGCGTGGACGTCATCACATCAGGCGACCACATCTGGAAGAGGAAAGAGATCATAGATAGGATAACGCAGGACGCAAGGATCTTAAGGCCGGCAAATTATCCGCGCGAAGCGCCGGGTTTCGGCTCTACGGTCGTTCAATCAAAAGCCGGCGTAGATGTAGGCGTCATAAATATACAAGGCCGTGTTTTTATGCAGGCTATCGAAGACCCTTTTAGGATAGTCAAGTCCGAGCTCGACAGGATCAAAAACAAAGCAAGAGTGATAATAGTAGATGTTCACGCTGAGGCGACGAGCGAAAAGATAGCGCTCGGCTGGCTCTTAGACGGATTAGTGAGCGCCGTAATAGGCACGCATACGCACGTTCAGACAGCGGACGAGAAGATACTGCCTCAGGGGACGGCATTTTTAACTGACGCGGGCATGACAGGGCCATTCGATTCGGTGATAGGAAGGAATAAGGAACAAATCCTTACCCGCTTTATGACTCAAATGCCGACCAGGTTCGAGATGGCCGAAGGCGACATACAACTTCACGGCGCGATTATAGATATAGACGAAAAAACAGGCAGGGCGAATTCGATAAAGAGAGTTCAGGAAAAGCTGGAATGAGAATTTTTTCGCTGTTGCCAATGTGGAACTTTTGGGGTGCTTGCTGGAACGACTGTCAAAAATTCTGACACCTCTTGGCGATATAGAAAGAATTTTAAATTCCTGAAAGAAGTTAAAATTCTGTCAGAATTTTTCCACAGTCCCGTTACATGCCTAATGTAACGGGACGGCAAGTGGAAGCAACACCCCGAAAGTTACGACCGATTTCTTGAAGCGAAAAAATTTTTAATAGACAAAAAAAATCAGGCCGCGAACAAAAGGCTTTGTGATAGAGTAAGGTAGTAAAAAATTGAAAGAAGTACAAATGCCGTATAGAATAGTCGAAAAGACGAAACTTAATTCGGTTATGTGGAAAATCGTCCTCGCCGCGCCTGCTATAGCGGGAAACGCGAAAGCGGGCCAGTTCGTTATTATAAAGATAGACGAGAAGGGCGAGAGGATACCGCTTACCATAAATGACGCTGACCCGGGAAAAGGCGCGATCACCATTATATTTCAGGAAATCGGCACGACGACGGAAAGATTGGGCTGTCTAAAAGCGGGAGACACGGTAATGGATCTGCTCGGCCCGCTCGGCAAGGCATCCGATTTTGGGAAAGTCGGAAATATAGTCCTTGTTGCCGGAGGAGTCGGCATAGCCGAGATATTACCGATAGCAAAATATTCTAAAGAAAAAGGAAACCGTATCGTTACGATAATTGGCGGGCGGACAAAAGAGCTCGTCATATTGGAAAAAGAATTAAAAAAATATAGCGATGAAGTGATTATCGCTACAAATGACGGTTCATACGGGATAAAAGGCCTTGTCATTGATCCATTAAGAGAGCGCATGTCAAAAGAGATATTCAATCTATGTTACTGCGTGGGGCCTGACATAATGATGAAGGCGGTATGCGAGGTAACAAAGGTATGCGGCCTTAAGACGCTCGTTTCTTTAGACGCGAATATGGTCGATGCTACGGGTATGTGCGGGACATGCCGCGTTACTATCGAAGGAAAAACGCGATTTGTCTGCGTTGACGGGCCGGAATTTGACGGGCATCTCGTTGATTGGGGCTCCTTTTTAAAGAGGCAGAAAAGATTCGCGGAAGAAGAGAAGAGATCATCCGAATATTTTAATTCCACGCATACAAACTGCGTATACAAAGCTTGAAGATGAAAACTCAAGACCCGAAAAAAAGGATAAAAAATTTTAACGAAGTTGCGTTAGGTTTAACCGAGAAAGAGGCGAAATCAGAGGCGAAGCGTTGTCTCCAGTGTAAGAAGGCAATGTGTATTGGCAGTTGTCCCGTAGAGATAGACATACCGAAATTCGTCGATCATATAGCAAAAGGCGAGTTCGAAAAGGCCGTAGAAAAGATCAGGGAAAAGAACGCGCTTCCGGCAGTCTGCGGACGAGTCTGTCCCCAGGAAGACCAATGCGAGAGGGCGTGTATATTGGCAAAGAAGAACGCCTCTATCAGTATAGGCGACCTCGAAAGGTTCGCCGCTGATTGGGATATGGCCAATAGGCCGAAGATACAGTATCGTATACCAAAGGGCAAAAAAAATATAAAGGTCGCGATTATCGGTTCAGGGCCGGCAGGAATGGCATGCGCCGGCGAACTCGCGAGGGCCGGGTATGATGTTACGATATTTGAGTCGCTTCATAAACCCGGCGGAGTCCTGATTTACGGCGTTCCCGAATTCAGGCTTCCAAAAAATATCGTAGAAAGAGATATCGATTACGTAAAGAGTCTCGGCGTGAATATCGAGGTGAATTGTCTCGTTGGGAAGACGAAGACAATAGATGAACTGAAAAAAGACGGTTTTAAGGCGTTCTTTATCGGCATCGGCGCGGGGCTTCCTTATTTCCTCGGGGTCGAAGGCGAGAATTTAAACGGGATATATTCCGCGAGCGAATTTTTGACGCGGACGAATCTGATGAAATCATACCTGTTTCCCGAATATGATACCCCCATAAAAGTAGGTAAGAAGGTCGGCGTTATCGGCGCGGGAAATGTCGCGATGGACTCCGCAAGATGCGCTCTGAGGCTCGGCGGCGAAGAGGTTTACATAATCTACCGCAGAACCGAGAAAGAGATGCCTGCCCGCGTCGATGAGATTCACAGGGCGAAGGAAGAAGGCATAAAATTCGAATTATTAACACACGCCGTAAGGTTCTTTGGCGATGAAAACGGATGGGTAAAAGAGGCTGAAGTGATACGCAATCAGCTCGGCGAACCAGATTCAAGCGGAAGGCGCAGGCCCGTTCCGATTAAAGGTTCCGAATTCAGAATGAAGTTGGACACGGTTGTTTGCGCGATAGGGCAGGGCCCAAACCCGCTGCTTCCTAATACGATCCCGGATCTAAAATTGAATGAGGACGGCAATATAGTTGTCGATAAAAGCGGAATGACTTCAATGGAAGGGGTCTTGGCGGGCGGCGATATCGTTACAGGCGCGGCAACAGTGATCTCAGCGATGGGCGCCGGCAAACGCGCCGCCGCGGCTATTGATAAATATTTGAAAAGATAATTTTTTTCGCTTCAAGCGGAGGCGGAACATTTTGGTGGCCGCCTTCCGTTGACATAAATTCACATTAGGCATGTGAATTTATTCTGGAAAAATTTTGACAAAATTTTAACTTCTTTCAGGAATTTAAAATTTTTTCTATATCG
>Ga0155280_120_pt2 | contig 10207 bp, 10 predicted proteins | sample RifCSPhighO2_02_FD_106248 | JGI IMG/M metagenome (GOLD analysis project Ga0155280, IMG submission 106248) | Omnitrophica bacterium RIFCSPHIGHO2_02_FULL_46_20 | reverse complement strand
GAATTTAAGGAGATTGATTTTGAGAAGATAAAGAAGATCATGAGGCAGCCGGTAGTTATAGACGGAAGAAATATTTATGATCCGGCTGAGATGAAGAGGCTCGGGTTTAAATATGCTGGGGTAGGCAGGGGATAGATTAGTTAATAGTTCATAGCTGATAGTTTAGTTGTAGGGCAGGTTTCAACCTGCCCTATCAGAGAAAAATATGATAGATGGTGTTAAAGTCAAAAAACTTAAGCTAATACCTGATGAGCGCGGAAGGCTCATGGAGATACTGCGGGTGTCGGAAACTAACATTCAACCAAAGCAAGTTTATCTAACTACAGCGTATGAAAATGTTGTAAAGGACAAGCAATGTTTTCACATGCATAAGAGGCAAGTAGATTTTTTTTGCTGTTTGAAAGGAATGATAAGGCTTGTATTAGTGGATGTCAGAGATGACAGCAAGACTAAAGGAGAAATTAATGAGCTAGAAATTGGCGAAGAGAATTTCTGCCTCGTAAAGATTCCGAATAAAGTAATCCATGCTTTTAAGAGCCTTAAGGGAGAGGCGTACATCGTAAACTGTATCAACCGAGAATATGATAGAAATAGACCCGATGAGTTTAGAATCAAAAACATTTATTATGATTGGGAGCGCATGTGCCCTCTACAATAATTCTCGACAAAGATATGCTGACAAAGTTGTATGTTGGCGAAGATATCTCAATAATGAAAATTGCAAAAAAATTAGGGTATAGCGCTACCTGTATCTATAATAACTTACTGCGACATAACATACCTATTATGCCCAATAGCCGGAGATATAAGGGGAGGCCTGGCAGGAGACACACAGAAGAAAGCCGCAGAAAATTATCGTTATCAAAGATAGGTGACAAAAATCCCGCTAAGCGTCTTGATGTTAGGGTTAAATTGAGCAGGGCGAAGACGGGCAAGAAAATGTCCATACAAGCAAGGGAGAACATGAGCAGGGCACAGAAGGGTAGAGTCATCAATTGGGGAAACAGGATTTCAATAGCGATAAAGGCGTGGTATTCCTCGAAGGAAGGCATGGATTTTATAGAAAAGCTACGCCAGAGGACAGGTTCTAGAAACCCAATGTTTAACAAATCAGAAGAAATCCGAACTAGGCATTGGACAAGAGTTGCTTCCGAAGACAAGAAAAAGCAAATCATATCCCAATTCAGGAAGTTACGGATGAAGCAGGTATTCCCTTCAAAGTTTACAAAAATAGAACAAATGATTCAAGATGAGCTGAAGAGAAGGAAAGTGAGCTTTACTGTTAATTGCCCTGTCTTAAATATATGTCAGCCGGATATTGTTATTCCCAATCATAAGATCGCAATACAGTGTGACGGTGATTGGTGGCATGCAAATCCATTATTTTATAGCTCTGATTCACTAAGCGAAATACAGCGAAACAATGTCAAGAGAGATAAGTTCCAAGATGAAATATTGAGAAAAAACGGATGGCATGTAATAAGATTTTGGGAATCTAAAATAAAAGAAAACGTTTCCAAGTGTGTGGATAAGGTAGAAGAATTTATAAGTTATGGCACAGTGAGGAAATTATGAAGGGAGTCATTTTGGCTGGAGGTTTGGGAAAAAGATTGTACCCTTTGACACGGGTGAGCAACAAACACTTATTGCCGGTTTACAACAAGCCAATGGTCTATTATCCTATTCAAACCCTCGTTGATGCTGGTCTTGCAGAGATATTAATTGTAACTGGAGGAAACCATGCAGGAGAGTTTTTGAGGCTTTTGGGCAGCGGGAAAGAGTTTGGCTTAAAGCATATCAATTATACGTATCAGGATGGAGAGGGAGGGATAGCTGACGCCTTGAAACTCGCCGAACACTTCGCGGACAATGATAAGATAGTCGTTATCCTTGGGGATAACATCATCGAAAAGGACATAAAAAAACCTATTGAGGAATTCCGCAAGCAACCCAAAGGCGCGAAGATTATTCTAAAGAAGGTGGAGGATCCCGAACGGTTTGGCGTGGCTGAGTTAAAAGGAAACAGAATAATCTCTATTGAAGAAAAACCCAAAAAGCCTAAATCGAACTACGCTGTTACAGGCATATACATGTATGATTCAAAAGTATTTGAAATAATAAAGACGTTAAAACCGTCGAGAAGGGGAGAACTTGAGATCACAGATGTTAATAACGCTTACTTGAAAAAGAGGGAACTTACCTATAGCATGCTCGACGGCTGGTGGACAGATTCCGGAACATTCGATTCGCTTTTAAGAGCTAATATGCTGGTAGCCAAGCAGGCCGTCATTGCGAGCGAGTGCGAGGCGAAGCCGAAGCAGGAGCGAAGCAATCTCAAATGAAGCGATTATTAGTTACCGGCGGCGCGGGATTTATCGGCTCCAATTTCATCCGCCACATACTCAATAAATACGACGATTACCGCATCGTAAACCTTGACAAGCTCACCTATTGCGGCAACCTCGATAATCTGAAAGAGGCATCAAAGGACAAGCGCTATAAATTTATAAAAGGCGATATTACGAACGCCGATACGGTTGAAAAAGCCGTTAAGGGCTGCGATTGCGTAATAAATTTTGCCGCGGAAACGCATGTCGATAGGTCGATAAAAGATCCGTCAAATTTTGTAAGGACCAATGTATTCGGCACATATACATTATTAGAGGCGGCAAAAAAAATAGGGGCAGGGCTATTCATCCAGATATCTACCGACGAGGTTTATGGAAGCATCCTAAAAGGCGCTTTTAAAGAAATAGATCCGCTCCACCCGAACAGCCCCTACTCGGCAAGCAAGGCGGCAGGTGATTTACTCGCCCGGTCTTATTTTATAACGTATAAATTACCCGTTATAATTACAAGAAGTTCGAATAATTTCGGGCCATACCAGTATCCGGAAAAGGTCATCCCGCTCTTCATAACTCTCCTTTTGCAAAATAAGAAAGTTCCTCTATATGCGGACGGCATGAATGTGCGGGATTGGTTATATGTTATTGATAATTGCGAAGCCATCGATACGTTCTTGCACAAGGGCAAGGCGGGCGAGATCTATAACGTCGGAGGCGCCGCCGAAATTACGAATCTGGAGTTAACCTATAATATTCTTGAAATGCTCGGCAAAGATAAAAGGTCCATAGAATATGTTAAAGACAGGCCCGGCCATGATAAAAGGTATTCGCTCGATATAACAAAGCTAAGGGCTCTCGGGTGGTATCCCAGGCATAATTTTAAAGAAGCGCTCGAGACTACAATAGACTGGTACAGGGCCAATAAGTCCTGGTGGACGAACATACTTCGTCATTGCGAAAGACGAAGCAATATTAAAAGATGAAGCGCATACTAATTACAGGCTCGAGCGGAATGCTTGGAGTTGATCTTTGTAAGGAACTATGCGTAGATTACGAATTGATCGGAGTAGACATTGCCAAAGCAATCTCTACGTATAGTTATCGTAAATGTGATATTACGAACAAGCAAGAAATCTTCCAAGTTGTTAAAAAGGCGCGGCCCAATGTTGTTGTTCACGCCGCGGCGATGACGGATGTTGACGGGTGCGAACTTAATCCCGAGAAAGCGCGCAGAATAAACAGCGAAGGCGCGAAGAACGCGGCCTTGGCGTGCAAAGCGGCAGGCGCCGCCTTAATTTACATAAGCACTGATTTTGTTTTTGACGGTAAAAAGAAGAGTCCGTATAAAGAGACTGACAAAACAAATCCTATAAGTGTTTATGGCGATTCAAAGTTAAAAGGGGAAGAAGCGATAAAGAAAGCGGTGAAAAAGCATTTTATATTACGTACCAGCTGGCTCTATGGCAAACACGGCAAGAATTTTGTAGATACGATTTTGGCAAAGGCAAAGGGTGAAAAAGTTTTGAAAGTTGTCGATGACCAGGTAGGTTCGCCAACGTATACGAAGGATTTGGCAAAGGCAATCCGCGCTTTATTGGATAGGGTCACCAAGTCACCAAGTCACCAAGTCACATGTAGTAGGCCACGCTTTAGCGCGCCCTATGGAATATACCATGTGTCAAATTCAGGAAAAGTTTCGTGGTTCGATTACGCGAAAGAGATATTGAGATTAGCAAAGATGCCGGCAAAAATCGTTCCAATATCGTCGGAGGAATTGGACAGGCCGGCGTCGCGGCCCGCGATGTCCGTCCTTGATAATTCGAAGTTCATTAAATTCACAGGATACAGAATGCGTAGTTGGCAGGAGGCGTTGAAAGAGTATGTTCGATAGTTTAAAAAATAAAATTTTAAGCAAGAAAGCGAAGATCGGCGTCATCGGCTTGGGTTACGTGGGTTTGCCGCTTGCGATGGCCTTCGCGAAGAAAGGCTTTAAAGTATGGGGTATAGATCTAGATAAGGACCGCGTCACAAGGTTAAAGAAGGGGCAGTCTTATATCCTGGATCTAAAGCCTTCGGATATAGTCAACATGCAAAAAGACGGGTCGATTATATTTACCTCTGATATAAGCAATATAAAGAAATTAGACGCTTTTTTTATATGCGTTCCTACGCCGCTTCTTAAGACAAAAGAACCGGATGTCTCATTTATAATTTCCGCCGCCAAGATGATAAAGAAACATATGAAACGCGGCCAGGTGGTGGTGCTGGAATCAACAACCTATCCGGGGACGACCGAGGAAGTCATGCTTCCTATTCTGGAATCAACAGGGCTTAAAGAGCGCAGGGACTTTTATCTGGCATTTTCGCCTGAAAGAATCGACCCTGGCAACACTAAATACTTTGTGACCAATATTCCAAAGGTGGTTGGCGGCATCTCTCAATGTTCGACAGAAATCGCCGCGCTTTTATATAAGCAGATAATAGATAAAATCATACCGGTGTCTTCAAGCAGGGCAGCGGAGATGACAAAGTTGTTAGAGAATACTTTCAGGATCGTTAACCTAGGCCTCATAAACGAGCTTACGCTAATGTGCGATAAGCTCGGCATGAATATATGGGAAATCATAGATGCGGCAAAGACCAAACCATACGGTTTCATGCCATTCTATCCAGGGCCAGGGGTTGGAGGACATTGCATCCCCGTGGATCCCATATATCTTTCTTGGAAGGCAAGGGCGCACGGGTTTGAGGCGCGATTTATAAACCTTGCGTCTGAAGTCAATGAACATATGCCGCAGTATGTAATAGAAAAAATGATAAGCGCCTTGAATAAAAAGAAGAAGGCGCTTAAAAGCTCCAAGGTATTGCTTATCGGCGTGGCATACAAAAAGGATGTGCAGGATTTGAGGGAATCGCCGGCATTTGAAATAATAGAAATCTTAAAGCGAAATGAGGCGAAAGTTTCATATTATGACCCATATTTTCCATATGTGAAACTGGACGGTATAGACTTAAAACGCGCAAAATTCACTAAGGAAGTATTGGCCTCGGCCGATTGTGTTGTGATAGTGACCGATCATTCGAATCTCGATTACCAGTTTATCGCGAAGAATTCAAAAGTCGTTATCGATACCAGAAATGCGCTAAAGAATATAAAAAACAGGTCAAATATTATAACCCTATAAAACATGGCTAAATACTTAGTTACAGGCGGCGCAGGATTTATCGGCTCGAATATCGTCGAAGAGCTTGTAAGGCTAAAGGGCGGCGGCAGGGACTGTCCCCAAAGAGCCGCATACTTATTGAAGGGGGGTGTCCCTGAAGTCGACGAAATCCACGTCCTCGACAACTTCTCCACCGGCTCAAAAAAAAATATAGAGCCGTTCATTAAAAAAATTGAGTTAATAGAGGGGGATATCCGTGACAAAGAGATGCTATCGAAGGCCTTGAGGGGCATAGACTTTGTTATTCATCAGGCGGCTCTTCGCTCGGTTGCCAAGTCAGTGGAGGATCCGTTTGCCACAAATGATGTTAATGTCTTTGGAACGCTCAACCTTCTTATGGCGGCCAAAGAGGCGGGGGTTAAAAGGGTAGTATACGCTTCATCGAGTTCCGCGTACGGCGACGCGAAAAGATTTCCTCAAAAAGAGACCGACACGCCCGTCCCTATTTCGCCATACGGAGTATCGAAACTCGCGGCCGAGCATTATTGTATTACATTTGCCAAAACGTTCGGACTGGAAACGGTTTCTTTAAGGTACTTTAATGTGTTCGGCCCCCGCCAGAATCCTGAAAGCAGGTACTCCGCCGCTATCCCCGCGATCCTTGCCAAGATGCTAAAGAATGAAAAACCGATTGTGGAGTGGGATGGAAAGCAATCGAGGGACTTTACTTATGTTTCCAATGTCGTTAACGCTAATTTAAGGGCATGCCATGTTAGGGGTATTTCAGGCGAAGTCTTTAATGTCGCTTGCGGCACGACGACTTCGATCCTGGACATAGTTAAAGATGTGAATAAAATATTAAAAATAAATTTAAAACCTGAATATGCCGCAAAAAGGGCCGGTGACGTAAGAAAGACATACGCTGATATAACAAAGATGCGAAATGTATTGGGTTTTAAAGGTATTGTAGGCTTTGAAGAGGGGCTTAAATTAACAGTAGATTGGTTCGCTACGTCATTGCGGGAGCACGGCAGTCGTCGTCATTGCGAGGAGGCCTTTATGCCGACGAAGCAATCTCAAAAGAGTTAACTTATGAAAAAAATAACATTAATTACCGGAGGCGCCGGATTCATAGGATCGCATCTATGCGAATTATTCCTTGAGAAAGGTTATAAAGTCATTTGCGTAGACAATCTCATAACCGGCAAGCTGTCAAATATCCGGCATTTACTGAAAAATAAAAACTTCATATTCATAAAACATAACGTGTCTGAGCATATCAACATTAAAGGGCCGATTCATTATGTCCTGCATTTCGCTTCTCCGGCAAGCCCCATAGATTATCTTAAATATCCTATACAAACCCTTAAAGTTGGTTCTCTCGGCACTCACAACGCCTTAGGTCTTGCCAAGGCAAAGAAAGCAAAATTTTTGCTTGCCTCAACCAGCGAAGTCTATGGCGATCCCTTGGTTAATCCCCAACCCGAAAGCTATTGGGGCAACGTAAATCCTATCGGCCCGCGCGGGGTTTACGACGAGAGCAAGCGATTCGCCGAAGCCATAACGATGGCTTATCATCGCGTGCATAAGATTGATACAAAGATAGTCCGAATATTCAATACCTACGGCGAGAGGATGAGAGAAGAAGACGGCAGGGCGATCCCCAATTTTATAAGCCAGGCATTAAATAATAATCCGATTACAGTCTATGGTAACGGCTCTCAGACAAGAAGCTTCTGCTATGTTTCGGATTTAATCGACGGAATATATAAATTAGCTCTATCCAAGGCAAATGATCCGATAAATATCGGCAACCCCAATGAGATGACTTTGCTGGAACTTGCCAAGACTATCATAAGATTGACCGGAAGCAAAAGTAAAATCGTATTCAATCCGCTTCCAATCGACGATCCAAAGGTTCGCCGGCCCGACATCGCCAAAGCGAAGAAGATATTAAAATGGCGGCCAAAGGTTGTTTTAGAAACAGGGCTTCTAAGAACTATCGATTATTTCGCGCGTCATTGCGGGGAAAATAGGGACCCAAAAGCGTCTATGTCGCGTTGAATGAGACTGAGCCCATTTTCTTAAAAGGAGCTGCATGAACATCCCAATTCTAGACCTGACCGCGCAATACAAAAGCATCAAAAGCGAGATCGACGCCGCTATTACTCGAGTTGTCGACAGCCAGCATTTTATTCTCGGTCCTGAGGTCGAAGCCTTCGAAAAAGAAGTTGCCTCATATTGTGGCACGAAATATGCGGTGGGAGTCGCCTCAGGCACCGATGCATTAATCTTATCTTTAAAAGCGCTTGGGATAGGCAAAGGCGATGAAGTAATAACAGCTCCATTTACATTTTTCGCTACAGCAGAATCTGTATCCATTGTGGGAGCGAAACCGGTTTTTGTCGACGTAGATTCAAAGACATATTGTATGGATCCCTCTCTTATAGAAGACAAGATAACAAAAAATACCAAAGCCATTATACCGGTTCATCTATTCGGGCAGTGCGCTGACATGGATAAGATTTTAGAGATTGCCAAAATAAATAATCTTAAAGTTATTGAGGATGCTGCTCAGGCGATGGGCGCTAAATACAAGAGCAGGCAGGCCGGCTCAATGGGTGATACAGGAGCTTTGAGCTTTTTCCCGAGCAAAAACTTAGGCGCTTTCGGCGACGCAGGGATGGTAATAACAAATGATAAAGCGACGGCCGATAAAATAAAGATGCTGCGGGTTCACGGCAGTACAATTAGATATATTCATTCAGCCGTTGGCACAAATTCCAGGCTCGACGCTCTCCAAGCCGCCGTCTTAAGAGTCAAACTTAAATGTTTGAATAAGCGGCTGGATGGCCGCCGCAAAGTCGCCGAGTACTATAACGATCGTCTAAAAAACATTAATACCCTTATAATCCCTTATTCGCCCCCTTATAACACCCATACCTATCATCTTTACGTGTTACGAGTCAAACCTACCCCTGAGAAGTTATCTAAATATCTAAACGATGCAGGCATCGAAGCAAGGACATATTATCCTGTGCCACTGCACCTACAGGAGTGCTATAAGAATCTCGGCTATAAGAAGGGCAGTCTCCCCGAATCCGAATCCGCCTCACCACAAACAGTTGCGATCCCGCTATATCCGGAATTGGGCGCCAAAGAACAGAAATTCATAACAGACCATATAATTGAATCCTCAAAGTAGACGCCGCATTTGTATTATCGTTGCGATCGCCTTAGCGATAAAGCTTTCGCTCTTCGTTTTTGCCGCCATCCATGCCCCGCAAGGCAAATTGCTGCCAGACTCAAATAGATATATCGAGTTGGCCAAGACCCTTGCGACTAAAGGAGTTTTTGCATCGCAGAGTGAAAACGGCGGGTTAGTATACGAGACGCTCAGGACTCCGGGCTATCCCATATTTTTAGCTGCTCTCTACGGGTTGGCGAAGATACCGCTCGACGGGATAGTCCTATTACAGATATTGATGACTTTGGCGGTAGCTTTTGTCGTATATAAGACGGCTGTGGAGATAGACCCCAATATAGTCGTATTAAGTATGGCAATCATACTTCTAGACCCACCCACCATGATCTTTTCTATGACGATATTGACGGAGCCCTTGTTCTTGTTAGGCATTTCAATTTTTATGTTCAATTTTGTCCTGTATCTAAAATGCAAAAAAATAGGTTATCTGGTCATCTCTGCCTTTATGCTGGTAATGGCCACTTATATCAGGCCCGTAAGTTATTATCTGGGATTTATGATCATGTTTTTCATCATTTATGCGAATCGGAAAGAGGGCCTTAAAAAATTATTCGCCCACGCGCTTATTTTCGTATTGATAGTTTACAGTCTTCTGGGTATCTGGCAAATCAGGAATCATATAAGATGCCATAGCTTTGTATTCAGCAGCATGCAAGGCGAAAATAGCGGCAAAGGACTGATTAGGAGTTATGCGCGCCATAATGATCCCCATACAAAGGGCATGACCCCGCTGCCTTATTATGTCAACGTGTCATTCAGAAGCCTGCTCTCGGTTTTGACAAAACCGGGGCACTTTAAATATTTCCAATCCGAACAATTGCGCATCGGGGGTTATATTTTCTCCTATCCGTTCATGGCATTCTGGTTAACAGGATTTATCTGTGGGGTGGCCGCAATGAGGCGGAACGCCTATCTTCATTTTATGCTCTTTGTGACGTTATACTTTATTACAGCCTCTGTTGTTGGGCAAATGTGGGCTATGGGGGATAGGCTGCGCGTATCCGCGATGCCTTTCATAGCCATAATCTCAGCCTACGGCTGGTGTTCTATCATCGAACAAGTGCGAAAAAATAGGTCCGGCAATGGATAGCTATATCAAAAAAGTTTCTCTAGTCAAAGGCCCCGACAGGTACGGCAATATACAAAAAGCCCTGGATCTCATAAAGCCTGACCTGGAAGCGATCCGCAGTAAAAAAGATATACTGATAAAGCCCAATTTGACCGCTACCAACAATGAAGCCGCTAATACGCACCGGGAAGCGGTAGAGGCCGTAATAGATTTCTTGTTAGATAATTTTACTGAGCTGCGCCACAGCCAGTTCGTTATCCTGGAAGGGAGCGGAAGCGCGCATTATGAAAAGACATCCACGAATGAAGTGTTCAAAAAATTCGGGTATTTTGACCTCATAAAAAAATACGATAACGTAAGCATA
>Ga0155280_141_pt1 | contig 10635 bp, 11 predicted proteins | sample RifCSPhighO2_02_FD_106248 | JGI IMG/M metagenome (GOLD analysis project Ga0155280, IMG submission 106248) | Omnitrophica bacterium RIFCSPHIGHO2_02_FULL_46_20 | reverse complement strand
CCTTGAGCCTTTTGTTTCTATCCTCTGTTTATGGACTTTTTTGACTCAACTGAAATTTTAGGATCAAATAACTTAACTATTTCTGCTTTAACAAATTTATCGGAGAAGATGTTCAGCTCATGCTGCGTCATCGTCTTGACTTCGATGGAATTGTCTATTGTATATTTTATAAGCTTACCGACTATAGTATGTGCTGTCTTGAAGGCCGCGCCCTTATCCACCAGATAATAAACGATATCTGTAGCGTACAAAGACTCATCGTCAAGTTGAGTCTCTATCTTATCTTCGTTGAATTTAAGCGTCTTGAATATCCCCTTCAGCACCTTCAATTCACCTATTACGGTTTCGAACGAATCAAATAGCGGCTCTTTGTCCAACTGCATATCTCTATTATAGGAAAGCGGCAGTCCCTTCATTACTGCCAAAAATCCTATTCTATTTCCGAACAATTTTCCGGCGCTTGCCCTTATCAGCTCCAGCGCATCGGCATTCTTCTTTTGCGGCATAAGAGAACTGCCCGTACAGAACGCTTCATCTATATCGACAAAATCGAATTCCTTAGTCGACCATATTATAAGGTCTTCGGCAAATCTTGATAGATGCGTTGCTATGATAGCTGTAACATTCAAAGCCTCCGCTACAAAACTTCTGTCGCTTACCGTGTATATTGAATTTTTCGTGGGTTCTAAATTCAGTCCAGTCAATCCAATGCCGAGCTTTTTGGCGTATTTACCCATAGATACATTGTAGTGCTTCGCATCTATAGGTGTTCCGGCAACTGCGCCCGCGCCCATAGTAAGCTTTATGTCCGATACGGCGATCTTCACCTTATCAACACTGGCCTCAAGCATCATAATATAAGCGCCAAGATAGTCTTTTAGGTATATAGGCTGCGCGTGCTGCATATGCGTAAAGCCCGGAATTATAACACCGCTATTGGCCTTCGCCAGAGATTTCAACGCGTCGATAACGCCCGCGCACAGCGCGGCAACTTCTGCCAGATTGTCTTTGCAGTATACTTTTGTAGCAAATACAACCTGGTCATTTCTCGACCGGGCAGTGTGCAGTTTAAGCGCCAGATCGCCAACTTGGCGCTCAAGCATATCCTGTATCTGGCTATGCACATCCTCATAAGATAAGTCCGGCGTGAATCTACCATTACCTATCTTTAAAAGAGCGGTTTGTATCTTCGAAACCTCTTTAGGCTTTAAATATCCGGCACTGCCTAGTATTCCGACATGGACAATCGAACCTAAAATATCATACTTCGCAAGTTTATAATCGTAATGTATGGATTTGGTAAACTCCTCCACGAGAGGGTTTGTCGCTTTCTCGAATCTTCCACCCCAGAGTTTTTTGCTCATTTTCGTCTCCCTTAATGAGTGTATTTTTATACTTTGACAGTGCGAGGGGTGTTGTGAGCAGCCATTAGAATTTTTTCGGCATATTGGCTATCTCTTATTGGTGTGCAAGGATTTACGTTGAGCGAATGCAGGAACTGACTGACCCCGCCGTTTAGATTTGCAAAAAGCAAATCTGGCGGGGGAAGGAATTCCTGCAAATTCGCAAAACGTAAACCGTAGCACACGGCGAAAAAATTCAGGCCGCGAACAATACCCCGCGCACTGGCAAAGAACAATTTTGAGATTGCTTCAGCCGCTAAAGCGGCCTCGCAATGACGTACTTGCAGAGAAGGCGTATCCACCGCAAATTGCGCCGTCCGCTCATAGAAATTTACTTCTTGCCTCTCCCTTTATAAGGCAGCCCCCAAAGCTCAATAAATCCCTTCGCGAGAGACCAGTCGAACTTGTCGCCCTCTTCGTAAGTGGCGAGCTCTTTTTTATAAAGCGAATTCGGAGACTTTCTCCCTACAACAGAGCAATTCCCTTTGTGCAGTTTCAGTCTAACCGTACCGCTTACATATTTTTGCGTATCGTCTATAAATTTATCAAGCGCTTCTCGCAGCGGCGAATACCAGAGCCCATAATAGACGAGATCCGCGTATTTTAAAGACACCATCTCCTTGAAATGCAGGAGCTCTCTGTCAAGCACGAGGCTTTCCAATGCCTTATGCGCGGTATACAGAGTCCAACCTGCGGGAGCTTCGTAGATCTCTCTCGATTTTATTCCGACAAGCCTATTCTCTATCATATCGCTTCTTCCGACGCCTGCATCCCCGGCTATCTTAGCGAGTTTTAAGATAATGTCCACTCCGGACATGGCCTCGCCATTTAGCGTTACAGGGATACCTTTCTTGAATTCTATCTCTATGTAGGCAGCTCTCCCCGATGCCTTATCTATTCCTTTCGTGAGACAATAGATATCTTCGTCAGGCTCGTAATAAGGATCTTCCAGTTTCCCGCTTTCAATCGATATCCCCCAAAGATTAACATCAATCGAGTAAGGCTTTTTCTTTGTTGTGTCTATGGGGATAAAATTATCCTTCGCATATTTAATCTCTTCTGATCTTGTTTTTAATTCCCACTCTCTAACAGGCGCTATTATCTTTAAAGTCGGATTAAGCGCCATTGTAGCAACCTCAAATCTGACCTGATCATTGCCTTTGCCTGTGCATCCGTGCGCCACAAATCCGGCTTTTTCCTTTTCGGCCGTTTTTACCAGGCCCTTGGCTATTATCGGCCTTGAGAGCGCGGTCGCTAAGAGATACCCGCCTTCATAAAGCGCATCGGCTTTCAACGCTTTAAATACGAAATCTTTTACGAATTCCGCCTTCAGATCATCCACTACAACTTTAACTGCGCCGGTCTTTAAGGCCCTCTTCTTATATGCTTCGAAGTCCGATTCTTGTCCGACGTCAGCCATATAAGCGACGACTTCGTAGCCTTTACTTGAAAGCCACTTTATCGCTACAGACGTGTCCAAACCTCCCGAATACGCAAGCACCACCTTTTTAGCCATTTTTTACCTCTTTATGCTAATAATTTTAATAAGATCGCTTTCTGTATGTGCATTCTATTCTCTGCCTGGTCGTATATCACCGAATACTTCGAATCTATAACCGAATCGGTAATCTCGTCGCCTCTATGCGCTGGCAGGCAATGCATCACAAGACAATTCTTATTCGTTAATTTCATCATATTGTCGTTTATCTGAAATCCATTAAAATCCCTCATCCGCTTCTTCGCTTCCTTCTCCTGGCCCATGCTGACCCAAACATCGGTGTAAATTATATCCGCGGCCTTTGCCGCCGACTTGGGATCGTGAGAAAATTCTATTCTCGCTCCGGAGACGGCAGCGCACGACTTTGCGGCATCAGCCGCTCTCTTGTCCGGCTTATAACCTTTGGGCGTCGCGATCTTTATATTAAGGCCGATCTTGGCTGAGGCGCACATGAGTGAATTCAATACGTTGTTCGCGTCGCCTATATATGAAAGGGTTATACCCTTAAACGTCCCGAATTTCTCCTTTATCGTAAATATATCGCTCAATGCCTGACAAGGATGAGCATAATCGCTCAAGCCGTTTATGACAGGCACCGTCGCGTGTTTCGCGAGATCCTCAAGATCAGCATGTTTATAAGTTCTGGCTATAAGTCCGTCTAAGTATCTGGACAGGACATTGGCAACATCCTTAACCGATTCTCTGCCGCCCATACCTATCTCCGACGGACCCAGGTATATCGCATAGCCCCCAAGCTGCACCATGCCTATTTCAAATGACACCCTAGTCCTGTTTGAAGGCTTCTGAAAGACAAGGCCTATGCTCTTACCTTTTAGCGTCTCGGCATACTGAGCCTTATCCTTTTTTACCTTCTTACCAAGGTCCAATATCTCATTTATCTCTTCGTTTGAAATATTACCGATTGAAAGCAAGTCCATCTTCTTCATCTTGATTCGCCTCTTTTTATACTTTTGACAAAACGCCGTCAAGTATTGAAACGGCTTTGTCTATATCAGTCTTTGTTACAGTCATTGGCGGCATTATTCTTAAAATCGTATCTTGCGCGCAATTTATGAGCAAGCCTTCATCAAGGCATTTCTTATAAATATCCTCGCCCCTTATACCAACCTCCATCCCTATAACAAGACCGACCGATCTGACCTCTTTAATAAAATGATATTTCTTCTTCAGCCCTTCCAATTTTTTAGTTAAATAGACTCCCATCCTTTTCGTGTTCTGTAGTAATTTCTCTTTCTTGATCGCCTCAAAAACCGCAAGCGCCGCCGCGCATACTAACGGCGAGCCTCCGAACGTTGATGCGTGCGTTCCCGGCGCAAGGACATCCTGAAATTTTTCTCTCGCAACACATGCGCCGATCGGGACGCCGCCTCCGAGCGACTTGGCAAGCGTCATGACATCAGGCGTTATTCCATATAGTTGATAGCAGAACATCTTTCCTGTTCTGCCCATTCCTGTCTGAACCTCGTCCAGGATCATGATTATATCTAATTCGGCGCAAAGCTTTCTTGTTTCTCGCATATATTCTTTAGTGGCAATATTTATTCCGCCTTCGCATTGTATTGGCTCGAACATTATCGCGACCGTCTTTTCGTTTACTGCTTCTTTGAGCGCCTCAATGTCGTTAAATGGTATATGTGTGAAGCCTTCTACGAGCGGCTCAAAACCTTTCTTAACCTTATCTTGCCCGGTGGCCGATATCATGCCAAGCGTTCTTCCGTGGAAGGACTTGGTCATAGTTATAATTTCATACTTACCTTTATCGTGACCGTATTTTCTGGCAAGTTTCACAGCGGCTTCATTCGCCTCGGCGCCTGAATTCGCGAAGAATATCTTGCCCGGGAAAGACTCTTCGACGATCTTTTTCGCTAATCTTGCCTGCAATTGAGAATAATAATTATTCGAAACGTGCATAAGTTTATTCGCCTGTTTCGCTACGGCATTCGCGACAAGCGGATGGCAATGGCCTATACCCGATACGGCCCATCCCGGGAAGAAGTCAAGATAACTCCTGCCGTTTATGTCCCAGATCTTCGCGCCCCTGGCCTTTTCTGGACAGAGCGGCGCCCTCTTATACGTGTTCATTACATATTTGTTGTATAATTGAATAACCTTGTCAGCTTTACTCACTTTGCGAATTTCCCAGCATATGGCTTATAATTATTTAACTATCTCTGTTCCTATGCCTTTATCGGTAAATATTTCCAATAAAAGCGCGTGGGGGATGCCTGCGTCGAGTATATGCGATTTTCTGACTCCGCCCTTAATAGCATTGACACATGCGGAGGCTTTCGGTATCATCCCCGAAACTATTGTTTTATTCTTTATAAGCTTATCGATATCGATTACCGTAAGCGTGTTGTATAGCGTCGACGGATCATCCTTATCCTTCATGATGCCCCGCACATTTGTAAGCAGCACAAACTTCTCGGCCTTTAAAGCTATCGCGATCTCGCTTGCGGCATCGTCCGCGTTCACGTTATATAAGTTTCTGTCCCGCCCTACGCCGAGAGGATATATTACAGGTATTATATTATCCTCTATAAGCTGCTTAACGATGGTTGTATCGACTGACGTAACTTCGCCTACAAAGCCAAGGTCAACTTCGCCTTTTAATTTCTTTACCCTAATAAGATTATTTTCTTTTCCGCTTAATCCGAATGCCTTAGTTCCCAGATCTTTAAGGGTATTAACGATCTGCTGATTGATGCTGTGCAGCGCCTTGTCTATTATATAGGTAGATTCCCTGTCGGTCACTCTTCTACCCGCGATAAACCTTGGCTCTATTCCCGCCTTCTTCATGAACTTTGAGATGAGCGGCCCTCCGCCGTGGACAAGTATCGGCCTCATTCCGGCGTAATTCATGAATACGATATCTTCAAGAACGGCAGGGTCTATGCCTTTTTCATCGACTGCCGCGCCGCCATATTTTATCACAACGACCTTTTCAAAGAACTTCTTTATATAAGGCAGCGCCTCTATTAAGACTTCGCTTTTCTTGATCGCCTCTTTCATCCCGCACCTTCTTCATCCATCCCGCGCCTTTAAGAAGGTGCGGGGTTCACGTCGAATACTCCGAGTTGATCGCCACATATTCTTTTGAAAAATCGCACGTCCATGCTGTCGCGTTTGCCCTGCCGCTTTTTAGATCAACTTTTATACGAATGTTTTTCTTCTTAAAAATAGCCCTTGCCTTCCCCTTGTCAAAACCTTTTACACTCGTTCCGTTTGCCAATGCTTTTATGGGCCCCAAATATATATCTATCCTTTCGGTGTTAAACTTTACGCCGCTTGCTCCGGCTGCCGCCGCGACTCTGCCCCAATTCGGGTCTTCTCCGTATATACAGCACTTAAAAAGATTGGATGTCGATATTCTTCGCGCAATCACTTTCGCGTCTTCCTTACTTTTCGCGCCTGTCACAGAAATCTCTATAAATTTTGTAGCACCTTCCCCGTCCCGCGCCAATTTTTTAGCAAGTTCGCTTGCCGCAAATTTTAGCGCTTGGGTAAACTTGTAATAATCGCTGGTTTTAGACGCTATCTTTTTATTTTCGGCGAGTCCGTTGGCCATGATAAAGCATGAATCGTTCGTGCTCATATCGCCGTCGACCGAAATCATATTGAAGGAATCGTCTATCACTTCATTCAGCGAAGCGCCTAGTGCGCCCTTTGTTATCGCCGCGTCAGTTGTGAGAAAGCATAACATCGTCGCGTGTCCCTCGGTCTTCATAAGCGGATATATCATGCCCACGCCCTTACACGTTCCGCCTATAGCAACAGTCGCTGTGCCAAGTTTTACTTTAACAGCCAGTTCCTTCTTAACTGTATCGGTAGTCATTATTGCTTCAGCGAATTTACCGGACTTGGTCTCAGATAGATCGCCTACGAGCTTTGGTATCGCCGCTTCTATTCTTTCGATCGGCAGATATTCACCTATAATGCCGGTAGAGGCCGCCAAAATCTCTTTCTTATCAAGTAAAAGGGTCTTGGCGATGAATCCCGCCATCTTTATGGCGTCTTTATCGCCGACTTTGCCGTTAGCGCAATTGGCGTTACCGCTATTTACGATTATCGCCTGATGCGTTTTATTCTTCAGGTGCAGCTTACTGACCTTAACAGGCGATGCCTGAAATCTATTAGTTGTAAAAGCCGCCGCGGCTACTGCCGGTACTTCTGAATATAGAAGAGCAAGATCTAGCTTGCCGGATTTTTTTATTCCGGCCTTAACCCCGCTTGCCAAAAACCCTTTAGGCGCCGTCACGCCGCCCTTTATTATAATCATCGCTTACTCACAACCCCTTGGTTTCGTCTAAACCTGTCATTATATTCATATTCTGGACTGCCTGTCCCGCAGCGCCTTTTTTCAGATTATCTATACAAGCGACAACTATCAACTTATCGCCCGCAACCTTTACACCGATGTCGCAATAATTTGACCCTACGATATCTCTTATCTGCGGAAGCTTTCCTTCGTCGTAAATTCTCACAAAAGGCTTACCTTTATAGAATTTATTATATATATCGATGACGCCTTTCGTATTAAGCCTCTTCGTTAATTTCATATATATGGTCGAAAGTATACCCCTATTTATCGGTATAAGATGCGGGGTAAAAACAACGTCAATCTTGGTTCCCGCAACTTGAGACAATATCTTGTTTATCTCCGGCTTATGCTGGTGTTCATTGACCTTGTATGCCTTGAGATTCTCGTTGACCTCGCTAAATGACAGGGCAATATCTGGTCTTCTGCCTGCTCCTGTAGCGCCGCTCTTTGAATCGATGATAATGGAATCTTCTTCGACTGCCTTTTCCTTTACCATCGGCGCCGCGCCCAGAATAGCGCTGGTTGGATAGCAGCCAGGATTAGCGACCAGCTTTGCCTTCTTTATCTGGTCGTAATATAGTTCGGGCAATCCGTACACGGCAATAGGGAGATTATCTTTATCCTTATGCTCTACGCCATACCATATTTTATAAATATCGTAATCGAGCCTGTAATCGGCGCTCAGATCAACGACTAATTTTTTCTCTTTCAAAAATTGGGGCACGACCTCCATCGAAACCTTGTGCGGCAGCGCCAGGAACACAAGATCGACATTCTTTGCCGTCTTTTCCGCGTCAGGTTTATGACACATGATGTCAAGCCTGCCTTTAAATGCGGGAAAGATGGAGGATATCGGCTCTTCCTTATCGATTACCGCGGATAGTTCCGTTATCTTTACGGACTTATGGTTTATTAAAATCTTTATAACTTCTTCGCCGGCGTAACCTGTAGCGCCGACAATTCCAACCTTAATCATATCTCTATCCCTCCGTCGGACATATCAACTATATTAAATTAAAAAACCTATCCTGTCAACTAAAATATCGTCGGGAGTTGACAGGATAGGTTTAAAATTTCCGTCGGGTTCTTATCTCTTACTGTACTGGAATCTTTTCCTTGCCCTCTTCCGGCCGTATTTTTTGCGCTCCCTGGCGCGCGCATCGCGGGTCAAGAACTTCGCTTTCTTTAATACGGGTTTAAGGCTCTCCTGTATTTTTACAAGAGCCCTGGCTATGCCAAGCCTCAAAGCGCCTGCCTGTCCGCTCGCTCCGCCGCCAAGCACTTTAGCGTAAATATCATACTGGGTCGGAAGCTTAACCAACTCGATTGGCTGCATGATGATCAGGCGATGGCTTTCCCGCGTAAAATAGTCGTTGAACGGCCTCGAATTGACGGTTATCTTACCGCTCCCTTCGAACATTCGAACGCGCGCGGTTGCCTCTTTACGCCTGCCTGTAGTGATATACTGTATTTTCTCTGCCATTATCTGTCTATACTCCTTTTATCCGTAGAAGGGTTTTATTTCTAAACTGCCAACGGTTTGGGATTTTGCGCCTTATGCGGATGATTCGCATCGCGATAAACCTTTAATTTCTTCAATAGCTTCGCGCCAAGCTTATTCTTCGGCAGCATCCCTTTTACCGCATGCCTTATTACGTATTCCGGTTGTTTTTTCATCTTTGTTTCAAGCGTCTCCTGATGCAGCCCGCCAGGATAAGCGGAATACCTCTTATATACCTTATAAGCCAGTTTCTTACCTGTAGTTTTAATCTTGCTTGCGTTTATTACGATTACCTCATCCCCAACATCCTGATGCGGTGAATAGATAACTTTGTCTTTACCTATCAGGGTAATGGCTACTTTACACGCAAGTCTGCCCAAGACCTTATCAGCGGCATCAACAATGTGCCAGGCCTTCTGTATATCTTTAGGTTTTGCTATGTATGTATTTTGTTTTTTCACAATAAAAACCGCCTCTTACATAAAAAGAGTATTTATGTTAACATATCTACCAATAAATGTCAATTGCGATTTTTCGCGTGTTAATTGCAATTTTCAGAAATTCCGGTGCAAAAAAGTTAGCCGCAGACCTCGAGGGCCTTTTTTATGTCTTTTGTGGAAAATACCATTAAAGATTCAGAGCCGCTGCTTGTGGAACCGTAGCAATAGTTAAGGTCTATGCCGGCCTTGGCGAGTTTGTTGGCAAGCTCGCGCGCCGAGCCAATCTTATTGCTTAAGGCCACGGATACCGCGTTCTTCTCCCCTACGATCAGCTTCTTCTTCCTTAATGCTCTCATGGCTTTCTGATTATCTTCCGTAACTATCATAAATTTTGCCTTTTTACCCGCAGCGTGAGCGCTTATCGCTATTATATTAACGCCCGCATCGGATATGGCATTTGTAATTTTGGCGAGCATGCCAACCTTATTAGGCGTGGTCGCCACTATCTCTTTAACCTTCGACGCTTTTGCCATTTAGCACCCCCTTTTTAATTTTGCGAAGCAAAGGATCTTTCGCTTCTTACAATACCCCTTTTTCTTCCAACACCTTTTCCAGTTTATCGGCGCCTTCGAATCTTATAGATTCTATGCCGAAGACGTTCGCTTCCTTTATCAGATCTTCACGGTCATCGATATAAAGAACCGCGGACTTGTCGCCTCCCGCTCTCCTGACAGCGTCCTCAAAAATCATCTTCTCCGGTTTTATCGCCCCGACCGCATATGAGAGGATCACTTCGTCGAATATTTTTATTATATCAAATTTCTTTTCGATATATTCGAAATGCAGTCTGCTTACATTCGAAAGTAAAAACAGCTTATATCTATTTTTAAGACGCCGCGCGAGGCCGCAGGCCTTTTTGTCCTCCCAGAATATATCGTTCCAGATGGGAACAAAATCCTTGAAAGACAACGTAATGCCGAGGGCTTTCGTCATCCGCGCAGAAAATACTTTAGGCGACATAAGGCCTTTTTCAAAAGCCTGAGTCAATTCAGAATCGAAGAACAGCGCCCGGACCTTCTCGGCATCGAGATGAAAAAGATTTGCCAGCTTTTTCGCCGAGATATTGTGGTCAAACCTTATCAGCGTATTACCTAAATCGAATATTATAACCTTGTAGCGTTTCGACACCTTTTAACGCTTATGATAACACTTCGCGAAATTAGCTTTAGAGAGGCATTTTATAGCCTTATGACCGCATATTGATTTACCCGCCATAAAAAACTGTGAAACGCTTTCAGCGGCGCCGTATAAAAGACTTAATGCCAGTATCGCTGTCCCGATCGTATAACCGACTGTCCTTAACAACCCGTCCTGCTTCTTCGCCAATATACATATCACGTATCCTATGGCGAGTGACATAAATAATATCAAAGCGCCCTTCATTATAAACA
>Ga0155280_153_pt1 | contig 11116 bp, 11 predicted proteins | sample RifCSPhighO2_02_FD_106248 | JGI IMG/M metagenome (GOLD analysis project Ga0155280, IMG submission 106248) | Omnitrophica bacterium RIFCSPHIGHO2_02_FULL_46_20 | reverse complement strand
CTATATATCACACCGGTTTTACCGTATTTTATAATCAAGTATCCCGCTACGATATAAAGGGCCAATTATCATCGGCATTTATAAGCATGACCAATGAACTTCAACAAGCAGTTTCCACGGCGGCCGCGACAGCGACATCAGCCGTATTTTACGCGGATATCAACAGCGACGGAATCGATGAAAAGATAGAATATACATGGTCGGGCGTATCCGGCGCGCCTTTAAATAGAATAATCAACGACACTGAAACTAAAGCGCTGGCCCGTTCTATAAGCGCGTTCGCGTTTTCCTATTATGGCGCGAATAATGTCCTGCTTAGCTTTCCCGTGACCCTGTCCGAGATACAACTGGCGGCAGCGGACGCGGCTGCCGTCAAAGGAGATGAAACATTTCATCTTCGCACAAAGATACGCATGAGAACGATATGATGAGGAATAATAAAGGCTTTGTGCTGCTTCTGACTTTTATATTCATGACGATACTTACCGTCTTCACCGGCGCGCTGATATACATGACGACGGCCGATATGAAAAATGCCGCGTCGCAGTCCGACGATGTTAATCTGGGCTCTCTCGCCGATGCGGGGATAGATAGGGCCCACAGGGAGATAAGGGATGATTATCTTACGACTACATCGACGGGCGCGGCTGATTTAAGAGGCGCTGATACCTCGCTTTCTGTAAGTCTCGGCTCTCCGGGTAATATGAGATATATAGATACTTCGAATGCGGCCATCAACGCTGATACCGACCAGGCTATTCTTAGGACTTTCGACTCAAATTATACAAATACGCGGATAATGTCGGTAGAGATACACGTGCGGGCGGCCAGGGCAGGAGCCGGCACAGGCGCGACAATGCAAATAGACTATACGACCGACGGTTCTACCTATACAATTGTTATAACACAGGCTTTAACGACTACAATGACAGATTATTCCGCGACTGTCGCGGCGCTGGCATCATGGTCAACGATGATGAGTTCGAACTTTCGCCTTCGCGCCATACGCACAGCGGGCGATAGAAATATTAACATCGATGCCATGTATTTACGCGTCAACTACGGAATCGACACCCTTAAAGAATCCTGGGCGACAGGCTCTTACGCCGTGTTTCCGATAAGTTTAAACGGCGGAACAATACAGTCCATAACCATCACGGATGAGGAGAGCAAGGTTCATCTGAATTACGCTTCCCAGCCGCTTCTTCAGGACCTCCTGACCAATTTAGGGGTAGCCAGCGCGGCTATTAAAGCGACGAATATAGTTAACTATCGGGGCGCTTTATTGACAAATCCTTTTGATTCGGTAGAGGAGCTGCAGCAGGTTACGGGCATAACCGCGTCGGATTATAGCGCCGTTAAAAATTATTTTACAGTATATTCATTCGTTAATTCCAACGTATACCGCCCGACAGGGCCGCGCGCGCCGGTGAATATAAACACGGCGCCTTTCGAGGTCCTTAAAGCGTTATTCGATTCGCTTGGTTTAGAGGCGGGCGACTCAACGAGCCTTGCCAACGACATAATAACATTCAGGAATTCCACGCCTTTCACGTGTTTTTATTCATCCAGCTCCGCGACAGATTTCTACGATTTTGTCAATGGAATATCCTATCTTACCGCTGATGAACGCAATATCGTGCTTGACAACTGTGACCCATCATCGCTTATACCGGTTTCAGGTTATGCGGGGTATAATTGCACAACTACTGAATTATGCTACGCGAGCGGCATATTCTATGCCGAGGCCCTCTCACAATTAGGCGCGAGAAAATTCCGTGTCAAGACATTGATCGGAAACGACGGAAGTCATACCTTCACGACTTATACGGGCGATACGACAGCCTCAGGCTGGCGCAAAGAAAATTTTGAGTAATCTATAATTTATAAGGTATAATATAACCAATGGGGCTAAAAAATTTATTTAGAAAAGATTATATTATAGGCCTTGATATAGGCTCTTCTTCTATAAAGATAGCGCAATTTATAAAGAAGGAGGGGTATCTTTCTTTCGTGCGCGCGGATTTAAAAGAGATAGGCGCGCTCACCGAGAGCGAGGCTCGCGAGAAGGAGATATCGGCCGCTGTCAAATATCTATTTAAGGGGATCAACACAAAAAAGGCGGAAATAAGAGCCGTCATAAACTGTCCTCAAACCGCGATAAAAAAAGTCACTACGCCTTATATGCCTAAATCTGAACTGCGGCAAGGCATAAACCTCGAAGCAAAAAACTATTTTCCGTTCGGAATAGACCAATCCCTCCTGGATTTTGAGATATTGGGCGATATAGTAGAGAAGGGCGTCAGGAAATATGAGGTATTGGTAGGCGTCTGTCCTATAACCACCGTGGATAAATACCTCAAGGTTTTAAAAAAAGCGGGCATAAAACCGGCTTCTTTTGTATCATGCTCCTATTCTTTGCAGAAACTGAGCGAGTATCTGAATTCCGGAAAAGACGAAACAGCATGTCTTGTTGACATAGGCGAATACCATACAGAATTGATCATTTCTAAAGGCAGGGATCTTATATTTACAAGAAAGATTCCGATCTCGGGAAGCGATTTTACGAAGGCGATGACAGGGCTTCTTGTATCCGACAGAGGCAGGACTCAACTGACTCAAGAAGAAGCGGAAAAGATAAAAAGGGACGTAGGGCTTCCTCCCGAGGCCGACTTTAAGATAATCGATGATAAAATATCTACATCACAAATACTCGCGATGTTGCGCACGCCGGCAGAGCATCTGGTGAATGAAATTGAAAGATGCCTCGATTATTACAGGGAAGAGGCCGGCGGCGCTAAGGTGAATTCTGTGGCTATATATGGAGGCGGCGCTTCGCTGGCAGGGCTTATAAGGTTTATCTCCGCCGGGTTAGAAATAGAAGTAAAACTCGGCGATCCCTTGGAAGGCTTCAGGATTGAAAAGGGCGCGGCCGTCGAAAGGGAGAGAATGTCGCATAGATTGGACATAGCTATAGGCGCCGCCTTGAGCGAGCCTCGAGGGATGAATCTTCTTCCGGCTGAAATTAAGGAAGAGACGCAGAGAGCCGTTAAGCGCGGGACTCTGGCGGCAATAATTACCGCGGTTGTGATAATATCGCTCTTATTTTACATAGGCATTAAAATTCAGATAGGAAATTTGAATAAGAGGATTTCGGTCGCTAATCTGGAGATGTCGAGCCTAAAGCCTCAGCTGGAAGAAGCCGAGGCTAAAAGGCTGGCGGGAATGGTTCTTGTAAATGAACCTTATTGGGAAGACGTTTTTAAGGAGCTCGGTTCTCTTATACCGAATGATGTTTTAATAGAAAATATCAAAATGGAAAATGAGATCATTGCCATAAAAGGCATGGTCTCATCGCAGGACGGGCAGAAGATCCTGACCGATTTTATGATTGCGCTCGAAAAGGGCTTATTTAACGGCGTCAAGCTCGTAGAAAGTAAGAACCTATCGGACGGGCCGGGGATAGAATTTGAGCTTAAGTGCTGGGTAGATTATGAGAAGTAAACCAGACATGGTAAAACTTATTAAAGAAAATGCCTTGCTTGCGGCGGCAATGGGCCTGGCTCTTTTAATGTTAATAATATATCTTATCATTTTCGCGCCGCTGCTGGGCATACTTAAGGCCAAATACCCGGAGTGCAGGGCATATGAGAATAGAATAAAGGGTGATAGAGATTTGATAAAATATTCTAAGGGCATGGATAAATCCTACGGCGGCAGAACGCTTATATCCGAGGGCCAGGCGGCTGCCGGAATAGACGAGTTGACGGAATTAGGCAAGTCTTTGGGTATAAATTTCATCGAAATAAGACCCGGCAATATTATCGTAAAGGAATCACCGCCTTATAAGATATTGCCGATAGAATTAAAGATAGGATGCGACGGCGGCCAATTCATGAAGTTCGCCGCTTCGATAGATGAGCTCGAAAAAGCGATAGTCAGGATAAAGAGTTTTAATATAACGCCTCAAGAGGCCGACCGAAATAAATTTAACATTAGCATGGTTATCGAAATATATCTTTCGGCGAAGGCAGCCGCTTTAGACTAATCATAGGTGAAATATGCAGGATAAAAAATTTTTGACGTTGATCGTTTTGGCCATATTTGCCGTAATAAGCCTTATTTATGGCAGCATTGCCGTTTATCCCAAAGGAAGAAAAGACCGCCCCGCCCCTCAAGCCGGAAGCTTGACGCCGCATACAGTATATATTTCTGCCGAACGCCGCGCAAAGCGCTCGGAATTCAAGTCTTGGAAAAGAAATCCGTTTGTGCCGGTAGGAGGCGCGCCAATACCCGCAAATTTGATCCTAAGCGGCATAATCTGGAATAAGGAAAATCCCAAGGCTGTGATAGGCGACGCTATTGTAGCGAAGGGCGGCAAGATAAGCGGTAATACAGTGCTTGATATACAACAGGATAGAGTAATATTAACCGACGGCACAAAAGATTTCGAACTGAAATTATAAAAGCGGCAGATTTTCTTGACTTTCTCTTAAGGAGTGTGTTAATTTCGTTTTATGTCTTACATAGTATTTGCGAGAAAATATAGGCCGCAGGGATTTAATGAAGTAGTCGGCCAATCCCACATAACTACCACGCTCAAAAACGCAATCACCCAGAACCGCGTAGCGCATGCCTATATATTCGCGGGCCCTAGAGGCGTGGGCAAGACCACAACCGCCAGAATATTGGCTAAGGCATTAAACTGCGAAAAGGGCCCTACGGATAATCCCTGCAGCATATGCTCGTCCTGCTTAGAGATAACTCAGGGCGCCTCTTTAGATATACTCGAGATAGACGGCGCGTCAAATAGAGGCATAGACGAGATACGGAATTTGCGCGAGAACGTGAAGTTCGCTCCATCCAAAGGCAGGTTCAAGGTTTACATCATAGATGAAGTGCACATGCTGACGCAGGAGGCCTTCAATGCCTTGTTGAAAACCTTGGAAGAGCCGCCGGCGCATGTAAAATTCATATTCGCTACAACGCAGGCGCATAAAGTCCCGCCTACGATACTCTCCCGTTGTCAGAGATTCGATTTCCGGCGTATTTCAATAAAGGATATAGTGGCCAGCCTCAAGGCGATCGCGAAGTCGGAAGGCTTGAAAGTTGATGACGAAGTTTTGATCCTGATCGCAAAGCATTCTGACGGAAGCATGAGGGACGCTCAGGTAGTGTTGGACCAGATATCTTCAAATACATTTGGTAATATCAGCGTCGAAGACGCTTCCAAGATACTCGGCGCTGTAAGCGATGACATTCTATTCAATTTAGCCGATTCGATCAAGGCCCATGACCCTGTCAGCGCCCTGAAGATGATAGGGTCTCTTGCAGACGAAGGTAAGGATGCCGCTCAGGTTATTTTATATCTGATCGAACATTTCAGAAATCTATCCGTGATGAAAGTGGCAAACGATCCCTCATCATTGATAGACGCCTCTTGCGAAAAGATAAAACTATATGAAGAGCAATCGCGCAAATTCAGCGTAGAGGAGATCCTCTATATTGTATATACGTTATCGTCTACGCTTGATTTTGTGAGAAAAACGAATATGGCAAGAGTGCCTTTCGAGGTTGCGATGGTTAAATTGACAAGGAGAGGCTCTATTTTACAGTTAAGTGAGTTATTGGAGAGATTAGATAAGATAGAAAAATCACTAAGTAGAACAATAGACGGCTCTGTGTCATTGCGAGCGACCGAAGGGAGCGAAGCAATCTCAAAGAATGGCTTGCAACAGGTCGCGCAATTTAAAAAAGAGGTTGCTTCGGTCCCGGCGCAGGAAAGCAAAAGGCCTCGCAATGACAGCGAGACACTTCCGACAACTGAGGCCAAACTAACAAAGAACGCTCAGTTTGACGAGATAATATCCTCATGGGCGGCCATATTGAATCAGATAAAGGATAGAAAGATATCAGCGGCGATGTATCTTAAAGAAGGGTATCCTGAAAGCTTAGAATCGAATACACTATCCATATCATTCCCAAAATCATCCCAGTTTCACAAGGAGATGCTCGAGTCGCCGGATTGCAAGGGCCTTATTTTAAAAGCCATAAAAGACTCTACAGGCATGAACTTAAAAGTAAAATTTACTCTATCGGGGCCGGGCGGTGTTCAGAATAATATCACAAAAGACGCGTTCGAAGGATCTCTAGACGATAACAGTGTAATAAAAGACAGGCCGCGCAAGGCCGATGAGGAGCCTATAATAACCGATGCCCTTGAGATATTCGGCGGCGAGATAGAGCTTGATAAGTAAAAGGGAGGACGCTGATGAGTGGATTTCCGGTATCGATGAAAGTTCTCGTAGAAGAGTTTGCCAAGATGCCCGGCATAGGGCCGAAGAGCGCCCAGAGGCTCGCTTTTTACATCTTACGGTCTTCGAAGAACGACGCGGAAGCGCTTGCCAAAGCAATCCTTAATGTAAAGGAATCGGTCAGGTTCTGCAAGATATGCAATAACCTAAGCGATGAAGAAATTTGTGAAATATGTAAAAGCAAATCCCGCGATAAGTCGTTATTATGCGTCGTAGAAGAACCTAACGATATCATAGCCATAGAGCGCGCCAAAGAATATGACGGCGTCTATCACGTTCTTCTGGGGTCGTTGTCGCCTCTGGACGGCATAGGCCCTTCGGAGCTGAAGATAAAGGAGTTGTTAGAACGGGTGAAAAAGGATCACTTTAAAGAAATAATAATAGCTACCGATTTCAATACTGAAGGCGAGGCGACAGCCCTTTATTTAATAAAGCAGCTTAAAAGTTCGGGCGCAAAGCTGACGAGGTTTGCCTATGGCATTCCCGTGGGAAGCGATCTCGAATACGCTGACCAGGCGACTATATTGAAGGCATTCGAGGGCAGGCGCGAGGTGGGTAAAGCCTAAAATGAGGTTGACCCGATTTTGTTTACATGCTATAATTTTGAAATAACGCGTTACGGAAAAAGGAGGATATGATGGGTATATTAGAAGCTATAAAGAAAGGCTTCGGTGTCGCAAGTAAGAATTTAGCGCTTATTATCGTGTTATTCATATTTAACCTTATATGGAATATAGTAAACATAGCCCTCCTGCCGGCCGGAGCGCTGCCTACGATAAGAACTGCCGCGGCAACGCCGCCCGCAATTTCACCGCAAGTTTCTTTAACTGTGTTTGCCTTCAGCTTGCTCTTCATATTGGTGAGTATATTTATGCAGGGTGGATCATTAGGAATGGTCAGGGACTATATTAAGGGAGGAAAAGTGAAACTCGCGCAATTCGCCTCCTACGGTTTGAAATATTATCTACGTTTATTAGGCCTGGGCCTTTTGATAATACTGCTTGTATTAATAGCCGCGGTAATCGCGGCCTTGATAATTGCCGCTACAACGCCTCTGAATAATATAGTAGCAACAGTAATAGCCGCGATAATAGCCGCAGCGATAGGCCTGGCGGGCATATATTTCGTGGTACTGCTTGTAATGTCTCCTTACTCGTTAATATGTGAAGAAGTGGGTGTTATTGAGGCGATGAAGAGAAGTATGAGAGCGGTGAAAAAGGTTTTTTGGAGAGTCGTGCTTTTGCTTCTCCTGCTTATCCTTATAGCGGTAGGCATAGGTTTCTTATTAGGGATTTTAACCGGGTTTTTGACATTAGTGATTTCGGCAAGGGCAGGCCAGATAGTTATAAGCGTCGTCAATAGCTTGTTCAACGGGTACTTCGGCATAGTGATGATGGCCGCGTTCATGACATTCTATTTTACGCTTGCCGAAAAAGAGAAAGTCGTATAAAAGATTTAGATTTTTAGAAATAATAGATGAAAGATTTAATAGAGATTCGCTGGCATGGAAGAGGCGGCCAGGGGGCAAAGACGGCCGCCCTTTTGTTTGGCGACGCGGCGCTCGCCTCAGGTAAATTCATTCAGGCGTTTCCGGAATACGGGCCTGAAAGGATGGGCGCGCCCGTAGCCTCATTCAATCGTTTATCGTCAAAACCAATACTCATCCATTCCGGCGTAACGAATCCGGATGTCGTAATCGTTCTGGACCCTACCTTGATGGAATCCGTGGATGTTACCGAAGGAATGCCGGAAGACGGCGTTCTTATTATAAATACGAATAAAACCCCCGAAGAGACAAAGAAAGAACTTGGAGTCAAAGGCAGGATAAAAGTTTTTACAGTCGATGCGTCTACGATATCGAAAGAGACCATAGGCAGGCCGATGCCAAATACGCCTATGCTGGGAGCCTTGATAAGGGCAACTGGCATCCTGGATTTTAAAGAGATGATCGAGGAAACAAAGGTAAAGTTAGAGAAGAAATTTAAATCTAAGTTAGAGGTTGTAGAAGGAAATTTAAAGGCGATAGAGCGCGCATACAATGAGGTAAAGTCTTAAATATTATGGCTAAAGAAAAGAAGAAAGGGTGGAAGGCCCTTACAAAAGGCGGCGTCATCGAGGGCGGCGGGACCGCGAAAGAGTTTAAGACCGGTGACTGGAGAAGCGAAAGGCCAATCCTCCTATCTGAAAAATGTATCAATTGTCTGGCATGCTGGATGTACTGCCCTGATTCCGCCGTTATAATGAAGGACGGAAAGGTGGCCGGGTTCGATTACGATTACTGCAAGGGCTGCGGGATCTGCGCGCATGAGTGCCCTGTTAAAGGTAAAGCGATAAAGATGATTCCTGATAATCATGGCTAAAACTAATATAGTTGCGAGGACCGGTAACGAAGCGATGGCCGAGGCAATGCGCCAGATAAATCCCGATGTTGTCGCGGCTTATCCTATTACACCCGCTACGGAGATAGTCCAGATATTCGCGGGCTATGTCGCTGACGGACTCGTCGATACGGAATTTGTGCCTGTAGAGAGCGAGCATTCCGCGATGTCCGCGTGTATTGGCGCGAGCGCGGCCGGCGGCAGGATCATGACGGGCACATCCAGCCAGGGATTGGCGTTAATGGCAGAGATGCTATATATAGCTTCAGGCTTAAGGCTTCCGATAGTCATGGCAGATGTTAATAGAGCGTTGTCTTCCCCCATAAATATACACTGCGATCATTCAGATACGATGATGGTAAAGGATGCGGGCTGGATCCAGATATTCTCCGAAAACGCGCAAGAAGCCTACGACAATATGATACAGGCGGTAAGGATAGCTGAAGAAGCGCTTCTGCCCGTTATCGTTACAACAGACGGTTTTATAATAAGCCATTGCATGGAGAGAATAGAGATCATTGATGACAAAGATGTTAAAAATTTTGTCGGTGAGAAAAAATTGGGAAATTATCTCTTAAATGTTGATAAACCGATCACCATCGGCGCCATGGACCTCCCTGATTACTATTTTGAACACAAAAGGCAGCATATCGAGGCCATGATAGAGTCAAAGGATATCATTCTAAGCGTCGCGAAAGAATTTAGCGGCTTGTTCGGCCGCTCATATGGCTTATTTGAAGTATACAGGCTTGAGGATGCCGATTGCGCTATTGTTTTGATGGGTTCGACTGTAGGGACCGCAAAAGCAGTAGCCGATAATTTGAGAGAAAAGGGTATAAAGGCAGGCGTGCTTGGCCTGAGAGTCTTCAGGCCATTTCCGAAGGAAGAAATCGCCCAAGCGCTAAAAAATATAAAGGCGATTGCGGTTATGGACAGGTCCGACTCGATGAACGCGCAGGAAGGGCCTGTTTGCCTTGAAGTCAAGGCTTCTCTGTTCGATGACTCGGCTTCGCCCAACAATGTATTAAATTACATATATGGGCTTGGAGGGCGTGAAGTAAGGATAGAAGATATAGAATCCGTGTATAAAGGCCTCGGTGAAGTTATTAAAGGAAAATCCAAAAATAAAATAACATATTTAGGCGTGAGAGAATAATGCTCGTTTATTGAGCTGTAAGATGGCTAATATTAAGGAACTTGTCAAGCAAAAGGAATTATTTACAGGCGGGCATCGCGCTTGCACGGGATGCGGGGCTGTGATCGTCGCAAGACAGGTATTGATGGTTGCCGGCCCCAATACCGTAGTTGCGGGCGCAACGGGCTGCCTTGAAGTGGTGTCTACGATATTCCCATACACGGCTTGGAACATTCCTTTTATTCACAGCGCTTTTGAAAATGCCGCGGCGACTATAAGCGGGGTAGAGGCATTATACAAATCCTGGGTGAGACAAGGTAAATATAATAAGAAGATAAACTTTATAGCCTTCGGTGGAGACGGCGGAACTTATGATATAGGTTTACAGTCGCTCTCAGGCGCGGTCGAGCGGGGGCACAATATATTATATGTTTGTTACAATAACGAAGCATACATGAATACAGGCGTCCAGCGTTCGGGAGCTACGCCAAAAGGCGCTGATACGACAACCGCGCCGGTCGGAAAAGTTAGAAAAGGGAAAGAGCAATCCCGCAAAAATCTTACCGAGATAATGATAGCGCACGATATGCCGTATGTCGCGCAGTCTGTAGCAGGTAATTGGCGCGATCTTACGTCGAAAGTCGAGAAGGCGCTTTCTATTGAAGGGCCGAAGTTCATCAATGTATTACAGCCTTGCATGCTTGGATGGTCATATAAACCGGAAATTACATGCCAGATGGGTCGTCTTGCGGTAGACGCGTGCGTTTGGCCTTTATATGAATTTGTGAATGGCCGGTATAAGATCACTTATAAACCTAAACAAAAAAAACCGGTCTCTGAATGGTTTAGCCCCCAGGGTAGATTCCGCCACCTGTTAAAGCCGGAAAATAAACAGATGCTTGACGAGATACAAGCCCAAGTGGATAATTTCTGGGAGAACCTATTGAAGAAAGAAGCGCCGGCGCAAAATCAGTAAAGAAGAGCCGCAGGGGAGTTTAAAATACGCCTTCATCCGCTCACCACGACTATCGCCAATATAGATTTTTTCGGAACCATCATGCGCCCTTCTGAGAGTGAAACGCCGATTTTGGAAAAATCTATAACCTTCGCCATCTTAAACCGTTCTTCTATGGGCCAGTCGCAGTAACCCGGACTGAACCGGCTCGAGACGCTTTTTTTGTTTAAAGCGTAATCTTTACGCAATCTCTTTTCTAGTTTATCTGCCAATGATTCTACCGCGAACGAGCCTATCCTATCCAATAGATATCCTTTTAGAGGATCCTTATCTA
>Ga0155280_123_pt2 | contig 11221 bp, 8 predicted proteins | sample RifCSPhighO2_02_FD_106248 | JGI IMG/M metagenome (GOLD analysis project Ga0155280, IMG submission 106248) | Omnitrophica bacterium RIFCSPHIGHO2_02_FULL_46_20 | reverse complement strand
ACCGAATCCAGCTCCTGCCATTCCCGCGGAACGATGGCTATCTTAATCAACAGCTCACGAATGCCGCCGCCCAAAAGACTGCCGGTTCTCCAACTGCGGATGCCGCGAAGGCCGCCGTTTTGCTCAAGAGCCTCCAGGCCACACTCGCCTCGCTTGAAAAAGAACGCGACATATTTGAGAAACTCGCCCTGATATATGAGAAGATCACGGCAGTCAATGAAGAGGCGGCCAGGCTCATGAAGACAGGAGGCCTCGCCGCGGCGAAGGTGCCCGATCTACAAGAAGCGCCGTCATTAGATGATCTTGATTTAAAAAAGACGTCTCCCGCGAAGACGGTAATAGGCGAAGGTAAGGATATAAATACGCCGCTATCTAATCCATATGGCGTCTCATTCTCCCCCGACAATAAAAGAATAGCCGTATCAAATTGTTGGAAGGATGACACCGTATCCATAATAGACATAGAGACAAAGAAGCTTCTTTATGCAATAGGCAAAGGCAAGGACATAGATACGCCGCTATCCTCTCCAACTGGCGTCTCATTCTCAAGCGACAATAAAAGAATAGCCGTAGCAAATTACAATAACCACACCGTATCCATAATAGACATAGAGACAAAGAAGCTTCTTCTCACAATAGGCAAAGGTAAGGACATAGATACGCCGCTATCCTCTCCAACTGGCGTCTCATTCTCACCCGACAATAAAAGAATAGCCGTATCAAATTGGCGTAACGACACCGTATCCATAATAGACATAGAGACAAAGAAGTTTCTTTATACAATAGGCAAAGGTAAGGACATAGATACGCCGCTATTCTCTCCATACGGCGTCTCATTCTCAAGCGACAATAAAAGAATAGCCGTATCAAATTACAATAACCACACCGTGTCCATAATAGACATAGAGACAAAGAAGCTTCTTTATGCAATAGGTGAAGGTAAGGACATAGATACGCCGCTATTCTCTTCATACGGCGTCTCATTCTCAAGCGACAATAAAAGAATAGCCGTATCAAATTGTTGGAAGGATGACACCGTATCCATAATAGATATAGAGACAAAGAAGCTTCTTTATACAATAGGCAAAGGCAAGGACATAGATACGCCGCTATTCTCTCCAACGGGCGTCTCATTCTCAAGCGACAATAAAAGAATAGCCGTATCAAATTACAATAACCACACCGTATCCATAATAGACATAGAAACAAAGAAGCTTCTTTATGCAATAGGCAAAGGTAAGGACATAGATACGCCGCTATCCTCTCCAACGGGCGTCTCATTCTCAAGCGACAATAAAAGAATAGCCGTAGCAAATTTAGGTAACGACACCGTATCCATAATAGACTTTATCGCGAATCCTTCGACAAATGCTCAGGATTCGATCCTGAGAAAAATAGAGGGATCGAAGGCCGCCGATGATCTCAAGAGCCTCCAGGCCACACTCGCCTCGCTTGAAAAAGAACGCGACACGCTCGAGCGACAAACCACGCTTGCGCAAAAAAATGCCGTACCGGTTATTCCGGAACCGAAATCTTCGAAAGGACCGCCGCATAAAGGCAAGGAGGGGCGTGACGACGATTCTTCTTCAAAAATCATGCCTTCCGCACATATAGGGAATATTCATGACAGAGCTCTGGATGTATTTAAAGTTGCGCCACAAATAGCGGTAGGCAGTATGACCGGCGTAGTTCCTATATTACGTAATGATACAGCTATGTCGGTAGGGCTATTTTGCGTTAATATATCATCCATTCTTGAGGAAGGCAGGCGTTATGAGATTCGTTATAACAGCCGTATATTAGGCGATTCATATAGAGAACTCATGGAAGAGTATATATCTATACTTAACGCGCGTTTTTCGTCATCCGAATTTAAACTTGTGAAATCATCATTTGATGACGGCTGCCTTTTAGAGACGAAATGCTATCTGAAGAATGGAGCCGGCCACATCGGCGAAGGCGCTGTCAGCGTCATTCCGGAAGAAGGGGAATTGAGAGAGTATTTTATACGAGTCGCGGCGATGATAAATATTACGATAGCCGCCTCATCTATCACAAATTCCGGATCGGATGAGCATGAACGGCTTATTCAATATATCGCATCTCAGTATCGCTCATTAGCCGCGGCCGACCTGGCGCTGACGGGGGATACAGACAAGGATGTCGATCTCGTTAAGCGCCTTTCTATCGTCCTTCCAAAGACATACAGGATCAATCCCGATACACAGGCCCTGAATAACGATATGATGCGCGCCCTGCTTAAAGACGCGTAGAATATAATCGTAACTCAGAACTTTTAGCGGCTCACTGTAAATTTTTACGTGATTGGGGTCAGGTCCCAAAGGGACAGGTCTCGAAGTGGATGGTGGTGGTCGATGGCCAAGGAATTCCTCTGGGGAAACACATGGATTCTGTGTCTCCGAATGAAGTCACGCTCCTTGAAAAAACATTCAATACTATCGTTGTGCCAGGCAAAGGCCGCGGCTGTCTACGGAAGAAACCGCAACGACTGATTGCGGACAAAGGTTATGACAGCAATCCGCTTCGTAGTCGCCTGGCTTGCCGTGGTATTGAGTTGATTTGCCCTTATCGCGATAACAATAAAGAGCAAAGATATTATGATGGCCGTAAATTGCGGCGTTACAAGCGTCGCTATAAAGTCGAAAGAGCTTTCTCTTGGCTGGCAAATTCCCGGCGCCTTGTTGTCCGCTGGGATCGCAATATTGTTATATATAACGCGTTCTTTTATGTTGCATGTCTTATCATAGTGTTGAGGAGGTTACGAAATGGCCTGTAGTTATCTTCGAGAAAATGGTTTTTCCTAAGCGGGTATTATTTCTCTTTCTCTTTTGAAAGTACTTCTTTTGTGGCTTTGAGGAATATCTTTGCACTTTCGATAACTGCTTGGGCTCCTTCCTGGGAGAACTTTCGCCGGTAATCAGCGTCTTCTCGAAGAATCATAGAATTATTAAAGTCTTCAGCTAACTTTGGGTCTAACTTTTTCTCCTGAACAAAAAATTCCTTTAGCGCAAGATAAAGACAATAATGTCCTTTTTCGCGATAGCCGCGAAAATAAAGCAACGCCCGAGCAGAATGAAACATAGAGTAATATCCTTTGATCGTAGCCCATTTAAAACCGGATCCGGACAACTCTTCCTGGGCAGAGTGTAAATCGTTTTCCGCGTCTTTGATTTCAATATCCACCAACTGCTTTGCCGGCTCGAAACGGAAGATCCTCTTCTTCTCCAAACAATCTTTAAAGGATATCATCATTAATCTCTCTTTCCCAAAGGACTTTTCCTTTTTCTATCTGTTCACGGAATACTCTTTCCTCTTTGCCTTTTTTTAAAAGCTCTTCCGGCGCGTTAATAATCGGCTGCACCTTGCGATTATAGAGTTTAGCGGAGTAAGAAAATTTATTGACTACAGACAGCGTCTTTTCTTTCTCGGAACTAACAATAAACAGATCAATATCGCTATCCTCGTTATCGCTTCCATCAGCCCAACTTCCGAAGAGGATTATTTTGTGGCTTAATCCTTTTAACTTTTCTACAAGAGGCTCAATTAGAAGCATATTAGCAAGGACTTTAAACTCTTTAAGATACGGATTCCTTTTATCAATAGAATAGAAATACATCCGGCCATTTTGCTTTCGGTTGATCACGCCGGACCGATAGAGCCGCACTAATACGTGGTGAGCTGAGCTCGGGCTTAAGCCGCTCTTACGCGCGATCTCTCTCTCAAAAAAAGACGCGCCCGGATGGAGAACGAAGAAGTTTAGGATTTTCTGATGATTAGTAGAGACAAGATATGGATTAGTCATTGCTCAATATATTGAATTTATGCTCCTTTCGTTGAGCAGTATAGCAAAATTAAAAACGTCTGTCAATACAATTCCCGATAAAATTCTAAAAATTTTTACACCAGACATCAGAGAAGTAATCAGGGTCATGATTGGGGTCAGGTCCCAAAGGGACATAAAAGAACCCTGTCTGCCACAATAAAAACAGGTCCCCGTCTACGCTTAGTAGGCGCGCTGGAGGCCCTATTTTTTAGGTTACCTTTACTTATAGAACTGGTCTGTTACGCAAACTCCGCAAACGATTTTGATTTGCCTTATAGGCAAATATTTTGTATAATATGGCTTGTTTACATAGCTTGTTTACTGACAGGGATTACTATATATACTATAAAGATATATGAAAAAAGCCAAGAGCATATCGGAATCTGAAACGACCCTCTCTGAAGTTATGATGCCAATCCACGCGAACCATTATGGCAGCGTGCACGGCGGAACGATTCTAAAATTGGTTGATGAAGCGGCATTTGTGGCTGCCACAAAGCACGCGAGGAAAAACATCGTGATGGCGTCAATAGATCACCTGGTTTTCAAACATCCCGTTAATATCGGAGACATGCTTAATATAAGAGCCCGCCTTTGTTACGTAGGCCGCAGCTCTATGGATATCGAGGTTGAGGTCGAGGCGGAAAAACTGAAGGAAGGCAAGGCGCTTAAAATCGGCTCGGCGCATCTTACGATGGTCGCGTTGGATGAGCGCGGCAGGCCGACAACGGTCCCGAAGATTATTTTCAAAACAGCCGAAGAGAGGTTGAGGAGCGCCAAGGCCCTTGCCAGAAGAAAAAAGAGATTGTCAAGATAGAGATTGCTTCTCCCGCCAAAAAGCGGCGGGATCGCAATGACGAGAGAAATGAACTTTTATGGACAATATCCTGTTTCGCCCTTGGAAAGAGCTGAAGAGGCTGCAGAATAAAAGACTTCATTATTTTGTAACGCGCCGCCTTTATCCGTTCAGCCCGTATTATCGGCAGCTTTTCGACAAAAATAGAATAAAACCGGACAGCATAAAGACCGTTGAAGACCTCAGAAGAATACCTTTTATCTCCAAGAATAGCTTTTTAGATTCTATCGGCGAAGATGTTGCCGCGGGGACGCTCACATTCTGCCTGCGGCCAAGCGAAGAGGCGATTAAGAGATTTCTCCCCATAACAGAGCGTATAAAATTCGCGTCTTTGAACATATTAAAAGGCAAGGATTATATTAAAACAGAGTTAGAGAAAGAATACAGGCCGATCTTTCTCACCGCCACGGCAGGGACCACTAATAGGCCGGTCTCTTTTCTCTATACGAGCTATGATATAGAGAACCTGCGGACTTACGGGAAGAGGCTTCTGGATATAGTCGGTATCAAAAAGGAAAGAACGGCGGTGAGCGTCTTCCCTTACGCTCCCCACCTGGCCTTCTGGCAGACAGTTTTGGGAGGCATAGCCGCCAATGTCTTTATCTTGAGCACTGGGGGCGGGAAGACCCTCGGCACCGCTGGGAACATACATTCCATACTTAAGGTAAAGCCGCAGTTTTTGATCGGCGTCCCGAGTTATGTGTATCATATTTTAAAAACAGCGCGGGGACAGGACATGAAGTTTGGTTACCTGAACAGGATTATACTCGGCGCCGGCCGCATCCCGGTCGGATTTAAATTAAAGATCTGCAAGCTCCTCAACGATATGGGCTCCTCCGGCGTAAGGATCATTGGCACATATGGTTTCACGGAAGCGCGTTCGGCATGGGCCGAATGCTCTACGGACATAGACGTATCAAGCGGGTATCATACCTATCCCGATAAAGAGGTCTTTGAGATCATAGACCCTGATACGCTCGAGGTAAAGGCCGAGGGCGAAGACGGCGAGATCGTATATACCTGCATAGACGGCCGGGGCAGCTGCGTTTTGCGTTATCGCACCGGAGACTTTGTTAAAGGGGGGATCGTCTATTCTCCATGCCCGCATTGCGGCAGGACCGTTCCGCGGATTTCAAGCGATATCACCCGCGTCTCAAACATAAAGAACATCCAGTTCTCCAAGATAAAAGGCACGCTTGTAAATATAAACGACCTGGAGCATATCCTGGACGGCAAGGAAGAGATAGACGAATGGCAGATCGAGATAAAGAAAAAGGACGACGACCCTTACGATGTCGACGAGTTGATACTTCACGTATCTCTTTTAGGAGACGCCGATAGGGAAGAATTCCGCCGGAGCTTAAACGAGGAGCTTTTTGCCGCCGCGGACGTTTCATTTAACGAGATTAATTTCGTTTCACGCGAAGAGATACAGCGCAGGATAGAGATAGAATCCGCGGTCAAGGCAAAAAAGATCGTGGATAAACGGCCGGCGCTGTGAAACTTCGCGCTGCATTCACGAGAAGTTCCATGTGCAATCGTAAGGGGATCGGCACATGAAACGGCAAATTTAATCGGATTAAGGCAAAGATTGACATGGATAGAATAGCTGTAATTGACGGTATAAGAACGCCGTTTGTAAAGGCGTGGACGCTTTTTGAGGATATCCCCGCGCAAATACTGGGGACTATCTCGGTCAGGGAACTTTTAGAGATAACCCACCTTAAGTCGAATCTTGTAGACGAGGTGATTTTCGGGGCTGTTGCCCAGCCGGTCGAGGCTTCAAATGTCGCCCGCGTGATAAGCCTTTATGCCGGGATACCCAAAGAAAAACGGGCATATAGTTTAAGCAGGAACTGCGCCTCAGGGTTTGAATCTGTGACGAGCGGTTTTGAGAAGATAACATGCGGCCTGGATGAAATAGTGATCGCGGGCGGCGCGGAGTCGATGAGCAACATCCCTCTTGTCTTTGGAAAAGATATAACCAAGATATTGATGAGGCTGAACAAGTCAAAAACTTTGATGCGGAAACTTAAACTTCTCTCCGGCATAAGGCCGTCTCACTTTAAGCCGGTTGCGGGACTTGTCCTCGGCCTTACCGATCCCGTCTGCGGCCTCAATATGGGGCAGACCGCGGAGGTTTTGGCGAAGGAATTCGGCATAACAAGGAAAGAGCAGGACGAGTTTAGCCTCACAAGCCATAAAAGGGCGGCCGCAAACCGCATGAAACTACGCGAGGAGATAGCGCCGGTCATAGTCCCGCCGGATTACGATATCGTTGTCATGGACGACAACGGGCCGCGGGAAAACCAGACGATGGAAGCGCTGGGCTCTCTTTCGCCATATTTCGATAAATACACAGGCACGGTTACGGTCGGCAACTCCTGTCAGGTTACCGACGGAGCTTGCGCGCTTCTGGTCATGAAAGAAGAAAAGGCGAGACAGATGGGCTATGAACCTCTGGGATATATACGCGCCTATGCCTACAACGGGCTTGCGCCCAATAAGATGGGCCTCGGCCCCGCCTATAGCATACCTACCGTGTTGAAGAGGGCCGGACTTAAATTAAAAGACATGGATCTGGTTGAGATCAACGAGGCATTTGCCGTTCAGGTGCTCGCGTGTATAAAAGCCCTCGCTTCGAAGAAATTCGCGGAGGAAAATTTTTCGTATCCTGAGCCGATAGGCCAAATCGATATGGATAGGCTTAATGTGAACGGCGGCGCGATAGCGCTCGGCCATCCGGTAGGCACGTCCGGCTCAAGGCTTATCCTGACGCTCGCGAAAGAGATGAAGAGAAGGAACGCTAAGTTCGGGCTCGCTTCGTTGTGCGTTGGCGGCGGCCAGGGCGGCGCGATTATTTTGGAAAGATAGTAATATGTTAGCGTAAATAAGTATAATCCGTTTGTCATCCTGAGCCCGAAGGGCGAAGGATCTAAAGGATTAGATTCTTATCCCGCCACGACTCATAATAGGCGCGGGATGGATGAAGAAGGTGCTGGGTGAACCCCGCCCATTCTTAAGGGCAGGGTAACGAGTAGGAGAATGAGCGGGGTGGACGCCTTAAATTTAAAGATAGAAAATGATATAGCGATACTGGAATTCGACACGCCTGACTCCAGGGTCAATGTGTTGAATCGGCAGACTATGCAGGAGTTGGACAGCATAGTGGATCAGTTAGCCGCCAGAGCCGGAAGCGAGATAAAAGGGCTTATCGTCTCCAGTAAAAAGGAAGGCATCTTCATAGCCGGCGCGGATATAAAAGAGATCGAAAAGATAAGTTCAGCCAAAGAAGCTGTAGAAAAGGCGCAAATCGGCAAGTACATTTTAAATAAGCTCGGCCGTCTGAACCTGATTACCGTAGCGGCTATAAACGGAGCCTGCTTAGGTGGCGGATTAGAATTGGCCCTTCACTGTAAATACAGGACAGCGAGTTTCAGCGAAGCCGTCAGGATAGGGCTTCCAGAGGTGAAACTCGGGCTGATCCCCGGTTTCGGCGGCACGCAGAAGCTGCCTAAGATAGTCGGGCTCCTCCGCGCGACAAATATGATCCTTTCCGGGGAGATGGTATCCGGCCCGGACGCGTTAAGATACGGCCTTGTGGATAGATTATTCCCGCCGATGAGGCTCGTCGAGGATTCCCGCGATTTTATCCGCGAATTATTGAACGGACGGGTTGCGGTAAAGAGAAGAAAAAAACAGGGCCTTCGAAATTCATTCTTAGAGAATACGCCTTTGGGGAGGGCTGTCTTCTTCGATCAAGCCGGGAAAAATGTCATCAAAAAGACAAAAGGATTTTATCCCGCTCCTTTAAAGGCTATCGAGGTAATAAAACGGACTTACGGCCAAAGCGCGGAGAGAGGGTCGCTGCTGGAAAGCGAAGCCTTCAGCAAGTTGGCGGTCACGGAGATATCGAAGAATCTGATAAAGGTATTCTATCTTAACGAGGAGTTCAAAAATTTTCCGTGGGTGGATGCCGCTATTAAACCCGCGCGGGTGGATAAATGCGGCATTGTGGGAGCTGGCGTGATGGGCGGAGGCATAGCGCAGCTCTTGGGATTTTACGATATCCCGTCGAGGCTCAAAGATATAAATTACGAGGCATTGAAGACGGCCCTTAAGACCGCTAAGGGATTATTCGATTATGCCGCCAAAAAAAGGATACTTCGCCGGCATCAGGTAGATTATAAATTAGGCCTTATCTCTCCGACGGTCACATACAAGGGATTTGAAAATACGGATCTCGTCATTGAGGCGGTGGTCGAAGACCTGAATATTAAACAGAAGGTCTTCAAGGAACTAGGCGAAATCACAACTTGCGCCGCGGTCCTTGCCTCAAACACCTCATCTTTGCCTATAACAAAGATAGCTGAGGCCGCCAATTCGCCGGATAGGGTAGTGGGCCTGCACTTCTTCAATCCTGTGCACCGCATGCCGCTGGTCGAGGTTATAAGGTCTTCCAGGACGAGCGACCAGGCGCTCGCGACGACCATAAGATTTGCCAGAAGGATCGGCAAGGTCGTGATTGTCGTGAAAGACGTCCCCGGCTTTTTGATAAACAGGATACTGCTTTCATACCTGAACGAGGCGGGATTTTTATTCGAAGAAGGCATGAAGATGGATGATATCGATAGAATTGCCCGCGATTTCGGCATGCCTATGGGGCCGATCGAGCTTATCGACGAGATTGGGGTAGATGTCGGCTATAAAGTGGCCAAGATACTCGAGGGCGCGTATGGAGAGAGGATGCGAGCGGCCCCGATACTTGAGAAAGTCAGAGATAAAATGTTCCCGGGCAAGAAAACAAAATCCTGCTTTTATATACGCGCAAAAAATAAGAAAATGCCGAATCCGGATATTTATAAAATCGCGGGAATCTCCCGCGCCGACAGCGCGATCTCGGATGAAGTCGCGCTTAAAAGGATGCTTTACGTCATGATAAACGAAGCGGCCAGGTGCCTTGAAGAAGGCGTGGCAGACAGGCCTCAAACAGTCGATATAGGAATGATTATGGGCACGGGTTTTCCTCCATTCCGCGCGGGATTATTAAGATACGCGGATTCCCTGGGCACGGACAATATCGTAAGAACGCTTTATGATTTTGAAAAAGCCAAAAAAGCCGAACGTTTCAGGCCCTGTAATTATTTAATAAGTATGGCGCAAACGAAGAGAGGTTTCTATGGAACTATTTGATAAGCATATGGGCAAAGAGAAGAAAGAATCTCTTGAGCTTGCCGAATCCTGCCGGCAGGAAGCATGGCAGGAATTCAGCTTTATCGCCGGTTTATTCCGAGGCGCTACCCACTGGGATCTTATCCATCCATTCCCGGAACAATCAAGGCAGGATAAAGAGGAAGGGGATAAATTCCTGAAGAGATTGGAGGAGTTCTTAAAGGCGAATCTGGATCCGGATGATGTTGACCAGACGCGCGAAATCCCGGACCGGGTTATCAAAGGTTTGACCGAGATGGGCGCTTTTGCCGTCAAGGTGCCGAAGGAATATGACGGATTAGGATTAAGCCAGGCTAATTACAACAGGGCCGTGCATCTATTGGGCAGTTACTGCGGTTCAACGGCGGCTCTTGTCTCAGCTCATCAGAGTATAGGCGTCCCCCAGCCGCTTATACTTTTCGGAACGGAAGAACAGAAGAGAAAATATCTTCCGAGATTCAGGCAGGGGGCGATCTCCGGATTTGCCTTGACCGAATCCGAAGCCGGGTCCGATCCCCGCCTTATAAAAACCACGGCTGCGCCTGTGGAAGGCGGCAAATATTATCTCTTGAACGGAGAAAAGCTGTGGTGCACGAACGGGAATATCGCGAATCTATTGGTAGTGATGGCTGTTACTCCGGCGAAGATCGTTGACGGCAAAGAAAAGAAACAGATAACCGCTTTCATCGTAGAGACAGATACGCCCGGATTTGAAGTGACTTACCGATGCAAGTTCATGGGCTTGAATGCTATCCAGAACGGGCTCATCAGGTTTAATAACGTAAAGGTGCCTCGGGAAAATATTATTTTAGGAGAGGGCGAGGGTTTAAAATTGGCGTTCCTGACGCTCAACACCGGCCGGCTCACTCTTCCTGCGGCAGTGACAGGGATGAGCAAATGGTGCCTGTGGGCGGCGCGCAAATGGGCGGCCCAAAGAAAGCAATGGGGCTGCCCGATAGGCGAGCACGAGGCCATCGCGTCAAAGCTTTCTTATATCTCAAGCACTGTTTTCGCGATGGATGCCGTAACATGGCTTGTGTCTCATATGGCGGACGATAAGAGATTTGATATAAGGTTAGAGGCCGCTATGGTGAAACTTTTTTGCACGGATGAAAGCTGGAAAATAGTCGACAATACGCTTCAGATCCGCGGAGGCCGCGGTTATGAGACCGCGCCGTCTCTAAAGGGGCGCGGGGCCGCCGCTTACCCGGTTGAAAGGGCCATGCGGGATAGCCACATAAACACGATCCTGGAGGGTTCGAGTGAGATAATGCGCCTTTTCATCGCGAGGGAAGCGCTGGATTTCCATT
>Ga0155280_104_pt1 | contig 13052 bp, 17 predicted proteins | sample RifCSPhighO2_02_FD_106248 | JGI IMG/M metagenome (GOLD analysis project Ga0155280, IMG submission 106248) | Omnitrophica bacterium RIFCSPHIGHO2_02_FULL_46_20 | reverse complement strand
GGTTCGAATCCCAGTCTCTCCGCCATTCTTCTTCGCCCTTCAAGGCGAAGAGATGAGGTAGGGCTTCGAAGGAATTGGCTTAATGCATGGAAAAAGGGGACTGTCCCAACGCGTCACTTTTGTGTTGGATGGGACTGTCCCCTTTTATGTCGTCATTGCGAAGCCGCCGAAGGCGGCTGAAGCAATCTCTGCCACAGGCTCGTCCACTTTCCGCCTGCGCCATGCTAAAAACCTCGTGGACGGCGGGATGCCGGGCCGCCACCGCGAAAGACTCGAGGCCAAAAGGCAATTTTGGGGTAACAGTCCAGTGTTATAAGAAGCTCGACGAGACTCGTCATTGCGAGTCCCGCCACCGAAGGTGGCGGGACGAAGCAATCTAAAAAAGAGATTACTTCGTCGCCCGACGATAAATATAATAGCTCCTCGCAATGACGGATAGAGTTTCTTTAAGAACTGAACTGTTACATTTTGGGGCGCGGCAAAATTTGCCTTTCGCCTAATAACTCAAAAGATCAAAAATGCCTCAATTTATCTCTACGAAGCTCAAACGCGCAAGCACTTTGAGCGAAGTAGGATGGGTGTAGATTTTGGTTAAAAAATTGTTTATATATGGTAAAATATGGGTCATAAGATACCAAAAGTATATTACCCATATAATCATATCAAAGAATGGATATATATGTCAAGTATAAATATAGGCAAGAGAATAAAGGAGCTTAGAAGTAAGGCTAAAATATCTCAGGATAGGCTTTCAAAAAAAGCCGATATTCCATTCAGTACATTGGTCAAAATAGAGGCTGGTTATACTCCTAATCCCTCAATGGAAACTCTCGTTAAAATTGCAGATGCTTTTGGAGTTGCATTAGATGAGTTAGTTGGAAGACGATAGTTATTTTACACGATTTGCAGGAGGATCTTAATGGATAATATTGAGTATATTCTTGAAAAAATTAAAAAATTCCGCGATGACAGAGACTGGATGCAATTTCACGACCCTAAAAATATGGCGGTTTCGATTATGATAGAAGCCGCGGAACTTCTGGAACATTTCCAATGGAAAACCAAAGATGAAGTACAGGAATATATAAAAGCAAACAAAGAAGAAATTTCCGATGAAATAGCGGATATCGCTATGTATCTTTTTGAGTTGGCAAATAACCTCGGTATAGATCTTGTACAAGCTATGGACAAAAAATTGAAAAAAAACGAAACAAAATATCCTATAGAAAAAGCAAAGAGTAAGCATACAAAATATAATAAATTATGAGACTATATGAAGGCAGTATCAGTCAATTTTCCGATGATGTTATACACAATAGAATAGCCGACATAGTTGAAAAAAATTATAAACTGTATTACTACAAATCTCCTTCTGAATCCGAGTATAGAGCGTGGTCTAATTCCCTAAATATCCTTAATAATTCCTTCACATATTCGGGCCTAAAAGACAACCAAATTATAATCGAATATGAATTGCCGTATTCCACGCGTCGAATAGATGTATTAATATTTGGCAAGAGCGCCTCCCATAAAGACAGCGTTGTTTTAATGGAGTTGAAACAATGGTCGAACGACCATGTCTATGATAGCGAAAACGAAGGAAATGTTTTTGTCGATTTTCATGGTAAGCGCGAAGTCCCTCATCCCTGTATGCAAGTAGAGGGATACCATTTTGATTTAATTGATTTCTTAAAAATATTTCAAGAAGATCCTAGGACAGAACTTAATTCATGTGCATATTGTCATAATTATTCAAAATTCGCAAATAACGTATTAGGGCTTCCCAAGTTTGAGCGGTATATAAAAAAGTTTCCTCTTTTTATTAAAGAGGACGTAACAGCCCTAGGCGATTATCTTAAAGAGCGCTTACAGAACGGCTCTGGCCTCGAAGTTTTTAACCGTTTTATAACCAGCCCTATTCGTGCTTCCAAAAGACTTTTAGACCATACCGGAGATATGATACATAAGCAACAGATATTTACTCTAATAGACGATCAAATTGCCGCTTATAATGCGATAATGCATAAAGCTAAGCATCTTGCTAAAACTGCGACCAAGTCTATAGTTATTGTAAAAGGCGGTCCTGGGACGGGGAAGTCGGTTATTGCATTAGAAGTAATGGGCGAATTGATGCGCCAAGGCAAGGTTGTTTTCCATGCGACTGGTTCCTCAGCCTTCACAAATACTCTAAGGCAAATAGCCGGCAGGCGGGCTAGTAATCTTTTCAAATTCTTTTTTAATTTTACACAGTGCAAAGAGAATGAGATAGATGTTCTCATTTGTGACGAAGCACACAGAATCAGAAGAGATAGCAATGATTGGGCTGTCCCTAGAAAATTTAAATCACGCACCCCGCAAGTTGATGATTTGATTAAGCCAGCTAAGTTAGTGATATTTTTCATTGATGAAAACCAGGTAGTCAGGCCAAATGAAATTGGCAACGTAGGATTAATATTAGATTCAGCAAAAAAATTTGGAATCGACAATGGACATATTGCGCAATTTGAGCTAAAAACGCAATTCAGATGTTCAGGTTCTGACGCATATTTACAATGGCTTGATAAGATTCTAAAAATAAGGGATTCAGATACGACTATTTTTGACGCAAAAATGGAACTTAAGATCTTTGATGATCCTCTTGAGCTTAAAAAAGCCATTTATATGAAAAATAAAGATAAAGAAAATAGCGCACGACTTGTGGCGGGATTTTGTTGGGAATGGAGTGAACCTAAAGCGGATGGTTCATTAGTTAATGATGTGAAGATTGGACAGTTTGAGATGCCCTGGGAAAATAAAAAACAATTTTGGAAATGGGCTACTGATAAAAGCGGCATGGATCAGGTTGGTACGGTTTATACCGCCCAGGGGTTTGAATTTGATTATATAGGAGTTATACTTGGTAATGATTTGGTGTGGCGTGAGAAAGAGGGGGGTTGGATAAGTAAGCCAGAAAATTCGTTTGATAGCCAGGTTACTAGGGATAAGTCAACCTTAACAGATCATCTAAAGCATGTTTATAGGGTTTTAATGTCCAGGGCGCATAAGGGCGTATATCTATATTTTATGGATGAAGAAACAAAGAACTTCTTCGAATCAAAAATAAAAATTTCTGGGCAGGACACACACAAAAAAGTCCTTATGTTCTCAGACATTATTCCGCCGGAAGAAGAACAAGAAATGAAGCAAGAGATTTTGACATCGATACCAGATCAAAATAAATATGCTGATTATCTGCCAGTATATTCTCTTCAGGCTGCATGTGGTAATTTTGGCGACGGCATCTCAGCGGATGAGTTAGGATGGATTAAAGTTGACGGGCTGAAATTAAACAAGAATATGTTTGTATCGCAAGTATTCGGTAAATCAATGGAACCTGATATACAAAGCGGCAGTTATTGTGTATTTCGTACCCCTGTAATAGGGTCTCGTATGAATAAAATCGTTTTAGTGCAGCACAGCAGCATTGCTGATGTTGAAAATGGCGGTCGCTATACTGTCAAGAGGTATACAAGTAAAAAGAAAATAAATAAAGATGAGACGTGGGAACACGAGCAGATAGCGCTTTTGCCCATCAATCTGGATTACAAGCCCATTGTTATATCAAATCCAGAAGATGGGAATTTTATGGTTATAGCGGAATTTGTGAAGGTCTTGGGAAAAAGTAAGGAGTAAATAAAATTTATGGAAGATATCATCTGCCCTAAATGCAAAGATATCATTCAGCCTAAAGGCAGTTGGGATTTTATGGATGGTGAAGAGCATAAGATATCTTGCTCTTGCGGTAATAAATTTGTAGTTGTTATAGAACGCCCAATCGAGTATTACGTACTAGACTAGATAGGGAAATTAGGGGACGCGTTATTTAGGGACACACACCTTGATTAGAGTGTCCCAAAGTGACATGTCCCTAAAAGACTCAAAAAAGACTCAAAGGCATATCAGAAGATAATCATATGAAAAGAGCATATTATTCCGATTCAATTGATAATTTTTGTTCTGCCACTACTAATGAAATATTAGGAAAATTAGCTACAGAAAATGAATTTTCATTGGAACAAGCCCAACGTGATTCATGGCAGGAAGAGATTGCCATATTAAAAAATATCATAGCTAAACATCAGGGAGCAATATATTTTGAGTATTCGATCCCAAGGATGGGACAAAGAATCGACGTAGTGTTGCTTATAGGACCGGTTATTTTTGTGCTAGAGTTTAAAATAGGAGAAGATGAATTTACATCGCACGCTATAGATCAGGTATGGGATTATGCTTTAGATTTAAAGAATTTTCATGAATCGAGCCACAATCATTATGTTGCACCGGTTCTTATAGCTACAAAAGCCACAGTTGACCATGCTACCATTTCCGCGACCGCACAAAACGATAAACTTCTTTTTCCAATTAAAAGCAATGTCGAGTTACTAGGTAAAATTATAGAGGATACATTACGTTTTGCAGATGATGATAACATTGATCGTACGCAGTGGGAGACGGGCAGATATTGCCCAACCCCAAATATAATTGAAGCAGCATTAGCGCTATATAATGGCCATTCCGTTGCTGATATTTCTCGCAGTGATGCTAGTGCTGTCAACCTTCATCAAACAACCGACACAGTCTCAAATATAATTAGTCAGTCTAAATCACAGTCATGCAAATCCATCTGCTTTGTAACCGGTGTACCAGGCGCTGGCAAAACACTGGTTGGGCTTAATATTGCAACAACACATATTGACAAGGCAACAGATCTTTATAGTGTATATCTATCCGGCAATGGACCGCTTGTAGAGATCTTACGGGAAGCTCTGGCGCGGGATAAAGTACGCCGAACAAAGAATCGCGGAGATAGTATTAAAAAAGGCGTAGCCATGAGTGAAGTAAAGGCATTCATTCAGAATGTTCATCATTTTCGAGATGATTGTCTTGTAGATATGAATTCTCCGCCTATTGAGCATGTTGCATTATTTGATGAAGCCCAGCGCGCATGGGATATTAAACAGACAGCCAATTTTATGCAGAGAAAAAAAGGAATATCGAATTTCAATAAATCGGAGCCAGAATTTTTGATCTCATGTTTAGACCGCCATGCGGATTGGGCTGTCGTTGTGTGTCTTGTAGGTGGTGGGCAAGAGATAAATACCGGAGAAGCGGGCATTAGTGAGTGGATCGAATCTCTTATTCGTGCCTTTCCGCAATGGCGCATCTACATATCATCCAAACTTACTGATAGTGAGTATGGCGCCGGAGAAGTTTTACGTAAGATATCGTCACGTCACGGAGTTGCATATAAAGATGAGCTACATCTTGGTGTTTCTATGAGATCTTTTAGGTCGGAAAATGTTTCGCTTTTGGTAAAGCAAATACTTGATCTTGAAAAGGATGATGCCAATGGAACGCTTAAGCAAGTAAGCGTGAAGTATCCGATTGTAATTACACGTGATTTAAAAGAAGCTAAAAGATGGCTTAAGAAGCAAGCTCGCGGGACCGAACGATACGGAATATTAGTGTCGTCACAGGCTGAGCGTTTAAAGCCGCATGCGATAGATGTGAAATCCCCCATGAATCCCATACATTGGTTTCTAGGGGAAAAAGAAGACGTTAGATCATCATATTATCTTGAGGATATTGCTACTGAATTTCATGTGCAGGGCTTAGAGCTTGATTGGGCGTGCGTCGCCTGGGATGCCGATTTTAGATATTCGGAGGACGAGTGGGGGTACTGGTCATTTTGCGGGGATCGATGGAATTGTATAAGGAAAACCGAGCGCCAGAAATATCTAAAAAATGCTTACCGAGTTCTTTTGACACGTGCTAGACAGGGTATGGTAATAGTAGTACCTATTGGAGACCCGGATGATCCAACGCGCAACCCTAGATATTATGATCCAACTTACGAATACTTGAAAGAGGTTGGATTTACGGAACTTTAATGAGGTAAAATTCAGGGGGCGATCCAGAGCTGAATGAAAATGGGGACGTGTCAAAAAGGGACACACAACTTTAGTGGAGTGTCCCAAAGTGACACATCCCTAAAAGACCAAAATTGGCTTCAGACCTGTCCCCGAATAGGATAGCACCAAAAATGCATATGGTAAAATCTAATATTACTCCCTCAATAATTGAAAAAGTAAAAGAAATATTCGAAATCAATAAATGGATGGACAGGGACGACTGCGGAGAATTTGATGGTTTTTGCGCCATGCTAATATATAACAATAACAGACAATAACAGACGTCCTATTTAGGTACACCCTATCGAGTAGGGTGTTACAAAGTAGGACGTCTGCTAGAACTGCTAGAACCCAAACACGGTAAAGTAAGCCACAATTGTTGACGCTCAATGAACTAGGGACAGCGACCATTTTTCGAAAAATAAATAGTCGCTGACCCCATTTTGGTTATTAGATGCGGCACAATAGAGATATTATGAACAGGGAAATAAATTGGAATGAGCGATATATAACTGGTGATCTCCCCTGGGATACCGGCAAATACGACTTTAACCTTAGTAAGATAGTAATCGAAAGACAGATACAGGCTTGCAAGGCCATGGAAGTCGGTTGCGGAACAGGGAGTAACGCAATATGGCTTTCCCAGCAAGGATTTTCAGTAACGGCTGTAGATATTACCGAGATAGCTATACAACGGGCAATAAAAAAAGCATCCGAGGCCGGTGTTAAATGCAAATTTTATGTAAGAAATTTCATGAAACAGAATATAACAGGCGCCCCTTTTGGCTTCATATTCGATAGAGGATGCTTCCACAGCTTTGACCTTGCCAGAGAGAGAAATAAATATGCGAAAATCGCGCATTCTTATTTAAAAAAAGATGGATTGTGGCTAACGCTTGTCGGCAGTGCAGATGAGCCGCACCGCGATCCGGGGCCGCCCCAACGTACCGCGAGAGACATAACTAAAGCTGTGGAGCCGTATTTTCAGATCCTTTCATTATATGCAAGCCATTTCGATTCAAATATGCAAAAACCGCCTAAGGCGTGGGTTTGTTTAATGCAGAAACATTAACTTATGTATTTTAGCTTTTTTTTGTTGTATTTGCATAATATATTAGGAAGCAGTAGGGGGATAGGGTTGCACCACAAATGGACCGTCTCCCTGAAAAAGGGAGATGGGAGAATAGGATAAAAATATGATGAAGATTATAGGGCGCGCGCTGAAATTATCCGGTTTAGTAGATTATCAAAAGAGGTCGATAGTAAGCAAAGAGATTCTGCGAAAAGATGCAGGCACTGTGACGCTATTTGCTTTCGATAAAGGACAGGGTTTGAGTGAGCACACAGCGCCGTTCGATGCCCTGGTATATATCGCGGACGGCGAGGCCGATATCTTTATCTCGAAGAAGCCGTTTCATCTTAAGGCAGGCGAGATGATCGTAATGCCCGCCCGTAAACCCCATGCCGTTCAGGCAAACAAGCATTTCAAAATGCTCCTCACCATGATCCGTGCATAGTATCCAAACATAGCATACCAAAATCAGGGACACTGCCGGATGTGTCCCTGATTTTTAGATTTTCTTGCCGGTAGGCATTTAGCCTTTGCCCCTCTTAGGTAAATATGGACGAAATGAAAAGAAGGTGGTAGAATTGTGAACGAATAGTAGTCGCGCTCTTAGAAAGATTGTCCTAATGGGGGCGGCTTGGGAAAGGGAGATTGGCGCCATTCCGCGCTCAGGACGCTAAAATTTCGCAGGAGGGTAAATGCCTAAAAAAATTTTAATAGTAGATGACGAGCCCGAGATGTTAGATCTGCTCAAAATCCATTTAGGAAATAATAAGTATGATATCGTTAGCGCGATGGACGGAGAAAGTTGTCTCAAGACAGCGGCTTCTGAAAAACCGGACATTATTATTTTAGACTTGCTGCTGCCGGGAATAAGCGGTATCGAAGCATGCAGACGCCTTAAAGAAAATGATGATACAAAAGATATTCCGATAATTATGCTGACGGCCGCCGGAAACGATATGGCATCAAAAGGATTAGAAAAAGGGGCAGTATCTTTTATTACAAAACCATTCGACATTTCTAACCTTTTGTCTAAAATAAACGCCGCTCTTAAAAATAAGAAAATTCGGCGTCATCGGACAAAGTGACATAACGCCAGGAGGCGGACAGATGTGGAGAATAGCGTTAACAACCGCAGGTATTGTTTTTCTGGCGGTTTCTGCCATGCATCTTCTGAGAATATCGCTCAAAGTAAAAATAACGGTCGGCAGGTTCAGCGTGCCCCTGTGGTATAGCCTGATAGGTTTCGCGGCAGCTCTGTCGCTCTCACTTTTTATGTTTAGCGCCGCGCGTTAGAATGGCAAAACCCGGGAAATGGAGGCGCGTATGAATACCGCTTTAAAAAAAGCTTATGATCTGGAAAGAAAAGGCCTCGATGCCTACATTGATCTTGCCGCAATGAGCAAAAATGCCCTGGCTAGAAAAACATTATTTTCGCTCGCTTCGGCGGAGATAGAACACATGATGAAGATAGACGACATAGCGTTTTCCATGGATAAGAAAGAGCCATGGGCGAGCGCCGAGACATCCTTTAAGGCCTCGGATATTGAGATTAAGATAAAAGACTTCTTCGTGAATACAAAAAAGGAGGCGCTTGATCAGAGCAGCGATGATGCGGGCATAATCAAAAAGGCCATGGACTTTGAACGGAAGAGTTATGAGCTGTATTCGGACCTATCTAAAAAAGCGGGATCTGACGCGGAGAAACGCTTCTATGAGGCGATGATGAAACAGGAGGAGCTTCATTACGATGCGTTGGAAAACGTTAACTATTATCTCACCAGAACGGGTGACTGGTTCTGCCATGAAGAGAGTAAGAGATGGAATTGGATGAACATTTAGATGGGGTATTTACTTGATAGTATCGAAACGACACAAGAGATTAACGCTTAAGACAAGAGTTGCAAGAAAGATAACGGAGATACCGGCTGACGATTGGAATAAGGTCTATCCCGACATCCTGGAAAGCTACAATTTTTATAAGACGCTGGACGAGGCGGGCCTCGGTCAATTTACCTTATTTTATATAGTGGTATATGTCCGCAAGAATCCCGTCGCGGCAACCGCGTGTTTTTTGGTGAACTATCCTCTTGATACCAGTATCAGCGGCCCATTAAGGCGCGTGACTAATTCGATAAAAAAGGTAATGCCGAATATTTTTAGCCTTAAGGCAGTTATCTGCGGCGCGCCAATGAACCAGGGAAAGATAGGTATTGCCGGCGATGCGGACGCGATAATGAAAGCCATCTTGCGCCGCATGGAACAAATAGCTAAAAAGAACAAAGCTCCAATAGTCGCGTTTAAAGATTTTGATCAAACCCACACTAAGATACTCGATCCTCTGCAAAAAGCGGGTTTTTCCAAATTCGACTCACTGCCCACGACCATTCTCAACGTCTGGTTTAAGGACTTTGAGGAATATTTGATGACGCTGAGCAGCGCAAGCCGATATGACTTGAGGAGAAAATTCAGGAAAGTAGACGGCCATGTAAAAATCTATCTGGAGATCGTTGACGCGCTCGAAGGCGGAGCCTTGCATGAAGTATATAAACTCTACCTTGATATAGTAGCGAAACATGACATGAATTTTGAGCTATTGCCAATCGAGTTCTTCAAGAAAATATCTATAAACATGCCGGGTCATACGAAATTTTTCCTCTGGAGGATCGACGGAAAGCTCGTCATGTTCCTGTTCGGCATGGCGTCAAAAGATCTCTTCATAGATTATTATGTCGGTTTTGATTATTCTTTAGCGCTCAAATACCACCTTTACTTTGTAAAATTCCGCGAAACTTTAAACTGGTGCATAAGGCATAAAATAAAACAATACGAAATGGGAATCACCGGCTATGAACCAAAGAGGAGGCTGGGATTTGATTTCATACCTCTATATCTATACGTAAAACTTCGCAACAGGATGCTGCGGCCCATTTTCAACCTTATATGCCAATTTTTAAAATTTGAGAATTTTGATCCGGCCTTGAAAAAAGGGAAGAAGCAGAGATCTTTATGAAGCAAAACCATCTGACATTGAAGATATTCTCTTTGATTGTATTGAACGATCTCGTAGATACAGCAGCTCAATTATTCATGAAAAAGGGATTACTTCATACCGGCATCGATTCCGTAAATTTAAGCAATATAGCGGAATTTGCGGCAAGGAACGCTTCTTCGGCCTTTCTGTGGCTCGGGATATTTGTGTACGCGTTGAACTTTTTTATCTGGATAGTTGTCCTGTACAAGGTAGACCTGAGCATAGCGATGCCGGTGGGAAGCTTCTCTTATATATTTATCCCCATCTTCGCAATATTATTTTTACATGAACATGTAAACATGGTAAGATGGATTGGTATTATTTGTATTATTCTTGGCATTCATTTTGTATCACAAAGTAAAAAACCAATAATGAAAGAAGAAAAGGCGAATCAATGGTTAAGATAGTGCTTCTCGTGCTATTGGCTGAGGCTGTTACAGTAATAGGGCAGATACTTTTCAAGAAAAGCGCAAACTCTCTCGAAAGATATAGCCTTAGAAGTAACGGCGCCCGTATACGTTTTTTATCGGAAATATTCGCGCGGCCGTCATTATGGCTGGGCTTCTTCGCCATAGTTATAGGCCTTGTTATATGGCTGATAGCTCTTGCCCAGGGCGACCTAAGCCTGGTCTTCCCGATAGGCAGCCTGCAATATATCATGATTCTTTTTCTGGCGCATATATTTCTAGGGGAAAAAATAGATAAGATGAAATTTATAGGCACATTCTTGGTAGTATTCGGTATCGTTTTGATCACCACAACCCATTAACTTTTAATATATGATAGCGCGGATCCGAAAATATTTTATCGCGGGGCTTTTAACAATACTGCCTTTCTCGCTGAGCCTCTATATACTCTTCGTATTATTTCGGCTTGTTGACGGTATACTCGGCAGATTTGTTAACATATATTTAAAAAGTATTCTCGGGTTTTATATACCCGGGCTGGGATTAATACTTTTTGTCGCGATCATATTTTTTGCCGGCATATTAAGCACGCATTTTTTCGGCGCGCGCCTTCATCATTTTTTGGAGAAAGCGGTAGGGCGTTTTCCTCTTCTGAAGTATATCTATCCCTCTTTAAAGCAGATATTTGATTATCTATTCTCGGAAACCAAGATGGGGTTTAAAAAAGTAGTCCTCATTGAATATCCTTCAAAAGGGATATGGTCTCTGGGATTTATAGCGAATGTCGGCTTTAAAGAAGCCGAGGGTAAGATAGGCAGGGAACTTTTAAATGTTTATGTGCCGTCTGTCCCTAATCCGACAACGGGATATTTCGTCCTTGTCCCAAAGGAGGAAGTGAAGATATTGGATATGAGCATAAGAGAGGCCATGAGGCTGGCCATGTCAGGGGGGCTGCTCAACCCGGCGGAATTAACTAAAGAGGATAAATAATGGCAAAGGCCCTGCCCTTACTAAAAGTCAGCGGCACAAGGATAATCGATGAGACAGGCAGGGAGGTAATACTAAAAGGCTTTTCTCTCGGCGGGTGGCTTATGATGGAAGGCTACATGTTCGGCGGACGAAATACGCCTGAGCATGATTTTAGGGCATCATTCGAAAAGGCCCTCGGTAAGGCCGAGCTCGATGATTTTACAAAAACCTTCCGCGACACGTTCATTCGGGAGAAGGATATAAAGACAATAAAGGGTTGGGGCGCTAATTGTATAAGGGTCCCCTTTAATTATAGGTTGATAGAATTTGAGGATAGGCCTTACAGTTTAAATGAAGATGGGATCGGTTATCTCGACAGGATTGTAGGATGGTGCGGGAAACACGGATTATACTGCATCCTTGACCTACATGCGGCTCCGGGCGCGCAGAACGCGGCGTGGCATTCAGATTCTTATGGTAAGGCGGAATTATTCAATAGCGAGGCGAATAAAGACCGGTATTTAAGGTTATGGTTTTTTCTTGCGGACCGTTATAGAGAATGCGGCAGCGTCGCGGGTTATGATGTATTGAATGAGCCGGATGTCGGAGTTCTCGAAGAGCATAAGGTGCGCGAGCTGTATGAAGCCGTTACCAAGGAGATAAGAAGCACGGACACAAAGCGCATAATATTTTTAGAAGGTAATATGTGGGCGCAGAGGCTGGAATTTCTGGGGAGGCCTAAGGACGATAATACCGTTTACAGCATCCACGCCTACGCTCCGATTGATTTTACGCATAATTTTGAGGTAGGATTGCGTTATCCATGCAAGGCTTACGGTGTAATGTGGAATAAAGACAGGTTTGACATGATGGCAAGGGCTTACAGCAATTTTGTTGAAAAAGTCGGAGTGCCCTTGTACCTCGGAGAATTCGGCGTCAGCGCGCGCGAAGGATGCTGCGGTGAAGCAGAGTGGGTGCGCGACATGTTAGAGATCTGTAAAAAGCACAATCTAAGCTGGACATACTGGACATATAAAACGATAGCAAATTATGCCTATCCGGACGGGATTTATAGATATCTTGGAAATCCCGCGTGGGTGAACCGTCAGGGCCCTGTGGCAGGCTGGGAAACCTTCCCTCACTTATGGAAAAAAGAGAAGGGCAGTATGGCATTCTCCTGGCTGACAGAAAATTTTACATTAAATAAAAATATATTTTCGGTTTTAAAAGAATATTTTTAATAGCCCGCAAGGTTATAGGTAAGCAGTAGGCATTAAATTTTCCTTTGCTCCTTGCAGAAAATTTAATGGATTCGCGCGGAGAGGTCGCCTAGTCTGGTTTATGGCGCGCGCTTGGAAAGCGCGTTACCCTTTACCGGGTACGAGAGTTCAAATCTCTCCCTCTCCGCCATATTTTTTCGCATAGCGAAAAAATCAGAGCCCTGCCATTTTCTTGCGAAAGCAAGAGGCGGGGCGGTCTATTTTCGATTTTCTATTGTTCAAAGGCACTTCTGTTTATCGACGGAAGTGCCTTTTTCATGTCATTTTATCTGTATTTCCCGTCGGAAACTATCGTCAGCGATTGGGTGGATAGGGGGACGGTCCACAGGGAGACTGTTGAAA
>Ga0155280_128_pt1 | contig 14732 bp, 14 predicted proteins | sample RifCSPhighO2_02_FD_106248 | JGI IMG/M metagenome (GOLD analysis project Ga0155280, IMG submission 106248) | Omnitrophica bacterium RIFCSPHIGHO2_02_FULL_46_20 | reverse complement strand
TACGGCGGATAGCATGATGGCTATCAAAAGAACGGATATCGTCAGCTCTAATAAGGTAAGCCCTTTAGATGTCCGAGACATATGTCACCATGTTTGCGCTCGTCTCGGCCGATTTCGCGAACCAGTAGACAGTAACGCTTATTTGTTTAAGCCCTGTCTGGGGAGTGGTCACATCGACCTGCCGCTCAAAGGCAGAGAACCCTGACACTGCTGCTTTAACCTCAGAGGCTATAGCAGGGTATGCGGCGTTTCTTAATTCCTCTATCTTCTCTTGGGCGAGGTTCGCGGCTATTATCGTATCTTCGTTCTGGCCTCCGACAAACAGGCCTGTATTCACGACCTGTAGAAGCATGGCAAACCCTGTGCCAAGAAGGAGGATGGTCAGCATAATTTCCAGCAGGCTGAATCCTCTTTTTCCTTTTCTGCTCTTTAAAAGCGGTAAATTACGGTTGTGTATCAACAGGAGAGCCGTTTGTTGCATAGATACAGCTTGAACCGTTAGTTTCGGTAACAGCGCCGGCGGCGTCTATTGCCGCTGTCCCGTTTAAGCTTGGCCCCGCGGAGTAAACTACAAACCAAGCCCCGTTCTTAGCGTAGCCATAAGCGGCGCCGCCAAACGGATCCGTTGGAAGAGTGGATGGGGCTATCTGCGGAACAGCCGTGGTAAGATTACTGAGCGCGGCGGGAAGCGTATTATTATTATGTATATAGTAACTTTCGACCGCTGTCTGGAGCATCCTTAACTCGCCCTTCGCCTTCGCGATGTTGCCTTCATCCTGCATGCCTTTGAACCTCGGTAATGATATGCCAACCAGAATAGCTATTACCGCTACAACTATTAATAATTCTAAAATCGTAAAACCTTTTCTTGAAAACATCCTAATACTCCTCCTTGTTGGATTTTAATGTCTTAAGGTTTTCACCATGTCAAATATCGGCATCAACATAGACGCCATGATAATACCTACCATACAGCCCATTATCACCAAAAATATCGGTTCGATTATGGTGGTTAATTTTTTTATCGTATAATTTATGGTCATATCGTAAAAATCAGCTATTTTATTCAGCATGCCGTCGAGATTCCCTGACTCCTCCCCTACTGAAACCATCTGGACGACGTCCGGAGGAAATTCGCCGCTTATCTTCAGGGGCTGGGCAAGCTTCTCGCCCCTTTCTACATATTTGCGGACATCAGCGATTGTGCGGCCAAAGACCTCGTTACCGGCTACTTCTTCAGTTATATCAAGCGATTCGAGGATCGGAACGCCGCTTCCCAAAAGCGTCGAGAGCGTCCTCATAATCCTTGAGATGGCTACTTTACGGTACAAAGACCCGGCGATCGGGATGCGCAGCTTAAGCGTGTCCAATAGAAACATTCCCCCCGGAGTCTGTGAGTAAAATTTTATCATGATGAACAGCGCGATTGAAAAGACAAGGATCCAATGCCAGAAATTTTTGACGGCGATGCCCGCGTTGTATACTATAAACGTAGGCACCGGAAGTTTTACTCCGGCTTTTATATAAATCTGCGCGAACTGCGGTATGACAAAAGTCACTATAAAAAGCATGACGGCTATGCCGAAAGACAGGAGTATCACAGGATAGAAAAGAGCCTCCTTCGCCTTTTGCTTTACCTCCTCATGGCGCTCAAAGAACACGGCATACCTCATCAAAACACCGTCCAGCTTTCCGCTCGCCTCTCCGGCCTTCACCATATTTACGAAGAGCCGGGGGAATATTTTGTTGTATACCGCAAGCGCCTGCGAAAGCGCGCTCCCGCCCTCGATCTGCCTTGTAACGTTACTGATAATGTCTCGTAAGGATTTGTTCTCAATCTGATTGGCCAATGTCGACAGGCTCGCCAATATCGGTATACCGGCGTTTATCATGTTCGAAAACTGAATATAAAACATCAACATATCTTCGGATTTTACGCGTTTAAATCTCTCGAATATCGAACCTGCGCGAATGCCGGGCCTTGCTTCTAAAACCTTGGTAGCCATATAGCCCATCGAATTTAGCTTGTCTATCAACTCTGTCCTGGCGCGCGCTTCCATGGCTCCGCTAACAGCTCTTCCGGTTGAGTCGCGGGCCTTATATATATATATGGGCATAGAATTTACCTCTAAATTAAACCAACAACGCACATTAACGTATGGTTGGTTTAATTTATCCTGAGCCTGCCGAAGGATTACCCTTCGACTTCGCTCAGGGTAAATGCGACCGATATGTTAATCTCTATTATTTATTGGTCGCATTTAATCTTCCGTAACTCTCAGGACCTCTTCGACCGTCGTAACGCCCTGTTTTATCTTTTGTATCCCATCGTCTTTCAAAGTAATCATGCCGCCAGCCAACGCCAGTTTTCTAATGTTGCCCGAAGAGAATTTGGCTATAATAGCATTGCGTATCTTGTCGTCGGGAATCATAAACTCATATATGCCCGCGCGGCCCTTATAGCCGGTGTTTAGGCATTTCGGACAACCTTTGCCCCGATAGAATAATATTTTTCGCCGTTCGCCTGTGAGCCCCATGTCTTTCAACTCTTCCTGCGTCGGCTCATATTTTTCCTTACATTCAGAGCAGACCATCCTTACCAGCCTCTGCGCCAGTATGCCTATAACAGATGACGACACGAGAAATGGCTCTACGCCCATATCGATCATCCTTGTCACCGCGCCGGGGGCGTCATTTGTATGCAGGGTAGAAAAAACAAGGTGCCCTGTCAGGGCGGCCTGTATCGCAATCTCGGCTGTTTCATAGTCTCTCATTTCACCGATCATTATTACATTAGGATCCTGCCTTAGTATAGACCTCAACCCGTTTGCGAACGTAAGTTCAACTTTAGGATTAATCTGTATCTGCCTTACGCCGGGCAGATTATATTCCACAGGGTCTTCTACAGTTATTATATTCTTCTCGATAGTATTTATCTTATTCAGGGACGCGTAGAGCGTCGTAGTCTTTCCGCTCCCCGTAGGCCCTGTCACTAATATAATCCCGTGCGGCCGATTGATGAGTTTATCAAATTTACTTAACACCTCTTTCGAGAACCCTAATTCCTCTAACCCTAAGACCGCGCTGGAGGCGTCCAACAAACGCAATACCGTATTCTCTCCATATATCGTAGGCACACACGATACCCTGGCGTCTATATGCCGGCCCTCCATTTTGATAGTAAATCTTCCATCCTGCGGAATACGCCTTTCGGCGATATCGAGTCCTGACATTATTTTTATCCTGGAAATTATGGCTGACTGCAAATGCTTGGGCAAAGAGCTCACTTCGCGCAGCATGCCATCGACCCTGAACCTCGTCTTCAACTCATTTTCTTCCGGTTCTATATGTATATCGCTTGCCCTTTCTTTTATCGCTTTCGTTATAATCATGTTCACGAGTCTTATGACAACGGGCTCCTCGACGACATCCTTAAGCTTCTTTACGTCCATTTCTTTCCAGGCGCTTACGCCGAGTTTTTCGTTGTCGATGGATTTTATGAGATCCTCCATGCTTCCCTTAGCTCCGTAATATTCATCAAGGGCCTTCCTTATCTCGTTTTCCGTAGCTATAGCGGGCTCTATGATAAGATTGGTCTTTGCCCTGATCTCGTCCAACGCGAAGATGTTCCAAGGATCCGCCATGGCGCATGTAACGCGGTTTCCGATCTTAAGAACCGGTATAAGCTCGTGTTTTCTTGCGAGGGATTCCGGTATAAGCTCTATGATCTTCGGGTCTATCAGATAGTTGCTTAGTTCCAGGCGGGGGATGCCTAATTTCTTGCTTAGAAACATCATTAGATCGTCTTCGGCAACGTAACTGAGCTTGACTATCGCTTTACTGAGGCGCTGGCCCGAGCGGGCCTCCTCTTCCTGCGCTTTCTTAAGTTGTTCGCTGGTTATTATACCTTCTGCCACCAAGCTCTCGCCCAGCGACTTCTTTACTTGCGCCATCTCTTATTCCTTGCAATAGTTCATAGTTCAGCGTTATAAGAAGCTCGACGAGACTCGTCATTGCGAGCGAGCCTTTAGGCGAGCGAAGCCTGCCTGCCGGCAGGCAGGCAATCTAAAAAAAGAGATTGCTTCGTCCTGCTTCGCTTTGCTCGCAGTCCTCGCAATGACGAAAAATACGAGTTACGACACAGTCTCTGGACTATTACTATTTCTTTAACAGCTCCTTGATTTTCTCCATCAGCGCCGTTGGCTCGAACGGTTTGATGATATACGCGTCCGCGCCGAGCTCCACCCCTAACCTTCTTTCGGAGTCCTGCGCTCGCGCCGTAAATATACATATGGGGATATCCGCGTAATTCTTATCTTTCTTGAGCGTCTCCAAGACCTCGTAGCCGTCTATCCTCGGAAGCATCAGGTCCAATAGAATCAGGTCGGGCTTTTCTTTCCTAGCCCAATACAGTCCGTCCTCGCCGTTATAGGCCGTGATTATCTTATAGCCATGGGCCTCCAGCCGCATCTTCACCATCTCGACCAACTCGACCTCATCTTCCACTATTAATATTGTTTTAGGTTTTCCCATTCTTACTTCCTATGGTATCTGCCGGACATATCCAAGGCCGCTGTTATATTATCGATCTCCTTTGAGAGGTCATTGGTCTTAACGATAAAACCTGAGGCGCCGAATTTATTCGCCATTTTGAATCTTTCCTCAGTAGAGAACGCCGTGATTATGTATATCGGAAGTTTCTCGTCAACCTTTCTTATCATCCTTAAAAGCTTCAACCCGTCTATTCCCGGCATCAATATATCAAGAAGGACGGCGTCCGGCTTATCTTCTTTAACCTTCTTAAACGCGTCATTACCGTTAGAAGCCGTAATAACCTCATAATCATTCTCTTCTAATCTTATGGTGATGACCCCTAAAAAATCAGGCTCATCGTCTACCACGAGTATTTTTTTCTTTTCCACAAAGTCTCCTTATGCCTTTTTAGAAGAGTATAAAGCGTTTTTTGCTTTCAATACCAGATTCATCTCGTCGGCAGCGTCGTCCGGATAAGCGGCGCATCCGAACCACAGCTTTATAATGCCGGACATCTCATTATCCGATAAATATTTCCGCATAATTTCCTCTATCCTGCTCTTGACCTTTAAAGAATTTTGCTTGCTGCAGTCTTTTAAAATGACCAAGATATCTCCGTCATTTCTAATTATATCGTCTCCAACGTGGTTAAGATTATTTTTAACGAGTCTGACAGCTTCAGATAGAATGTCATGCATCTTCCGAGCCGGCACCTCTCCTCCCGCCGCTTTAGACGTCTCGGAAGCGATCATAACGATAGACATCTTTAAACCATTTTGCGCGGCATTCTCTATCGCGTCTTTCACAGACTTATCAAACAGCTCCTCGGATGTATATTTGTGAAGTTTGAAGGTAAATTTTGTTCCTTTCCCAAGTTCGCTCTCTACCGACATAGACCCATTATGCATATCTATGATATTCTTGGCTATGGAAAGGCCTAGGCCGGTTCCTTTCTCGCCGGCGCCCGCGACTCTTCCGAACTGTTGGAACTTATCAAATACCTTGGGCAGGTTCTCCTTTGAAATACCTACCCCCGTATCGGCGACAGAACATTCGATAAAGTCCTTCTTATTCTTGCATGATATTTCTATATAGCCTTTGTCGGTAAATTTGATCGCGTTATCCAGAAGATTTGTCACTACTTGGGTTATCCTGTCCGCGTCGGCATATACTTTTTCGGTATCCTTGTCAATATCCAATCTTAATTCTAATCCTTTTTGCTTTATTGTATTTTCGAAAACAGACGCGGCATGACTTATCGTATCTGAGATACTGACAAATACTTTTTTTAGTTCGACCTTGCCTGCTTCGATCTTGGATATATCAAGCAAACTATTTATGATGCGCGCGAGTCTATCTATGTTATGCAGGGAAACATCGAGTATCTTGAGCTGTTTTTCATTTATCTCGCCCGGTATCTTATCCAGAATAAGGCTTATCCCTTCCTTGATTATCGCAAGCGGAGTCCGAAGCTCATGCGATACGGTGGCTATAAAGCCGGATTTCAACTGATCGAGCTTTGTCAGTTCTTTATTAGTTTTCTCAAGCTTTTCCTTCGCTTCCTGCAAGTCTTTTTCTATTCTCTTGCGCTCCGTAATATCTCTTGCGACATGCACCGCCGCGACTAATTTGCCTTTATCGTCAAAGATGGGCGAAGTGGAAATCAGAAGAAAAAGCCCTGTCTCGGAAACCTCTACTTCTTCGGTGTGCGGCCTTGAGTCCAGCTTGGTATCTTTCAACAGGCAGCTATGTAAGGGCTTATTGAATTTATTTATCGCCGCATAACATTTTTTACCTACAACATCTTCAGGCCCTGCCCCAAGCATCTCGAAGAAGGCCTTATTCCCCTTAAGGACGACTTGGTCTGTGGTTATGATAAATATCGCGTCAGAGACCGCGTTAAAAGTTCTTTCCCATTCTTCATTCGCCTTGCGCAAATCATCTTCTACCTTAACGCGCTTGGCCTCTATCTCATATCGGATGCGGTAAAATTTTGTAACCTGCTGGTTCCAGACCAACGCGATGAAAACTATTGAGAAGGCCATTAAGAAAAAAGCCATGCAGGAAACACGGAAAACCTCAAGCTTGACAGGCGAATAAGCCTCTTTCTCGTCGATCTTGGCTATTAGATACCAGGAGGTCTTGGGAATTCTTTGAACCACGGATAAAACCTTTGCCCCGCGGTAGTCTATCCCCTCTTCTATAATGCCTTCCTTTCCTTTAGCCGCCATCGCTTCCACAAGTCCATCACTATTTAAGGGAAACTTTAGGGACAGCGCCGTCTCTTTCTGGTGGCGCAGGTCATTTAAATATAATACATAGTCGCCTTCGCGCCGCACTAACAGAGTTTCCGCTGTGCGGCTTGGCGTGGGGTAATACTGGATAAGCGGATAAAGAAATTGATTAGGGTTGATTCGTAAGAGCACAAGGCCTACGGGCTTTGCGTTATCCCCTTCCGCTGCCAGTAACGGTATGAGTATATCTACATCAACGGCATTATGGACGTCGCACCGGTATATATCTGTCGCTGTAATCTTTTTTGTGCGGAGCGCCTCCAGGATAAATTGCTGTGAAGCGGAGCATATCTTTTTATCCTTATAATCAATTGCCAATTTAACAGAGCCATTTGCGTCGAGCAGCATTATGTCTCTGTAATTGGCGGTTTTTTGAAAGGCATCCATCCATACCAGTATCTCTTTTGTTATATGATTATTTCTCTCGCCGGTTTTGTCTACTAGAAATTCTTGAAGGAGAAGCACCATAGGATGATCGTTAAATATGGTAGACGCGTCCCCTAATCGCTCTTCCCACCAGGTCCTGATTCGGGCAACCTTCAGGTAGGCTACGCTCGCCAAATTGTCCTGCGTACCTTTCTTTATATCCGCGATCTTAGCGGTGAGGTAGATATTCCCGCCTGTAGTAATCCCTATGATTAAAAAGATGAGCACGAGCAGTAGATATATCGATAACTTACGTTTTTCGGGTGGAATAAACATCTTTATCCTATCGCTATTAACATAATTAGTATATATTACGCTAAAGTCTGCCTAAAAGTATACCTAAATTATCCCCATCTGTCAACCCCGACCATGCTTTGACTCAGGTATAAAAATTTTACGGGTCCTGCCGCGAGTTCGCCTTTTGTTTATATAGGCTCGCGGTATGCCGCTGTTCATCCAATTTTATGCGTATAGCTCCTTAGATCTATGAGAGCTAAACAACAGTCTTTTAGCCTACGGTCTTATTTACCGCTCGCCATATTATCCAAAAGGCTCACTCGCGTCACCCGTAAAATCTTGCACCAGGTACAGAATTACGATGCAACCTGTCCCTAAATTAAGCTTCAACCTGTCCCCATGGCCTGTCAAAATTTAGGCTCAGAGCGCGAACAGGCCTCTCTTGTAACGATGAGATTCACATTGAGCGCCAAAAAATTTTCCGCGATTACCTCTCCTTGTCGGACGCTCTTTTTTATACGCATTGATTTAATCTTATTCATCGCCTCTAACATTTTGAATTTTGGTATGGGGCGATCTGTCCTAACCGGCACCATCTTTAGATCAAGGCCCTCGGCAAGGATCGTTGATGTTAGAATCCTTAAGGGGTTCTCTATTTCGGATACGGCATAAGTCCGGCCCTCAGGACATTCGTTACCGCTCACCTCGATTACGCGGCTTTTTTTTATACCAACTGACAGCATACAGCCCTTAGGACATTCTATGCATGTCAATTTTTTTATCATATCAACTCTTCCTTATTGAATATGTAGGCAGCCGCCATCTTTCCGGCCAGCGCGCTGTCTTTCGAGACCCAATCAACAAGGTCATACACCTTGAATGAATTGCCGCATACGAATATCCCGGGGACGGATGTCTTATTGACTTCTTTTGAAACAGGTGAATTTGTCTTTTTGTCTATCTCAACTCCGGCCATCTCTATAAGCTCGTTTTCCGGGATAAGCCCGACAGAAATTAAAACAGTGTCGCATTTGATTTCAAACCCTGAAGCCGCGGCATCCTTAAAATTATCGTCCTTCGATAAACTCAGGACTGACCCTGAGCTTGCCGAAGGATCGTCGATCTTTACAATACCGACTTTTTCTACCCTGTCTTTACCATAAACCATTGAGACCTTATGATTAAAATATATCGGTATATCAAAATCCTCGACGCACTGCGCGACATTGCGGATGAGGCCCTGGGTCTCTTTCTGAATTTCGATAATAGCCTTGACATTAGCTCCTTCTAATACAAAACGCCTTGCCATGATAAGGCCTATATCGCCGGAGCCGACTATCACAACCTCCTTGCCCGGAAGAAGGCCTTCTATATTTACAAGTTTCTGGGCGAGTCCCGCCGAAAATATTCCCGAAGGCCTCGTCCCCGCGACATGGATCATCTCCCTTGTTTTTTCGCGGCAGCCTGTCGCCATTATGACAGCTTTTGCCTTTACCTCTTCCATGCCGCCTGGCTTTACGTAGGTAACGTGCCTGTCTTTGGTAAGCTTGACGGCAAAAGACCTCAGGCTGACCTCTATTTCAGGAATATTCCTAATATGATCCATAAACCTGTGCGCGTATTCCGGGCCGGTCAGCGCCTCTTTAAAATATTCTACGCCAAAACCTGTGTGAATACATTGATTGAGCATCCCGCCAAGATACTGGTCTCTCTCTAAAAGCAAAATATTCTTCACGCCATTTTCATGGGCTTCGATCGCCGCGGCCATTCCCGCGGGCCCGCCGCCGACTATGACCAAGTCTCTTTCAATCATTCTATCCGCCTTCGCAATCAACGCTTAGTAGACTGAGTGCTACGGCGGATTTATCCGCCGAAGCACTCAGTCGATCTATCCTCTTTAACTATCTCGGAGCCGCGGCCCCTCTTCGTTATGTCCGTTAATTTTTTTTGAGACTCTTCGGCAAGAATCTTCATCAGCCTTGTTGTGCAGAAAGTTCCATGACACCTACCGGCCTGCGCGCGAGTCCTAAATTTTATTCCGTCGAGCGTCTTAGCCCCGCGCCTTATGGCGTCCTTAACTTCTTTTGCCGAGACCATTTCACACCTGCATACTATATCGCCGTAACTTGAATCCTCTTTAATCAGTTTTTTTGTTTTTGATAGAGTTTTGTTAAATAGATGCATATCTTTCCGTCGATGTCTATGAAAAAATATCTTCTTCCTCAAGCTTAAACCATTATTTTTTAATATGCCTGATACCATCAACGCGATTGCGCTCGCGGCTGTCAGTCCGGGCGACTGTATCCCCGCTACGTTTACAAATCCCGGCGCAAAACCAGAGTGCCTAATAATAAAGTCATCCCCCGCTACCGGGCGCAGGCCCGCGAAATACGCGATGATATCATCTCCGTTTATCGACGGGACGAGCCTCTGGGCATGGAATAGAACTTTTTTAAACCCTATTTCAGAAGTCGCTAAGTCAAATCGATCTTCCACGTCTTCAGCTGTCGGCCCAATCATAGGATTGCCGTCCGAGGTCTTTATGATAAGCACGCCTTTCGAGATTTTTGAAGGGAGAGGAAATATAAGATGGTTTGTTATATTTTCCTTCTTCTTATCTAAAAGAAATTCTTCCCCTTTGCGCGGCCTGATCTTAAAATCATCCGCTCCGGCCATTCTGGATATGTCATCGGCAAATAGTCCGGCGGCATTTATGATATATCTGGCTTTGAACATTCCTCTGGTCGTAAAAAGATCGAATTCTTTCTTCCCTTTTATATTAATTTTTTCTACCTTTGCGAGCGTATATATTTCAACGCCGTTCCTTGCGGCATTTTCGCTTAAGGAATACACCCAGCGATATGGGCTTACGATACCTGCGGTAGGAGCATAAAGCGCGGCCACTACTTCTTTCGATAGGTTCGGCTCATTATTATCAAGCCAGCGACGGTCTACTATCATCAACCGCGGCACGTTCAAACTTTCGGCTTCTTTTTTTAAGTGAACTAATTTCAGCCGCTCTTCTTCGTTAAAAGCTACTATCAATTCCCCGACTTCTTTAAAATCTATGCCTAACTCTTTTGATATTTTGCGCGTAAGAGAATTGCCTTTTACGCATAATCTGCTCTTTAAGAGATGCGCGGGGATTTGAGTCCCGGGATGGATAATTCCGCTGTTCGATTTTGATACGCCGAAGGCAAGCTCTTCTTCTTTTTCCAGGAGGGCCATGGAAAGCTTATAGCGTGACAATTCACGCGCTATTGAAGTTCCGATGACGCCGCCGCCGATAATAATTACATCGTACGGTCTCATGTTAAAAAAAGCGTCCGTTGGACCGCTTTAAGCCAGCCATCGTAAAGGTGTAACGAGGTTTTCTTAGGCATTTTTGGCGTGAAGACCTTGTCCATTCTCCAGCATTTTTTTATTTCGTCCGCATTTTTCCAATATCCAACGGCGAGCCCCGCGAGGTAAGCCGCCCCTAAAGAGGTTATTTCGAGCGTTTTTGGCTTCACGACATTGATCCTTAGGATATCCGCCTGAAATTGACAGAGGAAGTTATTCGCCGCAACGCCGCCGTCTACTTTCAAATATTTGATCTTTAATCCACAATCCTTTTGCATAGCGTCCATGACATCTTTTGTCTGGTAGCACATGGCTTCCAGAGCCGCCCTTACTATGTGCTGGGCCGACGTGCCTCTTGTAATTCCAAAAATACTTCCGCGCGCGTTCTGATCCCAGTATGGCGCCCCTAATCCGACAAGGGCGGGCACAAAGTAGACGCCGCCATTATCTTTTATTGACCTTGCCATCTTTTCTGATTCGGACGCTTTTTTTAATACCTTTAACCCGTCCCGTAACCACTGTATCGCCGCGCCCGCGATAAAGACCGCGCCCTCAAGGGCATACACAGGCTCTCCTTGAGGACCGCAAGCCAATGTTGTAAGAAGTCCGTATTTTGAAACAGGGCGGGACGCGCCTGTATTCAGTAAAATAAAAGAACCCGTTCCGTAAGTATTCTTTATCTCGCCCGGCTCAAAACACGCATGGCCGAACAATGCGGCCTGTTGATCCCCCGCTATTCCGGATATAGGAATCCCCGCGGGCAGGCGAGCTCTCGATATTGTTCTCCCGAAAACACCGGACGATCTTTTAACCTCCGGTAATATATTTTCCGGAATTCCGAATTTTTTCAGGATATCTTTATCCCAACATAATTTTTCGATATTAAAAAGCATTGTCCGCGACGCGTTCGTATAATCTGTCGCGTGGACTTTCCCGCCGGTCAACCTCCAGAGTATCCAGCTATCTGTTGTGCCGAATAAAAGCTTTCCTTTTTCAGCCTTCGCAAGAGCGCCTGGCACGTTCCTTAAAATCCATTCTATCTTCGTGGCGGAAAAATATGCGTCTATCGGTAAACCTGTTATATTTTTAAAAAATTCCGCTTCTCTCTTTTTTTTAAGCTCATCGCACCTGGCAGCGGTTCTTCTGCACTGCCACACTATGGCGTTATATACGGGGATACCGGTATCCTTATCCCATATAACAGTCGTCTCGCGCTGGTTAGTAATTCCTATCGCAGCTATTTTTGCGCTTGGAATCTCTTTTAATACTTTTTGAATCGAATGATAGACGCTCTTCCATAAATCAAAAGGATCGTGCTCTACCCAGCCGGGCTTGGGAAAATATTGAGTAAATTCCTGATATGCGCTTGCTTTCTTTATACCGCTCTTGTCATATAGAACTACGCGGCTTCCGGTCGTCCCCTGGTCTATCGCTAAAATATATTCCATCTAAATTTTCCCTCCGGCCCACTTCAATATATCCTGAAATACCTTTTCTTTACCAAGCTCTATTGAGAGAGAGTGGTACATGCCCGGATACTCTATTATTGTTTTATCTTTTGACTTTAATTTGTTAAAAACTTTTTTACTTACGCTGCCGTCAACCAACTTGTCATCGCCGGCGAGTAAGAATAGAACGGGTGTCCCCGGATCCATCCTTGAGATCCTCATAAGGACTTGCGTTATAAATACATCAAATAGGATCTTAGACGTCGACAGGACGTCCCTATCGTAATCTGATTCTATTATCTTTAAAAAGGCGCGGTCTCGCGTGCACATATCGGCGGTTAAAGGAAGTTTATACCTACTTTGCGGATTATAAAAAATAGGAAAAAATATCTTAAGATAATCTATCATCTTCAACGGCGCTTTACTCTTAAACGCGGGAGAGATGCATACCATGCCGTCGAAAAGAGCTTTATCTTTGAGCGCCGCTGACAGTATGATTAACGCGCCCATGCTCTCGCCGAGCGCAAATATCTTTTTACCGTCATTTTCTTTTTTGATTATACCGGTTAAGGCTTGAGCCCTGTTTTCAAAATCCTTGAACGAATTGGAGCCCCTTAGGTCTATAGCGTAGGAAGATATGTTATTGTTTAAGAAGAATATGCCGAGGGATTCCCACCACGCGCTATTTGCGCCAAGCCCGTGCACAAGCAGAAAGACGGCCCAGCTGTCCGGACGAGCCCACGCCTTATAAGAAAGGCCGCCTTCTATAGGTTCATTCTGGTTTATGTATTTCTTCTTTGGCTTGCGAAAGATAAATAAGATGTTTCTTCTCCTCGCCTATCAGCTCTTCTACTTTCTCTTTATTTGGCGGCATCATATATTTCAATAATTCGCTAAAGAATAGTATCGCGTCTTTTTCAAACCCGATGCCATACTGTATTGCCGTAAGGCTATCCCGCACATTTTTGGCAAACCACTCCGGGGAGACCTGCTTATAGAGCATGTCATCTACTACGAATTTTATGTAGGCGCCTAACTCGCCGGAATAGGATTCTGAAGCCTCATAGTCTTTAGTGGAATCGCGTATCTCGGTGAATCTCTTTATATGCTCATCTTCCCAGTCTCGAAGGCGGGAAAAGAGATCTTTCATCTCCTTCTCTTTAAAATCATCCGCCGCGTAGCCGTAAAAATCCCTGCGCTTTTTTTCTTTCACTATTCCCATATCTATTATTTCAGCCGCGGTAAAAATATTGGCCACTCTATTATTCTCCTATTTACGCGTCGACTTCGATCGGTATGATCCCTCAAGCTTTTGCGCCTCGACTTTTGCCTTAAGCTGTTTGTATTCCTTAAGCATGCTCTTTATCCTGGCGAAGGAAATCGCGAGGCTTATGCTTTGGGCGGTCTGAACAACGGCGAGGTTTATACCCACAAGTTCTCCATCCAGATTGAGAAGCGCGCCGCCGGAACTGCCCGGATTAACAGGCGTATCTGTCTGTATGAGTCCGTTGAATATGACCCTGCCTGTCGTAGAATCAGACAGTTCGCGATTTACGCCGCTAACTACGCCGGCGGTTACTGAGTTCTCCAGGCCGAGCGGGTTACCGATAGCTATGGCTGTCTCGCCTATCATCACATCATTCGCGATTTTTACAGGCCTGATCCTTGGCGGAAGACTCACTTCTATTAAGGCGAGATCGTCTCGCTGGCTTACTGCGGCAACGGCAGCCTCTTTTCGCGTGCCGTCATAGAAGGTAACATATATTTTACTGGCCATATTGACGACATGGGCATTAGTTAGAATTAAACCATCATCTGAAATGATGACGCCCGAGCCAAGGCTCTTAAGGTTTAACGCGCCTATAGTTTGCTGCGAAAATTGGCCTTGAAACTTATCAAGGATCCCTCCATAATCTTTCCAGAAGGGCTGGGTCTGCAAAAGCACTGTTCTTTCGGTTGAGATATTTACAACGGAAGGCGCCCATTCTCTTATGACTTTTACTATTGGCGTAATACGCTGACCGGTCCCGAGCGGAGCCTCTCTAACTATAGAGTCGGTTTCGGCATAAGATACGGCTAAAAAAAACGCCATGACAAGCGTTATAAGGCAAATATATTTAAGCATTCTCAACATACTAAATTATACCTCTTTAAACGATAAATTCCAAGCAGCATTATTTTGAGGACAAATTTGCGAATTGACTCATGTATAAAAATTTTACGGGTCCTCACCGCGAGTTCGCCTTTTGTTTATATAGGCTCGCGGTATGCCGCTGTTCATCCAACTTTATGCGTATAGCTCCTTAGATCTATGAGAGCTAAACAACAGTCTTTTAGCCGCCGGTCTTATTTACCGCTCGCGGTTCTTTCCAAAAGGCTCACTCGCGTCACCCGTAAAATTTCGCATACACCCGACATTACGCTTAATGCGAAATTTCCTTGAGCATGAGCG
>Ga0155280_174_pt1 | contig 16173 bp, 15 predicted proteins | sample RifCSPhighO2_02_FD_106248 | JGI IMG/M metagenome (GOLD analysis project Ga0155280, IMG submission 106248) | Omnitrophica bacterium RIFCSPHIGHO2_02_FULL_46_20 | reverse complement strand
GAAAAAGAAACATCGTCGTAAGGCTCGGCAGGCTGAATACCGTTCGTCTATTTGGCGCAGTATTGATTTTATCATATACGGCGTTAATATCTGAACTTATCTTCGGCGTATTGCCACCGCTTTGTTGGCTCATCCTTTTGACATCACCTGTTGCGTTTCGAAGTTATGCTACTGCTATAAGATATCATGATCAGCCGCCGCAGTTTATTCCGGCTATAAGAGGGGCTATAGCAATATATGCGATATCGATGATGATATTGTCCCTGGGTTATTTGTTTACTTGACCGGATGGAATCTTATGGTGGCATAAATGTTGTACAAATCAGGATTTTTGTTGCATATTATGTCACTTATGATATAATCGGCGATTATTATGCGGAAAAAAGTTGCGCCGAGGGAACTGATTCAACAGGATTTTCGTAATCTTAAATCATCCGAACGTCTCTATACCAGCCCCAAGATAGAAGAGCTCATATTCCTGCAGTCTATTGAGGGGAGGGCCCATAATGGGGCGGGGAGTTTTAATAAACGCTTTTACGTTAATACCACTATAGATGATGTCATAAGGGCCGTTGGTAGAAGCCCTAAGGCGACTAAGACGAAGAGACAGGAGTTAATAGACGAAATAGTCGAGTTCGTCGACAGCGCGCTGGGGGATGACCCTAGGGACAGGCTTGTAACGAGAAATGGAAAACCGTTATTAGGTATTCCGTTCTTTAAAGAAAAGACGGTAAATTACCACGATATATTAAAAGGCCTGTATCTGGGCGGCCTAAGAGATGACGTAGATATAAGAAGCAGGACTGAAAAGCTCTTTAAAATAGACATAGGGTATGGCAGGTGCTATCTTGTTGATATCGATGTCATGAACGATATGTGTCTTGATGCCGAGGATCTGGCTCATCAGGAAAATCAGGACAGGCTCGAAGAGTTTAGGTCCTTAGGCCTGATCGTAGATGAGACTAAGACAAGATATCGTGATTCCAAGCGTATAAAATATATATACATTCGCCACCACGTAGGCCCCGGCCAGTCTGATGATACCGCAATAGTCGCAAGCGGGCTCATTTTTAATGTCGATGTAGCTCTGGGCGTGTTTCTGGCAGACGCTATAGATACGCTCGAGAAATACGTAAATATCTACAGGGATCAGGATAATGAACTCGCGCGATATATAAAAGAGAATTATGCCTTCCTTGATTGCGAAGAGAAAGACGTTTGTGAGTTGTCGTATCTTGCGGCAATACCGAAAGAAAAGATCGACGAAATACCAGATAGTTCTTTAAGATACCTTTTAAGCATAGACGAGGAGACCGGTCAATCGGCCATTGAGACGCATATAAATTTTATCGAAGGTAAGCCGATACAACAGATGCCGATAAGCCATAGAAGGGTGCAGGTTACCCAGCTGTATGAATTCATAAAAGAGAAACTTAAAAGTATAAAGAAAGAGGTTGTATTTAAAATTCCTGAGGTGCTCGGCAAGGAACTTGAATCCTCGGTAACGAAAGTAATGCAGCGCAGATTCATAACAGTCAGCCCGCTTACTTCTTTAAAAACGGCTTTGCAAAAAGCTGAGGCTAGAAAGAGCGAACTGATTATAGTAAAAGATGAAAACGGAAATATACTCGGCATAGTGAACCCAAGCGACTTTTTAGTATTTTTGAGAGGAGAAAATAATGCCTGAGTTAAGGCGTGACCCGGTTATAGGCAGGTGGGTAATAATTTCAACCGAAAGATCCAAAAGGCCCGACCAGTTTTTATCAGGCGTAGAAAAAGAAGAGTTTGCCCGCGGAGAGAAATGCCCGTTCTGTGAAGGCAATGAAAGCATGACCCCTCCCGAAATAGCCGCTTTAAGAAATCCCGGCTCGAAACCAAATACGCCTGGATGGGACGTGCGCGTTATTCCTTATAAATTTCCTCTATTAATACCGGAAGGCGATCTAAATCGTCATGGCCACGGCATGTATGATATTATGGATGCCATAGGCGCGCATGAGATAGTGGTAGAGACCCCGGATCATCAATGCGAAGGAGTGCCGCCGGCAGGACAACTAGCGAAAATCTTTAACGTTGTTATTGATAGGATAGCTGATCTTGAAAAAGACGCGCGCATAAAGTACGTACTATTGATAAAGAATTATGGCAGGGCAGCGGGCGGCGGCCATATAAAACATCAGCGCATGCAGCTTGTAGGAACTCCGGTTAATCTCAAAAGAGTGAAAGAGGAGCTTGTCGGCACAAAACAATATTATGACTATAAAGATAGATGCATCTTCTGCGACATAATAAAACAGGAGCAGGCCGCGCAGGTAAGAGTAATTTTGGAATCGAAGTATTTTATCGCTATAATGCCGTTCGCATCGCGTTTTCCTTTTGAGACATGGATACTTCCGAAAGAACATTCATGCGATTTTTATAAAACACCCAAAGACAGGGTCTGCGACTTCGCGGATCTGGTAAGCCAAACATTTGCCAGATTAAGAAAGGTAATAGGCGATTTTCCGCATAATGTAGTATTGCATTCGGCGCCGTTCAGAAGAGATCTCGGCAAGAGAAGATACTGGGAGACAATAGATAAGGACTATCACTGGCATTTTGAGATACTGCCCATATTGACGCGTGTCGCGGGATTCGAATGGGGCAGCGGCTTTTACATAAATCCGCTCCCTCCGGAGGATGCCTGTAAGAGCGTCAGGGAGCCGAATCAAGAATAGTCTAATAGAGAAGGTGCGGGATGAACCCCGCACCTTCTAAAGAAGGCTTACGTGGCGGAAGAAGGTGCGAGATGAATGAACTGAGAAGAGAGCCGATTACCGGTAGATGGATAATTACATATTTGGACAGGATTCCCGCGGTTAAGGATTTTAAGATAGAATCAAACGAGAAAAAAGGACAGGCAACGTGTCCTTTCTGTTGGGGTAAAGAAGATCAGACGCCGCCCGAGATACTCGTCCACAGAAAATACGGCGCCCCGAACACGGCTAACTGGACATTAAGAGTTGTTTCGAACAAATTCCCCGCATTGCGCATAGAGGGAGACCTGAATAAAGATGGTATGGGTGTATTTGATAAGATGAACGGTATAGGGGCGCATGAAGTCATAATAGAGACGCCGGATCATTTTAAGGATACCGCGGATCTTGCTTATCAGGAAGCGGAGGAAGTCGTATGGGCATATGTATCCAGGTCGTTAGATTTAAGGCGTGATAAGCGCTTCAAATACATTCTTATATTTAAAAATTACGGAAAGATCGCGGGCGCCTCCCTAGAACATTGCCACAGCCAGCTGATAGCGTTGCCGATCGTGCCAAAACGCGTTCAGGAAGAGCTTGACGGCGCCAAGCAATATTACGATTATAAAGAACGCTGCGTATTTTGCGACATGATAAGGGAAGAGCAGGATGAGAAGGAGCGCGTAATATATGAGGACGGGAAGGTGATCGCCTATTGTCCTTATGTCTCAAGATTCCCTTACGAAGTATGGATTATGCCTAAGAAACACGCGTCAGATCTTACGGGCCTCGACAGGGACACGGTCCCGTGCGTTGCGAAGGCTTTGCGCGACAGTCTATTAAGGATAAAAAAATATCTGGGAGACCCGCCATATAATTTCATAGTTCATACCTCCCCGATAAACGGGCGCGAGAGGGAGGACTATCATTGGCATATAGAGATAATGCCAAAGCTGGTTAATGTTGCCGGTTTTGAATGGGGCAGTGGATTTTACATCAATTCCGTACCGCCGGATATAGCCGCGCAGAATTTATTGAGTGTAAAGCTCGAAGAGAAATAGCTGTAAAAACGAGGGTAATAGTTCAGTGTTATAAGAAGCTCGACGAGACTCGTCATTGCGAGCGAGCCTTTAGGCGAGCGAAGCAATCTAAAGATGAGATTGCCTGCCTGCCGGCAGGCAGGCTTCGTCGCCCGACGATAAATATAACGGCTCCTCGCAATGACGGATAGAGTTTTTTAAGAACAGATCTGTTACAAACGAGGAGGTTTTTAACATGGCAGTAAAGATAGGCATCAACGGATTTGGAAGAATCGGGAGGATGGTCGGAAGAGCGGTATTAGAAAAAAATTCTAAAAATATAGAGCTTGTGGCGGTAAACGACATAACAGACGCAAAGAGCCTCGCTCATCTATTAAAGTATGACTCGGTCCATGGCCGTTTTCCGAACGGAGATGTAAAGGCAGGGCCCGAATCAATAATAGTCAACGGCAAAGAGATAAAGGTTTTAGCGAAGAGAGATCCCGCGGAATTGCCATGGAAGCAGCTTGGCGTAGAAATAGTCGTAGAGTCCACGGGACTTTTCACCGTAAAGAATGACGGCGTGAATAAAAAAGGCAAGGAAGTTAAGGGCGCCGTGAACCATATTACAAAAGGCGGCGCCAAGAAAGTTATCATCTCCGCGCCGGCAGAAGGCGAAGACCTGACAGTCGTAATGGGCGTTAATGAAGATAAATATGACCCAAAGAATCACGCCGTTATTTCAAACGCTTCATGCACAACTAACTGTTTAGGGCCCGTCGCGAAAGTCATTAACGACAACTGGGGCATAGAAAAGGGATTGATGACCACGATACACGCGTATACGAACGATCAGCGTGTTCATGACCTTCCTCATCCTGACATGAGAAGGGCGAGAGCGGCGGCTGTATCGATGATACCCACATCAACAGGCGCCGCGAAGGCAATAGGCCTAGTCATACCTGAATTAAATGGAAAACTTGACGGATATGCCGTTAGGGTTCCTGTCCCCAATGTTTCCTTAATAGACTTAACCTGCCTGCTTAAAAAAGAAACGACCACCGAAGAAGTCAATAAGGTATTAAAATCTTACGCGGACGGCAAGATGAGGGGTATCCTCGCATATACAGATGAGGATGTCGTGTCTGTTGATTTTAACCACACCTCTCAGTCATCTACCGTAGATTCAAAGCTTACAAAGGTAATAGGCGGAAATTTCGTAAAAGTCACTTCATGGTACGACAACGAGTGGGGATATTCGTGCAGGATAGTTGACCTGATCGAATACATGATAAAGAAGGGGCTGTGAAAAAAACGATCAAAGATGTCGATTTAAAAGACAAGAGAGCGTTGATGAGGGTTGATTTTAATGTCCCTCTCGACGATAAGTTAAAGATAACCGATGATATAAGGATACGCGCCGCGCTTCCGACCATAAAGTATGCTATAGAAAAAGGAGCCAAGGTCATCCTCATGAGTCATTTGGGCAGGCCTGACGGCAAAGTAGTTGACAGGATGCGCCTGACACCTGTCGCAAAAAGGCTGGAGGAACTGCTGGGCAAGAAAGTCGTAAAGACAGATGATTGCATTGGCGACACGGTCAAGAAGACTATAAGCACCATGAAACCGGGCGATGTGGTCCTGCTCGAAAATTTAAGATTCCACGCGGAAGAGGAGAAGGATGGCGCTTCTTTCGCAAAAGAATTATCGAGCCTCGGTGACGTATTTGTCAATGATGCCTTCGGGACAGCCCACAGGGCGCATGCGTCGACAGAAGGCGTGACTAAATACTTGCCATCTATCGCGGGATTCCTGCTCGAGAAAGAGATCCGGTATCTGGGCAGCGCAGTCGACAATCCGAAGAGGCCGTTTGTCGCGATTCTTGGAGGCGCAAAGGTCAATGATAAGATCAAAGTGATAGACAACCTATTAAACAAGGTAAACGCCTTATTAATAGGCGGTGGGATGGCATATACATTCTTAAATGCCAAAGGTAAAGCAATCGGCTCTTCAAAGCTCGACAAAGACGGTTTTGATACGGCCAGACTTGCGCTTGATAAGGCCGCAAAGAAAAATATACCACTCCTGCTTCCGATCGATCACGTTATTGGAGACAAATTTGACGCGAATGCCAATACGAAGGTAGTGGGCGAAGATATCCCCGACGGCTGGATGGGCTTGGACATAGGCCCGAAGACAATAAAGCTTTTCGAAGATAAATTGAAAAGCGCAAAGACCATTATCTGGAATGGCCCCTTAGGTGTTTTTGAAATGGATAAGTTCGCCAAAGGGACCGAGGAGATCGCGAAATTTTTGGCAAGCCTTAAAGGCGCGACCACTGTCATAGGCGGCGGGGATACAGCTGCCGCAATGTCAAAATTCAAGGTTGAAGATAAGATGACGCATATCTCTACAGGCGGCGGCGCTTCGCTGGAATATCTTGAAGGCCGCGGGCTGCCTGGCATTGACGCCCTACAGGATAAATTATGAGCCGCATCATTATTGCCGGTAACTGGAAGATGAATAGGAATATCGGCGAATCCATCGATCTCGCCAATTCCATAAAAAGATTATTATATGATGTTGAAGAGGTAGAGGTAGTTATATGTCCGCCATACACTTCTTTGAGCGATGTCAGGGAAGTTATTATGGAAACGAACATAAAGCTTGGCGCGCAGGATTGCTATTGGGAGAAAGAGGGCGCCTTTACGGGGGAGGTCTCGGTCCCCATGCTTAAAGATGTCGGATGCGAATACGTGATAATAGGGCACTCCGAAAGAAGACAGTTCTTCAATGAAACGAACGAGATAGTGAATAAGAAGGCGAAGGCTGTTTTAAAAGAAGGCATGAGGCCCATTATCTGTGTAGGCGAGAAATTAGAAGAGAGAAAAAACGGCAAGACATTTGATATAGTAAAAGGCCATGTTGTTAATTCCCTCGCGGGGCTTTCGAGAGAAGAGATGTTAAAGGCAGTGATAGCATATGAGCCTGTATGGGCCATAGGAACGGGCGTCAATGCGACAGAGGGACAGGCCCAGGAAGTGCATAAATATATAAGAGGACTTTTGGAAGAGATGTTTGATGCGGATGCCGCAAGGTCTGTTAGAATTCAATACGGAGGCAGCGTAAAGCCAGACAATATAAAAGAGCTGATTTCTCAGGAAGACGTTGACGGCGCTCTCGTCGGAGGGGCGAGCCTGAAGGCCGATTCATTCGTTCAGATTGTCAAAAACTGTTTGTAATAATACCCTTAGATTTTTCTTGAAGGCCCTATCAACAGGTAAGTTAAGCCGAAGGAAAGATGAGGTAGGAAAATGTTATACGGATTTGTGATGGCAATACACGTTATAGTGTCGCTTGTTCTGATATCTGTTATACTTCTTCAGGCCGGCCGCGGAGGAGGTTTAAGCGAATCCTTCGGCGGAAGTCAGACGCAGACCATACTCGGCACGAAGACATCGGTATTCTTAAAGCGCGCTACCGCCGTTTCGGCAGTATTATACATACTGGTATGCCTTGTACTCGGTGTAATGACAAGCCACAGGGGCAGGTCACTTGTTGCAAGAGGCGGGATACAGCCTCCTATAACGACAAGCGGCGGGGTCCCGCAGCCTGCGCCCGATACATCGCCTATTGATTATTGATTAAAATAAAAATGCGTAAGAATGAAAAAATACCGCTAGTGACTTTAGCGGTATTTTTTTTGATATTTGCCGTTAACTTGAACGCGGCGGAAGAAAAAAAAGGCGAACCTTCCTACGGCGATGCTATAGTAACCGCCTCAAGCAGCGACGCGCGTACCCTCATCCCGATCTCGGCCTCGGATTCAGCTTCAAGCGATATATGCGGTATGATCTTCAACGGCCTTGTAAAGTATGATAAAAATGTCGAGATAGTAGGCGACCTTGCTGAAAAGTGGGACATTGAAGATGAGGGTAAGACTATAATATTCCATTTAAGAAGGGATGTCCGGTGGCACGACAGTGCGCCGTTTACAGCGCGCGATGTGGAGTTTACTTATAAAAAGCTTATCGATCCAAATGTGAAAACTCCGTATAGCGGTGATTTCGAGCGTATAAAAGATTTTATTATCCTTGATGATCATACCGTTAAAATTAGTTATAAAGAACCATTCGCGCCCGCGCTTTCGAGTTGGGGCATGTGGATAATGCCTGAGCATATATTTAGAAAAGAGGATCTTAATAAGACTCGATTCAGCCGCTCGCCCGTCGGGACAGGGCCCTATAGATTCAAGTCGTGGAGGACGGGGGAAGGCATAGAGCTCGTTTCAAACCATTACTATTTTGAAGGGCGTCCTTATATAGATAGGTATATATATAGAATAATACCTGATGATGCGACGACGTTCTTGGAATTGCGGACGCAGGGAGTCGATATGTCGCTCTTGACGCCGCTGCAATTCGTCAGGCAGACCAATGATGATTTTTTTAAACGTCGCTATAATAAATTTAGATATCCGAGTTTCGGATTTACTTATATGGGATACAACTTATCAGATCCGAAATTTCAGGATGCGGGAGTAAGGCAGGCTATAAATTATGCCGTAAATAAGGGAGAGATTATAGATACGGTCTTCTTCGGGCTTGCAAAACCAACTACAGGGCCGTTCATGCTTGACTCATGGGCGTATAATAAGGATGTAAGGGGAGTCTCTTATGATCCATCCGAAGCAAAGCGACTTTTAAAAGAAGCGGGATGGGCTGATGCGGATGGTGACGGCTGTGTCGAGAAAGACGGCAAAATTTTTGAATTCACCGTTTTGGTTAATCAAGGGAATGCGGAACGGATAAGATGCGCTGAGCTTATTCAGAAATATTTGAAGGATGTCGGCATAAGGATGAATATCCGGGTTATTGAATGGTCCAGCATGATCAATGAGTTTATAAATAAGCGGCGGTTTGAGGCGGTTTTGATGGGGTGGTTCTTATCTCGCGATCCGGATTGCTACGATATATGGCATTCTTCAAAGACGCGCGAAGGCGAATTCAACTTTATCGGGTATAAGAATGACAGGGTCGATAAGTTATTGGAAGAGGGCAGGCGCACTTTCGATCCTACGAAGCGCGCCGCGATATACCACAAGATACATAAATTGATTTACGAGGATCAGCCGTATTTATTTTTGTATTCGCAAGACACGCTTCCTATTGTCAATTCGCGCTTCCGCGGTGTCGAGGCATCGCCCATCGGCATCGGCTATAATTTTATCAAGTGGTATGTTCCAAAGAGCGAGCAGAGGTATAAGTGAAAATTTTTTATGTTCTCTGACAGTAAGCGGAGTGTTGTTCGCGGCCTGAATTTTTTCGCACTAGCGGAGGCGTTTACTTTTGGGGTGTTGCTTTCGCTTGCCGTCCCGTTACATTAGGCATGTAACGGGACTGTGGACAAAATTTGACAGAATTTTAGCTTCTTTCAGGAATCTAAAATTCTTTTCTAAACCGCCATCTGGTGTCAAATTTTGTAACAGTCGCTCCAGCAATTCACCCCAAAAGTTCCGCCTGTAACAAGGACGAAAGAATATTGCAGATGAAGAAAGAGAGTGTTGTGCGCGGCCTGAATTTTTTCGCACTAGCGGATGTCGGGATATGGTGGCCGCCCTCCGCTGACGTCCCGCCATATTAGGCATATGGCGGGACTATGTAAAAATTCTGACAAAATTTTAACTTCTTTCATATGCTAACTCTCCTACAATTGCATATGGAACTTTTATTGAGCGCAATGCGAAGTTTCAGGAATTTAAAATTTTTTCTGTATCGCCGTAAGGTGTCAGAATTTTTGACATCAGCGTCGGGCTGGGCCACCAAGTCCCGCCTGCGACATGAGCGAAAAAAATACAAGCACTGTCATTGCGAGCGAAGCGAAGCAATCTCTCTCATAGCGTTAGGTAGTAAAAAATTTTCACTATGGTGACGGAGAACTTGTAAATCGTAAACGGTACAAGATGAGAGTGTAATAAATTATTTTGAGCATGGATATGAAGATCACTGTTGATAATAATTTTTTTGATGCCTATTATGCTTCTTCAAGCGAAGATAGAGCTTCTATTGAAAAAGCGGCACTGAACAAAAAAATATTGTTTTATCCTAATATTCAGTTGTTATCAGAATTATTAGGATTATACGACACGACTCGTAGTCATTTGCTGCAACCGTACTCCGCCTTGCTACTTACTCTGATGGGGAATAAAATTTTTAATGATTGGAATGTTATAATAGGGACTGAGTTGGGTATTATAAAAGATAAAAATGCTTTTTTAGATTTACATTTAACCATTGAATTTAAAGAGATATTATATAAATTATTACAAGGGGACAGCATTGGCGTTATAGACGAGGTTTTAGGCTGGGTAAATAATTATAAACAAAATATGTATGATGTATGTGTGGAAAGCAGGAAAAGGGCCCAAAAAGTTGGGTTAAGCACTAAAGGAGTTGGGACATTTGAAGAATTTTATCAAATGCCAGTAGTGATAAAGTGGAAAGAAGATTTAACGAGGCGCATGTTTAGCAGGAGTGATATTCAGCCATCGATAGCTGAAATAAAAAATATAGTAGATAACTCTAAAAAATTCCCTTATTTCAATACTTATATGGCGCTCGAATTGTGTGAACATTATCATCATACAGTAAAAAACGAAGAAGTTGATTTTGGCGGTAGCTACGATATTTATCAGTTAGTCTATACTATTAATTTGGACTATTTTATTACTGAGGAAAGTAGATTAAAAAGAATAGCGAAAGGAGCATTTGGTAAACAGCGAAAAGTGATTAATTTTAAAGAGCTTGTAGCAAAAATAAATTCTAAAACGTTCTAAATGTGCTAACCTGGTTAGATTCACCATGTTAGAAAGCACAAAGGATTTTGGGTACGAGTAGTAAGATTTTTTTTCGCTCGCGGTACAGGCGAACCTTGCGGAGTACCGCCTGAAGCGGCGTTAAATAATTTTTACACCTTATGGCGATTTAGCAAAAAATTTAAATTCCTGAAACTTCGCATTGCACTCAATAAAAGTTCCATATGCGATTGTAGGAGAGTTAGCATATGAAAGAAGTTAAATTTTTGTAAAAATTTTTCCGAATAAATTTGGATGCCTAATCCAAATTTATGTCCGCAGAAGGTGGTCCCCGCAAGGTTCTGCCTGTGACATATGCGAACATAACGAGTTTTAGGTTAGAGAAAGCATATGCTTAAATATATTATAAAACGCATGTTTGGGTTGATTCCGACGCTTATCGGGATTACACTCATATCATTCTTCGTGATACATCTCGCGCCGGGGAAGCCGACGGATATTCAGACGAGCCTCAATCCAAAAGTTTCTTATGAGGCGCGATTAAGGCTGGAGAAGCTTTACGGGCTGAATAAACCTGTGCACGTTCAATATCTTGAGTGGATCGAGAGGTTCATAAAGCTCGACTTCGGGCGCTCATATTTGGACGATAGAAAGGTTTTTGAAAAGATCGCCGAAAGAATTCCGATAACACTTTTAATAAATTTTTCGGCTATTATTTTGACATTGGCGATCGGCATACCCTTGGGCGTAATATCAGCGGTAAAGAGAAGAACCCTGACTGATAAGTTCACTACAATATTTGTATTCATCGGATTTTCCGCGCCGGAGTTTTGGATTGCCCTGCTCCTAATGAATCTATTCTGTATAATCTTAGGCTGGCTTCCTGTTTCCGGCATAACATCCTTGGACTTTGAGAACCTTAACACCCTTGCCAAGATATTGGATATAGCAAAACATTTGATTCTGCCTGTAGCCATATCCGCTTTCGGAGGCCTTGCCATTATCTCACGCTATATGCGGGCAGAGATGATAGGCATAATAGGCCAGGATTATATAAGGACCGCGCGCGCCAAAGGGCTGAAAGAAAATACCGTAATATATAAACACGCGCTGAAGAATGCCCTCTTGCCTATAATAACCATGTTAGGGCTATCTGTCCCCGGGCTCATCGGAGGCAGCGTCATATTCGAATCAATATTCGCCATCCCGGGGATGGGGAGGCTCTTCTTTGAATCGGTCATGGCGCGCGACTATCCTGTGATAATGGGGGTGCTTTCGATAGGAGCGCTGCTCACATTATTGGGTAATTTTCTGGCAGACTTAGCTTATTCCTATGCTGACCCCAGAATAAGACTGTTTGCCGGCAGGCAGGAATAACAAAGAAAGAAGCAAGTTTATGCAAGAATTTGTAAAAAATAAGATGGCAGTCGCCGCGTCATTATTTATATTATTGATATTGATTGCGGCAATCTTGGCGCCTGTGGCAGCAACATGCGATCCCAGCGCGACAGATTCAAGATCGGTTTTAACGCCTCCATCAAAAGAGCATATATTAGGAACTGACAGACTGGGCCGCGACATATTCTCGCGAACCGTTTATGGCGCCAGGATATCGCTCTTCATAGGTTTCATAGCAATCGGTATGGCTGTCTTGATAGGAATATTTATCGGAGCAATGGCAGGTTATTATGGAGGCAGTATAGATACGATACTGATGAGGTTCGTGGATACAATGCTCTGTTTCCCGACTATATTCCTGATATTGGCGGTTATATCTTTATTAGGGCCGTCTATATTCAATATAATGATAGTCATAGGAGCGACCAATTGGATGGGTATTGCGCGGCTCGTCAGGGCTCAAGTGCTTACATTAAAAGAGAGGGACTTTGTCGCCGCGTCAAAAGTCATGGGAGCGAAAGATTCCTGGATTATATTAAGACATCTGATACCGAACGCCATAGGGCCTGTCTTGGTCAGCGCCACGCTGGGAATAGGAGGCGCGATATTAGTCGAATCGGCTCTGAGCTTTCTTGGCATCGGCGTTCAGCCGCCTACGCCAAGCTGGGGAAATATCCTAATGGACGGCCGCTCGACTCTCGGAGTCGCATGGTGGCTGACAGTATTTCCTGGATTATTTATACTCTTTACGGTCCTGTCTTATAACATATTGGGCGAGGCATTACGCGATATAGCGGAGCCTAGGTTAAAAAGATGAAGCTTCATGTGAATATATTAGAGGTAAAAAATTTAAAAATATACTTTCATACATCGGACGGGATCGTGAAGGCCGTTGAGGATATCAGTTTTGAAATAGAAAAGGGCAAGGTATTCGGCATTGTCGGTGAATCAGGATCCGGCAAGACTTTAACAGCCGTTTCTATCCTTAAATTGATTTCTTGGCCCGGGAAGATCATGGGTGGAAAAATATTATTTAATGAGACGGATTTATTGACGATGGACGAAAAGGCTCTAAATAATATAAGGGGCTCAAAGATATCCTTGGTATTTCAGGAGCCTGCGAGCTCTTTTAATCCGGTATTTACGATAGGCGAGCAGATCGTAGAAACTGTATTGACTCATCAGGGCGTCAGCAGGAGTAAGGCTAAAGAGATAACGTTCGAATATTTAAAAAGATGCCGGATAGAGGAAGTTAAAAAAACATTCTATGATTATCCGCACCAGCTGTCAGGCGGGACAAAGCAGCGCGCGATGATAGCGATGGCCTTAGTGAATTCGCCCGAGCTTATAATTCTGGACGAACCGACCACAGCTCTCGACGCGACAATACAGGTTCAGATCCTGGATCTACTGGACGAAATAATTCATAAAGAGAATCTATCCATACTTTTCATAAGTCACAATTTTGGAATAATCGCCAGGATGTGCGGCCGTGTCGCCGTAATGCATAAAGGTAAAATAGTTGAATGCAGAGACACGAAGAGCCTTCTCATCAATCCAAAAGAACAATATACTATTTCCTTATTGGAATCCGTAAAGGCATTATCATGGTAATTGTTAAATGCGATCGATTAAAAAAGCGCTTTTTTGGGAGGGCCGGCATCGTCAAGGCGGTTGACGATGTGTCGCTTGAAATAGAGAGGGCTGAGGCGTTCGGGCTTGTCGGGGAATCCGGCTGCGGTAAGACGACTTTGGGTAAGATCATCCTCGGTGTTTTAAAACCCGATTCAGGCAATGTGATTCTCGGAACGAAAAAAATGCAGGTTATTTTTCAGTCCTCCTATAATAGCCTTGATCCAAAAATGAATATATCAGATATACTCTCTGAGGGCCTCATAATAAAGGGCACGGGGCAAGGCGAGATAAAGCGAAAAGTAGAAGCGGCATTAGATTTAGTGAAACTGCCGAAAGAGGCTTTGAAAAAATATCCGCACCAGTTTTCTGGAGGCGAGCGCCAGAGAATCGCGGTAGGGAGAGCTGTCCTTACAGATCCTGAATTCATAGTCTGCGATGAACCGGTCTCAAGCCTCGATGTTACGATTCAGCTTCAGATCCTAAATCTGCTCAAAGAAATTCAGAAGAGATTCGGTATTACATATCTATTTATAAGCCACGATCTAAGGGTTATTAAATTTATGTGCAATAGGTTAGCTGTGATGCGGTATGGTAAAGTCCTTGAGACAGGCCCGGTGGATTATATATATTCTAACCCGTCGCATCCCTATACCCGAAGCTTGTTATCTTCGCATTTTTATGATATTATAAAAAACGATGCAAGCCTTAAGCTATAAAAAAAGCATAAAGACTAAAATCCTCGGGATAGTCCTTCTATCCATCTTTATAATTACCGCCTTACTTGGATACCTTTCATACGATTTCAGCAAGAGGCGCCTTACCTCAATGCTTTCAGAGTCTATAAGAGGCATCGCCGCTACAACCGCAAGTTTCATAAAGGCGGAGGATATCCTCCTTGTCTTGCTTTATTCTGACAAGATAAAAGAAAAATACATGTCTATGAGCTCAGTAACATTTTCACATATCTATGAAAAGATGGAGGGAGGCCAAAAAAACGTTCAAGAAGACAGGTTCAATGAAGCAATGGGCGTTTGCGTAAAATATAAGGACATCCTTACCAACATAAAGAAGATGAATATGATAGACACCCCAATCAATATATATGCAATGGGTAAAAACGGCCTTTCTCTGGTCTTGACAACGGAGAATACAATATTGACAGGCGCTAACTATAATTTAAGGCCCGAATCAGAAAAGGCCATTTTTACTAACCTTGCGCAGTCAACAGGCATATATACTGATAAAGACGGTGTCTGGATATCTGCTTATGCGCCCATTCCTTCTGTGTACTCGGAAAAGGATAAGATGCTCGTTGAAATAAGTTACAAGATCGACGCTTATATATATAGACTACGCAAAGAGCTCGGCATAATTATACTGGTTTGTTTAATAGGGTTCTTAGTCACCGCTTTTATGAGTTACAAATTGGTAAGCGCGCTTGTGTCTGACGTGCAGAAATTAGATAAAGCGGCAAAGGAGTTTGAGGAGGAGCGCTATGATGTACCTGTAGACATAAAGTCTGACGATGAGATCGGCCACTTAGCCGATACCTTTGAGAAGCTCAGGGTGTCGATCGGCGAGAAGATAGACGAGTTGAAACTTGCGATAGTCCGCGAAAAAAGGGCGCACTTAGAGTCTATAGTCGCCCTAACCAACGCGATTGAAATGAGGGATCCCTATACTAAGGAGCACTTAAATAGAGTAGAAAAGTACGCGTTACTCATAGCGCGATGGATACATCTTTCCAAGGGAGAGATGATAGAGCTGAAATATGCCTGCTTTCTTCATGATATCGGAAAGATATACATAGAGGCAGAACTGCTGAAAAAGGTTAAGTTAGCCCCGGGTGATTTTGAGGAGATTAAGAAACATTCTGAAAGGGGCGCCAAGATTATCGAAGGCATCCAATTCTTGGAAGGTGTTAAGGATGCGGTTCTGCACCATCAGGAGCGTTACGATGGTAAAGGATATCCTGGCGGGCTTAAGGGCGAGGGCATACCGCTTCTGGCAAGGATAGTTTCCGTGGCAGATGCCTTTGACTCCATGACAACTACCAGGCCGTATAAAAAAAAGATGAGTTTTGAAGAAGCGATGGATGAGATAGAGAGGAATGCCGGAACTCAGTTCGACCCTAAAATATGCGAAGTATTCCTTAGATACAGAAATAGCATCGAAAAGATAGCGAAGAAGCACTTCATATGTTCCGTTGATTGATACCTTCCTACCTTCCGGCAGACATTGGACTGTCTGTGGTGGGATTCCGCCATGAGTTGTAAAAAAAGTATATAGACTTGCCATCGGGAAGGCAACGTATAATATCCTCTGTAAACTCAAGCTAAAATTTATGGCCTGCCATTGAAAATTCTCGGGGTCCTGCCACTGCTACAGCCTTTTGTTTTTAGGGCTCGAGGGTGGCAGTGTTCATCCAACTTTAGCTTTAGTAGCTTGTTCTCCCGCCGGGCGCACTTCGTGCTTGGCGGGATCCCGCCAAAGCGCAAGCGACGGCGGGAATAGATCATAGGTAGCAAGTCTTTTAGCCGATAGTCCCCCCTCGCCCATTCACCAAAAGGCT
>Ga0155280_116_pt1 | contig 16774 bp, 17 predicted proteins | sample RifCSPhighO2_02_FD_106248 | JGI IMG/M metagenome (GOLD analysis project Ga0155280, IMG submission 106248) | Omnitrophica bacterium RIFCSPHIGHO2_02_FULL_46_20 | reverse complement strand
CGTGAGAAGCTCGTAATACTTATACATAAGCTCATCCGATATCGACATCAGTTTGCCGAACATGTCTTTAGCGGGCTCATTTATACCCACATAATTTCCAAGCGATTTAGACATTTTGTTTATGCCGTCCGTGCCTTCTAATAACGGCATAGTAATAACCACCTGCGGCGACTGCCCGTAAAGGCCCTGGATATCCCTGCCTACGAGTAAATTGAATTTCTGATCCGTGCCTCCAAGCTCGACGTCCGCTTTCAAAGCAACCGAATCATAACCTTGCAGCAGCGGATATAGAAACTCCAGCATGCTTATAGGTTTTTGCTGTCTATATCTATTGAAGAAATCATCCCGTTCAAGCAGCCTTGTAACGGAGTATCTGGACATCAGCTCTGCGACAGCGGCAATATCCATCTTGCCGAGCCACTCGCTGTTAAAGCGAATTTTGAGTTTCTTTGTATCTAAAACTTTCGATATTTGTCTTTCGTAAGTTTTCGCGTTATCCTCGACTTCCTGATTAGTCAGTCTGGGCCGTGTCTTTGATACCCCGGAAGGGTCGCCTATCATCGCTGTGTGGTCACCGATAAGAAAGACAACCTTATGGCCGAGATCCTGGAAATGCCTCATCTTTCTTAAAAGGACCGTGTGGCCCAAGTGGATATCCGGAGCGGTGGGGTCAAAGCCGGCTTTTATGATAAGCGGTTTATTTGCCTTTATCGCTTCCTCTATCTTCTTCTTTAATTCATCGGCTTGAATTATCTCGATTGTGCCTCGTTTGATCAGCTCCAATTGCTTATCTATATTTTTTTCCATATGGAAGTATTTTACCAAATTTATCTTAACATAACAACAAAAAATCCCGCCCATTCTTAAAATGTTTAAAGCCTTGAAGAATGAGCGGGATTATCAGCTTCGGGTTACAACTTTGTTACTTTTGATGCCTGTTCACCTTTTGGACCCTTGGTGACCTCGCACTCGACGTCTTGACCCTCGTCCAAAGTCTTATAGCCATCACCCTGAATCGCGCTGTGATGTACGAATACATCCGTGCCCGAATCAAGTGTAATAAATCCATAACCTTTTTGATTATTGAACCACTTTACTTTTCCTTTTACCATTGCTTCCTGCTCCTCCTTTCAACTAAATTTGAGCCTGAATGAGCCGCCCTTAAATAATGGCAAACAAAAAAACCGTAAGGTTTAGTCTGCAACCCCACGGTCCAGGACGCTAATACCCTCATCTACCACTCGCGCAGAAGTATACATCATTGATACGATTTTGTCAAGAAAAATCTGCCCTGAAAAATCTGCCCTGCGGGCGCTTATTTTTCCTCTAATAAGTGGTATAACTTCTCCCGCTTCAATTTTCCACTTGTCCTGATCTCGGTAATTCTTTCTATCCTAACTTTAAAAACAACCAGGCGTTCCGGGAAAGCGACATCGAACGCTTCATGATGAGTCGTGCCCCTGACATCCTCTATAATACGCTTTGCGGTAAGCTTTATCTCTTTATCCCTCACTTCTTTCAATAATCTCTTATGTTCCATTCCTTTCTCTATTATCTCGACAGAACCGTTTATCTGATAGCCCATAAGCGTCTTTGGATCTACGACCGCAACTGAGGCGCACGGCCTAATCTTCAAATTTTTATAGGTCATGCCCATTACATGGTCTATAAGATATAAAAAATCATTCTCTTTCTTCAGTAGAAATTTAGGCGCAGCGTTGGGCTCGCCTTTAGAACTAACGGTGGCCACATACGCGAATTCTCTATTTTTTAAAATATCATCCAGCTTTTTTACCATCATAAATATTACCCTACCCCTGCCTCCATCCTATAATACGAAAAGATTATACCTCATCGCGTCAAATTTTAACAGGAAATTTTGAGTAAAAATTTATTGACCTGGCGGCGCGGGCATGCTATTCTTCTCAAAGAGGTGATGAGCTATGGAAAGATCGAACGAACTGGAACGGGATGGGGCGATTGAAGTCGCAAAATATATGGCGCTTGCGGCAAGGACCGCGCCTAAGACGTGCGGAATAGACAATATCGAAGTAGCGGCGATTAATGATAGACCGACAAAGAAAAAACTCGCCGAGAAAATGAAGGAGCTATCGAAAAAAGAAAATAGGCCGAGCTTGGAACGCGATGCGAATTTGATTGAGGACTCTCCCGCAATTATAGTAATCGGGGTAAAGTCCAACCCTGCGGGACTTAATTGCGGTTTCTGCGGTTATACGACATGCGCTGAGCTTAGAAAGACAAAGGGAATCTGCGCTTATAACTCTATCGATTTAGGCATAGCTATCGATTCTGCGGCAGGAATAGCAAATAGCTTCCACGCTGACAACCGCGTCATGTATTCAATAGGAAGGGCCTGCCTCGATTTAAAAATTTTCAGCCAAACCGTTAAGCAGGCCCTCGGGATTCCGTTGAGCGTAACGGGTAAAAATCCGTTCTTCGACCGGAAATAACCTATAGTCACCAGGTCACTACGTCACCAAGTCACAAGTAAAATTTTACTGGTGACCTTGTGACGTGGTGACATGGTAACCTTTTATATCTTCAGCGACAACGCTATCTTATGCTGAATTGAATCTACCTTTATAACCTTGATCTTTACTTCATCCCCAACCTTGAATCTGTCTTCCAATTTTTCACTTTCGGCCAGCGGTATCTCGGATATGTGCGCCAACCCTTCCAACTCCTTATCCATCTCTACAAATAGCCCAAAATTAGCCACCTTTGTCACCTTGCCTGCCAGCTGGCTCTCCGGCGCGTACTTGGACGCAATGTCATCCCACGGATCCTGAAGAAGCTGTTTTATGCCGAGCGATATCTTTCTATTAGCCGCATCGACAGCCAAGACAACCGCTTCGACCTTCTCTCCTTTTTTGAACATATCCTTGGGGTGGCCTATCCTTTTCGTCCAGGATATGTCGGAGACATGAATCAAGCCGTCTATGCCGTCTTCTAATTCAACGAACGCGCCGTAGTCTGTCAGGTTGCGAATCCTGCCTTTAACTTTTGTTCCGACCGGATACTTTGCCTCAACCTCGACCCATGGATTGGCCTCAAGCTGTTTCAGGCCAAGAGAGATTTTACGATTTCCCTTGTCCACGTCCAGCACCAACGCTTCGATCCTATCTCCTATCGCTAACAACTCATTCGGATGATTGTATTTCTTTATCCATGATAGTTCCGAAATATGAAGCAATCCTTCAACGCCTTTCTCGATCTCCACGAATGCCCCGTAAGGCATCAGATTTACAACAGTTCCTTTTATCTTGCTTCCTGCTGGATACTTCGCGTCAACCATCTCCCATGGATTGGCGGTCTTCTGTTTTAATCCCAGAGATACCTTCATGGTGTTCGGATCGAAATCCAGCACCATAACCTCTATCGCGTCGCCTATGGCAAGAACCTCGCTCGGATGAGAAACCCTGCCCCAGCTCATATCGGTTATATGAAGCAATCCGATAATGCCGGCGCTGAGTTCTATGAACGCTCCAAAATCCGTAATATTCCTGACGATACCGCTCACCATCGCGCCTTTTTGCAGAGTCTCGAATACCTTCTTCTTATCCTCTTCCTTCTGCTGCTGCATCGCGTCTTTCCGTGAAACCACTATATTCTTCCGCGGCTTATTTATCTTGATTATCTTAAACGGGAAAACCTGGCCTACCATCTGATTCAGGTTTCCAAAGGTCTTCAAGGCAGCCTGACTTGCCGGTAGAAACGCCTCCACGCCGATGTCTACCATAAATCCGCCCTTAACCTTTTTCGTAACCCGCCCGTCAAGTATGTCGCCCTCGCCGTATCTTGAAATTACCATATCCCAACCGACAGCGCGTTCTGCCTTCTGCTTCGACAATACTACCATACCGCTCTCATCTTCTTTAGATTCAAGATATACTTCTACCTCATCTCCGATTTTTAAAGCATCGGGATCCTGAAACTCTGACAAAGAAATAGCGCCTTCGGACTTATAACCGATATCCACGACGACATCTTTTGGAGTGACTGCGACTATCCTGCCTTTTATTATCTCGCCCTCGTTGAAAATTTTAATACTCTCCTTATAGAGTTTTTCGAATTCGCTTTCCGGCGCCTCCCCCTCGTCGTTTTTTTCTACATCGATGTTGTTTTTCTCTTCAACCATTTAACGTTTGCAACCTTCCTTTCTTTGAAATTTACGCGTAGGATTCATCTTCTTTTTTACTTCACCCGCTACACGCCTCACTATCCAGTCAGGCGTCGACGCGCCGCTCGTAATGCCTACGGCGCGAACCATCTTAAACCATGAAGAGCGCAAATCAGCTTCTGTCTCAACCAGATACGATTTGCTTAGGATCTTTTTACATACATCAAAAAGCCTTTTTGTATTGGCGCTGTTTTTCCCGCCCACTATAAGCATTAGGTCGACTTTCCGCGTTATCTTCTGAGCCGCCCCCTGCCTCTCCTCGGCGTCTTTGCATATTGTATTAACAATCTTCAACTCTTTTGGTTTTTTCTCTATTATCGCCCCTACGGAAGCGATGAAATTATCCATCGATTGCGTAGTCTGCGACAATACGCCTATTCTTTCGCGCGGATTTATTCGTAAGCGCTTTATGCCCAATGCGTCCTTTACCACATAAGCCTTTTGGCGCGCAAAATCCACCAGCGCCTTAACTTCGGGATGGTTTACGTCTCCTACGATTATAACTTTATACCCAGCCGAACTCAAAGAACGCGCCTTTCTTTGCGCATTACTGACAAATGGGCACGTCGTATCAACCAATTTTAAAGAGCGCTTTGATATCTTATCCGCCACATGCGGACTTATGCCATGTGACGATATTACGATACAACCGCTTGCCGCGTCATCGATGCTGTCTATAACCTTAAGCCCCTTACGCGAGAGGTCTTTTACTACCTGGGTATTATGTATGATCGAGCCCAGCGAATGCGCTTCACCTTCCTTTTTTAAAACCTCTTCAGCCATTTCGACCGCGCGCTTGACGCCGAAACAGAAACCTACTTTTTTAGTTAATCTTATCGACATATGCGCGCCAATAACTTGTCAACTACCTCATCTATGGATAGAACCGTGGTATCTATCGTTATGGCGTCTTTGGCCTTCTTTAGCGCGCCGACGCTCCTTTTCATGTCAGATTCGTCTCTTGCGGTAATGTCCTTCTTAACCTCTTCAACATTCGCCTTTTGGCCTAACTCAACTAAGTCTTCCAGCCGCCTCTTAGCCCTTTCTTCGGGGCTTGCGTCGAGATAAAACTTATAATCCGCGTTGGGAAATACTACCGTACCGATGTCCCTGCCTTCCAACACAGCGCCCTGTTTAGAACCTATCGAACGCTGCAATGCTACCATCTCATGCCTGACGCCGGGGACCCTGGCGATATATTTTACCTCTGCCGTTACTTCCGGCGTCCTGATGGGAATACTGACATCCTCGCCGTCAAGAAAAACATGCAGCTTGCTTTTCTCTTCAAGCTCTATCTTCGTCGTCTTAGCAAGCTCTACGAGAGACTTCTCGTCATGTAAATCAATGCTTTTTCTCATCGCTTTTAGCGTCAAGGCCCTGTACATGGCGCCTGTGTCTATATAGAGAAGGCCTAATCTTTTAGCGATAAGTTTAGAAACGGTGCTTTTCCCGCTTCCCGCGGGGCCGTCAATAGCGATGACCATCCGTTTAGAACTACTTTTCATAGATGAGTTTGTCTCTCTTGGCCTTTGCCTTTTTTAGAAGATTGACTGTCTTAGAATAATCGCCCTCGGATATCGCCTTAAGGATCTGTTTATAATATTTTTCAAATGCCTGCCCTGCCTTCAAAATCTCTTTTTTATTTGTCAAAAATATATCCGCCCAGAGCTTCGGGTCGCTTGATGCTACGCGCGTCGTGTCCTTAAAGCCTTCTGCCGCGTATGCAAGTTCTTTTACGGGAACAGCGCCTGCGAGGCCGAACGCTGCTATGTGGGGCAGGTGACTTATCAACGAAACGGATTTGTCATGCGCTGGGGGGCTCATGACTTTAACTTTTGCGCCGAGCGCTGACCAGAAAGCTACGATTTCTTTTAATGCCGCCTTATTGGTTCGCGCGGTCCTTGTCACTATGCACGGCGCGCTTTCAAGTAAATCCGCTCTTGCGAATTCGACGCCGGCATGCTCTGACCCTGCCATCGGATGTGAGCCTATGAAAGAAATATGCCGCAAATCGCTAAAAATCTTTTCAACCTCATTAACGATCCAGCCCTTCGTGCTGCCTACATCAGTTATCATCGCGCCTTTCTTGGCGTGCTTGGCGGCTTCCTTAATAATCTTGGGTATCGAGCGGACGGGCGATGCCGCAATAATCAGGTCCGCCTTACTGACCCCGTCGGCAATAAACATCGTTGCTTTATCGATCGCTTTATGCGTAAGCGCCTTCTCAAGCGTCTTCTCGCGCCTGAATACGCCGATCACCTCTTTCGCGAGGCGCCGCTTCTTTATGGCGAGGCCGATCGATCCGCCTATTAAACCAACGCCTATTATCGCAATTTTTTTAAATCGCGCCATCTTATAGTTCTCTATCCACCGCTTCAGCCACTCTTTCTACTTCGGCCATAAGCTTTTCAAAATTTTCCGGCAATAAAGACTGTTCGCCGTCTGACATTGCCTCTTCGGGCTTTGGATGCACTTCGATGATAAGGCCGTCCGCGCCGCATGCGATCGCTGCTTTAGAGCACGGTTCCACAAGAGCCCGCTTACCTGTAGCATGCGAAGGATCCACTATTATAGGCAGGTGGCTTAAGGACTTAACGACAGGCACCGCGTTTATATCCAGCGTGAACCTCGTCGCGTCCTCAAATGTCCTTATGCCTCTTTCGCAAAGCATGACGTTAAAGTTCCCTTCTGAAAGCACATATTCCGCGGACATTAACAATTCTTTAACTGTGTTAGACATGCCGCGCTTCAGAAGCACCGGCTTTCTCGTCTTGCCAACCTCTTTAAGTAAATTAAAATTCTGCATATTTCGCGCGCCTATCTGAAATATATCGGCGTACTTGGAGATAACTTCGACATCGCGCGTATCCATGACTTCCGTAATTATAGGCAAGCCCGTTTCTTTTTTCGCATTAGCTAAAAATTTAAGGCCTTTTATACCTAACCCTTGAAAGGCATACGGTGAAGTTCTCGGCTTGAACGCTCCGCCTCTCAAAACTGTCGCGCCGGCCTTTTTAACCTTTTTGGCAATATCGATCAAGAGCTTTTCATTCTCAACAGAGCAGGGCCCGGCCATTACGACGATTTTTTTAGCGCCGACCTTAACGCCGCTTCCTATGTCTATTACGCTATTTTCTTTTTTGAAATCCCTGGACGCTATCTTATAAGGCTTTAGTATGGGCAAAATCTTCTCAACGCCCGGGAACGCCTCTAAAGGCTGCACCCTTATGACATCCTCTTCTCCTATTACGCCTACTATGGTCCGCTCAACACCTTTGGAGACCCACGGCTTCAGTCCCAGTTTTTTGATCTTTCCTACGAGATGATTGATATCTTTCTTCAATGCATCCGGCCGCATTACAATTATCATTGTCAAGCTCCTGTTTTAGATATAAGTTTTAAGATTGAAACTTGCGCGTTAAAACTTTTTTAAGCGCATCTAAAAATATGGCGTTCTCTTCATGAGTCCCTACCGTAACACGAATGAAATTGCCAAACCCCCATGCCTTCATATCGCGAACTATAACGCCTCTGCGGATGAGCCGCTCAAATATCTCCGCGCAGTCCGTTTCCACGTCAACCATCATAAAGTTCGTCGCTGTCTTCACGTATTTCAATCCCATCCTGTCAAAAGAATCATACAGGAACCGCTTTCCCTTTTCTACGGTTTTGAGCGTCTTCTTCACGAATTCCTTGTCATCCAGCGCCGCGCAAGCGGCGGCCTGCGCGAGAAGATTAACATTGAACGGCTCCCGGAATTTATCCAGGTAACTGACTATGCGTTTACTCGTCACGCCATATCCTGCGCGTAATCCGGCGAGGCCGTAAATCTTGGAGAACGATCGCGTTACTATTAAATTCGCTTTATCGAGATAATCCATCCCGTTAGGATAGTCCTTGAAAGAATGGTTCGCGAACTCAAAGTATGCCTCATCAAGATACACTATTATGTCATTAGGTAAATCCTCAAGAAATTCCTCGAGCTCTTTCTTCGTAACATATGTCCCGGCGGGATTATCCGGATTGGCGATAAATATCATCCTGGTCTTATCGGTTATCGCTTTTTTCATCGCCTTAAGATCATACTTAAGATCCTTTGTAAGAGGGATTAATTTTATATCCGCCTCGGCTGCTCGCGCGGCCATTTGATAGATTAAGAACGTCGGCTTGGCTATGATCACTCCATCCGCCTTATTCACAAATGCCTTCATCGCCAGGATTATGACTTCATCTGAGCCATTGCCGCAGATTATATTATCTATATTGACGTTGATAGTTTTTGCGATCTTGGCCTTGAGACGCCAAACGGCCGCATCGGGATACCGGTTTATGTTCTTAAGGTTCTTTTTTATGGCGGCAACGGCCTTCGGTGAAGGCCCTAGAGGATTCTCATTCGACGCTAATTTTATAACACGTTTTAAACCCAGCGCCCTCTGGACTTCCTCGATCGGCTTCCCAGAAATATACGGCGGTATATCCTCTATCTCTTTGCGAAACAATTTATCAATTTTGTTCATCAAATTTTATTTCCTACTCCCCCTCACCCTGCCCTCTCCCCCTTCTGGGGAGAGGAAAAAGGTGAAGTGAGTGAAATTTACACCACATCGGCCGCGGGATAAGAGCCGAGTATCTTAAAATAAGCCGCGCTCTTCTTTAATGTGCCCAAGGCTTTTAAAACCTTTGTATTTAGATAATGGCCTTCCATATCAACAAAGAAGTAATATTTCCATGCTTTAACCTTTGAGGGCCTGGATTCTATCTTTGTCATATTTATTCCGTGACGCTTGAAAGGCGCCAGTATATCATGCAGGGCACCTACCCTGTCCTTTAAAGAGAACATTATCGAGGTCTTATCTTTTTTTGTCGGTTTAGCCTCAGTCCGTCCTATTACAAGAAATCTAGTCACATTGTGAGCGCTGTCTTCGATAGACCTACGCAGAGCCTTAAGATGATATTTCTTGGCCGCAAGTTCGCTCGCTATACAGGCCGCTCCCTTTTCTTTCGATGCCACTTCAGCGGCCTTGGCAGTGCTGGCGGCTTCTATAAGCATCACATTCGGAAGATGTTCTTCAAGCCAAAGCCTGCACTGGCCGAATACCTGATCCTTTGAATATACCTTCCTTATTCTTTCTTTATCCGATTCCTTTGAAAGAAGGCTATGCGATATCTCCAGATAAATCTCGGAACATATCTTCAGATCGGAATCGATGAACATGTCCAGCGTATGATTGACGGCGCCCTCCACCGAATTTTCAATCGGCACCACGCCGTAATCCGCCCTTCCCTTTTCGACTTCATCGAAGACTGAAGTGATGGTATTGCAGCTGGAGTAATCTACGCTTGAACCGAATTTTTTCATGCTGGCAAGATGAGTGAACGTGAATTCAGGCCCGAGGTACGCGATTGTAAGCGGCTTCTCTAAACTCAACGCGCTCGACATAACCTCCCTATAGATGGCTTGTATCGATTCGTTCGATAGCGGGCCTTTGTTATTTTCAACCAATCTCTTATAAACTTCCGATTCCCTGTTCGGAACATAGATAGATTCCTTGCTTTTGGATTTTATACTGCCTATCTTTAACGTTATCTTAGCGCGCTCGTTCAGGAGCTTTAAAATCTTGGAATCAATGGAATCAATCGCTATTCTCAAGCTCTTCAGATCTATCATTTTCACCTCGTTCCGCGGAATCCACTGTAAGTTTCACAATGGCGGATTTCTGTTGTTCTTTAACAAAATCCAGGTCGCTTTCCTGAAATTCCTTTAACTTCGGTAAATCTTCTAACGACTTAAGCCCAAAGTGCTGCAAAAATTCGTTCGTCGTGCCGTAAAGTATGGGCCTGCCAGGCGCGTCAACTCTTCCTTTTGTCTTTATAAGGGCTCTCTCTTCGAGGGTATGTAAAACTCCATCGACATTAACACCCCTGATAATTTCTATATCGCTTCTTGTAAGAGGCTGCTTATACGCTATTATCGCGAGTGTTTCCAATGCGGGCCCTGTTAACCTATCCGGAGGCCTCTTATAAAGAGACGATATCCAAGCGCCATAGACAGGATCGGTCAACATCTGGAAGCCGCCCGCTATCTCCTTTATGCCGAAACTTCTATTAGAAGAATTATATTCATTATTCAATTCTTCTATATAAGACCTTATATCGGTCGGCTCAATATCTTTCATTACATCTCTTAGCGTCGTTATCGACACCGGCTTGTCGCTTACAAATAGTATTGCTTCGATTATTCTCTTTGCCTCTTCCCTATCCATTATTTTCACCTGCGGGTTTAATCTTGCTCTACTATAGTTACGCGGAATCCACTCAAGTTTCGCGAGGGTGGATTTCGCTCGCTTATGCTCGCGGAATTCACTAAAGTTTAACGAGGGTGAATTTCTTCGGCGCAGCGGAACACTTCTATATCGCCAAACAGCAGCGCCTGCTTTATAACTACCGCCTTCAGCCTTATCAATTCCAGCAACGCCAAAAATATCGTTATCATCTCCGTCTTATATTTTGCAGCTTTAAACAGGTCTAGGAAAAATATCGACTGCTTCTCGACCATCATGTGCAATATATCGTGCATCTTCTGCGAGACCGTAAACTCGTCCTTTACGACCTCAAGAAATACGTTCTTCGGTATATCCTTTAGAACCTTTGTAAACGCCGTTATGAGGTCAAATAGACTCGCTTCAACGAGCGTCTCTTTAGAGATCGCCGACCCTTCCGGCTGGAGAGCGCCCACTCTCGAGAATAAGCGTTTCTGCTGCGATTCCATCTGGGCTAACTGCGACGCGGCCTCTTTGAACTTTTTGTATTCCAATAACCTTCTTACGAGCTCTGCCCTGGGGTCTTCTTCGGCTTCCTCCTGGTTTGCCTGGCCCGGAGGAAGCAGCATCTGCGATTTTATATGCATCAATGTCGCGGCCATTACCAGAAATTCACCGGCTATGTCAAGGTCTAAAAGCTGCATCAGCTCAAGATATTCCAGATACTGATCGGTTATCTTAGCAATAGGAATATCCGTTATATTTAACTCTTCCTTCTTGATTAGATACAGAAGAAGGTCGAGCGGGCCTTCGAATACTTCGAGTTTTACTTTATATGTCATCTATCGCGCTAAATTTACTATACTTCTTACTTCGTCAATAGTTTGTGACGCGAAATCAGCGGCTTCTTTTCGGCCTTCCCTTAGAATTTCTTTTATCATGGACCCGGTAAGCTTGTCTCTCTTTTCCCGTATAGGAGCAAGATATCTTATTAAAATTTCAGCCAGATTCTTCTTACATTGCACGCATCCCATCGCGGCGCTTTCGCACAAAGCCTTAGTCTCTTCCCGTATCGCGTCTTCCCCGAAGTTTGTAAAATAATTAAATACGGTGCATACCGCGGGATGCCCTTTGTCCTTTACATGAATACGCTCGGGGTCCGTGACCATTTGAGAAACTTTCTTTGTCACTATCTCGGGTGTGTCTGATAACGCGATAAAATTTTCGTAACTTTTTGACATTTTTCTATTATCAAGGCCCAACAGTTTGGACGCCTTGGTAAGTATGGGCTCGGGTTCCGGAAAAATATTATTTTTGTAGAGCGTATTAAACCTGCGTACTATTTCACGCGTCAATTCTATGTGCGGAAGCTGATCTATCCCTACAGGGACCGCGTTAGCTTTATAAAGAGCGATGTCGGCTGCCTGAAGAACGGGGTAGCCTAAAAAACCATATGTGGCAAGCTCCCTTCCTTTAAGTTCGCGCAGTTGTTCTTTATACGTCGGGCACCTCTCTACCCACGCCAACGGCGTTATATCCGAAAATATCATGGCAAGCTCGAGATGCTGCGGCACCTGTGACTGAATAAATATGGTGCATCTATTAGGGTCGAGCCCGGATGCTATGAAGTCTCTTGCCGCTTCATATGAATAGTTTTCCATCTTTTTCGGATTTTCGTATTCGCTCATGAGCGCGTGCCAGTCTGCGATCATATAGAAACACTGATACTCATCCTGCAGCTCCACCCACTTATTGAGCGCGCCGACAAGATGCCCTAAGTGCAGCTTCCCTGTCGGCCTCATGCCGCTTAAGATTCGTTTTCTTCCGGCCATATTACGCCTTCCTTGAATCCAGCCTTCGCGCAACCTTCTCTATCTGATATAATTCAATCAGATCGCCTTCCTTTATATCGTCATGCCTATCAAGGGCTATGCCGCACTCCACGCCTTCACTGACTTCCTTAACATCGTCTTTAAAGCGTTTCAACCCGCCTATCCTGCCTACGTAAACAACCTCTTTATCCCTTACTAATTTTGCTACGCCATGCCTTGTAATCTTGCCCCGCATCACCTGACAACCAGCGATAGTCCCTGCTTTTGTAACTTTGAATACCTGCTTCACGCTAGCCCTGCCGACAAAGATCTCTTTCTGGTATGGCTCGAGTAAACCCTCCATCGCGGCGATAACATCCTGTATCGCCTCGTAGATTATCCCGTATATCTTTATTTCTATGTCTTCTTTGGCCGCAAGCTCCTGCGCGCCCTCGTCTACCTTGACATTGAAACCCATGACTACGGCGTTCGAAACCATTGCCAGCATTATGTCCGATTCATTTATATTGCCGACGTCGGCATGCACTATCAATATCTTAACATCCTTGGTATTTAAATCTAACAGCGATTTCTGTATAGCCTCTATCGAACCCTGCACGTCGCCTTTTAAAAGTATCGCGAGCTCCTTAACCGCGCCCTCCTTCATCTTCTTGTAGAAATCTTCAAGCGTGATTCTCTTCGAAGATCTCAATCTGCGCGAGCGTTCCTCGTCCTGCTTTAAGAGTGACAGTGTCCTCGCTTTTTTCTCGTCTTTGACGACAAAGAACTCTTCGCCTGCCATCGGAACACCGGAAAGGCCCAATATGCTTACAGGCTTTGAAGGCGGCGCTTCTTTAATACGCTCGCCCTTATGGTCTATCATTGCCTTAACGCGCCCATAGTTAGAGCCGCTTAATACCATATCGCCAAGATGTAAAGTGCCATTTTTTACTAACACGGTCGCGACAGGGCCCTGGCCGCTTGAAAGCTTCCCTTCTATAATAACCCCTCTTGCCTTAAGGATTGGGTTTGCCTTCAGTTCCAGCAGATCTGCCTCTAATAGAAGCAGCTCCAATAATTTATCGACGCCTTCTCCGGTCTTCGCGGAGACGGGAACTGTAACCGTCTTACCGCCCCAATCCTCCGGCGATAAACCAATTTGCGAAAGCTGCCCCTTAACCTTGTCAATATTTGCCGCGGGGAGATCGCATTTATTCAGCGCAACGACTATCGGGACGCTCGCGGCCCTGGCATGGTCAATAGCCTCTTTGGTCTGAGGCATAACGCCGTCATCCGCGGCAACTACCAACACAACGACATCCGTTGCGCTTGCGCCGCGCGCTCTCATAGCCGTAAAAGCTTCGTGACCTGGTGTATCCAAAAATGTGACAGAGCCGTGCGGTAATTTTACCTCATAAGCGCCTATATGCTGAGTGATACCGCCTTTCTCCTTATCGGCAACGCGGGTTTTTCTTATAAAATCCAGGAGGCTCGTCTTGCCATGGTCGACGTGGCCCATAAAAGTAACAACAGGGGGACGCGTCGCAAGATTCTTTAAATCCTGCCTCTCTTCCATCTCCCTGTGTTCTTTTACTATCTCTGCCTCTATTTTAGGCGGAGCTTTAAATTCTATTTCATATTCTTTCAATAGATCATTTACGATCTCTTCGCCTAAGCCTTGATTTATAGTAGCGAATATATTTTTCGCCATCAATTTCATTATAAGTTCGTTGGATTTTATGCCGATCTTTGCCGCGAGATCTTTCAGGGCGATGGGCAGGTCTAATTCAAGGACTCTTGGCGCGGGCCTCGTCCCTCGACTTGGTTCGGCTTCGCTCACCACAGGTGGCTCGGGACTAAGCCCTGAGCTTTGATCGAAGGGCTTCGTCTCAACCTTCGCTTCTTCCGCTATCTTTACTTCTTCTTTAACAGGCAGGGGTTCTTTTATAATGGACTTTTCTACGGCAGCCGCCGCGGCTGGCTTTATTTTAGTTTCTTCTATTTTTTTTGCGGCGGCGGGCTCTGCTCTCTTTATGACAGGCGCTTCTTCCTTCTTTGGCTCTGCCGCTTTAACTCGTTTTTTTACTACCTTAAGTTTTATGGCAGCGGCTTTCTTCGCCCCTCGGCGTGGTTTCGCGGGTTTAGGCAAGACTTTCGCCGTCTTAACCGCGGCCTTCTTTTTTTTCACTTCTTTTTCTTTGGCCTTCTTTATCATATATTTTTAACCGACTTAAGGATCTTCTTAAGCGTCTTCTCGCCTATTCCTTCCAATTTTGTAATATCTTCCATCGTTAAGCTTTTAATCTTCTCAAGCGTATCATATCCGGCCGCTTTCAGCGACTTGGCTGTCTTCGGCCCTACTCCTTCAAGCTCTGTAAGATCGAATTCTTTTTTTTCCGATTTCTCGACTTTAATTTCTTCCTCTGCCGCTTCTTTCTTCTCGGCATCCTTCAACGCCGCGGCCTCAGCCGCCTTCTTGGCCTTCTCCTCTTTGCCTCTGATATCTATCTCCCAGCCAATCAATCTTGACGCAAGCCTCACGTTCTGGCCGTGTTTTCCTATTCCTATAGAAAGCTGGTCGTCCGCGACTACAACGCCTATCCTCTTATTCTCCTTGTCTACTGTAACCTCTAAAGGTTCTGCGGGACTCAAGCTAGTCTTGGCATACTCTTTTATGTCATCGCTCCATCTTACAATATCTACACGTTCGCCGCGAAGTTCGTTGACTATATCCTTGACGCGAGAACCTCTCATGCCCACGCACGCGCCTACCGCGTCAACTTTTTCATCCTTCGACAATACCGCGATCTTTGTCCTCTCGCCCGGCTCTCTCGCGATCGACCTTATCTCCACTATGCCGTCCATTATTTCCGGCACCTCGATCTCAAATAGCTTCTTTACAAAAGCAACGTCAGATCTCGATAAGATGACCTGCGGCCCATGGCTCGTCTTGTTTACTTCCATTATATAAGCGCGCACCCTGTCGCCCTGTTTGTAACGCTCTCCGTGGCATTGCTGCGACTTGGGCAGTATGGCTTCCGTCTTACCCAGGTCTAACACTATATCGCCCTTTTCAAACCTGTGGACGGAGCCGTTCACTATTGTGCCGACTCTTTTAGTATAGTCTTCCAAAACGATGTCGCGTTCAGCTTCTCTAATTTTTTGAATTATCACCTGTTTTGCGGTCTGCGCGGCGATCCTTCCGAATTCGGCGCTTTTAATAACCTTGCCTTCGCTCAATATGCTTATCTCGCCCGTATTTCGGTCGATCGTTGCCGCGACTTCCGCTTCTTTGTCGCTGATGATCTTCTTTGCGGCGCTCGCGAGCGCGGATTCTATCGCCTTAAAGAGAAGTTCCTTATCAATACCCTTTTCTCGCTCTATATGGTCCAGTATTGTCAGTAGTTCCTCATTCATTTAGCTCACCCCTATCAATTCTTTCGCCCTGCGTACAGCGTTCTCAAAACTCGATCTTCAGCCTCGCCAAAGCTATTTTATTTTTTTGAATTACGGTACTTACGCCGGCTGACTCTATTACTATATTATCCTTATCCATTCCTATAAGCCTTCCGGCGTGAGTTTTTCTGCTGTCAATCGCTTCAAAAGTCGTTATCTCAAGCGCCTTACCCATGGCATGCTCAAAGTCCTTGTCAGTCTTCATGGGCCTGTCAAGGCCAGGCGAAGAAATCTCTAAAATATAGCGATCCTGTATCACGGAATCCTCGTCGAGCGCTTCGCTTAAAAAATTATTAAACTCTTCGCACTCGCTTATCTTTATTCCTTCGGGCTTATCGGCCAGTATCCTTAATACAAGGCCTTGCTGCTCACGCCTAAAGGTAATATCAACAATCTCAATGCCGCGCTCTCTTATATAATCTCTTGCTATTTCTTTTACCCTGTCTATAATTTCCATGTATCATATCCTTATGCTTCAACTTATAAGGTATCTTTCGGTCCTTCAATTAACCCCGCATCTTGTTATACAGTAAGAAGTTATATCACTTTGCTTCATAACTACCGGGAAAACTTGAAAAAAAAATGGGCTTACTGAAACTAAACCCACTCACTTCCCTCCTTTAATATCGGGTTAACGCGAAATCTCGTCTTGTATATTACTATATAGCCCCTATGCTGTCAAGGGAAATTTTTCTGCCATGTGAAATCTGCCATGTGATGGGTAAGCGGAGCGTATAGCCGGAACTTTTGCGGCCAGCCTTCCGATGACATCCCGCCTCTTGCCCCGCAATATGCGGGGCGGCGGGATTCTGAAAAAATTCTGACAAAAATTTAACTTCTTTCATATGCTAACCCTTCTACAATCGCATATGGAACTTTTATTGAACGCAATGCGAAGTTTCAGGAATTTAAATTTTTCGCTAAATCGCTATAAGGTGTCAGAATTTTTGACAGGGTAGATTCCAGTTACTAATGCAACAGATTGACGAATACTTCGTGCGGTGTTAAAAAGCCCAAGACTTTTCGTGGCCGGTCATTTAACATGT
>Ga0155280_170_pt1 | contig 18126 bp, 14 predicted proteins | sample RifCSPhighO2_02_FD_106248 | JGI IMG/M metagenome (GOLD analysis project Ga0155280, IMG submission 106248) | Omnitrophica bacterium RIFCSPHIGHO2_02_FULL_46_20 | reverse complement strand
GGCTACCATAATATTCGTCGTATTTGTTCTTGGATATCTTATAAGAAGGGAAAGCGATGTTTTAAATTCATTATCGATAGCGGCCCTTCTCATCCTGTTATCTAATCCCAAAGAGCTTTTTGACCCGAGTTTTCAGTTATCGTTTACATCCGTATTCAGTATCATATTATTCGCGCCGAAGATAGAAGAAAGATTAAAGTTTAAACCCGCGTATCTTAGTAAAAGCATCTCTGTATCCATTGCGGCCACCGTAGGGGTTTTACCTATAGTAGCCAAGTACTTTAATATAGTTTCGCCCATAGCGATAATAGCGAACCTTATAGTCATACCGGCTCTATTTGTTATCATATCGGCATCATTTATCTTTCTGTTCTTGAATTTTTTGGGAGCAACCTTTCTCTCCCCATTTTTAGGAGGCTTGCTTTCGTCGTTGGTGCATATAACATTTTATATTAACCATCTTTTTTCGAAAGTTCCTTTTTCACACCTAAGAGTAAGCGCGCCATCCCTCCTCTTTTTAGCGCTCTATTATCTGGCATTATTCACCCTGTTTTTCATGCGGCGTAAAAACCATTTACTCGTTGCGCTATTATTGACAGCGAATATTGTTGTTTGGAGCGGGATAATCGCCCCGGATAGAAAATTACTGAGAGTAACATTTCTGGACGTTGGGAAGGGAGATTCTTTTTTAGTGCAATTCCCGATCTCCGGCGCGATTCTTGTCGATGGAGGATCGGGCGGGATAAACGCCTCCGCCGACATGGGCAAGAATGTCGTTGCGCCGTACCTTTGGAATAACGGCGTGAAAAAGCTCGACGCGATAATAATCACGCACTTTCACGAGGACCACCTCGGAGGCCTTTTATATATATTGAATAATTTTGACGTCGGATGCGTTATGGATAACGGCGCTGTCCCGATGGAAGACAGAATGCTTTATGACGAATATAAAAATATAATAAGGCGTAAGTCGATACGCCGTATCGTAGTGGGCGCCGGCGATGAAGTTACGGGTTTTGGGGAAGCGAAAATTTTTGTTATGAATCCGGCCAAAGAAGAGGATATAGCGGATTCAAATGATAACTCGATAGTATTTAAACTCGAGTATAAAGATTTCAGCATTCTATCTTGCGCGGACATCTCCAGTAAAGTCATGGGGCGCCTGATATCTTACGGAGAATTTTTAAAATCGGATATTGTGAAGATCCCTCACCACGGAGGCTCGATAGGGGAGGAGAATACGGCGAAAGAATTTTTTGAAGAGGCAGCGCCCAAAGTATCTGTGATAAGCACCGGTGGAAAATACAGATTTTTCGCGGCCTCCAAACGGACTCGAGGACTCCTAGATTCATTGCAATCCAATATTTACGAAACGAAGAAAAGCGGAGCCATAAGAATCATTACAAATGGTTCAAAATTCGAAGTTAAGGGAACATGAGGGAAAACTAACTTTTTTATATATTACCTTGACAAATCAAAGGCCATGTGGTATAGTTGCTTCGACAATAAATGACGCATATGTTACGCAATTTTATATAGTACAACTATGAGGTGAAAACCGATAAATGGAAACGCAATTCGGCAACACTACAGAGAGGCGTCGTTTCCAGAGGATAGATTCGAACGTTCCGGTAAAGTATAGAAACTTGAGAACTGCCGCCATCCCAACGGGTTCGCTAACTAAGAATATCGGCGAAGGGGGCATTAGCTTTAAGACGAACGAATTTATTTCTTTGGCATGTCGACTCGTCGTGGAGATCGCTCTTCCGACGATTCCGAAGCCGATCAAGGCGATATCAAAAGTCGCGTGGATCAAGAAAATGTCTTCCGGGGACGAATATGAGCTAGGGAACCAATTCCTGGAGATATCCAAAGAAGACCGCTCCCTCATTACAGATTACGTTAACCACTTCTCAATTTCTAACCCCTAACAAATCACCCGCGCAATATCTTTATTTCTTTGACCTTAAGCCTCTGGCATGGTATAATTTTCGCCTGCCTGAAATTATGAGAAAGTTTATCCTTAATATAATAATATTTTCATTAACGGCTGTTTTGTTAGTAGTAAACACGGCCGAAGCCTATTGGATATGGACGCCGGAGACCAAGAAATTCGTTAATCCTAAATACGCGGTCAAGGATAGCCCAAAAGAGCAGTTTGATTGGGCGATGAGTTTTTATAATGGCAAGGATTTCCAGAGGGCTGCGGCTGAGTTTGGCAAATTAGCCAAGCAATATGAATTCTCCGAATACGCTTCAAAGGCTCAATATCATGTCGGCCTTTGTTACGAGAACATGCAAAAGTATTATATTGCATTTGAGAATTACCAGAAGACAATCGACAATTTCCCTCAAATAGCCAATACGGATGAGATCCTGGCTAGAGAATACAATATAGGCAACATATACCTGAATAAACCCAGCCCAAAGGTTTTGAAAACCGATATAATGGCTCCTCTTGACAGAGCGGTAGAGATATTCAAGAAGGTCGTTAGCAACGCGCCTTACGGCAAATACGCGGAAGATGCTCAATTTAAGCTCGGACAGGCATTGAAGAAGAGCGAAAGGTATGAGGATGCTGTCGAGGCGTTTCATAGATTGGCAGAAGATTATCCTAATTCGAAGTTTATAGCACAGGCGATGTTCGAGGAAGCGGACTGCGCCTACAAAGCCTCATTAATGCCCGCGTATGACGCAGCCTCTACTGATAACGCTATAAAAACGTTCGAGAAATTTGTCAGCAAAAACAAAGATGCCGAGCTTTCGAAGGAAGCGGATAAGACGATGAAGCGACTGAAGGATAACGTCGCGGAGAAATCATTCAGGACAGCCGAGTTCTATGAATCTCAAGGGAAGAAGGATGCGGCTATAATCTATTATCAGGATGTGATTGATTCATACCCCAATAGCTTTTTTGCCAGTACGGCAAAAGCAAAAATAGAAGCATTGAAAAATAAGAGGAAGGCGGGATAATGAATAGGAGAATGAGCGGGATGAACCCCGCCCTTCCTAAACCCAGCCACTGCGAGCAGGACTGGGTAAAGAGGGGTGTGGGGTTAGAAAGGAAGAGCGGGGTGAAGATACTTTTAAAAGGCGCCATAGCGTTGTTCTCGGCAACTCTATTGATTTCCGGATGCGGTTATACTACGCGCTCACTGCTGCCATCCGAATTGAAAACTATCTATGTTGATAATTTTGTAAATAAGATAAATATGACCGCGGAATCGAGCGATGCAAGGATGTATCAGAGCTACCGTCCCGGAATGGAAATAGATGTTACAAAGGCCATACGTGACAAGTATTTGTTCGATGGAAATCTTAAGATAGCTGATACCAAGAGCGCCGACCTTATCCTCAAAGGAGAGCTCGTGGATTTCAGGAATGAAGCTTTAAGGTATAACAGAAATGATAATATAGAAGAATACAGGGTAAGGATAGTCGTGAATCTGGAACTTATAAACGCCAAGGATGGTTCGACGAGGTGGAAAGAGGCCGGATTTGCCGGCGAGTCATTGTATAACACCACAGGCTCACTCGCGAAGAGCGAAACCGATGCCATAAAAGATGCGCGGGCTGATCTGGCAAGGCGCGTTGTGGAGAGAACTATTGAGGAATGGTAAACCACCCCGCCCATTCTATGATTGGGGTCAGGTCCCAAGGGGACAGGTCTCAATTAAAGGCGGGATAATGAATAGGAGAATGAGCGGGGTGAATATAAGTTCTCCCGTAATTTTCCTTGTCGGAGATGAGAAATACCTCAAAGAGAAAGCCATAAATGAATTGCGCTCGTCGCTTCTCGATGGCTCTTCGGGCGAGCTGGATTATAAGGTATTGCACGGCAGCGATACATCAGCCAACGAGATATTAAGCTGCGCCTCCACGATCCCTTTCTTCTCCTCGAAAAGACTCATAGTTGTAAAAGACTTTGAAAAATTATCCAAAGAAGACACGTCCAGAATTACTTCCTATATAAAAAAGCCCCATCAGCACACCTGCCTCGTTGTCGATATAAAGGATGATGATATTTTAGACCAAGACCCCGCATTAAATAGATACATCGATGTCCTGAAATTTACGGACCTCGCCGATACTGAATTATCAAACTGGATAACTAAATACATCTCTTCCAGAGGCAGGGCTATAGACGAAGACGCGTTAGAGATATTGAAAGAATCGCAGGGTACGGCGCTGCTCAATCTATCGCAGGAATTAGAAAAACTGATAACGTTTGTCGGCAGCAGAAAAACCATTACACGAAATGACGTTGAGTTGCTCGTAGGTAAAGGCGTTCTTGCCTCTGTCTTCGACATAACTGGTTCAGTGAGTGAAAGAGACGCGTCCAGGGCCCTTGGAATAGTATACGACCTTATGTCCACAGGCAAGAAACCTTACGAGATAATAGGCCTTTTGTGCTTGCACTTCAGAAGGATATTAAAAGCCCATGCGCTTATTTCAAAAGGCTCGACAGAGTCCTCCGCGAGGCAGTTGTTACGCATACCGAGAAAAAACGCAAAAGAATTTTGCGCGCAGGTCCAATCGTTTTCGAGCGATCAGATAGAAGCGAAGATGATGGTTCTTTTGGAGGCGGATTTAAGCGTAAAGCGGCCGAAGTATAGCCCGTCTTTAATAATGGAATTTACTATTATAAGATTATGCCTTGGATAGAGACGTCAGTCTTTTCATGAGACGAGAAGTTTTTCTTGAGGCAGCATTTTTATGAATAATACCCTTAGACGCGGCTTTGCCAATCTTTGATAATAGGGCTTTTAACGCGTTTTTAGCTTCATCGGATTTTTTACCGGATACAAGGGCGCCGAACTTTTTAGTAAGCGTATGCAGCTCGGTTCTGATAGTAATATTCTTTAGATGTCTTTTTTTGGATTTTCGCAAATCTTTGAATGAAGCTCTTTTTATCGGCATTGTATCGCGCCTTTCTTTTTATGGGTGAAATTATATCACGCGTGAATAGCTGTAGTCAAGGGATATGACTAAAAAGCACCTTATCAAATCAACCGGCGTAATCAGCGCGGCTACAGCTATCAGCAGGATCCTCGGATTCGTGCGCGACATAGTGATAGCCAATTTCTTCGGAACGAGCTTTACAGCGCAGGCTTTTTTTGTAGCGTTCAGAATACCAAATTCATTGAGAGACCTGGTAGGGGAAGGCGCGATGAATTCAGCGATCGTGCCTGTATTGAGCGAATATAAGGCGAAGGGCCTAGATTTAGAGTTCTTACGCGCCGCGAGGGTATTATTTAATATATCGCTTGCGTCGCTTTCTGTCCTAACTTTATTGGGAATAATATTTTCACCAATAGTAGTCCGCATTACAGCGCCCGGTTTTATCCGTGACCCTGCCGCCTTAAATCTTACCATACAGCTTAATAGGATAATATTCCCTTATCTTATTCTAATCGGCCTCACCGCTTATACCATGGGTATACTGAATACCCTGCACCGCTTCGCAAGCTCGGCATTTGGGCCGTGCCTTCTCAATATAGCATTGATAGGAGCGGCGATATTGTTATGCCCGAGGATCGGCGTAGTCGGTCTTGTCATAGGCGTTCTCATCGGAGGGGTTTTGCAGCTGTCATTGAATATGGCGGCCATGTACAAAAACGATATCACCATGAATTTAAAAGACGGCCTAAGGCATCCTGCCGTGAAACGAATAGGCCTTCTCATGATCCCGAGGGCTTTCGGATCAGCGATCTATCAGGTGAATATATTTGTGGATACGATACTCGCGTCCCTGGCGTGGATCGTAGGCGAGGGCGGCGTGGCAGCTCTTTATTACGCGAATAGATTGATACAATTCCCGCTGGCGATTTTCGGCCTGGCTATTGCCCAGGCAGCGCTGCCAAGGATGAGCCAGGAATTCTCCTCGAACGATCTGACTAAGCTCAAGGGCACGCTGTCATTTGCCTTGAGGACAACATTTTTGATAATGCTCCCGGCAAGCGTGGGCTTATGCGTGCTCGGCGTCCCAATCATAAAGCTTTTATTTCAGCGCGGAGAATTTACCGCATATTCGGCTTACATCACGCAAAGCGCGTTATTCTTCTACACATTCGGCCTTTGCGCTTATGGCGGGGTAAAGCTTCTCGTTACCTGTTTCTATTCTATGCAGGACACGATAACGCCGGTAAAGACCGCGCTCTTCGCGGTAATAATAAATGTCGTATTGAATCTTATTCTCATGCGGCCGCTAAAACTCGGCGGACTGGCTCTCGCTACCTCTATATCGGCTGCGTCGAATTTTGTCATACTTTATGTCATATTAAAAAAACGGATCGGCCGCTTGGGGACCAGAGAATTAGTTGATTCCTTTTTAAGGATCCTTTTAGCAAGTATCATTATGGGGGCCGCGTTAAAACTTTTATCCGCTCACGCATTTAGCGTGAAAGGCTTATCTATGTCAATTGTAGTAGGCGCGATAGTTTTTATCGTATCCGCGTATATTCTCAAAGTTAAAGGGATGAGGCCTGCCCTTACATGGATCTTAAAACAATAATAAAGAATTTACCAAACTCTCCCGGAGTTTACATAATGAAAGACAGCTCCATGGAGGTTCTATACGTAGGCAAGGCCAACGACTTGAGAAAAAGGGTTTCGAGTTATTTTCAAGCCTCGCGAAGGCTCCCCGAACGCAAGAAAACGCTCATTCTTAAGGTAAAAGACATAGCTTTCATATCAACGGCAACGAGCGCGGAAGCTCTTATCTACGAAAACGGCCTCATAAAACAGCTTTCGCCGAAATATAACGTCGCGCTTCGAGACGATAAAAGCTACCCGCTGCTAAAACTTACTCTTAATGAGACTTTTCCGCGCCTTATCATGACCAGAGATAGATATGATGACGGCGCGATATATTACGGTCCTTATGCGAACGTGAAACTATTGAAAGAGGCGTTAAAGATCTTACAAAAATTATTTCCCTTAAGAACTTGCGATAAGATACCAAAACGCGAATGCCTGCAGTTTCATATGAAACAGTGCCTTGGCCCGTGTATCGGAAAGATCATCTTAGGGCGCTACGATAGTTTGGCCGCGGAGTTAAAATTATTTCTTGAGGGAAGGCGCGCGGAACTTTTAAAGCTATTAATGAATAAGATGAAAGAGTTGTCAAAAGAAGAGAGGTTCGAAGAGGCATTAGAATGCAGAGACAGGCTAGAGGCATTGAGCGCCGTCAAGGAAGGCAGAGTCGCTTATAAACCGATGGATGAACTGGAAGAGTTGAAAAGGATTTTAGGCATAAAGGGGAGGCTTAAAAGAATAGAGGCATTTGATGTTTCCAATATAATGGGCGCCGAGGCTTGCGGCTCCATGATCTCTTTCTACAAAGGCAAACCCGATAAGAATGAGTACAGAAGATTCAGGATAAAGACTGTATCCGGCATGGATGATTACGGCATGATGAGAGAGATAGTGCGCCGCAGATACGCCAGATCATTGGAAGAAAAAAAGAAATTACCGGACCTGATAGTGATTGACGGTGGAAAAGGGCATCTTGGAGCTGCCCTTGACGAACTTAAGAAGCTATCTATCGATAGCATTCCTACGATAGGGATAGCGAAAGAGTTCGAGCGTATTTATGTTAAAAATAAGAAAGGGCCTATTCTTTTGCCCAAAGAATCAAAGGCTCTTCATCTATTGGAAAGAGTCCGCGATGAGGCGCACAGATTCGCGATATCCTACCATAAGAAACTGATGTCGAAAAGAATTTGGAAAAAATCCTGAAGAACTTGACCGATTTTGAAAAGAAGGTATATCTTGCGGCCTTGAAGATTCCACACGGAGAGGTGCGCTCATATAAATGGATCGCCGCAAAAATAGGGCGCCCAAAAGCCTACAGGGCGGTAGGAAACGCATTAAACAAAAATCCATATATAGGAACAGTTCCGTGCCACCGCGTCGTAAAATCAGACGGCTCTATAGGGGGATTTGCGAAAGGGGTTGGCCATAAGAGAAAGCTGCTAAAGTCTGAATTGATTGACCGCATACCATGATATTGATATAATTATAGTCAATAAGGAGAATAGATAGATGTTAGAAGAGATAAGGCAAGAGCTGAAAAAAGTTGAGGATAAGTTCAGGCAACTACGAGGTTATCTTTGACATAGATGCAAAGTTAAAAAGGATTCAAGCTTTAGAAGGCGAGACAGCTCGCGAAAACTTCTGGGATAATCAGCAAACATCCCAAAAGATAGTTCGGGAGCTAAAGAGTTTAAAATCTATAGTTGAGCCTTTCTTGAAGATTAAGGAAGGCGTCGAAGACGTTCGCGACATTATAGGTATCGCTGAAGCTGAAGATGTAGAATCTTTAAAATATTTCAAAGAAGAGCTTTCGAAAATAAGCCGCAGGGTAGACGATCTCGAATTCAAGACCCTTCTAAATGGTGAGAACGATCCAAATAATGCCATCCTAATCGTAAACGCAGGCGCCGGCGGCACAGAGGCTTGTGATTGGGCCGCGATGATTATCAGGATGCATACGCTCTGGGCAGAATCAAAAGGTTATGAAATTACCTGGCTAGACCAGCTTCAGGGGGAAGAGGCGGGGATAAAAAACGCGATTCTTCTTATTAAAGGAGATTACGCTTACGGTTATTTGAAGTCGGAATCGGGCGTGCATCGCCTTGTGAGGATCTCGCCATTTGACGCTAATAAGCGCCGCCACACATCATTCGCATCGGTCGATTGCATACCGGAGCTTTCCGACGAGATAAAGATAGATATCAAGGAAGCGGATCTTAAGATAGATACATTCCGCGCGGGCGGTAAAGGCGGGCAGCATGTCAATAAGACAGACTCGGCTGTAAGGATAACACATCTACCTACCGGCATAGTTACGCAATGCCAGAACGAGCGTTCACAATTCAAAAATAAGACGATGGCAATGAAACTTTTGAAGGCAAAGCTTTACGAAAAAGAGCAGCGGAAAAAGGCGGAGAAAACCGCTTGTTCTTACGATTCTAAAAAGGACATTGAGTGGGGCAGCCAGATAAGGTCATATGTTTTGCATCCTTATAAAATGGTGAAGGACCACAGGACAGGATTTGAAACAGGGAACGCGCAAGCCGTGCTGGACGGAAAGCTGGACGGATTTATCGAGGCGTATTTGAAAAGCTTAAGGACGATAGCTTAATGGCCAAGGGTCAAGAATGATTAATTATATATTGAAAAAGATAGTCGGGACGCAAAACGAAAGGATCGTAAAATTATTACGGCCGACAGTCGAAGCGGTCAATTCTTTTGAACATGCCATATCTAGATTATCGGACGCTGAATTACGCGCGAAGACCGATGAATTTAAGGCAAGGATTGTCGCGCGGCGAAAAGATTATGCTGACAGGATGCGGGAGATGGAGGAGCTCTTCAAGGACGCCGCCTCTTCCGATGAGAAGGAAAAGATCAAGAGAAAGCTGCGCGATCTGAAGAATGAAATATTCGTTGATGTGCTGCCTGAGGCATTTGCTGTTGTGAGAGAAGCCGCGAAACGCGCGCTAAATATGCGCCACTTCGACGTTCAGCTTATGGGCGGCATGGTGCTGCATCAGGGCAAGATAGCTGAGATGGCGACCGGAGAAGGCAAGACGCTCGTCGCAACGCTTCCCGTTTATCTAAATGCGTTGACAGGCGAAGGGGTCCATGTCATCACAGTAAATGATTACCTCGCAAAGAGGGACAGAAACTGGATGGGCCCTGTTTATGAATTTTTAGGCCTTTCAGTCGGAGTGATATATCACGACATGGATCAGAGCGAACGAAAGAAGGCCTACGCGAGCGATATTACATACGGCACCAATAATGAATACGGGTTTGATTATTTAAGGGATAATATGGTGATTCGTCAGGAGGACATGGTTCAGAGAGGCCATAATTACGCGATCGTCGACGAGGTTGACTCTATCCTGATAGACGAGTCACGCACCCCATTGATAATATCAGGCCCTGCCGAAGAATCCACCGATAAGTATTACATTATAAATAAGATCGTCCCGCGGTTAAAGGGAAAGATAATAACCGACAAGGAAGAGATCGACGCGAAATATAAAGGCCTTGACCTGGAAAAAGGCATTGACTATGTTGTGAATGAAAAGAACCATACGGCTAATCTTACCGATGAAGGCGTTGTCAAATGTCAGGAGATGATAGGCGTTAAGAATCTCTACGACGACTTACAATCCGAGTGGGAGCATCATATAAGGCAGGCAATAAGGGCCTACACGCTTTATAAAAAAGATGTTGATTATGTGGTTAAAGACGCGGAGGTCATCATAGTAGACGAATTCACCGGCCGTCTTATGCCCGGAAGGCGCTGGTCAGACGGGCTTCATCAGGCAGTCGAAGCGAAGGAAAATGTAAAGATAGAGAGAGAAAATCAGACGCTCGCCACGATTACATTCCAGAATTATTTCAGGATGTACAGAAAACTCGCAGGCATGACCGGAACGGCCGAAACAGAAGCTGCTGAATTCGGTAAGATCTACGGACTCGACGTCGTCGTCGTTCCGACAAACAGACGTTTGATAAGGACGAACCACCCGGATGTAATATACAAGACTGAAAGGGAAAAGTTCAACGCCGTATGTAAGGAGATAGCCGAACTGTATAAAATCGGAAGGCCGGTCCTTGTCGGAACGGTTTCAATAGAAAAATCAGAACACCTAAGCGGCCTATTAAAAAGGATGGGCGTTCCTCATCATGTTCTCAACGCAAAATATCATGAGATGGAAGCCGAGATAATAGCGAAGGCAGGGCAGAAGTACGGCATTACTATAGCCACGAATATGGCGGGACGAGGAACAGATATAGTCCTGGGTGAAAGCGTTGCGGCGATGGACGGATTACACGTTCTCGGAACAGAACGCCACGAGGCTCGGCGAATAGACAACCAGCTGCGAGGCCGTTCAGGCAGGCAGGGCGATCCGGGTTCAAGCAGGTTCTATTTATCATTAGAAGACGATCTCATGAGGATCTTCGGTTCTGATAGAATTAAGCTGATCATGGAGAGGCTCGGCATGGAGGAGGGGCAGGAGATACAGCATCCTTTCATCACAAAAGCCATCGCGACAGCGCAAAAAAGAGTCGAACAGCATAATTTTGAGATAAGAAAACATCTCCTGGAATATGACAACGTGATGAACAGGCAGAGGGAGGTAATATACGATGAGAGGCGTAAAGTCTTATACGGCCTAGACCTGAAAAGTTATATTGATGGATTAATGGAAGAGATCATCGACTATGCTATCGATACATATCTTAATGAAAAACTCAGGGTAGATGAGTGGGATTTCAACGGGTTCAGGCAATATCTTGATTCAAGATTTTCAATTAAGACGAAAGACCTTAATTTAGAAGAGATGAGAGTCGTCCAAATAAAAGATGTTTTGCTCGAGCGGATGAAAAATGCGTACGCGGAAAAGGAAAAAGACCTGGGCGAGCGAATGACGCGCTACTTCGAGCGGATGATATTACTGCAGGTTATAGATACAAGATGGAAAGACCATCTCTGGGCAATGGACAGCCTTCGCGAAGGCATAGGCCTTAGGGCATACGGCCAGCGCGATCCGTTGGTGGAATATCAGCATGAGGGTTATGATATGTTCATGGATATGATCGATAGAATAAAAGAAGAGACGATCGAGTATTTATTTAAGGTAAGGGCAGTGAAGGAAGAGCAGGAAACCTCCGTATTCGATGCTTCAAAACAACGCCTGGTTCATGAAGAGAAAAACCAATTTCAGGACGCCGCATTAAGTGAGTCTACTCAAGAAGCCGCTTTTTATGAAGGGCAGCTGCCGGAACAAAAAGCGGATACATATAAGAGAGAGGCGCCCAAAGTTGGCAGGAATGACCCTTGCCCTTGCGGCAGCGGGAAAAAATACAAGAAGTGCTGCGGAAAATGAAATGTCCTACAGCGTGCAGCGTAAGTCGCACATCGCTGGTTGTCCTTTCAGCGATTTTGTTAATTTTTTCTTTTCCCGGGTTTAATATTTGGATACTTGCATGGATAGCGCTGGTTCCTTTATTCTTTGCCGTCGAAAATCAGAAACCTTTAAAAGCATTTTTAATATCATACCTGACAGGGTTTCTGTTTTTTCTCGGAACGGTTTATTGGCTGATCCATGTTACGCTTCCGGGGATGATAATAGCGGCCGCATACCTCGCGTTGTACTTCGGGTGCTTCGGCCTGATAATACGCTGTGCCGATGGATACAGCGCGCGGTACGCGGCGCTTGTTTTCTTTCCCGCGGCGTGGGTAACGCTTGAGTGGATACGCTCGCACGCCTTGACAGGATTCGGATGGCAGCTCTTAGGTTATTCACAATCGTTTAATCCGCCGGTGATCCAGATCGCCGACATATCCGGCGTCTATGGCGTCAGCTTTCTTATCGTCATGTTTAACGCGGCAATTTTTATGTTCATTAAAAATTTTAGGAAGAAGGAAGATTTTTATATTCCGCTCGCGATGTCAGCCATTCTAATGTGTGCCGTTTTGGGGTACGGGTATTACAGGCTCAATAATGTGTTTACCGGAGAAAAACTTAAAGTCGCAATCGTTCAGGGCAATATTCCGCAGGATGAAAAATGGGACAGACGTTTTGCGGATATTATAATGTCCAAATACGAAGCCCTTACAAAAGAGGCGGCCAAAGAGAAGGCGGACCTGGTAATATGGCCGGAGACATCTGTGCCGGGTTTTGTAGAAAATGAAAAGAATTTATTTGATAGAGTTAAAAATCTTGTTGTTGAGATAGATACGCCTCTCCTTCTGGGCGCTCCGCGGCGCGAAGAGACCGAAAAACAAGATATCTATTTTAATAGCGCGTATCTGTTTTTGAAGGACGGCGGCATTCAGGATCGCTACGACAAGATACATCTCGTGCCTTTCGGCGAATATCTACCTTTTAAAGACGCCCTCTCCTTCGTTCATAGACTTGCCAGAAGGCCGATAGGAGACTTCATTGCCGGAAAAGAGTTTACTATTTTTCGATTTTTTGCGCGGCGCTCGACCAAGGATAAGAATTATAGCTTCAATTTATCAAAAAGAATAGGCTTTTCGACTCTCATATGTTTTGAAGATATATTTCCGGATCTTACGCGGGAATTCGTAAAGAAGAATTCCGGCTTTCTTGTCAATATAACTAATGACGGATGGTTTGGCAGATCCGCCGCCGCGTATCAACACGCGCAAAATTCTATCTTTCGGGCCGTTGAAAACAGGATAAACGTCATCAGGGCGGCAAATACAGGATTATCCTGTTTTATCGATCAGAAAGGCCGTGTCATAGGGAAGGTCTCAAGCGCCAATAAAGACTTATTTGTAGAGGGGTTCAAGGTTCACGAAATAATATTATCCAGAACGAGAACCATATATAATATTTACGGAGATATATTAGCCTATCTATGTATGCTTGTTACTGTTTTTGGCATAGCGCGTTTTTTATGGTATAGGAAGGAGCTCTCAAGATGAAGCCTGCGATTAATATTTTATTGTATGGAATTGCCGCGTTATTACTTTTCGGCTGCGACTCTAATCAGTATCAGGTAGTGACAGGTTCCGACGGCGCGCTCTACCGCTTCAATAAAAAGACAGGCGAGCTATCGATGGTGTTGGAGGATAAAAAAACGGTCCGGCCGGATAAGGCCCATAAGAGCGCAGAGGTTTTGGCGAAGGAAGATGATTCATTGGAGAAGCCTGCGGACTGGAAAGAGTCGAGATATCCGGGGAAAAATCTTAAGGTTAGATTAGAGACCGTATGGAGGGAGAATAAGCTCTGTTACCGGTTCTCATCCTATCCGTATAAATCATTGGAGAAGATGTTTGAGAAAAAGAAACAGGATTATGTTTATAGCCTGATGAAGCCGGGCTTCACTATAGAATTAGTGGATAAAAACGGATTCATGGTTAAGGAGATCAGGATAAATATATGGAATATGACAAAGGTCCCGGGCAAGGATAAAGATGAAGAGGAGCTCGTAATGAATTCACAGGTAGACTGCACAAGGCAATCCTATCAATCGATAGGCGGCTACACTGTTAAATGGCTGCTGGACCCTGACCTTATCGAAGATGAAAAATAAAAAGCGGGCCCATAAGGAGCTAAGAGGAATAGGGGTATGTTAAGAAAAGCGTTAATAATATGCTTGGCAGCCGCTTTATTTTTTTCGACTATTTCTTTTGCCGAGAACGCGGCAAAAGAAGCCTGCGATAAAGGCGCTGAATATGCTTCGAAAGGAGATCTGGACGGAGCGATAGGCGCTTTCGGTCATGCTGTCGAAGCGGATCCTTCCTACGCCCCAGCTTATTTTAACCGCGGCAACGCCTATGAGGCCAAGTCATTGTATGACGACGCCTTATCAGACTACAATGAGGCAATTGTCCTGAAGCCTAAATATGCGGAAGCCTTTATAAACAGGGGAAACATATATTATAAAAGGGGCGAATATGATAAAGCCTTGCTGGATTACATGAAGGCGCTGGGGATAGATTCATCTCGCTCCGAGGCATACGTCAATCTGGCCCTTACATATACAAGGCTAAGTCAATACGACCAGGCCCTATTCTACTACGATAAGGCGATCGAATCCGACGACGATGCGTCTTTGTACTTAGACCGCGGCAAGGTTTACAATGAAAAAGAGATGTTCGACGACGCATTGGCCGATTTCAACAAAGCCGTCAAATTAATGCCTGACTCGTCGGACGCCTACCTTAATATGGGTTTGACCTACGCCCGTAAAGGCAGGTATGACGACGCGATACTGGAATACAATAGATCGATAGAGTTAGATTCGAAAAATGCCGAAAGTTATTTGGGCCGCGCCATTTCCTTGGCCAATAAGATGCAAAATGAAAAAGCCATGTCCGATATCAATAAGGCGCTGGAATTAAATCCGCAGTATGCGGAAGCATACCTTAATAGAGGCAATCTGTATTTTAATCAGGGCCAGAATGACCTAAGTATCTCGGATTATAATAAGGCGATAGAACTAAACCAGCAATACGCCGAAGCATATTTTAACCGGGGCGTTGTCTATGTGAAGCGGGGTGAATTCAACCAGGCGATTTATGATTACACAAAGGCGATAGATATAAGGCCTGATCACGCCCAGATATTATTTAACCGCGCCAACGCGTACTTAAGCCAGGGCGACGTTGACAGCGCCATATCCGATTTCACTAAGAGCATAGAGTCGAATAAGAACGATATAGATTATTACATAAACCGGGGCATTGCTTACGCGCGAAAAGGATTGGCCGAAGAAGCAATAAACGATTTTAAAAAAGCGTTAGAGATAAATCCGAAATCTCCGGCGGCGTTTTTCAATCTAGCCCTTATCTATGACGGCAAGATTCAATATGAGGATTCCCTTAAATATTACGCGAAGGCGATAGAAGTAAATCCTAAATATATAGAGGCCTACTTAAACCGCGGGATCATATACTCTAACCGGACACAATACGACCAGGCAATAGCCAATTTCAATAAAGCCATATCCATAGACCCTAAGAATCCCGAAGGCTACTTCAACCGAGGCCTTGTATATGATAACAACGGAAATTATGACAAGGCGCTGGCCGATTACAATAAATTTATTGAACTTAATCCAAATCACGTATCAGGCTACGTTAATCGCGGTATAATTTACGTTAAAAAAGCTTTGTATGACAATGCCATCGACGATTTTGACAAGGTGATAGAGCTAAACCCGCAATCAGCCAACGCGTATTTTAACAAAGCGCTTGTCTCGGAAAAGGTGGGTCGAATAAAAGACGCCATCGAGGCCTATAAAAATTTCATTAAGTATGCCACGCCGCAATTAGCCGCTTATGTCAATGGGGCTAAAGATAAAATATTGGAATTGGAGAAAGCCAACCGTTAAAATTGGGACAGACACCATTTTTCATGCAGGGCGATAGACAGAAAAATGGTGTCTGTCCCTAATTTTACATAAATTTTAAGATATAAAAAAGTTATTTAATGTTGATTGACTTCCCCTCTGCGTATGATACTATTTAAGTAAGTAAAATAAGTATTAAGGTTTTAGTGAGTTTAGTTAGAAAATTTAATTAAGGAAGGGGGTGAAAAAAATGGGAATAGTAGAAATTATTTTACCAACAGTAACATTAAAGGAGGCGATAAGAATGATTAAAAAATGTCTATGCATAGCGCTGACAGTATTGACTGTCACATTAAACGTGGTTCCGGCACAGGCTTACACGAACCTGCAGACGCCGGTGGCCATTAGCGCGACCGGTACGCTTGTCGGGACGACGATAGCGTTTTCCGCTACTTTAGTTGCTCAAGGGACAGGTACAGTGGCGGCAACGGTAGATTTCACAAGCCCTAGCGGAATATCGGATTCGGGAGAAGCCATTAAGATTAAGGGCGGAACCAATCAGGTGAATTCCAGGGTCATAATCTACACCGAAAATGATCTCAACACCGTTCTCCCCAACAAGGCTCCGACTGTCAATCCTGCCACAGGAGTGGACGGCGCGGGTTTAGTAGGGCAGACGGATCCGGTTTTCTCCGTGCCGCTTTTCTGGGGTACGACGACCGGTGTTAACAATGATCCGAACACGAATCCGGATTACGTTTTTGACGGTAACCTGAACGATGGCATTGGCGAGGTCTATATAGTGGACAAAAGACACACAGCTTCTTTTACCACCGTAGGATCCGCCGTTGACAACGCGACGCTTTACAGGTTCGATGGCACCGCCTACACGCCTGCAAATACGCTTAATGACGGGCTGTATCCGCAACTGTGGGACATCGATCTGTATAACTCATCCACTGTTCATACGGATGCTACTCGAGTGAGTCCGTCTCTGTATAGCAGCATAGCGACTGTCATGTACAGTATAAGAACAGGCTCAGGGACAGATGCTACTTATTACATAGGTGACGTGCCTAAAATCAGCACGTTATCGTTTGCTGACAGCATCACAGCCAGGCTTTCTAAGACTGACAGTAGTGCGGGCGGCGAGATGTATATAGCCATAGGCGGTGATTTCACAGGTAAGCCGGCGCAGGTGTATAGCACAGCCAAGTTGACCGTAGCGATAGTGCAGAACTAACGATGGATTAGCTAAACCCTCATTTTCCGGATCACTGGGAAATAGGAAAAGGCGGCGAGGAAACTCGATTTTGATCGTGACTGCAGGAGGGGTGTTTATGGATAGCGTAAGAAGATCGCTATTACAAGTTTTGTATCTGCATTATTCATGCCCAAATTACGGCAATGTCTCTTACGGAGACAGGTGTTTGAGGTTTGGTTTTAAATTGTTATCGAGTTTTTCGTCATTGCGAGGAGCGACCGCGAGGAGAAGCCGAAGCGGGAGCGACGAAGCAATCCCGCTTTTAGAGATTGCTTCGCTTCGCTCGCAATGACGTAATTTGGGCAACAATGCATTTACAGCGACATTAGGGGATGATTAAGTGCAAAACTTAAGAATAGCGCTTCTATCGGCTGGCGCCATCATAAGCCTTCTCTCATTAAGAGATGAAGGGGTGGTAACAACCGCCCCCAATACTAAACCGTTGGTGGCGGAAGCGTACCATTCGCCGCAAGATATGCAGCTGCCGCCTTTAACTACAGGGCACTTATCTGTACCTCTGCCTTCCGTAAGAATTCAGCCTCAAGTATTAACCGGTTCTCCGTCAGCCGATTCTCCCGAATACGATTCCTTAGCCCAAAATAGTTACGCTGGAACTAATGAACCGATCAAGCCCGCGGACGCGAATACCGCATCTGCCGGGCCTGCAGGAACATCCGCGACAAATAGCGGCCCGCCGGCCGCCAGCCCGCCCACGGCAATTATTTACGGCATGGCAAGTATCGACTCGCCTTCAGGCGCAAATGATAATAACGCGAGCGGCGGCAGCACAAGCGCGACAGCGCTCTGGCCCGGCGCGGACAATACGCAATCCGTTTTCCTTGAGCCCAATCCCGGCTCGCAAAGCGGCGTATTCATAACAAGCGTTACTCCGAATAGCGGTATATCGGGAACTAATGTTATAATTCAAGGAGCTGGTTTTAGCAGTAATCCTTCGAATGATATAGTTAAATTCGGCAATATTGACGCAGCTTCTGTCGATTATATATCCA
>Ga0155280_161_pt1 | contig 20050 bp, 19 predicted proteins | sample RifCSPhighO2_02_FD_106248 | JGI IMG/M metagenome (GOLD analysis project Ga0155280, IMG submission 106248) | Omnitrophica bacterium RIFCSPHIGHO2_02_FULL_46_20 | reverse complement strand
TTATTTTGAACATATTTTCAATCAGCTTTGATTCGGGCTTAATGTTCGGAAAAATTGAACCCGCCAGCTGGGCTACATCGCCTTTTACAAAGGGCTTGAGCCTTATGGTTGTGAAAACGTATTTGGCCAAGAAATCTTTTAAAATTTCGCTTATATTTTCTTTGCTGTATGCCGCTATAAACAGAGATTTCGTAACGTTGGAGATTCCCAGAAGCACCGAGAAGAATTGTAAAGTAATCTGATTCGCATAGTGGAGGTTGTCAACGGCCAAAACCAACGTCTTTTCGCCGGTAATACCAACCAATATTTTGCATAGGCCTGAAAAAAGATTGACGGCTCTTCTTTCGGGCTCCGTTTTAAAGGGCGCATTTTTGATAAGATTCTTAACGGCTGGGTATAAATATAAAATCTCTGCAAGTTCCGGGGGCATGAGCTTGGCAAGGACATCCCCGAATTTATCGGCATCTGCTGAATTTGCTATTACCCGCAGCAATTCTGCCAGTGCGGCAAGAGGGCCGCCCTCTTCTTTTTGTTCTAACTTACAAAACAGAAAAAATATATTCTGCTTTTCTGTCCAGCCGGCAAACTCTTCGAGAATTCGGGTTTTCCCGATACCGTGCCCGCCCTCCACTAATACGCGCTGTTTTTTCGCGCGCTCAAGAATTTTTTTGTAAGATTGCCTGAGAATCTCCAGCTCTTCTTTGCGGTTTACTAATGGCGGCCTAAGAAGCATCTGCCTTAATATGGTCCTGTTTTTTATTTCTGCGCCAACCGATTTATAATGAAAGATTTTATTCTTGCCGGATTTTTTTGCGGCATACAAAGCCTGATCCGCGCAATTTATCAAATCTGTCATAGATGCGCCATCATCAGGATAGGCGGCAATGCCTATGCTCAGCCCCTGACCTGTAAAAATTTTATCTTTTGTTGACCATTTGAATTGTGATGCGTCCCGCAATATAGCATCTCCTATTCTTTGGGCCTGATCCTCTTCTTGGCCTGGGAACAAAATCAGAAACTCATCCCCCGCATACCTAGCTACAATACCATTCCCAGCAACGGATTTTTCCATTATTCTGGCTAATTCCATCAGTATCTTATCCCCTACCAGATGGCCGAACGTATCATTTATTTTTTTAAAATTATCTATGTCTATCATAAAAAGAGAGGTATTTTTAGCGAAAGTTTCATCTTGAGTAATAATTTTAGGCATGTTATTGTAAATGAAGCGGCGGTTGCAAAGCTGGGTAAGATCATCCACCAAAGAAAGAGACAGCTTTTTGGTGTCTACGCTATGAAGATTTGGCATGAGCATATCCTCGAATATTTTTAAACAAATTAAACTCGTTTAAATTTATATTTAATTACCTAACTTCTTTCTGCAAAATTCCCTGCTTTGATATTTGTATTATACCTCTTTCTGCGTTCTAACATCAATCATTTTTCTCTCGTCCCTTTTTCTCTCGTCCTTGCGGGCCCAATCAATAAGAAGGCCTCTCCAGCATTCAATGCCAGAGAGGCCTTACAACATGGTGGGCCCGCAAGGAACTCTCACGTCGCTCCGGCCTCACGGCGACCAGCTATTGATAGACACGGTTAGTCTTGTTCGGCCTTCGCTCCTTAAAGGGAAACTCAATGGTTTCCCTTTAATGTATCCCTTCCTTCGCAGGCTGTGAATTCTCTTTAGGGAAAAACAGGCTGTTTTTCCCTAAAACCCTTTTCGCGGTTCTCGTCCTTGCGGGCCCAATCAATAAGAAAGCCTCTCCAGCATTCAATGCCAGAGAGGCCTTGCAACATGGTGGGCCCGCAAGGACTCGAACCTTGGACCAAGAGATTATGAGTCTCCTGCTCTACCAAACTGAGCTACAGGCCCACACTGTCTACGTCAGATGTCTGGCCTCTTGCGAAGCCCTACCACCATCTAACTGCATTGGGGGAAAGCCGCGATCCTGCCATAAGTGTTACAAGGCAAAATTATAGCATACGATAAAAATAATTCAAGGATTTATTACGGGTTATAGATTCAAGCATCTCGAGGATTTCTGACTTGTAAAAGCATGGTTTTACGTTGCCGCAGCTATAGATTTTCGATTACTGACAAATACTCTTCCTTGCTTATGCCCAGTATGCGGAGATTATTCAGAAATTGCGGGAATAACTACCGGGCGTTTGAGGCTTGCCTTACGATAGATGCGATGATCGCCACGCTGTCTTACAAATACACAGCCTATGACCCTCAAAAATTTATCAAACTTTTTGTAGTGGATAGGAGTCAGGCGGGACAAGGCAATCTTATCTCTTTTTGAGTTTGACCTACGTATATCGGGGGTTGCCAGTGTCTGGTAGGACGGCTTACTTTTGTCCAACCACATTCAATAAGCACGTCTTCCATGGTACCCATTTTGTCAACTTCTTCGAGAAAAAGAGATAACGCTTCTTCGAATCGTTTTTTCGCCTGCTCTTCGGTGTCTCCGCATGTTGACAGATCAAAGGCAGGGCTATAAGCAACAAACTTATCCCTTTCTCTGTAGAAAGCGACGTTAAGAACCACCTTTTGCATTTTTACCATCTCTCTCACCCTTTTGTAATGATACCATATTAAATGAACATTGGCAACTTATAACCATCGGTGGTTACTCGGCAACACCCATTGCGAGGAAATTTTTCAATCTCCTCGAACGTGTCGGATGACGCAATTTTCTCAATGCCTTTGCTTCGATCTGTCTCACGCGCTCGCGGGTTACTTTGAATATAGCCCCGACCTCTTCGAGCGTGCGAGGATACCCGTCTCCTATCCCAAAGCGTAATCTCAAAACTTTTTTCTCGCGCTCAGTCAATGTACCTAGGACGTCGTCCATCTCTTCTTTGAGCATCGAGTATGCGGTAGCGTTTGCGGGAGATACCGCCCTCTTGTCTTCTATGAAGTCTCCGAAGTGCGTGTCGCCCTCCTCGCCTATTGGCGTCTGAAGCGATATCGGCTCCTGCGCAATCTTTAAAATTCCTCTAACTTTATCAACCGGCATTCTCATTCTGTGAGCTATCTCTTCAGGTGTCGGCTCTTTTCCATTCTCCTGAACAAGCACCCTGGATACCCTTATCAATTTGTTTATAGTCTCTGTCATATGAACGGGAATCCTTATCGTCCTTGATTGATCAGCGATAGAACGCGTAATTGCCTGCCGGATCCACCATGTCGCATATGTCGAGAATTTATATCCGCGTTTGTATTCAAACTTGTCAACAGCCTTCATTAAACCAATGTTGCCCTCCTGGATCAAATCAAGAAACGAAAGGCCCCTATTTGTATACTTTTTCGCTATACTTACAACCAGCCTCAGGTTAGCGGCTACGAGCTCCTTCTTGTTCTTATTTAATTTTACCTCTAGCGACTTTATCAGCCTGAAGTGTTCTTTCATAAAGTCTACGGGCTCGCCGAGTTCTCTCTCTATTCTCGTCTTTTGTTTTCGTAAGAGCTTGATCTCGTCTCTGTCCCTGCTTCTTCTTGCCCGCGCCGCTTGGCTTTCTACTCTGGAATGCTCGGCAAGTAATTCGTCTATCTTTTTTATTATCTCTTCCACAACCGGCATGGCAAGGTTCGCATCTTTTACGAGGCGGCCTATGCTTGATTTTGTCCTGGCTTTTCTGAGGCTATTTGTTAAACTATCGAGTTTTCTCTTTAGCTTCGTAAGTTTAAGCTTTGGATCGATATTCAAAAATTCTTCGGGATTTACCTCTTCTTTAATAGCCTTGTTCAATATCTCAAGGGCTTTTGTCTTCGCAATAGCTAAATCCGAGACAGCATCTCTTACTTTAGCCTCGGCATCCTTTATCTTCCCCGCTATCTCTATCTCTTCTTTTCTCGTAAGGAGAGATATCTGGCCCATCTGCCTCAAATACATCTTTACGGGGTCGTCGATCTGTACGAGCCTTGAGACGCCTTCTGCGGCCGGAGACTCTTCTTTCTTCTCCTCTTGAGCTTCTTCTGCCACCGCTTCTTTTGTCATATCTTCTTCGGTATCAACAAGTTTTATATTCTCGTCGCCCAGGATGCTCAAGATATCATCTATCTCTTCAGACGAAACTATATTAACGGGAAGGATATTGTTAACTTCCTCGAAGGTAAGGTGCCCTTTCTCTTTCCCCAGCGCAATAAGTTCGGAAAGCTCCTTTGAGATCTTTCTCTTGGGGGATGCGGGATGCCCCTTCTCAACAGCCACAATCTCTTTTTTTACCTTGGGCCGAAAATTCGCTTTTTTGAAGATAGATTTCTTTCGCCTTCCAGCTCGTCTTTTCTTGCTCAAAATTCTTTTGCGCTTTAAAACTTTTTTTACCATCTTCTTTCTCTTTTTCACCATGCGCCTTCTTCAATTATGTTAGTAATAAACTTATTTCGGAAAAGGACGAGGGTCATATGTTAAAGGATATTTTAGAAAAAGTATTAACTCTAAAAGAAGGCGTGGGAGTCCGCCCTTATACCGAACTGCCTTTCAAAAGCTCCATATATTCCGTAACGAGCCTGGTAACCAAACCGTCGTCATTCGAATTATGCGCCGCTTTAATCGCATCCTGCAATCTCTCCAGCCTATCCTTCGTATTGTCTTTTTTTATCTTCGCGATACAGTCTGACAGGACTTTCTCTTTATTAGAAAGAGTCTCCGACAAATTAACGGCTTCCGATATCAGTATTGCGGCGGCGTCATTATTCTCTAAATAATTGATCAATTTAACAGGCGTTATTGCCTTCCCCTCTTTGGAAATATCCAAAACCAACTTGACTATATCTCTTATCGACGAATCCTTGAATTCTTCTAATGATAGTTTTCCTCTTACCTCCTGAATAAAGTTCCCGCCTTCGAATAGAAGCGCGAGTATCATCTTCTCCGCGCTCTTGGAATCTTTTTTGGCCTCGACAGTGCTTACGGTATAGACGCGCATCGTATAATCCGGCTTAACCTTTTTCAATTCAGTCCTGATAGATTCTTCATCAACAGATAACTTTTCTGCCAATTTTTTAATAAGATTCGACCTCAGCACGGCATTCTCGATCCGCGAAATAGTCGGGAGCATCTCACCTGCTATTGCCGCCTTCCCGTGGCCTGTCCTTATATCGAACCGCGAAGAAAGCTTAGAAAGCTTGTAGTCAAACAGGTTCTTGCTCGATTTGGTTAGCTTTATAAAGTCATCTGCCCCGAATTTTCTTATGTAGCCATCCGGGTCGAATCCCTTGGGAAGCTCGGCGATATATACATTCACACCCTCCCCGAGAAATAGGTCCATATTGCGCAAGCTTGCCGCCTCTCCGGCCTCATCAGGGTCATAGACCATTATAACTGTATTCGCGAATCGTTTTAATAACTTGACCTGATCTACCGTGAGGGCCGTCCCCAAGGTGGCGACGATGTTAGTCACTCCTGCCTGATAAGGTATTATGAAATCCAAATAGCCTTCGACTATCAATGCGTAACCTTGTTTCTTGATAAAGTCCCTAGTAAAATTCAAGCCATAAAGGTTCCTCCCCTTGGAATAAACATATGTCTCCGGCGAATTCATATATTTTGGAAGGCTTGAGTCGAGGACCCTGCCGCCGAAACCCAAAACCCTATTCTTTAAATCTAAAATCGGGAAGATCGGTCTTTTTCTAAATCTGTCGTAATAACCTCCCTTTTCATTAGATATCGCAAGGCCGGCCTTTTCTACAAAAGAGCCATGAACATTCTTCTTTTGGAAAAAATTCAAGATCCCTTCCCAGCCGTCAGGCGCATATCCTATCCTGAGCTTCTTTATCGTTTCTTCCGCGATCCCCCTTGAAGCAAGATAATCTTTTGCCGCGGCGCTTCGGGCCAAAGACTCCTGAAAAAAGGAAACGGCAAGCTCATTTATCTTATACAGTTGATTCGCTAAGGACGTTAATTCTTTCTTCTCCGATGTTAAGTGCGGGAGTTTTACGCCGGCCTTTTCGGCGAGCATCTCCACGACTTCAGGAAATTCCAGATTTTCATGTTTCATCACAAAAGAAAATGCATTTCCGCCGGCGCCGCAGCCGAAACAGTGATATATCTGCTTATCCGGACTTACTATGAAAGACGGCGTCTTTTCGTTATGAAATGGACATGGCGCCTTATAGTTTCTTCCCGCTTTCTGCAGCGGTATATAGCGCGAAATGACTTCTACGATGTCGGTTCTATTTTGAATTTGATCTATGATGTTTTCCGGTATCGGCATTCTATCTTCTTATTCTCACGTATCCAGAACATGGAACTATTCTGAAATTTTCCTTCTTTTCAAGTTCATCCAAAAGTAAATTTAACCCCAATGAGTCGCTTGCTATGTGCCCTGCAATAACAACATTGATATACTCGATCTTTGCATGCTTAAAGTGCTCCTCGCTTAAGTGCATTGCGACTATCGTTCCGACGCCTGCCTGCGATAACCTCGGGAATATCCTCTTGGGGCCTTCCGTGCCCCCTGTCATATCTACGAATATTTTTCCCGCTTTCTTTTTTGGCTCACCAATAAGAATGCGGGGGCCTGCGTTCTTCTTTAACGCATCCGTATATTCCGGCACGGCTTTTAATATATTAAGGACATTGGTTAATGTATTAGGTTTTTTCTTATCAAATATTTTCTGCAAGAAACTATTTACATGATTATCAGCCGGGGTATGGACGCATATGTATGGAATATCTAATAACTTCGCTATATCAACGCTTCTTAAATGATTGGCAGGCGCGACTGCCCGCTCAACTTCTTCCATCCTCTCTTTCAAAAGCTCTTTTCCGACCTCGATCGGGATACCTATCTTCGCAAGAGCATTTTCTTGTAAGTGCATAACATCGTAGAAGTTCGCATATGCCGCACCCTCCGGATGATGCGCCATGACCAGATCTATATCTTTGCCCTTTTCATTAAACCTGTCGGCTACCAGTATTTCTGGCCCCTCCATATCGATACCAACCATGATGGCGCGCACATCCTTTTCGGGTTCGCCATTGAGTATCCTCGTGTCAGCGTAAGGATTTACAAACCTCTCCCTGTCGTAACACTTCTCATCAACGCCCTTCAACTTGCGAAACTCTTTCTTAGCCTTTGCAAGATATTCTTTGATCTGCGCCTTCGAACGGGGGTCCTTCTCGATGCCTTTTTTGACAACAAACCTATAGATGTCTATTAATTTCATCTTACTTCCTCCCGATTTTATATTTCAAGATTTATGTACATATGCCAGATGATGCTCTCACTATATATGAGATGGCTTATCGGCGGGGACATTCTTTTCTTTCTTGTTTGACTTCGGGGATATCGATTTATCCGACATTAAATTTTTCGCGATAGTATCCTTAGTTAACGCAGGCTCTCCGGCCTTTATTGTCGGCAGGAATCTCGATAACCTTGAGTAGATCTCGGGCCCTGCCATCAAAACATATTTCCCTGTAAGCGACTTATCTCTTATAGACCATTGTAGATACGATAATGGCATCAATGCAAGTATCATCAGGACTACACCTGTGATTATATAGGCACGCATCATACCTACTACAAGGCCGCCGAATTTTTCTATAATAGGATGCCATTCCACCTTAAGGATCTTCTCAGGCAGCTTCCCCAAAAGTTTAACTGCCAAACCGACCACAACAACCAATACGAGAAAGCTAAAAAAATTCGATATTTCCGCGGGTATACTGGCTACGTTCTGGGAAATAAATGAGCCTATCCTCATATAGTAATGCAGGCTGACCATCGCGATCACGACACTCCCTATAAACGGAAATATTTCATGGCTCAGGCCTTCCCTGAAAGCAACATAACTCATTCTTATCATTATAATTGCGACAAGGACGTCTACCCAGTTAATCTTTGAGATTATTTCCACAGATTAGCCTTTTGAAGATAAAAAGTCTTCTTAGTATATCATATAATTATAGTATTGTCAAGGTGATGGAAAATTCGGTTTTAAGGCTATGGGGGCTAGGTCCTGGTCATGTTCCAGCGCTGGAACTTACGGCGTTCTTTGATATGCATAAAGCGTTTTATTAAGGCGACGTCCTTCTTCTTTATCTTGGTAAAGTATACTCCTATCCTGTAATGCCATAAGGCCTTAGTAATGCATGAAGTTACGCGGCCGAACATCTCAAGTGGTTCCTTGCGTTTCTCGGAGGCTTCCAGCGCAAAGACAAGCGGATCTATCTTAATAGCAAGCCTTGTGCCTACGGGCATGCCATTAGGCGAGTCAAGGCTGCAGCCGCCGATACTGATATCGAGTAAAGACACTTTTACGGGGCCTACCGGCGGCTTAAGTTTAGCGGCGTTCTTGGGAGCCTTCAATACCTCATACTCCGCTATGGTACGAAGCGTCTCCCTCTTTTTAATCCTTCTATCAAGAAGCATTTCAAGTCCTCAATAGTTAGAGTAAGGATACATTATAAATTTTTCCGACGGTATTTATACGTGATGGAGCCGCGATTTTAAGAATCTAGACTCCAGAACCGACATATCCCGGCTGATTTCGCCGCATAACTTTTTTGCTTTTTTATAAAGAATGTATTTTGATACCTTCCTACCGAACATATGATACAGCCTTCTTGTGGCAGTATACGGCATTAGGCACCTCCCTTTATTTTATTAAAGAATTTTTTGCGAAATTTATCTTAAAGGAATGCAGGAACGCGATAGTGTATATGTCTTTGCCAACAACTGCGTAGAAGATACCGAAAATCTTACAGATAAATTTATCGATACCGAGAGCGTCATTGTGCTCTTTCATTATGTGTAAGCGCCTCTTGACCGGCTCTTCCCTGGACTCCTGAGAATTGGCCCATCTCTCTAACTCCTCATCGCTATGTAGATTATTAATGTCCTTTATAAAATAAAAAGACCTTCTCTCTGTCCTTGCGACAACACCATCCCGCTCAAAGACCTCCCTTAATAGAATGTCTTTTTTTCTGGATTGTATTGAAGTTAGGTTTTTGAATAATACTTCTCGCATAGCGTCACCCTTAAAAACAATCGCGGTAGTATAATAAACTTTTTAAAACTTTTTAGTTTAGGCTTAAAAAAAATTTATTCTTCTACTATATCTCAAATTCCATATTTGCTGTTATATTGGTATATTATATATAAAATATGTCTTGACCAGTCTCATATAAAAGTATACCTGACTTATTGGAGTGAGTCAAGGCAGTAAATCTAACTTTTTTGAATACTAATTACTTGCGAAAAAGCATTGTCTTATTCTCTACCCTTTTTATGAGCCTTTTTATGTTTTCTTTATGCTTATACGTATTTAATAAACAAATGATTACACAAAAGATTACGACATAAAAAGATTCATTTAAGATTGCCGCGCATATCGGTAAAGATATCCCGAACGCAAGCGATCCCAAAGATACATAATTTGTAGGGATGAATATTGCGAGCCATACCAATAATGAGATCAGAAGCGGAATGGGCGCGAGGACCGCTGTCACGCCTATTGTGGTCGCGACACCCTTTCCCCCTTTTAATTTTAAAAAGACAGACCATACATGGCCGAATATCGAGATCAACCCCAAGAAGGCCTTGAAAAAGACATAATCGATATTCATGATGAATGAATAATAGAAGTTCGCGACCACCGTCGCCGCTAATACACCCTTACCTATATCTATGAATAGCGTGAGTAGGCCCGCTAACTTACCCCCTATGCGGTAAACATTAGTCGCGCCCACATTTTTAGAGCCGGCGTTTCTTATATCGACGCCTGTAAAAATCTTTGTCATCAAAAATCCTGTCGGGATCGAGCCTAAAAGATAAGCGGATACGGCCGCTAATAAAAATGCTGACACTGAAACCATCGCTAAACCTTTCTGGTATTTTTTGAATTATTTTCGCTCAATACCCTGCTGCCTTTAGTCATATAACCAATGCCTGACATTATCGTAAACATGGCCGCCGTGTTCCATATGTAAACGGAATGTTTGAATTGAATAAGGATACTAACTATGGTTATCATCTGAAAAAAGGTCGTTACCTTGCCCAAGATGCTCGGCTCTATTTTCACATCGCCCTTAACGACGTATATCATTATCGAACCTAATACTATTATGGCGTCGCGCGAGATAACTATTATAGGAACATAAGGTGGAAGCCTTAAATGAGCGGGCAGACCATTGACCAGCGCTAAACATATGAAAGCGCTTATCAATAAAATCTTATCCGCGACCGGATCCAGGATAGTCCCTAAAAGGGTTTTTTGATTACGTGTTCTCGCGATAAATCCATCCAATCCGTCCGAGATTATGGCCGCGGCAAAGAAAGCAAGCGCGATATTCATTCTTCCATATACTATCGCAGCGATGAATAGCGGCGTAAGGGTTATCCTTGTTATCGTTATTTTATTTGCGAGGTTCAACATCTTATTTTATAATCCGCATCCTTTGCAGCGGCCAATATACGAATACCGCCCTACCTATTAAATTCTTCTTTGGTATGAACCCCCAATACCTCGAGTCCCTTGAGTTAGCGCTGTTATCGCCTAGCGCATAATATGAGCCCTTTGGGACGGTTGTGGGCTCTCCTTCCTTACCATAGTTTCCTTGATTATAGTAATATTTAGATTGGATAGGTATAGAACCATTCAGCGCCCTGCCGTTTATATAGATATTTCCATCTTTTATTTCAACAGTCTCGCCCTCAAACGCTATCAATCTTTTAACAAAATCTTTAGTCGGAGTTTCGGGAGAAACAAAAATTATTACATCCCCTCTTTGAGGGGCCTTTAAGGCCGGGAGTCTTACGTTTGTAAATGGTATGCGCGCGCCATAGACTAATTTATTTACAAATATCCTGTCGCCTATTTCAAACGTGGGTATCATCGAGCCCGAAGGTATTTTGAATGCCTGGACAAAAAATGCCCTTATTATTAGCGCGAGTATCAGCGCGATTATTATTGACTCAGCCCATTCCCTTATCTCCGACCTGATTTTATCCCTGATCATTTATATTCGCCCTCTTAAACTTATCCCTCGCTGTCGTTCGGGAACTCTCCCCTCACCCCTTCGCTTCGCTCAGGGCAGGCTCTAACCCTCTCCCCATTGGGGAGAGGGAACTATTATAAGGATTAAGCTGTTTTCAGCGCGGCCAGAAATGCTTCCTGCGGTATCTCGACCTTGCCGAATTGTTTTAAACGCTTCTTGCCTTCCTTCTGTTTTTCCCAGAGCTTTCTCTTTCTTGTGATGTCACCGCCGTAACATTTTGCAGTTACATTCTTTCCTAATGCCTTTATCGTTTCCCTGGCTATTACCTGACCGCCTATCGCTGCCTGCAGAATTATCTGAAACAGGTGGCGGGGTATATTTTCTTTTAATTTTTCTATTATTGCCTTACCTTTCGCGTATGCCCTGTCCTTGAAAACGATCGATGAGAGGGCATCGCATACTTCTTGGTTTATTAGGATATCCAATTTTACTATCTTTGTAGGCCTATAGTCCAGCAATTCGTAATCCAGAGAGCCGTAACCTCTGGTCGCGGACTTGATCTTATCGTAAAAATCTACAATGACTTCGGCGAGAGGAATATCATAGACGATTTGAGCTCTCTTATCATCAAGATACTGCGTCGACACATAAATGCCGCGTTTAGATTCAGAAAGTTCGAGCATGCTGCCAATGTATTCCTTCGGCAATATCATATACGCTCTTACATACGGCTCTTCCACCGATTTAGTCTCTCCGGGGCTTGATAATTTCATCGGGTTGTCTACTTCAATCACCTCGCCTTCTGTTTTAGTTATTTTATATATTACGCTGGGAGTTGTAATGATTAGATTAAGATCGAATTCCCTTTCAAGCCTCTCTTGTATTATCTCCATATGGAGAAGCCCGAGAAAGCCGCATCTGAAACCCATGCCTAAAGAAGCCGATGATTCGCTTTCGTATACGAATGAAGCGTCGGAAAGCCGCATCTTATCGATAGCGTCTTTAAGAGCGGGAAAATCAGCGCTATTGACCGGATATATGCCGCTAAATACCATCGGTCTTACTTTTTTATAACCTGGCAGGGCCATAACAGCGGGATTATCTGCGTCGGTTACAGTATCGCCTACTGAAACTTCTTTTGCGTCTCTGATATTGCATGCTATATAGCCTACTTCGCCGCATTTTAATTCATTTACCTGTTTGGGGCGCGGCGTAAAAATACCCACTTCTAAGATGTCGTACGTTTTCCCGCTCGACATCATCATGATCCGGGTGCCTTTCTTGAGAACGCCGTTCATCAATCGCAAAAGTATTATAACGCCTTTGTACGCGTCAAATTTTGAGTCAAATACCAACGCCTGTAACGCGTTTGACTCATCGCCTTTAGGCGCCGGGATTCTTTTTACTACTGCCTCCAGTATCTCTTCAATACCGACGCCTAACTTGGCGCTCGCTAAAAGTATGTCGGATTTTTCTAACCCTAGAATATCCGAGATTTCATGCTTTACCTTTTCTATTTCTGCATTGGCGAGATCTACTTTGTTTATGACCGGAATGATTACCAGATTATGCTCCATCGCAAGATAGAGGTTAGCGACAGTCTGAGCCTCTATGCCCTGGGCGGCATCGACGACTAAAAGGGCGCCTTCGCACGCGCCTATAGATTTCGATACCTCATAGGTAAAGTCAACATGGCCTGGCGTGTCTATCAAGTTAAGCTCATAAGCGCTGCCGTCTTTGGATTTATAGTTTAAACGGACTGCGCTCGCCTTAATAGTTATACCTCGTTCCCTTTCAAGGTCCATGTCGTCGAGCATCTGATTGCGGAAGTCGCGTTCGCTTATCGCTCCGGTAACCTGAAGGAACCTGTCGGCGAGCGTGGATTTGCCGTGGTCTATGTGGGCTATTATAGAAAAGTTCCTTATTAGGGATCCGTCCATTAAATCCTTAAATATTTTGTACTACTCTTTTCCCTGCTTTCAAAATGGCAAAAGCTCTCTTTTCACTCGGCGCTTCGGCATATATCCTAACGATCGGCTCTGTGCCGGAAAGTCTAATCATAAGCCAGGAACGGTCTCGGGCTATGAATTTATAACCATCATAATCTTTTATCTCAACTACGTCTTTATCAAGAACTTTTTTAACAGGATTATTCTTTAAATAATTCATTAACTTATTTTTCTTTTCATCCGGTATTCTCATGTCAAGGCGCCTGTATTCAAACGTGCCATATTCTTCTTCAATGTCTTTTATTATCCTTTCGAGGGTTTTACGTCTCATGGCCATCATCTCTAAGATCAGCAAGCCTGAAAGTACACCGTCTCTTTCCGGTATGCAGCCCTTGAATGCCACGCCGCCGGTCTCTTCGCCCCCAACGAGAACATCCTCTTTTTGCATTATCTCGCATATATATTTAAAACCCACCGGCGTTTCATGAGTTTTAAGTCCATATTTTTTGCATATCTTCTCTATTAAGACGGTTCCGCATATCGTCTGCACTACATCGCCGCTCATCTTTTTATCTTCCAATAGGTGAAGCAAGAGTATCGTCATGACCTTGTGGCCGGTTAGAAGTTTTCCGTTCGATAGGACCACGCCTAGCCTATCCGCATCGCCGTCTGTGGCTATGCCGATCGCGTATTTATTTTTCTTCGTCTTATCTGCGAGCTCTTTTAAGTTAGGCATGATCGGTTCCGGATTTATACCGCCGAAGCCGGGATTAATTTCATTATGAATTGTGTCCACTTTGCATTTGCCGCCCTTAAGAAGATCCTCTATGTAAGAATTGCCCGTTCCGTACATAGGATCCGCTAAAACCTTAAGTCTGGTTTTCTTCAATAAATTCAGATTAACATATTTTTTTATAAATCCAAGATACCTCGGTATTATATTCTCGGCTGTAAGGATACGGCTTTCTTTTAATTCCTGTAAACTTTTACATTTTATTTCGTTTATACCTAAAAGGCCTTCTATCTTTTTCGTTATAACAGGGCTTGCGGAGCCGGAGTAATAAGCCTTGTACTTAATGCCATTATATCTTGCGGGGTTGTGACTGGCGGTTATTACTATGCCGCCGATTAAATTTTTATCCTTTATCGCATAACTTACCGAAGGTGTGGGGCTAGGCCTGTCAGCGATTATCGTAGGGATATTGTTTGACGCCATAACACAGGCTGTAAGTTCCGCGTATTTATCCGAGAGAAATCTTGTATCATAACCTACTATTATTTTGAAGCTGCGGTATTTCAAGATACCTTTTTGACTCAACACATAATCTGCCATGGCTTGCGCAACCTTTTTTACATTATGAAAAGTGAACTCATCGCCTATGACAGCCCTCCAGCCGTCAGTGCCAAACTTTATCTCTGTCACGATATACGCCTCCAATTTAAGGACATCATCCTCTAAGTTTATTTATAGCTAAAGCATAATCCTTTGCGCCGAAGACGTAGCTTCCCGCGACGAGCACATTTGCGCCGCTTTTTAAACAATCACGCGCGGTCATTTCGTTTACGCCGCCGTCTACTTCTATATCTTTCTTAAAAATTTTACGCAACTCTTCTATCTTGGGAAGGCAATCTAATATAAAGCCCTGGCCGCCAAAACCCGGCTCAACTGTCATGATAAGGACCATGTCGACCATTGAAAACACATTTTCAATAGATATTAGATCGGTCTTCGGCTTTATCGAAATACCGACTTTCTTTTTATAATACCTTATAAGTTTTATGACCTCTTTGGGGTCTTTTTCTATTTCTGAATGAAATGTGATGAAATCGGCGCCTGCCTTCACAAAACTTTCTATATACTTTTCAGGGCTCTTTATCATCAGGTGCACATCAATAGGTAATTTTGTAACCGGTCTTATTGACTTCACTACAATAGGCCCTATAGTTATGTTCGGAACGAAGTGACCGTCCATTACGTCGACGTGTATCCAGTCTGCCCCGGCCTTCTCCACATCTTTGATCTCCTGGCCCAATTTTGAAAAATCCGCTGAAAGTATGCTAGGCGCAATTATATTCTTTAGCATCATAAGCCTCCTTCTTTAATCCCTTTAAGCAAAGTAGAATCCTAAGGCCGCGTAGAGGGGTTAAGCCTTTTGAGATGTTATCGCGTAAATTCTTCCGATGTCTTCAAGCGTGACGACTCCGACGGCATGACCGTTCCTCATTACCGGCAGGGCTCTTATGCTGTTCTCTTCCATTAACTTCTGTGCCTTTATAAGCAGATCCGCATCCGTCACTTTTGGAAAGTCTTTACTCATGACATCCTTAACTAATGTCCGCATGCCTAAACTATGAATCCCGGAGATTATCTCGTGTCTCGTCACAAACCCGACCATTTCGCCGCCTTCAAGGACAGGAAAATCCTCCTGATGGGAGTGAAATATGAGTTCCAGGACTTTCGCTAATGTCGTATCGCTGTTCAAAGTAAAAAAATCGGCAGATAGTATATCCCGAACCCTGAATTTTTTCAAGGTCTCTTTTAAATCTACCTGCAGTTCCTCGTTCGATGCGGCTATATATATAAAAATCGCTATAATGATCAATATTACGTTAAAACCCACTATGCCAAAATAAGCGAACCCTAACGCGAATAGATGACCTAGATTAACCGCGATCTTAGTCGCTTTTTGATAACTCATTCTTTGCGCGAGAAGCGCCCTTAACACCCGGCCTCCGTCCATCGGAAACGCGGGGATGAGATTAAAAAGCGCCAATATCAGGTTTATCCAATATAGGTATGCTATGGTCAATGGCCATGTAGCGGTCGAGAACGGCCTATGAAAAAGCGTTTCGGGGCCTAAGAGACTTTTTAAAGGATAATAAAGCACGGCCACGACCGCGATATTGAATAGAGGGCCGGCGATAGAAATGAAAAATTCATGGATCGGCTTTTCAGGCATAGACGTCATGGACGCGACGCCGCCTATGGGTAACAGCGTTATTTCGCGCACCTGTATTCCGAAACGCTTCGCCACAAGCGAATGGCACAATTCATGCAGAGTAACGAAAAAGAATACTCCGATCATGAGAACTAACCATTTTATTCCGCCCGAAAGGAACAATACTAACAGTAGTAAAAAAGTAACATGGATATTTATGGATATCCCGAATATTCTGAATAATCTAATCGAGCCCTTCATCCCGCTCATTCTCCTATTCTAACCCGCCTTTAAGAATGGGCGGGATTCATTACAGATACAGCGCCTCCAATACGGCCTTCTCATCTTTGACAGGGCCTATTACGGCAAGGTTCATATTCTTATCCGTTAAGATGTCTTGCGCGACTCTTATCAAATCATCCTGATTCACCGATTTTATCTTCTCGATAATATTTTTTGTATTAAATTCTTTCTCGCCCGCCGCGATCTTCTCTCCCAGCCACAGCATAAGGCTCATGGTGTCCTCTAACGTAAAAAGGAGCTGCCCCTTATAAAATTCCTTTGCCCTTTCAATCTCTTCCTTCGATACGGAATTCTTCTTTATAGAATTTAATTCTCCGAATATAGCCCTAAGAGCCTTAATAAGATTTGCTTCATCAAGCCCTGCCCCGATAACAAAAGCGCCCGCGTCTTCATACCGGCGCACGCTGGACGATATCTCATAACAAAGCGCAAGTTCATCCCTTACTATATGAAAAAGCCGCGATGACATATTCGCGCCGAGTATTATGTTCAAAAGGCTTGCCGCGTATCTGTCGGGATGGAAACGGTCGGGACAGTGGAATCCTAACGCCATGTGCGTCTGCTCGGTCTCCTTAGAAATCAGATTCAGAACCGGCCCGCGCTGAAGCTTTGTCGCGCTTTTAAATTTCGGGGCCTCTTTGCTGGGGACTTTTGAGAAATATTTTTTTGACAGGGGTAAAAGTTCGTCCTCTTTTATCCTGCCTGTGCCTATAAGAAGCATATTATTAGGATTATAAAATCTCTCCTTATACGCGGCTACATCTTCTCTCGTTATGGAATTGACCGATTCAACGCTCCCTGCAAGGGGCAGCCCCAGGGGTTGCTTAGGCCACAGCATCTCGCTTAATATCTCATGGACATACTGCGCGGGTACATCTTTATACATATTTATCTCTTCTATGATGACGCTCTTTTCCTTCTCGACCTCTTTAGCATCGAGCCGGGGCTGGATGACCATATCGCTTAATATGTCTACGCCGAGCTGGGCATCTTTCGCTAATAATTTTACGAGATAACAGGTGAACTCCTCGGTAGTAAAACCGTTAAGACTTCCGCCGCGTCCCTCTATCTCCTCCTTTATCTTCTTCATATCTCTGGTCTTCGTGCCTTTAAAGAGGCTGTGTTCTAATAAATGAGTTATGCCGTTATTATCTGCATCCTCATACCTCACGCCTGCCCGTATCCATATTCCGAATGATACAGACTCCATATGGCTCATAGGGTTGGTGGCTACCGTAAGACCATTATCAATTTTTTCGATAGATGCCATTAAATTTAACCTTTCGTTTTCTTAGAGTCAATGTAGCTTTGTAAAATAATTTGCGCCGCTAGTTTATCGGTAAGCTTCTTGCGTTTTGCTCGGCTCATGTCGGCTTCCAGCAGCACGCGCTCCGCCTGCATGCTCGTGAGCCTTTCGTCCCATGTCTTGACAGGGACAGTGACTACCTTAGAAAGCTGATCTATGAACTCAATGGCCTCTTTAGTCTTTGCGCTGTAGGTGCCATCCATATTCAGGGGTAATCCGACGATAATTTCTTCAACACCATTCGCCTGCGCCAATCGGGCGATCTCTTCCATGTCGCTCTTTAAATCCTTCCGATTTAGCGAAGTCATGCCATGGGCTATCAGCAACAACTCGTCGCTGACAGCGATCCCGACCCTCTTTGTCCCGAAATCTATACCCATTATCCTCATCTAAACGCCTTCTTTGCGGAATTTATCCCGCTCCTTTGGCAGATTTATTCTTATTTCCGCCTATAATATTTTGTTTGTTTACCCATTATGTTTAATATCGCCACATACGGCTTTTTGCCAAAGGGGCGGGATTCATAATATCTTTACCACTTTCCCGTTTTTTTCGACAAAGAGCTTACCTTCTATATTCAGTACCTTTTTAAGGCTATCAAAGCTGCCGATATCTTCCCAAAGGTAAGACCCCTTAATGCAATATATATTATTCGCCTTTTCCATGATCGCATAGTCCACAGATATGTCCGGCAGTGTCTCATAACGCTCATCGATTTTGCGTAAATCTTTTAATCCGCCGTATATGTCGCTTGCAAATGTCCTTATGGCGTCCAGGAATGTCGTTGCCTTAAATATAAACGTGCCTGTATTCCATAAGTAAGCTCCGTCTTTCAGAAATTTTTCTGCTGTCTTAATGTCAGGTTTCTCAACGAATCCCGCTACTTTGTATATCTTGCCCCTTGTCCCGCCTGCTCGGCATGGCTTGAGATATGGCGAGCGTCCCTCGACCCTTATATAGCCATATCTGGTTGCGGGGAAGATAGGCCTCAATCCTATCGTTACCAAGGCGCTTGGATTCCTATCGACGAAATCAATGCCCTTCTCTACGGTATTTATATATACACGCTCATTGCCTATATAATGGTCTGCCGGCAGCACGATCATAATTGTATCCGGACACCTGTTCTTTAAAGCCAGCGCGGCCAGGGCTATCGCAGGAGCGGTATTCCTTGGAATTTTTTCTAATAAAAGATTATTTTTTGATATGTTCGGGAAGTCCTTTTTGACAAGGCGCGAGCTGCGCCTATTTGCGACAACGGCTATATTCTGCTCCGGTATTATCTTTTTAATCCTGTCTATAGTCTTACGAAAGATGGTTTTGTTGTCTTTTGTGACCGATAAGAACGGTTTGGGCCGGGATGGTTTTGAGAGAGGATTAAGCCGCTTGCCGACACCCCCAGCTAGTATGACGGCGTAAGCGCGCTCATTCGGCCGTTTATTCACGATGGATCGCCTTCGCTAAACTTTTCGAAAAACTGGAGACTTTTGAAAGCATGTTTTTATTATTTCTCGCATTATCAGCGATCATCTTGACTATCGCGCTGCCGACAATCGCGCCATCCGCTATTCTTACGATATCCCGCGCTTGTCGTGGAGCGGATATGCCAAAACCTACCGCAACGGGCTTTTTTGTAATAGACTTTATCATGCGCACATTTGAGGCAACTTCTGGCGGGAGATTCTGCCTGGCGCCGGTTACGCCGGTCAAAGACACATAATAGATAAAGCCTGCGGAATTTTTTACAATCTCCTTTATCCTTTTTCGAGTAGATGTCGGCGCGGCCAAAAATATAGTCGCTATTCCTTCTCTTTTAGCGTATCGGATCAAATCCCCTGCCTCTTCATAGGGCAAGTCCGGAATTATTACTCCGTCAACGCCTTTGTGTTTACAACTCTTAATAAATTTTTCAACGCCGTATCGTAAGACCGGATTGTAATAAGTCATGAATACTATCGGTATATCTGCCGCTTTTCTCAAAATACCGGTCATTGTGAATATTTTCTTTAAGGTAACTTTATTTTGAAGAGCCCTATGGGAAGCTGCCTGTATTACGGGACCATCCGCGAGCGGGTCAGAAAAAGGTATGCCAAGTTCGATTATATCCGCTCCCGCATTTTCAAGCGTCAAGACTATTCGTTTAGTCGCGTCCAAACTAGGGTCGCCGGCAGTTATATAGGCGATAAATGCCTTCTTATTTTCCTTCTTCAGTTCTTGAAATTTTTTGTCTATTCTATTCATCCTATATTATCCTTTTTATTCTCCATCTCCCTTAACATTATCGGATAGTTCAAAATAAGTTCATTATTCAAAAATACCTCTACCCAATACTTCCCCGGATCAGGAAACAATAGATTATTAAACCTTGATATAATTGTATGATGCGTATCTATGTCGCTCAGCTGAAAAGGCTGCTCTTCTGTCTGAAAGACCACCGCCTTATCTTTCGTGTTAATGATTCGTATCTTCTGCGTAAATGAGCCCTCTCCCTTACACCACCTGTTAGCGACAAATAGGGTGTGGTGGCGCGCGGGAAATTCTTTGGCGTTTATCGCCTCGAATATTCCCAGAAGCATAAACTTGCCATTATCCTCGCGTCTC
>Ga0155280_158_pt1 | contig 20472 bp, 21 predicted proteins | sample RifCSPhighO2_02_FD_106248 | JGI IMG/M metagenome (GOLD analysis project Ga0155280, IMG submission 106248) | Omnitrophica bacterium RIFCSPHIGHO2_02_FULL_46_20 | reverse complement strand
AGAAAGAAGAATAGACATCGGTTAGGCCCGTTTCCAACAAGGCTCTATATCCCGAATGGCCATATCTATCGATATAAAAGGAAGCCTCCTGATTTTGCGGGATAAATGTGCCCAGCAAAGAAAGCGCGGCGATTATAGCGAGCAGCCATACGGCCAGCTTTACCGAAGAAAAAAACTTCCAGATCACGGTATGCTTTCGGCATGGGATGAGCAAACAGCGGGTAATCTTTATCTCTTACGCCTTGTATACCTTCACACAACACTGCTTGTGGATGGCCTGGCCTGAAAGGGGGTCTGCCTTGCATGGCCTTAAGACCGTATCGGATGTGCCGGCATCTTTGGCAATCTCTCCAAGCGCCCAATGGCCAAAACCATGCTGTAAACCCACAACCTCAGGATGCATCCCTTTAGTCAATTTGACTTTTGCCTTCACCCTGCCATAGATAGATTCAACCCATACCAAGTCGTCATTGTTCAGGCCCATCTTTTCGGCCGTCACGACATTGACCATCAGAGGATTATCCGGCTTTAACTCAACCAACAACGCGTTATTCTGCGTGCGCGTGTGAGTATGCGACGCCTCTTTCCAGTTGATGAGATAGAGCGGATAATTTGCGTCCGGCTGCCAATCGCGCGGCTCGTAAACCGGCAGCGGATCTACGGGCCTACCCCATGCGTCCTTCTTCTTGGCAAAATCGGCATTGTAAAATTCGACCTTCCTTGAAGGCGTGGAAAATCCATGGACCGCGGCGCCGCCTTCTATAATCAACCCGATCGGTTTGTCTTTAGCCCCGTCTGGTTTCTTAGAATATGCGATATTGCCCTCCAGAATAGAATCGGCGAGTTTCTCAGGAGAAATCGCATCTTTATATTTTTCATAGCGCGTGCCGCTTTTGCTCACCCATACCGCGCCGGGAAGCGCCTTCAATTCCTCCAAAGTCATCTTTGGCGCGCCCTCTTTTAGCTCCTTAGAGAGGAACTCCTCATACCATTTCGTCTTATCCGCGATACGTTCGCCCGACATCCGGCCTACCCAAAAGATATCATTTCCATCGGCTTCTTTCAATCCCAGCCTTCTTCCCAATTCGGTAACGAACTCGTATTCAACGGGTTGCCCGAATATGGGCTTTACCACGGGCTGCCTTAAGCCTAACACCGGCCATGTTACCCAGTGGGTATTTAAGTCGTAGCGTTCTAAATATGTGGTCCCGGGAACTACGATATCGGCCATAAGCGCTGTCTCAGATAAGAATATATCATTTACCACTACAAACTCCAAATTCGCCAATGCCTTCTCCACTGTCTTGAGGCCTGGCACAGACATCATTATGTTCTGAAAGACGATCATCGCCATCTTAGGCTTATATGGACCCTTACCCTCAGCCAAATCAGAGAAAGCTTGGCAATATATCCCTGACTTGTGGCCAAATGGATATAATTCTTTCAATTGGTCAAACCTCTTCTCCTTTAGGGTCTTGTTTGCAATTTCGTCTGGCTCCACTTCAATATGTTTATTGCCCTTATTATCCGGAATTAACAGCGTACCGGGCCGATCGCAGCCTCCGACCAAAGCCGCTAAAATCGCGATCGCCCTTCCACCCTGAACACCATTGGAATGTTGTCCAGGCCCTGACCAGACATCCACAACCTGCGGCTTCGTCGCGGCAAATTCAATGGCGATCCTCTCAATTGTTTTTGCCGGGACCGTAGTAATCTTTTCAGCCCACTGGGGCGTCTTATCCTTTACATATTCCGCGTACTTCTCAAAGCCAATTGTCCAGTCTTTGATAAATATCTCATCGTAAAGCTTATCGCGGATTATCACATGGCCCATTGCCAAGGCCATTGCCCCGTCAGTTCCGGGTATAATGGGAATCCATTCTTGTGCCTTATTAGCAGTATAAGAAAGATATGGGTCAACCACTACCATCTTCGCCCCGTTTTCAATTCCCCGCGTAATGATTCGCGGCAGATGCGACCATTTGGTCGCGGATAGCGGATTCCAGCCAAAGAGGAGGATGTACTTTGACTGCAGCGCGTCCATTAACGGCCTGTCGAGGCCCATCACCATTTTAAAAGAGGCTTTACGCGCCGTATCGCAAAGATTCGAATGCATGGAATAATTTGGGGTGCCGAAGAGCTTGCAGAAATCACTTTGAATATGCGTGAATGAGTGGTCCTCAGAAAACCACAGGAGCTTATGCGCCTCGCCATTATCGCGAAGCCCTTTTAATCTCTTTGTAATCTCGACATACGCCTCTTCCCAGGAAATCTCTTTCCAGCGAGGATCGACACCTATCCCCTTCTTAGGATTCGCGCGCTTTAACGGCTTCTGCAGCCTATCCTTATCATAAAGAGTTGAAATCCCCGCGTTTCCTTTGGGGCAAATACATGTGCCCTCTTTCTCTACGTTCTCGAAAAAATCAGTAGAGATATTGGAAAAATTATTCGGATTGTATGGATTTGGGTCTATCTTGACCAGTTTGCCGTTGACTACACGGCACATGATTCCGGATTGGCCTCCGCACATATTGCAGCAGGAATAGATAAAATCGCTCTTCACCTGCGTCAATTCGCTTTCTTTAATTTTAGCCTGCGCGGTTGATACAAATTTTGCCACGCCTGAAACCGTTCCAACAGCAACGCCGGCCAATTTTAAAAATTCTTTGCGCGTTAAGGTCTTTGTCTTCATCGCCTTTCGCCTCCTTCCAGCATCGGGATGACCTTTGCAGCCGCAATGAAAAGCACGGCGCTTAAAGCAAAAAGGCCTGTCACCAGTAAAAATTCTACTCCTGTTGGACGGTAACTATAAGGGATTCTCAAGTTCATCAAGGCTGGATGGAAAAAGGAAGGCAGGACTATGTCGATCCTTTCAGCAAAAACTCCTAGAAAAGACAATAGCGATGCTGTCCCCACGCCTGTGATAGTCTCGCCGAATCTAGAAATGATTATTAAAAATGGGATGATGATCCCCAGTCCAATATCAAACCAAAATATGCCGGCGAATTTCCCGGTGAAAAGTTCTCTCAATACCACCGTGTGCGTAGGAATATTTGCAAAGCCGGCAGTTAGAAATTCGCAAAATAGAAAATAGAAAAGCACGGGCAGAAGTCCCTTAAAATATTTACCCAGGCTTATGATCACATCGTCATCGAAATGGATGCCCAAAAACCGTCTAGAAAAAAGCATAGTCACAAGCACGCAGGCCAATCCAGACACAAGCGCTGAGATGATAAACAGAGGCGCCAAGATTGCTGTATGCCAACCTGCCTGTGATTTCATTAAACCAAATATCCATGCTGTGATTGAATGCACCAATACAAACGCAGGGATGGAAATAACGGCGAACACCTTGAGCAGCTTCGTCCTGCCTTGGATGCTAAGAAAGAGCATTGCAACGCAGAGGACAAGATATATATTGATTACAAAGACATCCCAGACGAGCGGAGAATTTATTTGGGGATACATAAAAAGATGCATCAGGCGGTCCGGCCTTCCGAGGTCAAAGACTATTGCAATCATGGCCAGGATTAAACTGATTATCGCTACTACCTCCGCAACCCTGGATACAGGTTTAAACTTTTCTATGCCTGCCAGATGCGATAACGCGGCCACAGCTATGCCTCCAGCGCTGATGCCGATAAAAAATACGAAGGTAACTATATAAATCCCCCAGAATACGGGTTTATTCATACCCGTGACAGCCAAGCCGATTTGCAGCTGGCACAACCAGCCAATAAAGGCGACCCCTACTACTATTAATAGAAATATCAATGTCTTTTTCATCCCCTTCGCTCCTCCCGCCTCATGCCTTATTTCCCAACGGCCTTAAATAGATGACCTTGGGTTCAGTGCCTAATTCTTCCAACAAACGAAAGGCCCTGCCAGAACGCGCTAATTTCGAGACTGTGCTTTCAGGGTCATTGAGGTCGCCAAAATGCCTGGCCCTTCCCATGCACGTATTGACACAGGTGCATATATTGTGAAGCTCTTCGTCTCTAATGGCCCTGTTTTCTAATTCTACCTTCGCTTCTAATCTATCCAGACGCTCCACGCAGAAGGTGCACTTCTCTACAATACCTTTATATCGCGGCCTAAGCTGGGGATGCGGATCCGGATTCAGCGCTTCTTCCCGCAGTTTGCCGCCATAATTCGGTTTTGCCCAGTTGAAGTACCGTGCTCCATAAGGGCAGGCTACGGTGCAGTATCTGCAGCCGATACAGCGTTCATATCGTTGTAAAACTAAGCCTCTCTCCTTATCCTGATATGTCGCGCCAACAGGACAGACAGGTACGCACGGAGGATTCTCACAGTGCATGCAGGGCCTAGGATCGATATCTACGTTCACATGCGGATACTCTCCTTTTTCCTTCATAAAATAGACCTCAGTCCACTGTATCCTACGCGCCAATTCTTTAGGTGAAGCTATCGAAATATTGTGCTCTACCTTACAGGCCACGGTGCAGGCCTCGCATCCTATGCATCTTGCTAAATCAATGACCATGGCATAGCGGTGTTTTGGCTTAGTGACATCTGCTCGTGCGGCCATAGGTTTTGCCAAATCCGATATCACAAGAGCTGCTCCGGCTGCCGCTCCCAATTTTAAGAAATCCTTTCGTTTAAGCTTCTTTCTTGTTAAATTTGAAACAGCTTCTTCAGCCTTATCGGTCTTTTCCATCTTAAATCCTCCCCTTAGAACTGGCTGGCTAATATTATGGACAGGAGGTTGTCTGTCGGGTCTTCGCCGCCTGTGCCTTTTTTCTCTAAATTGATATCGTATGATGCTTTCACTATAGTCGCATTCGTTAATCGATATCCGAATCCGAGAGAGTACCTCTCGTATAGATTGGTCGTAATGCTGTTAAAAGCGGCTGTATTATCACCGTTCAATCCCACATAACCGGCCCTTGCCGCGGTATAGAATTTTTTATTTAAATTATAGAGCCCTTCCACAAAACCATAATTGCCTTCTCTGTCTCTTACATTGCGGCCGAGATTAAAGCGTATCGCGTCGTCGTAAAAGTAGCCATATGCCAACCTTATGTATGCCAGGCTGTCGCAGTATGCTGGCGGGTTTAAGACCTTGCCCTTCTTAAAATCATACCGCGCGTCCACCTCTACTATTTGCCTCATCCAGTCCAACGCATTGGTCGGCGGGGCCGCGACGCCTCCTATGCTAATTGCGGAAGAGGCGGCGCCGAGCTGGCCTGAATTATAGTAACTCATTGAAAGAGACAGCGGATCTATTATGTTGTAGGACAATTTTGTATTAAACGCTTTCAGCCAGTTGTTGTCTACGGTTGTAGAGTTGTTGCCATTCGTTATCCCAACGGTCCACCCTACCGGATTATCTTTCCCGACCCTGCCTGATAGCTGCAACCCTACATCATTTCCGGCGACATTCGAGGCGGAGCTTGACGGAAGCGCGCCTTCCACCATATTATTTGACCATGTCTCCTCACCGAAATCGACCTTCACCCTGCCGATCCTGCTCATAAGCGTGAATGGGGACTTTTCCCACGGGGTCAGTTTCATAACATTCGTATCCAGATATAAATAATCTAAGAGCGGGGCATTGGCCAACGCGTCATTAAAGTTCATTCTCATGATAACAGAATTAATGTCATCCGGCTGAAAAGCAAACTGCAGCTTAGCTTCCGGTACCCGAAATGAGTTATTAAAATAGGTTCCGGCCCTTTGCGAAGAGAAATATCCTGCGGCAAATCTTCCTTTAAGTTTAAGTTTAGATGATACCTTGTCTAATCCTACCTTAGACAGCAGATCCTTCTCCGTACTGGCCACCCTATCTTCCATCGTCTTCGGCGCTTCAGCTGCAACTTTCGGCTTCTCCTTCGCTATCTCTGCTCTCATATCATCTACTTCAGTCTGCGCGATAACACCTTTCTTGATTAATATTTTGAGGATCAATTCGCTATCGTCAGACGCAAACGCAAAAGAAGACAAAAAAACCATACCAAAAACAACCACTGATGCTGCTAATTTTCTACACATCGCCCCCCCCTTTTTATTAGCCAAAATTAAAGAGATAGTCGTTATTACCCGCTTATTACTTTCTCTAAATATACCATATCAAGCGAAAAAGTCAAGCGCATCCATAACTATCTAATTTTACAGCTTATTATATTCGTTTTATACTTTTGCTATTTTTACTATTTATTATATTTTAGATATTTATTCCTTTATTGTCAAGCTATTTTTTAGAGATTGCTTCGTCCCGCCTTTGGCGGGACTCGCAATGACAAGAGAAATGAATTTTTTCAGCAATCTCACATTATGCTATTGACAAAATTCATGCGCTAAGATAGACTCTTATTAACGGGAGATATGAAATGATCAAAATATTCTACACAACACATGAGATCAGTAAATTTTGCAATGTCTATCCCACCACAGTCATTAACTGGGTTAAGGAAGGGCTGCTCCCTGCCTATACGACACCTGGCGGCCACCGCCGCATTAAAAAAGACGACATCCTGAACCTTATGAGAAAAAATAATATGCCGATACCGGAGGAATTGACCAAAGGAGATAATAACAGGGTCCTCGTCATAGATGATGACCCAAAAATACTCTCGATGATAAAACTGATCCTGTCTCAGGAAGAATTCGAGGTTGCCGCCGCGGACAGCGGATTCCAGGCAGGGCTTCTGACCTCTCGCTGGATGCCCGATCTTATTCTCCTCGATTTTCTGATGCCGGAGATAGATGGTTTTGAGATGAGCCGCCGCTTAAAAGCCGATGAGAAAACAAAAGACATCCCTATCATTGCCGTGACAGTCCTGAAAGACGCCGAAGAGATTCAGAGGATGTTTTCCGCGGGTATTGCCGACTATATCTCTAAGCCTTTCAAAAGCGAAGAATTGATAAATAAAATCAAAAAACATCTCCTTGTCGAATAAAAAGTCGTGGACAGACTATTCATAGACGTTAAATCTCTCGCGCAGATCATAAAAGAGTTCTTAAGGGCCCTGGGACAAAAGCATACCTATAATATTTTCAAGAACTGGTATTGTCTGTTCGGGATCATGTGGGGGATCCCCATCCCCATTGTTACGATAGGGATCGATTTTTATTCCTCGCGGATCCCTGTCACCTTATCTCATATTATCAAGATCATGCTCGCTAATCCGCTGCACTTTTTCTTCTTTCTGCACCCTATATTTTTTGGTATTGTTTTTGGGGCCATGGGAACGGTCCGGTATAACAAACAGCAAAAAATAGAAGAATTGGACAGGGTTAAGTCAAATTTTCTATCGATGGTTTCTCACGAATTACGAACTCCCCTGACTACCATCCAGGGATACATTTCTTTTTTGCTCACCGAGAAAACCGGGACTATAAATCAGAAACAAAGAGAATGTCTGAAGATCAGCGGTGAGAGCGCCGATCTCCTTAACCATCTGATCGAAGAATTATTGGATTTATCAAAAATAGAATGCGGTGGATTTAAAGTTCATCTGGCCCGTGTGGATATGCTGGAGGTTGTCCATAAAGCCGTCGCATCTCTTCAAGTATACGCCGCTCAGCAGGAAGTCAGGTTAGAGAATAACTTACCTAAAGATTTGCCGCCTGTTTGGGCCGACCAGGAAAGAATCCTGCAAGTCATGACTAATCTTCTCGGGAATGCCATTAAGTTTAACCGCAAGGGCGGCGTAGTTGATATCACGGCCTCCGGACCGCGGAAAGAAAAAGTTGCATTTTCTGTTTCTGACACAGGGATGGGCATACCTGAGGATAAGCTTGATATGATATTTGACAAATTCTATCAGGTCGACTCTTCTGGAAAGCGTAAGTATGGGGGGTGCGGGCTGGGGCTGGCTATCAGCAAGAGCATTATCGAGCTTCACGGAGGAAAAGTCCGGGCTGAAAGTAAAATCGGCATAGGCAGCAAATTTCATTTTGAGCTTCTCAACGCAACGTTAGCGCCAAGGCCGTAGAATTCCGTCTTTATAGTATTTTAATATCTCGCCCCTGTTTTCTTTTCTTCTTTAAACGAAAATAGCGCCTTGTGGTCAAATCCTCCGCTTAACTTATCAGATATTTTTTTAACCACGCTGAGGCACTCTTTCCTGGTCCTGCCATGTATCATGGAATAAAGATTATAATCCCATTCATGCTTTTTTTTTCTCTGATAACAATGGCTCACCTCGTCAAAAGAGGCCATTATCCTGCCCGCTTTATCTATTATGGATTCTGGAATATTCCAGACCACCATGGCATTATACCTAAAGCCTATTTTTTTGTGATTAAGGATCGCGGCAAACTTGCGCATCAGGCCGCTGGCCTTAAAGAACCGTATCCGCTTAAGGAGAGCTCTCTCTTTTATTCCGAGTGTACGAGCAATATCCCTGAATGGTTCTTTAACCAAAGGGATATCCCGGGAGATTAAACCGATTATGGCCTTATCAAGTTTTGACAGCATCTTATGCCTTTCGAGTCAGGGAATACCATATTAATCTATAGCTATGAAGTAAGGCTAAAATGGGATGTTTCGTTATCATGCGCGGGCCCGCGTATTTCATAACTGCGGTAATCTTGGCTCTCATAAACGGATTATAACAATGTATGGTACATTTTGCGCAGGCCGGCTTCTTCTCGCCAAAAGGACATTTATCAAGACGCAGCCTTGCGTAGTCCAAGATGCCAATGCACTCCTGACAAATACCTGTCTTTGCCTTATGATGCGCCAAGCAATATATCCTAACCATCGCTTCGATAGTCTTTTTTTCCTGGTCATCATACAGGAAACTTCACGCTGATCTTAAATAATTTTATCGCCGGAAACTCCGATATTTCTTTGATATTTTTATCGGATTTAAGCTGGCGCATGATGCGCGCGATCCTTTTTTTATTCTTCGCGACCAGCGTAAACCAAAGATCGTATTCTCCGCTTCTTCTGTAATTATGGGTAACCTCATGGTAAGAATTTATCTTCTTTACCGCTTTATTGATGTTGCCCGGAATAATTTTTACCGCCGCCAGAGTGGAAACGAAATTGATTTTGCGGGGAGAAAAGACCGCGCTTATCCTGCGGATTATATCTTTTTTCTTAAAAAAAGCGATCCTTTCCATAATAAAATCTTCTGTGATCCCGAGTTCTCGGGCTGTTATCCCCCATGGCCTTTTCTCAAAAGGGATATCTTCCTGAAGACGGTTCAGGATGCGCTTGTCGAGCGCGTTTAAGTCATCCCTTCGCTTTAAGCTTCGGCTCATATGCGCAGTAAGGTTCTTCCCCTAAATAGTCGCCGTATTTAGCGTAGGCCCGGGCGCGGCATCCGCCGCACACGGTTTTGAATTCACAAACACCGCATTTTCCATTATACTTGCCCCAATCTCTGATATTATTGAACACTTCGGATCCAAGCCATATATCTTTAAATGGCTGTTTACGGATATTGCCGCATTTAAGCTCAAGATAACCACACGGCTGCGCGTCGCCTACATGCGAGATAAAACAAAAACTTACCCCTCCCATGCATCCCCTGCCGGATAGGCTGGGCGCGGCGGCTGCGCGCTCCTGCAGCAGGACACGGTTGAAGTGCGGAGCGCAGGTTATCTTTATTTCCAGAGAAGAATCCTTTTTCTCCCGGGCTAACAATCTAAGAGTTTCTTCGTATTCTGACGCCGACAATTCTTCTTCCGCCATTTCTTTGGCGCGGCCTGTCGGCACAAGCAAAAAGATGTGATGCGCCCTTGCGGAGAGATCTTTAGCCAGCCTCATTATATTAGGAAGCAATTTGATATTTCTCTTCGTAACGGTGGTATTGATCTGGAATTCGAGGCCCGCCCTTCTTGCCCTTTCTATACCCTCGCAGGCCTGTTTGAACGCGCCCGGAACCTGCCTTAAATTATCGTGAGAGCCGGCGTCAGGGCCATCCAGGCTGATGGATATCCTTTTTATACCTGAGCTCATTATTTTTTTGACATTCTCATCGGTCAAGAGCGTCCCGTTAGGCGACATTACCATAACCAGGCCTTTCTTTTTTCCATAGCAGATGATCTCGAAAATATCTTTTCTCAATAACGGCTCGCCTCCCGTCAGGATCATTTTGGGTTTACTGAATAAAACAATATCATCGATGAGCCTGAAACATTCGCTCGTAGTCAACTCATTCGGATATGGCCCATGTTTACTCGATGCGCGGCAATGGCTGCAGGCCAGATTACAGCTGCGCGTCAATTCCCATGCGACCATCCTCAAATTCGCTTTTTCAACCATCCTGCCGCCTCTTTAGAATAATAACTAACGATCATGTCCGCGCCCGCGCGTTTAAATCCTGTCAGTGTCTCAAGAACTACATATTTTTCATCAATATATCCCTTGAGGGCCGCGGCCTTTATCATGGAGTATTCACCGCTCACCGAATAACAGGCAAGCGGAAACTTTAGCTCCTTCTTTACTCTGTAGATTATGTCCTCGTAGCCAAGCGCCGGCTTGATCATAATAATATCCGCGCCTTCTTCAATGTCAAGCTTCGACTCGAGGACCGCTTCGTCGGAGTTGTGATAATCCATCTGATAAGTTTTTCTGTCTCCGAATTGAGGAGAAGACTCGGCCGCATCCCTGAACGGCCCGTAAAGATTCGAGGCATACTTCGCGGAATAGGACATAATCTTCACCTTGCTGTGGCCGCCATTCGACAATGCATTTTTTATCGCTTTGACCTGGCCGTCCATCATCGCGCTGGGCGCGACCGTATCCGCTCCGGCCTGAGCGTAAGAAACCGCTATTCTCGCCAATATCTTTATAGTTTCGTCGTTATCAATATAATAATCTGGTAACTTGGTGACTTGGTGACTTGGTGACCTTTTTATGATTCCGCAATGTCCGTGTGAAGTATATTCGCACAAGCACACATCCGCAATGATCGAAAGGCCCTGTACATTTTTTTTGACCACGCGAATCGCCTGCTGAACAATGCCGTTTTCATCATAGCTGGATGAGCCTGCCTCGTCCTTATGCATGGGGACCCCGAACAAGATAATTCCGGAGATGCCGAGGTCGCGCGCTTTACGGGCTTCGGCGGCGACATCTTTCAGCGGCCATTGATATATGCCGGGCATGGACCTGATCCGTTTTTTTACAGTCATGCCCTCTTTGACGAATATCGGCATGATTAAATCACCCGGCAATACTTCGGGGATCTCGCGGTGCTTTATACGCGCCGCCTTGTCTTTTCTTTTTTCCCTCATCCTTATTTCCGGAAAGGCCATGCTAATCCCTCGACTGTGTTCGGGATTAATGGTGAGCAACGTCGAACCATTAATCCTCTCTTCCGCTAACGATCTCTTCTTCGGTCAAATAACACGCCGGGTCCTCCTGCCAAAGATCGCCATAAAAGGCCTCTGCCCTGACCCGAAAATTCCCGCCGCAGATATCCTGATAATGGCAGCGGCCGCATTTCCCTTTTAATAGACGAAGCCTGTTCCTTAAACTCCGCAATAAGGCGTCGTTTTCGTCGGACCAGATCTCGCTGAAATTTCTTGCCTTTACATTCCCCAGTGAATAATGTCTCCAGAACTGATCGGGATGGACGAAGCCCAGATTATCAATGTCCGCGATGCCGATACCAGATTTATTACCGCCGTTAATCTTGAGAAGCTCCAGCGCCTCGCTCGCTCTTTTCTTATTTTCCTTCTTCAGGCATAAATACAGATATACCCCATCCGTATGATTGTCGACGGTCAAAATTTCGGTATCTATATTTTTCCGGCATAGGCGCGCGGTTCTTTCAAAAATAAGATCCATGGTAGAGCGTGATTCCTGCTTCGTCAGGTCATCCTTTACCATCGCGCTTCCCCTGCCGGAATATACCAGATGATAGAAACAGGCGCGCCGGATCCCTTCGCTTTCGATAAGATCGAATATGCCGGGAATATCGCGAAAATTATGCTTATTGATCGTAAAGCGCAGGCCTAGGCGCACACCGCGCGCGCGGCAGTTTCTTATCCCATCCAGCGTCTTTTTGAAGGCGCCGCGCGATTTCCGGAATTCATCATTAACTTTTTCCAGGCCATCCATACTAATACCCACATAAGAAAATCCTGCAGCCTTTATATTTTCTGCCGCCTCTTTAGTAATTAATGTGCCATTGGTGGAGATTACGGTGCGCAGGCCCTTAGTCAACGCGTATTTACCCAATTCAAACAGGTCCTCGCGCATAAAAGGCTCGCCGCCGGAAAATAATAATACCGGCGCGCCGAAGGCCGCCAGATCGTCGATCATCGCCCTTGCCTGTTCAGTCGTAAGTTCGCCCCTGTCTTTCTTTGCCTTGGCATCAAAATAACAATGCACACAGCTTAAGTTGCAGCTTTTGGTGGTATTCCAGACTACGATCGGGCGATTGGTGTCAGCGGGCTTGCCCTTCGCATATCTGATTTCGTCGTAAAAACCTAATTTCCCAGAGAGTAATCTCGTGCAATTAATCATATTATTTACCTTTTGCCATGGCTCCCACTAACCCATCGGTCGTGTATATCCCTGCCTCTACATCCGCTTCTAAACCAAATTTTTTTAACGCGGTTGTCGTTATCGGGCCGATAGAGGCAAATTTTACTCCGCGAAGTTTACGGCGATAATCTTTACCCAGGAGTTTTATAAAATTTTCAACGGTGGAGGAGCTGGTAAAAGTAACAAAATCCACCTGTCCGTTCAACGCCTGGCGCAGGTTTAAGGCGCTTTCTTTTGGAACGGTGACGTCATACAAATCAATTATCTTGACCTCGAATCCGGCCGCTTTCAATCCTCCGGGTAAAATATCGCGCGCCCTTTTTGCCCTTAATATCAAGGCCCGGGGCGGGCGGCCGCTTTGGGGGCGTCTATTTTTAAAATGCTTGACTATTGCTTCGGCGACAAATTGCGGCGGGATATAATCCGGCATTATACCGATATTTCGTAAACTCTTCGCTGTTTCAGAGCCGATAGCGCAAATTTTAGCCCGTCCAAATATACGGCTGTCTTTGCCTGCCCTCTTTAAAAATGCGGCAAATTCGTAAACCCCGTTCTGGCTGGTAAAGAATATCCACTCGTATTTACCGAAAGAAAACGCATCCTTTAATTCTTCATCGGCTTTTTGCGATATAATCTTGATTGTCGGTATCTCCATAACCTCGGCGCCCAGCTCTTTAAGCTTTTCCGCTAATATACTTGCCTGCTCTCTTGTGCGCGTGACAATTATTCTTTTCGCGAAGAGAGGTTTCTTCTCAAACCAGTTCAATTCTTTCCTTGACTTCACGGTCTCGCCCACGACAATTATTGCCGGCGCGGATATCTTATTTTTGCGGGATAGCCGGGCAATGTCTCCCAGTATCCCTGTAACAGTTTTTTGCTTTGGGGTCGTCCCCCACCGTATCAGGGCAATCGGAGTCTCTTTCGGCTTACCGCAGGCAATCAATCTCTTCGCTATCGAATCCAGATTTTCTACGCCCATTAAAAACACCATCGTTCCGAGCCCCTTTACTAATGCGCGCCAGTCAATCCCGGAACTTGCCTTAGTTGGATCCTCATGGCCGGTTATGAAACCCACGGTGGAGGTCTTTGCCCTTTCCGTAAGAGGTATCCCGGCATAAGCTGGCGCTGCGATTGCGCTCGTAACACCGGGCACGATCTCAAAAGCTATTCTTTTTTTTCTCAGATAATATGCTTCTTCTGCCCCCCTGCCGAATATAAACGGGTCCCCGCCTTTCAACCGAACCACGGTGCGATGCGCCTTCGCTTCCCGCGCCAAAAGCCGATTAATCTTATCCTGCGTTAAGGTATGCGTGCCGGACCGTTTACCCGCATAGATCAGGACGCAATCGTCCTTCTTGAATTTGAGCAGGCCTGGGTTGACCAGATAATCATAGATGATACAATCGGCTTTTTTTATCAGCTCGCGCCCTCTGACGGTGATTAGTTTGTCATCGCCTGGGCCCGCTCCAACCAGATACACTGTCGGCCTTATCATGAATCCCGCCTTATACCTTCTTTGACCTCGTCCAGAATACGCCTGGCGGCCTCACCCTTGAGGATCCTTTCGGCTAATTGCCGGCCCAAGGACACGGCATCTTTTTTGAGGCCCATGATCTCGTCTTTTACCGCGCGCTTGCCATCCAGGGAAAATACTCCCGCTTTTATAGTAATCTTATTTTTGATTATATTTGCGTATACCCCTATGGGCACATGACAACCGCCTTCTAAACCCGCGAGCGCCTCCCTCTCCGCATCGACAGATATATGACAATCGGCATCATCCAGAGGCTTGACCAATTTTTTGACCTCTTCTGAATCCTCGCGGACTTCAATGCCCAACGCGCCCTGCCCAGCCTGCGGCAGCATCTCCTCTATGGGTATCACCGACAAATTTAATGTTAAACCCAGGCGTTTTATTCCCGCATGGGCAAGTATTACCGCATCATACGATCCCTTCCTTAATTTCTCAATACGCGTATCCACATTGCCCCGCAAATCCACGATATTCAGATCTCTCCTGGCGTGTAAAAGCTGGGCCCGGCGGCGGGAACTACTCGTTCCCACCCTGCAGCCTTTGGGCAGCGTTCCTATGGTAAAGGCCTGTTTCGAGACCAGTGCATCCCGGGGGTCTTCTCTCTTGGCCACCGCGGCTATTATTAAGCCCTTCGGTAATTTTGTGGGCAGGTCCTTCATGCTATGCACCGCCAGATCGATATGGCGCTGTGATAAAGCATCTTCTATCTCTTTCGTGAATAAGGCCTTTTCTCCTAACTTGCTTAAAGCCGCATCCGGCATGGCGTCCCCCGACGTCTTTATGGCCATTATCTCAAAATCTAATGAGGGATGAAATTTCTTCAGTTCATTCATGACGTATCGAGTCTGCGTCATGGCCAGCTTGCTCGATCGCGATCCTATAATAAAGGGCCTACATTTCACCTTTAACGCCTTCTTCGGCTGTCCTACGCCTATAAGAAGGCGCGGGATTCTCTTTTGCCATCCACCCCATAAATATATCCGCCGCATTGCCGATGATCCTGGAACAGTCGCCCAGCTCATTCTTTCTTAAGCTCATATTCTCATCGACTATTCTTTTCAGATCGTCTATATCATAAAGGTATGCGTTGTCTACGGTGTTTACTCCCGCATCCACATCGCGCGGCACCGCCAGATCGATAATGAAAAGCGGCTGCTGCTTTCTCCTGGGCATAAGAGATGCGATATCATTCTTATGAATGATGTGGTGAGGAGCGCCGGCGGATGCAATGACTATATCAACATCGACCAATCTATCCAAAAAATTCTCAAATGCCACTGCGGTGGCTCGCGCCGTATCGGCCAGGCCTTGCGCCTTTTCCAGAGTACGGTTTGTTACCAAGATGGACTTGACGTCGTTTTTCCTTAAATATAATAGCAGCTGTTCGCCTACAGCGCCCGTGCCGATGATTAACACGGTCTTATCATCCAATCGGCCTAATATTTTTTCCGCAAGCCTTACCGCTACAGAACTCACTGAAACGGCTCCCTGGCCTATGAAAGTCTTGGTCCTTATTTTCTTTGCGGTATTAAGCGCTTTTTCAAATAACCGATTTAACACCTTACCTGTGGATAGGCCCTGCCGGGCATCCTGATAGGCCTTCTTTACCTGGCCGGATATCTCCATCTCCCCTATAACCATTGAATCAAGCCCTGCGGCAACGCTGAATAAATGCTCCACCGCCTCTCTGCCTTCGCGGACATACATCCTCTCTTCATACTCTGAAAGGCCCAAGCCATGATATCGGCCCAAAAAGCTCTTTATGCCGGACAGATAATCTTTGCCGCGGTCACAAAGCGCATATATCTCCACGCGGTTGCAGGTAGATAAGATCAGGCTCTCTTTCAAAAAAACGCTTTCCTTGAGCAGGCGATTTGCCTCAATGATCTCTTTAGGAGAGAAGGAGAGCTTCTCTCTTATCTCAACCGGCGCTGTTTTATGATTAATACCGATAACTATCAAATCCATTTACGTCACTTTCGGAATATTTTCTTTTCTTTCATGGCATCGTCCCTATAGACGACATGTTTAAGGACAAGCGCCGAATAGAGTGAGGATGATTACAAAAAAAGCCGCGATAGACAGAAGCGCGACTTTCCTTCCCCCCAGCCTGGCGGATAATCTTACATGCAGAATAAGGGCATAAATCAGCCAAAGAATAAGGGAATAGAAGTGGCGGGAGTTATAGCCCCGCCAATAAATGCCATAGACATTCTTAGCCCAGATCAAACCGCTGATAACAGAAATGGTCAGCATGGGAAAGCCCAGACAGATCGACCTGTAATTCAGCTTATCTAAAAAAGACAGGCTGGGCAATCGGCTGAAGATTACTCCAATCATCTTGTTCTTGAGGGCATTATCTTGAATTATATACAAAGATGCGGCCAACGAGGCCGCAAAAAAAGCAATATAGCCTATATGAATGGTTATGCTGTGTATTTTGAGATATATGGCCTGATGGAGTATATGAAAATTAAATTCAGGCATTATCTAAAATATCCTTCAGCTTCCGCATAACCTGCCTGCCTTTATTTTGCTTAAGAAGGTTCATTGTTTCGGGTTGAAGCGTTTTTTTAAAAAACGCTTTTCTCGATCGTGGATCTTTTATTTTTTTGCGGGCCTGAGGCCTAATCTTTTTCATTATGCGCAATAATGCGGCATACTCGGCGCCGAACATCTTCTCAAGATCTTTGCGGATCTTCTTTGACAATGCCGGACTAGAACCGCCTGTGGATATGCTTATAGTCAAATCCCCTCTTCTTATTATCGAAGGTAAAATAAAACTGCACTCTTCGGGAGAATCCGCGACATTTACCAGTATATTCTTCCTGCGGCAATAAGAGGAGACGGCGGCATTGACCGATCTATCGGTCGTGGCGGCAATTACCAGGTACGCGCCGTTTAAATCACTCAAATTGAAATTTCTATTCTTAAGTATGATGCGGCCGTTTTGCGCCATGGCTTTCAAACCCGGCGTTATAGCGGGGCTTATCACCGAGACTCGCGCGGCGCACTCCATAAGCCGCCTTGCCTTGCGCTCGGCAACATTTCCTGCGCCGATTACCACGCATTTTTTATTTTTCAATACCAGATTTATAGAATAATATCTTGGCATCGGCGATCAAGCCTTTTATAAACCGAAAACAGCCCATTTATTATGCTGCCAATGAAGGATCTAAAAGCGTACCGTGTGGCCGAGCCAGAAGATAAATGCCGCCGCTATGATATGAAGGACCCACCAAGCAGGTTTAAATAGCAAGAATCGGTACATGGTTACTCCTCCTTTATTTCCATATAATGCCGCCTAAGGTATATACTAGCGCTAAAGCAAAAAGATGCGCCAGCCACCAACCCATGTTCGGGTATCTGAAAAAACGCCCCTTCGCGGTTGCGTCCGTATCTGACTTTAAAAATTGCAGGTCAAACAACGCTTTTCCTACGGCAAATTTCCCCCATAGAATCGCGATATCGGCAAGCGTGGTATTCAAAATAATATTTATCGCGGTAACAGGGCCCTTAAATTTGGCAATAGAAAACTGCGCCATGGTTATCGTGCCGATTATAACCAAAAAACCATTGACGATATAGGCCAAGGCGATCGTTCGCCTGAACCAAAAAAGAAGCGGGAGACAAAAAACGCTTACTATCCCCGAGATAAAAGGAATCACGAAATCAGCGTCCTTTATGAGCGGATGTATTCTCAGGTGCAGCAACCATCCGCCGAGAGCAAGGAAAAGCAAGCCGGCGGCGAGAGTCGTTTTCAACATCTTTTTCCTGTTCATCCCGTCTATCCTCCTATTCGTTATCCCGCCTTTAAGAATGGGCGGGATTCCCTCCCGAATGTGTTATCGGCTATTATCATAACTCTTCAGGTCATCGTTCACGTAATCTGCTAAGGCAAGCAGGTTCTCCTTAAAACAGGAGCCGGCCAGGACGTTTAAATTATTCTTAGCCTTATCGACATAGCGGGATATCTCTTCTCTTGCCTTGACCAGCGCCCCGGAATTGATGAATCTCTCCCTTATCTTCTTAAATGCCCTGACGTCGCCAGTCTGTTTAAGCAAAGATATGATATGTCCATTATCCTTCTTCTGCGAAAGCAGTTTTAACACCGGCAGAGTAAGTTCTCCCATTTTGAAATCAGCGCCTGGAGCCTTGCCCAAAGTCCTGACTTCACCTATCAGATCCATGCAATCGTCCCGCATCTGGAAGGCTATGCCGAAATTAAGGCCGTATTTCCTAAGAGAGTCCCGCACGCATGGATCTTCGCTCGTAAGCATACTCCCGGCATGGCATGAGGCGGCAAATAACGCGGCCGTCTTCTTCTTGACTATGACGACATAGCTATGCTTTAACAATTCGAGGTTCTCCCTTTCACACACCTGGATAAGCTCGCCCTCGCACATGGCCCTGATCGCGGGACTTATGCAAGCTATGATATCAGGGTTACCGCAGTCCGAAATAAGGCTGAACGCTTCAGAATAGAGATAATCTCCCACCGCCACGGAAACATCGTCTCCCCATTTGGAATTGATCGTCGGCCGATTGTGCCTCAAGTCAGATTTATCTATTACGTCATCATGGACCAAAGACGCCATGTGGGTCAATTCTAATGCCGACGCTAGCCTCACAAGGGGACGGATCGAAACGGATGACTGCCGCTTTGAAGACGCCCTGGCCGATAGTATTGCCAGGGCAGGCCTTAGGCGTTTACCCTTGGCGCTTAATAGATAGCGATTTATCTCGGACATAACCCCGCGGTCTTTGCCCCCCAGGCGCTCGGCGAGTATATCCTCGACTTTCTTTAATTCCGTTTTTATCGGCCCATATAGATCTGTTAGTTTCATCCCGCTCATTCTCCTACTCTAACCCCTCGCCTTTAAGAATGGGCGGGGTTCATCCCGCACCTTCTTTCGCCACATAATCTTTCTTTAGAAGGTGCGGGGTTCATCGAATTGATCCACTCATCAAATAAATTTATCGAGTATGACGCCGGCGCATAACAACACGCCGAAAAGCGAATGCAGGCCTATCGTAGACGCGTTAGCGGGCAAAAGCTCATATATCTTGTCGAAGTTTTTCCTCGATACCATAAACGCCTTGAAAGCCAACGGCAGGCTAAGGAAAACTATTAGGCAGGTGTTTGGCAAATATTTAAAAACAACGAGTAACAGCGCGCATATATACGCGCCTGCCAACAAAAGATGATACAGGATAACAGCCCTCCGCTTGCCCAGGATCACCACCAAGGTTTTCTTGCCGACAGCTTTATCGCCCGCATAATCCGGGAACTCGTTTATAAATAGAACCAGCGCTATCAGGATACCGACGGGGATCGATATGAGGAGGGCCTCAAGCGGCATCTTCTTTGCCTGTGTATAATAGGCCCCCATCACCATGAGCGGCCCGAAACCAACCCCTACTGCCAGTTCTCCAAAACTACCGTAACCGATCCTGAACGGCCTTGCCGTATAAAATATCCCTAAGAATACACCGATAATTCCGATAATCAGAATCACATTTTTGCCGCTTACATAATTTAGATATAGGCCGATTATGCTTCCTGCCATGAAACACAGCATTGACGCGTATAATATCTTCTTCGCGCTCATCAATCCTTCCTGTATGACTCTGCTTCCGCCGGAAAACGGGGTTGGGGTCTGGATAGCCTCATCGCATCCGGAGATATGGTCGAAATAGTCATTGGCAAGGTTCGTGCCCGCATGGATGAGCACTGCCCCTAACATGGTAATCAAAAACCTCATCCACATAAAATTATTTGTATCATACCAGGCAACCGCCGAACCCAAGGCAACCGGTATCACGGTCGCGGTAAGAAAAGGTACGCGGATAGCTTTGAACCAAAGCCTAAGCTTCGCCTTAAAACTTATCATTTTATAGTTAATTTCGGATTTTATATCATATGTCAATGATATTTGCAATGGAAATTTTCACTCATATCATCTCACTCATCTGTAAAGGGCAACGCGGCTTCCTTAGATTAGAGTCGGACAATCGCATATTAGCTTCTTTCCTCGATGTCTCTTATGAGATTATAAAAAATAAAATGGTGCAGGGGTAAACACATATACCAATATATCTTGCCGAATAAAGTATTAGTATCATAGTACGCAGTCACTCTCAATTCTCTCCTATCCCCTATTTGGGCTATATTAAACTCCAGCCAGGCCCTCCCCAGCAATTTCATCTCTGAGCGTAGAAGAAGTCTTTTAGCGTCCTTTAGATCTTCCACTCGCCAGAAATCTATCACATCGTTAATCTTTAAAATGGAATAACTCTTCCTCCCGCGCGCGGATCCTACGCCGAGCAGGAGGCGGTCTATTCCGCCTCTCAACCGCCACATCCAGTTGTTGTGAAACCATCCTTCTCTACCGCCTATCTTGCAGATAGACCACATCCAGTTGTTGTGAAACCATCCTTCTCTACCGCCTATCTTGCAGATAGA
>Ga0155280_177_pt1 | contig 20719 bp, 19 predicted proteins | sample RifCSPhighO2_02_FD_106248 | JGI IMG/M metagenome (GOLD analysis project Ga0155280, IMG submission 106248) | Omnitrophica bacterium RIFCSPHIGHO2_02_FULL_46_20 | reverse complement strand
TTTCCTTCTTTCGCGAATCTACCATTCTCGAACCAGGGCAACCACCGCCTGTCCCTGAATGAACGGCATGAGCGATCTCTTCAAGATTTATCTTTACGCCTTTCTCCTTAAGGTAATCCATCGCCTCTTTTAAATATCCGAACTCATTATGCTCTTTGAGGTGCGAGAGGTGCGCTATGATTGTGTTCTTTCCCTGCTTTACTATATTAGCCATCACCTCCTTTTCACCGTAGGGGCCGGCCTCTCTTTCCTCTATGTTAATAGCGTCCTGCGGGCAATGGCCTATACATGCGCCGAGGCCGTCGCAGAATAAGTCACTGACAAGCCGAGCCTTGCCGTCTATGATCTGTAACGCCCCTTCCGGACAGTTCGGGATGCACAGTCCGCATCCGTTACATTTATCTTCGTCTATCTTTATTATCTTTCTCTTCGCCATCTTCTATAAGCTCCTTTCAAAATCGATCCTATCGATAAAAAGCTTCGTTTCGGGACAACGCTTCAGCCTCCGCTATAAATGATACAATATTAGTATCATTTGTCAAGAAAAATCGTAACAGGCCAGTGTTATAAGAAGCTCGACGAGACTCGTCATTGCGAGCGAGCCTTTAGGCGAGCGAGGCAATCTAAAGATGAGATTGCTTCGGTCGCTCCTTCGGAGCTCCCTCGCAATGACGGACAGAGCTTCTTCTAAGGCTGGACTGTTGCGAAAAATTTTATACAGACTCCATGAGCTTGCGTTGGGCATCTTTAAAATCATCTAATTTCTTCCAGTCTATCCTAGTACATCGCAAAGACAGCCTGCCTCTCCATATATCATCCATAAGAACGTCTAATAACTTCGATTCGTCAACTGTGATCGCCGCGATATTCCTACCGCTGACCTGATCGGGGATGACTTTATTACTAACCAAGAATTCGATAGTTTTCTTTCTCGCTTCAAAAAGATCCTGAGCGCTCATCTTGAAATCAATCTTTAATCTTCTATCATTCATTATGGCGCTGCCGATCGCAATCACTCTTACCTCATCCGGAATAGATAGGCCTGCCAGCGTGATATCTTTATCAAAATCTTTAGCGATAGCGATCATGTTATCAATTCTTTTCTTCCCATCCATGGATTTATCTTTTTTCATCCGGCGTATTGCCGTCTTAACCGCCGCTAATTCTTTTCGGCTCAAGCAATCCACTAATATCTTCGGAAATTTTCCTTCATTTTCAGGCAACATTGCCATTTCTACAGCCTGCAATAACTTTGTTTTAAGCTCTGCTGTATCTTTAAAATAGAATATTCCCGTATTTATACCGTATTTCTTTTCGAACTTGCCTGCAAGTTCCCTGCCAATAGCGCTTTGGCCCGCAACGGTTTCCACTCTCGCAGGCATAAGGAATATGTTCATCATATTTTGGCGAAGATCATTCGTAATTATTCCAAATCCTTGACTACCACTATCCTTCATGGCCTCTCCCTCTTTCTGTACAGGTACGGTTACAGGTACAGCTTGCATGACGCGTACCTCGGGTGTAGACTCTAACGGTTCAAATCGGAACGGGTTAAGGCTGACTAATTTCGCATCTACTGTAATTCTTTTTTCCGCAGATTTAGCTTCAGACGCATACACTTCACTATAATTAATGAATTCTGCTCCTTCGCCTTTAGTGAATGTAACAAACTTTGCGTCGTCCGGCTTACTCCCCGGCAGGAGGCCTGCCTTAACTTCCAGAACGAAATCCTTACCTGCTATTATTGCCGCTACTATTAATACAGCCAGCTTGAAGCCCTCGATGGCTGTTTCGCCTTTTACTATTATTCCAAGTTTCGAAAGTATATTAACCACCGCTAAATTCAGCACTGCGGGGATCGCCGTATCAATAACATTTTCTAACGCGGTCTTCTGGCCGGCTAAGCGTTTAAGGTAAGGGCTTTCATAACCTGGTTCATTTCTAAACTTCGGCATTATAGAGATATAAGATACATTTTCCTTCCTGAATAGTTCACGCAGGTTCTCGGTGTGGAAGCCGCCTGTAATTATTATGCTGTTAGGCCTGTCGTGGTCTGTAAATTTAATATTCTTTATGAATGCCTTATCCCTTTCGAGGGAACATTCATAGAATTGCTCCATGCCTTCACGATACTGATCGAGTTTTGTAATATTTTCATCAAGCATCGCTTTTATCTTATAAAGAGGCGCTTCCCTATCGATGAAATTAACATAATTCACGACAGCGAACGCGGCCCTATGTTCCATGTAATACGCGTAGTCATCCCTGGTAAGCGATATATTGAATATATTTTTGGTAAGCACGAGATTTTTAGACAGCACGCCAAGCTCTCTTTGAGTATCATTTTCGTACAGGGGCTCCCTTATCTTATCCTCAAGCGTATCAATCTCTTTTGCAACCTTGGTCCTATCGATAGCGTTGTACAACGAAATATAGACTATGTATTTGCGCAGTTCCGGATAATTTTCCAGGTCGAGTTTTATAGATTTGGCCTTCTTGACAAGATAGGAGTAAAAGTCAGCCTGCGGGATTCTTTCGGTCTTCAATTGCCCCACCTTTGTCATCAACTCTCCGAGTTCATTCCTTGACAGAACTTTCTTCAATCTATCGACGATTTCATCTTTTTCATTATTTGCCCTTTTAAAACTTATCTTATCTTCCTGCTCGAGGGCCTGGCTCAACATATATATGTCTTGGAACGCTTTTATATCAATCATCCTCTTCTCGGCCGCCATCATAAGATAAATCATATACTCCTTGAAACCGATCTTGTTGTCTTTATATTTAGTGTAGTAAGCGTCAAACTCGAGCAATTCCTGCGAATATACGCGCCTTTTAAGATTATCTAAAATATAGCCAATCGATTTTATGTACCTATCAGCCTCGTCTTTGTGGGCGAGCGAGTCTCTATAAATCCTCAAATTTTTAATATAAAGGTCCGCGTCTTCCACGCCCCAAAGCCTTACTTTCTTAGGATTATTCACCGCAAAATATTCTGCCGCGCTTAGAACTCCTTCCCTTACGAAAAAGTCCGAAGTTTTTTCGCGTATCTCCTTATCTCCTATGTCCGTAAAGACGGTCAAGTCATAACTGCCTTTTCCGCCCTCGCAATTCACAGCGTCTATTCCATATTCTGTTGTGATGTAATTTAAGATCTCGCGGATGCTCTTCTGCGCGGGATAATTACAGTGGGCATCCTGTATGTGGATTACTGTCTTGTTCGAATTGGGCAGCTTTGCATATTCCTGGATAAACCCCAACTCCTGCGGCAGTGTAAATGTATCGGCATTCAAACTTTTAGTAGGCGTTGGGCCGCCCGTTTTTTCAGGATCGACGCTAGTAAACCCTGAAGGAACTTTGGCAGCCCAAGATTCACCCACAAATAAATCGCCCGCCGCTGAATTGAATAAAAGCATGAAGGCTGACAATATAAAAAAAGGCCGCGAGGTAAATAAGTTAAATCTTACCTTTTTCGGCCTTATAATCCTGAAGTTTGACGTATTAGATCTAGCGTCTAACATGGAGGTCGCACCTCTATTATTAAAGTATATCACAAAATTAGCATAAATGAGTCTTACTTTTTTATATGCTAACAAATGTTTTATGCAACATATTGATACTATTGATGTTACTAAGTGTGTGCAACAGTACAATACGCGTCGGTATCAATATAGAAGAAAAATAGGGACTGTCCCCAGCGTAGCTATTACGCGTAGGCGGGGACTGTCCCTATTTTTACACAGGAGGAGCTTGCGAAGGAGTTTACGGGACCTTTTCAAGATTGGAAATTATCGACAGCACTTCTTTTTTACTCTTAGCATTTTTAAAAAGGCTCACCATGAAGCGGTCTTTTATGAGATGGGATATCTTCGCTAATATCTTAAGGTGGGCTCCTATGTCATCTTTAGGCGATATCAGCATAAAGAATAGGTGCGTCTTTCCGCCGTCTAACGAATTGAAATCTATGCCTTCCGCGGACCTGCCAAAGGCAAGGACAGTCTGTTTTATGCCTTCGATTTTAGCGTGAGGCACCGCAACGCCGTTTCCGAGCGCGGTGGACCCTAACTTTTCGCGTTCCATGATAGCGCATGAGAGCATCGACCTACTCTTGGCCCTGCTGCTTTTAGCTATAATATCCACCAATTCATTTATTATCTCTGCCTTGTTCCTGCCTTTGAGGCCCAGCTCGACAGAATTATCTTTTAAAAGGCTCGACAATTTTACATTGGCAGAGTCTACCGCTATCATATATTTTTTATTCTACCGGTATGACGATCTTCGTTCCCGTTTTCAGTTTCTTCGGATTCTTTATCCTGTCTTTATTAAGTTCGTAGAGATATTTCCAGCGATGGCCGCTTCCCATCTCGTTCTTGGCTATATTCCATAGAGAGTCATCTTTCTTTATTATATATTCTCTGGTCGAAACCTTGATCGGGCTCTCAACCTTTTCTTCTTTCTCTTCAACATATTTGCCTTCTTCTATGGCCTTCGCGTCCTCGGGCGGTTTTCCCGCATAAGGGATATGGATCTCTTCCACCTCCGCGACCATGAACTGCGCGTTACGGTCTTTTGCCATCCCCACAAGGTCAGCGACATAGGCTATCGCGTCTAATTTCCCGCGGCTTACGATTTTGATACGATCTTCAGGGATACCTTTATCGACCATCATTTTCTTTACAGCCTCTCCGCGGCGTAAACCCAATTTTTCGTTATACTTTTCGGAGCCGCGTATATCGCAGTTACCTGTAATTAATATATCTGTCTTGGGATTCTTATTTAATAGCGCCACTCCTTGCTCTAATGTGGGAATGGCATCTATGCGTATATCGGCCTTATCAAAATCGAAATAGATCTTCACGTTCTTGTGGATCTTTTTTACCAATAGAGACGCCCTAAGCTCGCCCTTTTTTGGCTCAGAAAGCCCCTCTTTGTAGTCATATATGATCTTGTATACATAGACATACCCTCTGTTGCCCCAGAGCGGCCCGACTGCGCCCTTTTCTTTGGGCCACCACCAGTAACCGCCGCGCTCATCCTTTACCGGATTCGGTTTCGCGTCAGTCGGCCACCAGTGAAACTTCTTCTGCAGTTCTTCGATCTGGGCATCGTGCTTTCCTTCTTTTTCTACAGCGTAACTATGCCCTATGGAAATGCCTACAAATAAAAGCACTAACAAACAAGCGCAAACGTACTTTCTCATAAAGATATCCCCTCTTTCGTTTTTATTTCACGCTATATTCTAACTCAAAATCAATAAAAGTTCAACCTTTTGATTCTAAACACTATATTTTACTCTTTTTATTGGATAAATCAATTGTTTTAGACTATAATGGACTTGTCCGCCGAAGCATTCAGTCTATTTCGTCTTGAATGCGAAGGCGGATAAAAACTTTTATGATATACGACCGTTTTCAGAAAGAAGCTATAGACCATATAAATGAAGGCTGCTCGGTTATAGTCTCTGCCCCGACCGGCGCCGGAAAAACGGCCATAGCGGAGCACGTTATAACCAAGTGCCTTGAAGACAAGATCGGCGTTATCTACACGGCCCCCTTAAAGGCGCTCTCCAACCAGAAGTTTCGCGATTTCCAGGCAACTTACAGGGATAATATAGGTATACTTACGGGCGATGTGTCGTTAAACGCGAACGCGCCCGTCCTCATAATGACGACCGAGATATTCCGCAATAAGATCCTCGATGACCCGCAAAGCCTGGCCCAATACAAGTGGATAATATTCGACGAGGTCCATTATATAGACAATCCGGAACGCGGCACGGTCTGGGAAGAGTCTTTAATATTTTTACCGCGCCACATGAATATATTATGCTTATCCGCGACCATTCCCAACATAAGGCAATTCGCGTCCTGGCTGGAATCGATCTACAAGAGGCCTATAAAGGTAGTGGCAGAAGAAAAAAGGCCTGTTCCGCTCCATTTCTTTTACCAATGCCAGAATCAGGTAGTCGATAAGATAGAAACGCTCAAAAAATTAGGGACGAAAAGATATAACGCCCTCGCGACGCTCGCGCATTATATAAAGCAGAAAGACGGGCTGCCCTGCATATATTTTGTATTCGGAAGAAAAAGGGCAGAGGAGCTTGCCTTCGAACTTTTCAGCTATAACTTCCTGAATAAAGAGGATGAAGTAAAAATAATGGATCTGTATCAATCGCTGTGCGAACACTACGATCTGGCCCATGAAAAGACCGCCATCCACTTGTCGCAATTAATAAGAAGGGGCATCGCGTTTCACCACGCGGGGATGCTCCCGACGTTAAAAGAGGTCGTGGAGAGGCTTTTTACGAGCCGACTCTTAAAGATAATATTCACGACCGAGACGTTCGCGCTTGGAATAAATATGCCCAGCCGCTCGGTCATATTCGATGATTTAAGAAAATTCTACGGCAACTATGTAAGAAATTTAAAGACGAGAGATTTTTACCAGATGGCAGGCCGCGCCGGAAGACGCGGCATAGATAACGAGGGATTCGTCTACTGCCGCGTCAATCTTCGCAGAATAGATATTGATGAGATAAGGCGGATGATATATGGAAGACCCGAAGAGGTAAGAAGCCAGCTTAATGCTTCATACGCGACCATCCTTAATCTGTACGAAAAACACAAAGAGGAGCTCTATAACATCTATCCTTTGTCGCTGCATTATTATCAGAGCAAACTACACCTCCAACGCGAGGCCTTGCGGTTGATGGAATCAAAATTAAGGCTCTTAAAAGAATTGGGCCATATAGAAAACAATACGCTGACAGCCAAAGGCAGGTTCGCTAAAGCCGTTTATGGCTACGAATTATTGCTTTCGGAATTTTTCGCGGAAGGGATATTTGAACGATTGGATGAATTTGGCCTCGGTATTTTAGCGGCAGCGTCTGTATTCGAGCCGAGAAAGATGCAGCGCGTCGCGATCCTTCCTAAAGAAGGCCGGCCGTTACAGAAGATGTGCCAGGACATCTTTGAAGAGATAAGAAAGAAAGAGATACGATATAAGATCTACCCTTTCAGTAAAGCCCCTCATTTTCATCTCGCTAAAACTATCGAGATGTGGATGCGCCAGGAAAAGTTCTCTAAGATATTACAATTTACTGATACGGACGAAGGCGAGGTAGTGCGCTATTTTCGTATGGCTATCCAGATATTGCGGGAGATGGAAGATTCTCCTGTCTCTTCTTATATATTAAAGGACAGGATAAAGAATACGATACGGCTGATAAACCGCGATGTAGTAGACGCCGAAAAGCAGCTGCGCGAAGGATAACTCAAAAAGGATCGGTTCCGTTTTTGCGCTTTATATAATCCTCGATGATTTGCTTATGGTCGAACGCAAAGTTCATCGCGCCGATATCCGCGAGCTTCACGACTTTTAATCCTGCCGCGTCATCCCCCGCTTTCGGCGCGCCCTTTCCTTTAGCGGTAAAGACAATACCTATTGTATGGAAACGAGGATCGCGCCCCGGCCTGGAATACGCGTGAAACTGTTTAAGATCGATAAGATCGAGGCTTGTTTCTTCCCTCATCTCACGCCTTACCGCGTCCTCAATGCTTTCGTTATAATCGACAAACCCTCCGGGCAATGCCCAGCCGAACGGCGGGGAGCTACGCTCGATTACGACTATACCACCGTCGATTTCTATGATAGCGTCGACTGCCACAAACGGCCCGATTTGCTGTTTAGTTATCATGTAATTGAGGTAGCCATCCACATTCTTTTCAAATACCTCATAAGCCTCTTTACCGTCCATACAGAATACGATCTCTTTCAGCCCGGACGAATGCCCTCTCAAATGTTTCAATACTTCCTGGGCCATGATTTTAGCGCTTGCCTTCAAAGGAAAACCGCCGGCGCCGCAGCCTAAAGCAGGAAATGCGATAGACCTTGCCTTGATTTCATCCGCCTTCTTTAGCGCTTTCATGCACTCATTACGTATGCTTACCTCATTCGCGTTAGGACGGTCTTCATCTTTAACGATTATATCGACTGCCATGCTTTTGATGTCGCTCCGAACGACTTTAATCTCACAATTATCTATGCGCATCAAGCCTCCATACGCTTAGCGAAATTTTCCTTTGCCTCTTGCGGAAAATTCCGCGAACGTAAGCGAGCGAAATTTATCCTTTCATCGACAGGGGGATGGTCATAGAAAAAAATCTTAGCCCATAACGGCGGCGACTTTTCAGAAAGATTCTGTTTGGCCAACTTCTCCATCATTGAAATAAAATATCCTATTTTGCCGCTTACCTTTATTGCCTCGCCATCCGCGTTGGTCTCCATAATCCTGCTTATCAAATTCATAAATGGCATAATAACCAGCTGAAATAACATAAATAAAAATAGCCACGCCCCCAGGTTGGATATATCTTTGATATCGAGCCCAAGATTCCCCAGCCGAAAGAATATATAAAAGGTTAAAAGTATGACAACAGCGTTTATGGCGGTTATCTTTATCAAGTGTTTAAATCTATAATGCGCAAACTCATGCGCTAAAATGAGTTCTATCTCCTCGGGAAGGAATTTTCCGTTCAATAATGTATCCGTCAGTAGGACCCTTTTTGATCTGCCGATGCCAACAAACGCGGCATTGGCCTTAAGACTCTTCTTTGAGAAGTCTATTTCAAATACATCGAGTATCTTCATGCGCATCTTTGAGGCCAGATCCAATATCCTGCGGCGCAGATCCTCATCTTTAAGTTTTTTATACTTAAAAAATAAAGGGATCACCAAAATCGGGAATATTCTGGCTAAACACAAGCTTAAAAATATCCAGAATAAAGCGCTCATCCACCACCATGATAAAGGATATGCCCGTATAAAGAAGAAAAAGCCTTCCAACAATATTATAAAAACTAACATGCCGAGTATGCCGCTTTTTACATAATCCAAAAACCATGCGAAGAATCTTTGATTCGAGAGATTAAAACGGCGCTCTATGACAAAAGAGCGGTAAAAAGCGAGAAAGAAATTAAGCAGTATATATATAAGGAATATTGCGGCAGAGTATGCCGCTATGAGGAAAAATTGATTTGATGATAGATTAGTAAGCGCTTTTTTAAGGCAAAAAGCGAATCCGCTGGCCTGTAGTATTGCCAAGAGGGACAGGACATAAGCAATCTCTGCCAGAGCAAGCCCATACTTTATCCTTGCGTATCTTTTCGCTTTATCTTCCATTTGTTATCTCTCAATTTTTTTAATATATCTTCGGGTATTCGTTTCGGCTTCAAGTCCTTGTCGACAAACACCAAAACTGTTTTTGCGGCGGCTATCAATCGCCCGTTTTGATTTACTATGGCATATTCAAAGTTTACTTTCGTAAAACTCGCTTCTGTTATCCGCGCCTTGACTTCTAATATATCGCCGTAGAAAGAGGGGGATTTATAGTCTATCTCCTGCCGCGCAACCACAAATCCTATGCCTTCGTTACGCAGGTCTTTTATAATAAGCCCCCGGTCTTCAAAATACTCACTCCTGGCCTCTTCCAAGTACTTTAAATAATTCGCATAATAGACGACGCCGCCGCAATCTGTATCGTGATAATATATCCTTACTAACATCGTCTCGCCTTCTCTTTTCTTCTGGTTATCTCTCATCCTCCAGTGTCTCGAGCGTCATCCTCATGTTCTTTAAGTCCTTCCGCCATTTTTAAGATACACCACATCCGCGGCCAGAGGAGCGGCAATAAATGATACCATTAGTATAAATAAAATTATTATTTTATCTTTTCCCATACCAATATAACAAGTTTACCTAAAAGCCATATAGCCGCCAATACCAAGGCAAACCCAAGGACTATCCTCAATAACCAGAACATAACTAAGAATACCGGGAAGAGTAAAATCCCTATGCCAGCGAAGAAAAAGAAAACGATTAAAACAGAGAGCCCGATCAAAAATTCTTTCATATGTCCCCCACAGCTTCATTCTCTAGTTATCTTAAGTATCTTGTATCTCAATGCCCCCGCAGGGACTTTTATCTTAATCGTCTCATTCTCTTTATGACCTATTAACCCTTCGCCCACCGGGGACGTAACGGAGATCTTGCCCGCGGAATAATCTGCCTCTTCTTCTGAAACTAACGCATATTCGAACTCCTCGCCGGAATCAATATCCTTTAATCTTACTCTGGCGCCTATCAGGACCTCATCTTTAGGCATTTCACTTTCATCTATTAACTTCGCGCGCGACAACTTATCTTCCAGCTCCCGCGCCTTCTTTTCATTAAGGGCTTGCGCCTCCTTTGCATAGGTATATTCCGCGTTCTCGCTCAAGTCGCCATGCGCTCTTGCCTCTCCTATTGCCTTCGACAGTTCTTTGCGTTTTACATTTTGTAAGTATTCTAATTCTTTGCGCAGTTTTTCATAGCCCTCGCGGGTTAAATAAATATCGTTCTGGCCCATATCTTATAATCCCCTTTTATTTATATTTAGACTCGAAATTACCGACGCTGTCCCTCTATTTGCTTAGTAGCCCTATCAAAGGTGCTTGACTTGCCGTAATTTTCCAAAGTAGACAGCCCTCTCCGCAGATCTGTGGGTATATTTTTTAGGCATGCCGCGACGTTATTAAAAATATCTCGTGAGCCTTTAACAGCTTTCTTTATTGAAGGATAGTATATTATGAGAGCGGCTATAACGGCAGCGAGGGCGGCAATTTTTATTACACGGCGTAAGAAGATGCCGGTAACCTTTTTGGAACAAAACCTGCAGAACACCGCTTGGTCCTGTATCTCCTCCCCGCAATAAGGGCATCGCTTCATATACAATCCTTATTTATTTTTTTCCTTCTTCAGTATGCCCAAGAACATATTGACAATACGCGGATCGAACTGCGTGCCGGCGCCCTCTTCTATTATCTTTATGGCGTTAGGCCTGGCAAGGGCCTTTCTATAAGGACGGTCCGACATAAGGGCCTGATAGACATCCGCGATAGCAACGATACGGGCGCCAAGAGGTATCTCGTCCCCTTTCAACCCGGCGGGATAACCTTTTCCGTCCCACCGTTCATGATGATAAAGTATAAAAGGTATTATAGCGTTTAAGACATGTATTGGCCTTAATATATCCGCGGCTATACTGGGATGTTTCCTTATCTCTTCAAATTCTTTTTTTGATAATTTCGATTTTTTAGTAAGGATCTTTTCACTGATCCCGATCTTGCCCAGATCATGCAGCGTCGCCGCTTCTTTAATCATCTCTACTTCATGCGAAGGAAGGCCCAACGCGCGCGCTATCTCGACCGCATAATTGACCGTTCTTTCCACATGCTCGCCCGTGTAATGATCTTTTAATTCCAGCGTCTTGGCAAAGGCAAAGATAGATTCGGTTATGCTTTCCTTGGCCTGTCTATGAAGCCTGCCCAGTTTCTGTTTTAACGCTTTAATATCGGAAGGTTTTATATATTTTTTTAGTTCACGGCCGATCTTTGTTTTGTCTAAAGATGTATATACCCTGTTTCCGCCTTCTTCTTTGGCCCGAGTCAAAATCTGTTCGGCGACTTTGATCATATCCATACCGTTAGACACCCTGTCTTTCGGGCATGAAACAACCGATAAGGTTGTTTTGAGCTTTACCGTATGTTTGCTATCTCCGAAATTATACAGTCCGATGGCGTTTAAAATTCTTTGGGCCAAGGCCGCGGCCTGATCTCTGTCTGTCCCCGGTAATATTACTACGAATTCCTCGCCTCCGTATCTTATGATGATATCGTACTGTCTCATCATCTTTCTGATTTGTTGGGCAAGCTGTTTTAAGACCAGATCGCCGAACTTATGGCTATACATATCATTTATCGATTTAAAATAATCTACATCTATCATGATCAGCGAGAGGGAGCCGCCGTATTTCTTAACGCGGTAAAATTCCGAACCGATTATCTCCGCGAAGTATCGGTGGTCATAAAGGCCTGTGTGTAAATCCTTCACCGAAAGCTGGTTTAACCTTTTGTTGGATCTCGTAAGCTCTTTATTTAATTTTTGTAGTTCGTTCTCGGCATATTTTCTCTCGGTCATGTCCTTATAGACAACGCCTACCGCGAAGATATCGCCGTTTTTATTCCTTAGCGGCGCAATCACGGATTCGCTGTATATAAGCCTGTCGCCTACCAAACATGAGTCTTCTACCTTCATTGGTTTCTGCGTTTGAAAGACTTTGTCTATTCTTCCCATCCACAGTTTCATAAACTCAGGTATGTGGCCCATGCCGCTCTGGATATTCTTGCCGATAACCTTGTCCCTTGTCGCGCCTACATGGTCTATGGCGGCCTGGTTCGCGTATAGATAGTTATAATCCTTATCCCACACCGTAATGCATTCAGTGGTTGATTCAAATATAATCCTAAACATCTCCTCGCTTTCTCTCAGGCCCTCCTCCGCGCGCCTGCGGTTCTCCTCTACCTCTATAGCCGCGGCAATTATATCAACTGCCTTCAGATCGTCTTCGCTTGGGACGAAATCCTTTTGATATACAGCGCATAGAGATCCAACTATACTGTCTTTCCATTTAATAGGATAGCCGAGGTATGTTTGAAGTTTATAACGTTTTACGTTTGGATCGCTTTTTGCGTATTCGGTTTCCTGAAGGTTGCGCACTAGAAAAGACTTTTTATCGCCTTTTGTTATTACATCATAGCATATATGGCCTTGTGGATTATCTTTCGGATTATAATCTTTGGGCGTCTGCCATTGGCCTATCGAGCAGAGCATCCCGCGATCGTCAAGGCAATTATAGAGCGCGCAGGTTGCTCCGAGAAGTTCTCCAAAAAGAGACGTCAGGCGGTAGATATTCTGAGAAGGTTCGTCGCCAAATCCTAAGAAACACTTGTTTATCTTCTCAAGCCTTTCCTCGCTTTTGCGCAGCGCGGCCTTAACCTTATTGCGTTCTATGGAGTAACGGATAGAACGCTCCAATAAGTCTATATCCATCTCGCTCTTGATAAGGCAATCCTGCGCGCCTTTCTGAAATGCCATTAGAGCCTGCGCTTCATCGGAAGCAGTCGTCACTACTATAATAGGAATGTCGGGCGCGTGCGCATGGATCCTGCCGAAAGTGTCGAGGCCGATAGAATCGGGAAGGGTCAAGTCGAGCAGGATAACATCTATCGCTTCTTCAGCGATAAACTCCAGCCCCTTGGTCAGCGTTTTTCTAATCTCAACGTGAAAGCTGGCTTTTCGCGCTTCCTTAAGCATCTTATGGATCAAAAAAATATGATCTTCGTTATCCTCTATGAGTAGTAATCTTATGGCCTTATCATCCATAGTATATAAATATTACCATATAATCATGATTTAGACAACGCCTCGCGCTAATCTCTTACGCGAAAAAATTATGCCCTGCCTGAATTAACAACTATTTCCTTTATCGCTTTATTTACCTTGTGCTTCAACAATTCTTCGAGAGAAAGAGGGATTTTTAACGACCAATTATCCGGGCTTACGGTACCGGGCCTATTGACCCGGTATTGATACGGATCGCCTTTACAGATATCGGCCAGGCTTAGCAAATCAAATATAAGTTCGATGCAAAGAAAAGATTTAGAAGCGGCGGTTATCCCCAGGGCGGCTTTCACTATCTTAGAAGACGACTTTTCTCTCATTGGGCCCTTTATATCAAGATATTTCCACAGCTTATCTTTTTCAAGGTATGTATTTTCATAAAGCTCTATAAGGTCATTTATCTCTTCGGGCGGCTTGCCTAAAATATCCGTCAATTTTTTAACCGAGTCGATCTCTTCTTTCCAGCGAAGCCTCCCATGCCTTGAGCGGGTTGGATCAAACAATCTTTCTTTTACGGCGTCCAACGCGACTTGGCGGTCGCGGCATTTTCTGATAAAAAAATCCTCATCCACTGTCCCCGCCTCATTCTCCCACCATGCGGCGAAGGAAGCCGTATCGTGCGTTGAAAGCATCGCAACGGCAAACTTGCGATATTCTTCGGGCCGCAAAAAATCGTGTTTGGTTTTCCAATCCTTCATCCATCTCTGGACATCATTACCCGGCATCTCCATCTCTTTAAGCGTATCGGGGCAAACTTTTGGTATGATGCCGAGATCCTCCGCGCATAGAACGATCGAAGTATTATTCTGTAAAACAGATAAGAGCTTTTTACCGTGCTCGCGCCAAACCTTCTCATCCGAGGGATCGAAGAATCCGTTTAGGCCCTGATTCTCCATGGGCTCGTTATAAGGTATACTCCATATGCGGAATAACCCCACCGCATGGTCTATCCTTAATATGTCGTAGAAATTTTCCGCGAATTTCAACTTCTCTTTTACGTATATAAACTCATCTGCCTCTATATAATCCCAATTATAGGTAGGCATACCCCAGCGCTGGCCCTTTGCGCAATACATGTCCGGAGGCGCGCCGGCCGCGTATTCCAATTTGAAGAATTCAGGATGCGCCCATACATCCGCGCTGTCGCGCGACACAAGCATGGGAAGGTCGCCTTTCAATAAGACTTTCTTCGACTCGGCGTAATCCTTCGCGTCCTTGAACTGTTTGAAGGCTTGGGCTTGTGTCCATTTATAAAAAGAAATTTCCTCTTTATGCTCTTCGACGAATTGTTCGAGTAAAAAACTATCGCGATTTTTATAACCTTCGCTCCATTCATACCAGGGCGCCTGGCCATGATAGGCTTTTAGCGCCTTGAACAGGCTGAAATCATCAAGCCAGTAAGCATTTTCGGCGCAGAATATTTTTAACTCCTGGTTGGAATCGAGGCGGATTTTAGAAAGATATATATTCCATAATAGATTTGTCTTCTCTTCTTTTATACGGTAATCAACCCTTCGACCTACTCCTGTTGATTCTGTCTTTACGCCTTTTTTTAGGAGGCCTAATGATATATACATAGGCTCAAGCGCGAAAGAACTCAATGAATCGTAAGGACAGAATGTGGAGCCGACTTCATTCATGGGCAGGAGTTGAATAATAGAATTACCTGTCTTGACGCACCAGTCTACGATAAGCTTTAAATCCTCGAATTCCCCGATGCCGAGGCTCCTCTTGGAATAGACAGAAAATAGAGGGATAAGAACGCCCGCTCTCCTGATAAGGCCTATTCTGCTCCAATTATTATTCACGGTGGGGACGCTTGTGTCTTGGGAATGGTATGTGCATGTAGAGCGACTTATTACTTAAGATATTACTTTAAATACCTTATCTTTCGGATGGGATTTCTGCTCGACCTTTATTCCTACCGCGTCTAAGCTCTTAGCCTCGGTCACGCTGACGTGTTCTATCTGCATCGAATCTACCTTTTGCGTAAAGTCCGAGGTATGGCCCTTGACGTGGATTGTGTCGCCTATCTTGAGCGCGTCTGAAAGTTGTATTATGATAACATTAATGTGGCCGAAATAATGGGTGACTGCGCCTATTTCTTTTTCCTGCATAATGGCCTCCAGGTTTTAGAAGCTACTCACCTTTCTTACGTTACCCGACTTGAAATTTGACCCTCCCGGCTTATTGGCCGAGGCGGTTGGCTGCTTGCTATCTTTAGTCATCTCATTTGACGCGGACTTCTTTTCATCCTGCTTAACCGTAATCTTGCCAAGCTCGATATCCTTAGCCTTATTGCTCATCTTCTCGAGTTCATCCTTCAAGGTAATCATGCTCTGCCTTAAGTCTATTATCGTTGAGGAATAATCTTTCTGCATGCCCACTAGATTCTTTTTCATATCTTCCAGATTAGCGAGCAGATTCTTTCTTTCGCTTTCGCTTAAGGTAATGGTATTTTGAATAGTTTTGATATTATCGCTATAAGTTTTGACCTGAGAGCTTATATCGTCAACCGCCGCCTTGAAATCATCTAATTTAGTTTCCATGCCTTCTACTTTGGTTTTACCGGACTGGGCCTGCTGGTCAAGATAATCTATTTTTTCTTTGTACTCTTTATAAAAAGCGACGCCTGTGATTATACTGCCAAGTGTTAAAAGAAAAAGCACGCCTATGAGCACAACTATAATAAGTTCCTTCTTCATTCCATTTCCTCCAATTTTGCAAAGCAAAATTGATCCTGATCCCGCCTCTATGGATATGACGACGCGTAGCGGGAGAAGGACCTCTCCTTATATTTCCTAACAATCAGTATATCACCGCGATAAAAATGAGTCAACATTATTATTGTTTTAGTAATAGTCTTAGGCGCATATCTTTTTTGCGGTATAGATTGAAAACCAACCTATTACACACCCGATTATCGCGCCGCCTATTACATCCGTGGGAAAATGGACGCCCATATATACCCTTGAAAGGCCGACAAGCGCGGCAACGAGATAAAATACGGGATAACACTTAAAGCGGCTTGAGAAGAGGGCTGCCGCCATAAATGCCGTCGTTGCATGGCCTGACGGAAAAGACAGTCCTTTTTCAGTATAGCAAAGGACTATAGTATTCGACAAAACCGAAAACGGCCTTGGCCGGGCTGCTATCGCTTTTAAGGCTCCTACCGCATAATAAGAGATCGCAAGTCCGGCTATCAATAAAATACCTAAGGTCTTTGTCTCTTTCTTTCTCGAAAATAGCAAAAGAACGCCTGCCGCAAAAACAAATCCTCCCGAACCGAGACGCGTTATGAGGGGCATAATAAAGTCAAAGAAGCGGTTACTCATCATGTGATTTATTAAATCGAAGACCGCGGTATCAAATAAGTTCATACGCCTATACTCATTAGCCAGCTCCTGCAATTATATGAGGTTACTCTATGTTCTCTTTTTCATCAAACCGGATCTCATACCAAAAAGAAGCGAGCCTATGATAGAGGACGAGCCGCACACGATTAATGTATTGGGCGCGCCTATTCTGCTTGCCATGCTGCCTGACAATAAGTACCCGAACGGCACCATGCCCATAAAAGCAGTCAGAAAAAAACTCATGACCCTTCCGCGCATATCGTCGCGTATGATAGTCTGTAATACCATATCATTGGATGCCATCTGGACCATCATGCCGAAACCTATGAACGCAAGAATTATCATTGATATCCACAAGTCCCGTGAAAAAGAGAAAGCGATTAAACCAACACCAAAAACATTAGTTGTTAAAAATATAACTTCTCTCAGGCCTTTCGCGTCTTTGCGCGACGCAAGATATACCGCGCCTATAAGCGCGCCCAGTCCGGACGAAGCCATAAGGAAGCCCAGCGTGTTTGGGCCTCCGTGAAGTATATCTTTTGCGAATATCGGCATAAGGACAACATAAGACATGCCCATAAGGCTTACCAGCCCGGTAAGAAGCAATATTGAACGCATCGACGCCGAACCAAATACATAAGAGAACCCTTCCTTCAAACCGTGTATTATATGCTTATGTTGTTTTTCAATTATCTTAGGAGTGATGCGCATGCTTAATAATGCCGCGATAACCGCGATATAACTTATTCCGTTGACTAAAAAACACATCCCTTCTCCGATGATTGCGACAAGGATGCCCGCTATAGAGGGGCCGATCAATCTTGCCGCGTTAAATATCAATGAATTTAAAGCGACGGCATTATTCACATCCTCGCGTTTACTGACCATCTCGACGACGAACGCATGGCGCGCGGGCGCGTCGAAAGCGCCTATAATACCCAAGAAGATGCCCAACGCGATGATATACCATACTGAAATGACTTTCGCCATTATGAGAATAGCCAATACAAGCGCCTGGATCATCGCAAGAACTTGGGTAATAATAAGAATGTAATGACGGTTATACCTGTCTGCCAGGACTCCAGCCAGCGGGGTAAGTATCAAAGTAGGTATCTGGCTTAAAAATCCTGTTAAACCAAGCATAAACGCGGAATTCGTGATACGGTACACGAGCCATCCTATAGCCATCTGCTGCATCCAGGTGCCGATGAGAGATATACTCTGACCCGTAAAATATAGACGGTAATTTCTGTGACGCAACGCCCTGAATATATGTTTAAGATTAGTTAATAAATTCATAAAACTTTTTAATCGATATGACAGTCGCGCCCGCGGCGCGGCAGCTATTTCCCACGCGATTATCGTCCGACGCCACTATGACATGAAACTTGTCTGTCTTTTCCTGAGTTAAGCGTATTACTTCTCTATCGCCTTCGCCGGTTTTTGAAAAAATCTGATTCGGTTTATTAAAAGACAGCTGTCCGTATTCGTCTCTTCCGTCAAATACAACATAGACTTCGGCAATGCCGCCAGACCTGCGCTGGTATTCTTTAGCCAGTTTTGTTATAGCCTCGCGCGCCTCCTCGAGAGAGTCATCAAGAAGGCTGTCTATCCGGGGTATCTTATGGATAGCATTATACCCGTCCACTATTAATACCTTCATTTAGGCGCCTTCTCCTCAAGCAGAGACCTGTCCCCTTGGGACCTGACCCCAATCACTTGCTGACGTTAAAATACCCCATCTTAAGATAAGGGAACTCTTTTTGAAGATATGAGATGACCTCTTTTACGCCGAGCATCTTGGATGTATCTACAGAAATTTTCAACTCTTCAAAATATCGCAATGGATCGTAATTTAGATTTCGCCATTGTATCATATCTATCTTATTTTTTGCTACGAACTTTTTAAACACGGCGAATTCGTCTTCAGAATCAGTGAAGCCCGGCATGGTCAGATAATTAATTGAAACGAAGCCGCGCCGTTTTTTCGCCGTATTTATAGATTTTAACACGTCTTTAAACGAATAGCCTCGCGGCTTATAATATCTTTTATAATAAATCTCGCGCGCGCTGTTTAAGCTCACGCGAATGCTGTCTAACCCGGCATCGAATATTTTCGAAATAGCGCCGGCGTCGCTTCCGTTGGTATTCATATTTATTACGCCTTTGCTTGTCCTGGCCCTTATCAGTTTTATCGCGTTTTTGATTGTATCAACACAAAGCAACGGCTCACCTTCGCAGCCCTGTCCAAAGCTAACCACGGGCTTTTCAACATTCTCGATATGGAATAACGCTATTTCGGCAATTTCTTCCGGTGTGGGAATAAATTCTATCCTCGGCTGCGCGGCACGGCGGTTGGTTTTTGGCTGATATGATATGCACCCCAAACACTGCGCGTTACAGGCTGGCGATGTCGGCAGCGGCGCTTCATATTTACTTAAGAAAAAATTCTTCGCGTTGGGACAACCGTAAGATAGCGCGCAATTTTCAAGATGTCTGACTAATCTATTTTTGGTAAAAAGTTTTTTTAAGCCTGCCGCGTTCTTTCTTACCAAACGCATATCCATAAAACGCGAATCGTGACATAAGGACTTATCAACTCTTACCGCTGTTACGTAAATCTCTCCTTTGTAAAATGAGCAGGCAGCATATGAAAATAACGGCAGCGCCCTCGAGATTGCCATTTCCTTATACGCGCCATTGTATGTTACGGTATATCCGGGAGATAAAAACGCGGCGGCCGCAAAATGCTTATTATCTTGAATAAAATTTTTCGCGGCGGGATCGTAAGCGACGGGCAATCTCCGCGGCAGGACGAAAATTTCACTTCCCGGGGGCAGCCTGATGAGATCCGAGGCCTTTAACCGTAATATCCTCCCGGCCTTCATGCCGACGGCTTCTAAGCGCGGGAAATTGAATATCCTGCCGTTCCTTCCGCAAGCCAACGGCTGGGGCATCACTTGCGGTCACCGAAAGAGGTCCCGATTGAGCGGGCGCTCTTTATCAACGGATGGTCAAGCGGCACCAGCTTTGATCCTGAGGCAGCTTTTTTCAGCGGCACTTTGACGAACAAATTACCCTCAACGCCCACCATGCGGCCGAATTCTTTCTTTTTAGCCATATCCACGGCTTTCGTGCCTAATCGCGTTGCCAGTATTCTGTCGAACGGCGTCGGTGTGCCTCCGCGCAATAAGTGCCCCATTACCACTGTCCTTGTTTCAAGGCCGGCAAGCCCTTCGATTTGCCGGCCCAAAGCAAATCCTATTCCGCCAAGCCGGACCGGATATGCTGAGCCCTTTACAACCCGATTCACAACAGTGTCCCCGCCCTTAGGCCTTGCTCCTTCAGCCACGACGACTATGCTGAATTTTTTCCCATGTCTTTGCCTTTCTTTGACGACTTGCGCTATTATATCAATGTCATACGGTATCTCCGGAATGAGTATTATATCGCCGCCGCCTGCCACGCCGCTATAAAGCGCTATCCATCCGGCCTCGCGCCCCATCACTTCGATTATCATCACCCTGTGATGCGATTGCGCGGTTGTGTGAAGTCTATCTATGCCCTCCGTCGCTATCCAAACGGCTGAATCAAAACCGAAGGTCACATCCGTACCCATGATATCGTTATCGATTGTTTTCGGGATCCCTATGACCGGGACGCCGTCCCTGTAAAGCTTATACGCTGAATGTAAAGTACCGTCGCCTCCTACGCAAATCAGGCAGTCGATATCCATCTTTTCCAGATTTCTTATCGCGACTTTTGAAAGGTCATTGAAACTCGGTTTCGCGCCTTCACGGGCCGCGTATTTGTAAGGGTTTGCCGTATTTGAAGTGCCGAGGATCGTCCCTCCCAAGGTCAATATGCCGGAGACGTCTTCATAGGTAAGCTTCCTATGCCTGTCATGTATGAGGCCCTCATATCCGTCTTCTATCCCTATGACCTCCATCCCATATTCGATAATGGCCTTCTTGGTAACTGCCCTTATGACGGCATTCAGCCCGGGGCAGTCTCCGCCTGCTGTAAGAATAGCTATGGCCTTTTTCATCAATCCGCTCCTTTGTTTTTACACCTTTCCCGCTTTT
>Ga0155280_131_pt1 | contig 27500 bp, 25 predicted proteins | sample RifCSPhighO2_02_FD_106248 | JGI IMG/M metagenome (GOLD analysis project Ga0155280, IMG submission 106248) | Omnitrophica bacterium RIFCSPHIGHO2_02_FULL_46_20 | reverse complement strand
GGGTAAACTTCGGGAGCGAAGCCTGCCTGCCGGCAGGCAGGCAATCTCTTTTAGATTGCTTCGTCGCCCCCTTCGGGGGCTCCTCGCAATGACAGATGGACGCTTTGAGCATAACCTCTGCAAGCGGTTTTTCATCAGCGCTGCCTAACAGGACCACACTGGCGCCTAAATCTTTTATTAATTTTCCCGCTAACCGCGCAAAATTCTTTGCCGGCCATTGCTTATACGCGGCATCCCTTCCCCAGCTTGCCCCGCCTCCCATTGCTATACCCAGAACCAAACTTGACGGCGCAACGCCAAGTTCGGCTAATCTTTCTTTAGCCCTTGCTCTATTTTCTTTGCTAACTATCAGCTCAAGAGCTTTATCGCAAAGTTCGATATTTATAAATCTTAACAAATCAGCGTAATATTCTATTACATGTCTTGCGGAATACCCCTTTAATACTATCCTTTCAGTGAGGAATCGGCCTCGATTTTTATAGTCGAACCCTATCCGTTTCTTGATCCCGGATAGTTTTGACCATAGACCATATCGGCTATCAAGAGAGAAGTCAAGACTCGCATTAAATTTTTCTTTTTTTATTTCCTTTAGTAAATTTAATAACGTAAAAAAACCTTTTAATGGATTTTTTTTATATATTCTCTTTATATCCCCTCTCGAGAGCGCAAATATCTTGTCAATTCTTAAATCATTTTTTAATAAATCCCTGACCCTTTCATTACACCAATAGCCTATGAAGCTATCAGGATAATTTTCTTTTAAGGCCCTGATGACAGGCGTTGTAAATAATATATCCCCTATGCCGAAAGGATTGATGATGAGGAATTTTTCCATTCCCTTACCTTGTTTAAAACATCTTCAACGCTTATATCAGAAAGCTTTTTCTTCTCGATAACAATATTATTCTTTCCCCATGGCCCCCATCTCTTCGGGCCTTTGCCGGGAATATCATTCCCGAACAATGCTATTACAGGCGTGCCTACGGCGCCCGCGAGATGGACGGGGCCGCTGTCATTAGAGATAAGCAATTTGCACTTTTTTAATGCCGATGCCAATTGCGCTAATGTAGTTCTACCTGTTAAATTCTTTACGCGTTTATCCAGATTGTTATATGCGGCGCTTCTTGGCAGCTCTTCTTTACCGCCGATGATTAAAATTTCCATATCCGTTTCTTTCAAAATTTTAAGCGTGAGCTCGCGGAAAAGTTCTTCAGGCCACTGCTTTAAAGGATCGCTCGTCCATGGATGTATCGCGATTGATTCCCCTGCCTGAACGTTCTCATCCATATTTAAGGCAATGCTCTTATCGCTTGTTTTGGCGCCTATAACTTTAACCAGATCGAGATTATATTCCACCTCGTGTTTCTGCCCTAAGTGTTTTAAGTCTTCTATCTTTTTTGTAAGTAAAAAATCCCACTTATGGGCATAGCCCACCCTAATCGGAATGCCGGCCATATATGCGGCGATGTTAGAATATTTTGATGGATTCATAATAACGGCGATATCAATATTTTTTTTCTTTAACGCGCTGCCGAATCTGACTGCCTCGAATACAGAATGCCCGCCATTTTCCCATGCCAGAGTTTCATCAACATAGGGTATCTTAACGGCAAGTTCTTTAACATATGGATCTACCGCTAAAATTATCTTTGAGTCAGCAAATTTCTCTTTTACCGCCCTAATAGCCGGAATATTAAGCAGAAACTCCCCGAATCGGTCATTACGCACAATAAGTATATTTTTGCGATTTTTTATCCTTTCCCAGACCTTCGACCATTTAAGAAAATGAACATATGATGAAAGGATCGAGAAAACGAGCCCGTGGATCCCCTCTTTATAACCCTTTTTATTAAAATAGATCTTCCTGAATAACTTGGCGGGCTTTACTTTGAGATTATATTTAACCTTCTTTAAAGTAAGCTCCCTTTCCTGATCGATAATATCCGCGGCCTGTAGATCCGTATAACGATTCTGCCGTTCTATAAACTCAGAAATGCTGTCAAAAGGAATATGCAGGATATCCGCGTCAAGATACCCGACATCGCCATCGACTATCATCTTCTCATGAACCCTGCCTTCGTAGCGTGCGCGCCCCTTTTTAAAAAGATGCTGGGACCAATGATACCATCCGCCATGCGTGAATTCGCGGCCTAAAAATATATTCTTCCTTCTGAATTTAAAAGCCGCGTACTTCGTCTCGGGGATAGCTGCATCACATTTTTTCTTAAAACTATCCGTAATTATTTCATCGCTGTCTAACTGGAGAACCCACTCGTTAGACGCTTTATCTGTGCCGAAATTCCTTTCCTCAGCGAATGATCCTAAAAACTGATGTGAATATATACGCGCATTGAACCTTTCGGCTGTTTTTACGGTATCATCCGCGCTTCCTCCGTCTACAAGGATAATCTCATCAGCCCAGCCCTTAAGCGAAGACAGACATTTCTCTATCTTCTTCTCAGAATTCTTGGAAAGTATAACAGCGGAGAGCGAATAGTTTTTTGTCATGCGGCTCCGTCATTGCGAGGAAAAATATCAATCTCCTTCTCTATAAATTTATTAAGAGACACTATGTACGCGGTCATTATCCAGAAAAGGGTCGTGAGGACAAGGGAAAAAAGATTCGTGTCTAAACCGGATTGGATTAAAAACGCCGCGTAGCCCGCGGCAATACCTAAAAGAATGAATCCCTCGAAACCGCTTCGTATCTTTTTTCCCATATTACGCAGCGCTGCTCTTAAAACAGTAAATATAATCGTAAGAAAAGCTAAAAGACCAAAAATTCCTATCTCCGACCACATCTGTAAATATGAATTATGCGTATACCGTATATCAGGATATTCTACGGGTTTATACTCGAGAAAATAGCGCGAGAAAGTATTAACGCCAAAACCAAGGAATGGATGGACCTTCACCATCTCCCAGGTCCCTTTCCATAACTGGGTTCTTTCCCATACCGTATTATGCTCAAAAGCAAAAAGATTTTTAATCCGGGCCCACTCTTGCGGAAAGACAATGATTAATAATATAATAAAAGCAGGAAGGGCGATAAGCGTCTTCTTCTTGTAAAAAAATAGATAGATTATAAGGGCGATCAAAAAACCTAACCATGCCGCGCGGGAATATGTCTTGAAAAGGCAGTAGAATCCAAGAAGACAGGTTAGGGACAAAAAATATTTCTGTTCGCTTTTAATGCCGCGGCAGAAAAAACAGAATGTCAGCGGCAGCACAAATATGATATATGCCGCGAAATCATTTGGATGGACAAAAGAGGCCAGAATCCTTCGCAAATAATCATCTTTTATTATCTCTCTATGCCTTAGAAGATCAAAGCCATGGATTGACTGGAAAATTCCGTTTAAGAAAGTTACGCAAGCCACTATCATTAATATCCAAAAAGTTCTTTTCAGCCTCTTCGCGTCCGATTGAAAGAAATCTATAAGGGCAAAATATAAGAACGAAAATTTAACAATGCGCGCAAACCCTCTTACGCTTTCGCTAAAATAGGCGCTTCTTAAAAAAGTGACAAAGATTATACCGCATAGCGCATATAATATTAAGTTAATCGGCGTCTTAGACGGCCTGAATTCCTTCAGAAGAATCCGCTTAATGATAAAGAAACTGATAACGGATATCGCGAAGATCTCGACCGCAGAATTTGAAAAAGTTGTTCCAAAGAGAAGAATCCAAAGCGCGAGTTCCGTTAAAATATTTAATGCGCTAATAAGCATTTTTTAAAGCGAATAAAGATAGGATTATTATTCTCAGGTCAAACCAAATCGACCAGTTTTCCACGTAATAAAGGTCATATTTAACCCGATCCTCTATGGGCGTGCCCTGCCGCAGACCGTTCACCTGAGCCCACCCGGTCATGCCCGCCTTTATATGATGGCGGCTCATATAACGCGGTATATCATCTTTGAATTGATCGACAAAATGAGGCCTTTCAGGCCTGGGGCCCACCAGGCTCATATCCCCAGCAAGCACATTAAATAACTGCGGCAGTTCGTCCAGATTATAGCTTCTTAAGAATTTTCCTATTTTTGTGCAGCGCTCGTCATTTTCCTGCGCGAAAACAGGCCCTGTTTCTGCCTCGGCTTCCGGACGCATCGTGCGAAATTTATAAATCTTGAATATCCTTCCGCCCTCAGTCATCCTTTCTTGAGAAAATAGGACAGGGCCTCGCGAATCTAATTTTACTATTATCGCTATAACCGTTAAACCAGGCGACAAAACAGCGAGCCCAAATACCGCGCCGAAGAAATCCATTCCTCTCTTCAGAAATCTGCTATAGACATGGTTCAGCGGCGACTCTTTTATTCTGATAAGATTCAGCCCGTCAATATTTTCAATCTCGAATTGCTGTATCATGACATCGAATAGGTCCGCCACTATCTTAAAAGCTACCATCCTCTTCTCGGACTCAAGTATCATAGAAAGGATCTTCTTCCTGGGTATCTCGAGATCGGATAGTATCACTTCATCAGGGTTCGCCTCTTTTAACACTTCTTCGAAATTTTCAATTGAACCCAGATGCTTGGCGGATATGGGGTAGCCTTGAGAGATTTTTCTAGTTGACACTATACCAACGATGTCTCCGTAACGCTTAAAATAGCGTTCGTGCGATTTTATCATATCCATGCTTTCCGGCTTACCTATGATGACTATCCTCTTCTTTGTTTTAGGCAGTATCCTTTTTCTGTAAACTATACTCAGGATGTATCTCGAAAAAGTTATAAGAAGAACGAGGTTTACCCATGTAATAAATATAAGCGAACGCGAATACGCCCTTTCCCTATAAAAGAATGTCCCCGCGAGCACAAAAAGCATGGTTATACCGACGCTTTTAAATATCGAAAAACCATAATCTATAAATTTCTTCGTCGGGTCAGACTTGTAGAGGTTATGGGTATTCATCACAAGCACGAGCAGCACCGCTATCCATAATACAGGCAAAAAATAATTTGCTATAGAAGGAGTGCCTAACGGCGTAGGGAAAAAATTGGAATGGAAACGAATTTCATATGAAAGGAAAAGAGCCAAGAAGATCGCGGCGAAGTCTCCCGCCATCAGAAGGCTCGAGAAAAATATATTCAATCTCTTTTTATTAAGCAGCGCTATCATGTACCGCCGTCCCGATTTTTTCCGTAACAAAATTCTTTATACTATTCACAAACCTGCTCTCTGAAAATCGTTCGGCATTACGCCGCGCGTTCAGGGGGTTAAACTCATCTTCTCTTTTTTCGAATTCATTTATCGCGTCTATTAAAGACTCCGCGTCCTGCTTATAGAAAAATAGGCCCGTAGGCTTTTCTCCCTCATGGCTCCCATTAATAGGAATAACGGTTTCCGATATCCCTCCCTTCCCATAAGCTATCACCGGCAGCCCTACAGCCTGAGCCTCTACAGGCGCTATGCCGAAGTCCTCTTCCGCGGCAAATAGGAAAGCCTTCGCGCCCTCACAAATCTTTACGACCTCATCATGATCTATCCATCCCATAAATTTTATATTAGGCGAGGTCTTTCTGGATTCTAATTCTTCTCTTAAATTACCGTCGCCTACAATAACCAATTTCTTATCCGGAATCTTATTAAAGGCCTCTACCATTATATCTATGCGTTTATAAGGAACCAGCGCTGAAACACATATGTAATAACTGCCTTGCTTACGCGAAGGATTAAACCGAAACTTGTCTATTTCAACAGGGGGGTATATAACGGTTGAATCGCGTTTGTATATATTTTTTATCCTCTCTTTTATCGTCTCGGATATTGCGACAAATTCATCGACTCGGGGCAAAGTGGCAATATCCCATCTTTTAAGATACTCCCCGAATAGCCATACTAATGATTTCTTCCACGGCGGATAAGATCCGAAATATTGATCAAAAAATACCCACATATAACGCATTGGTGTATAACAATAGCAGAAATGGAACGCGTCTTTGGGCTTTTTTGCGCCTTTAGCCACGCAATGCGAAGAACTTATAACTAAGTCGAAACCATTAAGATTAAAGCTTTCTATGGCTAAAGGAAATAAGGGGAGATAATTTCGGTATTTTCCTTTGATACCAGGAAGGTTCTGCAAAAAAGACGTGTGAATAGGCCTGTTTTCTAATGTCGGGGCTAATGTGCCTTTATTATATATGAGGGTGAATAGCTCTGCGTGTGGGAAGATTTGACAAAATGCATTAAGTATCCTCTCTCCTCCGCGCATGCCCAGCAGCCAATCGTGAACTATCGCTACCCTCATTACAGATCTTTCTGTATGTATTTATAGTGTTTTTGGCCGTAGACTGCCAATCAAATCTCTTAGTATTCTCTAATCCTTTTGATATAAGCGATTCTCTTGTAGTATTATTGAACAATACATTATACAGATTTTCATCTATTTGGTCAATATAAGACGGATTTATGGCGGCTATTGCCTCCCCGCCTATCTCCTTATGGACAGGTATATCGCTGCATACTACGGGCAAGCCGCATCTTTGAGCTTCAAGAATGGTCAGCCCAAACCCTTCGTATAAGGACAGGTTAAGCAGGCAGGAGGCAAGATTATAGATTGCCGCAAGCTCTTTATCGCTTTCTATCTCCCCAAGATATGTAACGCCGTTTCTATCTATATCGATATCCTGGCTTAGCCTACCCACCATAACAAGATGCGCATCCGTCACTTTTTCTTTAAATTTCTGAAAAGAATCTAAAAGCGCGGCGATATTCTTATGTCTTCTTATGCTTCCCACATACAAGAGAAACCTGCCCGGCAATTTATATTTTTCTTTGATATTTTTCAGATAAGCTATATCGGTAATTTTAACAAATGACTTATCAATGCCCTCATAGATAACGCTGAAAAAAGGAGACTGTCCTTCGGCGCGGCCCAATCCTAATCGAAGGCCTTGCTCAGGATTGTCCCGTTTTTTCTCCGTCATTACGATCCCGCCGCTTTTTGGCGGGAGAAGCAATCTCTCTTCTATCTCATTCTTCGTCGCTTGAGAAACACATATAACTGCCTTTGCGGTTTTCAATATCCTTTTAACCATAAACCGCATATACAAAGGCGCAAATCTGTCGCTTGCACCCTCCGGATAGAGGATATGAATGATGTCATGAATGGTTACTACAAGATTAAATCTTGCCATGATTGGAACATTGTAATGAGGAATATGAAGGATGTCATTCTTGATAATCTTCTTAAGCTTCAGAAATCCAACCTGCTCCTGAATAGAATATATGGAATAATTAAAGTCTATGACGCTTCTTTCAACGCCTAAAAACTTTTTTATCTTATCTCTATCACCCAGGATCTGTACATCCAGCTCTGTGTCCTCGGCGATGAGCGGCAAAAGACAGCGAATATACCTCCCTATCCCGGGGTGATCTATCATCCTCGCGTCAAAATATACTCTCTTCATATGGCCATATGTTGAGGATCAGGTTAAGGCTTTGAATGGTATGCGGAAAAGTGGTTTTAACTCAGCTTTTTGCAAAATTCACAATTTTCCGAAGCTTCATTAAAATTTTGATTTTATCTTCAAATGATAAGCGGGATAACTCCCTATGAAATTGCTCCTTTTTTCGGAACAATTCATTCATGGTTAAGATCTTCCCTTTGTTTATTTCAATTTTTCTTTCCATTCTTTCATCTTTCCCCATAATTTATGTTCTTTTAATATCTTCTCAAGCTTGTTGTTATCAATTTTTGCCTGCTCAAGCAGCCTTCCTACTTTCTCAAAATCCTTTCTTCTGCCAGCCTTCATAGCTATCGCAATTAAGTGCTCCGCCGACGGTATTTTTGTCCTGATTCCGCTATAGGTAATACCTTTCGCGTTATCAACGGCATCTTGTTCGAGCGCGCTGCCTGCTGGAATGAATTGAACAGGCATTCCCTCAATAACAATATGCTCTCCTTTCCATGGATAACCCTTATTTTTAAGATAATCGTAGATTGAAGCGAGTGATATTATTTTTGCTTGTGGCTCATGCTTGATTATGACGAATACATCCAAATCATACGTAAAAACAGGCTCGGTATAGAACATGGCGGCAATGCCGCCCGCGATGGCATAGTCCTCGATCAAGCCTTTTTTTTTCAGTTTATTCAGAATTTCTAAAATTTTCTTCATTATGTTTCAATGCTACATCGTTTTACCGCCTTAGTCAATTGAAAATTTACTTGTGAAAATTTACTTGTTTTTGTTGACTGCATACTCATGTTGATGATATATGTCCTCTACCAAACCTAAAACATCATCAACAGATATTGCTTCCATACATTCATGCTTCTCTTTCGGACAAACCTTATTCTCACACGGCCTGCATTCTATATCTTTATAGAGAAATTTTACATTCGGACTTTTCGGTATCCATAACTGAGGTATGTTAGTCCCGGAACATATAATTATCGACGGCACATTCAATGCTGCCGCGATATTTGCGGGCCCCGAATCAAGGCCTATAAAAAACCCTATTTTTTTAATAAGGCATGCTAACTGCGGTAAGTTCAATCTTCCTCTCAGATCAATGGTATTTTCAAATACACCATTATCGCCTTTCGAGCCAACCAACAAAACGCTATATCCATTTTCTTTTAACAGCTCTATAAGTTTGCAGAAATTTTCCCGCGGCCATTCTTTTGCCTTTGACCCGGCAAATGGATGAATCACAACCGCTCTATCTAATCCTGTCGCCGAGCCGTCATTGCGAGCCCCGCCTTCTTTCTCCGTCATTGCGATCCCGCCGCTTTTTGGCGAGAGAAGCAATCCCTCAACAGCGTCTTTATCTTTTTCGTTAAAATACACATCCGGCAACTTATGGGCGACTGGTATATTCAATGCCTCCAATAGCGTTAGATTTCTATCGATTATATGCGCTTTTTTATCATATTTTCCTTCTTTATGGAGAAGGAAGCCGCCGCCCGTAATTCCATATCCTACTCTATACTTAACCCGCCCAAGCCACATTATTATTATAGACAGTATGTCGCCGCGCGGCTCTATCCCTAAATCGAAACCAATATTCCTCACGTCTTTGATTACGCGCAACAAGGCCTTTAGTGAAGACGATTTATCTCTTCTATCGAGCCAAAAAGGCGAAAAAGCAATTACTTTATCTATGTGAGGATTCCTGAAAGCCAGCTCTTTCGACGCGGAATTGACCAGCGCTGTGATGCGCGCTGATGGAAACCGACTCTTAAGATTCTCGAATACCGGGCTTGTGCAGATAAAGTCGCCGATATGATCAAGCCGGATCACGAGGATGGATTTAGGATCAAGCGGCGGATTTTTTTTAAAGACTTTTATCGGAAAGAAAACTATACTTCCTGCCAGATCAAACAATGGAGCCAATATTCTATATCTTGTTTTCTTAAAGACATACTTCATCATTACCCTTTCCCGAGAACCTTTTTGTATACTTCGACATTCTTCTTTGCGGCGACATCCCACAGAAGGTTTTCCCTCACATATTTCTGAAGAAGGCGGTTCTTATTTTTATTGAATGCTTTTTCGGCCGCACTGCGGATACTTTTTAGGCTGGACGGGCTGAAATATTCCGCAAGGTCTCTGAAATATTCCTTCGTGCATCCCATATTCGTTGTCGCGACATTCGCGCCCGCAAGCGCGGCCTCAAGCGCGGCCAGGCCCGGCGTCTCGAACCATCCCTGAGAAACGAAGCATCTGCACGCTTTATAAGCGGATCTCAACAGCGGATCCTCATGTCCGATCCTGCCTACGAGCACAACATTGCTGCCGGCCTCGCTCCTGCACTGCCTGTAATAGTCAGGATAGTGAGAGACCGGATCGCCTATCATAACGAGAGGCGCCTTGAAATCTTTAAGGGCCCTTATAAGGTTGAGCTGATTTTTTCTCGGTTCTATCCTGCCGACAGACAGGACGAAATCCTTCACATTATATTTGGATATGAACGGCCTTTCGTCTCCATATTCAAAATCAGAGTCGACGCAATTGGGTATAACATGCATCTTCTTTCTATCTATTCCGAATAGCCGTTCGATCTGTTTTAACTCAGCGTATGAATTCGGTATTATAGCGTCCGCGGCAAGCATCGTGCTCCTTCTACCCGATGGAAGAAAAGGAAAGGCCGCTTTCGCAATATGACGCAGGCATGCGGCGGCCTTTCTCTTAAGGCCGCCGTGCTCATAAAGCGTTCTTTGCAGCGTTGAAAAGAATATAGGGACAAGCACGACCTTTACGCCTTTATTCCTCGCGGTCTGCATAAGGCCAATGCAATCTTTGATCGCGCCGAATACGTGCAGTATATCGAAGTTGTCCAGCTTATCGTTCCATATATCGAAAAGCTTGCAATATACTCCTTCTTTTTCCAGATACTCCTTGGTCTTCAGGAGAAGTATCTCCCCGCCGCCAATATTCTGGAATGCCGAAGGATAGACAAAAAACGCGACTCTCAATTTATCCGACATCGTTTCTATCGCTCTAGGCCTTTCTTAATAATATATCGAGCATCCTGCTTGATGCTTTTCCGTCGCCGAAAGGGTTCGGCCAATCACGCCTTACCTCGATCATCTTTAAAGACGCCTTTAGGATCTCATCCGGATCACGGCCGCTTATGATATTTGCCCCAACTTTTATCGTCTCCGGCCGCTCCGTATTATCTCGTAACGTGACACACGGAACTTTAAGCATGCAGGCCTCCTCCTGAACTCCCCCGGAATCTGTCAATATAAGGCTCGCTGTCGACTCCGCATAAAGAAACGTCAGGAAGTCTAATGGCCTGAGCACCTTGACATTATTGTGGAATTCAATATCGAAGGCCCTTATCTTCTTCTCTGTTCTCGGATGGACTGGAAAGACTACGCTCATACCGAGCTTTTCCGTCACCAGGTTTATCCCCCTGCATATCCGCCTAAAAGTCTTCTCTGAATCCACGTTCTCCTGTCTGTGCAAAGTCAAAAGGATGAAATTGCCCTTCTTGACGCCTATTTTTGACAAAAACGCCTTCTTTTTGCCCGCGAGGGCTAAATTGGCCCGCACCGCGTCTACGATGGTATTGCCTGTCACAAAGACATTGTCACTGGGCACGCCCTCTTTTAATACGATATTTTTTTGGATTGCGGTCGGAACAAACAGGAAATCCGATATGTGATCTACTAAAAACCTGTTTATCTCTTCCGGCATCGATCTGTCGTAACTTCTTAAACCTGCCTCGACATGGGCCACCTTTATCTCAAATCCGGTATAGCTCTTTGTCGTCGATATCTTCTCAGCGGTCATCGCCCCTGCCAGCGCCGTATTTGTGTCGCCCTGCACTATCACCGCTTTCGGCATGTCTTTTAAAAGTATCTTTTCTATCTCTATCAGCATCCTGCCGGTGTGCTCCCCCTGCATATGCGGCGCCTTCGATCTTATGTCAAGGCGGTAGTCCGGCATAGGCAATTTCAACTCTGAGAAGAATACCCTGTCCATCGCGTATGAATAGTGCTGGCCCGAGTGGATGATCTTAAACGGGACTCTCTTATTTTGGCATAATCTGATAAGCGGCGAGAGCTTGATTATCTCCGGCCGCGTTCCCAATATGAACATAAATAATGTTTTTTTCATACAAGATGCTCCAATACTTGATCCCTAGTCGCGCTGCCGGAGGCCAGCGATAATGCCTGAAACGCGAACATGCTGCACCAGGCATTTCCGTGTTCTTTTGCGTATCCGTCCCAGTCCGTGCCAAATATAAAAGCTCCCTTGGGGTCCAAAATAATATTCTGAAACTCCACAAGCCTTTCAAGAAGTTTCTCCCTGTCCAACTCTCCGCCTATAATATAGGATAGCCTCAGCGCCTGAGCTTGAATATCCGACCGTTGATGGAGGATCTCGACTCCGCGGCGCGCGAATACCTGTGTCGGAAAACCTCCGTCTTCGGCCTGCCGCTTTAGCATGTTAGCGTACGCGCCCCTCGTAATACCGTCATAACTATCGTCTCCTGTTTTGTAGCGGTAATACGCGATACCCTCGAGAGTATATGAATACGGATGAAAGTGGCTTGAGCCATCGAATGTATTAGTAATGAATCTTCCGTCTTTATAAAAATTGCTGACCGCGGAATCTATGAGACGCTTCGCGGCCGTTTTATACGATGCCTCTTTATCTATATCGGCCAGTTCGCACAAACACATCGCGATCTTACAATGGAAACTGCCCGACTGGGCCGACCATTTATCGGCATCCTTTAATGCGGTGTTATTCTTAGTATCAAATACGGGATTGTAGAGCCCATCCGTCCTAAGCATCTTATCATTCAGGAACGAAACTATCTTCCTCGCGCATTCCAGGTAAACGCCGTCACCTGTCGCCCGGAATAATTTCAGCATGCCAAAGGCCACTATGGCGCAGTCAAATGAATATATATTACCCCTTTCGAACGAATAGTGCTCGACCGCATTACCGGCGTATTTTCTTGTCAACACTCCTCCGCTTGGGTCCAGCGCATCCTGCATTATCCATTGCGCGGCATGCGCCGCGCGATCGATGAGACTCTTGTCCTTTTTGACCGCGTTCATAAAGCATAGGAACGTTATCGCATAGCCCGTTATCTCCGAATAGAGATAAGAATTACTTTTATTCCTGATGTCCTGCCATGCATAGAGCCCGCCGGACTCCGACTGAATGCCGGACCCCAGGAACCACGCCCTTATCAGGCTCAATCTTTCCTCAAGAGTCAACGCAGCGGTTCTCATATCTTTACATCTTTCCCGCAACAGCCGCAATAATAGCCATTTTTGGTCTTTTTCAATTTTTCTCCGCAGAAACAGACACGGCCCGCCATACGCGCCGGATTACCTACCACGAGCGCATGGTCTTCGACGTCATTTGTGACCACGGCTCCGGCGCCGACAAGAGCATACTTGCCTATATTGACGTCGCAGAGTATGAGCGCGCCAGCGCCTATCGAAGCGCCCTTGCCAACAGTCCATTTGGGAGAGCTTATATCCCTGGCCTTACGGCTCCTCGGGTTCTTATCGTTTATGAAGCAGGCCGCGGGGCCTATGAAACAATCGTCTTCTATCCTCACACCCCTGTAGATGAGCGCCTTGTTCATGATCTTGACGCGGTCGCCTATCACGACCTTCCTGTCCACAAAAACTCCGTTGCCTACCACGCAGTCCTTGCCTATAACGGCATCATGCATTATCTGGGCAAAATTCCATACAACGGTACCTTCTCCCAGCCTTGCCTTAGCGTCCACTATGGCGGTCTTCGCTATCTTGACGTCTTCTACAGATCTTATATTAGATTCTTTCGTGCCCATTCTATATTTCTCCTTAATCCTTCGTATATATCCACCTTGGGCCGCCAGCCAAATAATTTTTTGGCGAGGCTGTAATCACAATTAAGCCTTCTTACCTGGGCAGTCCTGTCCGAGGTGTGTATTATCCGCGAACTGCTGCCGGATATCTCCTTTATCTTCTTTGCGATGTAATTTATGCTTATGTCCTTGCCTGTGCCAAAATTGACCGCTTTGCCTACCGCGCGGTGGTGTGAGCCCATAACAAGAAAAGCGTCTATCATGTCATCGACATAGGTAAAATCCCTGGACTGTTTCCCATCACCATGAATCATCAGGGTTTCGCTCTTAAGCGCGAGTTCAATAAATTTCGGTATCACATCGTAGGTATGCCTCGGCCCATAAGTATTGAAGGGGCGTATAATCGCTACCGGTATATGATAAGTATTCCAATAAGCGTAACAATACCTGTCGGCAGCAACTTTACTTGCGGCATAAGGAGACGAAGGGTATAATGGGTGCTCTTCATTTATACCGCCGCCTATCGTCATTCCATAGATCTCGCTCGAAGAAGTGCTCACTATCCTTTTTATACATTTTGTTTCCATCACGGCATGCAGCATATTCAATGTTCCCAGAACGTTCGTCTCCATTACCTCCAGAGGATGCGTGAATGAGTTAGGCACATAGGCGTCAGCGGCAAGATGGAATATAATGTCGGGGCAGTTTTTCTTGACCAATACCCTGCAGTCGGGACTGCCTATATCGCCCGTAATGATATCTTCGAATCTTTTTTCCAGCGATTTTACATTTTTAAGATTATACTGAGTCGTGCCTATGGTGGAATTCCCCCTGACATATATCGAAACTTTGGCGCCGGCCTCAAGAAGCCTCTCTGTAAGGTGGGACCCCATAAATCCATCCGCTCCGGTAATCAATATCCGTTTATTTTTGTAAAAACCCGTCATTTAACCTCCTTTTTTTACGAAACTCAATATAACATACCTTATATTGCATAACAATAAAATACTGGCATTTCATTGACAAGTATTACGCCGTGTTGTATCATAAGGCCAATGCGGCAAATAACCTGTAAAAAATATACGATAGACGATATCTTCGTCGGACAAACCGCTTCATTCAACGTAAAAGTCTCTGAAAGAACCGTCGATTCTTTTTCCAGGCTGACCGGAGATTACAGCCCACTTCACACCGACGCGGAGTTCGCGCGAAAAACACAGTTCCGGCAGAAAATAGCGCATGGCTTGCTCGTTTATTCATATGCATCCACCATTGTCGGGATGTACCTGCCCGGCGAAAACGCCGCCATATTGAACCACTCGGCGCGGTATCTCAAACCTGTCAGGATGAACGATAAACTAACTATAAAAGGCACGGTTGCTTCTAAAGAGCCGCTTTTAGGCAAAATCGTGCTTAATATAACTATAACGAACCAAAGGAACGAAACCGTAACGGATGGCATAATCAGCATTATAGTGAACTCTCCTCCAAAGAAAGGAATAGTCATGAGCGATATCGCAAAAATGAATTACGGCATCAACTTTAACGGCAAGGTCGTGCTCGTCACAGGGGCCAGCCGCGGCATAGGGGCCGCGACAGCAAAACTTTTTGCATCCCACGGAGCCGCCGTTGTAGTCAACTATAATCTCGGCAAAAAAGACGCTCTGGGTGTAGTCAGCGATATTGCGGGGTCCCGGAAAAAGGCCGTGGCAATAAAAGCCAGCGTGAGCCAGGCATCCGAAGTGGCTGCCATGATAAAAAAGGTCATCTCTTCCTACGGAAAGATTGACATACTGGTAAATAACGCCATGAGCGACGCATTGCCCGTCCCTTTCGAAAAAATAGAATGGGATGACATGCAAAGAGATATCGACGTGGCCTTAAAAGGCGCCTTTAATACCACCAAGGCCGTATTACCTGTAATGTTAAAGAACGGATACGGAAAAATCATAAATGTCACAACCGTCTATTCAAACAGCGCGCCGCCGCCCGGATTTGCCAAATATGTGACCGCCAAGACGGCATTGCTCGGATTTACAAGGGCGCTTGCGGTTGAATATGCCCCAAAGAACATATTCTTCAATGTTGTGTCGCCGGGCCTTACCGAAACCGACCTGGGCGCGCATATACCCGATTGGCTAAAGAGCAAGATGGCGGCCGATGTCCCTCAAAAGAGGAACGCCCAGCCAATAGATATTGCCAAGACAATACTTGTAATGGCGTCGCATTATACGGACTATGTCATAGGCAATCAGATGCTCGTCTGCGGCGGATCCGTAATGATCTGATACGGCATGCGCGGCCTTCGCAATACCTCTTCGTCTGTAATGGAGAATTGGTTTTTTACGACGGCTCTTTTCCTCATGGCTGTCTTTAACATGCCGAGGGCCTGAAAAAATCCTTCTATGAAAAGCCACCTTCCCTTCAAGAGATTCCCGATCAATAAAACCGGTATAAAGACAATATGGATAAAAAACATCCTCGGAGATGTAACGTTTTTCCAGAAAAATAAAAATGTATTTCTATGGGCCAGTATGGCCTTCCCCCTGTTTCCGTACTTTGCCTTAAAACTTGTCCCTCCTTCGTGATAATAAAAACTGGCCGGTTCGTATATGCCTTCCCAGCCATGCTTCCAGCCCCTGTAACACACGTCCAGGTCCTCGAAGATACCGGGCAGATAGAGGTCGTCAAAGCATCCCAGATATATAAGCTTCTTCCTGTCAAAAGCCCCGCCTCCGATGGAGCTGTTATATTGCCTTACATCACGGCCTTTCTCTTCCGGAGTCGTCGAGATAAGCCCGAATTTAAAAGAAAGCCTGTTCAGGTTTCCGTGATATTTTCCTTTACTATCCAGTTCTTTTGGGGCGACGAACAAAAGATCCTTATTGGCAAAAGGTTCTATTAACGGATCTACAAAATACTGATCGACTTCAATATCGTTATTGAGCAGTATGACTACTTCATCGTCTATCATGTTCAGATATCCGTTTAAAGAACATAACACCCTGTTTTCTTTTGCCTCATAGATGATGACATCCTTGTATGTTTTGCCGAGAAAATCCACGCTGTCATCCGTACTTTTATTATCCACAACAGAGACCGTGCAATAATGTCTGGATCTTTTTGCCGCCGCCAGAATAGAGGGGATGTATTTCTCCAATAACTGCCTGCCGTTATAATTCAAGACTATTATATTGACTTTTATTTTGCGCATCTCAGTAGTCCTCAAAATATAGGTCCGTAAAATACCAATTGCCCGCATCCAGGACATTGTTTTCCAATTGCTTAAGTTCCGGCGATAAAAATACGACTATGTTCCTATTATCCGGCCTGCCGATGAAGCGCAGCTTTTTCACAAGGCCTGAAAGCATAAATCTCTCTTTCATGTCGTACATGTAATTCAAACGCAAAAAATCGCAGCCGTTTTTTCTCGCAACCTTCAATATCTCTACGATGACCGCGGCAAACTTGCTCCAAACATGAGGCAGCACAAGATAATCTACGACGGCCGCTTCTTTAAAGCCATTCGGATTTTCAAATATATGCAGCACTATATAGCCGGTTGTCTGTCCATCGACCTTTACGATAAATTTAATATACTCATTTCCGCCGAACCTCCAATTGAGGTGAGCCTGCTTTCTTTCTATGGTTATGAACCCGTAGGACTTGGAAAACTTTTCGTACAGCTCATCCGTCACGGCGTTAAATGATCCGAACGGCTCAAGGAGGATCGAGCCGTTCTGATAAAATAAAATATTGATCCTGTAAAATAATTTATACAGCGCGGCTAAAACAAAACCTGCCGCGCTGCCAAGGCCCTTCAATCCGGCCTTCTCCGACAGAAGATGCGCGAAATATTTCGCGCTAAAGACGAATATGAATATGTCGAATCTCTGTTTGATGACCTTGAATCCAGCCTCGAGATGGGATTTAAGCGCCAGGTCGCTGGGGTTTGTGCATATCAGCTTTAAACCTTCCTTAAGCGACTCCGTAACGGTGTGGCTCAACAGGTCCGCGGAAAAGGAACGGTCCAATATCTTTTTGTCATGCAGCAGCTGCCTGATAGCGGAAAAATCGAAGATCTCCCCCTCGCCCTTGCCCCCCATATATTCTCTCCCCAGAACTGTCATGGGCATTTTTATGACAGAATAATGGCCCATTATATTTTTCTCCGGACGTATTTGAGCAAGTGATATTATTGCCCTCCCGTATGGATTATCCATATACAGGTGTTCCCAGCTTCTCTCGCTGTCCATATTGGCGTAGAATGAAGAGAGCAGGGAAAATACCCCCTCCTTGTCCTGCGCCTCATAACCGCGAATGCTTATATTACTTTCCATTCTTTTTCTTGCCTGTTTTTAAATATTTGAGAATATCTTTGTAGGATGTCAATTGGGCAATCGTCTTTGTATCCAGCACAACGCCGAATTCCTGCTCGACGCATACCATTATCTGGAGGTGCCCGAACGAATCCCAATTAGGCGTGGCATTTATACCGGCATCTCCACCGACTACTGACGGCTCTATCTGACAGCAATTTGCTATTATGAATTTAAGTTTTTTTTCCATGTTATTTTTTTTTCAGTTTTACCTTGATAAATCTATCAAAGGAAGATAACTTCTGTTTTTTATTAAGGCTGTATTCGTACAGCGTGCCTTTATCGCTTTCTGAAACAACGGTAAAATTATTCTCTTTATAGATATTCGCGCATACGCCGTTTTTTTCCGTCCTGGAATAGGAACCGTAGATCTTACTGTATCCATTGGCTTTAAATCTGGCCTTAAGCCAGCTCAGCAGGGCATGCTCGATCTTCCTGCCTATGATCCTGCAGCTCAAGAGAAAGGTATCAATTAAAACGGACTCATCTTTTTTTTGCTCTTTTAGGATCAATGCGCCCACAACGCCATAGTCGCAAAAACAGTCTTTGGCCCTTATTGTATACACATGGTTTGATTTATGAGCCGCTATCTCTTTGATGTCGGCTGCCTGGTATCTCTTGGTGGTCAGATTAAACTGGTTCGTCTTTTGGCACAGTTGAGCTGTTCTGGAGATTGTCGACGGATTAACGCCTTCCAGGATTACGGACTGGCTAAGGCTTTTTAAGAAGGCTTCCTCATTTCCTGAAGAAGTCTTTAAACTCTTTGTCTTGGCAACGGCCTCGTAGGTAACATTCCTGGACATGTCTTCTTCGCTCAATCTATAGGAATTAAACCATTTGGAGTTTTTAATGAATTCGCCATATAAAAATTGATCCTGGGGCGGCTCCGGCACGGTAACTTGCGGCAGGCTGTCCCTTACCCATTTTCTCTCAGCGGGGTCGTCATCAAAAAATACTATAGAATCGAGGCCTATGTTGATATCCTGCGCGATCTCTTTTATATTAGCCGCTTTATCAGCCCAGTTTATCCTCTTTGCGGCAAAATGTTCCAATTTCAATATCATCTCCGCGTGCGTTTTAAAAAATTCCAGGGCGTCTGCCTCGTTATTTTTACTGCAGATCGCAAGTATGATCCCTTTTTTATATAATTTAAGCACCTCTCTTTGAAGATCCTGGTACGCCCTGCCTATGCCGTCCTGCCCCAGCGCTATCTTCTCAATACCGTCCTGCCCTATGACCCCTCCCCAAAGCGTATTATCCAGATCCAATATAAGGCATTTTTTTGACGGCGTATTCATAATCTTATAAATTTCCATGACCTCTTTGGCCATTTCTGAAAAAAACATATCGGTATAACGAATCCTGCCGAGATACCAATAGCGCTTATCCTCGGCCTTATTGGCCGGATATTTACTGATACATTTTCTTGCATTTATCATCACAATGTTATTCTTTTCATTCTCCAGCCATTCTATTACATCACGCAACTTCGTTAAATAAGTATCGCTCCTGAAAGAATGCCCCGGAGAATAGACGTAGCTGCACGGCTCTTCATATGACGGGATTATAGCCATATAAGTAGTATTCTTTGCGGCGGCAGAAGAATATTTTTTCAATGCGGCTTTTAAATCTTCGGATATTTTCGCAAGCAAACTTTCGACGTCCTTTTTGTCGCACGAGAAAGGGTCCTCGTAAATAGACGGGACAATATCCGGCAGGCTCAGCATGATAATTGTCAAGGTAGGGCCGAACGAATACAACTTTGAAGCGTCACGCATCAGTTCCTGCAGATAATTACCGTATTCTCCTACGTAGTAATCGGTTGAGATTTTATTCGCGTTAAAAACAGACTGAAGCATGTCCTTCATAGGCATTATGTTGGATGAACCGAGAAGCGCTATCCGCTCTTTCTTTTCAAAATTATCATTTCTTTCTTTCATATGAGACAAATAGCATTTCCACAGAAGCGGGTTATACTCGCCTTCTATCTGTTTTAAGAAAAATGGCCTCGCATCGTCATGCTTTTTCTTGCTGTCCGCTAATTCGATAAATTTATCCGCTATGTCTTTCATGCGCTATCTTAAGTATTTATTTTTACTTTATCAAAACCGCATCTTCTCAAAAGATACTTTATATTAGACGCCGCGGAGTTTCTTTTTATTTCGTTTAATGGGGTACTCTCTTCCCAATCAAGCATATCCACAAGGCCGTCTTTCAGCCTTTTGAGCCGCGTCTTTTTCCATATGCGCTCCCGATACAGGTCGGGATCCGCTTTGAGATAGCGGCTTTCCTCATACTGGAGTTCGTCCAAACTCACATTGCCGCTAAGCCCTGTAATACCGTAATAAGCTGCCTTGTCCGCCCGGACCTGAACATTAAGGTGTATACCTGAAAAATCTGCGCCGTCTTCAAGCTCATAGCTAAAGGTCTTTTTGGAGGCATCGAACGTAACCTCTTTAAACCTCACCTTTTCTCTCTTTTTCCACCATCTCGCCAGATCCGATAACCTCGCTCGCCATAGGTTGGATAAAGAATCGGCTGTTCCATAGACCATTTCTAATAGCTTCGGATCTTTGCCTATGCTTTCGCTCGGGTGCCCATAAAGCAATATGGGCAGGCGGGCCTCGTATTTTTTAATTACGATTTTCTGCATATATTCTCTGATAGCGTTATCATTTACTATACCGGCATCCTTATATATGCCCCAACATATAGGATGTATCGGTATTTGCAAAACGCTGGAAAATATGCTACGCGAAATAGGATAAAAAGGAAGATTATCATAATCAAGCGAAAACTCCGAACTGTAAAGGAACCCTAATCTTTCCAACACAACCTGAAGGCCCTCGTTCCACCTGCCCATCGGAGCGGCAAAACCCTCAACGGATCCGCGAAGATTGCCGATATAACCGATCGATTTCTTTATATTTATCTCATTCTGTTCACTGTCACTATAAGTATGGTGGAAGTAGCCGTGCGATTGCACATCGAAGCCATCATCAATTAATTTTTTTATCTTATGAGCGTTCTTTTCAAAAGATGCGCATGAAACAAACCACGTCGTGCAGTCCTTATATTTCTCCGAAACCCCGGCAATGAGCTCCAGATCGTTGCCGGTATCTTCATCCAGATCAAAGCGGAAATTAAAAAGAGACCTAAAACCTTTAGGATAATACCAGAGCCTGACGAATGGCAGGCCCCGCACGTGAAACGACGCCATCAAGGCGCGGGATAAGATTTCTCTATCCCTATATTTAGGAAAAGATGCGACTTTTTCCCTGACTGTCCCGGCTGATGTAAAAAATTCTTTAATGACAGCGCGGCTATAGCTGGCTTCTTTGCGCAGGTCTTTGTCTACGTATACAATGTATCCTCCGCTTGATTCATAGCGCCCTATGGACCCACCGTATAAGCTATCATCGTAATCAAGTTTTTTCGCGCGCATGCGGGATATTAAATCCTTATTCAATATATCGCATATAACGGCGCCTCCTTTACATAGATGGTCTTTTAAAAGCTCCACATCGCGGCCGCTAGCTTTGCTTATAATAAGCATGGATTCCCTGCCGTTCAACTTACAGGATTCCAAAGAATCGTACCTAGAGAACGGGATGCCTTCCTGCCTGAGCATCGACATGATTTCGCATGACTTGCCTATCAGGCCTAATTTAATATTAATAAGCGAATCCATTTCTGTTTAAACGCCCCTCTTACGCGCTTCCCTTATAATAAATACAAGCGAAATGAATACTACCGCCGCAAGCGCGAGGATAATTCCGTATACCGCGGGAGCGGATTCAGGTTTGTAATAAAGTATCTTTGTAAACCAAAAATCAAAATTATTATATCCGGCCATGCTGGCGCTCGTCACGGGAATGAACTTCTGGTCGGGACTATATACGAAAGGCGCATCTATACCTCTCGCAATGAAAATCAAGTTGGAGACAAACATCTTCCACGCCCCCAGGATAGGCGAAAGATCGGGGATAAAATTAATCATGTATTCCGGTAAATTCAGTTTCTCTTTGACAAAAAGATAGAATTTCGATTGGTTTATAAACATACAAGGCGCCATGATCAAAAATCCTGTTACAGAGAGAACGGCCGCGATTAGATTGCCTTTGAGATTCCTGTTGTTCTCAATAAAAAATCCCGCTAAAAATACAAGCGCGGCGACAGAAGGGTAAAGATACCTGGGCCCCCACGCAAAAAGAGACCCCCTTCTGAACGACATGCTGAAGAATAGCAGGTTGCAGGCAAATATCAGGATAAAAAGCGCCGCTTCTTTTCTTCTTTTAGAAGGCACGGACATCAATCCGGCGAATGAAAGTATAAGAGGAAGGTTGAAAAGGAAGAGGCCCTTTCCCGTGCTGAATAAATAATAATACAAACCCTTTAAAACATGCGGCGCTTCCATCACGCGCCCCGCAACGCCCAATGCCTCTCTGCCGCCAAATTTCAGCATCTTCCCGTATATGAAATAATTGCAGCCGATTATCACAACCAAGACCGCAAGCAATGGTATCAAAAACATTGCCGCGTCTTTAAGGAAACTGCTCCTCTTTTTTAAGTCCGACAACATCACCCAGCCGGCATAAAAAATAATGGCCGGTAAAAATATTATAGCGGTTGATTTTGTAAAAACAGCCAGCCCCATCGCAATGCCCCCCATGACGAGATATTTCCTTTTCACGGTATTTTTAAACCTCAGGATAAAATATATCGCCAGAAGAATGAATGATGTCATGGCCGGTTCTTCGAAACCTGTTCTCGCATATACAGGGACCATGGTGGCGAAGCCATATATAAGTGCCAGAAAAATAGACGTGCGCCTGGAAAAAGGAAGGCATGATGAGATGAGAAATATCAGCAGACAGTTCATCGCTGAAACGATTGGGTTGAAAAAGGAAACAAAGAACATCGTTATGAAATCATGCGGTATACTTTTGAAAGATCCAGATATGATATGCCCTATAAAGTAAAAGATAGAAAGTATTATCGGTATAATAATGCCTCCCCGCGAGCTATAAATTCTTCCGTCCCGTCCTTTTATACCAGCGTCTTTTTTGTAATTTAACTCATCTATATCGTTAGATTCGCTGCTATCAGAGCTGCCCTTAAATGCCAAACTATGATTTAGCGCGATGCTTTTGGCTGTTAAAAAATCTTCATATCCGTCGCCGCCATAATGACCTATGCAGAATAAAGAATATAGCGATACGAAGAATACGGCTATCGCTATGACGCATGAGCCTTGACTATTCATGAAGGACTACCCTCCTTTTTCGCTTTAAAACTATGCTTTAATAAAATAAAGCTGAAGATAGGGCCCAGGATGAATGCTACCGCCATCATTATCACCCTGTCGCTAAGAGTAGCGAGGGCGCCTGCTGCGAACGATACGTTGGTCAATGTTGAAACGGCGCCTACCGTGGCCTCTTTAATGCCGTAACCGCCCGGGATTATGGTCGCGAAATGGGTGATGATATTAAATGGAGATAGTAATATGCAGGATGCAAACGCAACCGGCAAAGAAAACATCTTGAATATCACAAAGTAGCGCGTCGCCACTGACAACAATATCAGGAGATCTGCCGCCGCAAGCACCAAGATCGTTTTAAAATCCTTGCGCAATATCTCCCAGCTTTCAAAAAATTCATTTATCTTTTCAAAGAAACCGCTTTTAGGAAACTTGATCCTGGGCATGAGAAAAATAACCAATGATCCAGCGGCCATTCCAGCGAATAATATTATAAAAATTATGGTATTGATAAAATGCGGCAAGTAGAAAAACAGGCTGACCGCTAAGCCTGCAAGCCCTGAAGTGAGTATCGTTATTAAGCCGGTGGTTATAAGCGCGCTTATGTACTTATGATAATCAAAATCGTATTTATTCTTCAAATATACGCCGCAAACCGCTGTGCCGCTTTTTGGGGCAAGATAATTATAAAAGTTGCTGACACATGACATACCGAACCATTCCTTGAACGAAAGCTGTATATTAAATGATTTCATTATTCTATTTGTCTTAAACCCCAAGCATAACTTATTCACCAGATTCAGAAGCGCCAAGATGGCAAGGAATGAAGGCCGTATAGATATCGCATCCTTAAGCTGGTTGAAGTTCTTTCTTATATAAAAGATAAACGCCAGCGTAATTACTATTATAAGCAATGTCTGCAAAACGCCTTTTTTTGTCATATTTAACCCAACACTCTATCGATATCCGCCCTTATGGCCTGTTCATTACTTTTCAGATCGCTGTCTTGTATCCCTACATGGGGAATCGTCATGTACATATCTGAATAGAGGCCCGCTTTTTTCATGAAATAGTCTTCATTGTATTCGCGCTTTCTCTCATACGCAATCGTTGGGTCGGACTTTACGAAGAATAATATATCGGGTTTTATTATCAGGCTTTTGTAAAAACGCAGGAATTTATCGCGCGCAAGCCCGAGATATTTCATCTGCACGATCTCATCGTAGAAATACCTATCGCAAGCCAATGTCTTTGCCCTGGCGCCCTTATACCCTCCATACCTGATATTAAAACAAACCAGGTCGGTGAGAAGAAGAACTTTTTTTACAAATCCAGCGATAGAAAAATATACCCGATTTCCTTTACTCCTTAAAGCCGCTTCAATGGACGCCCTGGACGATTCCGAAACACCCCCTATCACATTATGAAGGATCAGATGGTAAAAAGAATCTCTGACGTTATGCCTATACCTGGCTTTCAGATTCTTGCTCTGTATATGACCGGCTGCAAACTTCGCATATGTGGTCTTGCCTGAACCGTCAATCCCGGAAAATGCTATTATCAAATTACCTCCAACCTTTAAGTGACGCAAGCGGCATTAGCATTGCTACGGGCTCTGCGATCCCGTGTTCCATTACGGACTCCATGATTTTTTCCACATCCTTAAAAGCGCCGGGCGCCTCTTCGGAGGTATTGCCCTTTCCGTAATCATATATCTTTACATTCTTGCCTTTCATATTCTCAAAAACATCTTTTGCCGTGAATAACTGCCTGGCCTGGCCCCTCTCTATTACCCTGCCCGTGCCATGGCAGGAAGAGTAATAGGAGTCCCTGCACCCCTTTGTCACAGCGCATAAATAAGACGGGCTTCCTAACGAGCTTGGCAGTAAAATCGGCTGGCCGGTCTGTGAAAATACGGGATGACCTTTAAAATAGCTGGCAGGCAGCGCCCTCGCCGCGCCGTTTCTGTGCGCATAAAATAGATCGCCGTCTATAACCTCTCTCTGCAGGGCATCATGATTTCCGTCATACAGAATATTTACTCCTGCGGTATCGCTATTCAGCGCGTTTCTTAACGCATCGCGTATAATAGAGGCCATGTACGCTCTATTGGCGTACCCATAGTCAATTGCACAGTAAGTGCTTGTAAGGTAAGCGACTCCTTCCTTGCTTTTGGCATCAAAACCGCTGAAAGATAGGCTCCGTTTCCTATTCCATCCGTCCATCTTCCAATAAACCGTTGATTTTGCCCTGTTAAGATAATAATTAACCTTACTAAGAGCGCTTTTTACCGCGGGCAAGCTAATCGGTGATGAAAGTATTTTATAGTGTAATTTTTTATATATCTGCTGCAATCCGAACAGCTTTTTTGCCTTGCCGGAATAAAAGTCAAATATAGACTGCCCGAAAGCGCGCGAATCTCCGTGAATCATAAAACAGATCTGCCCTTTTGATATGTTGAATTTCTGCGCTATATCCGAATTCACGATATCTTCTACCACATGAAGCTCCACGAAATGATTGCCGTATCCCAGAACTCCCCAGCTCAACAGCCCCATTTGCTGACAAGCATCCGGTATGTACGACATTATCTCATCTATGCCTCTAAGGTCATCTTTTAGCAAGGAACCGTTATTTTCAAAATTAGCCAAATCGTCCGGGCATAACCCATATCTGTCGATCGACCACTCCGCGCCTTTCCTGACTATCTCCTTAAGGTCGGCATTATTAATAAGGGGCGAGCTCCTTGTCGATACCGCGATATTTTTTCTCAGATAATTAAATATTTTATCCAGGGCGGTATCATTGATCTCGCGGTCAAAGAAGGGCGTTTTAATAAAAGACATGCCGCAATTAGCATTGATAAATTTCGGTATTATCCTGTCTTTAGTCATCACGACGACGCCTGTCGGCGTATGATAAGAGTGTTTAAAGTGGATGTCCGGAAGAGCCACAACGGGTTTTATCACCCCATCCGCATCTGCCATTTCGTAAAGTATTTTTTCCGTCCTGGCATCCGGCGGATATACGTCATGCGTGATCAAGCGGACTTTTGGATCGTTATTCATATTAATTCCGAAGCCTATCGTATAACCGCTGGTATTCACCCGCCGCGATATCCATTGTGAAATCCGCCTTTACGGCATTCTTAGACCTTTCTCCTACCATTGAAGCGTAATCATTATCTTTTGCGCACTTTGTAATTACCCCGGCGTAAGAATCTGGCGATCCGTCAGACACCATTATGCCCAAGCCCTTGCTGTCAAGCTCGCCTAACGGCGGAACATCTCCATACGCTACAGGCTTGCCGAGAATCGCAAGCTCGAGCAGAACAAGCGGTATCTCTAAAACACCGCTCATGGGACGCCTGGCCGGCATTACGCCCATTGCGCATCCATTAAAAAACGACGGCATGTCGTCTATTGTATTCAGCAATGTAAACGACTTCCCGAGTCCGTATTCTTCTATGAGCGCCCTGAACTCTTTCTCCATGGCGGCGTCTTCTCTTGTCCTGATACGGCAGGCCATCACAAACATGGCATTACTCACATCATCTTTTACAAGCGCCGCTATCTTGCAGAACTCGCGCAACGAATAAGAATCATTCAGCACTTTATATGTTCCCGGATAGACTATCTTAATCTCGCCACCTGTGCCCTGTGCCGTTACGTTATCAAAGCGCTCGTGTTCGATAGCCGGGTATATCCTTACGATATTTTTAATATTCTTTTCTGCAAGCCTCTGCCTGGCATAATCGGAATGCACCACTATATAATCCGAAAAGAAAAGAGAATTGATCGCCTTATCCTTATTTTTATCCAGTAAAGTATGTATGGATGAGACTATCTGAATGGACCTCTTGTTCTTTAGAAGCCTTTTGAAAATAATCGAAAAATAGGGCTGCGGGGTAAAGAAGAACTGGAACAGGTCCATCCTGCCCCTGTAAAAAACCGTCAGAAAAAATATATAAATTTTTTGAAAAAACGTCATGCTGTGCCTCCCCGTCTTCTGAAAAGGAGACCTTATAAATATAGTATTAGGGCTTCCCGGGAAACCGCCTCCGGTCGATGAAATAAAGTAATAATCGTGCATAGGCAGTTTTTTTGCCAATGCCATGACAATATTCTTCGGCCCGTCATCATAAGGCGGGCTTATCGGCGTCATTGTAACTGAAAATATCTTCATGTGATCTATTGCTAGTTATTTTTCGAAACCCCAGACCATGTTTCTCATATTATCCCGGAATATTTTCCATCCGGAACAAAAATTGTCCAAATGCTCTAGAAATACTAATCTTACATCGAACCCCATATTTCTCATTAACTTATTGATGAGATACGCAAAAAAATTGAATCTTTTTGCCCTGAAATGCGAAAAACCATGCTCATCGGCTCTTTTGGCCAGGCACTCTTCCTTGAGGTCTTCTTTGGGGTCCACCTTGCTTTTTGGTAACAACTTCCTTAAGTATCTCCACTGAGGAAAGTAGGCATTATCCACAAAAATAGCCCTCCATCCTTCTTTAAGAACGAATTTCAGTTGCGCGAAAAATCTATCTATATCCAGATGATGGGCAACCTGCCAGC
>Ga0155280_127_pt1 | contig 37504 bp, 39 predicted proteins | sample RifCSPhighO2_02_FD_106248 | JGI IMG/M metagenome (GOLD analysis project Ga0155280, IMG submission 106248) | Omnitrophica bacterium RIFCSPHIGHO2_02_FULL_46_20 | reverse complement strand
TATGGGCGCTGTGCTGGGCAACTTGCCGCAAGATCTGACACTTGACGCCGGCAAGAATACGTTCCTGAAGATAGGGAAGCATAATGTTATAAGAGAATACGCCACCATACACCGGGCCGCGAAAGAGGGCTCATCCACGGTAGTCGGAGACGGCTGCTATTTAATGGCCGCGTCTCATATAGGCCATGACTGTATGATAGGCAATAACGTGATACTGGCCAATGGCGCGCTTCTTGCGGGCCACGTAGCGGTCGGCGATAATTCATTCATATCAGGCAACGTTGTCGTTCATCAATTTTGCCGCATAGGCGCTTTTGTTATAGTAGGCGGCTTCTCCGGTATAAATAAAGACGTTCCTCCGTATATGTTGGTAAGGGGGCCTTCCGTTATCCGGTCGGTCAATCTTGTGGGTTTACGGCGGGCGAAGTTTTCACGCGATACAATACATAAAATAACAGAAGCGTTTAAGCTTCTTTATAGCTCAAATCTCAATACGTCCCAGGCCATAGACGAGATTAAGAAGTTAGGCCCGTCAAAGGAGCTGGAATATCTGATAGAATTTATTCAAAGTTCTAAACGAGGTATCTGTAAATATAAATATAGCGATACCGATTATTTTGAATAACCCTTGAAAAAGATTCAAAAGAATAAGCTATTCATCCAGATAACATACCGCGACCTCTTGGAAAAACTGTGGTTAATCTATCTCTTTAAAGTTAACTGCGAAGTCTACCTCGATCCTGCCAAAATCAATTCTTATAATATCGATGAAATCGAGCGCGCCGCGAAGTTATTAGATAAAAGAGGTATATCAAGAAGGGTCCACGCGCCGGTATGCGACCCTAATAAAGAAGGATTTGATAAATATAAGGAAATTTATTATAAAACATCGCGATTTTGTAAGCATCTCGGCGCGGATACTATAGTAATGCATGTGGAAGGCTATTGGCGGGAAGAGCATGTATATATATGGAAAGAGATAGCGGATTTTGCGGATGAAAATTCCATCACGGTGCTGCTTGAAAATCATCAAGAAATATCCGCGAAGCCGATAATCAAAATTTTGACTGCGATAAATTCTGACCGCTTGAAGGCATGTTTTGATGTCGGCCATTTTTACGTATTTGCGGAGAAAAGCGTAACTCTGCTTTTAAGCGATTATGCCGGTGATTTAATAAAAGAGATACATCTTTCCGATAATTTAGGCGATATGGATTCTCATCTGCCGCTTGGAAAGGGCAAGATCGACTTTTTAAGCTTCTTTGAAGCGTTGGATAAAACATCTTTGGACCCTTATTATACATTGGAAGCAAAAGACCTATCCGGGATCATTAAAGGGATCCTGTATTTAAAAAGAATCGGCCGATTATGAAGAGCGGTAGATTGGTGGAAATATATAATCGGCTCTATGAATTCTATGGCCCTCAAGGGTGGTGGCCTGGCAAGACGCGTTTTGAAGTTATCGTAGGCGCCATACTTACGCAGAATACGGCGTGGTCCAATGTCGAAAAGGCGATAGTTAACCTTAAAAAAGCCAAATCGTTATCGCCCAAAAGAATAAAAGATATCCGCTATGATTCTCTCGGGCGCATGATAAAGCCGTCGGGATACTACAATATAAAAACAAAAAGATTAAAGAATTTCATATCTTTTCTATATTCCAAATACGCCGGCTCTCTCGATAGGTTGTCTACGCAAAGAGCGGATAAACTAAAGGAAGAGCTTTTACATATTAACGGCATAGGCCCGGAAACATGCGACTCGATCATGCTCTACGCGTTTAAAAAGAAAGTGTTTGTTGTCGACGCGTATACAAAAAGGATATTTTCAAGGCATTCGCTCGTCAAGGAAGCGGCTGACTATCACGAAGTGCAGAAATTTTTTATGGATAATTTGCCTAAGCGGGAAAAGTTATATAATGAATACCACGCGCTTATAGTGCGTTTAGGCAAAGAATTTTGCCAAAGCAAGCCGAATTGTAAGGAATGCCCGCTCAACAAAAGCTCCGGATAAAATAACTTGCAAATGAATTTTTGTGATATATAATATAACAAAAATGAAACTAAAAAAGGAGCGAAACTATGGCTAAAAAGAAGGTCAGAAAAGCTAATGTTAAAAGGGCCAAGGCTCGGCCTGCCGCGGCAGGGTCAAAGGCCAAGAAGATAAAAGCCAAAAAGGCGGTAAAAGACAAGGCTCTTAAAACGAAGCTTAAGAAGATTAAAAAAGCGGCCCCCGAGGTATCATTAGAAAAGATTGGCGTGGTCACTCATTATTTCCAGCACGTGAAAGCGGCGGCAGTCAAATTATTGAAAGACGGCCTGAAGGCCGGCGATTCTATATATATCAAAGGCCACACGACAGATTTTAAAGAAGTGGTTAAATCGATACAACTTGACCGTGTCCCTATACAGGAGGGGAAGAAAGGCCAGGAAATAGGATTATTAGTAAAATCACGCGCCAGGCAAGGGGATAGTGTTTACAGAGTTTAATAAGGAAATGATTGGGGTCAGGTCCCAAGGGGACAGGTCTCAATTAAAGGCAGGGTAACGAGTAGGAGAATGAGCGGGATGAATAGAGTAAACAGAAAATTATTATTAGGTTTGGGGTTGGATTGTAAAGACGGCCACGTGAGGGTCACCAAGGGGAAGAACTTCGCTCTTTTTGGCGGCTCGGAAGAGACGCATGAGATGATGCAGGAGAAGGCTGTAAAGTTCAACGAGCAGTTGGATAAACGACGGAAGAGCCTGGATAATTTGAGCGAAAAAGAATTCTGTGACATAGCCAAAAATGTAGGATTAAGGATAAGGAAGAATAGAGAAGAATAGGGTGAACCCCGCACCTTCTAAAGAAGGATAGCGGGATGGAAGAAGGTGCGGGGTGAAGATTCTTGGAATAAGCGGCAGCCCCAAGAAAGAGGGATTTACCAATCTTTTATTAAACGAGGCTCTTGACGGCGCAAGAGCCGGAGGCGCCGGCACAGACAAGATAATCTTAAACGATCTTGATTTTAAACCCTGCCAGGCATGCGGCGGCTGCGACGAAACAGGCGTATGCGTTCTTAGCGACGACATGAGAGCCGTTTACGAAAAACTTGAGCATGCCGACGGTTTTATCATAGCGTCCCCGATATATTTTGGAACCGTAACAGCCCAGCTTAAAGCGATGATTGACAGGTGTCAAAGCCTCTGGGTCAAGAAATATATTTTGAAGAAGGGCATGGCGCGTCCAAAGTCGCGGAAAGGCATTTTTATATGTGTAGCGGGCAAGGACAATAGAGAGTACTTTGAAAGCGCTAAAAAGATAATAAATATATTTTTTGTAACCCTCGATGTTGAGTACGCCGGCGAACTTTTCGTATGCGGAACGAATAAAATGACTAATAATTCCAAAAAACTAAAAGACGCGCTCCTAAAATCCTACGAACTCGGCCTCTCCTTAGATAAAATCTAAAAGTTAAGGTTTAAAATAGTTAGATATTTCTCTTGCCTATTCTCTAATCTAATGCTATACTTAGCATTAGTTAAAAGTATTGAATAGGAGATAACATGGCAATTAAGTATAAAACCAACATCGAGATAACTTCCGAAGCGGCAAATAAAGATGAAGCGATGGAAATAGTCGGTGATTACCTGTCCGGCAACATAATGTCAGGCATAGAAATGAAATACGCGACAAAGCCTGTGCGTTTTTACAATAACTCTGCCGCAAGGATAACAGCGGTAATAATATTGGTCACCTTGGGTTTTCTCTCAGGGATAAAGACGAAATATAACTACCAACCGGCCGCTGGAATATGCCAAATGGCGGCTGTTCAGCCTCCGCTCAAAACTTCCGATTCGAATAAGAACGATCTGCGATTCAAGAAAGAGTGGGAAGATAAAGAGGCGCGCGAAGCGCTGAATTCCATTAAGAAATAATATTCGTAGGGACAGCGACTATTCATTAGTGATAAATAGTCGCTGTCCCTTTTTCTACGGATTTTTATTGTCAAATCTCTCTTTACTGTATATACTTAATTGAGCAGTGCGCATAATTCTATCGTCATTCTGATCCCGCCCCGCGCCTATTATGAGTCATGGCGGGAGAAGAATCTCAATTGTTTAGATTCTTCGTCGCTATCGCTCCTCAGAATGACCTGGTATGAATTATACACACCCCTCACTTAATTACCGTGTTAATCAAAAAAGACCAGGATGTGATAAGGGGCTATTTTGAGGACAGCTCAAACTTAAAAGGCGGTCACGCCGATAGCGTAGCTTTTCCCGAAGATATAACCGCTTTATCAGAATTTGTGAAAGAAGCAAATCAAAATAAACTCCCCATAACAATATCCGGCGGAGGCACAGGCACCACTGGTTCGCGCATTCCTTTTGGCGGTATAGTGGTATCGCTCGAAAAATTCAATAAAATAATCGAGATTTCAGAAGGAGGATTCCGCGCTATCGTTCAGGCAGGCGTTTTGGTCGAGGATTTTAAGAACGAGTGCGAAAGGAAAGGCCTTTTTTACGCCTGTTATCCTACGGAAAAAACCGCGTTTTTAGGCGGCACTGTCGCGACAAATGCCTCCGGCTCAAGATCGTTCAAATATGGCTCTACTAGAATTTATGTGGAGCGCCTGAAGATGGTGCTGGCGAGCGGTGAAATATACGAAATAAAGCGCGGGCAAAATTTATTAACAAAAAAATATTCTACGATTCGGCTTGATAGCGGCCAAGAAATAAAAATACCTTTACCGGCCTATAAAATGCCAAAGGTAAAAAATTCCGCGGGATATTTTGCGCGAACCGGAATGGATGCGATTGATTTATTTATAGGGCAGGAAGGGACGCTTTCTATAATAGTAGAGATGGAATTGGGCCTGACAAAAAAACCGCCAAAGATATTCAGCTCTTTCGTGTTCTTTAAGGAATATTCGGATTCATGGAATTTTGCGGCTGAAGCGAGAACCCTATCAAAGGATAAAAACAAAGCCGACGGTATCGACGCGCTATCCATTGAATATTTCGACGAAAACGCGCTTAAATTATTGCGTCAAAAGAATAGCGCGGTTCCGAAAGATGCCTCTGCCGCGATATTTTTTGAGCAGGAAGCAGCGGGTGCGGATGAAGAAAGAAGCGTGGATAGCTGGCTAAAACTTATCTCGAAACACAACGCGTTTTTAGATAATACATGGGTCGCGATGACAGAAAAGATGCGCGAGACATTTACCCAATTTCGCCATGCGATCCCTGAGTCAATAAATGAGATCGTCAAGAGAAACGGCTTCCGGAAAATTAGCACTGACATAGCCGTTCCCGAAAGCAAATTTCTGGATATGATGCGCTGCTATGCCGGCGCTCTAAAAAGAGCTGGAATAGAGCATGCCGTATTTGGCCACATCGGTGAATGCCACGTCCATGTAAATCTTCTCCCCAGAGATGAAAAAGAGCTTAAGATTTCAGAAGAGATATGCCTTAAGTTTGTAAAGAAAGCCGTCGCTTTAGGCGGAACAGTCTCAGCCGAACACGGAATAGGAAAGACGCGGCGCGAATATCTGGAAGAAATGTACGGCCATGAAGGCATACTGGAAATGGCCAGGATAAAAAAGGCCCTCGACCCTAATTGCGTTCTCGGATTAGATAATATTTTTCCAAAAGAGGCGCTTGGCTTAGTATGACAATAAATATTCCTTACGGCAGAGGCGCTTTAAAACTTTCTTTGCCGGAAAATAGGCTTCTGGGAATACTGCAGAATAAAATGGAGCCTGCAAAAAGTATAAGCAAATTAGTTTTAAAAGCCTTGAGAGAAAAAGATGTGCCTTTTTGTAAGAAAAAAGTTCTGATTGTAGTTCCTGACGCCACGAGAAGCGGCCATCTGAAAGAGATCCTGCCGGCCTTGTTAAAAAAAATTTCCATCCCCTCGAGGTCTATGGATATAATAATAGCCACCGGTCTGCACAAAAAACATACACCCGATCAGCTTCGAAGGCTTTTAGGATTCCCTATTTTAAAACGTTGCAGAATTCTGCAGCATGACCCGTATGGTAAATCATGCCTACATTTCGGAAAGACCAAGTATGACGTTCCCGCGGCATTAGACAAGAGAGTGCTTAATTACGATTTTATAATATCGATAGGCGTCATAGAGCCGCATCTGTACGCGGGATATAGCGGGGGCGCCAAGACGATTGCGATAGGGCTTGCCGGCGAGGCGACTATAAACGCGACACATAGCGTAAAATTTTTGGATGACGCGGCTACAAACATAGGCTCCTTGGAAGGCAACCATTTCCAAGAGACGCTTTGGCATATTATAGAAAATATCTCTCCCGTATTTTCAATAAATACTGTCAATGATCCGGATGGTAAGGCCTTGAAAGTATTCGCGGGGCCGGTAAAAGATGTATTTAAAAAAGGCGCGGATTTCGCGAAGACTGTTTTTGAGGTCGAGGCGAAAACAAAAGCCGATATCGTAATATGCGGCATAGGCTGTCCAAAAGATGTTAACCTTTATCAGGCATCAAGAGCCATAAACTATATTTTGAGCGTTGATAAGCCGGTAGTCAGAAAAGGCGGGGTAGTGATAGTGGCCGCAGAACTTAGAGACGGGATAGGGGAGAGCTATGCTGAGAAAAGATTCTATGAAGAGTTGAAAAATATGCGTTCAGCGGAGAATTTTGTTAATCATGTCAGAATAAAAGGCTGCGTTGCGGGAGAACATAGGGCCTATATGGTCGCGAAAGCGCTGTTAGATTATAAAGTTATATTTGTGACAAAAGGCTTTAAAAATTTCATGGAAGGCCTCCCTATTGAATATTGCGAAAATCTGTCGGATGCTTTACAGCGCGCGGAAGATGTTGTCGGCAAATATGCGAAAATATACGTGATACCGCGCGCGCTCGCTACCATAGCAAGAGCCTCTCACGCAAATTAGCTGATTTTTTCCAAAGCTGATTTTTTTCTTGAATTTAAGCAGTTTTTGGTGTAATATTAAACAGGAGGATAATTACAATGGCCGCAAAAAAGATATTCATGATTTTCGCAATTTTAGTTTTAACCATATTTAGCACAAGTCTTGCGTATAGCACGGATGAGGATACGAGAAATATACTAAAACAGGGCTTGTTAGGGGCAGGCACCGGCGCGATTGCCGCCGGTACATCGGGAGGCTCTGCAGGCCAAGGCGCCCTCATAGGCGCGGGGACCAATATCATAGGCGGCGCTCTTTTAGATATGTTGACCGCTCCTTCGGCTTCTACCGCCCGCAGGGCCCCGCAGCCTCAATATTATGATCAAGATGACTATTATCAGGACGAACAGCCCGTCGAATATTACGAACCGCCGCCGCAGGAATCCGGTACCCAGAAAGTTCTCAAGCAGGGCTTGTTAGGAGCGGGTGTCGGAGCTATCTCAGCCGGCGCGTCCGGCGGCAGCGCCGGGAAAGGCGCGCTGATCGGCGCTGGCACAAGCGTCATAGGCGGCGTATTGCTCGATGCGATTACGACACCTTCACAGCCGCCGCCGAGAAGGGTATACCGTAAGCCGCAGCCATCTCAGCAGCAAGGTTATACGACTCAAACATCCGGCGAGGATACGAGCGGCGCGCCAGGCACGCGTAAAAAGATCCTCAGAAAATACGACGATAGCGGCAAGGTTGTTTCCGAAGAAGAAATATATTACTAATAAAAATTCATTGAAAGCCTCCGTTCTAAAATTAAAGATTAGAAGGGAGGCCTTGTTTTTATCATTCGGCAAGCTCATGATAAAATATGACAAAAAGAGAACTTAAAAATATTGTAAGCATAGCGATCCTATTGGCGGCGGTTTTGGCATACTTTGGGATGCGATGCCTGCCGCATCAAAAAAATTCTTCTTCGCTGAATAACGGGCTTGTTTTTGTCAGCCGCGCAATAGACGGCGATACAATAAAACTTTCCAATGGCGGGTATGTCCGGTTTATCGGGATCGATACGCCCGAATCGCGGTATAATAAAAAGATCGTACGGGATTCCAAAAGAAGCGGCAGTGATATAAAGAGCATTATCAGGATGGGCATAGAGGCGTCTGATTTTACCAGAAGAAAGGTTCAGGGTAAGATGGTGAGGTTAGAGTTCGATGTCGAAAAGCGTGATAAATACGGCAGGCTCCTTGCTTATGTTTATTTGGAAGACGGAACATTCTTGAACGCGAAGATCATAGAAGAAGGATACGCTCAAGTTATGACTATCCCGCCGAACGTCAAGTATGCCGGCTATTTTCTGAAACTGCAAAAAGAAGCAAGAGAAAAAAATAAAGGTTTATGGGAAACAGGTATTGACAAAAGCCTGTTTTAATTATTTGAGCAGTGCGCATAATTCCTTCGTCATTGCGAGCGAATGAAATGAGCGAAGCAATCTCTTTTTTTAGATTGCTTCGTCGGCGCTAAAGCGCCTTCTCGCAATGACGTCTAATTTGTACAGCAATGGTATGGAATATTAATATATGGATGAGATAAAATTCTATAAAAAAATAGAGGTTACGAATCCGTCAATGATCGCCGCATGGCCCGGCATGGGAAATGTCGCGTTAGGCACCGCTGATTATATACGTAAGAATTTGAAGGCAGTAAGGTTCGCCGAGATAAAGATGGATCCGCTGGCAACGCTTGACGCGGTAGAGGTCGAAGACGGCATATCAAAATTTCCAAAACCTCCGTTAAACACGTTTTATTACGTAAAAAATCCTGATATTATAATATTCGAGGGCGAAGTGCAGCTGACAGGCAAAAACGGCATAGAGCTGTTGGATAAAGTTCTTGATATTGCCGCAGATCTTAAGACGTCGAGGATCTATACGGCTGCGGCGTTTCCGCTTCCGATCAGCTATGGAGATATTCCCGAGGTTTACGGTGTGGTGAATAAAGAGAGCTTGCGAAATCTTTTTACAAAATCAGGCGTAAAGCTCATGGAAGGCGGGCATATATCCGGCCTTAACGGCCTTATGCTTAGTTTTGCCGCGAAAAGAGGCATTGACGCGGCGTGTCTTTTAGCAACGATGCCTCAATATGCGATAAGCCTGCCAAATCCAAAGGCGTCGCAAGCCATAATAGAGGTTTTGGCCAAGATGCTTGATATCAAGATAGACTTTCACGAGCTAATCGGATACATAAAGGATATGGAAGAGAGGATGGCTATAGTAGAAGATAAGGTGAAGGACGTATTTACTATAGAGGAAGAAAGTCCGGAGTCGCGCCCGCAAGAGAAGAAGATCCCCGGGTATATCATGGAGAAGATAGAAAAGCTTTTCCTGGAAGCGAAACAGGATAAGAAGAAGGCGTTAGTCCTTAAGAAAGAGCTTGATAGGTGGGACTTATATAAGTTGTATGAAGACCGATTTTTGGATCTATTTAAGGATAATCAATAATGTTTAAAAAAATATTTATATTGATCATCATAATAATAGCGATAGTTATTGCAGCGATATATATTTACAGGCACGCGATAATACAATATTACGCGGAAAAAATTATACGCGAGAATCTGCCAAGCTATGTAAAGATAGATAAGATAAATTTTGATTTTGCCGGCAGTAAAATTTCTTTAAATGATTTTAAGATTTTGAATCCGCCCGGGTTCTCCTCAGAATATTTATTAAAAATAAACGATATAAGCTGTAGATATGGGATCAAAGGCAAAGGGATTCCGGAAGGCATTGAGATATCGGATGTTTTCTTTAAGGGGGCAGACATTGAAATAGAAAGGCATAGGGATGGCAGGATTAACGTTGTTGAAATGGGGAATTTTATAAAGAGTATTACGCCTAAGGAAAGAGAAGGTTTACCCGCCCAAGCCAATACGGATAAAGCTCCTTCAGAAGCCAAGCAAGGCCCGCAGCGCGGCAGGAAATTATCCGATATTATAGAATTACCCGGCTCGTTCGGCATAAAAGACGGGAGAATAGCGTTTTTGGACGCTCTTCCTTATGATAAGCCGCATTTGATAACCGTTAATTCTTTGAACGGAGAAGTCTCTATCAGCTTAGATGACAATTATTCAAAGATACTTGCCCTATCCTTTACACTCGAAGGGAATATGAATGAATCTCGAAACGAAGTTATAAAATGGAAGGCGTCATTAAACCCGGCTACGCCAAGAATTACTATGTCGAACAGGTTCGACGTGTCGAGCCTGGATTTATTGGCGTTTGAACCTTACTATGACAAGTTTTCGCCTTTTGTATTCAAAAGAGGCATGTTTTCCGGGGCCCTTGTTTTTGATTTTGATAACGGAAATATCGGCTCGACCAATGAGATAATATTATCGCATATACAATTCTATATCAAGCCGGGTTATGAAAGCTCACAAATGTGGGAAACAAACGCTCAGGATTTGATGCGTTATTTTACCACAACCTCAGGAGATATAGTCTTCGATTTCAAAATAAAAGGCGATATGACAAATCCTCAATTTTATCTTGGGCCCATATCAAAACGCGCGATTACCTCAATGGCGATAGATAAGATCTCCTCTGTTGTCGAACAGATAACGAAACAGGGAGATGCCGCAGGCGGCGTGGCAGACAAGGCCAGCGATTATATCGATCTAATCAGAGGGTTCATAAATAAAAAATAGTGGGAAGATTAGAGAAAAATTTCATATGGATGGCGGCCGCTAATATAGCTGGCTCGTTTTTTAGCATCGCCCTATTCATATATCTCGCCAGAACCCTAAAGGCCGAGGCATTCGGCTCCATCTCATACGCCCACTCGTTCATATTTTATATGCTTAATTTCGTAGACCTCGGCCTATCCACATATGGGGTAAGGGAGGTCGCTAAAAATAAAGAGAGGGTGTCGGAATACGTCTCTGAGATCGTATCTTTCAAGCTGCTTATAGCAGGCGTTTTATTCGTTATAATCGTTGCCGCGGCATTTTTGGCATGCCCGTCAACGCAGTTCAAGGTCCTGATGGCCGAAGTCGCGTTGTTATTATTTGCGGCGGCTATGGGAACCGACTGGGCATTCCAGGGCCAGGAAAAGATGCGTATGGTGTTCGTGTCTTTCGCGGCGACTACGCTATTACAATTTCTTCTTATCTATATATTTGTTAAAGGCGCGAATGACTTCCTGAAAGCCCCGCTATTGTATTCACTGGCGGCTTTTTTTATTCCGATAGCGTTTCTTCTGCATTTTAGGTACAGGCCTAAGTTTGAGATGGGTTATCTGAAACAGATAAAGCGTTATCTTTCCAGCTCCATAATCATATGGTCTATCGCTATATTCGCTCAAGTTTATAACGGACTTGATATAGTCCTTTTGGGATTATTTAAGAGCCCTGAAGAGGTAGGCTGTTTTAGCGTCGCGAGAAGGGCCGTAAGCGGATGCACGCTGTTAATGGTATTTCTCGCCAATGCTTTGCTGCCGCGATTGTCATCGACTTTCAGCAATGATATTTGTCAGTTCAAGAGCGCCACCGGAAAATTCTTAAAAATATCCTTATTCTTAACCATATTAGTGGTCCTGCCGATCATAGTTTTAAGCGGCCCTATAATATCTTTCGCGCTTGGCGGCGAATACCTGTCCGCGAGCCTTCCATTCAAGGTAATGGCGCTTGGGCTTATATTCGTGTTTTTCAATCTCCCATTTTCCACGGGCCTTGTCGCGGCCGGGTTTGAAAAAGAGGTATTAAAACAGGTGCTGGCAAGCGCCTGCTTAAATGTTGTAGTAAATATAATCCTTATGCCTAAATATGGTATGATGGGAGCGGCCATAGCATTTCTTCTTGCCGAGATCCTCGCGCTTATATGGATCTTATGCGCATACCGAAAGAATATAAGCGTATGCCGTCGATCATAAGAAATGCCATATTCTTCATAGGGTGGATGCTTTCACCGCTCACATTCTGGAACGACGCTTTTGTGAATATACCGATAGCCTATCTTTGCGCGGCATTACTGGCAAAGGTTATAAAAGCGGACTTTCTTTTTCTGACGCTGGCCTTTTATTGGCTCAGTAACGTTTTTGGCGTCCTAATGATGTATTTCAGCGGAAAAAGTATAATGCAGGACAAGAGAAATAGGCTTAACGCTTTGAGAACCCTGCTGATAACCGTGGCAGCATACAGCATACTCATCATTATCCTCAACAGAATCGGCATCCTTAAACCAATTTAACGCCGAAGGCGCAGTAATATTTCTACCAAAGTATAAAAAGTTTGATTTATTTTTATACTATGGTATAATTTGTAGTATAGACAGGCGAGGGAAAGGTATATGATAAAGCGCTATTTAGAGGATCATGTCAGGCAGGACATTGCCGATAAGATGGTTTTTATAAGCGGTCCGAGGCAAGTCGGGAAAACAACTCTTGCTAAAGAGCTTGGCAGAAAGCACTTTCCTGATTCCTGCAGTTATCTAAACTGGGATAATCGCAGGGATCGCAAGGCAATTCTTAGCGGGGAATTTGAAGCGGGTAACCGTCTTGTGATTTTTGACGAAATTCATAAATACAAAAACTGGAAAAATTATCTCAAAGGGGAATATGACAAATATCGGGATAAATTCAGCATAGTGGTTACAGGCAGCGCCCGTCTTGATCTATACCGAAGGGGAGGAGATTCCTTATTAGGCAGATATCATGCTTACAGGCTGCATCCATTATCCGTAGCTGAATTAGCGGGAAACGATAAGTCTATAACTCCTCATAAAGAGCTTATTTTTTCTGGCGCGCGTAAAGAAGAATTTAAGAAGCTTTTCTCGTATGGAGGGTTTCCGGAAGTATGTCTTAAGCATGATGTTCGGTTATTAAGGCGATGGCATAATGAAAGGACAGATTTACTTATAAGAGAAGATATCCGTGATATAGAAGCCATAAGGGATATTTCTGCTCTCCAGGTGCTCGTTGATGTTTTGCCGGATAAAGTCGGTTCTTTATTCTCAATAAACTCATTGAAAGAGGATCTTCAGGTAACGCATAAGACAGTGGCTTCATGGGTAGATGTGCTTGAGAAATTCTATTACCACTACCGCATCTATCCTTTTCAAAGCAGCCGTATCAAATCGCTTAGAAAAGAACCAAAGTTATATTTATGGGACTGGTCCGAGATCGAGGATGAGGATATACGCCTTGAAAACCTTATAGCCTCCCATCTTTTAAAACTATGCCATTTTCTACATGATGTTGAAGGCTATGACGCTAAGCTTTATTATATCAGGGATAAAGAACAAAGAGAAGTTGATTTTTTGGTGTGCATTGAAAAGAAACCATGGTTTTGCGTTGAGGTCAAGGCTTCTTTCAGGGAGCTGCCGGTTTCTTTAAAATATTTTTCCACTCATCTCAAAATTCCATTTAGCTATCTAGTGATAGGCGAAGAAGGGATCGATTACCTTAAGGATTCTATACGTATTATCAGCGCGAGTAAATTTCTTGGAACGCTTGTATAACAGTAATGTCGTAAAACCCGCGCCTTTGCCATTCCTCATGCGATCTATGAGATGGCGCGTTTAAATCTTTTTGACTTGATAAATTTAAGCATGAATAATAATTTAAAAGTTTTTAAGAGAACGGCAGGCTTTATAATCCCCCTCGCCGCGCTCCTGTTAATATCCGCGGTCTCATATTTTCGCCTGCTGGACAATTACGAATTGGTGTCGCTTGATCGCAGATTCTTGCTTCGGCCGGCAGCGCCTATCAGCGATAAGGTAGTAATAGTTGAGATAGGCGAAGATGCTGTGAAAAAATTAGGCAGATTTCCGTTCGATAGAAATTACCACGCTCTTCTTATCAAGGCGCTTTCCGCGTTTGGGGCAAAGGCGATAGTCTTCGATCTGCTCTTTAGCGTACCGCAGGAACACGATGCAGAGCTGGAGGAGGCAATCAAGCAGGCTGGAAATGTTTATATCCCCTTCGCGTTTGATATCGATATAAATAAAAAGTCAAAGATCGTCTCGGCTAATGGCTACGTCGCGAAATGCCTGGAAGGCCTCGCGGCGGCATCAAAAGGGATTGGCCATATCAATATAGTCCCTGATCCCGACGGGAAATTTCGAAGAATTCCGCTATATATAAAATACGGGAACAACCTTTATCCGCACCTGTCGTTTTTAGCGGGATGCGGCTACCTCGGTATTAAAAGTGAAGATGTGCGGATATATCAGGGCGAATACGCGCTTTGCGCGAATATCAGGATACCGCTGGATGAGAGGTCAAACCTGATTATAAATTATTCCGGCAACTGGGGCAAAGTTTTTAAACACTACTCCTACGTGGATATATTACAAACGTATCTGGCCGGGATGGCCGGCGAGAAACCTTTCTTGAGCCCGGATTTCTTTAAAGACAAGGTATGCATCGTAGGCATTACCACAGCGGGGATGGATATACACCCAAGCCCTTTTGAGCCGATATATCCGGGAGTCGGCGTTCACGCGGAAACCCTTAATTCGATGATAAATAATAAATTTATCTCGCGCGTTTCACGTAAGATGAATTTGTATGTATTGATTATTTCATGCTTATTTTTCTCATTTATTATTTTTAAGACGAAGCCTATGAATGGGTTCTTGGCGCTGATACTGGCTATAGCGCTATCTTTAATCGCAAGCTTATTTTTATTCAATAATTTCGGCATATGGATAGACATAGTATGCCCCGTAATGGTTATGGGGGCGCTTTACTTGTCAATCGCTTCATACAAATATCTCGGTGAATGGAGGGGGAGGATCGCGCTGGATCGAGAACTCGACATAGCAAAAAAAATACAGGAGAGTTTTCTGCCGAAAAATTTACCCCGCGTCAATGGCATTGATATAGCCGCGAGGATGATAACAGCCCGGAAGGTAGGGGGGGATCTATACGACTTTGTCGAATTCGGCCCTGACGAATTAGGTATTATGGCGGGAGATGTTTCAGGAAAAGGCATACCGGCCAGTCTTTTTATGGCTATGGTTTCCGGCGCGTTCAAATCTTTTGCCCTGCCGGAGGTTAAACCCGAGCAAGTTTTGTCAAATCTTAATTATAAGCTTGTCAAAGAGTCGTCGTCCAATCTATTTGTTACGGTCTTCTATGCGATTTTTGACATGCGTAATAAAGTTCTAAGATACGCAAATGGCGGACACCTCCCCGTGCTATATTTAACTAAAAATAAAGCCTCTGTATTTTTAAATGTCGAAGATGGGGCGCCGCTGGGCCTCATGGATGGGGCATATTCCGGAGGAGAAAAGCGGTTTGAAGAAGGAGATATATTTATATTCTATACCGACGGAGTGACTGAGGCCATGAATGCCAAAGAGGAAATGTACGGGGTAAATCGCCTTGCCTCTATAGTGGAAAATAACAGGGTCGGCGGCCCTGAAGCGCTGCTTGATATTATAGAAAAAGACCTGAGAAAATTTGAGCCGAAAGCGGCGCAGCACGACGATATAACGATTATTGTGGCGAAGATAGGCGCCGGTTAATTCCGATCTTCGTTGATCCTGTCGATCATGCCTGACGCTATGATACCGGAAGAATAAGAATAAAATAGGGACCTGTCCCTTTGGGACCTGACCCCCTAAGAGAATATTTAATTATGTCTTGAAATTTAGTTATAACTAAATTATAATACATTATCATGGATGACGCTATTTATACCCATTTGCAGTTAAGGGAAATTTTCCACCTGGAGTTTCTCAGATGGTTGGGGAGGAAGATAAAACAGGAGAATTACGTCCTCAAAGGCGGCGTAAATCTGCGTTTTTTCTTCAACAGTTTCAGATATTCGGAAGATATGGACCTTGACGCGGGCAGGATACAGATGCACGCTCTTAAAGATGCGGCGATGGGCATCCTTGAAGCGCGCTCCTTTCAGGAGTCGCTCAAGCCGTTCGGGATCGAAAAAATAGTTCCGCCGGATATTGGTAAGGCAAAACAGACGGAAACCACTCAGCGTTTCAAAGTCCATCTCCTGACTTCTGCGGGAGAAGACCTGTTTACAAAAGTAGAGTTTTCGCGCAGGGGGTTCAATGGCTCTCTCGCCATTGAACCGGTTTCCGACACAGTCCTGCGCGCTTATAAACTATCGCCGTTACTGTGCCCGCACTACGTAGCCAGCTCAGCGGTGTTTCAGAAAGTCAAAGCGCTCGCTATGCGTTCAGCTGTCCAGGCACGGGATGTCTTTGATCTTTATGTCTTAACCCCGCAGACCAATTTGTCATCCCGATCCAGCAAGGTGTTCACGCTCAAGATGACCCAGTCTTTGCTCGAGAGGGCGCGGGAAAACGCGCTTGAGATAAGTTTTGAGCAGTTCCGCGATACTGTCGTGTCTTATCTGGCGCCCGAAGACAGGTCTGTTTACGACAAGGCCGCGGCTTGGGATGAGATAAAGCTTCGAGTATCGGATTTTCTTGAGAGGGCAGGAAAAAGCAATGCCTAAAGTATCCGTTTTGACCGCGATCAAGCAATTAAAGCGGCCCATTTTCACTACGCGTGAAGCGGCATCCTGCGCCGGCGGCAGTACTTCCGGTACCGTTCAGGCGCTCAATCATCTCGCGAGAGAAGGGGTAGTTATTAAGATAGCCCGCGGCATCTGGGGGGTTGATATGGGTAACAAGCGGACTAGCCAGTATTCCGTGATACCTTTTTTACTTCCCCATGGCCGTGGTTACGTATCTTTTATAAGCGCCTTGCACCTTCACGGAATCATAGAGCAGATACCTCAATTGGTGACTCTGGCCTCGACGGCCCACACAAAAACGATTCGCACAAAGTTGGGCACGTTTTATCTTCACAGGATAGCGCCCTCATTTTTTAAAGGGTTTGATTGGTATAAGGGTAATGGTGATTTTCTGATAGCCGAGCCGGAAAAAGCGTTCGTGGATTGCCTGTATCTCTCGGCGCGCAAGAAAAAACAGTTCGGGCATTTTCCGGAATTGCATTTTCCGAAGTCGTTCAGTTTCAAAAAAGCGCGGGATTGGGCGGGACAGATTCCCGACATCAGAATCCGATCTTATGTAAATAGGGAATTGGAGAAGGTGAGAGGAAACAATTCGTGAAATCGGAAATCGGGGATACAGGATATCATCGGAAGAGATAGATAGCTATATCGCTTTCAGGTCAAAAGGCCATGCGTAAAGGAGGATCAATGTATCAACAGCGCGCATACGGCTGGGTGCCTGACTTGCCGGACCAGAGGGATTACCTTTATACGGCAATAAAACCTGTCGTAAGGCTGCCTGATAAGGTAGATTTGAGGCAGCTATGTTCCGGAGTTGAGGACCAGGGGAGTTTGGGAAGCTGCACGGCGCAGGCATTAGCCGGTAATATCGAATTTCTCGACAATATGCCGGATTCGAAATATACGGATGTAAGCAGGCTTTTTATCTACTACAACGAACGCGTCCTGATAGATACGGTAGATTACGATTCAGGCGCGTCGCTAAGAGACGGCATAAAGACGCTTAAAGCGGACGGCGTATGCCTGGAAGCTCTATGGCCATACCTGACAGCGCGTTTTGACAAGAGGCCGGCAAAGAGGTGTTATGCAGAGGCGAGAAAGCGCAGGATAGAGTCGTATCATCGCATAGAGACGCTTCGCGATATGCTTGTGTGCCTTGCCGAAGGCTACCCTTTTGTCTTCGGATTTACCGTATATGAGAGTTTCGAATCTCCGGCCGTAGCTAAGACAGGCATCGCTCATATGCCGCGCAAGGGAGAATCTGTGACAGGCGGCCATGCGGTTATGGCTGTCGGATACATTCAGAAGGCGAAACGGTTTATCATCCGCAATTCATGGGGTAAGTCATGGGGGATGAGCGGGTATTTCACCATCCCATTCCAATATCTCGAAGAACTCGCCGATGACTTTTGGACAATACGGAGGGTGTAGAGAAGGCTCATAGGGGGGCGTAGTTTGTAGGGGATGGCCCCCTTGAGGCGGGAAGAGCGGCTGATGGGATCGGCAATTATATCTCGAGACCTTGTCGGTGAGATATCTGGACGATAAAGTAGGCGATATATGAATAATCACCAGTGGGATAAGATCAGGAAATTTGAATCCCGATATAAAGAAAAATCATTGCGACGGATGAGCGAAAAAAAATCGCTCGGGATATTTCTTGATATGTATCAATTTAGCCAAAAGATACTGGATAAAAAATACTATTTTTCTCTTGACCCGGTAAAGGTCAGGTCGCTTATCCGCAAACATTCCATCGCCGGAAAGGTCAGACAATGAACTTATTAGAATACCAGTTAAAGCAAGCGGTTAAGTGCATGGCGATGAGAGCGTTGAAAAACTGTTTTTCTTGTCATCTAAAAAAGCTTGAGTTTTCTAAGGTGATAGCTTATAATCCTCATATATGCGTTATATAAACCGTTTGATAGAAAAACAAATTGTAGAAGCCTCTCATGCATTTGCGGCTATTCTTTTAACAGGACCGCGCAGGGCAGGCAAGACTACGCTCCTTAAGAAATTGTTTCCAAAGGCGTCTTATTACCTTTTGGAAGACCTTGATACAATCGCGCGCATAAAAGCGGATCCGCGATCCTTTATTGAAGAGGTTAAGCCGCCTGCCATCCTGGATGAGATTCAGAATATCCCGGAACTTTTTAATTATTTTCGTACGCGTATGGATGAAAAACCGCGCCGTTATGGGCAATGGTATTTTACCGGTTCACAGGATGCCCCATTAATGAAAGGGGTATCAGAATCGATGGCTGGAAGAGTCGCTGTATTCCATCTGTTGGGGCTCTCTTCCGAGGAGTCAAAGAAAGTCTCAATACTCCGCGGCGGCTTGCCTGAAGTTTTGGCAAAGCCAAAGACAGCCTCTTTATGGTTTCGTTCGTATATCCAGACATATCTTGAGCGCGATGTGCGTTCTATAAGCGCAATTAAGAACTTGGCGACATTTCGAAGGTTTCTTTCGCTAATTGGAAGCCGCCAAGGCGCGGTGCTTAATAAAACTGATCTTGCGGCTCCGCTTGGTATTTCTGTGCCGGCATTAACAGAATGGATTAATATTCTTGAGATTACAGGACAGATTATTGTTGTCCCGCCATTTTATGAGAATTTCGGCAAACGCCTTATCAAATCCCCTAAGATTTATTTTGCGGACTCAGGATTATCCTGTTATCTCTTAGGTATTGAAACAGAAGATGCGCTGCGTAAATCGCCTTTTTTTGGGCAAATATTTGAAGGATTCGCCGCCTCTGAAATAGTCAAACATCAGGAAAATAGCGGTAAGCGCAGGCATATTTATTATTTCCGCGACCAGCAGGGCTTGGAAGTAGATTTTATAATACCATTCTCCGGTAACGCCAGGCTCCTTGTTATGGAAGCCAAAGCGGTGCGTTCTGTTAAGCCGTCAATGGGAATATCTTTAATGAAATTGGCGCGTGCGATACCCGGATATAAAGTTGAGAAATATGTCGTCCACCTTAATCCGCCAAAAGGCGTAAAGAAGGAATTCCGCACCCTCTCACCTGGGGTAATGGCTATACCTGTTGCAGAAATTGGTTCTCTTTGTTAATGCAATGTCCGAATACTGCTTAAAACACAATTCAATTCTGTTAAATCATAAAAAGTAAGTTGACATATTTTTTTTAATCGAAGGCCGCCGCAGCGGCTACCGTATAGCGGCTGATGAGATAGATAATTATATTTCCTGCAGGCACAACGAAAATAGATCGCGCAGGTCTTGACAAATAGCTAAATATATTGTATACTTTAATACATAGAATTGTATAAATATATACAAAGTATTGTATGGAATACCGTATAGATAAAGAAGGGTTGTTGAACACAATCAGCGCATGGGACGGTTTTCTCAAGCGCAAGGTCCATTTAATCGCCTGCGGAGGAACCGCTCTCACTCTTTTAGGCGTAAAGGAGTCCACAAAAGACGTTGATCTGATTGTGCCGGACACAGGAGAGTATGATTATCTTACAAGCGTATTAAAACAGCTTGGATATAGATCAGCGAGCGGCTGGGGATGGAAAAGAGGCGATGGTTTTATATTTGATTTATTCAGGGGTAAAGCCATACATACTACAGAGTTGTTAGAATCGCCTCTGGAGAAAGGGAATAATATTACTGTAAAAGAGTTTGACAGGATCTACCTGGGGGTGTTGAATTATTATGATATCATTATAAGCAAGCTATTCAGGGCTAGTAATGTAGATATGGATGATTGCCTTATGCTGGCGAAAAGTAAGAGAAAATACATAGACTTAAAGCGATTGGAGCAGCGTTTCAAAGAAACAGCATCTTTTGACGTTTCAGAAGATAGAGTAAGTAGGAATTTTGAGCATTTTTTAAAAGGCCTCGAGAAAAAAGGGGCCGCTTAATGAAACCTCGCATTGCACTCACGAGAGGCTCCGTGTGCGATTATAAGGGAGTTGGCACATGAAAAATAATAACCTTCTAAAAAGAGTCGGCGCGTTAGGATTCCCGCTTTTTGGCGCTGAGGAATACCAAAACGCGGATTTAACCTTGTCGGATATGGTAAGATCGGGAGAACTTCGTCTTTGGGAAGGGTTTCCTGTGGTGTTGGCAAATAGCGCGCAGAACGGGTCATTCAGTTACGCCAAAGTTAATCGGTACCTCAAAAAGGCTTTTCAAAAATCGTCTCTGGTTTCACTTGTGGCAATGTCGCTCGCGCTTTATAAATTCTTTAATTTAAAATTTTCTTGGCACAAGGAGCTTTTCAAAGCCCTTTCAAGAAACATGCAAAAACAATTTGACGGATACCTGAGGAATCTTAAGAAAGATGGAAATCTCAATGTTGCCGGGCGCGAAATGTCCGCCCATAGGCTAAAATCCGTATTTAACAATTATTTTAACCAATCGCAGGCAAAATTGAACGAATTGCTTTCTGTAAAAGACGAACTGAGCCTTGAGTATTCATTGTCACAAGTTTTTTCTCCTAAACAGAAAGAGTTGTTTCTGAAGAAGCTCAAGCGGGAGAAATTAACCAAAACTGAAAAAGAATATTTTTCAAGAGCGGTAAAAAAGAAAGTTCTGGCTTTAGCCAATCCGGAAATGCATCGTTTGTCTCAGAAACTGCTGGAATGATTGCCGGCGGCCTCTGTGATTAGTATAGCGTCAGAGCAGCGTTATTGTTTGCCGCCTACAAAGAAGGCCGCCGCAGCGGCTACCGTATAGCGGCTGATGAGATAGATAATTATATTTCCTGCAGGCACAACGAAAATAGACTACACATGCCTTGACAAAGAAGGAAAGATATGGTTTACTATATATCAGAGTTCACCAATTTGTAAACTATGATATATTATAGGATAGATACATGTATATACCGGAAAAGCGCCTTATAACGAAAATAGAAAGCGAGCTTAAAAAACGCATGCCGTTCCTTTCACATTGGAATATACGGCATAATAAGAAAACGGGCGCCACGGCGCCGGATCTATTGATAAAAACCAGGGACAGCGACGGTCATACTTATTGTTTTTGCGTTGAAGTTAAAACAGCCGGCTACCCGCAGTATGTCAGAGACGGTATCGCCATTCTAAAGAAAATCACTAAGTCCAACCCCTCATATTATCCGATTGTTGCCGTTCCGTTTATGGGCGAAGGCGGGAAGAGGATATGCGACGAAAACAACGTCGGGTATATGGATTTTGGCGGAAACGCGAAGATAACGCATAAAGGCATATTAATTTATACGGAAGGGAAAGAGCGCCCAAGGCAGGCGTCGCCTGTAAATCAGTCTATATTTTCACCAAAATCCGCGAGGATTACAAAATTATTCCTTAGCCAGCCTCGCGAGGAATGGAGACAAAAAGATATCGCTGCAAGGACAGGATTAAGCAAAGGTCTGGTTTCGCGCGTCATAGGTAAAATGATAGAGGCAGGATACGTGTTGGAGAAAGAAGAAAAACTGGCCTTAACGGAGTTTGACGATCTCTTTTCCGCTTGGATAGAAGCGGAGACAAAACGGCGCTTAAGAAAGGCAAGCTATTATGTATGGGCTCAAAATCCGTCTAAATTGATGGCCTCTGTAGCCGATAGACTTTCCAATAATAGAATAAAATATGCCTTTACGCAGGAAGCGGGAGCTTCTTTAGTGGCGCCGTTCGCTGCGTTTGATATAGTTTCGGTCTATGTAGAATCGCTCGATAAATTTCCAGAAAGATCGTTGTCGGCGGCCGAAGCCGATAAGGGCTTTAATCTTACGGTTATAGAAGCGCCGGATGAATATATATTTACAAAAATACAGGACAAAGGCGGCTTAAAAGTCGTAGATAACCTTCAGCTCTACGCCGACTTAAAAAAGAACCCTTTGCGCGGAGAAAAACAGGCCGGCCATATCCTGGCTCTTATTAAGAGAGAGTCAAGATGAGAGAAAAGGCGTTTGAGGATTATTCGCCGGAACATCTGGACAGACTCAAATATATGTTGTCCGATATATATGCCGCGTTTGGCAAAATATCGGGGGACCTATATCTGGTCGGCGGCCTTGTGCCTGATTTATTGGTCAAAAATAAACTGCCGTATCTGAGGGAGTATTTGGGAACGCTGGATATAGATCTCGCGCTAAAATTCGCGGTTTCTCAAAGCGGAAGATATAAAGACTTCTATAAGATTTTACGGTTTCTGGGGTTTGAAAAACAGAAGACCGCGGACGGAATGGGCGTGATGAGCCATAGTTTTATCAAATATGAGGGCGGCTATAAACCGGTGGTTATAGATTTGATAACGGATGATAAGCTTGAACCTGTCTCCGATAAGATAAAAGAGATATCTCCCGACGTGGAAGCCGTTAAATTTCGCGGGGTGTATTTGGTATTTGATGATTTTGTTATAAGGGATCTCAAGCGTGAACGAAAGAAGACAGCGCAGGTTAAAATCCCGAATATAATACCATTCTTGGCGTTGAAGGCTTTCGCTTATTCGAACGAAGAAAACAGGGCCTCGAAGGACGCTTATGATATATGGTACACGATAGTCAATTTTAAAGATGGACCGGTTTCCGTGCGGAAAGAATTATCGAAATATAAAAGCAACAAAGACGTCAAGGATGCTTTTAGGGCGATACGCGGCTATTTTGACAGCGAGGCTTCGGCAGGAACAAAAGATGTGGCCAATATCCTCGTCAAACGATATGGGTTAAAGAGGGTTTTTGCGAATAGGGAGATAGTCTTTCCGATCAGAATGTTAAAATCGTAATGCCGTTGCAGGGGTAAATGTCCGCCGCGGCGGGTACCGGATTCCTTTGCAAGAAATAGATAAGTATATCAGACGGCGATATAGGGTGGAATAAAACATAGAGAATGCTTGTAGACAAACATCCCCCCGCTATTTCTTTACTAGATATGTGTGCATTAAAATATTTTGCAACAATTTCCCCACTTTTTACGTCTTATATAGTAGACATATAAGGCACTAAATCAGTAAAAAGGAGGAAAACATGGAAGACGATGTCATGAAGAATATAAAAAATGAAAGAATAGCTGCCGAAAAAGGCGAGATTATTATTTACAAAGCGAAAAGTGGCGCGGTTCGTCTGGACGTAAGGCTCGAAAAAGAAACAGTCTGGCTTACTCAAGCACAACTTGCCAGGCTTTTTTTAACCGAGAGAAGTGTTATTACAAAGCACCTAAATAACATTTTTCAAACAGGAGAATTAGATGGAAAATGCAATGTGCAAAAAATGCACATTCCTTTTTCAGACAAGCCCGTAAAATTTTATAATCTGGATATCGTTGTATCTGTAGGCTATCGTGTTAACTCAAAACGGGCAACTCAGTTTCGTATATGGGCGACAAGCGTTTTAAAGAGTTACCTCCTTAAAGGATATGCGCTTAACCAAAAAAGACTTCACGAGCGCGAAACTGCGTTAAACGAACTTAGGAAGACGATAGCATTTATCGGCACTAATGCTTCGCACCCCCAGCTGGCAGGCAAAGCAGACGATCTTCTAAAGCTGCTTAACGAATACTCTAATGCGCTAACCATTCTATATAAATATGATAATAAGTCTCTTTTACTAGCCAGTAAAGCTAAACCCAAATTTGTTTTAGGCTATTATATGGCTGTGAAAGTGATAAATGATATAAGAGCAAGGCTCGCTGTAAAGGATGAGTCCAGCGATTTGTTTGGCAGGGAGATGAGCCACAAGTTTAAAAGTATCATAGGGGCCCTTTACCAAACATTTGACAAAAAAGATTTATACGCAAGCGTGGAAGAGAAAGCAGCCCATCTTTTGTATCTTACTATCAAAGATCACCCGTTCTCAGATGGCAATAAACGCATTGCGTCTATTATGTTTATTTATTTCTTGGAAAAGAATAGATATTTACACAAAGCCAATGGCGAGCGCAAGATTAATGATAACACGATTGTTGCTCTTTCTCTGCTCATTGCGGCAAGCGATCCACGAGAAAAAGATACTATGATTAAAATTATAACTAACTTACTGAAAGAATAAAGTCACACTGTCACAAAGTCAGGATAAAGAGATAGGCAGGGAAAATTATTATTGACCAAAGAAGCGGCCAAGATATTAAGAGTGAGCGAAGAATACCTGCGCCTGCTCTTGAGAAGGAAGAAGATAGCCGCCTACAAAGAAGGCCGCAGCAGCGGGTACCGGATTGCGGCTAATGAGATAGATAATTATATTGCAAGGCGATATGGGAAGATACCCTAAAGAACGCGTATAGCTACAAAATGATTATGAAGATGAAACTCTTTTTAAAACTCAACTATTTACTTAGTCTATTAGCGTTGGCATTATATCTATTCTTTGGGCACGGTTTTATTGAGAAAGTCTATAAGGGCGAGGCCTTCTTTTTCAATAAGATCATATCTTCACAAAGTCTATATCCTTTAGAATACTATTTTTCAAAATGGAGCGGAAATAAATGAGGATTTTGTCACTCGCGCTAGCGATAGCATTGATACTGGCGTTTGCGCCTGGCGCATACTGCGCAGACGATTATGAGAATGACAGCGACTCAAGCAATGAGAGCTCTACATCTACCGACACCATAAGCGGCGGAATTTTTGGAAAAAATAATAGCACCCCTTACAGAAGTATCCCAAACGATGGCGAAGAAAATGCCCGCGCAATAGATATCGGTATCACCTCCAAAAAAGCTTCCGACAAAATCGGACAAGGCCCTATTCTGGGAGCAACGGGCACAGGAGTCTTAGCCAGAGCGCTTATGAGCACAGATCAGCAGCGTAGGGAAGAGGAGCAGAAACAGAGGCAGGAAAAGAATCAAGAGCAGGAAGTTCAGGATTATCAACGAGCTCCTAAAAATGTTCCGATAAACGCTAAAATAAAGAGAAAGATCAAGCGCAGATATGACGACGAAGGTAATCTTATAGAAGAAAGCGCTAATCGCTAATCTTCGAGTTTGTTAGAGAGTAATAAAATAATTATACGCGAGGGAGTACAGATGGAGGCTAAAAAATTATTGTTGACAAAAGAAACCGCCGGCATCTTAAGAGTAAGCGAAGAATATCTTCGACTGCTTATCAGAAGAAGGAAGATAGCTGCCTACAAAGAAGGCCGCCGCGGCGGGTATCGTATTGCGGCTAATGAGATCGATAATTATATCACCCGAAAAATCAATAGAGAAGCATAAGATTTAGTATGGCAAAACGGGATACTTCAAGCAGATTAAAGATAGCATTTGTCAATTCCAATGACATCTTTGATAAGAAGAGTTTGTCAGGCACGCCCTATCTCATCTCGCGCCTTCTCGAAGAATGCTGCGGTGAGGTGGAATACATACATAATTTCAGGCCGAATAAAATGACCATTTCTTATATCCTGAGGAACCTATTTAGAGAATTTACGCGGATATATTTACTGCAGAAACTAAAAGAGATATGCTGGAACGCGAGAGGGAAGAAGTTCGTGTGGGAGAAGACCATAGCCGTATCGCGGTATTACGCCAAGATAATTGAACAAAGGCTTAGGGGTAAACACTATGACATTATATTTGCCGAAAAGGGGTCATTCTGCATAGCTTACCTTGATACGAAGATACCGGTTATCTATGAGACCGATGCTACGTTCAAGGCGATGGAGGGCTACTATCCTGAATTTAGTCCGGTTTCGAGAGATTTTTCTGAAGGCGGCAATATAGTCGAGAAGAGTGCGCTTGAGAAGGCAGCCCTTGTCATAGCCGTGTCTCAATGGGCAGCTGATTCTATGATGCGCGATTACGGGATAAGCGGCAATAAAATAGAAGTGATCACGTGTCCTCCTAATTTCGATGTCATACCACCTGTCAGCGATGTATTGAAGAAAAAGGAACATGATATATGTGGACTGCTGTTTGTGGGTGTTGATTGGGAAAGGAAAGGCGGAGATATCGCGGCCGATGCAGTCGATTGGTTAAATAGAGAAGGTATCAGAGCAAAACTTTTCATATGCGGATGCATTCCGCCAAGACAATATCTTAGAAATAGTCACATTGAGGTAATGGGATTTTTGGATAAAAATACCGAAGAAGGCGGGCATAAGCTTCAAAACGTATTTCTGTCTTCGCATTTTCTTATTTTGCCAACCAGGGCAGAATGTTTTGGTCAGGCGTTAGCTGAAGCCTCCGCTTTTGCCCTGCCCATTATCACCACTAATACAGGCGGTATACCTTCAGTTGTTTTTGACGGCCAGAATGGTTTTTTGTTAGATTTAAACGCCAAGGGATCGGATTTCGGCAAAGTCATAAAAGAACTGTGGGAAGATACTGTCAGATACGATGCCTTGCGATCCAGCGCCAGAAAGGTATTCGAGGAGCGCTTGAGCAGTAAAGTATGGGTAGAATCCATGCGTAGGGCCATTGAGAAAGCGTTGGGGAAATCACAGGATTTGCAATGAAGATACTTGTTGTAGGCGCAGGATTGAGCGGGTGTTCGGCCGCGAGGCTCTTAAAGGATAGAGGCCATGAGGTGTCGCTGATCGAGAAAAGAGGCGAGGTAGGGGGCCTCTGCATAACGAGGACAGGTGATGATGAGTTACGATACGAACCGTTCGGAGCCAGGACGTTCCACGCGAAGAGTTCAAGGGTGAGAGAATTCGTTGCCAGGTTTGATGATTTTAACGGTTATGTGCATAGAAAAGGCATGATCATAAACGGAAGATTATTCCCGTTTCCTATGACCAAGGCGGCCATTGACGGCCTTGAAGAGAAAGAGCGTATTTTTGAGGAGTTGAAAAACAGGCCCGCCATAATAGACAAAACAAATTTTGAAACTGCATGCATCTCTATTTTCGGCAGGACATTGTATGGTTACTTCGTCAAAAATTATACCGTGAAGATGTGGGGAGTTGACCCCAAGGAGTTGACAGCCGAGTGGGCCCAAAAACGGCTGGAGTTGCGGGAGGACGATAGCGAAGGGTTATTCAAGGATGAGTGGCAAGGATTGCCCTGTCACGGTTATTCTTTTTTGCTGGAGAGGATGATCGATGGGATACACGTTATGGTAAACACCACTTCTTTTGATCCTGCTGGTTATGATGTAGTCATTTTGTCAGCACCGATAGACCATGCTATGGATTTTAAGTTCGGCAGATTACAGTATAGAGGCTTAAGATTCGATTATAGTAAGGACGAAGAGTGGGAAGATGACGATTACGGCACTATAAATCTGCCGCAACATCCGAGATACATAAGAAAATGTAATTTCAAGATTCTTCATAAACAAAAATCTTCACATAGCCTCGTTCAATATCAGGAGCCTGTGGCGGCAGATGAGAAGAGCGTGCCAATGTATCCGGTCAACACCGAAGAAAATAATAGAATTTTCGACAGGTATCTGAAAAAGGTCTGCGCCACCAAGAACATCTGCCCTATCGGGCGATTGGGGTTATTCAAATATTTGAATATGGATAAAGCCGTAGAGGTGGCCTTTGATATGGTTGCCATCATTGAATCTTACTCGGAGATTACCTCCGAAGAGAGATATAAAAAAATCAAGGCCATTGCGAAAAGCCATTAAGCGCGGATAGCGTGGTATAAGAGATAATGAGATTGACCAAAGAGGGCTTACTGAGGATAAATTTCAGGGAATTGCCGGATAACAGGACCAGGCTCAAGTGTAATTTTCGCTGCTCTTACTGTCTCCAGATAGCGGGCAATGTCCGGGAATATTCTTTCGGCGAAGAACAGTTCGCGATGACAAAATGCGTCTGGGACATGCTTTCGAGAGTGGAAGACGCTATAATGGTGAGGATAAATTTTAACGGCGAGATATTTGCTGATGGATGGGCTACAAGATGCGCATTTTATATCGATAGGATACCCAACGTAAGAATATGCGAATTCATTACAAATAATTCAATAGACCCGAAAACCTATTTAGATGAGATAGTTCCGTCAAAAACTACTTTTAACTGCTCTTTTCATCCGGAGTTCGTATCCATCGAGCGCTTTATCGAAAACACGCTTACCTTAAAAGGGGCAGGCTGCGATGTCTTTGTTAACGTATGCGCTATACCGCAACTGGTAAATAAGCTCCCGGATATGAAGGAGACTTTCGATAAGCACGGTATACCTTTTAAATTACAAGGGTTTCTCACGCTTGGAGGCAGTTACATGGGGAAAAAATATCCGGAGCAATATACGTTGGCGGAACGACGGATATTAAAAAAGACATTTTATACCAAAGATGAATATTCATACTTCGTGAGGTTAAGACGAACCAAAGGTTTGGATTGTTACGCAGGGGTTGACACGATCAATGTATTTCTCGATGGCTCTGTAAAGAGGTGCTTCACCCAAGACATAGGAAGCGTGGAGGGGCTGGTTTCCGGCAAGGTCAAGCTTGGCGAGGAACCTTATCCATGCCATGAAAAAAACTGCCCGTGCTATGCCCACTTCATAGGTCTGAAAAAGTTCAGGAAAAAATATATACTCTCTTCGAGATTTGTTGACAATTACGAAAAAACCGCAGGCGAAAATGGTTTAAAAGGATAAATGATGTCAATTCGTCATAAACTTTATAAAGGCGTTTTCTGGAACTCAGTTTCGCAGTTTGGGTCCCAGTTAATAAATTTTATCACCATAGTAATTTTAGCCAGGCTTCTTGATCCTAAGGATTTCGGCTTAGTGGGAATGGTTGCAGTGATAACTTCCTTCCTGGGATATTTTACGGAGTTCGGCCTTACTCCTACCTTAATTAATAAAAAAGAAATAGATGAAGGTGATTGCAATACTGTTTATTGGAGCACTGTCTTTTTTTCTATTGTAATTTATATGTTAGTATTTTTTTGCGCTCCTCTTGTCGGCTCGTTTTATAACGATGAAAGATTAACCTTGATAACACGCATACTTTTTATCAACTTCTTGTGTTCTCCATTAGCCTTTATACCCGAAGTTCTGGAAATTAAAAGGTTAAACTATAATAAGATTGCTGTTGCGGAATTGGCAGCCGTATTATGTTCCGGAATAATAGGTGTCTTATTAGCCTATTCAAACTTTGGGGTTTGGAGCTTAGTGACGCAGCAAATACTTTTTACATTTTTCCGTGGTTTTATATTGATGCTTGCAACGGGGTGGCTGCCAAAACTGAGTTTCTCCATTACAAAATTCAAGGAATTGTCCGGTTTTGGTTTTCACTTCACATTCAGGAACTTAATTTCATATCTTTCCGAGAATATCGATTTCTTATTAGTTGGGAAATTATTAGGGCCGGCAGCGCTGGGGATATATGCCTTTTCCTTCAAAGTTGCTAAATACCCGATTATGAAATTTTATCAAATTTTTGGCAGAATGTTTTTCCCTGCCTTCGCTTCCTTTAGAGAAGAAAAAGAAAGAGTGAAGAGAAATTTGATCAGAGTAAATTTGGGCGGCGGTTTCTTGTTAATACCATTGCTGACAGCCATTTTTTTCATTATTAAACCTTTAATATTATTATTAGTGGGAGAAAAATGGATAGCGACGGTGCCTGTTATTCAGATATTAATAGTATATTTGGCCTTTACTAGCATCTGTTTTGCCGATGAATCTCTGCTGATTGTTTTAGGCAGGATTAGGATGGTCAATGTCATTAAACTATCAGCGACTCTGGCGCTCTTATCGGGAGGATATTTGGCGACAAAAAAATATGGGATAATCGGAATGGCGATTATTTTTACTGTTGTCTCCATTCTTTACGATTTAATTATCAAAAGAAAAGCGCTAAAAATGATAGACTTAGATTTTATCTTGTATTTAAAAAATCTAAAGATTATTTTTTGCATGACATTAATTTTGTCATTGGCATTAGGGGCTTATTCATTTTTAGCCTTTAAGTTTTGTAAGCTGCCCATTGTATTTCTATTGGGCGGGGGATTAGTATTAGTTGTCTCCATGGCAATATTTGTTTTAACAAATAACCTCATAGATTTTAAGGCTAAAAGAGTCAATATCGATAGGATAATAATATTGGATGAATAATATGAGCGTAGATCCTCTGGTAAGCGTAATAATCCCATATTTTTATGAGGAAAGATATTTGGAAGAAGCCTTGCTGTCCGTTTTTTCCCAGACATACAAAAATTATGAAATAATCGTAGTGGATGACGGTTCGGCAACAGGCGGCGCTAAAAGCATATGCAAAAAATACGGAGATAAATTAAAATATATCCGGCAGGAGAATAAGGGCGTCAGCGCGGCCAGAAACAACGGCATAGCTAACAGCCATGGAGAATATATAGCTTTTTTGGATGAGGACGATATCTGGTTGCCGGACAAAATAGAAAAACAGGTTGGGTATTTTGAAGAATTAAAGCGAAAAAATATAAATGCAGGATTAATTTATACGGGACAGCAAATGATCGACGAAGATAACAATGTGCTTGCAAATGGTTTATGTAAATCTTCAGGATATAACTATAAACTGTTATTATTCGGCAATTTTATAGGCACCCCTTCCTGCGTGATGACAACGCGTTCGGTTTTGCGTGATGTGGGGTTATTTGATGAGGGCTTGCTTCAGTGCCAGGATTTTGATATGTGGATAAGGATAGCCAAAAAATATGACATTTATTCGGTGAATGAAATCTTGACCAGATATAGGAATAGGCAGAATTCGCTTTCCAAGGATACAGAAACAAGGATTAGTAACTGTAATAAAATAATCGAAAAACAATTTGAAGAAGACGCCAAAAATGAAATTATTAGTTCAGAGTTAAGGAAAAATCTTCTTTTGCGCTATAAAAAAATAGCTGCACTACACTGGAAAAATGCCGCATACGCTAGTCTTTTTCAGAAAAAAGATACGGTAGCTTTCAGAAAATTTGCTAGAAAAGGTTATGCAATTGATAAGACATTTTTCGACTTTAAGGTTTGGATATATTATATTCTTTCGTTTTTGTCTCCTCAATTATGCGTTAAGCTTAGGCGGCTTAAGGGGAAACAGGGAATCAGAAACTACGTTTTTGATGTTAGCGATTCAAAGTATGATTGGCTGAATCTGATCAAAGGTAGTTTTGACAGGTGAGATGGATATGAATCCAATGGTTAGCGTTGTGATTCCGACTTTTAATGGTGAAAAATATTTAGAAGATGCCATTTTGTCAGTATTTGCTCAGACATATAAGGATTACGAATTGATTATAGTTGATGATGGATCGAAGACTCGTGAAGTGGAAAAAATATGTAAAAAGTATTATGACAGGCTAAAATATATAAGGCAGGAGAATAGAGGTATCAGCGCCGCGCGAAATAACGGCATAGTAAACAGTAACGGTAAGTATATAGCCCTTCTTGACGATGATGACCTCTGGGCGCCGGAGAAACTGGAGAAGCAGGTGAAGTATTATGAAGAACTGAAAAGGCAGGGCAGGAATGTCGGGTTGATATACACTGGCCATCAGGTAATAGGAGAGGATAACGAAGTCCAGTCAAGTTTTTTGTATAAATCTTCCGGATATAACTATAAGATATTGTTATTTATCGACTTTATCGGAACGCCATCTTCTGTGATGGTGGATAAAGCTGTTTTGGATGATGTAGGAACGTTCGATGAAGCGCTTGCGCGCAGTCAGGATTTCGATCTATGGCTGAGGATAGCAGAGAAATACGAGATCTATTCCATAAATGAATTCTTGATAAAATATCGGAACCGGGCAGGATCATTTTCAAAACAGCCTGATATAAAGGTACGATGCACGAACCTTGTGTTGGGAAAGATGCTCGCCGACGCTTCATTAGATGTCGGCGTTAAAAATAAGCTTGTGGAACATCATAGAAAAGTTAATGCGCTAAGAATAAAGAACATCGCCTATGAGCATCTCTTCATTAAGAATGACGGGAAGGTTTTCAGGGAATACATTAGGAGAGGATATGCTATAGACAAAAGATATTTTGGCGTCAGAGTCCTTATCTATTACCTGTTCTCTTTTATATCGCCAGAATTGTGTGGGAAGATAAAAGGTTTAAAAAAGGAGAAGGCAAAAGAGTTTATTGTCGATGTTAAATCGTTGAAATATTAAGCGCGAGATAAGGGAAAGTCCGCAATGGCCAATTTCTAAATCGTATAATCTAAACGAAGAAATAATAAAGTTACTCAAAACATATGTTAATGAATTAACCGGGCAGTCAGTGCGTGATACTAAACGCTAATCACATGACTATTCTCAAGATTCAGAGAGGTATAACTGACGCATGACTTCACTTAAGAAAAAAAACATTTCCGGCATACAATGCTTAACCCTAATAGCTATTATTATAATAGCATCTAATATTATCAATATATTGCTTGGTGAGCCATCCAAATCGATCACTCGCCTGATCGATATGGATACAGAGGCCAATATACCAACATGGTTTTCAAGCATATTATTGTTTATAGCCGCATTCTTTGCGTATCGCTGTTCGTTTTTATCCAAGACGCATCAGAACGGCAAAACGATATGGCAGGTATTGTCATTGTGGCTATTAGTAATGTCATGTGACGAAGTTGCCACTATTCATGAGCAGGTAGGCTTTTTAATAAACAAGTATATATTTAAGTTTTCCAGGCCGGGAAGCCATACATGGTTATTGATGATAGGCCCACTGGCGGTTATCATAGTTTTGAGCATCGGCATAAAAATAAAAAAATATTTAAATGACTCTACAAAGGCGGCGCGTCTCTTAATCATTGGCGCGCTTATCTATTTTTTTGGCAGTATAGTTTTAGAATCAACATTGGGGTTTCTTAGCTCTAATCATTTGGATATTTTACGTAGAGTTGAAGCTATGTTAGAGGAGTCCTTTGAAATGGTCGGAGTGATTATATTTATTAGTGGATTAATGGAGCATAATAAATTTCTTAAAACTATTTATGATATTACTTAAGAAATAGACTATCTCCGGCATAAAATGGCCCTTTGTTGATAGTATTACCTGCAGTTCATGCGAAAAGGGTATTATATGCATAAGACATATTTTGGTCTTAAGGTGCTTGCATATTATCTAGTCTCTTTTATATCGCCAGAATTGTGTGGGAAGATAAAAGGTTTAAAAAAGGAGAAGGCGAAAGAGCTTGTTGTCGATGTCGAACGGAATCGTTGAAATATTAAGCGCGAGATAAGGGAAAGTCCGCAATGGCCAATTTATTTTATATTAATTCGAACAATAGGATTTTTGGCGGGAACAAGATAGTCTTTGAACATTGTAATCGCCTGGCTGAGAGGTTTCAGAGATGCTTTATCGTTTGTGACGATGATGTGCCAAACTGGATGAAGGTTGATGCTTATTTTTTGGATAGGGATACTGCCGCAGGGCTTATGCGGGCCGATGATGCTGTCATTTTTCACTGGGACCACGATGCCGATTACGCGATGAAATCCCCGGCAAAAAACAAATTCTATCTAATCCAGAGCTTCATACATCTGGATGAAAGCATATTCCGGCTCCCTATAAAATTCATTTCGGTGTCCGGATATGTACAAAAGCACACAAAAGACAACTATGGCGTTGATTCGTTTCTTATCATGAATGGTATCAACAAGTCTGTTTTTTATCCCAGACCCGTAAAGAGGGGCGATGGAAGGATTTTTGTGATCGATCGTTGCGGCTGGAAAGGGGCTCAGGATGTCAAGAAAGCGGAATGCATCGTAAAAAAACATGTCAGGCATGCGAGGTTTATCTATAAAGACAATCTTAATGAAGACGAAGTGGCGTGCGAATATTCCATGGCCGATATCTTTATTTTCCCGTCATGGTATGAAGGCTTCGGACTGCCCGGTCTTGAAGCAATGGCATGCGGCGCAGCATTGATAACTACTGATTCAAAAGGGATAGATGATTATGCTTTTCACGAAATCAACTGCCTTAAGGTGGCTCCGAAAAATCCCGATGTCATAGCCGGAGCTATCATTGGGCTTTTGAACGATGCGGGCAAGCGTGAGCGTTTTCGAAAGGAAGGCCTTGCCACGGCCGCCAAATTCGCTTGGGACGGGTCTATAGATAAATTAGCAGCTCTGTTAGGGCTTAAAAAGAAGATTGATGACCGGGAACTTTTCAGGGTTTTTGCGAACGTGAAGACATTAACAACCGTTTCGGATTCTAATTATAGACCATTTGGGCAGCAGATCGTTCGGAAGAAGACCGTCTTTGCTCAATTAAGGAGACATAGAGGCGGGACGCGCCTGGTAAATCTGTTGAAATATTTTGGAATAAGAGAAGAAATAAAATACGGCGCATTCGATTATAACAAAGTCAATTTTGTCGAAAAGGAAAGCGCTAACCGCTATATAAATTGCAAAGAAGGAACGCATATTCTATATGTTCCGAATTTTGTAGGGGAAAATGATTTGTAATAAAACCAACAATTCAAAAATTGATTTTGTAGTTATGGGTTCCGAGGAGAGCTGTGCGATAAACGATTTCGGATATAGAACTTTGATATTTGCTAATGCGCTCAGCCGTTCAGAATGTGTCGGCAAAGTTTTACTGATAAACTGTCCGGTCTCTCTCCCGAAAAGAGTAGTCAATAACTTTCAAAGAAAAAGGCGGGTCGAAGATATGTATCCGATAGTGCTGAAAAGGGCGCTGGGCACGGTTGTTAAAGTAAATGAAGAATTATACATGCTTAACCTATCTTCTATTTTTCCAGAATCGGATAATATTTTCTCCAAAATAGATTCGGAACTACATGCCGGAAATATATCCAGGATATTAAAGGATCTGAAATTCGAAAATTTTGTTTTATGGATAGCGACTCCGCGCATGGTGGATGTAGCCTCCAGTATTCCGTCTAAGATAAAGATATTCGACGCGATAGATGACATGCTGGCTCATCCGCAAATGGCCAGATTTTATAAAAGGATCAAAAAGGCCTATGACTGGGTAGAAAACAACGCCGATCTGATATGTATTGCCGCGGAAGGGCAGCGCAGGATGTTTCGCAAATCCTCAAGTCTGTTTCTGATGCCTAACGGCGTTGATAGCATATTTTTGCGCAGCGGAACGAACGAGATGCCCATAGACATGAAAGATGTGCCCATGCCAATAGTCGGTTATATAGGCGTATTGCAGGACAGGCTCGATATTCCATTGGTCGAAGCAGCGGCAAGTATATTACACGATTATAATTTTGTATTCGTGGGCCCTGTTAAAGATTACTCATATTTCAAGCCTTTAACAAAGTATAGAAACGTTCGATTTTTGGGCAGGAAAAGATATGCGGAGATCCCTGCCTATATCCGGAGCTTTGATGTATGCATAATACCGCATAAGGTAAATGAATTTACAGATTCTATGGATCCTCTAAAAATATATGAATATCTTGCTTGCGGTAAGCCGATAGTTTCCACGCCGGTAGCAGGCACTGAGAGGTTTAAGGGATATATAGCTTTGGCGCAAGGACCGACAGGATTTGCTGATGCAATAAAGCAGGCATTTTTAACCGACACGGTAAAATCGTCCGAGGCGAGAAGGTCGCTGGCACCACAGTATTCATGGGATAATATAATCATGGATCTGGTCAAAAAGATAGAGTTAAAATTCAAAGAGAAAAAATAGACGTGCTTATCGAAAAAGTCTCGCAGATGTTTAGTAGCAGGAAAGCCGCAGGCATGTTGGCAGCGTTATTTTTTGGCTATTTATGTTCAGGAATGCTGATAAAGTCTCCGGCGCCATTTATCGTTATGCTATCTTACGTAGCGCTTGTCATATTTTTCCAAAACAGGCTCAAGGCAGCTATATATATTTATCTCTTTGCCGTATTCTTTATACCTCCGACGATAGGCATAGAGACGCGCGCCATGCTTTTTAATATCGACAGATTGATCCTGGCGGTTATTTTAGGCAGCTGGGCCGTAATGCTTTCAAGGGGCAGGACAAAAGTATGTGCAACGCCCGTTGATGCCCAATTTATTTTATACTTAGCAGTCATATCTATTTCGGCCCTGTGGAATATCGACAGCATACTGACTAACGGGGACTTGGCGAAAAGCATAAAGAAGATATCTGTCATTTCGCTGGAAAGGATCCTTGTGGTTTACGTCATAATATCTGTTTTGAAGACCAGAGCGGAGATCAGGCGGATGCTGTCATTTATTATCCTTTGTTTGTCGATAGTCGCGGCTTACGGAATTTTTGAATCCGCGGTAAGGGATAATATCTTTCTGCGTATAAAAACTATTAAGAATCCCAAAGTGATCGAAACCACTTTTTCCAAGGCGATCAGATTCGGGTTGTATAGAGCTAAATCAACACAGGTGTTACCTCATATTTTTGGCACAGCCCTTTGCATGATACTGCCGCTGCAGATTTTTTACTTCCTATATCAAAATGGGAAGGCAAGGTTGTTGGCGGCGCTTGCAATGGTCTTAACGATTGGAGGGATAGCAGTGACTTATACGCGCGGGGTTTACATAGCGTGCGCGCTTGGCGTGTCTTTGTCCTTTATATTTCTAAAGAATATTTCTAAGAAGATGATGCTCATAGGGCTAATAGCTTGTATTTTATTCATTGGATTACAAAACCAGCGCGTAGTAACTTTTTGTACCGAGTACATAGCAAAGTTGTTAAATCCGAGCACAGCGGCTTTCGATCGCGAACATAGCCTGCAAGGCAGGATGTCAGATTATCGTTTTACAGTGAGCAGGATGAAGAATCGCCTATTGTTAGGACAGGGATACGGAACGTATACAGCCGGCGCAGGGTTCGATCAGTATCTTGACAATGCCTACTTATACGCTCTTATAGAGACAGGAATCGTCGGCTTTGCCGTCTTCTTGTTCCTGATATACGGAATTGTTTTTAAGATAGGGCGCTTGCTTATCAAATATCAAGAGCGCGATTTTGATATATATATGTGCAGATTTATTCATATCGGCCTTATAGTCTTCTTTTTTCAATGTTTGACATATGACGCGTTTGTTTTTGCCGGCGCAAGTAAATTATTTTGGGTATTGCTGGGACTGTTGCTTGCTTATCTTAAGTTTTCAGAAGAAACAATCGATGGATATATCAATAGTAATAGTAAATTATAATTCGTCGGCAGTGCTGCAAAACTGTTTGCGATCCATATACGATTCCGCTATAAGCGTCGAATATGAGATAATCGTAGTCGACAATAATTCTTCGGATAGCAGGATCAGTGGGATGAAGAGTAAATTCCTT
>Ga0155280_140_pt1 | contig 38928 bp, 40 predicted proteins | sample RifCSPhighO2_02_FD_106248 | JGI IMG/M metagenome (GOLD analysis project Ga0155280, IMG submission 106248) | Omnitrophica bacterium RIFCSPHIGHO2_02_FULL_46_20 | reverse complement strand
TATTTAATAGTTGCTCTTGCAGTGATCATGTTTTTCGCGATACGTTATAGTAAGACCGAAAAAGGCCGGCTTCGATATGATTCATTTCTGTTAAAATTGCCCATATTCGGTATTTTATTTAAAAAGGTCGCGATAAGTAAATTTACCAGGACATTATCAACCCTCATAAAGAGCGGCGTTCCGATCCTCACCTCGCTCGAGATAGTAGGCAGGACCGCGGGCAATAAGGCCATAGAGATGGCTGTTGAGACAGTCAGGGCTAGCGTTCGGGAAGGGGAAAGCGTTGCCGGGCCTCTCGCTAAATCAAAATTATTTCCTCCTATGGTCGTCAGGATGGTTTCGGTAGGGGAGCAGTCCGGGGAACTTGAGAAGATGCTTTCAAAAATAGCGGATTTTTATGATGAGCAGGTAGACGTCTCAGTCAGCTCTCTTACAAGCCTTATCGAACCGCTTATAATAGCCTTTCTCGGTATTGTAATAGGCTCCATAGTTATATGTATGTTCCTTCCGATATTCAAGATAACTTCAGTGATGGGCGGGTAATAGGCTATTGGCGCTTGCCTTGAGCTTGGCCCCTTCTTAAACGTTTTTGCCTAATGACTCATAGCTAAATGTTACCGTAGCTTAGTTGACTCTTAGTAGTAGTAATTTTCTCTTTTTGGACGACTCTTTCTCTTTGTGAATAACTTTGATACTGTGGATAATTCATCGGTTCAGATAGTCGAATATTTTCTTCATCTTGGCCTCAATAGCCTTCCGTAATTGGAAGGGATTTAACGTTTCAAGCTGTTCTTTGAGAGACCGCTTAACGGATGGATCGATGTGCTTCGATTCTAATACCCTCTCGTAAGGCGTCTTTGGCTTATCATATCGCTTGACTGTCTTTGAGGCAATAACTTTCTTCTCGATGAGTTTCGTAGAAGGCTGGAAGAAGTTGTGATAGAGCCTCCACTCGCTTCGATATAGCTCATTCATCATATCGACAATCCTTTTCTTATCGAGCCTGTGGTATCCGAACCACTGCCTGACATGAGTCCAGTTCTTCTGCTCGACATGGGCATTATCGTCCTTGTGGTAAGGACGAGAGCGTGTAAACTGGACAGGTTTAACCCTGTCGGCGAAGTGGCGCCAAAGATGATGATTGATGAACTCGCCTCCGTTATCGGCGTCAAAGCCAAGAACGGGGAAGGGAATACGCGACTCCATGTCTTTAAGAGCGGCCAATACGCCGGTCTCGCCCTTGCCCCAAGCCGCTCCTTGCTCGGTCCACCCCGTGGCTATATCGACGAGGTCTACAGTATTCGCGTAGTCGCCCTCAATCTTATCTCCGCAGTGGGCGACAGTATCGGCTTCCACGAATCCTGGCTTGGATTCGTTCCATTGATCGGTCTTGATCGGTATCTGTTTACGGAGTAAAGTTCCGGGCTTTGTCGTGCACCGGCCTCTCAATCTATATTTAGCTCTCAGCGGCTTAAGTATTCTATCGATGGTAGGCGGCGATATTCTGTAAAGAGCTTTTATGGCATCAAGCGTTAACGCACCGTATTCTTTGACATAGCCCGGCATCCATAAGCCTATTATAACCTTTAGCCGTTTGGAGCAGGGCAGATTCGCGGCAAGCCATATACGCTTAAGTGGCTCTGTGATAGACGGCTTATTATATATTGATGGCGCTCCGCGTCTCTTTGGCTTCGGCTTGGTAAATCGCTTAAAGTTCTTTAATACCCGTATAGCGTGTTTACGATGATAGCCGCAAGTGGCGCAGAATTCATCCAGTATCAGCGACTTCTCTTTACGAGACGCTCTTTTATAGCGTAGATAAATAGACTCAACGCATTCCATTCTTGCCTCGGGACTCATGATATAACCCCCCTTAGAGGGCTATATTATTCGGTAACATCAATTATGAGTCAACGAAGCATTCCGGATCTACGTTCGGTAACATTTAATGTGAGTCAATTCGTTTGCTATGCGCGGGGTTGACAAAGGCCGATTTATAGGGTACACTTTATAGTAGTGGTCTTGGAGAGGAGAATAATATTAAATTGCCATAATAAATACTTATGGTAGGTGTGAATCTCCAGCAAGACCTGTAAAGGCAAGAGAAGAAAAAGTAAGAATGCAATAATGGGTCTTTTGGGGGATTTTTTGTATATATATTCTCCAAGATTGGACCCGAAAGAAAATATATTCAGAAGCGGAGGAGGGGGGTGAGTTAACATGTTAAGACGGAAAGGTTTTACGCTCGTTGAAATAATGATAGTAGTAGCAATTATAGGTTTATTGGCGGCGATAGCCATTCCGAATTTCATCAAAGCTAGGCAGACAGCCGAGAAGCAGGCTTGTATAGCTAACCTGAAGCAGATTCAGGGCGCGATCCAGGTCTGGGCGCTGGACGGCAATAAGGCCGGCACCGATACGCCAGCCACAAGCGACCTGACGCCAAACTATGTAAAGTCATGGCCGAAGTGTAAAGGCACGGCTTATGCGGTAGCTGCGGATGTTGATACGGACCCGGTTTGTCCGAATAGCGTTGCGGACCACACGCTTTAATTTGATGACGTTTGGAAAGAGCAGTTTACCCCGCACATTCTTCAACGCTCAATTTATTTGAAGAATATGCGGGGTTTTGTTTTTAAATCTGATGCTGCCCTTGACAAAGCTATATTATTATGATAAATTCGTATGCAATATATATATTAAAGTATGGTTATAATTTTCCGTAGAGCGTTTACCTTATTCGAAGCGATGATCGTGGTTATGATAATCGCGATTATTCTCGCCGCAGCTATCCCTAATGATCTCAAATCAGCCAAGGCCTCCCAGAAGACGGTGCGCATAACCAATCTTGAGAGGACGAAGGGCATAAACTACCTTAGAGCGCGCTTTTAAAAAATGTTAGATTTCGATATAAAGAAAAGATTTCAAGCCAAGCCGAAAAATAAAATAGGCCTCGATATCGGCAGTTCCGCGATAAAGATGCTCGAGGTATCTATGCTCGGCGATAAGCCATCATTAGTATGTATGGGTTTAAAAAACGCGCCAAGCGCTGTGCGCGAGACTTTGATAGGAGCGATAAGGTCATTGGCAGAAGAGATCAAGATTACCACGAAAGATGTCAACATATCCGTTTCCGGGCCGTCTGTTATTGTAAGGTTCGTCTCAATGCCTAAGATGAAGGACGATGAGCTAAAGAGCGCTATGCGTTTCGAAGCGGAAAAATACGTGCCTTTTCCCATTAACGATTGCATAGTTGATCATCAGGTGTTGAAGAAAAATGAGAAAGAAGGCAAGTTGGACATACTTCTTGTTGCGGTAAGAAAGGCTTTTGTGCTAGAGAGGGTTCGGATCGTCGAAGAGGCAGGGTTTTTGGTAAGCCTCATCGATGTCGATGGTTTCGCGGCGGCAAACGCATTCTTGAAAAATCTTCCTTCCGCCAATACTGATAAGGCAGCGGCGCTTATCAATATAGGCGCCACTCTTACCAATGTAAGCATTATTAAAGATAGCACGCTCTGCTTTTTGAGAGATATAACAATAGGCGGCGACGATTTTGATGGCGTCATCTCAAAGGCATTAAATATCGATGCAAGATCGGCAGAGGGCATAAAAATCTGTCCGAAGGAAAGAGAGCAGGATATTGTAAACTGCTCAAAGGGCGTCGTCAATAATCTATTAGACGAGATGAGGCTGTCATTCAGCTACTATGAGAACCAGTCTGGCTGCAGTGTCGACAAGATTTATATCTCAGGCGGCAGCGCGGGCCTTGTCGGCTTAGAGGCATTATTTAAGGATGCTTTCGATTCGAGTCCGTGTTTTTGGGACCCATTACAATTTTTGGATAAAAGCGCGCCGAACACAGATGCTGATATATCAGAGAAGATCAAGGGCTCTTTCGCCATAGCGGCAGGATTGGCTTTGAGATAAATCCGCCTACGTCTTCAACATGCGATAGCAAGAAGACTACGGCGGATAAATAAAGGTATCGTGCCTATAAAGGTATGGGTTTTATGATAGAGATAAATCTTTTACCGGAAGAACTTGGAAAGAAGAAGCGCCAAGCAGCGTCAACGGCCATATCTCAGATAAGCTTGAAGAATCTTCCGTTTCTTAAGATAGCCGCCATAGCCGTTATCGGGCTTCTCGCGATACAACTAATGGTATTCATAGCAGGCGTTATATACGGCACAAATTATAGTATGTTAGAAAAAAACTACAAAGAGATCCTGCCGAGAAAGCAGGAAACAGAAAAATTAAGATTGCAGGCTGATAACATGAGTAAAAAGGTGATCGCCATAGACGAACTCATGGTGAAGCGGCTCAGCTGGATGAAGAAACTTAGCGACTTAAGCGAATCGATGACGCCCGGCACTTGGCTCACCGAATTGGGTTATTACGAAAAACTCGGTGAAATATCAAGACCTGTAAAAATAAATCTATTGAAGCAAAAGCCCGGCGTTGAGGTTGCGCCGCTTGTCGAGAAGGTTGCCTTAAGATATCTTACAATATCAGGTATGGCATCAAGCATGGGCGAGGAGGGGACCGCATTGATAGGCCGCTTTATGAAGAGTTTAAAATCAAATAGCGAGTTCTACTCGGACTTTAGCGATATAGAGCTTGGGACTATAACAAGGGAGAAGGTAGACGAGCAAGAGGTTATGAAATTCACTATAACTTGCTTATTCAAAATAAAATGATAAAAATCCCGCTCGACTTTAAAAGCATAGATTTTAAGAATATCCAGACGAAACAGACATTAGCTATATGGCTTATTTTTTTAATAGCCTTTGTGCTCTATTTATATTTTGTATTTGTGCCGCAGATCGCGAGGGTTTCAACGCTCTTAGGAAAGGTAGGCAAGATAACGGCTGAGCTAAAGTCAGCAAAATCTACGAGCGCGGAAATGGAAGGGCTGAAGAAGAAACTCGTGGAGTATAATGAAAAAGTAGAATGGTATGAGAAGAAGCTTCCGGTAGAACAGGAGATACCGAATCTGCTGGAAAATCTCTCGGATATGGCTAAATCCTCGAATATAAAGATTACTAGTATAATGCCGGCGCCGGCGGCGCGGGAAAATAACGCCCAGCGGCAAAGTAAAATGTATCAGGAGATACCCATACGCATAACCGCAAGATCCGGCTACCACGAGTTGGGACGTTTTTTGAGCAATCTCGAAAATTCAAACAGGTTTATGAAGGTTACTAATATAGGGATAAAGTCAAATAAAACTTCTCCGAAACAACACGACATTGAGTTGACAGTATGCACCTATATATTGTTTAAGGAGAAATAAAAAATATATGCGTAAAATAATAATACCCATTATTATCGCGCTCTATTTAATTGCCAAGGGCTTGAGCGCGCCTTATGCATATGGCGAGAAGCCGGCTGGTGTCGCGTTTGAATACGAATCTAGCGGAAAACGCGACCCATTCATTTCTTTAATATGGCAGGAAAAGGCAAAAAAAATTTCCGGATTAGAAGATATTACTTCTATCGAAGACATAAGGCTTGAGGGTATAGCGATGGGCGCCGGCGGAAAGAAAGCCGCCATACTGAACGGCCGAATGGTGAAGGATAATGATTTGTTCGGCGTGCTTCGCATAAAGAATATCTCACAAAGTACAGTTCAGCTTTCAATAGAGGGGAAAGATTATACATTGGAACTCCCTAAACCCGAAGAGGAAAATAGGATTGGTGAATAAAAAAGCCCTTCTCTATAGACTATTGATTTTATTTCTTTTTTTCGTAATGGTGCCTGTAAATGCTTTATCTGCGGAAGAAAAGGCTGCGCCTGAGCCTATCGAGGCCCAAACACAGGTTCCGACACCAGCGCCGGCTAAAGAAACGGAAGAGAACGCTCCGGCAAGCCTATTGGAGGCAACGGAAGCTGATAAAGAGCCTGAAGCCATTCCAGAAGAAGCGGCTAAACCCGGCAATGTAACCGTAAACTTTAAAGACGCGGATATCAGGACCGTCCTAGCCTATATCTCCGAAGTAGCCGGTATCGACGTTGTAGCCTCTCCCGACGTTAAAGGCGCGATCGATCTGAAGCTAACGGATAAGCCATGGAAAGTGGCGCTCGACATAATAGTCAGAAACTATGGTTTTGCATATGAGAGAGAAGGCGATATAATCCGCGTAGTCACATTGGATAAGCTGAAACAGGAAGAGGTCATAACGCAGACTTTCCCCATTAACTATGGAAAAGCGAAAGAGATAGCAAGTGTGATAGAAGACAATGTCGGAGAAAGAGGCAGCGTGATGTTCGACGACAGGACAAATACGGTTATAGTAACTGATATCCCGACAAACGCGTATAAGGTAGGGCAGATCATAGAAAGGCTGGACAGGGAGACTGACCAGGTCCTTATCGAGGCAAGGATTTTGGAGACTGTTTTGGGTGACAAAGAAAAGATCGGGATAGACTGGAACGTAAAGATTGCGGCGAGCGGGGCGAAGAGGCCTATAACGGCGCCGTTTAATTATTTCAAGGCAGATAGTCAGACTCTTAAAAACTATTATCCCTTAGTGCAAACAGGGGCAAACACTACTACTACAACATCTGGCGGCGCTACAGGCTCTACAACTGCCGGAGGATATCCTGCGGGCGCTGACGGAAGCAAGGCCTTCCCCTATGTCGATTTTGCTCAAGATATATTTAAGTCCACTTTTACATTTGGAACGCTTGACTTTTCGCAGTTTAAAGCAGTCTTAGAGATGATAAAGTCGAGATCCGATACCAGCGTCGTTTCTAATCCGCGCATAGCCACGCTAAATAATAATCCGGCGAATATCATGGTTGGGCAGACTATAAACCTCCCTAAGTACGAAAGAAACTCTACCACGGGGAAGATGTCGATATCCGGCTATGAGGCAAAGGATCTTGGTATAAAATTGAAAGTGACGCCGCATATAAACGAGAAAGATGAAATAGTGGTTGAATTGGCGCCTGAGATAAGCGATTTCTTAAGATACGATACGCTTGACGCTGCCAGCGGAGTAGTAGCGCCCATATTTTCATCTCGTCAAGCCAATACAAAGATCATGATAAAAGACGGCGATACCATATTTATAGGCGGATTAATAAGAGAGGATATAGTTGAGAGCAGGAAAAAGCTTCCATTTGTCGGAGATTTGCTCGGCGATCTACCGTATGTCGGGTTATTGGTTACAAAAAAAGAGAAGACGAGAGAGAAGACAGAGTTGATATTCTTCATAACCGTTAAACTTATGAAGAGAGATAGAGAGTTGAAAGATATCCCTGTCGCAAGTAAGGCATATAAACCTAACTATAAGTTAAGTCAGGAATTATGGAAGGATACCGTTAAGAAGCGGAAGATTAAATAGTAAGCGGCAGGGTTTCGCATCATCGGATATAAAAATATGAGACTTGAATATAAAATATTGTCCATAGTTATAGCATTGACAGCATTATCTCTAAACACTTTTTCGGAGGAGGAAAAAGGGGCGTCCGTTGCTCCATCTGAAAATGTCCAAGAGCAATCTGCTAAAACCGAGATACAGCAAGTAGGGCAATCCGCTCCGGCGCAAAAACCCGAAGAAACGGGCGCTGCTTCTCCGGAGCAGCAGAAAGAAGCGGAAGAGACAGCTGATCTCACGCCGGGTAATGTTACAATGAATTTTAGAGGCGCGGACATTAGGGTAGTGCTGGCTTATATTTCAGAAGTGGCGGGCGTAGATATAGTAGCCGCTCCCGACGTTAAAGGGGCTATTGATCTGAAGCTAACGGATAAGCCGTGGAAAGCGGCGCTCGACATAATAGTCAGAAACCATGGCTTTGCATACGAGAGAGAAGGCGATATAATCCGCGTAGTCACATTGGATAAGCTACAACAGGAAGAGGTCGTTACTCAGACGTTCAGCCTAAATTATGGAAAAGCAAAAGATGTCGTCGCTTCCATAAAGAAGATTGTAAGCGGCAGAGGTAAGATCAAATACGACGACAGGACCAACATGGTCATCGTCACGGATATCCCTACGAGCGTATACAAGATAGGGCAGATCATAGAAAAACTCGATAAGGAGACCAGTCAGGTTTTAATAGAAGCGCGCATCTTGGAAACCACCTTAGGCGATGATGAAAAACTCGGCATAGACTGGAACCTAAAGTTTGAGATAAGCGGCGCGAAAAGGCCGATTACTTTCCCGTTCAACTATTTTGGTGGGACAGGAATGAGGTTTCTAGACCAGTATACGCCCCTGGTTCAGACAGGCAGTGTAGCGACTACTCCTGTGGCCGGCACTGATACTACAACAACAACGACGCCAGCGGGTTATCCCACATCTCCTGCCGCTACTAATTACGCCAAAGGCTTTCCTTTCGTTGACTTTGCCCAGGATATGTTTAAAGATACATTTAAATTCGGAACGCTCGATTTTTCGCAATTCAGCGCTATTTTGGAAATGTTAAAACAGAGGTCTGATACGAACATCGTTTCAAATCCGCGCATAGCCACGCTGAATAATACGGAGGCTAATATGCTCGTAGGGCAAACATTTAATATGCCTAAATACGAAAGGAACTCTGCGACAGGAAAGATTGAGATAACCGGCTATGAGGCGAAGAACCTTGGAATAAAATTAAAGGTAACGCCCCACATAAACGAGAAAGAAGAGATAGTCATAGAGCTTGCCCCGGAAATAAGCGATCTTGTCAGATACGACATGATCGATCCGGCAAACGGCATTGTAGCGCCTGTCTTTTCTTCAAGGCAGGCCAATACGAAGGTCATGATAAAAGACGGCGACACGATATTTATCGGCGGGCTCATAAAGGAAAATATTATCGATGTTAAAAAGCCCATGCCTTTTATAGGAGACTTGCTCGGAGATGTGCCGGGCGTAGGATTATTATTTAGCAAGAAAGAAAAAACAAAACGGAAGACCGAGCTCATATTCTTCGTTACCGTAAGACTTATGAGGAAGGGAACGGAATTATCAGACGTTCCGCTTGCAAGTAAATCATATGTCCCTAACTATGACCTGACTCAGGAAGAATGGCCGAAGACGGTTAAGAAGAGGAAGATTAAATAATAGAGTTTGGGGCTTATGTCTTCTTATGCCGGTATCATAAGGTACCGGCGATGATTTTTATGAAGATAAGAGCGACATTTTCAAAATCAGGCGACATGCGTTTCATTTCGCACTTAGACCTCATGCGGCTTTTTTCGAGAGCTTTGCGCAGGGCCGTTCTGCCTGTAAGGATAACAAAGGGCTTCAGCCCGCGCCTTAAAGTCAGCGTTAAAAGGGCGCTAAGGCTTGGGATCGAAAGCGAGAACGAGGAATTGGATGTTTGCATGGCGGAAAGAATCGAACAAAACTTCTTTATAGAGTCGTTAAATAAAAATTTGCCTAACGGCATAAGGATCAAAAGGGTAGAGGAGTTTTAAATAAAATATGTCAAAAGATATATATATAAATGTTGATATTCATGAGAAAAGAGTCGTAGTGCTCGATAATAAGAAGATAGAGGAGTTCTACGTAGAGAGGGCAGATTCCTTTAATCTGGTAGGAAATATTTATAAAGGAAAAATCGAGTCCGTTCTGCCAGGCATAGACGCGGCTTTTGTAAATATAGGGATAGAAAAAAACGGCTTTCTTTATGTCTCAGACGTAGAGAAGAACGCGTCGGACTTCGACAGATTATTGGCCGAGGAAGCGGGTGAATATGCCGAAAAAACGCGAGATGAGAAAAAACGATCGATAAGCACAGTTTTGAAAAAGGCAGATGAGGTTTTAGTCCAGATAGTAAAAGAACCTATCGGCTCTAAAGGCGCCAGGCTGACTACGCATATATCTATCCCAGGCAGATTTCTTGTGTTGATGCCTTTCGACAACCGTATAGGTTTATCGAAAAGGATAGAAGATTCGAAAGAGCGCGACAGGATCCGCAAGATAATAGAGGAATTAAAACTGCCCAAGGACATGGGTTTTATAATAAGGACCGCTGCTATCGGCGCAAGCCAAAAGGACTTTTTTTGCGAGACGCGCTATCTCATCAGATTGTGGCAGCACATAAGATATAAGGCAAGGAAGGCCAAGCCGCCGCAGATCATTCATCAGGAATACGATATTATATTGAGGGCAGGCCGTGACATGTTCACCAACGATGTTAATAAATTGGAAATAGATTCGAAGAACGACTTTAAAAGGATATCGAGATTTCTAAAAATGACCTCGCCCCACTTACGAAACAGGCTAAAGCTATATAGAGAAATAACGCCGATATTCGAAAGATATGACATAGAGCGCCAGATAGATAAGGTATATAATAGGATCATACAGCTAAAGAGCGGAGGATATCTGGTGTTCGATGAGACCGAGTCTTTAGTCGCTATCGATGTGAATTCGGGTAAATCCGTAGGGCATAGGAATCTGGAAGAGACTGCCTTTCGGACAAACATGGAGGCCGCGGAGGAGATACCAAGGCAGCTTAGGCTTCGCGATATCGGGGGCATCATAATCATAGATTTTATAGATATGGAATCGCACGGACACAGGAAGGCTGTGTTCAATGCGCTTGAGAAAGCCCTTGAGAACGACAAAGCCAAGACGAAGATCCTTAATATATCGAGCATAGGCCTTGTTGAGATGACGAGACAACGGGCCAGGCGCAGCATTGAAGCTAAAAGTTATCAGAAATGTCCTTATTGCAGCGGCAGGGGCACTATAAAATCGCCCTCTACGATAGCAACTGACCTTGCGCGGCAGTTAGCGCATATTTTATCGGAGACGAAGGGCAGAGAAATATTCGTATCGCTCCATCCGGACGTAGCGACTTATGTGCTCGCGCCTGATAAAAATATGATAAAACCGCTTGAAAAGCGATTCAGGAAGTATGTGCGCATCATCGAAGATCCCAACCAACACATAGAAGAGATAAAGATCGATGAGAAGCGGTGATTTGTTGGAAGGATGGATTTGTTGGGAGGCTTGACGGAATCGGAGCGGTGTGATATATTATACCGCCTATTAACTATACGGAGGTTCTAGATGTACGCTGTAATCGAAACAGGCAGTAAACAATATAAGGTGGCCAAAGACGACATAATCTTCATAGAGAAGCTGGAGGCCAAAGAAAGCGGCGCCGTGAAACTAGACAAGGTTCTTCTCGTGAAAGAAGGCAATTCAGTTCATGTAGGAACGCCGTATCTAAAAGGCTCGCATGTCAATTGCGAAGTGTTAGGTATTGTGCGCGATGATAAGATAATAGCCTATAAGTACAAAAAGCGCAAGAGCGAGAAGAAGAAGATCGGGCATCGTCAGAATCTATTGAAGCTTAAAATAAAATCAATAGAAATAAATTGAAAATGTGTTGTTTTTTCGATAGTCTTAAAAAGGGGTAGATATCATGGCACACGTAGTGAATGGCCGCGACGGCCAGCCAAAAACACTCGGCGTTAAGAAGTTTGAAGGCCAAACGGTCAGGGCTGGAAATATAATTTTAAAACAACGGGGATTGCATTTCAAGCCGGGCTCAAACGTCGGCGTCTCAAAAGACCACACACTATACGCTCTCGTCGATGGAAAGATAGAATTTGATCCGCGAAGGATCGTGAGCGTCATATCTTCAGAGTAAGTGATCCCGATCGGATAAAATAGAGTGTTCGTAGATCAATCCAAAATCAATGTCAAGGCCGGCGGCGGCGGCGACGGTTGTAATAGCATGTACCGCGACAGGTATCATAGGTACGGCCGGCCGGACGGCGGCGGCGGCGGTAAGGGAGGGGATGCGATCTTCGAAGCCGACCCAAATATCCATACTCTGTTGGATTTTCAATACCGTCAACATTTTGTGGCCGAACGGGGAATCCACGGCAGCTCCAATCATAAAAAGGGCGGGCATGGCGAGGATCTTCATATAAAAGTGCCTCAAGGGACAGTGATAAAGGACGCCCAAAGCGGCCTTGTTCTTAGAGAGTTGATAAAGCCCGGAGACCATGTTATTGTCGCTAAAGGCGGCGCAGGCGGTAAAGGCAATTCAAGAGGCCGCTCGGCAGAACCCGGCTCGCCCGGTGAAGAAAAAATAGTTCTTTTAGAATTAAAGCTGATAGCCGATGTCGGGATAGTCGGTTACCCGAACGCGGGAAAATCGACGCTTATATCGAAGATATCCAGCGCAAGGCCTAAGATAGCCGATTATCCGTTTACGACAAAGGCGCCCGTATTGGGCGTAGTTAAGATTTACAGCGGAGCAGCTTTTGTTGTGGCAGAGATACCGGGCCTGATAGAAGGCGCCCACCTCGGCAAGGGCTTAGGCGACAGATTTTTAAGGCATGTAGAGAGAACCAAGGTCCTGATACATCTTGTAGATATCGCTGTATGCCAAGGCCGCGACCCGTATAAGGATTACGTAGGTTTAAATAAAGAATTAGGGCTTTATAGCAAAGCGCTGATAAGAAAAGGCCAATTCATAGCCTTAAATAAGAGCGATTTAGAGCAGGCAAAAGAGAATATAAAGAAGTTCAAAAAACATTTACGCGGCAAGAAGGTATATCCTATATCAGCGGTTACAGGGGAAGGCGTAAAGGAATTATTAAGCGCTGTGTATAAAAAAATAGTGCAATATGAAAAATAGGACAATAGTTATAAAGATCGGAACGAAGGTTATGGCCTCGTCTGGCAAGACGCTCGTTCCTTCGGCAAGAGATCAGGATCAATCCCGAGCGAAGTCGAGGGACGAAGCGCGTCGAGGGATTGACAAGGACAGGTTGAAGAGCATAGTCAATAATATTGCCGATGTGCTCGACAGGGGCATGAAGGTCGTCATAGTCACATCAGGCGCTATCGGCGCGGGTATGGGGCTGTTAGGCCTAAAGAAGAGGCCTATTAAATTACGGGAACTTCAGGCGGCAGCTTCCATAGGCCAGAGCGCCCTGATGCAGTTGTATAGTCATTATTTTAAGAAGCGCGGATATCTCGTCGGGCAGTTCCTGCTTACACAGGAAGATTTTAACGACAGAATGCGATACCTAAATATAAAATATACTACTCAGACATTGTTTCATCACAAGGCAGTCCCCATAATAAACGAGAACGATACGGTATCCACTGAAGAGATAAAATGCGGAGATAATGACAGGCTCTCAACTCTCGTAAGCGACCTGTGTCACGCTGATCTTTTGATAATTTTAACTGATGTGGACGGACTTCTAAACGAAAAGGGCGATGTAATAGATTTTGTCGACGATATTAATTCAAAGGTTCTAAGATTAGCCAAGTCTAGTGAGTGTGAGTTTGGGACAGGCGGCATGTGCTCAAAATTGGAGGCTATTAAAAGGGCAACGGCCTCAGGCATCGAGTGCGTTGTAGCAAATGGCAAGGCCAAGGATGTGATCATCGATATCGTGAACGGGGGAAAGGTCGGGACAAGGTTCGGAAGTTCAGGCGCAAAACTTATTGCCAGGAAGAGATGGATAGCCTTTTCATCAAATCCTAAAGGGACTATAATTGTAGATAATGGCGCGAAAGACGCGCTCTCAAATAAGAATAAGAGCCTGCTTGCATCCGGCATCGTTGAAGTAGACGGAGACTTTGTAATAGGCGACGTCATTAAAATTACCGACAAAAACCTTAAGGAGTTTGCAAGGGGCTTAGCCAATTACTCGTCGTTCGAACTCTTAAAAATAAAGGGCCTTAAGACGGGCCAGGTAAAAGGCGCGTTAGGCGAAAAGCGCGAAGATGAGGTCGTCCATAAAAATAATTTGGTGATACTATGAGCGCCTATATAAAAAGTTTATGCCGGAAGGCTAATCAGGCTTCACGCGAAATGGCGATCGTCGATTCGAAGGCGAAGGAAAGAGCGCTTAAAGATATGGCAAAGGCCCTCATGGCTAATTCAACGCACCTAATAGAAGAAAATAAAAAAGACATTGAATATGGCCGAAGGGATAAGCTGTCGGCAGCGCTTATCGATCGGTTATTATTAAATAGAAAGCGGATAAAGGGAATGGCGGATTCGATTCTTGAAATCTCAAAATTGAAGGATCCCGTAGGAGAAATATTAGAAACCAGGGTTAGGCCTAACGGCCTGGTGATAAAAAAGGTCAGGGTGCCCATCGGCGTAATCTTGATAATTTATGAATCGCGGCCCAATGTGACAAGCGATTGCATAGCCCTTTGTTTAAAGGCCGGTAATTGTGTAATATTGAGAGGCGGCAGCGAAGCTATACATTCCAACATCGCTATATTCGAAACTTTGGAAAGAGAGGTTTTAAAACATAAGCTCCCCAACGGTGTTATAACGATTATCAAGGGCACGGATCGGAACGTCGTGAGCGAGCTTCTCATGCAAGAAGGCTTGATAGACCTTGTAATGCCTAGAGGCGGCGAGTCCTTGATAAGGGAGGTGTCGAAAAATTCCAGAATCCCAGTTATAAAGCATTATAAGGGCGTATGCCATACCTATGTTGACGAATCGGCGGACCTGAAAATAGCGCAAGATATATGTTTCAACGCAAAGGTTCAGAGGCCGGGTGTTTGTAACGCCATGGAAACTATGCTCGTAAATAGGATGATAGCGAAAAAATTCTTAGTTCCCATGATACAGCGATTCAAGGCCGCAGGCGTCGAGATTCGCGGCTGCGGCGAAACAATGAAGATAATAACAGATATAAAAAGAGCGTGCGAGGATGACTGGTATAAAGAGTATCTGGATCTGATACTGTCGGTGAAAATAGTAAACAATATTGATGAGGCGATAGGACATATCATGAAATACGGTTCTCGCCACTCCGACGCCATAGTTACTAGAAATAAAAAAATGGCCGAAAAGTTTTTGAATGAAGTGGATTCAGCATGCGTATATGTAAACGCCTCGACGCGGTTTACCGACGGAGGCGAATTCGGGAAAGGCGCGGAGATAGGGATATCGACTGATAAGATACACGCTCGCGGCCCGATGGGCGTTGAGGAACTCACGTCATATAAGTACGTTATATACGGAAAAGGGCAAATAAGAAAATAGATAAGAATTAAGTTAACGGAGCACTATGCGTATAGGAATACTCGGCGGTACTTTTAATCCGATCCACATCGGACATCTTATACTGGCAGAAGAGGCTCGCTTCAAGCTGAGGCTGGATAAACTGATATTAGTGCCGGCGTTCATGCCCCCCCACAAGAACACATCAGATGTAATAGATGCTAAAGACAGGCTCGAGATGGTACGCCTTGCTATAGAAGATAATCCCGCTTTTGAGATATCGACATATGAGGTAGATTCTAAGAAGAAATCATATTCGATAGACACCTTGAAAGAATTTCGGAAGATCTATGGAGATGACGCGCAGCTTTGTTTTATAACGGGCTCGGACTCGCTTAAAGACTTATTCTCTTGGAAAAATATAAATGATATCTTCAAGATTTCCAAATTCATAGTCGCGAATAGGCCGGGTTATCCCTTAAAGGATATCCCAAAAGAGGCCGATACCGTAGTGATAACCCCCATAGAAGTATCTTCAGAAGATATAAGAAAACGCCTCAAAGAAGGCAGGTCGATACGGTATCTAGTTTCTGAGAAGGTGCGTAAATATATATTGGAGCACAATCTATATCGTCTACCTAATGCCTCATAAATAAATGTTGCCGAAGCTTAGCTGACTCTATCTATAGTGGTAACCTTGACCAAGCGCGTTTTGTAGTGTATAATTTGTCAAACCCGCACTTCTGTGCGCGGAATAATACCATACGCGTCAGGCGCGTGGATAAAAGGAGGTGAAATAAATGGCAGAAGTAGGCTATTGCGTAAAGTGTAAATCCAAGAAAGAGATGAAAGATACACAGAATGTTACGATGAAGAACAAGAGACAGGCTATGAAGGGGAAATGCACCACTTGCAACACAGGGATGTATAAGATAATAAAGTAGCATTCTCTTTTTGGAAAGAGGTGAAGGTTTATAGAAGCTAAGTCGAAGGCCTTGGTCATAGCTAAGGCCGCTTCAGACAAAAAGGCGCTCGATGCAGTGATTTTAGATATGCGGAAGATCCCGAGTGTCTCCGATTATTTTGTTATTGTAAGCGGCACATCTACTACGCAGGCCAAGGCTATAGCCGATAATATAGTAGAAAAGCTGAAAATAAAGGGTGAGAAGCTCCGGCACGCGGAGGGCGAGCGCGAAGCTCTTTGGATACTACTTGATTACGGAGATGTTATAGCCCACGTATTTATTGATGAAACGCGTAAATTTTACGAATTAGAGCGACTCTGGGGCGATGTTCCGCAGGAGAAGTTCGTGGAGCCGAGAAAGAAACGTTTAAAAGCGGTCAAGAGTCCCCGCGCCACGAAAAGGAAACGGTATAAATAATCACTTTACTTATAAGACGAGATTGCCTTAGTTTAAGGTAGTCTCGTCTTTTAAGGATATAGAGGCAAAATGCATCATGGCGGAATTGAAAAAGAGCTCGTTTCGTTTATTGAAAAATCCGTAAAGGGAGTACTTTTTGACCTTAAAAAACCCGCCGCCAGATCCCGCGAAATAATACCAGAATTAGAAATTCCCAAAGAGAGAACCCACGGCGACATCTCCACGAATATCGCCATGAAAGCGTCTAGATTGGTTTCAATGCCTCCGATGCGGTTTGCTATATCGATCTGGGATAAGATGAATGCCGCGCTCCCCTCGTCACCAATAAAAAATGACATAGAGAAGATCGAGGTAAAAAATCCAGGTTTCATAAATTTCTTTTTAAGCAGTTCTCATCTATATAAGGTTTTATTAGCGATACAGCGGGAAAAACATAATTATGGCAGGAGCAGTATATACCGGGGCAAGACTATGCAGATAGAGTTTGTGAGCGCGAATCCTACGGGCCCGCTGACCATCGCGCATGGCAGGCAGGCAGCCATAGGAGACTCACTTGCCAGGATATTATCTTTCTTAAGCTGTGCGGTTAAACGCGAATATTATATAAATGACGAGGGCACCCAGATGAATATTCTGGGAAATTCCATAAGGGCGCGCTATCGTGAACTTTGTGGAATAAAAGAGGAATTTCCCGCCGATAGATACAAGGGCGCGTATATTATCGACATAGCAAAGGATTTCAAGGAAAAGTTAGGTAAAAAATATGTCGGAGAGAAGGATATAAAGATTTTCCGGGAATTCGGGCTTAAATGGATACTTAATGACATAAGAAAGGATTTAAAAGATTTCGGCGTGAATTTCGATGTTTGGTATAGCCAGAAAGCCCTCAGAAAATCAGGCAAGATAGATAAGGCCCTCCAGATAGTCAAGGACAAGGGCTATATATATGAGAAAGAAGGCGCGGCGTGGTTCCGCTCTACCGATTTCGGAGATGATAAGGATAGGGTCATAATAAAATCAGACGGTTCTTATACATACTTGGCTCCAGACATAGCATACCATCTCGATAAATATAGGCGCGGATTTAAAACGATCATAGACATATGGGGGCCCGACCACCACGGTTATATACCGCGGATAAAGGCGGCAGTGCAGGCGCTGGGATATGAGAAGTCTTCGCTGTCGGTCTTGATAGCGCAGCTTGTTACCCTTTATCAAGGAGGCAAACTAGTTTCAATGTCGACGAGAGCCGGTGAATTTGTCACGCTTCGCGAAGTCATCGATGAAGTCGGCAAAGATGTCGCGCGGTTCTGTTTTCTCATGAGAAGAGTGTCTAGCCATCTTGAATTCGACCTCTACAAGGTTAAAGAGCAATCCATGGAAAATCCTGTATATTACATACAGTACGCTCACGCCAGGATATGGTCTATACTTGAATATAGTAAGAAAGCCAGTCTTTCTTCAGGATTCAAGTCCGATCTTCTTAAAGAAAAGGAAGAGCTGGATATGCTCAGGATATTGCGCCAATTCCCGTTGATAGTCGTCTTGAGCGCGAATTCACTGGAACCTTACACTGTCCTTCAGTACATGGAGGACCTCGCGAGGGCATTTCATTCGTTCTATGCGAAACATAGGGTTGTGTGCGGCGAGCCTGGCCTTGCGAAGGCAAGGTTGATCTTAGTGGATTGTGTCAGGATAGTCTTGGCGAACGGTCTTAAACTTCTCGGAGTTTCCCTCCCTAAGAAGATGTAGTCTTAAGTATCAACTCTTACCGAAAAGATGTTTGAAACTATAAAAATTTATCTCAACGAAGAAATCGATATCGAAAGATTGCTGGCCGGCCTCGTCGAGTACGGTTACCGCGCCTGTTCTCGCGTTTCCGAGGAAGGCGATTTTGCGAGGCTCGGCGATACGATAACGATATATCCCCTCACTTTCGCGTACCCATTAAGGCTCGAGCTGGAAGATACCAAAGTCGCGAGGATACGGAGCCTCGACCCTGTCACATACGATCCCATAGAGGAACACAACGCGGCTATAATCCTTCCCCTAAGAGGGATCGCGAAGAGAAAATTGAATAAAAGGATTTTGGAGGCAGGCGGGGAGCCGCCCATAGGCAACTTTGTCGATATCGAGCCGGGAGATTATGTCGTACACGTGGATCATGGCATAGGCAAATACCTGGGCATCGAAAAGATTAAGATTGAGAAGCAATATATCGAGCACTATGTAGTAGAATATGCCGCCGGCGACAAACTTTATGTCCCATTCGCGGACCTGAATAAGGTCCAGAAATATGTGAGCTTTGAAAGAAAGCCGCCCAAGCTTTATAAACTCGGGACGAAGCTATGGAAGAATGCCAAGGAGCGCGTAAGGTCAGGCGTAAAAAGAATGGCGGTTGAACTTCTTGAATTACAGGCGAAGCGCTCCGCGGCTCAAGGTTTTAAATTTTCCTCCGATACCGAGTGGCAGGAAAGGTTTGAAAGAGAGTTTCCCTATAAGGAGACGCCTGACCAGGCGCGCTCTACCATAGAAGTCAAAAAAGATATGGAATCTACCAAGCCTATGGATAGGCTCTTGTGCGGCGATGTCGGATATGGTAAGACCGAGGTGGCGCTGCGGGCGGCATTCAAAGCTGTAATGGATAATAAACAAGCGGCCATATTAGTTCCTACGACGATCTTGGCCGAACAGCATTACAATACTTTTTCTAACAGGATGAAGGCTTATCCGATAAGGGTAGAGATGCTCTCTCGTTTCAGGAGTAAGCCCGAACAGATCAATATAGTTAAAGGGATAGCGGAAGGTAATGTAGATGTGGTCATCGGGACGCACCGTCTTGTGTCGGGAGATATAAAATTTAAAGATCTCGGCCTTGTAATAATAGATGAGGAACAGCGTTTCGGAGTACGCCACAAGGAGTATCTTAAAAAAATCCATCTTAGTGTCGACGTCCTGACTTTAACCGCAACGCCAATACCAAGAACCTTGTATTTAGCGCTTATGGGCGGGCGGGATATATCGATAATAAATACTCCTCCATCAGACAGGCTCCCCGTAGAGACGCGCGTTGCCTATTACAGTGATTCGCTTATACGGGATGCGATACTAAAAGAGAAGGGAAGGCGCGGGCAAATTTTCTTCGTCCACAACAGGATAAAAGGCATAGAAAAAATAGCGAAAAAAATTTCTGAATTAGTGCCGGAGGTAAAAATCGCCGTAGGACATGGGAGAATGCCCGAGAAGATCCTCGAAGATACCATGATGAAATTCATAAAAGGCGAGGTAGATTGCCTTATTTCGACTACGATAATCGAATCCGGCATAGATATACCGAATGCGAATACGCTTATAATAAACAGGGCTGACATGTTCGGCCTTGCGGATCTATACCAACTGCGCGGCCGGGTGGGCCGATTTACGAGAGCAGCCTACGCGTATCTATTGATACCGAAACAATTCGTATTGAGCGCGGAGTCGCAAAGAAGATTGCATGCGATAAAGAAGTTTCAGGAGCTGGGCTCGGGTTTCAAGCTCGCAATGGAGGATCTGGAATTGCGCGGCGCAGGCAACATTTTAGGCGTTGAACAGCATGGATACATATATTCAGTCGGGTTCGACTTATATTGCAGATTATTGAAAAGCGCCATTGAAACTTATAAGGCAAAAGCTTGAGGGTTGATGCTGAGCCTGCCGAAGCATCAATGAGCCGAGGCATAGCGCAATCCGCGAGATAGGTGAAACTTGCGGGGCGAGTTGCCTCCGCGGACATAAATTGGCATTGGGCATGCCAATTTATTCGGAAAAATTTTGACAGAATTTTAACTTCTTTCAGGAATTTAAAATTCTTTTCTAAATCGCCATAATGTGTCAAAATTTTCAACGCCGCTTCAGCAACTCGCCCCGCAAGCTCCACCATCGATAAGCGCGGCAAAATGCACAGCGATATTAGTTGGCGGCATACGTTACCACCGCGCCATAGTGCCCCCATAAGAAAAAGGCTTTATCCAGCGTCACCCGTAAAAATTTACGGTGAGCCGCAAAAGTCCCGGCTATGCGCTTCGCGATAGCGCTCCGTGTTGAGAGAGAGATACTTGATTGAAGAGATACGCGCCTTATGTTATAATAATATGAATTTATGCATAGATTAAGATATATTATATTACTCATGGCGGTTTCTTCGCTAAGTTTACAGGGTTGCGGTGCCAAGCCCTTTTCGCAGGATAAGATACTTGCCGCCGTAGCCAATAAATTCATAACACTCAACGAATTCAAGCATAAGCTCTCACGGCTGCCCTCCTATTATCAGGGGATGGCGGACAATAACAAGAAAATACTCCTCGACGACATGATAGTGGAGTCGCTGTTTCTTGAAGACGCCATTAGAAAGAGTATAGACCGGGACAAAGAAATACGGGAGATACTGGAAGAGGCGAGGAAGAAAATAATAATAGCGAAATATGTAAAGACGGAGGTCGACGACAAGGTCAAGATCTCCGAAGAGAGCATAAAAAAGCTTTATGAGGAGCATAAGGATAATTTTAAGAAGCCCGAGATGTGGCGCGCTTCCCATATATTGGTTGCAAGCGAGGGCGAGGCCGAGAATATTTTAATTGAGCTTTCCAAGGGTAATGATTTCGGAGAGCTCGCTAAAGAGAAATCGATTGATGCCACTGCCAGCCGGGGCGGCGATGTCGGATATTTTAGAAAAGGGCAGGTCATACCGGAATTTGAAAATACATGTTTCAATTTGAAAATAGGCGAGACCAGCTCGATCGTCCACACACAATTCGGATATCATATAATAAGATTGACTGACAAGAAGAGCGAGGCAGTGGAATCGTTTGAAGAGGCAAGGCCTATGATGGAAAATGAGCTAAAACTAAAGAAAAGAAATGAACTTTTCGAAAAGCTGGTTTTAGACCTCAAGCATAAATATCGCGTCAGGGTGGAGGATGATGCCATGAAGACCCTTGGGGCGATAGACGCAAAAAAGAAATTCAAGGAATGAATGGATTTATGAAGAAGTTTTTATTTTTAATAATTTTATTTTGCGCGCTTTTTGCGTGTATAGCGAAGGCAACTGATGCCGAGGTCGTAGACAAGATTGTAGTCGTCGTCAACAATGAAATTATAACGCAGCGCGAAATAGACGTTATACTGTCGCCAATCTACGGGCAGTACAGGACAACGTACAAAGGCGAGGAGCTCATACGAAGGCTTGAAGAGGCGCGGGAGCTGATATTGAAGCAGCTTATAGAGGACAGGCTCATCTTAAGCGAGGCGAAGAAACAAAATATAGCCGTCGAGCAAAAAGAGGTCGACGCTAAAATAAATGAATTAAAAAAGAAGATGGGCTCCGAAGGAGATCTTGAGAATATGCTTAATGAGCAGAACCTCACGCTGAAGGAGCTGTCCGAGCGCTACAAAGAAAAGATAATCATTCGTAAGCTCATAGACCAGAAGGTAGGCGCCAAGATCATCATCACCCCGTTAGAAGTAAAGAATTTTTATAATGCGCATAAGGACGAATTCTTGCAGCCGGAAGAGATTAAATTAAGGGCTATATTGATAAAACCAAAGAATGAACAAGAAGGCGGGAGCGTGAAATCGCTCGAACTTACGCGAGATATATTAAAGAGGCTTAAAGAGGGCTGTGACTTTGAAGGCCTTGCGAAAGAATACTCTGACGGCCCCTGGGCCGGCGAAGGCGGATTAATGGGCTATGTAAAAAAAGGCGACCTTCTCCCGCAGATAGAGGGCATAGTATATAATCTGAAAGAAGGACAGACAAGCGGTATTATACAATCACAGCTCGGGTACCATATATTCAAAGTGGAAGAAAAGAGGGCGCCGAGGAGTAAAGAATTTTCCGAAGTGCGCCAGGAAATAGAAGAATATCTGTATAGAGAAAAGGCAAACGAGAAATTAAAGGGCTGGATATCTTCTCTCGCCAAAAGCGCCTACATTGAATTCAAATAAGCCTCGCGTCATAATTACCATGGGAGACCCCTCCGGCATTGGTCCGGAGGTTATAGTTAAAGCGCTTTCCGATAAAATATTTTCGCGCCTCGCCAATATTACGGTTATAGGAGACCGTTTCATAATAGAAAAGAGCAAAAAAGATTTAGGGACAAAGCCGGAGCTGTCTCTTTTAGATTTGTCCAACGTTCCGCAAAATAATTTTTCTTATGGCCAACATCAACCTTCTTTCGGAAGAGCAGCGGTAGAATATATCGATAGAGCCGTTACAATGCTAAAGAAGGGAGAAGCGGACGCGCTTGTCACGGCCCCTATCAATAAAACCTCTGTCCGCAGCGCAGGGTTCAATGATTTTAAGGGCCACACAGAATATCTTGCGGCTAAGACGGATACGAAGGAATTTGCCATGATGTTCGTCGGAAAGAGGCTGAAGGTCGCGCTTGTTACACGCCACGTCGCGCTAAAGGATGTTTCGCGTTCTATCTCGACAGACTCCGTCCACAAAACGATAATGCTTGCCGCGGGCTATTTAAGAAAATATTTCAAGATCAAGGATCCCAAGATAGGCGTAGCAGGCTTAAATCCTCATGCGGGAGACAACGGATTGTTCGGTGATGAAGAGGCAAAGGTAATAATACCGGGGATAAAATTGTCTCTCGGGGATATAAAGAACATTTACGGCCCGATTTCGCCGGATGCGATATTCTACGAGGCGATTAGAGGTAAGTTTGACGCTGTTATCGCGATGTATCATGACCAGGGGCTTGCGCCGTTCAAGACGCTGTATTTTAGAGACGGAGTGAATCTGACTTTGGGCCTGCCATTCATAAGGACTTCTCCTGACCACGGCACAGCCTTCGATATTGCGGGAAAGGGTATCGCCGATCCCGCCTCAATGAAAGAGGCCATCCTATTAGCATGCCGGCTTTCTGAAAATTAATATGCTTACACAAAACCAGCTAAAAGAGCTGTTCTCAATTTATAACTTCTCACCCCTGAAGAGGCTCGGCGAAAATTATCTCATAGACGGGAATATCAAGGATAAGATTATCAGCGAGGCCTATATAGGAAAAGGCGATACGGTTCTGGAGATCGGCCCGGGTTTCGGCGCGCTTACAATAGACCTTGCTTCGTCCGGCGCGAAGGTTTTTGCCGTAGAGAAAGACAAAAAGGCCTTCTCGATCCTTAAAGAGCTGATTAGGGATGATTATCCAAACCTAAAACTTTTTAACGATGATATCCTGGAATTCGATCTAAAAATAATATCGGGAAAGAAAAGGATAAAGGTCATAGGCCTCCTTCCTTATTATATTACAACGCCGATAATAGAATATTTAATCAAGAATGGGCATTTAATAGATTCGATTCTAATCGTGATGCAAAGAGAGGTCGCGGATCGGCTCCTTGCGCAGCCGGGTTTGAAAGATCGCGGCTCTATCAGTTGTTTTGTCCAGTATTATACGAAGCCGCGCTATATCTATACGATAAAACGCGGCTCATTTTATCCCGCGCCGGAAGTCGATTCGAGCTTGGTGAGACTCGTCATTCTCGACAAGCCTTCGGTCAGCGTTAAGAACGAAGAGTTGTTTTTTAAAATAATAAGGGGCTCTTTTAATCAGAAGCGCAAATCCATCATCAATTCTTTGTCGCGTAAAGAAGTTTTAGCCGTTACGAAGAAGGAATTGGCCGATATTTTTAGTAAGGCAGGCGTCGATCCTCACTCCCGCCCCGAGGATATGCCGCTCCAATCCTTCGCAAAAATTTCAAACGAATTGAGTTAAGATTTCACGGGCTCTCAAGCCTGCCGATGGTTCGACTATGCTCACCATCGGCACCGAGCAAAGCATAGGTGCCGAAGGGCCATTGAAAATTCGAGGGGTCCTGCCACTGCTACAGCCTTTTGTTTTTAGGGCTCGAGGGTGGCAGTGTTCATCCAATTTTAGCTTTAGTAGCTTGTCCATAGATCATAGGTAGCAAGTCTTTTAGCCGATAGTCCCCTCTCGCCCATTCACCAAAAGGCTATAGCAGTGTCACCCCTCGAATTTTCCATGGGGACAGGTTGAAGCTTAATTTAGGGACAGGTTGCATCGTAATTCTGTACCTGGTGCAAGATTTTACGGGTGACGCGAGTGAGTCTTTTGTATATTGATTTGGCGGAACTTTTGTGGCCAGCCACAAAAGTAAACGCCTGATCGTAGAAATGCTGCGGGGGCTAAGCGATGATTTGACAAAGTTGATGACGTGTGGTAAGTTATATTAAAATAAGCCTGTCTGCCGGCAGGCAGGGAGTTACGCGCGTGGGCATTGATAAAAAGATAGTTAAGAGCGTCGCCTTTCTCTCGCGGATAGAATTGGATGAGAAGGAATTAGAGATTTATTCCAGGCAATTAGCGTCTATAGTATCATATATAAACAAATTAAAGGAAATAGACACCAAGACCGTCCCGCCGACAAGCCATCCTATGGCCGCGCTTAAAAATGTTTTCAGAAAAGATATATTGAAAAAATCTCTTGAGCTTGATGATGTGTTGAAGAATGCTCCTTCTAAGGAAGGGGACTCCTTCAAGGTTCCGCAGATCATAGAGTGTAAATAATGCAAGAACCGTATTTATTAACGGCTCACGAACTGCAGGCCAAGATAGGTAAGGACGAAATCAGCCCTTCTAAAATTCTGGAAAGTCTTTTCAAAAGGATAGGAGATTTAGATAAAAGGATAAAAGCTTTTGTAAGATTGAATGAAGAATGTATTTTGAAGATTCCGGAAAATAAAAAAGGTAAATTATACGGCATTCCTGTTCTAGTAAAAGATAATATCTGCGTCAAGGATGAAGAAACTACCTGTGGATCGAAGATACTGAAAGGTTTTAAACCTCCCTACGATGCCACTGTCATAAAGAGGCTTAAAGATGAGGGCGCTATACCCATCGGCAAGGCTAACATGGACGAGTTCGCCTTCGGTTCCTCATGTGAAACCTCTTGCTACGGCCCGACTAAAAATCCGTGGGATCTGGAAAGGATACCCGGCGGTTCAAGCGGAGGCTCTGCCGCGGCTATCGCTAGCGACGAAACTATCTTAGCGCTCGGGTCGGATACAGGCGGATCGATAAGACAACCAGCGAGCCTCTGCGGGGTCGTAGGATTGAAGCCAACTTATGGCAGAGTTTCGCGATACGGCTTGATAGCTTTTGCATCCAGCCTGGACCAGATAGGCCCTATCACAAAAGATGTCCAAGACGCCGCTCTTATGATGAATACAATAGCCGGTTACGATGAGATGGACTCGACGTCCGTCGACATAGCTGTTCCGGATTACACAAGATCGCTAACCAAAGATATCAAGGGTTTACGCATCGGCGTCCCGAAGGAATATTTCATAGAGGGAATAGATAAAGAAGTTGAGTCGAGCGTCAAAAAGGCGGTCTTTCTCTTAAAGGATCTCGGCGCTACGATCGTAGAGATATCATTGCCTCATACTCAATACGCGGTAAGCACATATTACATAGTGGCGCCTGCGGAGGCAAGCTCGAACCTGGCGCGGTTCGACGGTGTGCAATACGGATTTAGATTTGAAAATGCGAGCGACCTCATCGACATGTATATAAAAACACGTTCAAAAGGATTCGGTAACGAAGCTAAGAGGAGGATCCTTTTAGGGACATATTGCCTGTCTACCGGCTACTATGACGCCTATTATCTCAAGGCGCAGAAGGTAAGGACGAAGATAAAAGAGGATTTCGACAACGCATTCAAAAATTGCGACTGTATAATCACCCCTACTTCTCCGACAGCGGCTTTTAAGATAGGCGAAAAGATGGATGATCCGTTAAGCATGTATTTATCGGATATATTCACGATATCCGCGAATCTTGCGGGAATTCCGGCTATCTCTATACCATGCGGATTTACGAAAGGCAATCTGCCGATAGGACTGCAGATATTAGCTAAACCGTTCGATGAAGAGACGCTGTTCAGGGCCGCTTACACTTTTGAGCAAAGCACGGGCTTTCACAGGGAAAATCCGAAACTATGAACACAACTTATGAAACAGTAATAGGATTAGAGGTTCACCTTCAACTTCGGACTGAAACAAAAGTGTTCTGCGGCTGTTCTACAAAATTCGGTTCAAGGCCTAACAGCCAGACCTGCCCGGTGTGTCTGGGGTTCCCGGGCTCATTACCGGTCCTGAATGAGAAAGCTTTTCTTTATTCTATTAAAGCCGCTCTTGCGTTGAATTGCGCCATACAGAGTTTGGTAAAATTCGACAGGAAGAATTATTATTATCCTGACCTGCCCAAGAACTTCCAGATATCTCAATATGATATGCCGCTTTCGTATAACGGATCGCTCGAGATAACTTCCGGCGGCGATAGAAAAAGAGTGAGGATAAAGCGCATCCATCTGGAAGAGGATGCCGGCAAACTAACGCATCCCGCCAAAGCTAGTTACAGCCTCGTAGATTTTAATAGAGCGGGCATGCCGCTGCTCGAAATCGTTACGGAGCCTGATATAAGCTCTCCTCAAGAGGCCTACGATTACCTCACAGCCTTAAAGGCCATACTGCAATATCTTAGGATATCGGACTGCGATATGGAGAAGGGCAGTTTGCGGTGCGACGCAAATGCGTCTATAAGAAAGTCCGGCGAGAAGAAGCTCGGCGTCAAGGTCGAAGTAAAGAACATGAATTCTTTCAGATGGGTAAGGGAGGCATTGCAGTATGAGGCCGACAGGCAGGTTTCTCTGCTTGAAGCGAAAGAAAATATAATTCAGGAAACGAGGCTTTGGGACGCCGGAAAAATGGCGACTATTTCCATGAGGTCGAAAGAAGAGGCCCAGGATTATCGATATTTCCCGGAGCCGGACCTGGTCCCTTTTATGGTAGAAAAGACTATTATAGAAGAGATAAGGAAGGCTTTGCCCGAACTTCCGGAGGCCAGGACGAATAGATTCGTAAAGGATTACAGCCTCTCTGAATATGACGCGAAGATACTTACGAGCCAGATCGATCTGGCCGATTATTTCGAAGAGTGCGCTAAACAATATGAAAATAAAAAGACGATCGCAAACTGGATCACATGCGACATCATGGCGCAGATGAATATTAAAAATTCAGGCATAATAGAACTCGGCGTACTGTCTAAAAACCTTATCGGGCTGTTAGAGATGATCGATAGTCAAGAGATAAGCGGTAAGACGGCAAAAGACGTATTAATCGAGATGATTGAAACTAAAAAAAACGCTTATGAGATAGTGGAGTCAAAAGGATTGTTGCAGATCAGCGATAGAGAAAGAATAGATCAGATAATAAAAAATGTTTTATCCAAAAATGGAAAATCGGTCAATGATTATAAAAATGGAAAGAAGAATGCAATGACGTTTTTAGTGGGGCAGGTAATGCGCCAGACTCAAGGCAAGGCCAATCCGTCCATTGTCAATGAGATACTCAAAAAACATTTAGCGGAATGACCTTATGTCAAAAAGGCTGAGAATAGCTTTTCTTGTCACAGCGGCCATACTAATCTCTTCTTTGACGATGGGCGGTTATGAGGCCCAGAAGGATAGCAAGGCCAAATCCAAGGAGGACCTCTATAATCAGGTCGAATTATTCTCAGACGCCATAAGCGCTATACGAAATGATTATGTCGGTGAGGTTGACTCGAAGAAGATGATATATGGAGCCCTCAGGGGTATGCTGTCATCGCTCGATGACTTCAGTCAATTCATGGACCCGGATGAATATAAAGAGATAACGGTCGGAGCGAAGGGAGAGTTCGGTGGTATAGGCATTGAGATAACATCGAAAGACGGCATCATTACCATAATCGCTCCAATGGCCGGCACACCGGCAGACGCGGCCGGCATAAAATCCGGCGATAGGATAGTTAAAATAAATGGCAAGACTACAAAAGATATGACTTTGAATGACGCTGTGAAGATGATGCGCGGCGACCCTGGGACGCAGTTGACGCTTACTGTATGGAGAGAAAAAGAGGAGAGGGTTTTCGATATTCCGGTAAAACGCGCCATCATTAAAATAAACAGCGTCAAAGACGCATATCTTATAGACGAAAAAATAGGCTATGTAAAACTTATCGAATTTCAGGAAAAAGCCGCGCAAGAACTGGAAGGGGCTTTGAAAAAACTTGAGGCGCAAGGGATGGATTCGCTAATCCTTGATCTAAGGAATAATCCCGGGGGCCTGCTCGATTCCGCCATCGAGGTTTGCGAGAAATTCCTGCCCAAAGATACTGCGGTTGTCTCCACAAAAAGCAGAAAAGCATCACAAGACATGCTTTATAAATCTAAGGTAAATTCCCAACATCCAAATTATCCTATCGTCGTACTCGTGAACGAAGGTTCTGCAAGCGCTTCCGAGATAGTGGCAGGCGCATTGCAGGATAACAAGCGCGCTGTGATCCTCGGCGCAAAAACTTTCGGAAAAGGATCCGTCCAGACCGTTATTCCGCTAAAGGACTCCTCAGCATTAAAGCTCACAACGGCGGCATATTTTACACCCAGCGGGAAGAGTATAATGAACCAGGGCGTTATGCCTGATCTTATAGTTGAGCGTTACGAGTTAAAAGATAAGAAAAAATCGCCATCGGATATTTTTGAGAAGATAGGGGGAGAAAACGCGGCTAAATTAGAAGAAAAGCGGCCTAAAGCAAAAGAGGAGATTGAGCGCGACAGCCAGCTGGAGAGGGCCGTCGATTTAATGAAAGCGCTAAAGATCTATAGAAAAAGTAATCAGTAAAAAGAGATAAGTGATAAGATATGAAAACTAAAATAATAATAATAATCACTGCCGCAGTAATTTTAATTCTAACTACCGCGATAGGACTTATCTATTGGCGCTGGGCGCATGTTCCGGGAAAAAAAGTTGTAATCCCAAAGCGCGCTGTTATCAAAGAAACCATAAAGAAAAGCGTCCTGCCGTCCATACAAAAAAAACACCCTCACCCAAAAGTCGTTATCGTAATGGACGATTTTGGCTACAATATGAATGACCTCGAAGAGTTATTTGCCGCGAAGAGCCCGATAACCTTTTCAATATTGCCGAACTTGCCTTATTCCCGCCGTTTGGCTGAACTCGCCAGCTCGAAAGGCTACGAAGTGATATTACACTTGCCTTTGGAGGCAAATGATAAATCGGCTCCTCTGGAAGCAGGCACAATAAAGACCGGCATGGATGAGAAAGAAGTTATCGCTATTCTGGAAAAGAATATAGAAAATATTACAGGCTTGAGAGGAACTTCGAATCATCAGGGCTCAAAGGCCACAGAGAACAAGGCCTTGATGACGATCATCCTAAAAGATCTAAAGAAAAGAAACTTATTCTTTTTCGACAGCTTAGTAACCCAAAAATCAATATGCCGTGATGTTGCCGCCGCCCTAGGCGTACCTTACGCCAAGAGGGATATGTTCCTGGATAACACAAATTCCGCGGATTACATAGAGAGGCAAGCCCTGGCATTACGAAAATTTGCTTTTAAAAATGGACGCGCTATAGCGATTTGTCATGATAGAAAAAATACCATAGCCGTTTTAAGCAAAATGATGCCGGAACTGGCGGCTGACGGGATCGTGTTCGTGCGCTTATCAGATATGGTTAAATAAAATGCTCACTTTAGGCATAGAGACTTCCTGCGATGAGACAGGCGTCTCGGTTACGTCAGGCAGGCTTATTTATTCAAACATAGTTTCGTCAAGCGTCCATCTTCATAAAAAGTACGGAGGGGTAGTGCCTGAGATAGCTTCGAGATTTCATGTTGAGTATATTTTAGGAGCGTTGACAAAGGCATTAAAGTCCGCGCGAAAAGAGATAAAAGATATAAGATTGATAGCCGCGACGAATGGCCCCGGACTGGTCGGCGCGCTGCTTACGGGAATATCATTAGCGAAGTCTTTAAGCTACAGCTTATCCGTGCCGCTTATAGGCGTAAATCATGTCCTCGCTCATTTGTACAGCGCTTTCTTAAGCGAGGAAAAAGCGCCGAAATATCCATTTGTGGGGCTTGTAGTATCCGGGGGGCACACGGCATTATTCTATTGCAGCGATGGTTATAAACAGAAACTATTAGGCCAGACACAGGATGATGCCGCAGGAGAGGCTTACGATAAGGTCGCTAAGATATTGAAACTAGGTTATCCGGGGGGGCCTGTTATTGAAAAAAGCGCTCAACTTTCAAAAAATCGAAATAAGATAAAATTTCCGAAGGCTTATCTTGGGAAAGATTCGCTGGATTTTAGTTTCAGCGGGATTAAAACTGCGGTATTATATTACGTGAGAGGCATGCCGGCTTTGGCGCCAGGGGCTCCCCTCTCGCCATTCGGGATTAGAGGAACAGGCAGGGCCAGGCGCCAAGAGATTAATGATATTTGTTACTCGTTTCAGGAAACAGTATTAGATTCATTGGTGGATAAGGCATTTTTGGCGGCCGAACTTTATAAGGTTAGAAGGATAGTTGTGGGCGGGGGCGTTGCCGCCAATTCCAGGCTGAGAGAAAAATTTGAGAATGCCGCGAAATTTTCCGGCGGGATAAAAGCGTATTTCCCGAAAAAAGAATATTGCATGGATAATGCGGCCATGATCGGCGTTCTGGGAGAAGAATTGTATAAGCGAGGATATAGATCTGACCTTTATTTGAGCGCCGAGCCGAATTTGGAGGTGGCGAATGCTTAACGAATGGATTGTGTTATTTCGTCTTGTATTGGCCGCGGTCTTAAGCGGAGTAGTCGGTTTTGAAAGGGAATTTCATGGCCGGGCAGCCGGCTTCAGGACGCACATCCTTCTGTGCGTCGGTTCAACATTGATCATGCTTGCATCAATGCATATATTTGACGCATATTCAGGCCGGGCGACGTTCGACCCCGCCAGGCTTGCGGCCGGCGTTGTCACAGGCATAGGCTTCTTAGGCGCGGGCACTATTATGCGCTACAAGGCTTCGGTGAGAGGGTTAACTACGGCGGCAAGTCTTTGGGTTGTCACAGGCATAGGCCTTGCAGTCGGGACAGGATTGTATTTCGGCGCTATCGTTACTACGGGCATAGCCGTCATAGCGCTCATGTTCTTTGGCAGATTAGAGCATGTGATGATAAGAAAGGACTGGTACAAGACGGTCGTGGTAGAGATGAAAGACGGTATGGAACAATTAAAAGGTATAAGAGATGTCTTGTCAGAATACGACAGTGAAATAACCGATTTTGAAGTCGAGCGCTCAAAGGACGGCGCTAATATGGTTTTGAAAGTGGGGATAAAACTTTCCACAGCCCGACATAACGCTCAGTTGATACAGGAGATGGCTCATTTAGAAGGTATCAAGAGCGTTAAGTGGGAAGCGGAATAGGGGAGCTAATTTGCTTCGCGTTCTTTAAGGAGGTGATTTGTATGATGACGAGAAGGGATAAAAAGCATGAAGGTGAAAAAGTTTTAGATGTTGACGCTTCGATGCAGGGCACTCTCATCTTTAAGGATTCGGTTAATTTGAAGATTAATGGCAGTTTCGAAGGCGTATTGAACACAAAAGGGAACCTGATGATCGGCGAGGAAGCCGTAGTGAATGCCGACATTATCGGGGAATCTATCATCATCGCGGGTAAGGTGACGGGAAATGTCAACGCTCTTAAGGAGCTTAAACTAATATCGCCCGCCCGCGTGGTTGGGGACATACGGGCCCCCCTATTGAGCATAGCCGAGGGCGCCACATTCGACGGCAGCTGCAGGATGCTGGCGGATTCTAAAGGAACCGATCAGGGCCAGGCTGCGATGACGCCGGAGGAACTCGCGAAATATCTCGAGGTGGACATGAGTCTCGTCCATGAATGGGCGAACTCCGGAAAGATTCCCGGGATTCGAGATGGGAATTCCTGGAAATTCGAACGTTCGAGAATTGAGGAGTGGGTAGCATCGGGAAAGATAAAGTGAATAGGTAAAGAATGCCGGAACATCTGTTGAATATTAAAGAAGTGGCGGAGTATCTTGGTGTCTCAGAAGAGGAAGTGAAGCGCCTAGTCGATATAGGCGAGATACCGGCTTACAAGATAGGCGATTCATTCTTAAGATTCCGTAAAGAGCAGATCGATGCCGTTAAGCAAGAGATCTCCGACGTAGAGGAGAAGGACCCCAACCGCGTTGAAGTGAAGTTGGACGCTAAAGGCCGACAGACTCACGTTTACACGGAAAGCGAGAAATACGCCAAACGTAAAATACCCGCGGCGCGGCAGTATGATTATAATCTTGCGGAGAAGATACAAGATTTTCTTTACTATAACGATTTCTACATACTTTCCGCAATAATCATAGCGGCGCTTCTTCTCATAATCTTGAGATCCTAACGCCATGTCTGAAAGAATACAGGGGATGTTAAAGGGCGTGAAGGCAGGGCGGATCTCTTTGAATAGGGCGCTTAAGCTATTAAAAGAATTACCTTATAGGGACCTTGGATTCGCGAAAGTCGATCATCATAGAACCTTGAGGCGGGGTTTCCCGGAGGTCATATTCGGCAAGGGCAAGACTGCCGAGCAGATAATAAGTATCGCCAAAAAAATAGTCTCGCATGACGGAACATTGCTGATTACGCGAACCGATAAGAAAGTCTGCTCAAAATTAAAAAAAATCTATCCGAAGGCTGTATTCGAAGAAAAGGCAAATATAATATATCTTAGAAAAAAACTGGCTGTCCCTAAAAAAGGAATAGTTCTGATAGTGACGGCGGGGACAGCGGATATGCCGGTTGCGGAAGAAGCGAGAGTTACGCTGGAATTGATGGGCAATAAAGTAGAGGCTCTTTACGACGTAGGCGTCGCGGGCCTGCATAGGGTTTTGGACAAGAAAGATAGTTTAGAGAAGGCGAGCGTTATCATAGTGATAGCCGGTATGGATGGCGCGTTAGCGAGCGTAGTCAGCGGCCTTGTATCGAAGCCCGTCATAGCAGTGCCGACAAGCGTTGGTTACGGCGCTTCTTTCTCAGGAATAGCGCCGCTGCTCACTATGATGAATTCCTGTTCGCCTGGCGTGGCGGTTGTAAATATCGACAATGGTTTCGGCGCGGCGTATTTCGCGTCGATGATAAATAATTGACCCCTCGGGGGAGTTTCTCTTTTTGATTGGGGTCAGGTCCCAAGGGGACAGGTCTCAACTATTGGCGTAACTTGCGGGGTAGTTGCTTCAGCAACGCCCCCGCAAGTTACGCCATAGATAAGGGCGACGAGGTAACTTGTGAGAATAGCCTATTTTGATTGTTTCAGCGGCATAGCGGGCGACATGGCCCTGGGCGCATTGCTCGATGCCGGCCTTGATATGGCAGTATTGTCCAAAGAACTGAAAAAATTAAATCTAAAAGGATACGAACTCAAGAGAAGCAAGGTCAGACGCGGGGAGCTTGTAGGGACAAAATTCGACTGCCTGGTAAAGGGATGCCAAGATAAACACGCGCATAGATCGCTTAATGAAATATTAAAACTCATAGATGAAAGTTCATTAAATAATAGGGTGAAAGAAACGGCTAAAAATATATTCAACGCGATAGGCAGGGTAGAGGGCAAGATTCACGGCGCGCAAGACAAGAAAGACCTCCATCTCGATGGCAAGGGAAATTATATTCGGTTGCCTATATTAGATCCTTCCCCCGCCAAAGCGGGGTCAGGATCAAGAAAAATCTACCAAAAGCCTATGCCCGCAGGGCAGATTTTTCTTGATGAGCTTGGCGACATTGATTCTATAATCGATATAGTCGGCATGGCGATAGCGGTTGATGAACTCGGCATAGACAAGATTTATTCGTCTCCTATTAATTTTGGCAGAACCATTATCAATACAAGGGGCGGGGCATTGCCAACGCCCAGTCCGGCAAGTCTCGAGCTGCTCAAAGGCGCGCCAATAAGGATATCGGATATCGAGGCAGAGTTAGTCACTCCGACAGGCGCCGGCATATTGAATGCCCTGTCAAAAGGTTTCGGTGAAATGCCGCAAATGAAGGTATCAGATATAGGCTACGGCGCAGGCGCGAAAGAACTTAACGAAATACCGAACATGCTGAGAGTTATAATAGGCGAGCGGAAACGCGCTTTTAAGGAAGACAGAATACTTATCATAGAAACGAATATTGACGACATGAATCCGCAGAATTTCGAATACACTTTAGAAAAATTATTCAAAGAAGGCGCGTTAGACGCCTACACAGAGTCTATCCAGATGAAGAAAGCAAGGCCGGCCTTTAAACTAACGGTGCTATGCGACGAGGCAAAATTGGAGGAGATGTGCTCGATAATATTTAGCGAAACGACATCCATAGGAATAAGGTACCATGAATCTAACAGGTTCAAGCTCGATAGAAAAATAGTAAAAGTTAATACACAATATGGCGCTATCAAGGTAAAATTAAGCACTGGGCCGGATAATATCCTGACCGTAGCGCCTGAATACGAAGAATGCGCTCGTATAGCCAGGGCAAAAAAAGTGCCGCTTAAAAGAGTTTATGAAGAGGCAAAAAAAGCTGTTGAGGTATAAGATGAAGCGAACAATACTTATTATTTTTTTTACAGCTTATGGCTTGCAGCTTGTGTCCCGCGGCTCTATAGCCGATACCATTTATACCAGGGATAATAAAGAATTGAAGGGTATCGTGGTCGAGGATTACAAGGATAGGGTGATATTTTCTACGGTAGACGGCGAGCAGACGATAATGAAAACAGACGTAAAGGAATTATATTATGATACCGAAGAACAGAACCTTGTCAAGCTTGCCGAACAAGCCAGAGACAGGGATGATCTTACAAAGGCGTTCATCTATTACGACAAGGCGTTTAAATTGAACCCGAATTCAAAACAGGCGAAGGACGGCATTGTATTCCTGCAGGGCTACATGTTTAAAAAAGACATGGCGCAAAAAGAAGAGGCTGTAAAGCGCCACAACGAATTTGAGCAATTCGGCGCGAAACCGGAAACAGCCGTCAGAAACGAAGAGGAAAAGCTCAAAAGCGATATAGCGAAATTGCGGGACACGGCAGGCCTCGCGCTTAAGTTAAAAGACGGCGTCACGGAGATCGACAGCGTCGGGACAGGTTCTCCGGCGCATGAGGCCGGGATCAGGCCGGGCGATGTATTGATAGCGGTCTGGGGCAGGCTCGTCGGGTATCTTACATTAAGCGAGGTTGCGGAAACCATCCTGGAAAAGACATCCTTGGAGACCAAATGCACGATAAGCCGCAAGGTTGACATCAGGATAAATGAGAATAGAAATTTATTATCGAATACTAACGACCTTGTAGGGATAACCTTAAACATGCGATTCGACGGCCTTACGGTATCCGCGGTTAAAGAGGATAGCCCCGCGGCCGGAGAGGGCGTGAAGCAGGATGATCTTATAGTAGAAATAAGCGGGAACTCTACCCGTTATATGGCTCTTAAAAGAGCAATCGAGCTGATCAAAAAATCAAAAGGTAATACGGTTAGTTTGGTATTACAAAGAGAAGTTGTCATGTGGGGAAAACAAGGGGGATAATGATGGCGGAGACAGCTAAATACCGAAGGACGCGGTATTTAATAGCGGCAAGGTTTCAGTTAAAATACATCGGTTTAATATTGCTCCTCGTATTCTTGGTAGGCGCGCTTTGTTCCTACGTTGTCTATTATACAATGATGCTTAACCTGGGAGATAAACTGGCGAATGTCTATCCTCAGGGGCGGCTCATCTCTATAGTCAGGATGGTAAATTTTAGAATGTTTTTGAGTTTGATCCTGATCGCGCCGCTTGTAGTCACTATCGGAATATTCGCCTCACACAAGATAGCGGGCCCCATATATAGGATAGAAAAATTTCTGAATAATATGGCAAAAGGCGATTATTCATCGATACTGACATTGAGAAGAAACGACGAGCTTGTATCGCTGGTTAACGGCATAAACCGCGTTTTGGGCAGCCTTAAAGAGACGCTTAAGGGAGAAAAGACGCATCTCGAAAAAGCGGCTTTTTTCTTAGAAGAACTTAAAGGCATCGCGGAGTCGGGCGCGATAAGCCGCTCTCAACTGAAGGATATCGTGGATAAGTTGTCCGAGGAGCTGAGAGAAGTGAATAAGGGCATGGAAAAGTATAAGCTGTAAAACCTTCCACCGTCATTCTGAGCCCCACGTTCGCTTCGCTCAGTGTAAACTCCGGGGCGAAGAATCTCAATTGTTTAGATTCTTCGTCGCTATCGCTCCTTGAGAATGACGATAGAATTATGCACACTGCTCAATTACTTCCAACAGGTCGGTGTAGGATTTGGCGGAGGTAATCTGCGAACGGACTCGGGCGGCGTGTGGAATATTTTTTAGATACCAGATGGCTATTTTGCGCATGATGCCTATCTTGCCGGATGGGCTTATGGCTTTATATTTATCTACATAGCATAGATGCTTTTTTAAGACTTTCTTTTTCTCCTCGAGAGATACCTCATCTGATCCCCCGCCGTTTTTCAGATACTCTTCTATTTTTTTAAATATCCAAGGGTTGCCGAGAGCGCCCCGGGCGACCAGTATGCCGTCACAACCTGTTTCGTCGAACATCTTTTTCGCCATCTCAGGCGAGAAAATATTACCTGAGCCGAAGACCGGGATATTGACAGAATCTTTTATCCTCTTTATGGAATCGTAATCGATCTCGCCCGCGTAGCCCTGTGTCATGAGCCGGCCGTGGACAAATATCGCGGCCGCGCCTAAAGATTCGCAGTGCTTGGCCATTGTTATGATATGGTTTAAGTCCTTTGTGTCATAACCGGTTCGTATCTTTATCGTAATAGGCAGGGGGAGAGAAGAGATAAGCGTTTTTAATATTTTGTATAATCGCGGCGTATCACGCAATAGGTGAGCGCCGGCTTTTTTCTTTATGACTTTTTTAGCGGGGCAGGCGCAGTTTATATCAAGGAACGGCACGTCTACGAGTTGAAAAAGTTTTTGCGCGGCATCGAGCATGGCTGACGGGTCTGCTCCCAAAAGCTGGGCGGCTATAGGCGAGTCTTTTCTATCTGTTTTGAGTATGCCAAAGCTTTCTCGGCGCTTGTAGATCAAAGAATTAGAATCGACCATTTCGTAGAAACAGAATCTCGCGCCGTGCTCGCGGGAGATGAGCCTGAAAGGCAAGTCCGAACAGCCGGCAAGCGGCGCCAGAAGCATATTTGTGTCTATATTAACGCTGCCTATCTTAATCATAAAAGAGATTGCTGAAAAACTGTCATTGCGAGTCTCGCCACCGAAGGTGGCGGGACGAAGCAACCCCATTATTATAATCGACTATTAAACATTGCGCAAATGATAGTTTTTAAGTTATAATCTTTACATATGAAGATTGGAATTATCGGATTACCGCAAACAGGGAAGAAGGCATTATTCGAGCTTCTCACGGGGCACAAGCCTTCAGAGAATGAAGTCGCCTCCGGCAAACCTATACACGGCATCGCTGAAATACGCGATAGCCGGTTCGATTACCTTGTAGGAATGTATAAGCCGAAGAAAGAGGTCAGGGCGAGGATAGAGATCGAGCTATTGCCTAAAATAGAGAAAGACGCGATCTCTAAAGGCGAGATATTCGAAGACATCGCGCAGCTAGACGCGCTGTGCCATGTGGTAAGGGCGTTTAAAGACGAGTCAATATACCATGTAAGCGGTTCAGTCGATCCGAGTCGCGACATAGACGCGATAAACTCTGAACTTATACTGCATGACCTCATATTTATCGAAAAAAGGTCTGAAAGGTTGGATAAGAAGGTCAAGCAGACAAAGGAAGAGGCGTCCATAAAGGAAAAGGGCCTGCTTGCCAAATTAAAAGCGCACCTTGACAAGGAACTGCCTTTAAGGTTATTGGAGCTTAACGCGGACGAGAAGAAGGCGATTGCCGGTTATCCGTTTCTGACACGTAAGGAGATGATAAGGGTATTAAATGTGTCGGAAGGCCAGCTAAAGGAAAGGCAGCTGGTAAAGGGATCGATGGATGAAGCCGCGACGGCGAACACAATGCGGGTTTCAGCAAAGGTTGAGGCTGAAGTAGCAGGGCTGGAGTCCGAGCGGGAGAGGAAGGAATTTCTGGCCGCGCTCGGTATTGATGAACCGGCCATAAACATATTAACACGCCTGTGTCTCGGCGCGCTTAAACTCGTATCTTTTTTTACAGTCGGGCCGGATGAAGTGCGGCAGTGGAACGTCAGGGCCGGCTCTACGGCTGTCGAGGCCGCCGGCGCAATACATTCGGACTTGCAGAAGGGGTTTATAAGGGCCGAACTTATTAAGTTCGATGACATCAAGAAGTTAGGAGGCGAAGACGCGGTCAAGGCCCAGGGCAAATTTTATCTTAAAGGCAAAGAATATATAGTAGAAGACGGAGATATATTAAGTATTAGATTCAACGTTTAACCTCCCCGCAAAAAACTCCCGCGTTAGTTATTTGAGCAGTGTGCATAATTCCTTCGTCCTGCTTCGCTTCGCTCGCAGTCCTCGCAATGACGTGTTATGAATTATGCACGCCCGTCTTATTTGATGAAAAATCAAATTTTTCTTGACAAATATGAAAACGTGTGATACACTCTTTCTATAGATAATACGGGAAGAGTTTCTATGAATATAAAATCAACAACCTTTAAGATAATCTC
>Ga0155280_103_pt1 | contig 40192 bp, 53 predicted proteins | sample RifCSPhighO2_02_FD_106248 | JGI IMG/M metagenome (GOLD analysis project Ga0155280, IMG submission 106248) | Omnitrophica bacterium RIFCSPHIGHO2_02_FULL_46_20 | reverse complement strand
TGGCGCGGTAGAGAGGATGTGGGATATATCGTTTTCGTTACAGAAGAACTCGTCAGTCGCCTTAAAGACGTGGCAAGCAGAATTAAGGTCGGTGTCATATTGAATAACTGTGGGAAGGCTTTAATAGAGAGATTTGAAAAGAAATTCTCAAGTCGTCTTTATCGGGAGGAAGGTAGTAAAGAATATGGTATTTCGATAGATAACATAGAAGGCCTGCTTGAAGATTTAAAGGAATGTAAAAACGATATAGTGCTATTGCCCAATGAAAAAACCGACATATTTAGCATGGCTGACAGGCAGGGTAATGAAGTAAAACCAGAAAAGCATGAGGCTTATATCCTTGCACTAGCAGCGGCCTGTCGGATGTTCAGGTTTTTTAAAAACAGCACCCCGTTGCCAAAAGTAGCGCCCACGTATGAGTCACGCAGGTATTAACACGGAAGACATTACGTTAGGGCGTTGTTGTGGCACAAACGCACCCTATGAGGTTGGGTTAGAGGCTGTTTTATGACAGCATGGTGTGGGATATGAGCTTGACAGCATAGAAAAGCAATGCTATACTCCAAATATGAGAATAAAGATTGGTGATATGATGTTTAATAATGCGAAGTTGGGCGAGCTTATTCTCTATGTATCGCAGCTCTGCGAAAAGGATAGAAAGTTTGGAGCTACAAAGTTGAATAAAATTCTATTCTACTGCGATTTTTTGTCCTATCTTAATTATGGAAAAGCTATTACGGAGGACGAATATCAAGCAATTGAAAAAGGACCGGCCCCAAAACACCTCATTCCTATACGAGAAAAATTGATAGAAGAAGAGGCTTTAGCCATAAAAAACGCAAACTATTATGGGTTTGTGCAGAACAGAACAGTTGCGTTACGAGATCCCGACCTTAGTCTTTTTACTCCACAGGAAATCGATTTAGTTAATAGAATTGTTCATGAATTGTGCGATCATGATGGGCGCAGTGTTAGCAAGTTGTCGCATATGTTCAGTGGTTACATGGTAGCGAGCGAAAACGAGATTATTCCCTATGAGACTGCTTTGCTTGACTTTGACTCTCCTACGGAAGAGATGATCAAATACGGAAGATCGTTAGAAAATTTTGCAAAATCTTGCTTGAATAAAGAATATGGTGACTCTTAGGACTATTGTCCGTGAAAAGCGATTTGAAGAAGAGCTTGCAGCCCTCGAACCCGATCTTAAAAGAGCGGATGAGTTTCTACGAGCAGTAGAGTGGGCGTTGGCACGAGATCCTTCAGCTGGAGAACAGATTCCTCAAACTCCCGTTCACATATGTTCAATGAGTTCTATTCGTGGCAATCCCCCCAATCTCGTAGTCTATTATACTTTCAATGATGACTACGTAATACTTCTCTCCATTAAATCTTTCAAGGAGTAAGTTAGGCAGTAAGGGGTTGTTTTTTTGTTTGACAGCATGGCAATTGGCTTGTTATAATCAATACATAAATTTATGAAAAAGTGGCGGCACTATAACAGATAAATGAATCGATAAACAGCCTCAAAAGGGTTGTTTTTTTATCTATATCTACCTTGTATTAGACTTTATTAAACTGAATGGGCACATAAATGAAAAAGATCCTATTAACGAAAGAAGTGGCACAATTGCTTCGACTGCATGAAGAGTATGTAAGAGAGCTCATCCGGCAGAGGAAGCTTAAAGCCTATAAGGAAGGTCGCCGTGGCGGGTATCGTATAACCAGCGAAGCGGTGCAGGACTATATTGATAGAAAACACAGAGAGATGGAGGTATCAAAGAGATGAAATATGCATATCTAATAGGTGGTTTAGCGGCATTTGGGTTAAGCTTTGTAGTTCATCAATACTTTATCCAGTTTATCTTTCTTGGCATATTTCTCATAGTTCTATATATAATAGAAAAAAATAGTTGTGATGTGGCGGCATTAAAGAAGTCGATCGAAGAGCATAACGAGCTGATAAAGAAAGATATAGAGGAATTAAGAAAATAGCAAATTCAGGAGGTGATATGAGTAAATATTTGATTGCGATATTGCTTGCTTGTTCATTTTTGAGCGGATGTGCAACAGTGCCGACATATAATTATAAACCCGTAACAATGGAAATAAGCAATCCGCCATTGGGCACTATTAGCACTGCTCAAGTTGGCGATACTATGCTTCAGCAAGGCAAGCATTCGGAACACGATGCTCTCTATCTGAGGCAAGATACACCCATGTACAATTATAAATTCACTCGTGGATATTATCTTAAAAAAGGGGAGGATGAAAATTCAGAATTTTATTATCCTTCAGGCGGACCAGATTCGGGACAAGTAATACAAAGTGCTCTATCTTCCGATGCGTTTCAAGTAATTTGTTTGGATAAGAAAAGCGGGCGGCTTTTTTGGGTAACAACCCTTAATAGTCTTGAGATACCCGTCAATAAAGCAGATTATGAAAAGAAAAAGTACTCAGTAGCTAGTTCCGATTCTTTTCAGCAAGCTCTTATTTATAGCGGGAAAGTCGGGAATATTGTCAAAGTAGGATACCGTGAGTTTTCAAATGATTTGGCGAGGCCAGCATTTAATAACGATGTTGAATACGATCTATCCGAATCTAAAATTATAGGCTATAAGGGTGCTAGAATTGAGATAATCCAAGCAACCAATGAATATATTAAATACAAAGTAATCCAAAACTTTAACAAGGCAGAAATTTAAGATCATATGAAATAAAGAATGTGGCGGATACGATTAATAATATGACCATAAGAATATTCTATGTTTTAGTCGCAATCTTTATCTGTCTTCTATCATTCTGTTATGATTCGAGCGCTGATACACAAGTTTATTTCTCGCCTAATGGCGGTTGCCAAGATGCCATTATCACTGAATTATCCAAAGCCCAAAAGACCGTCGATATAGCAATGTATTATCTTACCTCAAGGGAAATAGCCCAAGAGCTTGTTAAAGCTAAGGACCGTGGCGTTAAAGTCAGAATAGTGCTAGATCAGAGCCAGGAGACACAAACCTATTCTAAAAGCCGTTACCTTATAAAAAGAGGCTTTGAAGTTAAATATCATGTTGGCTCTGGTATTATGCACAACAAATTTGCTATCTTTGATGGCAAGGTGCTTATAACAGGATCTTTTAACTGGACTCCTACAGCGAATGAAAAGAATGAGGAGAATCTACTCATAATGGCAGACAATGACCTCATAAAGAAATATCAAGATAGGTTCGAATACCTGTGGGAGCATAGCAGAAAAGGTGAATTAAGGGAGGGGCAAGAGGTTGAAGAGTAAATTAATATCGGTAACTCTATGCATTATTATCATACTGCTGTTATCCGCTACTTGTTTTGCTGACCAAGGTGTTGTAGTGGCAGAGCATAGCGGCAGGTGTGCAATTGAATATATTGGTGGGTACTTATTGGTTGAATGGTTTGGTGGCTATTCTCCAAGCAAAAGCGATATTTACACGGGTGAAAATTTTAATCAATTTGGTATGAGAGATTTATATTGTGTAACCAGTGGCACTGAAACAAAATTCTGGGTTGAAGATTTTATGGCTAGCAAGGACAAGGCAAGAAAATATGTGTACAGAGAATAGGAGGGATTATGCTTAAAAAGCTATTGGCTGGATTAGTAATAGGTGTATGCTTAATGTCGTTTTCTGGGCTAGGGTTGTCGCAGGAAGCCAAAGTATATGTAGGTAGCAAGAACTCGACCAAATATCACTATACATGGTGCAGGTGGGCACAGAAAATAAACCCTAATAACAAGGTGACTTTTAACTCAGCACAAGAAGCTAAAGCAGCCGGATATATACCATGCAAGGTCTGCAAACCACTAATGAGGGATTAAACGTTTAGTATAAAAAATGAAAGATTTGCATATGGCTAGAAGTATTTTAATTATTCTGTTTGTTTTGGTAGTAGGCTTGTCTTATACAACTGATAGTTTAGCCAGAGGATCATATGTATTTAATAGAGCTTTAAAAGAAGAATTGAAGGGTAATTTAGAAAAAGCATATTCTATAATGAAAGAGGAATATGATAAGAAACCAAACAACCCACAAACAAAAAGTGAATTTCAAAACTTTCAGAAAGCCCTAGTAAAAAAATATCTGAGCCAAGCAGACATTCTTCCCCAGCATGATCTTCCCGCTAAAAGACTTATGCTTATTAAGGCAAAGGAAATAGATCAAACAGATACCGAAGTAATTAGTCGGATAGATAAAATTGACAAAGAAATAGAGCATGTAGATAAGCAAGCGAAAGATGGAATAAGCGGCAGCATTCTAAATTCTTGCAGGGTTTTTTGCGCCATTAAGGATTACGAGCCATATTTTAGTAATGTCAAAAATCTAAAGACCAAGATAGATAAATCAAAAGTAGAAATAGTCGAAGAGGTTAATAGTATTATTAGTAGTGGGAAAGAAAAAGACATAGTGAAAGCTTTTAGTACAACTATGGGGCTATTTCCAGATGATGATTTAATGCGTAGTAGCCTGGAAATCTTCTTAAAAGAAAAAGCCAAAAGCTTGATTCCAATCTCCGAAGAATTTTATAATGCTAATAGATTGGCTACTTCCATATTCTATTTATTGGTTTCAAGGAGTTACTCAGAAGGAATGATTGATTTAGACAAAAAAATTAGAGACAGATTGACAGAATTTGACAACAAACATAAATCTAATGTAAAAATAAATTTTTCGAATTCTTTTTCAACCAACCAAAAAGATGAAATACTAAATGCTTTGAAAGCACATGAAGGCTCAAACAGTACATATAAAATAAATAATAGTGAAAAAATAAGCGCGAGCGATATACTTATCTCTTTAAACTTAAGAGATTTGTCTATTAAAACCAAGCCTTGCGAGTCAGCGAAAGAATCCAAGTATTTATCCGGGTATCAAAATGTCCCAAATCCTGCTTATAACAATTTAATACTTGCATATAACCAAGCTCAGACGAATGTAGCATCTGCTAGTCAAAATTATGCTTATAATCCAAACTTTATTAATGCTTTTGCAAAAGGGTTAGCACAAGGTCAGCTTAATAATGTTGCAAGTCAATTGGTAGCTACGCCTCAGTATGTTCAAGAACCAGTATACCAGAATTATCTATATCAACAAACTGACTACAGGCACAGTCTACATATTGAAATAAGCTATGAGATATTAAATGTGGCATCTGGTTATCTAATTTCTAAAGGAAAAGCAGAAGAAACAAAAGAGGAAACAACCATAGCAATTAATGGTGCCCACCCAAGCGATTCTTGTGGAGTTGTAAATAAGCAGGTTTCAGAATCAGACGCCCAAGATATTTTAAGTAGATTCAGTAAAATCAATATGCAAACATTGTCGGAAACCATCGTTAAGTTTTTGGAAAAAAAACACTTATACATAGCACGTGATTTATTTGCAAAACAAAAATATGGAAAAACAATAAATGAAGTACTAACCTATGAGATGTTGGTAGCATTAAAGAATCCGGATTGCGTAAAGAACAAAAAATGGCAAATAGACGAATTTCTACATATTTTGGATATTCCAAAGGGCAAGTATGTCATAAAAGATATGGTTTCTATCAATGACTCGAGTGTTGACCTAAGCATTAAATCGAGACTTAGAGTTAGCATGAGTAATAGTCGAATGCTTCCAGAAGAATTTGCTGATCTAAAAAATGCTGCAAAATACTTTAATTCAGAAAAAGTTTTTTATGAAGAAGAAAATAGACCTCTGCAAGCCATAAAGGGTCTAGGAAGTATTAGCAGTTTATCAAACATTATGGACATTGCAAAACCAGCGACTATGTTAGGTAAAATAAGCCTGGATAGCTCAGTTAGAATGATGAATCTAATGGCTAGCTCAATCAGTGCGGTTAAAAGGCAGCCAAAAAACATTATTGAAAAGTGTCTAGAATCGGTTGTAGTTATAGATATTCCATCGGGTGGCGGCAGTGGTTTTGTGGTTAATAAGAAAGGCTATGTAGTTACCAATTATCATGTCATAGCAGACCAAAGAGATATAATCATCAAGACCAAAGAGGGCAAAAAATTTTTTGCAGACCTCATAGAAGTAGCTAAATATAAAGACTTGGCATTGTTAAGAATAAATACTAGAGAAGTGCCGTGTTTAAGAATCGGAAACACTAAAAAGATTTCTTCTGGCGATACGGTTTATGCACTTGGTTCTCCAGGTGGCTTAGAGCAAAGCGTCACGAAAGGTGTAGTGAGTGCAATCAGGTTATTAGATGCTCCTTATAATCCGCTTACAAAGATTGAAATTATTCAAACGGATGCTGCGTTAAACCCTGGTAATAGTGGCGGACCATTAGTCAATGAAAAAGGAGAGGTTATTGCTGTTAATTCACAAAAGATAGTTGCAACCGATGTCGAAGGAATAAATTTTTCAATTTCCATTGATGAAGTTAAAAAATCATTCGCCAAATATCTATAGCTACGTTTCTATTTAGTTTGCTATTTAAGGTGCGGGAGGAACAACGAGATGAAGAATATAGTAGCGTTATTATTAATCATACTTTTCTCTTGCTCATCAGCTAATGCCGAACAAAAGTATTTAGGCAGATTGAGCACAAATAGGGTTGCCTCAGATTCTACGAGTAACCCAGTAGGGCAATATGGTAGTACGGTATCTTCAACAAGCATAAATAATCCAGTGGGGCAATTTGGTAGCTCAGTTAGCTCCAATAGTGCCAATAACCCGGTTGCTATGGATACTCCGAAGTTATATAGCCAAGATGGAAAGTATTTGGGCAGGGTAAGCAGCAATCCTGTAGATCCGGACTCAATAAGCAATCCCGTAGGAAGATACGGTAGCCCTGTTTCTGTCGACAGCGTAAATAATCCTGTTGGTCGATATGGAAGCGCCGTAAGTTCTGAAAGCGCAAACAATCCTTTAGCAACTAATGCACCGAGAATAGTTTATGACGGAGATAATTAAATGACCTCTAAAATCAAGAAGATCATAGCGAGAGAAGGACTTGTAATAGTTAGCTTATTTGTAGCAGGTAATCTTATCCACGAATTTTGCAATAGTATAAAGTGTTATAGTGCAAGGGATACAATCGACGTTAGTATAATTTACGGATATTTCTTATATCTTCTAATCCGCTTCATCATTTGGGCGATAAAAACACTAAAGGGGAAATGAAATCTCTTAAACTTGCACTTACCGGATTATCAGTAACCGTCCTATCATTCATCCTATTTCACATCACATCAGGAATAACAGTAACCACCGAAGAGGCCTTTAACCCTAACGCGCCTGTTTGGCTGCTATCGAAGTTCTTTAGAACTACATTCTATTTAGGATTTGCTGTACTTTTGATTTCAATATATCCGTATATGCAGAAGCTCTTAAAGAAAATTCGAGATTTCAGAAAATAACGGAGGCGTGAGAATGAAAATAACACTTAATAAAGTTTATATACTATTAGCTATTATCTCTCTGTTGTGGGGAGGGTGGAAAGAGCTAACTTCAAGAAAGACAGAGGAAGAGAAAGAAGCACTAACCAAAAAGCTCCAAGAGGTTCATCAAACAGCAACGACAATAACGAATTACAATAATTTTTATACACTACCAAGAGAAATTCAAACTGCTTCTAGCAGCATTGTAGCAATTTCTTCTGATAGCTCTATCCCGCATTCTCAAGAAAGAAAGGAAAAGTAATATGAAGAAGATTATATTGGTAGGATTTCTTATCCTAATCTTATCTAAACTGGCTTTTGCGGGTGAAGAAATAATTGCTCACGGTGAAAATCCACAGGGAAAGTGTTATTTTCCTTATAGCGGGCTTGTATCGAAGAAGGACGCTGGTTGGCAAAACGATAGTATAACAAACGGCGTATTTGAGGTAGCTGTAAGTGATGGAAATTTAGATGTTCGATTTGTAGACGCTGCAAAGCGAATAAGGTCTTCTCGTGCAGATGGCGGGCAGGTTACGATATTGAATAAGGGGGAGAGCGAAATTTCTGTTTTAGTGTATTATCCGAAGAATGCTATTGAAGTTTATACCTTTTATATTGACAAAGATGGTGAGAAAAAATTTATATTGACTCAAGTTCGAGGCGGTGAAAATATCCCAATAACAAAGTCAGCTATTCTTTATGGTTCGTGTAATTTTATATATTTTGACAAATTTCCTGAATAATAGAAGCCTTGAGATTTCCGTGGTAGCAAATAAACGACCAATTGTTTAGCATGAAAATATCAAGCACAAAATAGCGGGATTATCGTAGGGGAGGATTGTTTGACTACAAGGACGCCAAAGGAAAAATGAGATGAAAGGTGTTTATAATAGGCTGATTGATGTCATGGAAGGTTCCTCAGAGAAGGGCGGAGAACATTATGAGCTGTCTTTCAATAGCTCCAAGATGTCTTTTTATGCCAGTGACCAGTTATCACAAAATACTGTAGTGAGCCGTTTCAATGACTCTTATTCCTTGCCCTGGGAAGACGGTGTTAACAAAATATATATTACTTTGCATGCACAAAATGTTTCAAAATTAAATATAAATGTAAAATTGCCAAAGACAAATATTTCAAAAAAGGAAATAATTGAGAGAATTGAGAAAATGGAGAAACCCGAAGCCTCGTTTTCTGGGAGTCCCAAAATTACGAATTTATTCACTCTCGACAAAGGACTTGTTCTTGTCAAGGGGCTTTATCCCTATGTAACCAATGAAGCCACTATGGATGGATGTGAGCACCCATATTTTGCAATATTTTCTACAAGCAATGGCAAGTCATTAATTATAGATAACTATGCGTTATTGCGAGTGCTCTCAATCGATGGAAAATATTATTTTGTAACGCATTTTCAAAAACCAGAATCTTGTGCGAGGGGATTGGTTATTTATAGATTAGAGAAGGATGGCTTAACAGAGGCTTTTCTTTATTACAAAGATGACCTTAAAAGACATGGGTTAAACGGCCCTGCTCTAAAAACATAGGCAATTTATAGGTTAACCGCTTCATTATCTGGGCGAGGAGAAATAATGGATAAGAGTAAGCAAAGAAAAGATGGGGAGAGGTATCAAGAATATAGATATTGTTGTAATGACTGCAAGGCAACGCTTGAGCTTAGAGTTTATAGCAAAGACATTGGAGACTATGCCTGAAGATCCGATTAAATAACGGAGGCGCAAGAATGAAAAAGATACTCGCTATTTTGATTATTTTGCTAATTACTTCACCTCTACTTGCTAAATATGAAAATTTCTCCATATATACAAACGGTTTTAGATGGATTGAGTATTCAAAAGAAGAAAAGCTCTTATATATTGGATTTATTTATGGTAAATTCAATATAGATGCCAATAAATATCCTGCCAAGAAGATAATGGATACGCTCGACCACCTATATGACCTTGCTCGTAAAGATAAAAAAGACGATGAGTTGGATAAGTTATTAGTTCTACCCTGCAGCGTTGTTCTATCGGGCTTTATAGACCCCTTAAAAGAAGAAGCGGAGAAGTATAGAATTAAGAAATAACGGAGGTGCGAGAATGAAATATTCCATAGAAATAGTGCTGGTTGTGATTGCCATATTGATATTGATAGTTGCGTCCCAATGTATACCAAAATATGAACTCTATGTATCAGCAAGAGATGGCACAATAACCTATCGTTTTAATAGGATTACGGGAACGCTCGAATCTTTAGACGATAAAAACGGGTGGAGTTATAGCAGCCCAATAGTGGGTATCAAGAAGCCTTGAGATTTTGGAAAACATAGTTAAGGAATGACATGGATTATTTTGAGGATAGAGAAGGTATCCGCCATGATATCAAAGAGCGCGATCCAAAGCTAAAGAAAATATTCAGGGAAGCGGAGAACGAGGCCAGCCAGGAATTAAGTAAGAGGTCGAATATACGCAGCAATAAGACAATCTATTGTCGTTTATTTTGGAGCGAGAAGAAGCGCATCCTTAAAGAAAAATACAATATTGACTGGACGACTCTCGCTGAGATGAATCCGGAGGTTTTTGGAGTCTTAATCGAAGTTTAGTATGGTATAATAGTTTCATAGTTCTTTACATGAATCAATAGCGTTGCCTTAAAGAGGACTTAGGGCCTCTAACTGCAAAGTAAGGTAAGTGCTGCAAGTTCGCCCGAAAGGGCGGAGGGGAAAATGCAGCCTTATCGGATTTACTTTGCAGTTGCCGGTAGGGATATGCGTCCCCTTTTTATTTGGGTAGTTAAGAGAGCGCCAAACATCTAAAAGGATTGATAGGAAAGTATATGCATGAATAGCAATAGTGCTTTATATGCTTGTGTTACAGGTATATTGTTAGCCCCGCTTTATGGGATAGGTCAATGGGCGTATTGGCAACATCTAAAACGGTGGACTGTCATTCCGTATGGCATGACTACTGGCCTATATGGTGGGTTAATATGCATAATCTTAAAAACGCTATGCGTTCTGATAATAGTTACAATGTTATTTGTATTGCGATGGTGGGTTATAGTCGCGTTTATAGTTATGTGGGTTGTCGCTGGATTTTTCGCTCGGGCATTAGAGCGATTTCTTTATGGTACGGAGGATAGATTAAAAATGCTAGAGTATCACGCGCAAAAGTTAAGCGGTGCTACTAAAACGGACAATCAGTTATATTTGAAATGGGGTCAGCCTGAATTTGAATTGTATTCCAAATGGAACCGTAGCGTTCCTCGATGGTGGGTTAATATTATGTCAGAAAAATGGGAAGAAAAATATAAGGAAACTATTGGGAAATATATTAAATCGATTGACCCGTCAGATCCACTGTTTGACATATCTTTGGCCAGTATGAGGGAGAAATAAAAAAGAAATAGTGAAAATATATCCTCTAAATACCATTTTGAGCAGGGATGTAAAACGGTAGCACTTGTAAGGCATAATAAAATTACAAGAAAAGTTGCGTTTTTTAATACAGGGGTGGATGAGGAAGGTAAGCCGAACGGAAAAAGAGGATGGGAGTTACTAAAATGACCATATGCCCCACATGATTTACATTGTGCTTTTTCTGCTCCTATTAGGTGGCTGGCAAGCATTTATGAGAGGGAGTAAATCTGAGGTAATAAGCGGGGCTTCGTTTTGGCTTGCTTTAATTCTTTTGATAGTCGGACTCGTAATTGGAAAAATTGAAATGAGCGTGGTGTTATTTGCGCTATTTGTTTTGGCGAGCATTTTTATTTTGATGCAAATTTATCGATTTTCAACTTACCACAAGTATTTTTCTAAAATGGCTCCAGTGCTTTTAGGGTACGGAGCGTTAATCGGCTATTTATTATTTGTTTTCAATTTTTCCAATTACTTTATTTGGTTCATTATCCTAACCGCTGGTTTTTTAAATGCGAATTTCCGCAAACAACAGCAAACCAATGCTTTCATATCATTCACTGAAGCCGAGGAGCAGAAAAAACTTCTGGCTAAATCGGCTGCCAATACTATTAAATTCCATTTGTTTAGCTCTATCATGTATATTATTGCGTTTATAATTTCATTTTTATATTTTTACAACACATAATTTTTGGCATAGTGGACATTATCTTTAAGGAGCAAGGACGATGAAAAACAGAGTTAAGAATTACGTAGGGCGAAGTAAGATAGAGAACCTTGACGAGTTGCTTAAAGACATAACATCAACAGAGGTTCAGGGCGAATTACGGAAGAAGGTATTAGCCAATCCGAAATTGACGAAGCTGATAGAGCTGGCAACGAAGAAGTACACGGCAAGATTGCTCAGGGAAATGAGGGAAAAGACATAATGGGCTTTTTGCCTTCTCCGACTATGTAAGTCTTTATTACAAGCCATTAGAGACACGATCTCCAGCGGGCGATGGGTAAGGCATAGGCTAAATTAAGCATAACACCGACGGGAGAAATAAATATGAGAAGTAAGAAAATTATAGCAAGAGAAGGACTTGTATTTTTAGGGTTTTTATTTTTAAGCATTGCCGTTGGAATGTTTTTTCGTGATACAAGATATCATGATGGCAGTCTTAGGCTAATAACTGGATACCCCTACAAAGTTTTTAGCCTTAAGAATATGTTAATTACTTTCTCGGGATATACGGTTTATCTTTCTATCCGCTTCATTATTTGGGCGGTAAAAACATTAAAGAAGGAACTGCTTGATATAACCCCAAAACTTAAAAAACTCGTAGCGGGAGAGGGGCTTGTAATAATTGGAATAATATTGCTTGGTTTATTTGTTATTGGAACGAATTATTTATGCAATGCTATTTTTGTAAAGAATTATATCAATACACCCGAACAAAACAAAGTGGGTCTGCAGATAATAGCCTATGCTCACTACGACGCCATTAACGCATTTGGGTTTTTAATAATCTGTTTTGGCTATCCCATCTATTTAATAATCCGTTTTATCACTTGGGCGGTAAGGACGATAAAGGAGAAATGATGGATAAGGGTAAGCAAAGGAAAAAAGGAGAGAGGTATCACGAATATAGATATTGTTGTAATGATTGCAAGGCAACGCTTGAACATCATACTGGAGAATATTGCACTAAGTGTGGAAGTAAGAATATAGATATGATTGAGTCTATAGATTGCGTTTATAATATTTCTGATAGGGCTTACTCTTCTAGTGGTGGTTAAGGCTAAATGAATAGAGAGCTTCGCATGTTCTTGGGCTTCTTCCTGGCAGGATTGCTTATCTATAAAATCTGAATGGTGCATGGGGAAAGGGGGGTGTATGAAGATAATATGTATCGTAATAGTTTTATTGTGTTGCAGTATCGCTTACGCTAACGATTGGGATGTATTGCAGTATGACCTTGATAAGATGATAACAGGCAAAAGCGATGGCCCCGCTCCGCAAAGCTCAATGTCGGAACGCTATGATCCGTCATCAACAGTATATGTTATGACCGACAATACTCCAAGTATGCCGGATAGTATGGATAATCCATATGAAGATGATTAAATAGAGATTTTAGGAAGAAAATGATATTACATGAATAAAAGCCTTTATTATAAGCCCGTAGAGACACGAACGCCGACGGGCGAGGGGTAAGCATAGATTTAGTTAAACATAATACCGACAATGATAAAAAAATAAGATGCTCATAAAAGACCCCCCAACAAGATTTAAAGATATTTTAGTGGCTATTACTATTGTGGCATTATCTTTATTGGTAGGTATGTCGGTAAGGCCAATAGAGAATAGTATACTTGAATACGTATTTAATAAGATTGTTTTTATAATAAGTATAATTTTCTTAATAATATTCGCATTATGTTGGTTTCAAGTATTTCGCAGTGCTTTTATTGACTTAATTCGATCTGTCAAAATCCGTATTAAAAATGCGGTAAAAAGAAAATGAATGCTTCTATGTCCCATAAGAGGGCATAGCGGGCATTACAAATAAGAAAATGTGAGGGAAGTTAATTCAAGCATAATCCCTAATGAGGCAGTGATAGTAAGAAACAATGGTGATATGTACAACGCTTGTATTGTGTAAACATGTATGGTACACTTAGTTTTACTATGACTAAAGAAACCCCTTTATTACCTCAAAACCATGTGTTTCTCAAAGGTGCCGAACGCTTACTTAAAGAATCCGGCTATGACATTACCTATAACGGATTATATTATTACAGGCGACTCGGAATCTTGCCAGAACCAGAACGGCTACCTAATAGCAAATTTAAATCTTACGATATAGATGATCTCGTTGAGACAATGTTTATTGTCGATATTTTACGTGGGATTTTTCATTTAAAAACGGAATTAGTTGCAGTGTTAATAAAAGAAATGGGGATCGAAAAAGTAAGGTATTTAATTTATTGTTATTTCATATGGTCAGGAAAAGCTTTGATTTCCTCTGGAAAGAGAGGACGAGAGGCGGTCGGATATATACGAGAATATACAGCAGCATTTAAGAAAGGGCTTAATACATTAGTTAAGGTCGATAGAGGGTTGCTTCAAAAATATTCTGAAGACGATTTGCTTAAAATAGTAATGAGTCCTTTGTCGAGTAAGTTAAAATACTAATAAAATTAGTAGGAGAACAAAAAATATAAAAAGCTTGACAAAATTTTCAAATATGATATACTTTTAGTGGCACTAAAGATGAGTGTCTTTTTTAAAGCATACGTATCTTTAGTGGTAGTAAAATTAAAGATGAATATTTTTTTACCCTATCGTTCATATAACAAATAGTAAAAGAGGGCCTGTATGGAAGTTACGGCATTAAAACTCGGGATAGTAAAGACTGGGATAAGAAACTGGAGGCTCGCGCAGCTTATAGGTATAAGTGAGCAAGAACTCTCAAATTATGCCACGGGTCGACGCAGGTGTCCTGCAGATCTAAGACACAAGATCGCCAAGGTGTTAGATGTCAGTGTGGATGAATTGTTCCCAGCTGGATTTGATGAGGAAGCAGAGCGTTTAAGAAAGCATGGCGATGTATGGTAAAAGAAAGGAGTGAGCGTATGAGTGAAGAGAAGAAGTTGAGGTTTGCCCTGTACTGCCGCGTCAGCACACGGGATCAGCACCCGGAGAACCAACGAATAGCGCTTGTGGAATATGCCGAGCGTATGGGGTATGAGTTTGAGATCTTCGAGGAAACCGAGTCAACGCGCAACACCCGGCCCATCAAGGCGGCTTTAATGCAGTGCCTACGACACAAGGAGTTTGACGGCGTTATTGTGTGGCAACTATCGAGGTGGGCGCGCAGCCTATCAGAGATGATCCTGGAGGTTAAGGAGCTTATAGACAAAGAGGTAGCGTTCGTTTCCTTGAAGGACAACATAGACCTGTCAAGTGCGGCCGGCAGGCTTACATTCCACATCTTCGCAGCGTTTTCAGAATTTGAGCGCGACATCATCCGGGAAAGGACGATGCTTGGCCTGGATCGCGCTAGGGCGGAGGGTAAGCAACTTGGCAGGCCATTAGGCCAGAAAGATACGAAGGATCGCAGGAAGAGCGGATATTTCGCGAGATACGCAAACAAGGAGGCATAAGATGACACCGACACCAACACAATCTACAAACAAATTAAATGTAAAGGTTACGATGATTAAGGTTTCAGATGAAGAAAAGAAAAGACGCAGACAGAAGATATTGGAAGTACTATTAAAGAATGGCTAAAATTCAAGCCTTATACTCAAGGTGTTCTACCGATATGCAACGGGATAAGGGTTTCTCCGTTCCCCGGCAGAAGAAATGGCTTGAGGACGAGGCTAAACATCGTAAGTTTTCTAATATAAGACATTATCCCGATGACGGATATTCTGCCAAGGACTATAATCGCCCTTCATTTAAGCGCCTTTTATCCGATATAGAGAATGATGCGATCGATGTGGTAATGGTTTATAAGGGAGATAGAATTGCCCGCAACACAGTAGGATTCCTTGAGTTTGTAGATCTCTGCAATAAACACACCATAGAAATTATTTCGTTATCTGAAAAGTTTGATACAACTACCCCGACAGGAAGATTAACCCTGACGATATTGGCTTCTCTCGCGGAGTGGGAACGAGAACAAACCGCTGATCGTGTTTCTGACGCTATGTGGGCGAAGGCTGAAAAAGGCGACTTTTGCGGCGGCCAGCCCCCTTACGGCTACGATATCAAGGACAAGTGCCTTATCATCAATCCAACTGAATCCGCCATAATTAAGTTAATATATGACAGTTTTGAGGACGATCCCTTCTTCCGGGGTGTAACTCGTAAATTAAACGCTCTTGGATATAGGACTAAACGCGGCACTACCTTCGCACAAAGCACAGTTAAGAGGTTATTGACTAATGTGGTGTATATAGGCAAGCAATCCTACGGGAAAAGGGCGGGTGGATCAAAGACGATCCGTAAGGACGCTTCTGTATTTCAGGCGCGGCATGAAGCCATAATAACCGAAGAGCAATTTAACAGAGTGCGATATCTTATCAAGAACAAGCCCCACGAAAGACGAGATCGCAAGTATCCGGTAGATTATATTCTGTCCGAACTTGTTAGATGCGAGTGCGGCGGATCTATAGTTACATATACGCAACCCAAAAAGACAAAGGATGGCGTTAAACTATATCCATATTATGTTTGCCACAATTATCAAAGCAAGGGAACTTGTAAGAGGAAAAAGATTCCTAAAGCGTATTTGGAGCAGCAAGTCCTTGAGCAAGTCAGGAAAGAAGCTAAACTGAAATTCGAAGAACAAGAAGCGAAGGATATCCCAAAGAAAAACCCACAGGAACATCTGAAGAGAGTTGAGAACACTATTAGAGGCATAAAAGCACATCGAGTAAGGCTTATAGACGCGCTTGCTGAAGGATCGCTTCCGAGGGATCTTGTTGTAAGTAAGATGGACAGGTTCACATTAGAGCTTGAGGACGCTGAAAATCAGCGCCAAATCCTAATTGCGGAAAACGATCCTAAAGAGAAGCAGGAAAGAGGCGCAGTCCTTGAAAGGGTAAATAAGCTGAACGGCGACATATTCTCGCTATCCGATATTGATAAGAAGGCAATAATGAGGCAAATAATAAAGAGCATAGTTGTAAGCAAGACCGGAGAGATAGAAATCGATCTGTATGAACTGTAATAGTGTATTAGCTTATCATCATATTATATGTGGTAATAAGTAACTAACGAACGCTTGCCCGTGCGGTTATTTTACGGATCCTAAAAGAGAATGCCACTGCACGCCTTTTCAGATACAGTCGTATCTTTCCAAGATATCGGGGCCGCTCTTAGACAGAATAGATATGCATCTCGAAGTTCCGAGGCTGAAATATGAACACCTGACAGACAAGCGCCGCGGCGAGCCATCTGAAGAGATAAGAAAACGCGTAGATAAAGCCCGCGAAGTCCAGAAAAGCCGTTATAAAGATGAAGGCGTATTATTCAACGCTCACCTGGAGTCTAAGGAACTGGAAAAGTATTCCGTTCTGGATAAGGAGGCCGAAGAGTTATTGAAATTAGCTATTCTGGAACTGGGCATATCGGCTCGGGCTTACGACAAGATCCTGAAGGTGAGCCGAACGATCGCGGACTTGGATGGGAAAGAAATAGTAGAGGCGCATCATGTCTCCGAGGCGATTTCATATAGGAGCTTGGATAGAAATTTGTGGGGATAGGCCTCAATCATCGATATGATAGATCGGCTCTAACTCGAAATAACCTGCGGGGATGTTTGTTTTGGGTCCAAAGGTGAGGTCCAAAGGTGACAGTCACTTTTTGGGACATGCATTTTTTAGCAATGAAAGGATATCATGCCACGAATAGCACGATTTATTGAAGAGAACGGTTTCTATCATATAATATCTCGCTCGCTAAACGATACACATATATTGAGGGACGATAAAGATTTCATTCACTTCTTGAAACTTGCACATGCAGCAAAAAAACGATACCCCTTTCACCTGTTTCACTATGTAATCATGAATACCCATTTTCATTTCATAGTACAAGCACTTTCCCATAAAATGCTTTCGCAGGGGTTAGCATATTTAAAATGGTTTTATACTTTGTGGTGCAAAAGAAAATATGGCGGCAGGGGCCCTTTGTGGCAGGAGCGATATACAAGCATACCTATTGAAAATGAAGATTATTTATACAATTGTGGTATGTATATAGAATATAACCCGGTTCGAGCAGGAATTTGCACTAACCCTGTGGATTATATATTCAGCAGCTATCGAAAACATCATTCAGGAATAACCGATACTATTTTAGATGATTACGAAAAAAAATTCACCTCTAGCCAATATGCCTCGATTGACTATGCATCAGATCTAGCCAAAGATTTGCTTAGTCGTTCCCCTGCTATAGGCTCTACCTTATTCATCGGTAAATTAAAAAGATTCGCAATGCCTCAAAATGGGTGTCCCAAAAAGTGACTGTCACCTACTCAACCTACTCATACGGTTGGCAGAACCGGGTTTGAAATGCAGATATAGCTATAGCAGTGCGCCACCATAAAAGCAACCTGTGGGAATAGATGCGTAGTCGCGCCGACGAGGTGAATGGTATTGACCGTGGAAGGATATTAATATATAATAATCTCAAAAAGGTATAGGAATATGACTATTGAACACGAGGAAAACGAACTTATAAAGCAGCGAAAAGCGAAACTTGACGCTATAAATAAGAAGGGTATCTATGCTTATGGCGGAAGGTTTGATACAAGTTCTTTCATAAAAGAGCTTACAGATAATTTCGCCGAAGGCAAAGCCGTAAATTTAGCAGGCAGGATCATGGCATGCCGTGAACATGGCAAGGCCAAGTTCTATGACCTGAAAGATTCAACAGGCAAGATTCAGCTTTATGTAAAATCCGATATTGTAGGCGTGGAGACTTTCGACCTATCGAGTAATCTTGATATAGGCGATTTTGTAGGCGTAGGCGGCGAGACATTCAAGACAAGGACGGGGGAGCCGTCATTAAAAGTAACTAAGATTGAGATGCTTTCAAAGTCATTACGGCCTCTTCCTGAGAAATGGCACGGCTTAAAAGACGTTGAGACGAGATACAGGCAGCGTTACGTGGACCTTGTAATGAATGAAGGCGTAAAAAAAGTCTTCATTACCCGCTCCAAGGTTGTGAGCGAGATACGCGCTCTTTTAGACGCAAAAGGATTTTTAGAAGTAGAGACACCCATGATGCACTCGATGCCCGGCGGGGCGGCAGGCAAGCCTTTCAAGACCCACCATGAAGCGTTAGACATAGACCTCTATTTAAGGATTGCTCCAGAACTATATTTAAAGAGATTATTGGTTGGCGGCTTAGATAAGGTTTATGAAATTAACAAGAGTTTCAGAAACGAAGGCATATCCACAAGGCATAACCCTGAATTTACGATGCTCGAAGTTTACGAAGCCTATTCGGATTGCGCCGGCATGATGAAGTTGACCGAAGATCTGATAACCAGCTTAGCGCAAAAGATTTTTGGAAAAACTACTTTCGAGTATCAGGGGAAGACCGTGGACCTTTCAAAGTGGGAGAGGGTATCATTCGCGGACCTGATGAAAGAGCAGTTCGGCATTACGCCTGAAGAAAGCCCTGAAGAATGGATCAAAAAATTGAAGAAGAAAGGCGTTGAGATAGAGGGTAAAGAGCTATCCAGGACGCAGGTTATAAATATAGTCGGGGAGTTGATCGAACCGAAGGCGCACAACCACCCTGTCTTTGTCATCGATATATTCAAGGAGATGTGTCCGCTCGCTAAGACTAAAAAAGATAAGCCGCTGCTCACAGATCGTTTCGAATTATATATTGGCGGCATGGAGATAGCAAATGCTTATTCGGAGCTTAACGACCCCATGGAACAACAGGATAGATTCGAAGAAGACATAAAGGGCCTCAAAGACAAAAAGGACAAAATAGACGCGGACTTTATCCGTGCCCTCGAATACGGAATGCCGCCTGCGGGTGGATTAGGCATAGGTATAGACAGGCTCGTAATGATACTTACGAATTCACCGTCCATAAGGGACGTTATCCTTTTCCCACAGCTAAAACCTGAAAATATTGAATGAATCCCGCACCTTCTATAATTCGGCAATCAAAGGAAGAAGGTGCGGGGTGAACTGGCAGCTTTTTGTAGCTTTTAGATACCTCACTTCAAAACATAAAGAAAAATTCATATCCGTAATAAGCTTAATAGCGATACTTGGTATTGCCGTGGGGGTGGCGGCGCTCATAGTAGTAATCGCGGTAATGAGCGGGTTCGATAATGACTTAAAAGAAAAGATTATCGGAACGAACGCGCACGTGGTCATCGAATCAGACTACGGGGTAACGCCTTCAGCCGAGTTTCTTGCAAAAGTTCTATCAACTCCTCATGTATTATTCGCATCGTTTTATCTTCATGGCCAGGCCCTTATCCGGAAAGATGAAAATGTAACAGGCGTTATAGTCAAAGGCATTGAGCCAAAAAACGAGGGAATGGTAAGCAAGATAAGGTCTTATGTCACCAATGGTTCGTTGGATTTAGGCGAAGACGGCGTAGTAGTTGGGAGCGAGCTCGCGTCAAGACTAAGATTAAAACTCGGCGATAATATCTCTCTTGTATCTTCATCGGATACCGAAGGAAAGACCTTGAAGGTGAAAGGCATATTTACATCAGGTATGTATGAATACGACATGAACCTTGTATACATCGATGTAAAAAAAGCTCAGGAATTGTTCGCCGCGCCCGGCATAGTAAGCGGCATTGCCATAAAAGTCGATGATGCGTTCGACGCGCCTGCGATCAAGAAAGAACTATTGAAGAAAATGGGGGAGCCATTTACCGTGAGAACCTGGATGGATTTGAACAAGAATCTTCTTGCGGCGCTAAAATTGGAAAAGACAGTGATGTTTTTAATATTGACTTTGATAGTTATAGTAGCCTGCCTGAATATAGCAAGCACCCTTATAATGACGGTGTTGGAGAAGACAAAGGATATAGGAATTTTAAAAGCGATAGGCGCGTCAAATTTTAATGTTATGATAGTATTCGCGATCGAAGGAAGCTTAATAGGATTTCTGGGAACCGCGTTAGGGACATTTTTAGGCTTGGTCTTGTGCTGGTGTCTTAAGACTTACAAGTTTATTACTTTGCCGCAGGATATATATTATATAGATAAACTCCCCGTAAAATTGGAGTTATCGGATGTTTCATTGATTGTAGTATGCAGTTTTTTGATAAGCTTGATTGCAACGCTTTATCCGGCGCGGAAAGCATCGAGATTAGATGCTGTAGAGGCGTTACGTTATGAGTGAAGAGTTCTTAATTGTAAAAGATCTGCATAAGATCTATCGAAACGGCCAAAAAGAGGTGAGGGCCGTTGATGATATAAGTATCGAAATAAAGAAAGGGCAGTCCGTAGCGATAGTAGGGCCGTCAGGCGCCGGCAAATCGACGCTTCTGCATATGTTGGGCGGGCTTGACAAACCGACATCAGGGGAGATCTTATTAGGCGAGACTAATATCTATAAACTTTCGGATAGAGATAGGGCTGCGATACGAAATAAAAAGATCGGATTTGTGTTCCAATTCTATCATTTATTGCCGGAGTTTACCGCGTTAGAGAACGTGATGATGCCAGCCCTGATGAAATCCAGCTATGTACGATGTCCTATGTACGATGTGCGAAAAAGAGCTGCGGAGGTCTTAAAAGCAGTCGGCCTTGAGCATAGAATGGGACATCCGCCTTCGCGACTTTCGGGGGGTGAATCTCAAAGAGTCGCGGTAGCGAGGGCGCTAATAAACGAGCCGGAAATCCTGCTTTGCGATGAGCCTACCGGCAATCTCGATTCAAAGACCAGCGAATCGATTTACGAACTTTTATTCAGTATAAAGTCAAAAATTAATACCACTTTAGTGATAGTCTCCCACGATGATAAACTGGCCTCAATGGTTGACGAAACTATCCGTTTAAAAGACGGCAGGGCCGCGTAAACCTCCTTTCGATAATTCCTAATCCTCAAAGGTATATTTATTTGACTTAATTAGCTTTATTATATATATTATATATGCTCTTATTCGAGGAGCAAATATGCTTGTTTACCTTAACGGGAAATTGGTAGATAAAGAAAAGGCGACGATCTCGGTCTTTGATCACGGCCTTTTATACGGGGATGGTGTGTTTGAAGGCATCCGTTGCTACGACAGGCTTATTTTTAAACTAAACGAACATATCGACAGGCTCTATAGATCTGCGGACGCGATCGAGTTAAAAATGCCTATGACTAAGGCGAATATGATCAAAGCAGTTATAGAAACATTGAAAGCGAACGCTTTGCAAGACGCCTACATCCGCCTTGTAGTGACTAGAGGGCAGGGAGATCTAGGGCTTGATCCGAGGAAATGTAAAACCCCCACCGTTTTTATTATCACGGATAAGATTTCGCTATATCCGAAAGAATTCTATCAGAAGGGGTTGGAGATAATTACCGCCAAGACAAAGAGGAATCTCGCCGCGGCTTTGGATCCGAGAATAAAATCATTAAATTATCTCAATAATATTTTGGCTAAGATAGATGCCATAAAATCAGGCGTAGAAGAGGCAATAATGTTGACCTATAATGACTATGTCGCCGAATGTACCGGCGATAACATATTTATCGTTAGGGATGGTCGGCTCATGACGCCGCCTACAGATGTAGGGGCTCTCGAAGGCATTACAAGAAACGCAGTGATAGGATTAGCGAAAAAAATCGGCATGCCATTTCGTGAAAAGATGCTCAAGCTGGAAGAGGTATATTCGGCAGACGAGGTATTTCTAACCGGGACCGCCGCGGAGATCATCCCTGTAACAAAGATCGATAAGCGTCGGATTGGCGACGGCAAGCCCGGCGAGACCACCCCGCGCCTTATGGAAGAATTTAAAATACTTACAAAGTTAGACGGAGTGAAGTATGCTTTGTGACATTTGCGCTAAAAAGGAAGCGACGGTCCATCTCACGGAGATAGTTAACGATCAAGTTACTAAGTTAAATCTGTGCGAAGACTGCGCGCGGGAAAAGGGGGCCCAGATGGAAGAGCATTTTGGTTTAAGCGAACTTCTTGCGGGCCTCACAGATATCGGAACGACAGTGGAACCGGAAGTCGCGATAACCACTAAGTGCCCAAATTGCGGACTCACATATCAGAATTTTAGAAAGATAGGCCGTCTGGGGTGCGGCGAATGCTATGAAATTTTTAAGAAGGAGCTTGGCCCTCTTTTAAAAAGGATACACGGTTCGGACAGGCACGTAGGTAAAATTCCGTTGAAGGGCGGCAAGACCATTAAAGATACGAGAACGCTGCAAGACCTGAAGATGCGGCTCGAAAAGGCGATACAGACGGAAGAGTTCGAAGAGGCCGCTAAACTCAGGGATAAGATCCGGGATTTAGAGCAGAAGGCGAAGCCGAGGGAAAATTAATTATGCGTCGAGCGCTTTTTATAGACAGCAGAGAAGAACGCGCTCGGGACGGCGGGTTTGCCAAAGGAGCGGGATGCGTATAGATGATTTTTTACGGCATGACAGCGAGTGGCTTAAAGGTACGGGCCCAAACTCCGATATTGTCATGTCGTCGAGGACGCGGCTTGCGAGAAACATCGATAAATTAGCCTTTTCGCACTGGGCCGATAAAAAACAGCAAGAAACCATACTTACGGCGGCATTGGACGCGGCAGAGTCCGTAAATTACCTGAAAGACGCTCTATTTATAAGGCTTAAGGATTTGAGCGAAGTAGACAGGGCCTTTCTTGTCGAACGGCATCTGATAAGCCTTGAACATGCCAAAGATGTAGAATTCAAAGCCCTGATCGTGGATCCGAAAGAGATAATCAGCATAATGGTCAACGAAGAAGACCACTTAAGGATGCAGGTGCTTCAATCTGGTTTTAATCTTATGGAGGCATGGAGGATAATCGACGCATTAGATACAGAATTGAGCAAAAAACTTTCATTCGCCTATTTCGTAAAATGGGGATATTTGACAGCATGTCCGACGAATACGGGAACGGGACTACGCGGATCGATAATGCTGCATCTGCCGGCGCTTGTATTCACCGGCCAAATAAGCAAGATACTGCAAGCCACGGCAAAGTTGGGTTTGAATATAAGAGGGCTTTATGGTGAAGGGACGGAAGCGAGCGGAAATCTTTTTCAGGTCTCAAATCAGGTCTCGTTGGGGCGAACCGAAGAGGACATAATAGATAATATCGAGAGGATAATAAACCAGATAATCGCGCGCGAAGAGGCGACGAGGAGGAATCTGCTCGCAAAAAACAGGGACGCGCTTGTAGACAGGGTCTGGCGTGCGTACGGAACGCTAAAGAGCGCGCATATAATTACGAGCAATGAAACCATAGCGCTCCTTTCAGCGATAAGACTCGGTGTTGATCTAGGCGTGGTGAAGAATCTTGATAGAAGGATGGTTAACGAACTTCTGATATTGACACAGCCCGCGCACCTGCAGAAACTCGAGGGAAAAGTTTTGAATTCGAATGAGCGGGATATGAAGCGGGCAGAATTGATCAGAGAAAGATTGAAGTAAGGAGGGATAGCGATGGCGATGTTCAATAGATTTACTGAAAGAGCTAGGAAAGTGATACTCTTGGCAAAGGAGGAAGCCAAGAGGTTCAATCATGACTATATCGGAACAGAACATATACTCTTGGGCCTGGTAAGGGAGGGCGAAGGTGTCGCGGCGGCTGTTCTCGCTAGTTTCGGCCTGACTCCGGATAAGATAAGGATAGAAGTGGAAAAACTCGTTCAGCCGGGGCCTACCACCGTAATATCAGGAGACCTGCCTTTTACGCCAAAGGCAAAAAAGGTCATGGAGCTGGCAACAGAAGAGGCAAGGGCATTGGGCCACAATTATATCGGAACAGAACATTTATTACTCGGGCTCATAAGAGAAGGCGAAGGCGTAGCTTCGCAGGTTTTGATGAATCTAGGATTGGAGCTCGAAAAAGTAAGGGGAGAGGTGATGAATCTTTTGGGCTCAGCTATCCCGGGTTATGAAATGGGGCAAAAGGTTTCCCGCGCGAAAACACCCGCGCTTGATGCGTTTGGCCGGGACCTCACGAAACTCGCGAAAGATAATAAACTCGATCCTGTTATCGGCAGAAAGAATGAGATCGAGCGAGTCATACAGATACTGTCAAGGCGCACAAAGAATAATCCAGTGTTGTTAGGAGAAGCCGGCGTGGGGAAAACCGCCATAGTTGAAGGGCTGGCGCAGAAGATAGTCGTTGGTGATATACCCGAGTTACTCAGAGATAAAAGGATAATGATATTGGATTTGGCGCTGATGATCGCCGGGACTAAATATAGGGGTCAATTTGAAGAGAGGATCAAGGCCGTAATGGACGAGATAAAACGTTCGGACGATATCATCGTATTCATAGACGAGCTGCATACATTAGTCGGCGCCGGCGGCGCAGAAGGCGCGATCGACGCGTCTAATATACTGAAGCCGGCCCTTTCACGCGGCGAGATACAATGCATAGGCGCGACCACGCTCGACGAATACAGAAAGTATATAGAAAAGGACGCCGCGCTCGAAAGACGGTTCCAGACTATAATGGTCGAGCCTCCGACCGTAGACCAGACAATAGAGATACTCAAAGGCCTGCGCGATAAGTACGAAGCACATCACAGGGTCAAGTTTACCGATGAGGCAATAGAGGCTGCGGCAAAACTTTCCGATAGATATATATCCGGCAGATATCTTCCTGATAAGGCGATAGATCTTATAGACGAGGCAGGCGCCCGCGCGCGTCTTTCAGTCATGACAGCGCCGCCTGACGTCAAGCATATCGAGGAAAGAATAGAATCCTTGAAAAAAGAAAAAGAGCAGAGTGTAAAGGGCCAGGATTTTGAAAAGGCCGCTAAATTCCGCGATGAAGAACGCAAGCTGAAAGAAGAATTAAATAAAGTAAATAAGGATTGGAAGGAGTCGCGCGGCAGGTTCGAGCCGAATGTCAGTGACGAGGACATAGCGGTAATAGTCTCTAAATGGACAGGCATCCCTATAGTTAAATTGGAAGAGAAGGAACAGGAAAAGTTCCTTAAGATGGAGCAGGGCATGCACAAACGCGTTATTGGACAGGATGAGGCCATAAGCGCTATCGCGCATGCTGTCAGGCGTTCGCGCGCTGGTATAAAAGATCCGCGCAGGCCCATCGGCTCATTCATATTTTTGGGTCCTACAGGAGTTGGTAAGACGCTCGTAGCCAGGGCGCTCGCGGAATTCATGTTCGGAGACGAAGACGCAATAATACAACTCGATATGTCCGAATACATGGAAAAATTCAATATCTCAAGACTCGTAGGCGCGCCTCCCGGCTATGTGGGATACGAAGAAGGCGGACAATTAACAGAAAAAGTCAGGCGCCGCCCATATTCAGTCGTGTTGTTGGACGAGATAGAAAAGGCTCATCCCGACGTATTCAATCTTTTATTGCAGATGCTGGAAGAGGGCCGCCTCACAGATTCATTCGGAAGAAAGGTGGATTTTAAAAATACGATCATCATAATGACTTCGAATATCGGCGCCGAGACATTAAAAAAACAGGGTTCGATAGGATTCAAGTCCCAGGAAGAGGAAGTAACGTATCAGACGATGAAGGCAAAACTCCTTGAAGAAGTCAAAAAGGTCTTCAAACCGGAATTCCTTAATAGGGTCGATGACACCATAGTCTTTAGGCCATTGACACGGGATGATCTCGAATATATAGTCGAGATCGAGATAAAAGAGGTTGAATCAAGGCTTAAGGATCAAAAAATATTTATAGAACTTGCAAAAGAAGCTAAAGACTTCTTGATAGAACGGGGATTCGATAAGATATTCGGCGCGCGGCCGCTCAAAAGAACCATTCAAAGATTTTTGGAAGACCCATTGGCTGAAGAGATAATAAAAGGGAATTACAAGAATGGAGCCAATGTAAAGGTTGCCGCGAAGGCCGACCATCTTGAGTTTAGTTCTTCTTAATGGCGCTATGAGGAATATAAAGGCAAGACGGCGGTTTAGGGCTTTACTCATACTTCTTCTTGCTGTAAGCATGGTGGCGTTCTTTGAAAGCAGGATTGAGGCATTCGCTCCGCAATTCAAGAGCCTTGCAGAATCAAATATAGAAGAAGCCTTTGGTAAAAAGATAGACATATCTATCGGAACGATCGATGGCGGGATCATCCGGCCTTTTGTCTTAAGAGATGTAAAGGTATTGGGGAACGATGGTAAGATTTCGTCTCAAGTATTTGAGATAAATAGCATGGTGTCGAATTACAGGATCTGGGATTTCATATTTTCTAAAGTATTATCCAGGACGCTGAAAATAGCCATAGACTTCGGCACAAAGAATAAAGAAGTCTCGGGGTTTATAATTATTAAAGGCGGGTTCGAAAACGCCTCGATCAAAGGTTATGTAAGTTTATTCGGCTCCGATCGGATAGAGGCCAAGGGTAAGTTGAAAAACGGGATCGCTCGCATGATCCTGAAGCCGAAGGAAGGTATGGTCAAGGTTGAAGCAAATTTTACTCCTATCGGGGTATTGCTGATAAATATAGCCGTACATCATCTTAAACTTCGGACTTTTGATATAACAGGCGAAATAGTTATAAAAAATATAGCGCCAAAGAACGCGATCGACGCTGGGGACGGCTCGCTCGAAGGTGAGATCGAAACAAAAAATTTGATCTTGAATTATAAGCCTTTTTTGAATGTCAAGGCATTATACAGGCTTTCGAAAGAGGCATTGGAGATTTCAAATTTAGACATGGGCAAGATCTTTTACATAAATGGCAAGTTTGGTTTAAGAGAGCCATATCTTATAGATGCGGTTGCTGTCACGGATAACGTGAATTTGGGCCAGATACTATCGATGTTCAATCCCAGATACACAACTTTCTTAACAGGGACAATGAATTCCAAGTGGGAGTTTAAGGGCGCGGCCAATTCGTTGAAGAGCAAGGTGCGTCTCGAAGTGAAGAAGGGCGATATAGGCGGCATGAACTTTGACTATTTAAGCGCTGACCTAAAAGGGGACGGCCCGATGGTAAGGATAGAGGATTCGAGGATAACGCGTCAAAGCGGCTATTTTGTTCTTGCGGGCGATATGGATTTAAGAAAGATTGGCAAAGACAGCCTTTTCGAGAATCTAAAAATAACAGACGGAGAAAAGACTATGCTGTGGGACGCTTACGACACCGCAAAATGGCAGGCAGGGCGCGAATTCAGGATGAAAAAAAAGGTAGTGGGCGATTTTAACGTCGGGTTTAAAAAATTTGTCAATGATGAGAAGGTTGACGAGAGCCTTCGGGAAAGAGACCAGTATGAGCTTGAGTACAGCCTTCATCCTAATGATAGTATAAAGGTAAGATTCGGGGACAATAAGAGCTTCTTCGGGTTAGAGCATAAGGGTAAGTTCTAAAAACTAAATAAGGAAAGAGGCCGTGCTAAAGGACCTTGCCGTGATTTTAGGTAAGCGTTTTATCGAATTCGTAAGGTATGCGGGCGGGACATCGATACTTTTGGGAGAGACGCTCTTCTGGATACCAGTGCCGCCTTTGCGGAAACGTCATATACTCGAGCAGATGTCGAAAATCGGCGTTGACAGCCTTCCGATCGTATCTTTAATAAGCCTTTTTACCGGCATGGTGTTAGCGCTGCAGAGCGCTTACCAGATGCAGAAGCTTTCGGCCGAGATGTATATAGCGTCGCTTGTCGCGCTCTCTATGACGCGAGAACTGGGGCCGGTCTTGACAGCTTTAATAGTCGCAGGCAGGATAGGCGCGTCGATAACCGCAGAAGTCGGCACGATGAAGGTCACGGAGCAGATAGATGCTTTAGAGACACTCGCAACAAACCCTGTAAAGTATCTGGTTGTTCCGAGATTCCTCGCTCTTGTGATAATGATACCGCTGCTTACTCTATATGCCGATGCCATAGGAGGACTAGGCGGGTATCTGATAGGCGTATATAAATTGAACATAAGCCATTCCATGTACATGAAGATGTCATGGGAGGCATTGACATATAAGGATATCTATACAGGCTTGATAAAAAGCACGTTCTTTGCGGTAATAATATGTATCATAGCATGTTTCGAGGGTATGAAGGCCGAAGGCGGGGCGGAAGGCGTCGGGAAGGCCACAACATCAAGCGTCGTTACGAGCTTCATCTTGATAATAGCGTCAGACTGCTTCTTTACGGCGTTGTTCTATTTTTTAACATAAAAAATATTTATGATCGAAATAATAAATGTTTGTAAATCTTTTGACGGGCATAAGGTTTTAGATAACTTAAACCTTAATATACAAACAGGCGCGACGACCGTTATAATAGGCAGGTCCGGTTGCGGCAAGTCCGTCCTCTTAAAGCATATAATAGGTTTGTTGAAACCGGATTCAGGCCATGTATTGATCGACGGGAAAGACATAACGCGCATGGATGAGAAAGAGCTGAACGATGTGAGGATGAAGTTCGGCATGCTCTTCCAGGGCGCGGCGTTATTCGATTCATTGACTATATTGGAGAATGTGGGTTTTGCGATGTTGGAGCATACCAGCGCGTCTATGGCCGAAGTTGAAAAGAGGTCCAGGGAGTGCCTGGCGCTCGTCGGGCTGAAGGATATCGAGAACAAAAAGCCCGCGGAATTATCCGGAGGCATGAGAAAACGCGTAGGCCTTGCGCGGGCTATACTTGTGAGGCCGCAGATAATGCTTTACGATGAACCGACTACAGGCGTTGATCCGATAATGGGAGATTCGATAAATGATCTTATCATAAAACTTCATACAAAACTTAACGTCACATCCATCGCGGTCACGCACGACATGACAAGCGCTTATAAGATAGCGGACAGGATAGCGATGTTATATAACGGAAAGATCATATCGGACGGAAAACCGGAAGAGATAGAAAATTCAAAAGATCCGATAGTGCAGCAATTCGTTACCGGCGCCGGAACAGGGCCGATAACAGAAGGTATCGATTTCGAGCATTTAATTTAAGAAAGATGTCCTTCTCTTTGCCGCGCCTCGTCATATCCATAGTGGCGGGAAAAGGATCAATTTCGCTTCGTAAAATTGGAGGTTAATAAATGGATAACATAAGGGTTTTTGAATTGAAGGTCGGCATATTCATAATGATAGGCATTGCTGTCCTTTTCATCATCGTCTTTTCGATAGGGGATATAAATTTTATAAAAAAAGGCTATCACATCAAGGTGGACTTTGGTTTCGTTGATGGCATCGGACCCAGCGCCCCTGTCAGGCTCGCCGGAGTAGGAGTTGGCCAGATCGACGGCCTTAGAGTATATTACGACGAGAAAGAGAAGAGGACAAGGGCCGAGCTAAATGCGTGGATCAAGGAAGGCGTTAAGATAGAGGACGATGCCGCGGCTACAATAAATACTCTTGGATTCATGGGTGAGAAATATCTGGAGATATTTCCCGGTGCCTGCGGTAAAAGATTCTTAAAAGACGGCGACCTTTTAATGGGCAGGGACCCGACTTCTTTGACTAAAGTTTATGAGAATCTGGCAGGCCTGACCGATTCCGTTACCGTCATAGTGAATAGACTAAAGAACGGGGAAGGAACTGTGGGAAAGTTATTGACAGATGATAAAGTATATAAGAACCTCGAGGAGTTTACCGAGGATATAAAAAGAAATCCTTGGAAGTTGTTAAATAGGCCGAGATAATGACAGGACGAGGGGGATAATTTATGACCGTATTATATTTAAGGGTATTTTTCGTTATGGTAAGTACAATAGTGGGATATTATGTCGGCGCGTTATTGGGTGATTACAGTATTACATGGCGGGCCGCCGGCGCCGTTGCAGGCTTGATCAGCGCCAGCTTTATCGTTGTAATAGAAGTCGTCATGAGGAGATTTTCGATAAGAAACCTATCGGCGGCTGTGTTCGGCCTCATATTCGGTTTCTTCATGGCATGGATATTGACGAGTGTCCTGAAACTTATTCCGATGAGTATAGAATTATTCTCGTCACTGCAGATAATCCTCATTCTCATATTCTGCTATTTAGGAATGGTCATCGCCATGAGAGGAAAGGACGAATTTAATCTCATAATTCCTTATATTAAATTCGTTAGGCAGGATGAGCGAGAGGACGTAGTTCTACTTGATACGAGCGTTATTATCGACGGAAGGATAGCCGATATATTGCGGATAAAATTTGTAGAAGGGCGTATAGTGATCCCGAGATTCATTTTGAGGGAATTACAACAGATAGCTGATTCACAGGACTCGCTGAAAAGGAACCGAGGCCGGCGCGGCCTCGATATATTGAATAAGATACAGAAAGATTCTGCCCTGAATGTGAAGATACAGGAGGATGACTTCCCTGAGATAAAAGATGTCGATGCAAAATTGGTGAAGCTTGCTCAGCTCCTCGGAGCGAAGGTCGCCACCAACGATTTTAATTTGAACAAGATAGCTGAGCTGCAAGGCGTGATAGTGCTTAATATAAATGAACTTGCCAATGCGTTGCGTCCGGTAGTCTTGCCAGGCGAGACCATGGAAGTGCGGATCTCTAAGGAAGGTAAGGAATATAACCAGGGCGTAGGATATCTCGACGACGGGACAATGGTCGTTGTAGATAATACAAGGCATTTAATAGGGCAGGTCATAAAAGCCACTATTACGAGCGTGCTTCAGACATCGGCAGGCAGGATGATATTCGCGAAATTAGAAGAAGGGCAGAGGCAGCAAGGCGGCTGGAAAGGTAGATGAGTCCCGCCCTTTCCTCAAAAGAGAAAATGTCTATAAAAAGGGGCGGGGATGAACCCCGCCCATTCTTAAGGGCAGGGTAATGAATAGGAGAATGAGCGGGGTGAAGACTGTCGCGATAATCCCGGCAGCCGGTTCGGGGAAAAGGCTGAAGTCCAAAGAAAAGAAGCCCTTCGTGCTATTGGGCGGTAAACCCTTAATAGCGTATTCGCTCGAAGCTCTTGCCGCGGCCAAATATATTAACGGTATAATAATTGCGGTTGAAGCGGAATCCATAGAGCGCCTAAAAGAAATAATAAATAGATACGGTTTTAAGAAAGTAATCGGGATAGTTAAAGGCGGGAAGACGCGTACAGAGTCCGTTAGAAATTGCTTCAGAGCGATCGACAAGCCTTGCGATATAGTTTTGATCCATGACGGCGCAAGGCCATTTCCCGAGACAAGAACAATAAGAGATTCCATTCGTTACGCAAAGAAATTCGGCGGGTGCGTGGCCGCGCGGCCTGCGACTGACACCATAAAATTAGTCGACAAGAATTTGTTTGTCGAAAGAACGCTCGATAGAAAATATTTATGGAGCGCGCAAACGCCGCAAACCTTCAGATACGATATCCTGAAAAAAGCATTAAGCCGTATTAAAGGTAATCTGAATATGACTGATGACGCTTGTGTTTTGGAGCGCTTGGGTAAGACCGTTAAGATACTTAAATCCTCGGCCCGCAATATAAAGGTAACTACCAAAGAGGATTTAAAAATAGCGGAGGCGCTGATATGATCCTAAGCCCTTTTGACGTACAGCTTTTATTGGATAAGATTAATGAATAATATAATCGGAAAGATGATAAAGAGATATGCGCGATAACGGATTGGTTTGTCAAAAGAGCGGGGTAAGAATAGGCATAGGATACGACATACACAGGCTTGTCGAGGAAAGGCCGCTCTTTTTAGGCGGAGTTGATATACCTTATGTAAAAGGGCTGATAGGGTATTCGGACGGAGACGTGGTCTTACACGCCATAGCGGATGCGCTTTTGGGCGCGCTGTCGCTGGGTGATATCGGCGAGCATTTTCCGAACACCGATCCAGATTATAAGGATATACAGAGTAAAGAGATACTGAAGAAAGTAGCGGAAATGGCCGCGTCAAAAAATTACGTTGTAAATAATGTCGACACAGTAATAATAGCAGAAGAGCCAAAGATCTATCCGTTCAAAGATAAGATGGTAGAAGTGATTGCCGAAATTTTAGGCGTAGACAAATCACGGATTAACATAAAGGCGACTACCAATGAGGGCGTGGGTTCTATTGGTAAAGGCGACGCGATAGCGGCTTATGCCGTCGCGACACTTGAAAAAGAGGTGAGACATGACAATCTGCCTTAGTTTGCTGCTGAATATAATTTTGATACTAGTAATCTTCTGGTTGCTTGTCGCGGCAGCTTTCAGAAAAGAGATAAAGGCTGTCTTTGAGCGTGATCCTGCTGCGACAAGCTTCTTAGAGGTGCTGCTGACCTACTCGGGCCTGCACGCGCTGGTATTCCACAAGATAGCCAAAGCATTTTTGAAAATGCGCATACCGTTTCTGCCAAGATGGATTTCACAACTAGGGCGCTTTCTTACCGGAATCGAGATACATCCTGGCGCTAGAATAGGCGAAGGTCTATTTATAGACCATGGCATGGGTATAGTTATCGGTGAAACCGCGATAATCGGTGATAATGTCACCATGTATCAGGGCGTTACGCTTGGCGGGACAGGCAAGGAAAAAGGAAAACGTCATCCGACGATAGGAGATAATGCGGTTATCGGCGCCGGCGCTAAAGTTTTAGGGAATATTACGATAGGTGATAATTCTTATATTGGTTCCAATGCCGTTGTTATTAAGGATGTGCCGAATAACTCGACTATTGTGGGAGTGCCTGGCAGGATCACAAAGCAGGACGGTAAAAAGATTGATGTAAGTTTGGACCATATCCATGTTCTAGATCCGCTATTACAGGAGATAGAAGAGCTGAAGGAGAGGTTAGACAGATTAGAGAAGTGAACCCCGCACCTTCTAAAGAAGGCTTACGTGGCGGAAGAAGGTGCGGGGTGAACATCCGCACCTTCTTAAAGGCGCGGGATGGACGGAGAAGGTGCTTAGGTGAAGATATATAATTCTCTCACAAGGACGAAAGAAGAATTCGTATCCCTCAAAAAAGGCAAGATAGGAATGTATATATGCGGCCCAACTGTCTACGATGAGCCGCATATCGGACATGCCAGAAGCGCCTACATATTTGATTGTATCCGCCGTTATTTTGAATACAGAGGATACGAAGTGACGTTTGTAAGGAACGTCACTGATGTGGATGATAAAATTATTGACAAAGCGCGGTCAGCTTTCAGCCATCAGCTTTCAGTCATCAGCCTAGAAGAGGCCGCCGGTCAAATATCGCGGCAATACCTCGCTTCGTACCACGAGGATATGGCATTACTCGGGATTGGCGGCCCGGATAAAGAACCTAAGGCGACAGAATATATCTCCAAGATGGTTAAATTTATCGGGCTTCTTATAGAGAGAGGACGCGCTTACGAGGCGAACGGCGATGTCTATTTCAATATAAGGAAGGCTAAGGATTACGGAAAGCTGTCAAATCAGAATCTTGATAAGATGGAGGCAGGGGCGAGGGGCTCTTCGGGAGAGGATAAGAAAGATCCGCTCGATTTCGCGTTATGGAAAAAAGCGAAAGATACAGAGCCCTCATGGAATAGTCCCTGGGGAATGGGCCGTCCGGGCTGGCACATAGAATGTTCCGCGATGAGTTCCGATATACTGGGTGATGAATTCGATGTCCACGGCGGAGGAGTCGATCTCATATTTCCGCACCATGAAAATGAGATAGCTCAGTCCGAAGGGGCGGGTAAGGCTTTTGCCAGATACTGGATACATAACGGCCTCCTGACTATCAATAACGAAAAGATGGCCAAATCTTTGGGTAATTTCGTATCTATAAAAGATTTTATATCTAAGTATAAAGACGCGGATTATCTGAAATTGCTTTTTCTGAACACTCATTACAGGCATCCTGTGGATTATACCGAAGAGAAGATACAAGAGATGATGTCCCAGAAAGAGCGATTCTTGATCCTGTTTGATAAATTAGATAAGATCAAGGAGCCGGAACCGCGGTTTAAAATAAAAAAAGTTACCACGGCGTCTACAAATTCTACAACGCGATTCGAAGAGGCGATGGATGATGATTTTAATACACCCATGGCATTGGCGGTATTATTCGATCTCGTAACTTACGCTAATATATATATGCAAGGGAAAACGTCATTTACAGAATACGAGGTTAATGAACTCATTGTTATAAAAAGAGTTTTGACAAAACTGGCTTCGGTCTTTGGCCTTAATCTTTCAAAACTTATTTCGAAAGAAGAAATCGACGAGAATGATATTCTAAAATTAATAGAGGAAAGGGACGAGGCGCGGCGTTCAAAAGATTTTAAAAAGTCTGATCTTATAAGAGATAGGTTGGTGATGAAAGGCATCATACTCGAGGACACAAAAGACGGAACGACATGGCGAAGGAAGCCTTAAGAAGAGGCATACTTATCACATTCGAAGGCATTGAGGGCTGCGGTAAAAGCACGCAATCCATGCTTCTCTTTGAATACCTGAAAAAAATACGGCTCAATTCTGTGTATACGCGTGAGCCTGGCGGGACCAAGCTCGGCGAAGCGGTAAGAAGAGTGCTTCTAAATTCGAACGGCATACGGATATCGGATTTGGCCGAACTTTTTTTGTTCGAGGCATGCCGCGCGCAGATTGTGAAAGAGATAATAAAACCGGCGCTTGATAAGAACTCTATGGTTATAAGCGACAGGTTCAGCGATGCCACAGTAAGTTACCAGGGATATGGCGGTCGTGTGGATTTGACGGTGATAAAGACGCTCGATAGAATAGCGACGGATGGCGTGGTCCCCGATCTTACCATTCTTTTGGATATAGATACCGCGGAAGGCCTGAAAAGGGCCCGTAAAAAAGGCGCCGACAGGATGGAGTCAAAAGATATCGCTTATCATAAAAGGGTTAGGGCGGGCTATTTGAAATTGGCAAAAAAGAATCCCAAGAGAATAAAGGTTATAAAGGTTGACGGAGCGATCAATAAGGTTCAGGCGCATATAAGAGAAGAGGCGGAGATTGTCCTTCGCGGATTTAAAAGGTCAAGATAGCGCTGTGTCATTTCTAAAATCAGCGATAAGTAATAATAGATTATCTCACGCCTATATATTTTCCGGACCCGACGGCGTTGGAAAGCGCCTTACCGCAATAAATTTTGCGAAGGCCTTAAACTGCGAGAGGGCCTCCTCATACGAGGTGTGCGAAATGTGCCTGTCATGTAAAAAAATAAACGAGTCTTTGCATCCGGACATATCTATTATAAGTCCCCAGAAAGAGGGCGGCTCTATCAAGATAGAAGATGTGCGCCAGATCATAAAGGATATTTATCTTAAGCCGTTTGAGGCAAGGAAGAAAGTTTATATAATAGACGGCGCTCAAGATATGAAGCATGAGGCAGCGAACGCGTTACTAAAGACCCTGGAAGAGCCTCCGGCCGATTCTATCCTTATATTAATAACTGAAAATCTAAAGGCGCTTTTCCATACTATCGTATCACGCTCTCAGGTAGTCAGATTCTTCCCATTAAAACTGAAAGAGATAGAAGGGATTTTGACAAAAGAATATTTACTCGATGGAACACCCGCGCACATATTGGCGCACCTATCAGGCGGCAGGCTCGGCGAGGCGATGAGATTTAAAGACGATGATATTTTTACCAAAAGGGCTTCGCTCATGAAAAGCATTTCGTCCAGACCGTTGAATTTAGATTTTGACAATGTCCGTAAAGAAGATTTCAGGCTTTATCTGAATATACTTTTAAGCTGGTACAGAGATATACTTAATATGAAGGTTGGATTAGAAGATTATATGCTTGTAAATATCGACAAAAAAGATATAATCTCTAACGAAGCAAGGCGGATGAGTTTTGAATATCTCGAAGACGTCATAAGTAATATCGTATCAACTTTTACCTATTTAGATCGGAATGTTAACCAAAAGCTCGCGATGAGCGTATTAGGTATTAAAATAAATCGGGGGAGTTAATGTACGAAGTAATTCAGGTAAGGTTAAGGGACGCGGGAAAGATCTCTTATTACTCAACGGGCGGGATGAAGTTTAAGACGGGAGATTATGTGGTCGTAGAAGCCGACAGGGGGTTAGACTACGGGCAGGCGATCTCAGAAGCTGAAGTCATACTCGATTCGGATGTCGAAGAGCCGTTGCGAAAGGTGATAAGAAAGGCGAACCCATGGGACATGCACCAGATAGAGAAGAACAAGAAGAAGATAAAAGAGGTCATGGATACCTGCTCCAAGAAGATACAGGAACGTCACCTTGCGATGAAACTCATAGACGCCGAATTTTCTTTCGACCGCTCGAAGATCATGTTTTATTTCACGGCCGAAGGCAGGATCGACTTTAGGGACCTCGTAAAAGACCTGGCGAACGTATTCAAGGCAAGGATAGAGTTAAAGCAGATAGGTGTGCGCGATGAGGCCAAGATGCTGGGTGGTTTCGGGCCTTGCGGGAGAGTGTTGTGTTGCGCGACGTTTTTAAAGGATTTTGAACCGGTTACGATAAAGATGGCCAAAGAGCAGAACCTCCCGCTTAATCCGACCAAGATATCGGGCCTTTGCGGCAGACTTATGTGCTGCCTGAGTTACGAGCATAAGACTTATAAAGAGCTGATGAAAGGCGCCCCGCGCGAAGGAGACGTCATAAAAACAGAAAAAGGCTCAGGCAAGGTTATAGGTATTAATGCCATCAAGCGATCAGCAACCGTTGAGCTTGATGACGGAAGCCTGATCGAAGTGCCGTATAAGCAATAATGAGTAAATTCTACATCACAACCCCGCTTTACTACGTAAATTCAAAACCACACATAGGCCATTCATATACCAATATCGCGGTAGACGCCCTATCACGGTTCTACCGTATGAAGGGCTATGATGTCTTCTTCATGACAGGGACAGATGAGCATGGCGAGAAGATAGAAAGGGCGGCTCTCGCCAAAGGCTTGAAAGAAGGCGAAGAGAAGAAGTTTGTAGACGAGATAGTCCTGACCTTCAAGAATCTATGGCATAAGATCGATGTCCAATATGATTATTTCATAAGGACGACGGACGATTATCATATAAAGAGCGTGCAAGTCATATTGGATAAGTTATACAAAGAAGGCAATATCTATAAGAAAATATATAAAGGCTGGTTCTGCACTCCTTGCGAGACATTTTGGTCTGACGCGCAAAGCGATGACGGGCTGTGCCCTGATTGCAAGAGGCAGCTAGAAAAACTCGACGAGGAAAATTATTTTTTTAAGATGTCAGAATACCAAAACTGGCTCATCGATCACGTAAATTCTAACCCTGCTTTTATAAAACCCGATTTCCGCAAGAATGAGGTCCTGGGATTTTTGAAAGAGCCGCTTCTCGATCTATGTATATCGAGGCCGAAGAGCCGTATGTCATGGGGCATAGAGATACCGTTCGATAAGAATTTTGTAACGTATGTGTGGTTTGACGCGCTCATAAACTATATATCAGGCATAGGCTATCCGCATGATATGGCGCGTTTCAAAAAATACTGGCCGGCGGATTTCCATATCATAGGCAAGGATATTTTACGTCACCACGCGGTCTATTGGCCGGTCATGCTGCATGCGCTTGGCATCGAGCCGCCCAATACGATATTTGCCCATGGATGGTGGGTAGTTAAGGGCGAGAAGATGTCCAAATCTAAAGGCAATGTGATTGAACCGCTTAAATTGATAGAAGACTATGGCATAGATGCGTACAGATATTTTCTACTAAGGGAGGTATCGTTCGGACTCGATGGAACTTTTAGCGAAGAGACTCTTATTTTGAGATATAACAGCGATCTCGCTAATGATCTGGGAAATTTATTGAATAGAACGCTTACGATGGTCGAAAAATACTTTGAAGGTAAAGTGCCGGAAGTCAAAGGTCAAAGCTCTAACGTCAAGGGCGCGGAAGAGTTAAAAACCAAGGCAATTAGTTTAGCGGAGGAATTAAATGATGCGATGCCGCAATTGGATTTTGCGGGCGTATTGTCAAAAATATGGGATGTTATAAATACCGCTAATAAATTGATAGAGGATTCAAAGCCGTGGGCCCTGTCGAAAGAGAAGAAGGCGGATGAGCTTGCTTCTTTGCTCTATAGTCTATTAGAAGCGCTTAGGATAATTTCTCTATCGATATATCCATTTATGCCGAGCGCTTCAAGGAGTATAATGGCTCAACTGGGTATAAAAGAAGACACGGAAAAAATGAAATTAGCCGATATAAAAGTTTGGGGCAGGTTAAAAACCGCAGCAAAAGTTAATAAATCCAAGCCGCTATTTCCCCGGATAGAGACTTAGTCTGATAAGGGTAATTAAATGATTATTGATACTCACTGCCATCTTGACTTCAAGGATTTTGATAATGATCGCGATAGCGTTATAGATAGAGCCAGGGAAAAAGGCGTTGTAAGGATCATAAATGTCGGAAGCTCCATCGAAGGGAGCCGTCACGCGGTAGAACTCGCCAAGAAATACGATATGGTCCATGCCTCAATAGGAATTCACCCTCACGAGGCAGGATCAGTAACAGATAAAATAATAGAAGAGATCAAGAATTTAGCCCATCAGGATAAGGTAGTCGCGATAGGCGAGGTCGGCTTAGACTACTACAGAAATCTATCGTCCAAAGATAGCCAGCAAATTGTATTCAAAAAATTCATAGATCTTGCTTATCAATTAAAACTCCCTTTAATTATCCATTCACGCGAGGCCGATTCAGATATGTTGAGGATCCTGAAAGATGAGAAGGATAAACAGTTGACCGGAGTCGTCCACTGTTTTTCCGGAAGCAGGGAATTCTTGAAAGAATGCCTCGACATAGGTTTTTATATTTCGTTTACTTGTAATCTTACATTTAAGAAAGCCGAAGCTTTAAGAGGAGTGGCGAAAGTCGCGCCGATGGAAAGAGTTCTTCTGGAGACGGACGCGCCTTATCTTTCTCCGGAAGGCCTGCGCGGGAAGAGAAATGAGCCCGCGCACCTTACGTACCTTGTCGATGAGTGGGTTAAGCTGTCGGGACTTTCTAAAGAAGACATAGAAAGAATAACGACGCATAACGCTAATGAACTTTTTAAGTTGAATCTGAAAGAACAAAATTCCAAGATCGCTTATGAAATACGAGATTCGTTATATCTGAACATAACCAATGAGTGTACGAATAATTGTTCTTTTTGCATAAGGGCGCAAACGGCTTTTTTGAAAGGGCATAATTTAAAACTCGATAGGGAGCCGACTGCTGAAGAAATTCTTAATGTGATAGGCGACCCTAATAGATACAGAGAAATAGTATTCTGCGGCTACGGTGAGCCCACAACGCGGCTTAATGTAGTAAAGGCCGTTTCAAAAAAATTGAAAAAGAAAGGCGCAATAATTCGGCTTGTCACTAACGGCCACGGCGATCTGATAAATTCGAGGCCTATAGTCAAGGAGATAGTCGGCCTCGTCGACAAAGTTTCAGTGAGCCTGAATACCGATAAGGAGGATCTATATAATAAAATTTGCAAGCCGAGATTCGGGCCCCATTCATATAAAGCGGTCATGAACTTTATCAAAGACTGCGTTGCTAATAATATAAAAGCGGAAGTGACTTGTCTGAATCTGCCGGGCGTAAGTCTTAAAGAATGCGAGAGGATAGCGGAGTATTTGGGAGCAAGTTTTAGATCAAGATCTCTAGGGATTGTAGGTTAGACCATATGAATAAAATAATCGGATTTATTCAAAGGGAACGTTTATACATACTCATATTAATATTCGTTTTGCTGTTTAATTTAGCCGCTATTTTACATGGAGAGTCAAAATCAAAACAGAAGGT
>Ga0155280_182_pt1 | contig 46646 bp, 43 predicted proteins | sample RifCSPhighO2_02_FD_106248 | JGI IMG/M metagenome (GOLD analysis project Ga0155280, IMG submission 106248) | Omnitrophica bacterium RIFCSPHIGHO2_02_FULL_46_20 | reverse complement strand
AATTCGGAAGATACAATTTACCAAGTAGAGCGGCGGCTATGCTGAACATTAGTCCGCCGATCGTGCCTTCCACTGTTTTATTCGGGCTTATCCTGAGGATCAGGCTATGTTTTCCGAATAATTTGCCGACAAAATACGCACCGACATCTCCCATCTTTGTGACGAGTATCAGAAATGATACTAGAAGCGCTCCTTGAGGCAAAAATTTAAGTTTTATAAAGAATGAGAAAAACCACGCAATGTATAAAAGGCCGAACATCGTTACGGCAACACTCGCGAGAGATTGTGAATTCTCGCGCCTTATGAATAGAAGGACAAATATCAAAAGGCACGCTATGACGATAGAAAATGGTTCCATCGCAAAATATCCCTCTGTCCCCAATTGAAAATATATTATAATCGGGACTAGCATGCCGACAAATATTCCAAAATATTTATATACGAATATCCCCTTCTTCTCGGCTAGGCCAAAGAACTCCCATAATGCGCAGCCTATCATGAAGGATGCGAGAAGAGAAAACACCCAATTCGGAAAATAGAAAGTTATTATCGCGGCTAGCGATAGTATGAGAATGGCGCTCGTGATCCTTTTTTTCAGCGAGGAACTATCCGCCATACCTTCTATCCCTTGCACTGTATTCTCTAATGGCCTTCTTGAAGTCGCTTTTTCTAAAATCAGGCCATAGTTTTTTAGTCACATATATCTCCGCGTATGATATCTGCCATAAAAGAAAATTGGACACCCTCATTTCTCCCGAAGTCCGTATGAGAAGATCGGGATCAGGCATACATTTTGTATAAAGATAATCGCTGAATGTCTTTTCGTCTATAGACTCTATGCTCACCAGGCCTTTCTCGTAATCTTTCAATATTTTACGCACCGCATCGACTATCTCTTGCCTTGACCCGTAATTTAACGCTATGTTTAATATGAGCGATTTATTATCCTTGGTGCGGTCTATGGCCTTAATCAATTTTTCTCGGACGATCCGCGGGAGGCCTTCCATCCTTCCTATCGCGGAGAGTCTTATATCATTCTTATCGAATAAGTCCAGCTCCTTATCTATATAATTTTCGAGTAATTTGAAGAGCGCGTTTACCTCATACTTGGGCCGCTTCCAATTTTCCGTAGAAAAAGTATAGAGGGTGAGTATCTTCACGCCCAATTCTTTAGCGCCTTTAATGGCCTCTTCAACGCTCTTGATACCTGCACGGTGCCCTACTATCTTGGGCAGGCCCTTTTTCTTGGCCCACCTGCCGTTGCCGTCCATTATAATCGCGACGTGATGAGGTATATTTGTCATTCTAATTAAAAGAAAGGATTTTATTCTCTTGAAAAGGTCTGCTTCCTGTCAGAGCCGACCGATACAAGCACTATCTTTGTATCCAGAATCTTCTGGATTTTCTTGAGATAGTTCTTCGCGTTCTTTGGAAGGCAGGAATACGACTTAATGCCGGTGGTATCTTTTTCCCATCCTGGCAGCTCTTCATACATAGGCTCGCAATCACTCAAGACTCTTATGTCAGAAGGGAAATCTTTGTATATTTTGTCCTCGAACTTATACGCCGTGCATATTTTAAGCGAGCCGAGACAATCGAGGACATCAAGCTTCGTAACAACTATCTCGTCAATCCCATTTACCATCACAGAATGCTTTACAACTATACTGTCAAACCAGCCGCATCTTCGCGGCCTTCCTGTTGTCGCGCCAAACTCATTACCCTTTGTCCTGATCTTTTCCATAAGGTCTTTTGGGAATTCTGTGGGGAAAGGCCCTTCGCCGACCCTCGTCGTATACGCCTTGACTACGCCTATTACCTTATCTATTTTAGTCGGACCAACGCCCGTCCCTGTAGCTGCTCCGCCGGCAGTCGCATTTGAAGAGGTAACAAACGGGTATGTGCCGTGATCAACATCAAGAAGCGTCCCTTGCGCGCCCTCAAACAACACCCTCCTCCTTTTCTTTATAGCATCATTCAGGACCAGAGTAGTGTCGCAAATATATTTTTTTAGTCTATTCGCGTAATCCGTATATTCATTATAAAGCTCATTGAAAGAGAAGCCTTCTACGCCATAAATTTTAGAAAGAATATCATTCTTCTCGTCTAAATTATTCTTTAATTTCTCTTTGAATACCTCGTCATCTAATAGATCGACAAATCTTATACCTAACCGCGCCGCCTTATCCGCATAACATGGCCCGATGCCCTTTTTGGTCGTCCCTATCTTCTTTTTTTTAGCCTCTCTTAGTTCATCCAATTTTTTATGATAAGGAAATATAACATGCGCGTTCCGGCTTACCAGCAGTCTCCCGCTTATCTTTATTCCTTTGGATTCGAGAGTCTTGATCTCTTCAAGAAGGGCTTTTGGATCGACTACAACACCGTTCCCTATGATGCAGCTCTTTCCTTTATGTAATATTCCGGATGGGATCAGGTGCAGAATGAATGAGTCCTTGCCTATTACTACAGTGTGGCCGGCGTTGTTTCCACCCTGATATCGAGCTACAAGATCGGCTTTTTTGGAGAAAATATCTATTACCTTGCCTTTGCCTTCATCACCCCATTGGGCTCCTACAATAACTATATTCGGCATATCATGACCTTTATTATCTTCTTGGCGGCGGAGGCGGCGCAGAAACAGCCCTGGGGGCGGACGGCGGTGATCGCGGCGCGGAAACAGCCCTGGGCGCGGGCGGCGGCGCGGCAGGTACACGCGGGCTCTGTAGTGGAGCAGCAGCCCTATTAAGCCTTTCTACACGTCTTACGATTTCCAGCTGGCGCTCTATCCTGTCGGCTCTTATCTTAGTCAACGCCTGACGCACTTTTGTCAACAAATTATCGATATCCTCTTTAGTCATGTCTTCTATCTTGATCCCTTTAAATGTGAAGTATACATTGCCGTCGTCACCCTTCTTCGATTTAATATCGGGAAACAGATCAAAAAGCTCTTCATCATGACTAAGCCCTTCTTTTAACTCTAAGATCATCTCTTCGCGCGTCATGTCTTTTTTTGGAACCCGGGCCTTTGGCGCTTCGGCTTTATTGGCTGCTGCCTGTTTTTCATCCTCGCCAAAACCGTCTCCGACAAGAACAACCAGCGACAAAACCATAATTACCGCCGCGAAAATAATCCTGTTTTTCATGTGCCAACCCTCCTACAATTGCGCATGGAACCTCTCCCAAATACAATACGAGGTTTCATATTGCTCACTCTCCTTATAGTATTTATGCGGTCATAGTGAATATTTTACGCGCTATTTCCGGATATTTAGCGATGAATCTCAATTCATCCTCGGTCAGCGGCTGGTGAGTATGGACATTTGCGTAGCGGACAAGCTCTAATATCTTCGTAGCATCCTTCTCGTTCTCGAATTTTATCTCGAGCTTGTCATAAACGTTTCTGAAGCCCCTTATACCGCTATATTCTCCGGCGGTAATCTGCCTTCCGGTTTCTACTATTTCGGGCTCGCCCCTGCCGAGCTCCTCAAAATCATAAAGCTCGTAGTTTCTCCTATCCTTTAATGCGCCGTCGGCATGTATCCCTGATTCATGCGCGAACGCGTTTGCGCCGACACCCGGCTGGTTTATTGGTATTGGCACGCCAAAAGCGTACGAGGCGTATTTCGCTATCTTCCACGCGCAGGAAAGCTTGATCTTTTCATCCAGCGCTAATTTGTCATGGAAACCGCTGGCGTATTTTATCGCCAGTATAATGCTTACAAGATCCGCATTGCCAGCTCGCTCGCCCATGCCGTTCACAGTAGTATTTATGTAAGCGTCAACTCCCGCGTCCATGGCCGCTTTAGCGCCGGCAACAGAACAAGCAACGACCATTCCGAGGTCGTTGTGACAGTGCAGCTCTATCGGTAATTTGATTTCCTCTGCCAGTATCTTTATTCTTTCATATATAGTGAAAGGATCGTCGTAGCCAAGCGTGTCGCAATAACGTATTCTGTCCGCTCCTGCTTTTTTAGCGGCCCTTGCGAACTTAATAAGATAGTCTAGATGGGTCCTTGAAGCGTCTTCCGCGTTGACACCGACAAGTTTTATTCCGCGCTTACGCGCTGTATGCACGGCCTCGGCCATCTCTCTTATGACATCCTCTTTCGTATATTTCCCTTGGAATTTGCCGCTTATCATCTGTTCGGATGTAGATATCGAAAGGTTGAGATTCTCTACTTTTGTCATCTTGCACGCCTTCTCAACATCATCTTTTATCGCTCTTATCCAGCCGCTCAATACTATGGGCTTTAAGACGCCTATCTTTGCAAGTTCTAAGTTCGCATTCAGATAATTGGTTTCATGATGCGTAACAGGGAAGCCGAACTCGGACTGGTGAACGCCCATCTCGTTAAGGTAAATATTTATCATCGTCTTCTGCAGTTTCGCCAGCCCAAGCCTAGATGTCTGCACGCCATCCCTATTTGTTACATCGAGTATGTAAATTTTATTTTGTTTTTTCATGTGCCTACCTCATACGATTGCACATGGAACTTATCCTTAAGTGCAATACGAAGTTTCATACCTTGCCTTTTTTTCTTACAACTTAACTAACTTCACTTCCTGAATATTTTTTGCTCTTCTGATTTCATCCAGGACCTTCTTAGGCGCATCGCTATCAATATTCCAGACACTAACCGCATTGCCGCCTTTAACGTCTCTTCCGAATGAGACGCTCGCTATATTTATATCATTCTTGCCGAATATCGTCCCGATCGCGCCGATGATTCCCGGCACATCCTTATTAAAAACAGTGAGCATGTTGCCTTCGGGCGCGCAGTCCACCCAGAACTCATTGATCTTCACTATTCTGGGATCGCCCTTAGTAAACAGAGTCCCCGCGACAGAACTCTTGGCTTTATCCGTTTCGGCCTCGACAATAATCAGGCTCGCAAAATCCTGGATCTGCGCGGTCTTTGATTCAACTACCTCAATCCCCCGGTCTTTCGCTATTACTAAAGAATTTACAAAATTGACCGTCTCTTGTAATATAGGGGTAAGGATACCTTTCATTATCGATACCGTAAAAGGAGACAGGTCGTATTTTAATATATCGCCCACATATTTGATCTTTACCTTTTTTATATGCCCTTCGACTATCTGCGTAATGATCGAACCTATATTTTCCGAAAGCTTAAGGTAAGGTTTTATTACTTTAAAAACTTCCGGATCAACGCAAGGCATGTTAACCGCGTTCCTCACGCAGCGGCCTAAAAGGATATCGCGGACAGTGTTGGCGATGTCTACCGCAACATTCACCTGCGCCTCTTTTGTGGACGCGCCGAGGTGCGGGGTGAGAACAACTTTGTCAAGCTTCAAAAGCTTCGAAGACTTTGACGGCGGCTCGTCTTCGTATACATCTAGCGCCGCGCCGGCGACCTTGCCTGATTCTATCGCCCTAACCAGCGCGGCCTCATCTATTATGCCTCCGCGCGCGCAGTTTATTATCCGCGCGCCTTTTTTCATAATTTCAAATTCTTTGTCTGACATTATGTGTTTTGTCGCATCAGTCAGCGGCGTGTGTACCGTTATGTAATCTGACGCCTTGAGAAGGCTCTGTAAATCCACGGATTCTATGCCAAGCGCTTTTGCCTTTTCAAATGAAAGGTATGGGTCGTAAGCAACGACCCTCATTTCAAAACTTAACGCCCTTTTGGCTACCTCGGTTCCGATCCGCCCTAATCCCACGACGCCGAGAGTCTTACCGTAAAGTTCTACTCCCACGAATTTTTTTCGCTCCCACTCGCCTTTCTTCATGGATATGTCCGCCTGCGGTATGCTTCTTGAAAGCGCGAGCATCATCGAGAATGTATGCTCTGCGGTTGAGATCGTATTTCCACCCGGCGTATTTACGACTATGATGCCTTTTTTTGAAGCAGCATCTACGTCAACATTATCCAAGCCCACGCCGGCCCTGCCTACTATTTTCAATCTATCCGCCGCGTTTATAACATCCTTCGTAACCTTAGTGCTTGAGCGGACTAATAACGCGTCATAATCTTTTATGACTTTCTTTAAATTATCCGGCGTAAGCTTAGTATTTACGTCAATCTTTAAGTCTTTCTCTTTTTCTAAGATGTCCACCGCTTCTTTAGAAAGCGAATCGCTTATGAGAACCTTGTATGGCATTTCTCCTCCCCACCCTAATGCAAGATATCTTCTGCCGCCGCAACACCTGCGCCCGCCTTAAATTCATATCCTAATTTTGTAAGCGCTTGTCCGAGCGCCCTTATCGACTCGATCGTATGCTCCCTATCGATTCCGCCCATGTGGGCGCATCTGAATATCTTGCCTTTGAGATGTTCTTGCCCGCCCGCAAAAGTCACGTTGAATTCCGTCTTTAAAAGCTTTACCAAGTCATCGGCATTAATCCTCGCGGGCGTGTTAACGCCGGTAACTGCCGAAGAGGGCGATTTGGAAAATATCTTCAGGCCGATAGCATTGCAAGCCGCGCGGAACGCGCGGGCCTGCGCATTGTGTTCAGCTATGACATTGTCGATTCCCTGCTTATTTATCTTTTCAACTGCCTTCTTCAATCCTATTACAAGTGTTATCGCTGATGTGAACGGCGTATCCGTATCGAGCCATGCCTTCTTATATTTTTTGAAATTAAAATAGAATTTCGGCAATTTCGAAGTTTCGGCATACTTCCAGGCCTTTTCGCTTACCGAGCAGAATGCCAATCCAGGCGGTATCATAAGGCCCTTCTGCGAACCGCAAACAGCTATATCCACTCCCCATTTGTCATTTTCAAAATCATCGGCTCCTAATCCGCTTATAGCGTCGACAACGAATAGCGCGCCGGTGCCCTTCACAATCTCTCCGATAGCTTTGATATCAAAAACGGTAGCTGTCGATGTTTCGCAGAGAGTCGTGTAAACACCTTTTACGCTGGGATTTTTCTTCAGCGCGGCCTTTATGATTTCCGGCTCCGGAGCTGTGCCCCACTCAACGTCTATCGGAATGACCTCTATGCCATAGGCTTGCGCTAAATCCGCGAACCTTTCGCCGAACTTTCCTCCCCGCACGACTATTATCTTATCTCCGGGCGAAAGAACGTTCACGATAGATGCCTCCATCGCGCCTGTGCCGCTCGAAGTAAATGTGTATACATTGTTTGAGGTCTTAAATATCTTCTTCAACCCTTCAGTCGCTTCTTTAAATATAGCCTGATACTCTTTTGTCCTGTGATGTATTATAGGCTTTGCCATCTCAAGCCTGATATCCTCGGGCACAGGCGTGGGTCCCGGCGTCATCAGGTACTTTTTGCTCATTGATATCTCCTCTAAAAATTATTTCTTCTTCTTTACAATATTTTCGATGACTTCGTCAACTATGCCGTATACCTTTGCTTCTTCCGCAGACATAAAATAGTCTCTGTCGCTATCCTTCTGTATCTTCTCTAACGGCTGCTTCGTATGTTTAGCGAGTATCTCTTCGAGCCTCGCTCTCAGCCTTAATATCTCCTGCGCCTGAATGTTGATGTCTGCCGCGGCGCCCTGCACCCCGCCCCATGGCTGGTGAATCATTATCCTTGAATGTGGAAGCGCGTAGCGCTTACCGGCTGTGCCTGCTGAGAGTAGAAGCGCCCCCATGCTCGTCGCCTGTCCGACGCAATAAGTGCTGACATCGGGTTTCACGAACTGCATGGTGTCGTATATGGCCAACCCGCTCGTAACGGAACCGCCGGGGGTGTTGATATATACTTCTATATCTTTATCCGGATCCTCCATCTGTAAAAACAGCATCTGCGCGATAATGAGATTCGCTACTATGTCGTCGATTGCAGTGCCTATAAAAACAATCCTGTCTTTTAAAAGTCTCGAATAGATATCATATGCTCTTTCGCCCCTGCCAGTAGTCTCTATTACCATCGGAACAAGTATACCCATCGATGCCTCCTTATTTAATCCTTCTCTTTTATATCCGCATTTTTGAGGAGAAATTCGATCGTCTTCTCCTCCCTTATCCGTTCCAAGAGATTATCTTTAAGGGCTTCTTTTTCGTAATAATCCTTTATTTCTTTTTCGTTCTTGCCTGTCTGGATCGAGATAGCCTTGTATGCGTTCTCCAGATCTTTGTCATCTGCCTCGATTGTCTCGTCAGTCGCTATCCTGTCGAGGATAAACATCAATCTTACCCGTCTTGCCGCGTCATCCTTGAATCTACCGGTAAACTCATCATCCTTCTTGTCGAGGTCCTCTTTTTTGAAGCCCTTTTCCTGTAATTTAGCTTTGGCGTCCTCTATCATGAGATGGGCCTGCTTTTTTATCAGATTTGACGGGACCGCAAAGCTATTCTCGTCTATCAGTTTACTGAGAAGCTGATTCTCCATGGCTATTTCGCTATCGGATACCATCTTCTTCTCGAGGGCTTCGGCTATCTCCTTTTTGAGCTGCTCTAGATTTTCTTTACCTAAATCTTTCGCGAATTCGTCATCAACGCTCGGCAGGCTCCTCACCTTTATATCCTTAACATTGACATGATATTTAGCGATTTTGCCGGCTAATGTTTTGTCGGGATATTTTTCAGGCAGCGCGACTTCTATGTCGCGTTCTTCGCCCTTTTTCATACCGATCATCTTCTCGGTCAGGCCGCTCATTAATGATTCTTTATCCGCGTAAAGCCATAGATTCTCCCGTTTCTTATGCGCGCTCCTTCCGTCAACGACGCATTCCAGGTCGCTCACGACATAATCATTCAATTGTATGGGCCTGTCCTCCGCCGCAACATATTTCGCGTTGTATTCTCTTAAATTTTCTATGGCCTTGTTTATATCCTCGCCCTTAACCGCTGCTTTTTTCTTATCAATCTGAATTCCCTTGTAATTTTTTAATTTAAATTTCGGACGCGTATCAACCTTGGCCTTAAAAGTCATCGTCTTTCCTTCTTCGAATATGAGGTCTGTTATCTCAGGGTAACCTATCGGCTCTATTTTATGCTCCTCAACGGCCTTCTGATAGGCGCCGGGAATGACCTGATTCATAACCTCTTTTTTTGCCTCTTTCGGATAATATTTCCTGACTAACTCTTTAGGCGCCTTCCCTACCCTAAAACCTGGAATATTAGCGCTCTTCGCGAACTGGGCATACATATCTTCAAATGCCTTGTCTATGGTCTCTTTCGGCACCTCTATCTCAAAGAGTGTCGTGCATTCTTCTACCGATTTTGCCTTTGTTTTCACTCTGCCCCTTCTTCTACCATGCCCATCTTGAGTGAGTAATTATAACACAAAATCGCGTTTTCCCGCAACATAACTCAAATAAGTCACGCGCCCATTTGACTACATTGTAAATTTTTCACCTAGATAGATCTCTCTTGCTTTTGGATTGGATATGAGATCTTCCTTTGGGCCGGATATGAGAATTTTCCCGCCTGCCATCAGGTAAGAACGGTCGCATATCGTCAGCGTCTCCCTGACATTGTGATCCGTCAAAAGTATGCCCAACCCCTTCTCTTTCAATTCTTTTATGATCTCCTGGCATTCTCCGACCGCTATAGGATCTATGCCGCTGAACGGCTCATCCAATAATATGAACATAGGGTTCGTAACGAGAGCCCGTGTAATTTCGACGCGCCTCTTTTCGCCGCCTGAAAGCGTGTATGCCATATTTTTTCTTAAATGCGTTATCTTTAATTCGTTTAATAGTTCATCCAGCCGTCGGCGGCGTTCTCGAGGGGAAAATTCCAAGGTTTCCAGAATCGCCATGATATTCTCTTCGACCGTCAATTTTCTGAATATTGATGGCTCCTGGGAAAGATACCCTATGCCGGAGCGCGCGCGCATGTGCATAGGCATCTCCGTTATATCCTGCCTGTCAAATATTATCCTGCCGCTGTCAGGCGCTATTAAACCCGTTATCATATAAAATGTCGTCGTCTTGCCCGCGCCGTTCGGGCCTAGCAGGCCCACTACTTCGCTTCGCTTCACGTTTATATCCACGGATTTAACTACGCATCTCTTGCCATAAGTCTTCTCTATACCCGTTGTCTCGAGTAGGTGCATATTTTATTTCTCCAAGAATTGTTCTTTTAGCGTGTTATCGCCTTCCTGAGAGATGACGATCATGGGTTTTCCTGTCAGTGAAACTGTCTTATCCGTTTCGTTATACCGGGCGCTGTCGCCATAAGCCACGTTCTCTTTCTGAGTTATCTTGACATGGCCCTCCGCGACTATATCATTTATCTTTTTTGAGGCAGGATCTAAATTAACCGTTATTTTATCGGCGTCTATATCGCCGTCTTCGCTCTTCACCTTCACGTTATCCTTGAAATAGGCCAAATTTTTGACATAATCGAACTCAACTTCTCCGTCGCATGTGATTATTATTTTCTTTTTTTCTTTAGGTTTATCGGGCGATTCTTTTTTTTGCGCGCTTTTTGATGGATCAGGCGAATCGATTGAGAATCCTATTTGATCTTTTATCGCGGAACTGGCATTTTCTATCGTAGCGACTACATTCTTCTCAAGTCTCACGTTATTTTTTGATTTGTCATATACGCCTTGATCGGCGGTAATCACCGCTTCTTCGTCTCCGTATGTCTTTGCCACTATATTACCAAGCCGTATCTCGTTCTCCGAGATTGACCGGGCTGTCCTGCCTATTACTTCCCACTTCTTATCGCCCTTCTCGGTAAGGCCTTCCAGATTAAACGAGAGGACCTTATGCTCTATACCGCCGTCTTTCGCCTCCGAAGGCTGCCGTCCTTTTCGTTCCTCAGGCTCGACCGCGGCTTTCGTTTTCGGCGGCTCTTTTCTTCCGCACCCTGTCGCTATAAGCGCCGCTATAAATAATCCGAATAATAAATACTTCTTCGCTTTAATTGGCTTCACGGGTCTTCCACCTGCGGTGTATCCAAACCCACTGTTCGGGATAAAGCCTGATATACGACTCTACAACATCGGACCACTTCTGAGTATTGATAATTAGATCGGCTTCCTTATTACCGGTGTCAACAAGCTCTATCGGTTTCTCTATCTTAAAGACGTGATGTCCATTCTTCCTAATCATGAATACCGGCACGATAGACGCGCCGCTGGCCTTGGCCAGCGCCACAGGCCCTGCCGGTGTATGTGCGGGGAACCCAAAGAAATTCACAAAAACGCCGTCAACCGAATCGACATCCTGGTCCGCTACGATACCCAATATCTTATTCTCTTTTAGGACTTTGAGCATCTTTCTGGGTGATTCATCGCGATATATCACGTTGACATCATGGCTTCTTCTTAAAGAATTCAGGTAATTATCATATTTATAAAAATATATCCTTCTCCCGATAGTTACTCCTGGATATCCTTTTATGCGGAATATCAGCCCGACGAGTTCCCAATTCCCAAAATGGGACGCCAGTATAATAGTGCCTTTACCCCTCGCGAAAGATCTGTCGACATTATCAATGCCTTCTATCTTAACAAAGGAGTCGATATTTTTTTCGTTTAGTTTAGGAAAGTTTATAGCCTCACATGCGGTTTTACCAAGATTTTCGAATACCTTGCGCGCGATACGACGGATCTCTTTTGCTGCCTTTTCTTTGCCAAATACCTTGGTCAGGTTCTCTATGGCTATCTTCCGATACTTTTCAAGGACAAAATACGCGCATTTCCCTAAAAAAGCGGCTATTCTTACACCTGCCCTAAGCGGAAGCAGGTAGATAAGAAAAGCAAATGCCCTTCCGAGGTAGTATAGAAAATACCTCCTATATTTATATCTCATAAACCATATAACTATATAATAATTAGTTATTGTTGTCAAGGAAGTTGCCAATTTCCCGCGAATTTGGCCCGGGAATGGAACAACAAGCGAAAAATTTTTACTTGACAGCATAGGAAATTATATCAGGTTTCTTAAATTAGATCCTCCCCCCGCCTTGCCCCGCCTCTTGCTTTCGCAAGAAAGCGGCGGGGCAAGGCGGGGTCAGGATCAAGTAAAATCTGCCCTGCGGGGCATATTTTACTTGAAGTATTTGGCGGTGGCTTCGTCCCACTTGCCCTGGGACTTTAAGAGAATGTCGCAGACTTCGCGCACTGCGCCGCGCCCGCCTGCCTTCAACGTTATATAATGAGCCGCGGCTTTTACTTCGTCGAGCGCATTAGGCACGGATACCGCAAACCCCACCCTTCTTAATATGGGCATGTCCGGCAGGTCGTCTCCTATGAAGCAGATGTTTTCGGCGGCTATCTTGAATTTCTTGAGGAGCTTATCGAACGGTATGAGTTTATCTATAAAACCCTGATATGCTTTCGCGATTTTCAGATCCCGCGCGCGCATCTTGACTATACGCGATTTCTTCGCTGTGATTATCGCGGTTTTTATGCCTGCCCTATTTAATAACGATATCCCGAAACCGTCGGTAACATCAAAAAATTTTAACTCATCGCCGTAAATGCTATAGACGATACGCCCATCGGTCATTACACCGTCTATATCAACTATAAGCAGTTTGACGCGCCTTGCCCTTTCGGCTACTTCGCTCTTTATCATACAAGGCCCGCCTTTAGGAGATCCTGGACATCTACCAGTCCGATAGCCCGTTTCTTATCGTCAACAACCGGTATTTCGTCTATTTTCTTTGAGCGCAGTATATCAAAGGCCTCCGCGGCTAACTTGTCTTTCTTTATCGTAACGGGATTTCTTGTCATAACATCTTTTACTTTTTTATTGATAAGATCCGGCATCGTCTCAAGGTGGCGCCTTAAATCCCCGTCTGTGAATATGCCTATAAGCCTTCCTTTTGAATCAACAACGCTCGCGCTGCCCGCGCGCGCCTTAGTTATCGAAAGAAGAACCTTCTTAACCGCAAGGTTCTCATTTACTATCGGATTATCGCGCCCCTTTCTCATGATATCGCCTACACTTAATATAAGGCGTTTGCCTAATATTCCACCGGGATGGTAGAACGCGAAATCCGTCTCTTTAAAACCTTTCTTTTCAAGAAGGGCTATTGCCAAAGCGTCTCCCATGGCAAGCATCGCTGTAGTAGAGGTCGTGGGCGCTAAGCCTAAAGAGCACGCTTCCCTTTTGATGGATGTATCAATAATATAATCGGCGTTCTTTGCTAATATCGATTTTGTATTTCCGACCATCGCGACCAACTTCGCGCCTATCTTCTTTACTATAGGCAGGAATTTCACCATCTCCTCGGTTTCGCCGCTATTAGAAAGCGCCAAGATCAGGTCGTCCTTAGTAACCCTGCCGATATCTCCATGCAGGGCTTCGGCGGGGTGCAGATACAACGAAGGCGTTCCGGTTGAAGAAAGCGTAGCGGATATCTTCTGTGCGATAAATCCGGGCTTTCCCATTCCTGTAACTATGACACGGCCCTTTATATTATAGAGCGCGTTTATGACTTTCTCGAAATTCGAATCTATCCTATTTATGAGGCTGGAAAGCGCGTCGCGCTCGATTTCTAAAACCTTTTTTGCTATTTTTTGTGACATTTATCTTACCGCTTTTTCGACCTTTTTTAATTTTATCAGCATCTTCTCTAAATCCTGCAGCCTCAGCATATTAGGGCCATCGCTCAATGCTTTTTTAGGGTCTTCATGGACTTCGACGAATATCCCGTCGACTCCGCAGGCAACCGCGGCCATTGCCAGATACGGTATAAAGGCGCTTTCACCGCCTGACCTATCCCCTAACCCCCCCGGCATCTGGACAGAGTGCGTTGCATCGTATATAACCGGATAGCCCAGGTCCTTCATGATAAGAACAGACCTGAAATCGCTTACCAGATTATTGTAACCAAAGCTTACGCCTCTTTCGGTAAGTATTATATTTTTATTTCCGACAGCTTCTATCTTCTTAACAACGTGGCGCATATCCCACGGCGCCAGAAACTGCCCTTTCTTTATATTGACTGCCTTGCCTGTCTTTGCCGCCGTAAGAATAAGATCGGTTTGCCGCGAGAGAAATGCCGGTATCTGGATTATGTCAAGAACTTTGGCCGCCTCTCTGGCTTCTTCTTTGCAATGTATATCCGACAATACGGCCAAGCCCAGATCGTGCTTGATTTTCTTTAATATCTTTAAGCCTTTCCTCAACCCAGGCCCGCGAAAAGAATCTAATGAGGTGCGGTTTGCCTTGTCGTAACTGGCTTTATAAACCAATGGTATGCCGAGTCTTCCCGCGATATCTTTCAAGGCCTTTGCATGCCGGATTGCGCTCGCTTCCGACTCTATGACGCAAGGTCCCGCGATAAGGACGAGCGGATTATTAGAACCTATCTTTACGCCCCCCGCTTTAATCTCTCTTGCAGTCTTCATATTTTTATTGCCTCTCCTGCAGCAATATCTCTTTCACCTTTATCAAATCATCGTGAGTATCAACGCCTACCGTATCGAACTTAGTCTCAACCACCTTTATCTTATACCCATATTCCAGCACGCGCAGCTGCTCTAACTTCTCAGCGTTCTCAAGCGCCGATTTCGGGAGATTCCTGAATGTGAAGAGAAAATCCTTTGTGAAGGCGTACATACCTATGTGCTTATAGTAGACCGGCTTCTTCTTATCTTTATCCGCCGCAGTGGTTCTGTTATATGGAATCGCATACCGTGAAAAATATATCGCGTAACCACTTTTATCAAAGATAATCTTAACCACATTTGAATTAGTGAGATCGGAATCATCGTCTATCTTTTTTATCATGGTCGCCATCTGGGCAACCTTCTCATCATCCAGCGACATAACGAGGTTGTCTATCATAATGGGCTTCACGAGCGGTTCGTCACCCTGAATATTAACGACGATCTTCACGTCCATAGGATTGACGACCTCGGCAAGCCTGTCCGTGCCGGAAGGCTGATCGGGCGACGTGTATACCGCCTTGCCTCCGAAGCCTTCCACAACCTTCATTATCCTCTCGTCATCGCATGCCACAACAAGATCGTCGAGGGTTTTGGCCTTTTTCGCGTTTTCCCATACATGCTGAACTACAGGCCTGCCCAAAAGATCTGCCAGGACCTTTCCCTCAAATCTCGTAGAACCCCATCGCGCCGGTATAACCCCTATTGTCTTCATTTACCCATCTCCCTCTTAATTCTATTTATAAGTTCATCCGGTGTAACAATCGCTATACCAACCTTGCCGACTACTATTCCTGCGGCATAATTCGATATGTGAGCCGCCTCGACGGGATTAGCTCCGGCGGCCAGCGCTAAGGTATAACACGCTATAACGGTATCGCCTGCGCCCGATACATCAAATACTTCCTGCGCAACCGTAGGTATGTGTTTCATGGTTTTATCTTTCTGAAATACGGCCATTCCGTTTTCGCCTAAAGTTATCAATGCTATTTTACATTTGAATTTTTTAAGCATCTCCTCTCCGGCCTTCTTTAACGTCGCATTGTCTTTTATCTCAAATCCCACGGCCTTCGAGGCTTCATGATTATTCGGGGTAATCAGGGTAATGCCATGATAATACTTCAGGCGTTCTTCTTTTGGATCGACTGAAATTATTTTTTTGTGCGCCTTTGCAAGCGGCACTATATATTTTAACAGTTTCGGCGTGATCACGCCCTTACCATAATCCTCTATAATAACAGCGTCTATCTTGTCGATCAACTCTTTTGCGCAGTTGATAATCCTGGATATTAACGCATCGCTTAAAGTATCTACCTTCTCCTTATCTATCCTGACAACCTGCTGATGCTGCGCTACGATCCGCGTCTTCAAGGTCGTTGGGCGCGATTCGTCTATCATTATGCCGCTTGTATCGATACCTTTTTGTTCAAGCGCGCCTTTCAATGTTGCGCCTCTCTCATCATCTCCGATAACACCGGCTAAGTATGTGCGAGCGCCTAGCGACCTCAGATTATTAGCGACATTCGACGCGCCTCCAGGCATAAAACTCTCTCTCTTCACCCACACAACCGGTACCGGCGCCTCAGGTGAAATACGCGAAACATCGCCCCAGATGAATTCGTCGAGTATGATGTCTCCTATTACAAGAACATTTGTATTCTTGAAATTTGAAATTATGCTATTTAATTTGGTAAAATTTTGCGTCTTCATCCCGCTCCTTTGGCGGATTTATTCTTATTCCTGCCTATAATATTTTGTTTTTTTACCAATTATGTCTAATATCGCCACATACGGCTTTTTGCCAAAGGGGCGGGATTCATCAGATTTTTTCTATTATCGAACGATAAAGCAATGGGAGCATTATCTCATGATGGCCGATTATATTATAGCCATTACCGCCCATAGATGTCGGCCGCGAAAGAACGTTCTGACGCGGCCTATACTGATTTATCATATCAAAATTTGCCGTTGTGAATTTATGAATTTTAAACTTAAGATTGCGGGCGATCGTAACCGCTTTTAAAAAGACTTCGGGGAGTACTACAGCCGATCCTATGTTTACAGCTACTCCGTCTTCAAGTTTTGAAACTCCATAAACGAATGTCTTGAAATCGAGCAACGACCCTTCGCCGATAGCCATGCCGTTAGCGCTCGGATGCTGGTGTATTATATCAGTTCCTATCGCTACATGGACTGTGACCGGCACGCCATATTTAGAGCCGGCTGCCAAAACGCTCATCTCTTTATATTTAAAATTGGCTTGCGCGATACGGCTTCCGAGGGCTTCGCCAATGCCTAGTCCGTTTCTGAAACCATAATTTATCGCGCCGTTTATAAAGGCGGCGGTTTCTTCCGCCATGCCGAAAGAGCCGTTTATGATACCCTCTCCGACATCTTCGCTCGTCCTGCCTATCATCGCGACTTCCGCGTCATGTATTATACCTGCGCCGTTAAGCGCGACTGCTTTAATAACTCTCCTTTTCATCAGGTCTGTGATAAGCGGCGAGAGGCCGCACTTTATAACGTGAGCGCCCATCATGAATATTACCATCTTCTTATGCTTGTGCGCATAAACTATATTGTCTACCACGGCTTTAAAATTATCAGCCGCAAGAATATGGGGAAGTGAATCGTAAAAGCCCTTGAAGGAAGAGCCTTTCTTGGCAAGGCAGGCAAAATCCCCTATTGAGACCTTGCACTTTCTTGTATCGAGACAGGATGTCTTAATCTTTGAAAAATCAGCGCGCTTTTGCATAAGGTTTCGTTATTTTATCATGAAATTCCAAGATGAGTCAAATCAATATTATACGGGCCTTCCTAATATCTTTTCCGCCGCCCGCAAAACCTCTTCTTCGGTTATAGCCTCGAGGCATGCGAAGCTTATTGCACAATTGTGTGACAGGCATGTTTCGCAGCCAATATCCTTGTGTAGGGCTATGTCATGTTCTCCAACCGGCCGCCAGCGCGTGGGCGAAAGCCCTCTATCGTTACGTCCGAATATCGCTATTGTAGGGGCCCCGACAGCACAGGCTATGTGAACCGGCCCTGAGTCGTTCGATATAAAAAGCCGTGTTCGCTTTAAGATGCTGGCGAGATCCGCAATAGTGGTCTTGCATGAAAGATTCGTTTTTTTAGATTTCATTAATTCAGCCGTTTTATCGCCAAAATCTTTATCCCCTGGGCCCGCTATTATAACAATTTTTGCCTTATAATTTTGAGCCAAGGAATCCGCCACTTTAGCGAAATGCTCGGCGCGCCATCTCTTAGATGGACAGCTAGAGCCCGGATGTATCGTTATAACCATATCATCTTCCGATATGCCATTTTCAGCGAAGATACCGCCTATCTTTTTTTCACTGGCTTTATTTACAGGAACATATAGGGCCTTCTCTTTGGGTTCAACGCCTATATAACGCAAAAGATCCAGCGTATAATCTATTTCGTGTTTCAATCCATACTGTTTTATGTGCGGGATTTTTTTTGTAAGAAGAACCCCGAGCTTTTTGTCGTATCCGATCCTTGCGGGGATACCGGCCAAAAATAAAAATATATGCGTGCGATTTTTCGGATGAAGCACCAATGCGAGGTCGAATTTTTTCTTTCTCAAATTCAAAATAAATCTGATATTCTTCAGAAGGCCTTTGTCGCCGTTTGTTTTGTCGTATGTGATGACTTCATTGATGTACGGATTCCCTTCTATTATTTCCCGGGCGTATGGCCTGACAAGGACCGCGATGTAGCTATCCGGATATGTGTCGCGCACGGCTTTTATCGCGGGCGTAGAAAGCACAAGGTCTCCGATCTTATCCATTCTCACAATCAGGATTTTTTTATACTTTTGACCCCGCACCCAGTCCTTTTGCCCCTTATCCATAACCTTGCACCATAATCTTCGCCGCTTCGTAAGCTTCATCCGCACAGATAAGTTTCATGCATTCGTGATCATATTTACACTCCGCGCTTTCACACGGCGAACAGAAAAGTTTTTTATTCACTACAACATCGAATTCTCCTGTCGGCCCGTATTTTTTCGGGTTGGTCGGGCCGAATATAGCCAGCACCCTCGTTCCTACGGCGCATCCCAGATGCAGGGGGGCGCTGTCGTTCGTTATGAGTAACTTCGTCCTTTTTAACAAACTGCCAAGTTGACGGATATTCGTCTTATTTACAAAGTTATGCGCCTCGCCCCTCATCTTCTTTATGATCGAAGAGACTACATCCTTGTCTTCGTTTAGGCCTATAAAAACTACATTAGCCCTGCATTCATTAATAAGCCTATCCGCTAATTCTACGAAACCCTCTATCGCCCACCTTTTAAGGTGGCTTTTCGCGCCGGGATTAATTACAACGATGGGTTCGGCAATGCCGTTTTCCTTAAGAAGGGCATCTACGTATTCCTCGTCCTCTCTGGGAATATGTATATATAAATCTTCATTCAGGCTGCGAATACCAAGGCAATAGAGTCTATATAAATGCCTGTGTTTTTTATGGACAACAGCTTTAGGAAAAGTCTGCATTGGGCTCGTCCTGTATTTGGGGCCTATCAAAAGAGGCAGCACGGTATTTCGAAGATCGACAACCGCATCGTATTTCAATCTCTTCAATTTTAATTGCAGCCTTCTCTTGTCGGATATCGGCAGATGTTTGTCATAGATGATCAATTTAAATATTCGCGGGTCTTTATCAAAAATATCCTTGCCGCTCGGGCCTACCATCACGTCTATTCTTGAGCCTGGAAATTCTTTTGCCAATACTCGTATAACAGGCGTCGTAAGTATTATGTCGCCAACGTTGCTCAGAGTGATAACAAGTATGCGCTTAACCTGAGATTTATCCACTATCATAATTATATCTTCTTCTCTATGGAATAGGTATCCGCGTCAGCATGCTTTTAGCCTCTTTGAATACCTCTTCAACGGTTATCAATGCCATGCAGCGGTTTTCGGCGCAAGAAACATCATAACAAGGCACGTCACACTCCTCATTTTTCCATATCACACGGTAGCTGCCTGGGCCGTATGGCCCCGTAAGGCGCGGTGATGTCGGCCCAAACAGCGCTACAACATTTGTCTTCATAGCCACCGCAAGATGCATGGGCCCCGTATCGTTAGCCACGGCCAGATCCACCCTTTCCAATAGAGCGCCTAGTTCCTTCAAGGTAGTCTTGCCGCAGGAGATAACGGGCTTACCTTTCATCATCTTCTTTATGTCTTCGGTTAATGATATATCCTTTTTTGCGCCGGATATAAGAACTTTAGCGCCAAGCTTCTCAATAAATAGATCGCCTAGCTTAGCAAAGTTTTCCTTCGGCCATCTCTTCATGCCCCAGTTGCCGCCCGGACATAGCGCAACGAGAAGGTCTTTATCGAGCACGCCATTTTCTTTTAAGAATTGGCTCGCTCTTTGCCTATCGGAATCCTTAATAAAAAATTCATACGCGATGTCGCGCGCGTTTATGCCCGAGGCCCTAGCAAGGTTCAAAAAATATTCCACCTTGTGCGGAGCCTCTTCGTCAGATATCTCGACCGCTTTCGTTAAAAATACGCTCCTATGCTTTGTCGGATAGCCTATCCTCTCTTTTATACCGGCTAAAAATGTTATGAGCGCTTTTGTAAATGATCTATGCAAGATAAAAGCCGTGTCGAACTTTTTCTTTTTTAAATTGATTATGAGTTTAAGCTTTCCCAAAAGGCTTCTGTGCGCCCCTTCCTCATCGTATACTATGATCTCGTCAATACGCGGGTTATCTTTTAAGATCTCGACACACCTGGGATGCAGCAGGCACGCGACGTAACTATCCGGATGGGCTTGGCGCACCGCTTTTATAAAAGGCGTAGAGAATATTACATCTCCTATCCAGTTAACATTTACAATTAGTATCCTGCCCATAGCGCTTGTCATCTATTTTCCTTAAACCATGCGTAATATCTTGAGATCTTGCCCCACAGGATAAGCGGATCGACCGAGGAAGAAGACATTTTCAGCCGCCTTATGGCATAAATGTCGTCGATAGCGCTCGACCTATCAGGATTCGTGGTAAAGCCGCCTTTATATCCAGCCTTTTTCGCGAAGTCTTTAATCAAGTCGTTAAAACCTCCGTTAGGATAACATAGATAATCCACTTTTTTGCCAAGGCCCTTCTCAAGTATCTCTTTTGAAACGACTATTTCCTCTTTCAATCTCTTTTCATCAACCGATACTGTGGGAAGCCATGGGTGTGATTTGGTATGGCATCCTACAGTTATAAGTCCTGAATCGGACATCTCGCGCAACTCATCCCAACCCAGCCTGCCTGGCTTTCCAATCTTGTCCGTAATTATAAAAAGGATTGCAGGCATATTGTATTTTTTTAAAATTGGGTAACCGTATTTATAAAAATTATAAAAGCCGTCATCCGCAGTTATGGCTACGGTCATAATCGGCATATTCTCTTTCTTTGTCATGTAGGCGATTATTTTATCCGGGCTGACTACGTTATAATGACGCTTATATAAAAATTCCATCTGTTTGGCAAAGACTTCCGGCGAAACGAAAAGCGACGTCCCTTCGTCGGCATGTATTGAATGATACATCAATACAGGGACGACGGCGCCTGACTTCGCGTCTACGTACATAAAGACGCTCAAAACCACCGCTAATAACGCGGTTAAAATACCTAAAAATATATTCTTACGATTAGTTTTCATGTGCCAACCCGCATGCGATCTTTCTGTATAATGAAGCAATTTTATCCGCCATTGAATCTAACGAGAATCTTTCTTCCACAAGTTCTCTTCCCTTAAGGCCCATCTTTTCACTTAAAACTTTATCATCCAAAAGCTTTAAGACTGCGTCTCCTATCGCTGCGGCATCTCGGACAGGGACGAGCAATCCGTTTACGCCATATTTTATAATATTACTGATGCCGCCGATATTTGAACCCACGCATGGTTTGCCGACGCTCATTGCTTCGAGCAGCGCCATGCCCAATCCTTCTTCTATGGATGGCAGCACAAAAACATCCATGCATGCCAGGTATAAAGGCGTATCCCTATGGTTAGAACCCGTAAATTTTATAGACTCTTCTATACCCAGCCCCTTTGCCAGATCTTTGAGCGCCTTCTCTTCCATGCCGCCGCCTATGATCAGGCATTGCGCGTCTTTTTGTTTTGAAATCACATACTTCATCGCTTCAATAAGAAACCGTTGACCTTTAACCGGAGAGAGCCTGCCCATCGTCCCTATTATAGCTCCGTCTTTTAACAATAAAGTTTTTTTTGCTTTTACTATTTCTTCGCCTGAATAGCTCGCGGAGAATCTATACGTATCAACACCGTTGTAGACAAGCTCGATTCTTTTTTTATCGACTCCAAAATCTTTTTCCAAATGGATTTTAACGGCATCGCTTATGGCTATGACTTTCCTGCCCCACGTATCGAATAATCGCCTTGAGAGCCGCGGCTTAAAATAGCCGTGGCATGTTGAAACATAAGGAATCCCTGTACGGCGCGACGCGAAAAAAGAAGCGACTTGCGAAACTCTGGTATGAGCATGGATAAGGTCTACGCCTTCGGCTTTTACAATATCGGTCAACGAGAATGCAGACTTTAATACCTTAAGGCTTAATTCTGATTTTGTCTTTAGATTTAAATATATATGCTTGATTCCGCGACTATTAAGTTCTGGCTCCAGATCGCCTCCGCTTGATGCAACTAAACAATCCACGCCTCTTGATTTCAGAGCCCTTGTCAGTGATAATATGTATTGCCCGATGCCGCCGACATTAATGTGCGTATTTACATGGAGCACTCTCATATAAGCACCTTCTTTAAGATAAACGCCTAAAATGTATAAGGTGCCTGGGTTTACGCAACCTCAACACCTTTTGTTACAAGCTCCCTTGCGGCCTCAAATACCTCTTCGACAGTGATATCCCTCATGCACTTAAAACCTTTTAGACAACTAGGGCTATAGCACGGGATGCACTTCAGATCTTTTTTTATCACCACGTGATCTTTCGACGGCGGCACATGTCTTAAAGGATCCGTTGGGCCGAAAAGCGCGATAAAAGGCGTGCCCATGGCCGAAGCGATATGCATCGGCGCTGAGTCTGGTGTTATGTAAACTTTGCACTTTTTTATAAGACTCGCCAGTCCAAGGATGCTGGTCTTCCCCGCGGCCATTATCGGCTTTGAGGCAGTGAGATCTTTTATTCTTTCTGTATAGTCAATATCTTCCCTGGTTCCCGTCAAAACGACGCGCGTGTTAAACTCCTTGGCAAGATGATCGCAAAGTTCGGCGATATATTTCGGCGGCCAGTTCTTGCTCAGCCAACGCGAAGATGCCCTGGCATTTATACCGACAAGGCTCTGCCCGGGCTTAAACCAATTATCTTGTAAAAGAGAATCTGCTCTTTCCTCATCAGCTGGAGAAGGCCATAGTTCCAAATTTTTTTCTATTGGTTTTATGCCAGCTGATTTCAAAACCCTGAACTGATGTTCTATCGGATCGAGATACGGGGCGTCGTCTTTAATCCTGTTATTCAGAAAAAACGAAAATTTTTTGTTCTTATACCCGTATCGAAATGGTGTAAGGCTTAAAAAGGACAGCATGTGGCTTTTCCTATTATTTTGTAGATCTATAACTATGTCAAAACAGCTCTTTCTTAATTCCCTTGAGAGGCTCCATAAACCTCTAAGACCTTTATCCTTACCTTTAAAGTCACATACGATCCTGTCGTTTATATATGGGCAGCCATCGAATACCTCGCATGACTGTATGCCGACAAGCACCTTTATTGTGGCATTTTGAAATTTAGAACGAATCGCCCGTAATGAGGGAATACTTAAGACGCAATCGCCTATAGCGCTGATTTTTATGACTAAAATATTTGTGGATTTCTTTGCCTCCTCGTATACCGCGATAGTCTTTGTCATCATAAGGTCGAGATTAAAATTTTCCTCGACATGCCTTCTTCCCTCTGTAGCAAGATTCGTCCACAATGATCTATCCTGATAAAGCCTGAATATCTTATCTGCCATATCCTTATGGTCTTCAGCGTTACAAAAAAGCCCTGTCTTTTCGTCTTCTATAATATCGACTACGCCTCCCACTCTTGTTGAAACGACAGGGACGCCTGACGCTTGAGCTTCCACAATGGACCTGCCAAATGCCTCCGGCGTAATTGTAGCGGATACAAGGAGGTCTATCCGCCGCATTATAGAAGGAATGTCGCCTTGCGCGCCGGCAAATTCTACCGTCCTTGTAAGGCCGAGCCTTCTCACCAATAGCTCGAGGTCTTCCATATATTTTTCCTTCGGCGCGCTTCCGACAATTACAACTTTAAGATTCGGTATCTTTCGATAAAGCAAGCCCACTGCCTTTAGGAAAGAGGCATGGCCTTTCAAAGGGGTTATCCTCGATACCATTCCGACGGTGAAACCTTGCGAAGAATGTGTTTTAGGATCTCTGAGCCTGAAAGCGTTTAGATCGACGCCGCGAGGTATGAATCGCATCCTTTCGTATGGAACAAAAAAATCATTTACCATGTGCTTCGCGATGATGTTGGAAGGAGCTATCACAAATCTACCCCAACTCATTACCGCGCTTAAAAAATGCTTCTTGTAATAACCATGCGCGGTTGTAATAAAAATTCTATTTGTGAGCTTGCACGCGATAAAAGCAATGAATGCCGGAACGCGTGAGCGGACATGGACGATGTCGATATCCTCGTTCCTTATGATATCTGATACGGCTCGGACCATCCATATCATGCTAAAGATGGATTTTTTGCCAACAGGAAGCGTATAATGACGGGCGCCGATTTTGTCGAGCTCCCTGACGAGCCTTCCACCGCCGGATATGACGACCACTTTGTGCCCTTTTTGCACAAGATATCGCGCAAGGTCGATCGTCCCCGTCTCAACCCCTCCCACGTCCAACGATGGCAATATCTGCAGAATGTTCATAGTGTCTTCGCGCTTCCTCTAAACCTAAAACTCCATTATGGTGAGCGCTCTCCAGCGCAAAGTCTTTTGTTCACGGCCTGAATTTTTTCGCCGTGTGCTGCGGTTTACGTCTCGCTCATTTGCAGGAATTCCTTCCCTCCCACCCAGATGCCCTTAAGGTATGTCTTGTATAATCTGGGTGTTCGGTCAGTCAGTTCCTGCATTCACTCGACGTAAATCCTTACACACCAACTGCCTATAGACACTATACCGAAAAAATTCTAATGGCCGTTCACAAAATCCTTTGTGCTATCGGCGTTGCTCTGTTATTTTTTTTGCTTCTCTCTATGGCGGAACATGTTGGTGGTCTGCCTGACGCTGCTGTCAAAAATTTTGACACTCTACGGCGATACAGAAAAAATTTTAAATTCCTGAAAGAAGTTAAAATTTTGTCAAAATTTTTCCAGAATAAATTCACATGCCTAATGTGAATTTATGTCAGCGGAAGGCAGCCACCAACATGTTCCGCCTGTCAGCTGAAGCGAAAAAATTATATCAACGACCTCATTGCCTCGTAAATCTTATCCGTATCGTCGAGTTTCTTTGCTGAAGTCTTTTCGCTCAAAGCCTTATTCATCGCAGACACAAGCTCATTCGCTTTGGCAATAGTGACATAACCTTCTGCCGCAATATTTACAAGGGCGTGTTCATGCTTGGTAAGGCCTCTTTTCTTTTTGTCCAATTCAAATACTATTACAGAATTTCCGGAACTTACTGCTTCTGATATCATAGAAATGGATTCTCCGGAAACCACAACGACATTACTCAATGCCAGTATTCCGGTCAATGTTCCTTCGGGATTATTTTCATTGGCGACTACAAGCAATTTACATCTTGGATTATTTTGAAGCGCCTCTTTTAAAATCAATTCATGGCTCTTATCTGTCCTTCTAGAGCTTGTCACAAGCAAGTCCGCGTCTTTTGACTCGCAAAATTTAATTGTTTCGCTTACAACCTTCTTTAATAATTCCGCGGAAAGCGTGAATTCCGGATTGCTCCCTCCGATCAAAAGCCCCACAACCTTGCCTTTTTCGAGATGAATATTATTTTTTAATCTTTTGCCGGCAGACTCCAGCGCCATGGCATCTACTAGGTTTGGCGCCAAAGCAGTGCTGATAATATTTTTCCGAAGCGGCAGGTTATCGTGCTTCGGCGCTATTATAAAATTGAATTTACGCAGGCCAAACATAATGTTGGGCCTCATCACGACCACGTTCTTCGCGTTATTTTCTTTTGCCATGAAGATATTTACAGGAGCGAGGCTCGAACCGCAGGAAACGATGAATTCAGCGTATGCCTTCATAAGGTTCTCAAAAGAATCGTCTCTTAAGCACACCTTCATGCATAACATGCGGCCATGGCAGCGCCAGCTTGCGAAAGATGCTAACACTGAAAGCAGTGTCCTAAAAAACTTATTTTTATACTTAACATCAACAATGGTAACGAGCGTATCCTCTGTTTTATATCCTTGCGTCATCCTGGCCCTCTGTATCTGGCGCGCGACTGCAAGCGACTGATTCATATGGCCCGCCTTGCCGTCATTCAATACGAGGATCGTCCTTTTAGGAGTTGACTTCCATCTCTTGTGAAGCCAAAGCCATTGGTCAGGATACTTCCTGACATAAATTTCGAGCAACGACATATATTTTTGCAGCCCTTTCTTAAGGTCTTCTTCTGTCTGAGCATCTTTCATATCTATATATTCTTCAAGATACAACTTATGAAACGGACCGCATTCCCTTACTATGAAATTCGGCAATATTATAGAGTCTGTGTGCTTCGCGATCTCAAACGGCCCTATATGCGCCGAGGTGGGACGGTTAAAAAAGTTAACGAACGTGCCGTTTTTCCCGGCATCCTGATCCGAAAGTATTCCGACCATATTCTTTTTATAAAGTTCCTTTAAAATATTTTTCGTAGACACGCCTTTTCTTACAACCTTGCATCCCTTTGATTCCCTCAAACGGTTTAAAAGCTCGTTCAAACGCTTCATTTTCTGTTCGCGCGCCAAGACGGTTATGGGGAAGCCCTTCATCGCGCTCACCATGCTTGATAATTCCCAATCGCCGAAATGCGCCGTGAGGAGTATTGTCCCCCTGCCGGACTTTCCGGCATTCTCTATACACTCCATATTTACCACTTCGACATATTTATTAACGTAAGCCTTGTTTACCTTCGTTAAGCTTAAGATCTCGGCGAAACTTTGAGCAAGATTTATATATACCTTTTTGGCAATAGAGCGCAGCTCTTTAGGAGATTTCTCTTTCGCAAACGCGGCCTTCAGGTTAGCGTATGCTATCAAGCGCCTCTTCTTATTTATGAAAAAGGCTATGCCGCCCAGTCTTCTCCCTACCCAGAGATTGCCCCTGATGGGCATAAAGTGGGAAATTATATTTAATCCTCTAACTAATATAGAGGCTACGTAATCTATCAATTAAAATCTCCTTGCCTGCTATTATTTTCATCTCCACGGCTAAAGTTAAAACCGTGTAAGGGCATAGATTCAAGCCCAGCCTGTTTAATTTAACTATATCTTTCTCGGTGGTAAGAACAAAATCGAAATTTCTTTCATTGCATCTTCTTATCACGTGATCTATATCACTTTTTCTGTAATCATGGTGATCCTGGAATTTTATGTGCTCGATGATATTCGCGCCTAATCCTCTGGCCGTATCTTCGAAATATAATGGATCCCCTATGCTTGACAGCAAAATCACCTTCTTGCCGCTTATATAAGATAGATCGAATATATGCTTAGCCCTTCCTTCATAGAAATGCATAGGGGTGTGAACAGCCTCCAAAAATATCAGCCCATTTTTAATGCTACTAATCTCTTGTTTTATCTTATTGATATCGCAACTTTTCTCACTTGCTTTTGTAAATACTATTATATCGGCTCTCGCTAACGCTCTCTTAGGCTCCCTCAAGATACCGCGGGGAAAAAGCCTCCCGTTGCCGAAAGGGTTCCGAGAATCGATTAATACTATATTCAGGTCTCTTGCAAGCTCCCAGTGCTGAAAGCCGTCGTCGAGTATCGCTGTATCGCTGCCGTACAACTTTATCGCCTTATAAGACGAGCGGGCCCTGTCCTGTCCAACCACGACAGGCACATCCGAAAGATTCCTCTTAAGCATCTCCTGCTCATCCCATCCGTAACCGCGTATCAGGACACATACGTTTCTCTTCAGACTTGACTCCAGTATCTTGGCGAGTGTTATGGTAAAAGGGGTCTTGCCTGTCCCGCCGAGCGCAATATTTCCGACACTTATTACTTTTAGAGGCGCGTTATGAGTCTTAAAAATATGCAGCTTATAAAAAATCCTCCTGAAAAAAATTGCCATTGAATATATCAATGAAAGTAGATAGAGAGACGCTTTAAGCGGAGCGAATATAACTCCTTTTTGTTTATCCGTCATTAACGAATAGAAGATCATCTTAAGATTTGGGATATCGCCTCTATGTTCTTTTTTGTCGCGCCGCGATTTTCTATAACTACTTTTTTTGCATTTGCGCCCAGCGCCGTCCTTGCGTTCGCGTTCTTAAAAAGAAACCTGAATTTTTCGCGAAGGTCTTCTTTATTAAGAACCTGTATAGCGCCTTTGTTTCTCAAAAATACATCCGCAATGTACTTAAAATTAAACATATGAGGCCCGAACAGGATCGTTTTAGCGAATGCTGCCGGCTCTATAGGGTTATGCCCGCCGTGTTTTACAAGACTACCTCCGATAAAGACTATCGTAGCGATTGAATATGCATCGTTGAGCTGCCCTATAGTATCTAAAAGAACTATTTTTGCGCCTTTGCCGCTTGACTCTTTGATTTTAGACGCTCTTATCGACTCAAGTCCGGTTTTCTTTATGACACTTTCGATTTCGCTTACACGATCTACATGCCTAGGAGCAATCAGTAGCATTAGATTGGGATATTCCCAGGAAAGCTCTTTGAAGATGTCAGCAATTATCTCTTCTTCGCCGCTATGGGTACTGCCCGCAATTATCAACTCTTCGCCGACTTTCAAACCAAGCGATTCGCGTATAACATCCTCAGGTTTAACATCGGTCAAAACTTGAGCGTCAAACTTCATATTGCCTGTGACCCGCACCTTTTCAACGGGCGCGCCCAACTCTATTATCCTGTCAGCATCAATGTTGTCCTGCATACAAAAGATACTTATTTTACTGATAATATTTTTTAAAAATGGCGCCGCCATCCTATATCTGCCGATGGAGCGGTCTGATATCCTTCCGTTGATCAGGATGGAAGGAATCGATCTTGACGCCAGATTACTTAAAAGATTCGGCCAAATCTCAGTCTCTATCATTATGTATAATTTTGGCTTTATCGCTTTGACTGTTTTTTTAACTATGGCGCTAAAATCAAGCGGGAAATATATTATTGTAGCATCTTTGGAAAAATTTTTTTTAGCGAGGATATTCCCTGCTTTGGTTATGGTAGAAATAACTATATCGTTGACAGGAAATCTCTCTTTCAATAACGGGATGATGCTTTTACAAAGCGCGACTTCTCCGACGCTTACAGCCTGTATCCATATGCGCCCCTCGCCGGAAAGCAAGGTCCTTTCCTTCGTCTTATCATATATACCGAACCGTTCCCCGAACTCCCTGTGCAGCTTCCCGCTAAAGATAAGGGCCGGCAGATATAGAAGCGAAAATATGAAAAATCCTAAATCGTAAAGCATCTTTTATCGAATAGAGCCTTTAACGCGAGCAGCGCCGCGCCAATACTGATAGATGAATCGGCGATATTAAATACCGGCCAGACGCGAAAGTCCAAAAAATCTATCACGTAGCCGAATAAAATTCTGTCTATAAGGTTTCCTATGGCGCCGCCTAATATAAGGCCAAGAGAAGTGATAAGAAGAATGTCCTTATACCTATAGCGAAGACAATAGAAAAGTATAAGCGCTATTACAATGATAGAAGTCATTATGAAAAAGCGCGTCCAGTCTTTGAATAGGCCAAAGGCCGATCCGGTATTAAATACCAATGTTAGATGAAAAATCCCGGGGATGACTTTTATCGAGCGTCCATGCGATAAATTGCTGCAGAAAAAATATTTTGTCAACCTATCGATAATGACAACACAAGACGCTATCAAAGACAGGTGGATCATTTGCTTTCGTTGGCGGCCTGGCAATCTATGCACAGCTCCGTATGCGGCAGCGCATCTAGGCGTTTCTTCGATATCGGCTTGCCGCATTGCAGACAACTTCCGTATGTGCCGTCACTTACCCTTTTAAGCGCCTCATCGATTGTGTAGAGCAGATTCTGCTCGTCGCTCGCTCTGCCAAGCGAGAATTCCCTCTCGTAATTATCAGTCGCCATATCGGCCATGTGATATGAATAACCCGAAAGATCGCCAGACGCGTCCCTTTGCGATGTCTTCAGCGCTTCTTCGGTTATGTGATTGATGCCGCCTCCGATCTTCTCGCGCTCTTTAAGCAGGAGGGCTTTGTATTTTTTAAGGTACTTACTCGGCATCTTTTTTATCCTGATCTTTTTCGCTTTTTGCGCGGGCCTTGCCTTCCTTGCTTTCGTCCGACTTACCTTCACGCTTTTTACGATTCTTCTCTTTGCCGCTTTTTTTGCTTTTTTCATTGCAGCCTCTCCTATTTGATGTTCTGTACGCATCGCTCACAGAGGGACGGATGATCTTTATAAGCTCCGACCGCCTCGCCGTAATTCCAGCATCTCGAACACTTATTGCCCTTAGCCTTTTCTATTAATATAGCCGGCTCACCCTCTTTTAATTTGACTTGTGAAACTATGAATAGATATTTTAAAAAATCTTTCTTCTCCTGCAATATCTTTTTTAGGGCCGCATCATTCGTAACCAGCGTCACGGCCGCTTCAAGACTCGAACCTATGATCCCGCCCTGCCTCTTCTCCTCGAGTTTCTTTAATACTTCCTCTCTTGTAGCTACAAGCCGAGTCCACGTGGCTTGCAAATCTTTATCGATCCATTTATCATGTTCTTTTTCATTCGGCCAAGATTCAAGATGCACGGATTCCGATTTATCTTTTATTGAAAGATAACCCCAGACCTCATCCGTAGTTATCGCAAGTAAAGGCGCTATTATCTTCAAAAGATTCTGCAAGACCTCTAACATCGCGGTCTGGCCGGACCTGCGCTCTAAAGAGTCTTTAGCATATGTATACATCCTGTCCTTTGAGACGTCCAGATATATCGAAGAGACTTCATTAACACAGAAATTGTATACGTCTCTGTAGATTTTATGGAATGAATAAGAATCATAATTCTGCGTACAATTATTTATGAGGCGGGCAAGTTCACTCAATATCCACCTGTCGATCTCAAGCATCTTCTTGTAATCTACTTCATCCTTCACATGATCAAAATCGTAGAGGTTGCTCAAAAGATACTTGCAGGTATTCCTGACTTTTTTGTAGGCGTCAGCGAGCCGCGTTAAGATCTCATTTGAGATCCTTACATCTTCCGAATAATCGCTCGACGCAACCCAGAGCCTCAGTATATCTGCCCCGTATTTCTTCATGACCTCTTCGGGCGTTATGACATTTCCGAGCGACTTGGACATCTTCTTGCCTTCGCCGTCAACTACGAAACCGTGAGTGAGGACATTTTTATACGGCGCTTTCTCGTCTATCCCCATAGCTGTTATAAGCGCTGACTGGAACCAGCCTCTGTGCTGATCAGAGCCTTCCAAGTATAATTCACACGGATAATCCAAATCTTTATTTTTCTTTAATACGGCCTGATGGCTCACGCCTGAATCAAACCATACGTCTATGATATCCGTCTCCTTTTGGAATTGTATGCCGCCGCATTTTTTGCATTTGGCGCCCTCCGGCATCAGTTCCTCTTCTTTCTTCGCAAACCAAACATCCGCGCCTTCCTTTTCAACAAAACCGGCCACATGTTCTATGACTTTTTGATCCAGAAGAACTTTTTTACAGTCTTTGCAATAGAAAGCTATTATCGGAACACCCCAGTATCTCTGCCTTGACAGACACCAGTCAGGCCGATTCTCGACCATAGTCGATATCCTAGACTTCCCTTCTTTAGGAATCCATTTTATGTCGGAAGAGATCGCCTTTAACATATTTTTTCGTAAATTCTTATGATCTACCTTTAAGAAGTATTGATCTGTAGCTCTAAAGATTATAGGCCTTTTACATCGCCAGCAATGCGGATAGGAATGCGCGACCTCTTCGGCGTGTAATAAAGCGCCTTGCGATTTTAACTTTTCCAGTATCGGCTTGTTTGCGTTAATAACGTCCATCCCGCTAAATTCACCGCAGGTATTGTCAAATTTTCCTTTTGAATCGACTGGCATTACGGCAGGAAGGCCGTAACGTTTGCCCGTGATATAGTCTTCTTGTCCATGTCCGGGGGCCGTATGAACGCAGCCGGTTCCGTCTTTCATGGAAACATATTCGGCTAAAACAACCTTCGATTTTCTATCAATGAATGGATGGGCTGCTTCTAAACCTTCTAATTCCTTACCCTTGGCTGTCTTTGTTATTTTATATTCTTTTATCCCTATCATTTTCATCGCGGCTTCAATAAGGCCCTTCGCTATTATATAGGTTTCATTGCCAGGCCCTTTCGCAAATACGTACTCCTCTTCAGGATGTACCGCTATCGCGACATTGGCAAGCAAGGTCCACGGCGTTGTTGTCCAGATCACAAACGATGCGTCGTCTTTATATTTAAATGCGACATAAATCGAGGGCGAACTCTTCTCCTCGTATTCGATCTCAGCCTCTGCTAAGGCAGTCTCGCACGTCGAGCACCAGTTAACCGGCTTCAAATCCTTATATATATAACCTTTTTCAACCAGCCTGCCGAACGACCTGACAATCTCTGCCTCGTAATCTTTTGAAAGCGTAAGATACGGGTTCTCCCATTCGCCAAATATACCTAAGCGCTTGAATTGATCTCTCTGTATGGCTACATACTTCATCGCGTAGTCATACGCCTTCCTCCTGAACTTCACCTGATCTATGTCATGTTTCGTTATCTTTAATTCCTTGAATAGTTGATGTTCTACCGGAAGGCCGTGGCAGTCCCATCCGGGCACATAAGGCGAATCAAGTCCGCGCATCGTCTTATAACGAATAACTATGTCCTTCAGTATCTTATTCAGGGCGTGGCCCATATGGATATTCCCGTTTGCATATGGGGGGCCGTCGTGCAGGATGAATTTATTTTTGCCTTTACGAATATTGCGAATCTTCCCGTAAAGATCCATATCCTGCCACTGTTTTAAGATCTTGGGCTCTCGATTCGGAAGATCTGCCTTCATTGGAAAGTCTGTCTTAGGTAAATTTAACGTATGCTTATAATTCATTTTATTTAATGTATTTTCCAATTATTAATTCCAAATCCTTCTTTGTCTTATACGGGATTGCTTCCTTTCTCGTTACGATAGAATCTTTGAGCGCGAAAGAGCATACGCAAGTTCTTCCCGTCCTGAGTTTCGGCAATGCCGTCGCCACTATTCTTTTCGACGTATCCACATTCTTGCACAAATTTTGTATAATCATCTCAATAGACACAGACTCAACCGCCTGGTCCATATGCCAGCAGTCATAATCGGTGATGCAGGCCAGTGTCGCGTAACATATCTCTGCCTCTCTCGAAAGCTTCGCCTCAGCAAGATTCGTCATGCCGATTATATCCATTCCCCATGCCCTGTAAAGATAAGATTCCGCCTTGGTCGAGAACTGAGGCCCTTCCATGTTTATATATGTGCCGCCCAGATGCATGGCCGCGCCTGCCTTGACTCCTGCCTCGTAAAGCGTTTTGGATAGATTGTGGCATACAGGCTCGGCAAACTGAATGTGCGCCACTATACCGTTGCCGAAGAATGTCATCTTGCGGCCGTAATTTGTCCTATCCACGAATTGCAATGGTATAACTATGTCTAAAGGCTTCAATTCCTCTTTTAAACTTCCGCATGCCGATACAGATATAATATGTTCGACGCCCAACTTTTTCATCCCGTATATATTAGCGCGATAATTTATCTCGCTGGGAAGCAGCCTGTGCCCTTGATCGTGCCGCGCTAAAAATACGACCTCTTTACCCTCTAGAACACCCGTCGTGAATTCGCCTGAAGGATCACCGAATGGCGTAGAAATCCTAACCTTCTTGACGTCCTTTATGCCGTCAATATGATAAAAACCGCTTCCGCCGATTATACCTACTTTGCTCAAGAAAATTCCTCTATTAACTTTATCCCATCCGTATCGCGATTCCTAATAAAGTCCTGACCAAAAATAATTTTAAAAACCAAATGGCTAAAAGAGCGAGTATAGGTGATATGTCTATGCCGATACTATAAGCCGGAAAAAATCTTCTGAATGGCGCGAGTATAGGATCTGTAACCTTGTATAAAGATCGGACTATCACATTATATGGATCCGGATTGACCCAGCTTATCAATGCCCTGATTATGATAAGCCAGTTGGCGATCGTAAGGATATAATCAAGTATGGTCGCGATCGCCGCTATAAAATTACCCAATACAAACACGTTTACCTCTTCGAAAGTTTATTCGCTCTTTTTTGCGCTTCCTTAACGGCGTCTTTGACTATATTTTTAAATTTCTTCGACTCAAAAACTTTTATCGCGGCCTCTGTCGTGCCGCCTTTCGATGTCACCCTTGCCCTTAATACAGCGGGCTCTTCTTCTGTCACTTCCAATAACTTTGCGCTTCCAAGCGCTGTCTTCAATACGAGCCTCTTCGCAATATCTTTATCCAACCCTAAACTTTGAGCCGCATCTATCAGGGACTCTACAAGATAAAAGAAATAAGCCGGCCCGCTGCCGCTTATAGCGGTTACGCTATCGACAAGTTCCTCATCGACCTCAACCACTTCGCCTATAGTCGAAAATATCTCTTTCGCTAATCTCATATCCCGAACACTTGCCGCGCTTCCAGCGCTTATGCTCGATATCGCTTCGCCTATTGCCGCGGCCATGTTCGGCATGACTCTTATAACGGGGATGTCTTTACCAACAATGCTTTCGATATATCTTGTTGTTATGCCTGCGGCTATAGATATCAAAAGCTTTCCTTTAGAGACGCCGCAGCATACCTCGGATTTAAGAACATTTTCAAAATCCTTAGGCTTTATCGATAATATAATACAATCGGCAAACTTTACTACCCTATTATTGTCTATTTCAACTATGATCTTATATTTCGATTGTATATAGCCCCTTCTCTTTGCGTCGAATTCGCTCACCATAAGGGATGTGCTCTTCTCAACCACATTTGAGAGGCGGCTCAAGAGCGCCTCGCCCATGTTGCCGCAGCCGATAATTCCGATTTTTTTATCAATCATTTTTGAATATCGCCCTTCCTATCCTTACCATCGTCGAACCTTCTTCAATAGCGACCTCAAAGTCATTCGACATACCCATCGAAAGTTGTAAGCCACAAGCTGCGAGCTTTAACTTTTGCAGTTGTTCGCCTATTTCTCGCAGCTTGTGGAAACTGGGCCTCGCCATATCTTGCGCATTGACTTCCGGCGCGATCGTCATAAGGCCTAATATATTAATATTAGGATATAAACTGATTTCTTTAAAAAATGCTCCTATATCGTTCGGCGTGATCCCAAATTTACTCTCTTCGCCCGATGTATTTACTTCAACAAGTATATCCTGGACTTTGTTTATCTTCTCCGCCTCCTTATCTATCTCTTTTGCGAGACGAATACTATCGATGGAATGTATCAGCGAGAATATCTTTACCGCGTCTTTAACTTTATTCGTCTGTAGATGCCCCACCAAATGCCATATTGCCCTGTCCCCTATCGCCCTATACTTGATAAGCGCATCCTGCACCCTGTTCTCGCCTATATCCTTAACCTTCAAGGCCAAAACCTCTTCTATCTCTTTAATATTGGCTTCTTTGGTAACGCATATCAACTTTACGTCTCCAGGATGCCGCCGGGTTTTTTCGCAACACCTTGCTATCCCTTGTGTTACGGATTTCAAATTATCTGCGATCATAGGGTATAAGTGAGGGGAACCTCCTTCGCATTCAATACAAAACAGCGCAATACTTAGGTGGATTTATCCACCTAAGCGCCAAATCTTTTACTGAGTTGACTGCGAAGGTGGATAAAATAGCACAATTGGAATGAAAAGTCAAGAAAATCTGCCCTGCGGGAGGCTTTTGGCAGATTTTTCTTGATCCTGACCCCGCTTTGGCGGGGGAAGGATCTAATATGGGTAACCGAATATAATTTCCTTTGCTATCAAGCGAAACAGATTTCTGGGTGAGGTTAGATAATTACCAGTATAGTCTTGCGAATCTCTTGGAGTAGCGCCTTATCCACTCTTCGGAGGCTTCCTGCATGGTCACTTCGCGGCCCATCTGGAGTGAACGCAGCATCCTATATTCGTCTATTAGATAAAGCTGCTCGATAAGCTTTACTTTGAACGCGTCAGGGTAGCGGTAGAATGAGACTCCTATATTAAAAAGGCCGGGACTTTCACTGTCCTTGGTGATATGCATCACCTTGGCATTGACCCTAAAGATCTTATCCTGCAGCGGCATCTTCAATATTATGAGATCATCCTTCTTAAGAGGATGCCTTGAGAGAAACAGCAAACCGCCTTCGCTTATGTTCAGCGTCTTTGTCCTCTCTCTTATCTTCTTCGGGGCATGTTCAAATTCAAGAGGATGGCAGATGGGATGCCTTATAAAATGCCTTCTCTCTTCCATACACAGCATAGGCGCCTCTAAAAGTAGTTATTAAATATCTCCGCCACTTTTTCGGATATGTCTTTGACCAAGCCTTTTGGCTGAAATGGTTTCGGCTGATAATGCGTTTGCGCGTACCTTGCAAGCCCTATAGCGGAAACGGCGCGCATACTGTCAATGCCGGATATGTTACCCTGAACATTCCTCACAATACCCATCTTAACAGGATAAGATAATTTTTCTTCCAGAATATCTACAACGCCTTCCGAAAAAGCGAAGCCGCCGGTAATAACTACTAATTTTATATTTCCACCATTCTTAATAAAATCTTCGCTCCCTGCCTTGATCCGCGAAATAATATCATTGAAGGCCTGATTATTTTTCAAATCCCCATCAATGTCATTAGCCCCGCGAGGCATAACATCCAGATAGTTTAGAGTGCCTGCGAAGAATATCGAAATTTCCGTCAGGGATGCGCCCATATTGAGAAGTATCACGCCGTCTTCCTTCCACTCGTCTTCCAGAAGACTTACCCCCTCCGCTATCCCTGAATATATGACCTCTTTTATGCCGTATCCGGCGCTATTGACGCATTTATATATATTTTGGATGTGATTTAGATTTGCTATTATCATATACATCTCGCAGGATAGCCGCGAGGCGTATAGGCCAAGAGGACTCTTTATACTAAGCTGATCGTCTATCGAAAAATTCAGAACTATTTTATGCACTATCTCCCTGTCGAAAGCCAATCGAATGGTACTTGCCGCATTTATGCACTTTGCTATATCTGATCTTGTAACCTCCCTGCCTCTCGACGACAATGGGATCATGCCGCGCGATTTCTCGCCCTTTATTGTCTCGCCGCTGATATTTGTGTAAATATTGTCAGGACGTTTTCCTGTTTTTTCGCATAGTCTCGTCAGAACCCTTTTCACAGAATTTGAAGCGTCATCAAGACCAGTGATGGCGCCTCTCGACACGCCTTTTGACGACTGGCTTTCGTAAGCAAGTACGGTCGACAAACCGCCGCCTAAAACTTCGAGCGCGACTGCCGAAATCTTCGAGGAACCTATATCAAGACCTGTTATTATTATCGGCTTTTTCATGTGCCAACACTTATACAATTGCACATGGAACCTCTCCTGAATGCAATGCGGGGTTTCATGCGCCAACCCTTATGCAATTGCACATGGAACCTCTCCCGAATACAATACGGGGTTTCATTTTGGGCTTATAGCCGCGTCTTTAAATCTTATATCAATATAGTTTATTTTATCAAGAACGAGGCGCGGATCCCTTAGCGTGTCTCTTAAAACCGAGAGCCGCTCTTTTAGATTCTCGTAACCTATTATGATCATAGGCCCGTCTTCGCCTAGATCGAATGACAGGCTTTTAATGTCGCTTGCGTCAAGTGTGCGCACGCCGTACTTATCAAGAAATCTGGCCTTTTTAATTTCATCGAGAAGCTTCAACGCCGCTTCTAAATTTTTTGATTCGTTTTTCTTGTGTAATTTACCCGCATATTTCGGGTTTACTCCCTTTATTACGGGAAGGCCGCCCAGCCGCGCAGGATCCCTGCTGACAAGTATGACGCCTTCTCTATCTATCGGAAATGAAAGACCATTACTCAAAATTGCGACAGGACTGCGAAAATTTAATTCAACTAATAGTTTGTCCGGAAGCGCTCTATTTACGATAATATCCTTAGCATCCGGGTGCCGCAGTTCCAGGGACTTAGCGATTGCCGTAAGATTTATCTTAAATATATTATTACCCTTATAATGCCTTAAGAGATCGCTTCTTATAGATATCAGGCTTATCTCGGGAGCGCCTCTTGCCTCCACGGATCTTAACATGAAATAATCGGACCTCTCGAGGAACGCCGTTATAAGGACCCATGAAAAGATTATGAATACTACCAAAACTATCATACCGGCTACCCTTTGCAGGATAAATTCTTTGGCGCCCGTAAACGCTTTCGGCAGCTGCATCTTTTTAAATTTTTTATGCCTTGTCATTATAGTTTTCCCGCCTTTAATAAAGAGTGCTCAAGGATTTTAACACAAAGCTCTCTGAAACACAAACCAATAGCAGCCGCCGCTTTCGGCAGCAGGCTGCGCCCTGTCATCCCCGGTATCGTATTAACCTCTAATACGAATATTTTTCCATAATTATCCATGATCATGTCGACTCTTGAAAACGATCTGCAGCCCAAAGCGCTATGAGATAGGCTCCCCAAGCGCCCAGCTTCTTTATACGCTTCTTTATCTATCGGGGCAGGCACCAGATACCGCGTAGTCGAATCTTCATATTTAGCCTCATAATCATAGACATTATTTTTCGTAACTATCTCTATGACCGGCAGAGACTTATCGTCCAGGATGCCCACGGTAAGCTCTCTTCCTGCAACATATTCCTCCAGCACGCTTCTTTCGCCGTATTGAAAGGTTTTATCTATTGCCGTTCGTAAAAATTTTTTTTCTTTAACTATAGAAAGCCCTATGCTTGAGCCTTCCGATTGAGGTTTGACAACAAGCGGGAAACCTATTTTATCCGCTTCGTTTACGTCAAACTTTTCTTTCTCAAACACAATATATTTCGGAACAGGGATCTTATTTTTTATAAAAGCCTCTTTGGAAGCGACCTTATCGAACGCGAGCCGCGATGCTTCTACGCCAGAACCAGTATACGGAATATCAGCGTCTTCAAGAGCTTGCTGAACCGTTCCATCCTCGCCGTATCTTCCATGGAGAGCTATGAATGCGACATCTATTTTATTTGCCGCGATGACGTTGCGGATATCGTTTTTCACGCGAAGGAATATCGCGTCAAGCCCTTCGCTTAATAGGGCATTATAAACGGCAGCGCCCGAACGCAGGCTTATACCGCGCTCATTCGACGGCCCACCCGCTAACACGCCTATCTTGCCGAATCTTGACCCATGCCTGCCCTCGGCTTCCCGTCTCACCTTTGGCTCGCCGAGGCGGACGCCGAGAGGCGAGCCGTCAGGCCCTGCGCCGATATGGCGCAGGGCAGGCGGACTTGGCCCCTTCCTCTCTTTCCCTATCATATAATCTTGATCTCCAACTCCAGAGGAATCTTGTAATTCTTCATTACCTTTTTACTTATAAGGCCGATGAGTTTTAAAACGTCATTACAGCTCGCTCCTTTTTTATTTATTATAAAATTTGCGTGCCTACGCGAAATTTCTGCTCCACCCATCCTCGCCCCTTTTAAACCCAGCATATCTATCATCTGTCCCGTAGTAAACTGAGAATTATCCGGATTCTTGAATACGCAACCGGCGCTAGGCATGTCGAGCACCTGTTTCTCCCTTTTCATCTTTAAAAATTTTGAGCACCTGGAAGTCAAGGCTGAACTGTCTTCCCTGCCGAGCCCGAGCGCTGCCGCTAATATTATATAGGGAGAAAGATTAGAGCGGCGATACCCGAGTTTAATATCGCCTCTCTTTAATATCTTTATATTACCTTCGTAGTCCATAACCTTTAACGATATAATATAATCTCCGATATTTTTGTATAACGGGCTGTACCAGCCACCGGCATTCATATATACAGCCCCCCCTACAGTGCCGGGGATACCGATAAGCGACTCTAATCCGCTCAAGCCCTTATCACAACATAATCTCACTAACGCCGGAACGCTGTATCCTGCGCCTACCATTACCGTGGTACCGCGCATCGTTATGTTTTTAAAGAATGGCGAACCGAGATGGAGCACTATGCCTTTAAAGCCCCTGTCGCTTGCTAGAATGTTGGTTCCTCCGCCTACAATAAAAGTCCGAATTCTGTTTTTTCGGGAAAATTTAATTATCTTTTTAAGTTCTGCTATATCTTTCGGCTCCGCCCAGAGCGCTGCTGGCCCCCCTATCTTAAAAGATGTGTGGCGCTCAAGGGGTTCTCCCGCTTTCACATTACCTTTTATTAAGCCTTTCGGATAATTCATTTGTGACCTCTTTTATGTCGCCTGCGCCCAGCACCAATATCATGTCACCGCGCTTCTTTAATGCCATTACATATTCGGCGACACCTTCTTTATTCATCATCGTAACGTCATTAATACCGTGTTTTTTGACTTTGTCATAAATATTTTTTACAGAGACTCCCTCTATCGGATCCTCGCCCGCCGCGTATATGTCTGTTAATATGAGTTTATCCGCGCCCTTAAAGCATCCGCCGAATTCATCTGCCATAAATTTCATCCGCGTATACCTGTGCGGCTGGAATACCACTATCAGCCTCCGGTTCTTCCAGTTGCGGCAGGCATCAAGAACAGCGCGTATCTCCGTCGGGTGGTGGGCATAGTCATCAATAAGCATGACTCCGTCGACATCCGCCATTAGATGGAAACGCCGCTTCGTACCGCTGAAATCCGCTATTGAACGCGTTATATTTTCAAATGTAAGCCCTATTTTAAATCCGACGAGAATTGCCGCGAGGCTGTTCAGGATATTATACCTTCCCGGAACCTTAAGAAATACTCTTCCAATAATCTCGTTTTTGTAGACGCACTGGAATGACGAACGGAATCCGTTCAGCTTGATGTCATAAGGGCATATATCTGCCTGTCTAGAAAAACCGAAACTTTCTCCCTTACCGTTAAAACGGATGAGCATTTTTTTTATGTTTTCGTCCTCGCAATTATAAAATAGTGTTCCCGTTTTCTTTAAGTTATTCGCGAAGGCCGAATATGAATCTATGGCGTCATCGAGAGTTTTATAATAATCCACATGCTCTATCTCGATATTCATTATGACAGAGTAGAGAGGTTTTAAATAGAGAAAAGAGCCGTCGCTCTCATCCGCCTCGGCTACCACGTATTCACCAGAACCTGACTTTGCGTTACCGCCGAACAGATCTACCTCGCCCCCTATTATCACCGTTGGATCAAGAAAACAATCCTCAAGCATAACAGAGATGAGCGAAGTAGTGGTGGTTTTGCCATGTGTCCCGGTTACAGCTATCCCCTTTTTCTTATTCAATATCTCGCCCAAAACTTGGGCCCTTTTGACTATTGTGATATTTCGTTTGCGCGCCTCAATGATTTCCGGGTTTGCGTTATTTATGGACGATGAATATACCAGAACCTCTGCTTCGGGCGGTAGGTGGCGGGTATTATGCCCTACGGATATCTTGCCTCCTATTTTTTCCAACTTTTCAGTGAGATTATTCGATTTAAGGTCTGATCCGGAAACATTATAACCCATCTTCAATAATATGAAGGCAAGGCCGCTCATCCCTATGCCGCCAACACCAACAAAGTGTATATTCTTCTTCTCAAGTATCATGCGCGCCGCCCCCTGCCAAGGCGCAAGATTTCTTCCGCTAAAGTATATGATGAATCCGGCACGCTAAGGCGTTTTGCCGATTCTGCCATTTCGTTCAACCTTTTTCTATCTTTTAATAGATCCATAAGAGAGTTTCTTATCAAATCAGGCGACATGTCGTTTTCATCTATTTGTATTGCCGCGCCTTTTTCGGAGAAGATGCGCGCATTCTCAACCTGGTGGCTCATGGCAAAAGGATATGGTATCAAGACCATCGGTTTCCCGAAGTATGCTATTTCAAATATCGCTGATGCGCCAGACCTCGTCACCACAAGATCTGCCACGCTATACACTTCTTCTATCCTATCCACAAACGAATAAACGCGGCACTCCAGCGCCAATTCTTCATATGCCGCGCTTGCCCATACATAATCCGTTGTCCCTGTAATATGTATGACCTGTAATCTTGACCGCGTATTAGCGTCGAGCTGTGATAACGCTTGCAGAAACGCTTTATTCAGATTGTGGGCCCCCTGACTCCCTCCTATGACAAGTATGGTGAATTTATCGGCATCGAGGCCCAATTTTTTCATATTGCCCGTTCTGTCGTCTTTTAGCAGCGCGGCCCTTATAGGGTTTCCCGTGAAAACCGCTTTATAAGCATAGCGACCGAGGTACCTCTTCGTATCCTCAAAACTTATCGCTATTCTGTCGGCAAGGGTGAATAACTTCGCATTAGCCCTTCCAGGTACAACGTTCTGCTCATGAATTACCCTCGGGATACATAATATACAGGCGGCTAGTATTACGGGAGCCGCTACGTAACCGCCGAATCCTACAACTACATTGGGCCTGGATTTTATTAATATACAGAGCGACTTTAAAAGATCGAGGGATAATTTTATAAAAAATACAAATGTACCTAATGACGGATTATACGGTAACTTGTTCGCCGATAGCATCGAATATCGGAAACCTTCTTTTTCGAATATTCTCCTGTCAAGCGCCTTATCGCTCCCGACAAATATTATGTCGATGTTTTTATCCTTCGTCTTAATTCCTTGCGCAAGCGCCACAGCGGGAAATATGTGCCCGCCCGAACCGCCGCACGCTATCACGATCCTCATCTTTAGCGGCTTCTCCTTTACCGATTTCCCGCGCTTTTAAAAAGGTGCGGGACTCACCTATACACCTCGTTTGCCTTCGCAATATTCAACAATAATCCGACAGCTGTTAAATGGAATATCAACGACGTCCCGCCATAACTTATGAAAGGAAGGGGCAGCCCCTTGGTCGGCAAAACGCCGGTCGCTACACCTATATTTATCACCGCTTCAAGAGCTATTAATGAAACCAATGCCATGCTCAAGAGCTTCTCGAACTTAGCCTCTGCTCTGAACGTTATCTTCATCCCCTCCCATACAAAAAGTATAAATAATATCACAACAGTTGCAGCGCCCAAAAATCCCAGTTCTTCGCCTATTATCGAAAATATGAAATCTGTGTGCGATGCGGGCAGATAAAAAAGTTTCTGCCTTGACTGCCCTAACCCTACACCTAACAACCCTCCGGAACCTATCGCGATAAAAGACTGTATTATCTGAAAACCCGCCCCACGCTTGTCGGACCATGGATTTAAGAATATCATCATGCGCTTTCTTCTATATGGAATTCTGAATAGAAGGACATAAAGCGCGGGTATGCTGGCCAAAAAAGAAGCGGATATATATGCCATATTTACTCCGCTCACGAACAGCATAAGAGCGCTTATTATCAAAATAACCATAGCTGTTCCGAGGTCCGGCTCTAAAAGCACGAGCCCCAAAACTAATCCTAAGACTAAGATGGGCGGTAAGTAGCCATATATAAAACTCTTTATAAGCTTCTCTTTTCTCGCTAAAAGATCGGCAAAATACACTATGATGGCTATCTTGGCAAATTCGGACGGCTGAAAATTTAACGGACCTATCCTGAACCAACGTCTTGCGCCTGCCGCCTCCCTCCCGATATGCGGTATCAAAACCAGCACGAGTAGCAGCGCCGAAAATCCCATTATGGGCTTTGAAATACGTTTCAATGTCTGGATGTTTACCGCCATGGCGCATATCATCATAAAGATCCCGACGCCTAGATATATGAGATGTCTCTTTAAAAAATAGAGGCTGTCGCCCATCCTCTCGTGGGCATATATGGCGCTCGTTGAATATATCATGACTACTCCTATCGCGGCGAGCGCCGCCACAATAATAAAAATGGACGATCTTGCGTTTCTCATTTTATGGATAGCACGGCTTTTTTGAATATCTCCCCGCGCTCTTTATAGTCCTTAAACATATCGAAACTCGAACACATGGGAGAAAGAAGCACCAGCGTATTTTCTTTAGCCAATCTTCTCGCAAGCTCGACAGCTTCCTGCATGGTACCGGCCTCGTGAGTCCGGGCAGCATCGCCTAGCGCTTTTTTGATTCTTTTTCTTGCCTCACCTATCAATATAAGGTATTTGACTTTCTTTTTGACAAGCTCTCTGATTACGCCATAGTTGCTATTCTTGTCCTTGCCGCCGGCAATCAATATGACAGGTCTTTCACATGATTCCAGTGCCCTGTAAGTAGAATCGACCGTTGTCCCCTTAGAATCATCTATATACTCGACCCCGCCTATTATATCGACCGTCTCGAAACGATGACGCAGGCTGTTAAAATTACGTATGGTATTCTTGATGGATACGGCTTTCACGCCTGCTATAATACCCGCTAAACTTGAAACGAGAACATTTTCGGCATTATGAAGGCCCTTAAGCCTTATATCTTCTGTCGCGCATATATCTTCATTTCTGCCATCGATAGCACAAATTATTTTGTTATCCTTTAAATACGTTCCGTTTGTTTTTGTAAGCCTTGAATAGTACAAGATCTTAGATTTTGCCTTTTTATCCAAGCCTTCCAATTCCTTTGCGTCGCGATTTAAGATAAGGATGTCTTTTACATCCTGATTTTTGAAAACCTTCAGCTTCTCATTAAAATAGTCGCTGAATTTACTGTATCTATCGAGGTGGTCGTCCGTTATATTCAATATTATCGCAATATGCGGCTTGAAATTCGAAATTCGTTCAAGCTGAAATGAGCTTACCTCGAGAACAACCCACGTATCTTTATTTATGCGCTTTATTTCGCCGCATAGCGAATTGCCGATATTACCGCAAACAACGGTATCGAGGCCGCTCTTCTCTAGGATCTGGCCTATTAGCGTTGTTACGGTACTCTTACCGTTCGTTCCCGTTATGGCCATGATCCTGCCTTTACAAAAACTGTAGCCCAGCTCCATCTCGCTTATCATGGGAATGCCTAACTCATTCGCCCATTTTATCGACGGGGACGAGTCTTCGACTCCGGGGCTTACAACAATAAGTTCGTTCCCTTCTATAAAATCCTTCGTATGTCCGCCGATCTGGCAAGGTATCTTTCTTTCTTCGAGCAGCATTGCATTTTTTCTAACGTTTTCATTATCGGAGGCTTCTGTGATTTTCACATCCGCGCCAATATCTTTTAATAGAAGAGCGGCATTCAACCCGCTGCTGCCTAATCCTATTACCGCCACTTTTTTATCTTTCATCATTCGTGTCCAAAATGGGCTATGATTGCCGTCGGCAATGATCTTTCATTGTAATTTTAATGTTGCCAAGCTTAGCAGTGCGAGCACTATCGCAACTATCCAGAATCTTATGGTTATCTTCGATTCAGGCCACCCACGCAGCTGAAAATGGTGATGTATAGGAGACATCAAAAATAACCTCTTCTTCGTGGTCTTAAGCCACAACACCTGTAAGAGAACTGACGCGGCTTCTATGACAAATATGCCGCCTACCAGAAATAATAATAGTTCCTTCTTAATAAATACAGCTATGACTCCGAGCGCCCCACCCAAAGCCAGGGAACCCGTGTCGCCCATAAACACATTCGCGGGATATGAATTGAACCACAAAAATCCCAAGCCGGCGCCTACCATGGCGGCGCAGAAAACGGATAACTCACCTGCGCCCTGCAGATGAAAAACATTTAGATAGTCAGCGAATTTAAAATTGCCTGTTATGTATGTAAGAACTGAGTAGGCCAGCGCCGCTATTATGGTGCATCCTATTGCAAGGCCGTCCAGACCGTCAGTGAGGTTTACGGCATTACTGGCGCCTGTTATTACAATAACTACAAAGACAAGGTATAGGGCTCCGAGTTCCAAAGAGAAAAATTTTATAAACGGGACATTTAGGGTTGTGGGGATAGGCGTAAATTGTATTACAAAGGTTGCGATGATCAACGCTAAAAATGCCTGGCTTAAAAATTTCCTGCTTGGTCTTAGTCCCATACTTCTCTTTTTTACTACCTTTATATAATCATCGGCGAATCCTACTAGACCTAAAAATAGGAATGAGCCCAAAGTCATTAAAATATATCTATTTAATATATCAGCCCAAAGTATAGTGGCTAAAGCTATCGCGATTATTATTAAAACACCTCCCATCGTAGGCGTCCCTTGCTTATGCTTGGTAAGGTCGTATAAAAACTCGACATATTCTTTCCTTATATGCTGTCCGAAACTTAGCTCCTTCAACCGTCTTATAACGACTGGGCCGAATATTAATGATATGAGTAGCGCCGTGAGACTCGCCATGGCAGCCCGAAAAGTTATGTATTTAAATACATTAAACCCGAACCAGTAATCCCTTAGTGAATAAAATAAGTAGTATAGCATTATTTATCTTTTAGGATCTCTAACACTTTTTCCATTTTCATTGTGCGTGAACCCTTGATTAATACAACATCGCCCGCCTTCGCTACTTTACGCAATACGGCCGCTATCTCTTCATGGTTCGAACAATGCCAAATCCTGTCTTTCGCCATTCCTGATTTCAAAGCAGCAGAAGACGTCTGCTGCGAAAGCTTGCCGAATGTGACAAGTCCGTCGAACCCTCCTCTAACCACCGCCTCCCCGACTCCCCTATGAAAATAATTTTCTTTCTCGCCAAGCTCAAGCATATCTGCGCTCACTATCCACCTTGACTTGGCAGGATATGATTTGATCGTTTCTAAAGCGGCGTGCATTGACAAAGGATTTGAATTATACGCGTCATCTATAACAACAACTCCGTCTATATTTTTTATGTTTAACCTCATATATGCCGGGACACACTCTGCCAGCCCTTTCTTTATGGAATCGTAATCCAGTTCGAAATGGCGAGCTACCGCTATCGCGGCTAACGCGTTATAAATATTGTGAATACCCGCCAGATTTAGCACAAAAGGCGACTTATTGTTTAATAAGAAAACTATTTTGTCCTTTTCCGTAGAT